>Ga0209123_1000110_pt1 | contig 131878 bp, 116 predicted proteins | sample BarGraIncu00431A_FD_184500 | JGI IMG/M metagenome (GOLD analysis project Ga0209123, IMG submission 184500) | Arctic peat soil microbial communities from Barrow, Alaska, USA - Barrow Graham LP Incubations 004-31A (SPAdes) (version 2) | ecosystem: Environmental > Terrestrial > Soil > Wetlands >... | reverse complement strand
AAGTTTTTCATAATGTGTTTTTCCAAACTCCTTCATAATCCATGTTTTTCCCACCTGTCTTGCTCCACGAATTATCAAAGGCTTTCTATGTTTTCCATCCTTCCATTTATTTAAATCTTTAATGGCTCCCCTTATCATAAAGAACACCTCCAACTCTAGTATAGACAAATTATAACATACTTTTTGCAAAAGTCAACTGACTTTATGTATTTTAATAGCATTTATACATTCGACATATGAAGATTAAAACAATTTCTCATTATACTATTGTCCATAACTCTTCGACATTATACAGTACAAGATTCTTCATAATGATTATTAACATATACATTAGTCAGGCTTTATTAAAAATAATATCTTCTATTGTTTTTTGCAATATTTACTTAAACAAAAAAATCAAAATTCTATATCCGTTATGAAAAAATAATTTAATGACAAAAGAACCACTAAATTTACTTCAGCAGTTCCCACCCCATGGCTATCGCCAAGTTTTTTTGTTTCTATTCTTTTCTAGGATCACCATTTTGCACTATTAAATAGCAAGCATATCGAGTTATTTCATAATCTATTATCTGTTTTACTCCGCCATTTGGCATTTTTGATGTTTTGCTTACCTCAGCAAAACATCGGTCAACATCATACCCACTATTTTTACATGCAAGCATAGCCTTATCAATAACCTTTACAAAATTTCGCCATTGTGTATATTCAAGCACATCAGCAAGCTCTCTTGCATACCAAAGTTCTAATACACATCCTGTTTTTTAACTTATTCACTATTTACCTAAAAGTAACAATAGATTTTCTTTCAATGTCATGAACCCCACACTTCACGCCCAAAAAACCACAAAATATATACCTCTATATATTTTGTGGTTTCCTACCATGGCTGCCGCCAAGTTTTTTTGTCTCTATTTTCATCAAAAATTTCTCAACTCTCCAACCCAACTTCTTTTCCTTTAATCCTCATCAGATGTTCCATCTTCTCCTACATCTAATAAAATGCCATTGTATAGTTTTTTAGAAATTCTATAGTTATTTTCTATTAAGCCATCTAAATAAGGTTTTAACGTTTCAATTGCGCCTGATAATTTAGCAAATTTCAAAATACCCAAAAGTCCTGTAGGTTCTAACATTAATGCTTCTGCTAAACTTCTTGCTGATTTTTCATCAATTAGCAAATACTCTAAATTTAGTTCTTTAGCTCCTGCTATTACTTCCAATTCACCTCTATGTAATTTTCCCATAAATCTATTTACAAATAATTCGTCTTTTACATGATAAACTTTAATAAGCCCTTTTTCTATAGCATCATGTAATTCTTCTGTCCCTATTCTTTTATTGTTTTGACTTTTAATGACTTCATTATAAACTGCTTCTGGAATAAGTATTTCTTCAAATATAATCCAAAGTAATTCTAATTTACCTATTCCAGATAATCCAATAATAGGACTTGAATTACACATTACAGTGTTTAATTTTTTTATGCTCATCTACTGTCCTATCTCCTTTAACATCTTTTTTATAACCAAGTCATCTTGTTTTTTATGCTCATCAGTATATTCTCCCCAAGGAATTCCTTGTTTTTCAAGTACATCCATAAAATCTAAAAGTGATATCCCTGAAAGCTCTGCTGCTTTTTCAAATGTTACTGTTCTACTGGTAAATAAATTTAGCGCAAAAGCTTGCCTAACCTTTTGGTCTATAGAATCCCCAGAAATTTTATTTAAAAAAGGTATGAACTCTTCTGGTAAAGTTACTTCAAACTTAGTTGGTTGTGTGTTCATATTAACACCTCACTTTAAATCATTCTTCTTATATTATATCCCCTTTTCTTACGTTATGCACTATTTACCTAAACATTACAATGAATATTCTATAAATGTCATGAAAAAGATCACTTCACGACAAAAAAACTACCGAAATTTATAGTTTTTTATAAATTCAGTAGTTCCCTCATGCGGCTATCGCCAATCTTTTTGTTTTTATTTTTTCTGATTTCTTAACTTTTCACTCCAACTTCTCGTCACTAAATTCGCATCTGATATCCCGTCCTTGCCTAGCTTCCGCATGCCTAGTTTATGTATTCCCACAAACTAGGCGCCTGACACGACCCCTTTCCAACATATGGATGTAGCGTAGCGGAATCTGTTTGTTGGTTGCTACTATTGCCATAGCTAAATCAAAGTGAGAACCACTCTTTTTGATATCTCCTGGTGAAAGATTTATAACGATTTTCATTCTTGGAAACTCATATTTAACATGAATAATAGCAGCTTCCAGTCTCTCCTTTGCTTCTTTTACAGATGCATCCCCAAGTCCAACAATTGATACGGACGGCTGACCATATATAGTGTCCGTCTCAATTTTTACAACATACCCATCTATTCCACTTATAGCAAATCCATTAACTACTGCTGCCATTTACACTACCTCCCTATGCCCCATCCACATTTGTTTTTATATTACTTTCAACAAAATCTCTGTATAACTTATGTTTGTTTTCTTCTTTGAAATACAAGAAAATTTTCTCTGATGAGATAAGCTTTTCCTTTTCCTCGCCTATATATATTTTATAACTAGACCATGGGTATTCTTCTGGATTTTTGACCATGTTAGCTCTCACCGGATTTAGGTGTATGTATCGACTGGTAGAAAGCAATTGTTCATCAGTTTCAATAACTTCTGAATGATACCTGTCTTGAAACAAATGGCCTATATAATTATATGTTTTGTTGAAATATTGAGCATATATTTGATTAATTCTTTTCATTATTTTCGAAATACTGTCATCTAAAGTTTTTATTTGTAAATGTATGTGGTTCGTCATTAAGCAGTAACTATATAATTCAAATGGTAATTTCACCATTACCTCCTTTACAATTACCAGGAATATTATATAATCTTCTTCAGCTTTGAATAAATCACTTCTTCTATTACCCCTGCATGTAATATGATGTATTGATCCTGGATACCAATCACACTTTTTTCTGACCATCTTTATATTCTCCTACTATTTAATTATTTGTTTAATTATTTGTTTAAATTATATCCAAATATTTTTTTAATAAACAAAAAATACCCAAATGTATCGCAGTTCTGTAGTTAAATAGAAATAGATAAAACCAAAGATAATTAACTTAATTCAGCTAATTATCTTTGGTTTTTGCAATATTCTAAATTATTCAATTTAATTGTCCTCTTAATTCCTACTTCACATCAGATGAACCATGGTGTCGCCTTGCTAATTATTACTGGATACTATTCTTTACAACATCCTTTACATATTCTACATCAAAATCATTTATCTCCGCAATATATTCTATAGAAAGCTCTTTACTGTATTGTTTCAATATCAGTTGTTTTATCCCTTCTTCTCTTCCTTCTTCTCTTCCTTCTTCTCTTCCTTCCTCCTTGTAGTGCAATTTTCTAATTTCGTCTATACTCAATTTAAATGCACCTCCTCTTTCCTTTTTATATTCTTCATATTTCTTTAAACGCAGTGTCTTTAGTTAAAAATAAGTATCCTAAAAAATCTACTAATGCTTTTATTTGATCATTGTTTTTAACTTTATTAGAAGTTGATAATTCATCTGATAGTTTTATTTTTGCCTCATATATATCGTCGTCTCTTGCACCTGTTTCTAATAAACTTTTTACCATTTTAAAAACCAATTTAAATGGGTTCTCATCACTAATATTTTCAAGTTCTATTTTTTCTACATCAATAGTTTTAAAGTTATATATTAGTATATCATTATCTAACTCTGGTAATTTATATACATAACTCTTATCTTTCCCACTATCACCTTTATAAGTATATATTGCTGCAGCTACTATTTCTGACCTATCTTTATTCTTATATCTAAATTTATCCCATATTCTATAAAAATATCTAAACATTCTTTCTCCAAAAATTTCATGTCCACTTCTATAGCTTTGTACTTCTACATGGATAAATAAGATCTTACTTCCTTTACCCTAATTTCAGTAGTTCTCATCATTGGCTATCGCCAAGCTTTTTTCTTTCTATTTTCATATTAGTATTCAACCTTTCACCCTAACTTTCCGACTCTCCTACCCAAATTAACAGCTGCTTAATCCGCATCAGATGTCCCATCTTCGCCTTGCTAACAGAAAAAAGGATGCCTATAAGACATCCTTTCCATCAATTGGGATTTTTTTTGTTTTACTTGGTGATACCCTCTCACCAAAACGTACCATATGGAATTTTTTTAGTTTTACTTGGTGATATCCTCTCACCAAATCATCTTATACATATTATAACCTATTTTTAAGAATGTAAAACATCCCTACTAATAATATATGCAATTTCTAATTACTTAACCCTAGTTCCTTGTGAAAATATTGTAATGATGAAAATGCTATAGTTTTTTCAGCTCTGTAATAGCTAGGGTTTCCTGTCCATTTTTTATAGTCTTTAATGAATTTTTCAAATCTATTAGCAATTACTACTTGTTTATTAATGAATTCAGAATATTCTTTACTATCAATAATAGTATCTTCCCCAATAAAGTTATCATCTATTATTATTACTGCTTTTGTAAAATCCAACCCTGATTTATCGGAACGAGGCGAATTTTTAAATATATAACTATATTTATGGTTTATATTAGTTCTAAAAGGTATAGCAAAAATAATACCATCAACTACGAAAAGTGCTATACAATATTGTCTTTTTTCTTTAAGCAGTATTTCCTTACATTCTCCATATGTATCGTAAAATAATTTTGTTAAGTGTTTTGGTTTTTTATCTAGTTCTATCATAATATTCTCCTGTATAAAAAAAATCCTCGCAACGGAGGTTTTTTTTGAAAGGGATTTTTTTTGTTTTACTTGGTGATACCCTCTCACCAATTCATCAATCGGGATTTTTTTTGTTTTACTTGGTGATACCCTCTCACCAATTCATACTTATATTATAACACATACTTGATAAAAGTAAACACCCTTTACCTTTTCTATTTTGAATTTAAAAGGTCTATTAATGACTATAAGTAATACGATGTTTTATTAATACATTACTTTTTTATAAAATCACTATAATGAATATTCTATAAACGACGTGAAAAAGATCACTTCACGACAAAAAAACTACCGGAATTTATAGTTTTTATAAATTCAGTAGTTCCCTCATGCGGCTATCGCCTATTTTTTTGTTTTTATTTTTTCTGAACTTCTTAACTTTTCACTCCAACTTCTCGTCACTAAATTCGCATCTGATGTCCCATCCTCGCCTAGCTTCCGCATGCCTAGTTTTTGTATTTCCACAAACTAGGCGCCTGACACGACCCCTTTCCAACATATGGATGTAGCGTAGCGGAATCTGTTTGTTGGTTGCTACTCCATCTTTATTTATATTTACATCGCCAAGAAGCTGCTTTGTTTCCATTACACAAATATACTTTTTTGTTATTACCAAGTAATCAATTTGAACAGCTAAATCATCATATTCAATTCTTATATCATGTAAATACAAAAAAGGAAAGGTACAATTTCTGAGTTCAAAATCGACGGTGCTTTCACCTTTCAACCCCATCTTAATTGCGATTATTTCTTTATTTACCAATTGTTTTTTCTCATTACTATTTAATCTTAATAACAATTCATTAAGTACTTTTAAATTATCATTTTCCCTTGAAAACTCTTTAATAGCTGTTGGCTTTGAAATTATTTTAAATTGTGAGCTTTCAATATTGAATAAATCCGAAAGAAATCCCATGTTACCCCCCTCATACTTTTGTCAGTTCTTTAACCTTTTTATTATAAATACTAGAGAAACTATTCAATTAATACACCTAAAATATTATATAATCATATTTCTACAAGAACCTACTATTATCCTTCAAATTTGTAGAAAAAAGTAAAAATACCCGCCAAGCACAATCTTCTAGCTCAACGAGTATCTATCTTTTCTCTTCCTACTAATAATTAAATACATCAGAATTCTTTTTAACAGTTTCTTAATAATCATAATCTTCCTTCAATAAAATAACCAATTAACTTAGCATATTCCGAAAAAACAATCTTAGTACTGTAGCTATTTGTCCACCATTTACGGACAGTAAAATTCTTATCCTTAGCACTACAAAAAGTCAGACTTATACCTGTACCTTTAAATGCTTTGTTAAAAACAAGCCTGGATCTATGTTCTTAATTTATTTAGCTATATTCTCATTAAAATTACTACTATTTATTTTAAATGATTTATATTGATTCCAAGTTTTTCTTTTGTCGCTTCATATAATTCACGTATACAGTTATACGTCCTATCCAATACTCTGCATCAGCTATAGTCATATCGCTTGTTTCTATGCTTCCATGTCTTAAATCTGGATATAGATAATGAAGTTTGCTGAAAATTGCATCTCCATCTTTTACAATATCATCAAGTCCCCATTGTTTGTGATCTCTTAACTTTTTTGTAGCTGTTTTTATGTCATTTTCATTAGCAAGAGATTTAATAACAGCTTCCATTGCACTTGCACAGTCTCTAACAGCATCTTTACGAGCACGCTCATTATCAGCTGACTCAAACTGTTTCAAGGCTTGTTCAAAATGCTCAAATACTTGTTCAGAAATTAATTTGATACCGCTCTTAGCTGAGTTTATATCATCAGTAATGCATATGATGTCTTCTCTTAAACACCAGATTATTTTATTTGTAAGGCTTTCGCATTGACAAACATATCCTATATTATGTTCTTGTAAAAATTCATTTATGTAATTAACATTTATATTATTAGATGATTTTTGGACGACTGCTGCAAGGCAATCCATTAAAATATCTATTTTTCCATCGTCTGCTTTTTTTCGTATTTTACTTATGAAATCTGATATATCATTAACAAAAAAATCATATCCCCAATTAGTGGTGGTTGAACAAGGTATTATTATACTAAACTCATCTAATATTGATTTCAAATTTTTACCACTGTTACCAGCTGCTTTTATAATAATTCCGTTGAATTCATCCCAAAACTCTCTTGGCACTTCATTCAAATAATGTTCTTCACTATTTATAGACTTATAGTTTGGAATATCTCCTTTAAAAGACATATAATAAAAAACTCCTTTCTATTTTTCCAATATATCAGCAATCTTCACACTTGCAAATCCGTCACCATATGGATTACATGCAAGACTCATCTTTTCATACTCTGTTTTATCTTGAAGAAGCAATTTAAAGTTGCTATAAATAACCTCTTCGTTAGTACCTACGAGCTTTAAAGTACCTGCAGCTATACCTTCTGGCCTTTCAGTAGTATCCCTCATTACAAGCACTGGTTTACCAAGGCTAGGAGCTTCTTCTTGAATTCCCCCACTATCAGTTAATATCAAATAAGAGCGTGCTAAAAAATTATGGAAGTCTAATACATCAAGAGGTTCAATAATTCTAATGCGTTGACATTCTCCTAAAATATTTTTTGCTGCTTCTCTCACTATAGGATTCATATGTATTGGGTAGATTACTTTAATATCTGGCGTTTCATCAACTAAACGACGAATTGCTCTAAACATATGATGCATTGGTTCACCCAAGTTTTCCCTACGGTGGGCAGTAAGCATAATAAGTCTACTATCACTTGCCCAAATTAACTGTTCATGAGTATAATCATCTCTAATAGTAGTTTTCAAAGCATCTATTGCTGTGTTTCCAGTAACATATATTGAATTAGGATTCTTACCTTCTTTTAGCAAATTCTGTTTTGATAACTCAGTTGGCGCAAAATTATATTTAGCAATAATCCCTACAGCCTGGCGATTGAATTCTTCCGGATATGGAGAATATATGTTATACGTCCTAAGTCCTGCTTCAACATGACCAACTGGTATCTGCATATAAAAACAAGCTAATGCTGTTACAAAAGTCGTTGATGTATCACCATGCACTAATACCACATCTGGTATAGCTTCTTCTAGCACTTCTTTAATTTTATTTAAAATATTAGTTGTAACATCAAACAGTGTTTGCTTGTCCTTCATTATTGATAAATCGTAATCCGGAACAACACCAAAAGCTTCCAAAACCTGATCCAGCATTTGTCGATGCTGACCGGAGACACAAACAATTGTTTTAATATTTTTTCGTTTCTTCAGTTCCTTTACTAAAGGGCACATTTTAATTGCCTCAGGGCGTGTTCCAAAAACAAGCATTACTTTTTTATTCATTATTACTCTCCATTCATTCTGAATATTACATTACTGTATAATTATAACTTTTTAGCCTAGTATCTTTCTTTTTATTTTTCTAATCTGGAATATTATTGCGATTGTTAATGTCAGTTCTGCAAGCATAGCTGCAATAGCCACACCATATATTTTTCCAAATACGCCAAAAACAATATTCAAAATGACTATCGCGATTACTCCAATTCTAAAAGCAGTACTGTATTCTCTTAAATGACCACTTGCTACTAATACTTGTATTCCTAATAAATTATTCAAAATACCTAAAACCATCCAACATATTAACGGTATTAACAAATATGAGTTAGCAGAATACTCTGAACCATACACTATATTAATAATTGTTTTTGAACCAAGAATAATTATCAAACTGGTTATACTAACAATTGGGAGTATGAACTTTGAAATTTTTTTGACTATATTAATACCTTCCACAAATGAAGAAGCATAGTGCTGGCTTACATAAGGATATATTGCTTGTCCAATAGGTGCATATAACATGGTTAACATAAGGGGAATCTTTTGTATAGCAGCATATATCCCAACATTACTATTGGTACTTGTAAATGTTAAAACTGTTATTCCAATTCCACTAAAAATCCTTGTCATAGCCGATGTTGTGAATAGATACCAACCATCTTTTATCTCGATAAAAAGATCTGTTATCGTAACTTTTTTGAAATGTACATTTAACTTTAGGATTACTATTAACAAACTAATTATTCCTATGAGTAGAAATGTTATTGCATACAAACCACAATATAGATATACTTGTTCAGCATTTCTTACTAATACAAATATTAATACAACAGATATTGTTCTAGAAAAAACACTTACAATAGTAATAAATTGCATCACTTGGAGACCCTGAAACAACCATATTTGTTCAATAGCTGTACCGAAAACTGCCAAATATAATATAACCATACAATTAAATTGATTTCTTGTTATATTAATAAAAAAACAAATAATCATCATCGCAAAAAAACTAATTAAACATAATAACAATTGACTTGCCATAATACTACTAAATATTCTTGATATTTCATCCTCATCTTTCGCCATAGCTATCTTTCGTGCACCAGACAAATTAAACCCATACTCAACCACAACTTGAAAATAGCCAATCAAATTCAGTGAGGATGAAAAAACGCCATACTGTGAAGCACCTAGAATTCTTGTTATATATGGCAAAGTAATTAACGGTATTGCAGTATTAAATATTTGGAGGACATATAACCATGCTCCGTTCTGTACAACTTTAGACCTTTTTAGCATTTGAATCTTTTCTTTAATTATCATCATCATACATTCAGTTCCTTACTATTCATTTTTATTTAATCGAGCCAATAATTTCTTTTAGGGTTTCTTTTATATCTGCATGTTCATAGAAAGCTTTTGCTCTGTCTGCCATAAAGTCATAATTCTTTTCTACTTGTTTAATGGCATTTATGATGTCATCTTCATCAAAATTTTCAAAACATACACCACATCCAGTTGTTTTAAATGTGTATGATAACCCCGGTACATCATTTCCTATCATAGGAATACCAAACATAGAATATTCATATAACTTATTAGGTGCACAATATAGTGCATTTAACTTAGAATACTCATTATTAGTGGGTATATAAGATAAAACACCAATATATGCATTACTTGTTACTTCGAGATGATATGGAGGTGCAATAAAGGGTATAAAATAAAAATTTTCACTACCTATATCCTTATAAATATTTTTACCACTTGACATAATAACAAATGCGTACTCATCACCTAGATCGCTTACCGCTTTAATTAACTTATCTAATGGTCGCTCTGAACTTACTATCCCCTGATATAATATTATTTTTTTATATTTTAGCTTTTTTATTACAGTATAAGCTTCTTTATTTGATATATTTGAGTATTTACAAATTTCATTATTATTATACGGTTTGTTGGGTAAAACATATGGTAGCTTATCTAACCCCCACCAAGCTTTTGCAATATGCGCACGATTGTATTCAGCTTGTATAACACATAAAGCTTTTTTTCCATACAAAGCTGTATTTAAAGCTAAGAATGGTAGTTTACGATAATATAAAGTTTTTTCACTTAATTCAAACATATGTAAGACAAATTTCTTTTTTAACAACTCTTTTCCTAGATGTTTTAAAGTTAGGTCTGAAAAAACCCAAATTATTGTATCCAAATCATAAATTTTATCAATCTCTTGCCACAGCCGTCTTTTTATGATCATCAATCGTATAAGTTTTAAAAAAGGTGGAATATGCTTTTCATAATCTGCTTCTATATTTATTATTTTAATTCCACGCTTTTTACATAGTGAGGCAGTTTCATTATTAATATCCGTAGTACATAGCGTTAGATCAATTCCTAAATCATTTAAACATTGTAATACCGATAATGCTGGTGGGTATCTTAAAATAGAACTTATATGTACCAATATTATTTTCATAAAAGGCCTCCATTCTAATATCAGTTTATGTTTTGACTAAAAGAAATTACTCGAGTAATTTTCGAATAGATTTAATTATCATAAAGTAAGATTCATTTCTAAAAATAAACTCTAACTTCACAAACAGTCTAAATATATATTACAGCACAAAGTTAAGCTATTTGCATCTTCACTATTAAATAGGTCAATTTGACCAGAAAAATTTATAGGGATATATTATGTTCCATTCTGGGCGTATTATCTGAATTGAAGTATCATAAGTAAAAAATAATACCACGACTAAAAAAACTATGAATACTGCTAATTTCTTGTCTTTTAAATATTTTATAGAATTCGGCAAATATATAATTGAAAAAACCAAAAAATAATCACCAACTCTGTCAAGTAGGCTAAATTTAAATGATAAAAAAGTTACTGCTACACCAACAACTAATAAAAGCAACATAAGCTGTCCATCATTAATTTTGTCTTTCTCACCATATAGAGAATTATTAAATGTGTTAACTACACCATTTAAATCACTATTATCCTTATTATGATAATGTGTAGAAGTACCTAACAATATAATACTTAATCCAACAAGCATGTTCAATACACTAGCTAATCGAATCTCTCCATCTAAGTAGGTTGAACCTATATAGTATTGATATGTTGGAAATAAATTTAGTAATATTTTTAAAATAGCTGGGAAAGTTATATAAAGCAATAAACTACAAATTGTAACTGATATAACTGTTTTATAATTGAATTTTAATTTTGTGATTGGCCACCCTATTAAGAAAACCATCGCTGTTTTATGAAACAAGGATGCTAAAATTACAATTATTATGAACTTAACTAATCTCCTTTCTCTAAGGAAATCATAGGCAAATAAAACCAATACTATTGCAATATTAAGTCTAATTGTATTCATTGTCATACCGTAATATCCTAAAGTGAAAAATAGAAATACACTAAGCCATGGAATTCGAGAATATTTATTTATAAATCTTGCAAACCCTATCATTATAATAAAACTTGTTACAATTATGATTATTTGTGGATTAGATGATATCGAACTAAGCAATTTATTTAAATAAAGATATCCGGTCTCGTATCTCCATTTATAGATTGATAAATCATCTCCTGCTGATATACTCTTAAATAAACTTATATACACATTTGTATCATTTCCAACACTTCCTGCTCTGAGGGCTGCAATAGCATTAAATAATCCAAATGTCAAAAATAAATATGCTTTCTTCTTAGTTTTATTTTGTGTACCAGTACCTAAAAAAAATCCTAATAGCAATATATATACTACCAAAAAATAGTATAAGCTCATATATAACCCATCCTTTGATTATTGTTTCTAATTTTGATTTATAAAGAAAAGGATCAAAATTAAAACTTTTGTTTTTATAAAATTAATAAAAAAGCTCTTTATTACTTAATACATTACTGATTTAACCTATCTATTCAGAGCTCATATCATTATCTAAAGAAATTAATTAAGTAAGTTACATATTTATATAATAATTTTCAAGTTTTTTTGCTGCATCTTTTGCATCATAGCCTGCATTAATGATATCCTCATTTTTATCAATTCGTTTTTCATCTGCATATTTTAATATAGTATTTGCCCAGCATTTAGGATCTTTACTCAGGCTTACAAATTGTACAATATTTGTTATTTTTATTTCTTCTGTAACACTATCCGATATAATACATGGTAACCCAGCAGCTTGAGCTTCTATACCCACTAGCGGAAGACCTTCAAATAATGATGGTAGCACAAATATATCAAAAGCTTCAAGCAAATCAGGGACATCGTTTCTTAATCCCAAAAAATAGATGTACTCTTCTAACTTTAATTGTTCTACTTTATGTTTAATTTGTTCTTCAAGCTCACCGTCTCCAACTAATACCAAAACACTTTCTTTTTTAATTTGGTGAACTTTTTCAAAAATATCTATCAAAAATTCATGATTCTTTTGAGCACTAAATCTACCAACATGTCCTAATACAAATTTTCCCTCCAGATTAAGTTCTTTTCTTATTTTTTTTCTTTTAGCTTCGTCATACCTGAATTTCTCTGTATTTATAGCATTATGTGCAATATAAACATTTCCCTTTTCTATATTAGTGTTGCCAAATAAAAATTTACCTGCTTTTTCAGAACAAGCGAAATAAATATTAGCTAAATTTTTTAGTGGTAACTGCATGAAAAAATTTCTTATACTATTTAGCTTCTTATCAGAGTATTTAGTATTATGGCTATGCAATATTCTATATTTAATTCCATATTTTTTAGCAATAGGAAAATTGAATATACCAATATTCGCCGTATGAACGTGTATAGCTTTATAGTCATGATGATGTTTGAAAAAACTATTTAAATTTCTTAAATATTTAAGTGTGTTTCTATATTTTAATTCAGGTAAAATAAACACGTTAGCACCTAGTTTTTTAACATTTCTATCAAATTCACCTTCGGTTTCCGATGCATTAATTAGATAATCAAAATGTACTTTAGATGTATCTATATTACTATGCATATTTATTAAAAAAGTACCTACTCCCCCTATAGATCGCTTTCCTATTACATGTAAAATTTTAATCTTATCACCCATAATTAATCTCCCTCATTTTATTAATTCAGTAATCTTATTGAATAATTTATGATACATTGATGCATCATAAGGTATAATTTTTAAATTTATAACATTTTCTATGGCTAAATCTAATTCTTCTCTCTCGCATTTTACAAATTTAATATAATTCAAATGCTCTAACCACCTATATTGACCTAATAACTTATGATTGTAAGTTTCAAATACAATGCAAGGAGTAGAAGTAATTGCAGCAAATATCAATCCATGTAATCGGTCAGTTATAATTAATTTAGATGAAGAAAATGTATTCCAAATTTTATATAATTCTTTCTCTCTTTGCTTTATAGGTATAGGATAGTCTGTCACTGTATCAGTAATTCTTATATTTTCAAAATATTTCTTAGAAACTTTTTCAACCATACTCTTTTGTTCTTTACTATATACACCTTCTTTATCAGATCTAAGGCAAATAGTAGCTCCCTCGCGATTATTTTTAAAACCTAAATTACTTAACGTTAGCACAATATCCGGAACTAAAAAAGCTCTTTCTTTTAATTGTTCCTTAATCATATTATAAGATATTTCATCTCTTAAAAAGGCATAAAACCGAGGATGGCTCTTGAAAATTTTAATAGTATTACTAAACTCTTTTTTCCCTTTTAATGTGTTTGGGAAATATATGGTTTGAGGAAATAAAATAATTTTATATGTACTAAATTTTTTAATTATAATTCTTCTATATAGTTCTTCTCTAAAATATTCAAGTCCTATATTCCCTCCACCTTTTAGTGTTATAACGTCATTAGGTTTAATAACTTCCAGCATATACTTAATTATTTTCAATGTATCTCCTACTACGATCTCAAGTAACTGTGCATTCGGGAATTCTTTTTTCAAAAGATTAGTATGAGCATATGTCATAGCATGATCTCCTAAATTCGAGTAATCCGTACTTAATAATACAAATATATTTCTTTTGTTTTTATCAATACCTTTAATTCTTTTATAAAATACTGAATAAAAAGTATATTGTACTAATACTAATATTCTTATTAATATCAATTTCAGCCACAATGGTATCATTGATTTAATTCTTTTAATTATCTTCACATTATTCCACATCACATCTTTATGTTCCCTTCTCTATTCATTCTTTTTATTTTGTAAAACATATTTAGGTTAAATTCTTCATCTTAAAAACTTATCTAAAAATCTTCAATAGCTGTATAATATAAAAACTCATTATATCTTGTGCTACAAACATTTCCTTTTGAATCTTTTTCTTTATGCCTATCTAGATCATGCCATAACTTCATTTAATATGTCAAAAGTATTCTTTAAATGGTCTTTGCAAAGCCCAATAACATTAAAGGACTTCCAAATAAACATACCCCCATTCCAGAGATAATCCCCTAATGATAAATATTTCCTTGCATTATCCAAGTTTGGCTTCTTAACAATCTTATCAACCTTATAAATATCATCACTTTCAACTTTGCATTTTCGACTATATTTATGTACCCGTATCCTGTTTCTGGTCTATCTGGTTTCATTCCTATAGTTATTATTACTCTTAACAGTCATCTGTATCATGGTATCTTCAATTTAAAAATTGTTTTGGTTTCTCATCTAAGGAAAGAGGTCAAAATCACCTCTCTACCAGCAGCCATAATATGATCACCGCCTTAATAAAAGTTCTATTAACAAATCTATCTATTTTAATTCTTTTTTTCTCAAAAATCTATCTGAAAGTATTTTTAATAACCATACTGGAGATAAAAACATTACTAATTGACTTATTATTACAAAAACTAAATCTGATGTTTTAGAGTAACCTTTCTTCCAAAAATCATAAATAACCGCAATATAGCTTTTGCAATTGTCCCAACTTTTTCTTCTTTCAAAATTATCTTCATTTGACCTAAATAGTAAAAGAGCTTTATCGATATTAATTGCTATACATCCTTGATTCAGCATTCTACCAAATAAATCTATATCTTCTTTTCTTTTAATATCCTTATAGCCACCGTCACACCCTAATACAGCTGATTTCTTGTACATAACAGTTGGGTGATTGAATGGGCTTCTACGTCTTGAAAACTTTAATATATCTTCATGTTTCGTTGGAACTATTCTAGAGGTAACAATATTATTAGGATTATTATAAAATTCATTGGTCATTGTACCAACAATGCTTAACTCATCATTTTTAATGAATTCTTCAACTTGTAATTCACAACGGTTTTCTAAAGAAATATCATCTGTATCCATTCTGGCAACTAACTCATTTCTGCAATTCTTTAACCCTTCATTTAAAGCAAGTCCTAATCCTAAATTTTTATATAGAGGAACAATCGTAAATAAACGAGGATATTTTGAATAATAGAATTCTATAACATTATCTAATTCTTCGGTCAACTTACCATCTTTTACAATCACGATTTCATCAGGCTCTAAAGCCTGATGAACCATACTTTCTATACTCAATTTAAAAAATTGTGGATTCTCTTTATAATAGACTGACATTAAAACACTATACTTATTACTCAACATTTTACCTATTTCCTTTCTGTCACCCTAACCGATTCTCTCAAATCCCTAACCCTATAATTCTCTTTATAATCACTTAAACTTTTCTCATATACTAAATTGCCAAATACCTTATTAATAATTTCTATTTTACGACCCATCAATTTTAACAAAGGATTAAATCCCTTTGTTAATAAAAGCTTTTTACTGTGTGTTTCTGAAACCAATTTCACCAACTCTGAAGTTTTAACATACTCCTTGTTCTGTGGATGAAATGTTCCCCACTCCTCATTCTTAACCACAAGTCTAATAAATTCACATAAATTATCTATATGTAACATGCTTCTTTCATTATCCACATCCGGAAACACTGGCAGTTTCTGAGCCATCTTAGCTAATTTAGGATAGTTACCCTTTGAGCCTTTACCATAAATCATCGGCGGTCTTAATACCACAACTTTAAATTTATCGTTCATTAAAGGTATAATACCTTCTTCTGCCTGAAGCTTACTGTTACCATAAAAATTACTAGGCTTAGGTACAGTTTTCTTATCTATAACTCTCTTATGATTAATATGGCTACTATCACCATACACAATAATGCTACTCATAAAAATAAACTGCTTAACACCTTCATTCTTCGCTTTTTTAGCAGTTTCTATAGTAAGGTCTCGATTAACTTTATAATATAAATCCTCCATCTTAGGATCAGCAGAAACATGTGCGATCCCCGCCACATGGAACACCACGTTAAACTCCGAGAAGTCTTTCTTTTTCCAAGTCCCATCTTTCATATCTACAGTGTCAACTGAATACTCCTCTTGCCACTGTAACAACCACTTTTCAAGGCTTGTTCCTATGTAACTATTAGCTCCTGTAATAAGTATTTTCTTCATTCAGTTAATCACTCTCCCCCACCTAATCCATATAGCATACTCACGATTTCATCACCATTCAATCGCAAATTTTAGACATCTCCATCATCCTTATTTATTATGTACACTACATTGAACTTTAACAATACAGCGATCCTTGTTCTTGCAAATCCAAACGTTATCTCTCCTTTACTTAAATCACCATTCCATCAATCAACACAAATTTCTCTACCAAAGCAGTTCCCGACCTAACAACCGCTCCAGCCCCAATATAACTTTCCTTACCAATCTTACACATACTCCTAACTACTGCCCCACTGCACACATGGGTTCCATCCTCAATCTGACAATCATGATCAACGCAACTGTTAATATTAATAATACATCCCATGCCTATCTTAGTCCCTGTATTAATAACAACCCCTGCAAGTATCACACTTCCATTTCCAATTTCACAATATTTACTTACGGATGCCTTAGGATGAATAATCACAGGGACTTTATACTCAACCTTTAATATCTTTTTAATCAAATCTAATCTCTTTTCATTATCACCTATACATACAATAGCGTATTCATATTGATCCTTTAACTTTTCATACTCATCCATTTTACCAATAATCCTATGCCCCAAAACCATATCAACGTCAATCCTATCGTCTAAAAACATAATCTTATCCCATCGACCTTCAAGTTCTGCAGTTTCTGCCACTACTCTACCATGTCCACCAGCACCAATGATTAACAAATCACTCATTTTATATCACTCCAAATTTATGCTGAGATATCTTTTGATTCTATCTTTTGGCTAACATTATTAAGAGTGTGTGTTGCATCAAGAATTCCTTCTGCTCTTAAAACTTTAAATACTGTTCTAAATACTATTTGGGCATCAAAACCAATTGATTTATTATTTAAATAATATTTGTCATGCTGTGTTTTTTCATGATCATCATTATTATCTCTACCATTAATTTGAGCCCAGCCTGTAACTCCTGGAAGAAGTTCATGAACTCCAGCCATTGTTCGCAGTTCCTTAAGCTCATATTGATTATATAGTGCTGGCCTGGGCCCTACAAAAGTCATGTTCCCTTTAAAAATATTAATTATTTGTGGAAGTTCATCAATACTAGTTTTCCTTAAAATCTTTCCTATTTTAGTTACGTAACTCTTTGAACTATCAAGTTTGTCTGTTGCAACGTTTGGAGTTCCAATTTTCATTGTTCTGAACTTATAAAATTTAAATAATTTATTATTCCTACCAATTCTCATCTGCGTAAAAAATACTGGTCCTTTTGAATTTAACTTTATCAATATCCCCACAATTAAAAATAATGGTGAGAATAACACTAATAATAATAAACTAACTACAACATTTGAAATTTTTTCCACAATTGAGCCCCCTTAATTATTTTGTTTGTTGTTTTGTAATTACTCTGCTCCTGTAGTAACTGCGCATTCTGTGTCATTCCTATTGTAAATTGGAATTATCCCTCATATTTTACTAATTAAAGCTTATACATCATTTCCATTAATAATTCCTTCAAGTTCCCTCATCTTCTCCTTGATCTCACTTAAATCATAAACGTTGGCCTTCCAAGCCCTCACAACTTAAATCTTTACGGTTTAATGTCACCATAGCGATATAAAAGGGACTCTCATATAAAAACCAAATTTTGTATATCTAATTTTATATTTCAACTATCAAGTTTCTAGTTATAGGCTTCAATCTACCAAGTCATGCACAAATGAGGCTACCGTGGGCCTTGTTAAGCATCACATTACCATCTCCAACGGCCATATCACCTTTAAGAATATTAATTATTTGTGGAAGTTCATCAATACTACTTTTCCTTAAGATCTTTCCCGTTTTAGTTACGTAACTCTTTGAACTATCAAGTTTGTCTGTCGCAACGTTTGGTGTTCCAGTTTTCATTGTTCTAAACTTATAAAATTTGAATAATTTATTATTCCTACCAATTCTCATCTGCGTAAAAAATACTGGTCCTTTTGAATTTAACTTTATCATTATCCCCACAATTAAAAATAATGGTGATAATAACACTAATAATAATAAACTAACTACAACATTTAATAATTTTTCCACAATTGAGCCCCCTAATTGTTTTGTTATTTTGTTGTTTTGTAATTATTCTGCTACTGTAGTAACTGCACAGAGCTGCGAAGCAGATACCTCTGCCTCGTTCCTGTTGTAAGTTGGAACTATTTCTCCTATTTTACTAATTAAAGCTTGTACATCATTTTCACTAATAATTCCTTCAAGTTCCCTCATCTTCTCCTTGATCTCACTTAAATCACTAAACGTCGGTCTCCCAATAAATATTTTTTCATGTTTAGTATTAACAAGCCCCTCTTCGCTCATCATCAATTCCTCATAAAGCTTCTCTCCCGGGCGTAGCCCCGTAATTTCAATCTTTATGTCCTTATTAGGCTCAAACCCTGAAAGTTTTATTAAGTCCCAAGCTAAATCATATATCTTGACAGGTTGTCCCATATCAAGCACGAATATTTCTCCCCCCTGAGCGTAAGCTCCAGATTGAAGCACTAATTGTGCTGCTTCGGGTATTGTCATAAAAAATCTTGTTATATTTTCATTGGTAAGTGTAACCGGACCACCATAAGCTATTTGTTTTTTAAATAGTGGTATAACTGATCCATTACTTCCAAGTACATTTCCAAATCTCACTGCTACAAAATGTGTTTTACTTATTTTATCCATAGATTGTATAATCATTTCACACATTCTCTTAGTTGCACCCATAACATTAGTTGGGTTTACTGCTTTATCTGTGGATATCATAACGAATCTTTCTATGTTAAATCTATGTGCACAATCTGCCACATTATATGTACCAAACACATTGTTTTTTATAGCTTCCATTGGGCTTTCTTCCATTAATGGAACATGTTTATGTGCTGCAGCATGGAATACTATATTTGGTGAATACTTTTCAAATACTTTTTCTAATCTCTGTTTGTCTCTAACAGAGCCTATTAATACTTTTAAATCTAACTTTGGATATTTATACTGTAGTTCCATTTGCAGATCATAAGCATTGTTTTCATATATGTCAAATATAACTAATTGTTTCGGCTCGAATTTTAAAATTTGACGACAAAGCTCTGAACCAATTGACCCACCGCCCCCTGTAACCAATATAGTTTTATTATGAATATAACTCTCGATGCCTTTCATATCTAGTAACACTGCTTTACGTCCCAATAAATCTTCAATTTCTACTTTTCTAATTTGATTTAATGAAACTTTCCCGTTTATTATTTCATACATACCTGGGATAATTTCTATTTTGCAATTAGTTTTTTTACATATTTCAAGTATTTGTTTTTTATCCTCGTCACTTATTGTAGGTATAGCTATTAGTATTGTTTCTATATGTTTTTCTTTTACAATGATGGGGATGTCATACCGATCTCCAAGTATCTTTACTCCCACAATATTGTTTCCTTTTTTATAAACTTCATCATCAATTACAACTATCGGTAAATACTTACTTTGGCTACTTCTTTTCATTTCTTTTATAACCATAGCTGCTGCTGACCCAGCGCCAATTATCATTACCCGCGATTGAACAATTGTACTGGCATTACAATTTACCATACTTTCAAATCTGCCATAAATTCTAAAGGACACTCTAAACCCAACTATAAAAATAATACTAAAAGCACATGCTACTATACTTACTCCATAAGCAAATGGATGTCCAATAATTCTAACAAAAACAATCATAGCAATATTAGAAGTTAGGCATGCACCAATAACTAACATAAATTCATCTACACTTGCATAACTCCAAAGACTTTCATAAAGCTTAAATAGGTAAAAACAAGTTATATAAATAACTGTTACAATTATCGCTATCTCTTTATAGTCATTTGAATAAAATTTAAAATTTTTATAATTATATCTAAAATAGAAAGCTAATATATATGATAAGTTTATTAAAACAACATCACTTAATATTAATATTGCTTTTTTCCATTTTCCTAAAACTTTCATTTTATCCCCCACTTTTCAAATATGTATATTTTCTTAACTTTATTATACAAGTTCGACAATTTTATGGCAAATTTTCCATTTACCGCTTTACTGCATTAATATCCAATTGCTCCAAAATGCTTCAAAATACTCATTATCTTACATTTTAAAAAATGTTTTTTTAATAATTTGTTAACATTTAAACGTAGTATATTATGACTTCATAGTTTTACATCTGTCGTCATAAAATATTTTTTAAGTAGTTATTTTACTTTATATATAATGAAACATAATGATTTTATTACAATTATTTTAAGTCATTAAAAATTCTATTCAATAAAGATTTTATACATATTAGTTAGTTTATACTGAATATTCAATTATTTCTTTATCTTTATATAATTTTTAGATGAAAGGTTTTTAGAAAAATAATCAAAAAAAACAAAAACTATAATTTTTTCCTGTTGTAGGTAAAAATTATAGTTTAAAAAAATTTATTGTTTTGCTTTCTTTCTGCTTTTATCTCCTTTACTTGTTCCACCATACTCATATTGATAATGATAATAACTTTTCTTCCTTGAATCCACTTTATTAAGTACTGTCCCCAATATTTTCGCATTAACCTTCTCAAGAAGTCCTTTAGCTTTAATAGCTAAGTCCCGTTCTGCTTCCCCTGAAGCAATAACTAAAAGGCAACCATCCGTATACTGGGATATAATTTGTGCATCCGTAACCATTATTATTGGAGGCGTATCTAAAATTATAAAATCATAGGTTTTCTTTAATTCCTCAATGAAATTTTTCATTTTTGTGGAGCCTAAAAGCTCAGCTGGATTTGGAGGCCTTGTGCCTGAGGATAAAACATAAAGATTTGGTTGATCCGTCTCATGAATACCAGTATTTATATCAATTTCATTTTCATTTACCAAAATATTAGACAAGCCATTTTCGTTAGAAAATCCAAAAACCTTATGTACCTGTGGTTTTCTTTGATCGCAATCTATTAATAAAGTCTTATTTCCACCTTGAGCCATAACCATAGCTAAATTTGAAGAGGTAGTAGTTTTACCCTCTCCTGGTCCTGAACTAGTTACCAATAGGGTTTTAATCTTTTTATCAAAGGAGGAAAATTGGATATTAGTTCTAAGGGTTCTATATGTCTCCGAAACCGGTGAATTAGGTTCTTTAAATGTTATTAAATCTAAACCTTTCATTTGATTCACTACCTTTACCTATTATTTTTTAAAAACTGAAATATACTTTTCTTTTTCTTTATTTTTTCCATATTTATTTCTATATCTTTATCTAAGAGCAACAGTTCTAAATTCCCTGATACTTTTTTTTCTATTTGACTATCTATCGCCTCGGCTTCTCTAAATCCCTCTATAAGACCTGGGCATCTTCGATTTAGAGAATGAGCATCAGATGCTATGAAGTTTACAAGGCCTTCCCTTATCAATAGTTTGGCACAGTTTTGAACTTTCTTTCCAAATAAACCTTGGAGGCTTCCCGTATTAATTTGAAACAAACATTCTTCTTCAATAAACCCATTTATAGCAGTGGGTGTTTCATATATGTATTCATACCTTTCTGGATGTGCAATTATAGGTTTAATATTTAGAAGCCTTAGCTCATAAATTAAATCTAGGGCATCCTTAGGCAATTTATCCATTGGAAATTCAATAAGCAGGTAGCTTGTCCCATTTATCCCTCTTAGTTTTTTCTCTTTGCAGAGCTTAAGTGAATATTTGTCTAACATTACTTCTTGACCTAAAAGTATTTCTATATCTATTCCTGAGGTTTTTGCTTGAAGTTTTAATTCCTGATGTAAGGTCAAAATTTCATCATAATAATTTTCGTATATACCCCTTATATAATGAGGTGTAGCTACTATGGTTTTAGTTCCTTTTGCTTCTGCCAGTTTTAACATTTTAATGCTCATTTCCATATCCTTTGAGCCATCATCAATGCCTGGAAGTATATGACTATGTATATCAATCATCCTAGCACCTTCTTATTATTTATCTCCTATCATTCTAGGTATTACTCCGAGTACTGGTAATCCTAAGTATTTTTCTACATCACTTTCGGTCTTTATAGTGTCATCCAAGTATTCAAGGAGAAACACAACTCCAAGCGAAATCATGAGTCCTAGGAAAAAGGCAATTGCTAGGTTTAATTTTTTATTAGGGCTAATAGGAATCACTGGAATAACTGCCTTATCCATTACTTGTATATCTCCACCTGTAGGATAAACCTTTTTTGAAGATTCTATAAATGAGTTTGAAATAGCATTTACAATATTAAATACATCTTCTGGATTTTTACCCTTACCTGTAATTGTTAGAATTTGAGTTCCAGTTTTAGGAGTAACAGTAATACTATCTTTGATCTGCTTTATTGTTAAATTACTTTTTAAACTATCCAAAGCTCCCTGTGCTACTAAATCAGATTTAGCAATTTCGCTATAGGTTATAAGTAAATTCTGATACATTGTTACATCATTATTTAATTGAGAATCTTGTTTGTCTGTTACCTGTGGTTTACCCACTATTATACTTGTGCTTGCTTGATAGGTTGGTTTTATAACAAAAAAGCTTAATACACCTGCTACTATTACAGCAGCAAGCGTTATTGAAACTACTAACCATATTCTTTCTTTTATTATTGCAAGATAATCCTCGAGACTAACCTCTATTTCTTCATTCATCTGCCGTTCCCCCTAGTAAAAAATCATATGTCCATATTATATCATTATTTACATCTGAGGTAAATAATGATTAATAATTATTTCACCGTAATCGTAATTGTTATTGATTTTTCATTTCCTGCAGTGTCTCTGATTATTGCAGTTATTGTGCCACCTGCTAAACTTAGAATATTTTTTAGGGTTCCTACAGATATACCATCCCCTTGGGGGTCAAGGTCTCCAAGTAAATCAGATACATATACTGTGCCCACACTAGAATTACCTGTTGTAAAAGGTTTAGATTGTCCATAAATGTTAATTGTTCCAGTTATTTTTTCATTAGCATTTAATGTTATAGCTGTAAACATATCTGTATTACTTTTACCAGCTAACGATACTTTAAAATTACCATTAACATCTTTAGTTGCTGAAACTGATCCATTAATATCTAATGTTACAGAATTTATAACTGGTGGTGTTACATCTTTTGGAGGTGTTACAACACCACCACCTGGAGGTGTTACCTCTATCGGAGGTGTTGCATTTGTATCCGCCACTCCAAAATTAGTCACTCCAGTGTAATTCTTATAAACTACAGCTGGAATAACACTTGCAGCTACTATTATTCCGGTTGTATTATCTATCCAATCTCCGTTAAAATCTTTAACATAAACATCTCCACCTGCAATTACTTCATTAGAAATTTCTGTTTGGTTAACCTCATCATTAGCATAAACTAAATCAAAAGCTTTAGCGCCTATTACAACGCTACCATTCGACATTGCAGCATATGTGTTGAAAGATGTTGAACCTGCTAACATTAAAGTAGCAAGAACAAAACTTGTAATTTTCTTATTCATATATTTTCTACCCCCGTTTTTAGAAATTAATTTCAATACTTTTTATTTTATACATGTATAATACAGTTACTACGTCAATATAGTTGCACTTTTCTATTAATATTAAAAATAATATCAAAATTACTTATCAATGAATTTCTATGAATTATATTCTTAAACAAAAAAGAGAAGAACAGATCCATAACTGTCCTTCTCTAATCTTTTAATGATTTTATTACTCATTTACATGTTATATCCGGGTAATCTTATATCCCCGATCGTTATGAGATAATCATTATTGAGTTATTGTTAGTATAGTTACTCCATCTACAGTAAGTACACCATTGTTTGCTTGTATTTTAAATATAGTAGGATCTGTATCACCAGTTGCTCCATAACATACATCAATTTCAAAATTCTTTGTCTTTAAATCTTTAAGTGTAGTATTTCCAACAATTTCTAAATAAGATTTTGCAGTTGCTAAATTAAAAGTATCTCCTGAATGTTTTGTTACTACTTTTCCATCTACAGTTACAGTTACACATATTTCTTTATCCGTAAGTGTTGGTATAATAGGGTTTCCACCTGTAGTGATATTATTAAAGAAATCAAATAAATCGTTAAAGCTAGTATTCTTAAAGTAAGTAATTATTCCTGAAGAATCATTGCTACTTATGTAAAGATTTAAAGCATCGGCCAATTTCTGATTACCTTTTGCTTCTAATTTATCAGCAGAATATTTAAGTAAATTTTCTCCTGTGGAAAGAGTTATTGTTTTCAATCTTGCAAGCTCAATATCCATTCTTGGTTTAATTACTTTACTTGCAGTATCTACAGAAATAGCTCCTCTGAAGACTTCGTATACCTCTCCTATTGTATCGTTGTCATTAAAAGTAATTGGCAAACTATAGCTTCCTTTGTTAAGTGTTACAAGCAACTTATTAATTATAATTGTATTTATAGCTCCTGCGCCTGTAACATTATCAGCAAGTTCACTTCCTGCTGGAACGGCTACAGTCGCACCCTCGTTAACAACTATATTAACTGCTGCATTAGTATCTGAGGATATTTCTACAGTACCCGATGTTATATTAACTATAGCAACATCACTTACATTTACGTTACTAAGATCTCCACTTAAAGTAAATTCATCTGTAGGATTACTTGGTTGGATATCTACTTTAGCAACTATTGCACCACTTTGAGCTGTAAAAACTAATGGTGCATTTGCTGTTATTTGATTTGTGATTTCGGATGTTGCATCCAAAACAACTTTAGCACTCGTAGTTACTACTACAGTATCAAATGTACCTGTAAGAGTTATTGGTGATGTACTATTTAGAGGCGATAACGTCATATTTTCAATAGGGTTAATACCAATCGCTTCAATATTAGCCCCTGAATTAACCTGCACATTGGTAACTGAAGCATTGCCTTCAACAACTATATGTGCATTATTATCAGAATCATTAACTGTCAAAGTTCCAATACTTGTATTTCCTTTCATATGTAGTGAATTATTTCCTACATTTGTAACATTAACTCCATTAACTGTAACATTATCAAGTACAACATCACCATTACCGTAGTTAATAGTTAAAGTACCAGTGATATTCATATTACGTAATGTTAATAATGATGAACTTGTAGCACTTGTGTTTGTAACTGTTACATCTCCATTTACAGTTGTATGAGTTCCATCTTCTGGACCGTATGTTGCAGCGGTACTTGTTATGGTATAGCTTTTAGATGGTAGCGAAGTTGCACTATTTAAATCATCAGCTATTGTTGGAGTTGGAGGATAGTAAACACCACCGCCAGTACTAACTATTGGGTTAACAGTAACCTTGACACTAACTAGCTTCTGAGCCTCTGTTAACGCCCATGTCTTTCCTGTCGGAACTGATAATACACCCTTTATAGTTATTTCCCCAGCTTTTGTTCCATCAAATGCTGTTGTGTCCCAAATTATGTTTGCATTTCCTGTTGTCGTATCACTTAATTTAACAGCCACAGTCGCTGGCAATCCTATCATACCTGCTGTTGTACCATTCGCAACAGTTAGAGCATTAATTGCACCTATTGACAATATAGTCTCTTGATCTTTATCTGCAGCGCCAAAATTACTTACCCCAATGGCATTCTTATAAACTACAGCTGGTATAACACTCGCATCTACCTGCTTACTTGTTAAAACGTCAATCCATTTTCCGTTGAAATCTTTAACATAAACTGTCCCACCTGAAACTACTTCTTTACTTATTTCCACAATGTTTGCTTGATCATCAGCATATTTTAAATCATAAGCTTTGCTCCCTATCACAACAGTACCATCTGCCATTGCAGCATAAGCTGAGAATGATGTTGTTCCTGCTATCATTAAAGCAGCAAGCACTGAACCTGTAATTTTCTTATTCATATAGTTTGTCCCCCATTAATGTTTATTTTTCCTTATGTACTATTCTTTGCAAAGTGCTTTTATTATCATTACACTGCCACCCATAGTTATCATTCATCGATTACTTCAGTAATTTATTGTAAGTTATGAAATTCATTATATACTTAATATTAAAATTTTTCCACGAACAAAATAACCTATATTTTTCATAATAATAGAGAAAATTTACAAAATTAATTTCAAACTTCTTTTTTTCGTTTATCTGTTGTAAATGAGCCTTATTATATACAAATTCACAATATATTTAATAGCATGTATTATCTCTTTTATAATATAATTAAAATAAAACATTTTAATTATATTAATTGTATAAAAAAAGAATCGCCAATTTGTTATGACGATTCTTTTTTTGTTATTTAATTTTCTAGTATACTTTCATATTTGCCTGGGGGGCCAATAGGAAGCATCACGCATTTTCGTGCTACTTCGCACTCTGTACATCTCCCCCGAGGAGCCTTGCGAGGCCTAGGATGAGCTTGTTTTGGAGAAAGAATTCAGCATTGCATATAGCTTAAAACGTATCCGTAGGATTATGAATAAATATGAAATAATATATCCTCACAGAAAGGCAAATCCATATAGAAGAATTGCTAAAGCAATGAAAGAACATAGCGTAGTAAAAAATATTTTGAATCGTGAATTCAAGCAGGCTACGCCAGGAAAGGTTCTACCTACTGATATAACATATTTACCATACGGTAATAGTAAAATGGCTTACTTATCCACAATTAAGGACTCCTCAACAAATAAAATATTAGCATATCAAACTTCAGATAGAATAACACTTGATATAGCCGTAGATACAATAAAGAAGCTAGTTAAAAACCGACGAGCAACGTTAACAAAAGATGCCTTTATTCATTCAGATCAAGGTAGTCATTATACAAGTCCAGCATTTCAAAAGCTACTAAAAAAGCACAAATTATCACAGTCAATGTCGCGTAGAGGTAACTGTTGGGACAATGCCCCTCAGGAATCATTTTTTGGACATATGAAAGATGAGATAGATTTAAAGTCCTGTACTACTCTTGAAGATGTTAAGAAGATGATAGATAGGTATATCACATATTATAATAATTATAGATACCAGTGGAACTTGAAAAAGATGACTCCTGTACAATACAGAAACCATCTCTTAGCTTGTTAGCACCTTTTTTTTAGAGTGTCCTTGACATAGGTACCAGTTTACACGTGGCTGACGCCAAGTTTTTTTTGTTCTCTTTTACCCAACTTCTTAACTCTCCTGCCCAAATTTACATCTGCTTAATCCGCATCAGATGTCCCATCTTCGCCTTGCTTCCGCATATGTTGTTCACTAAACGTTCACAATCCCCGGGGGACTTTGGCGGACTGTAGGTTCACCTTATTATAATTGATGTTGGACCACTTATATTTTATATATTTAAAGAGAGTTTTCCTATAAATTCAAAGTTTTGAATATCTTGAGCAATAATTTGTTTCGATTGTATCAAGAGACCTATAGCCATTGGCCGACTTTTTAATTCCCAATAAATTACAATATTCTATTCTCTTACTTTTGGAGTAAAAAAAGATAAAAGGACAGCCATTTCTGACCATCCTTTTATCTTCTTTATTTTTTTGAAATAAACTTAATGAAGAGATTATTAGCTTTACAAGCTAGACTCAATCACCCAGCTATTATTATTTTATTTCTACTGTCTTAGCAGCAACGCTTGTTACTACATTACCAGCAGCATCTTGAATGTAAGTTACTACAGGCTTAGTGCTTACAGTTACATTTCCTTTGTATAAAGTATTTACTAATGTTATTTCAAGGGTATTGCCTGTAGCTACATCAACTGTGTAGTTAACACCAGCAACTAAAGTTTTCCCATCTTTATCAACTACAACTATGTCAGTTGCAGCTAAATCATCTGATAAAGTAATAATATCTTCATCGAATTTAACATCAATTGCAGCACCTGTTGCTTGAACTATAGGGGTAGTTGCAAATAATGCTGGAGCAATTCCATCAGTAGGAACTACTGCAGTTGTTGTTGCATCTAATGTTTGTCCTGTTACAGTTTTAATTTTTGCAGCCACTACTTTGAAAGAAAGAGCTGTTCTTAAAGCATCTGTCTTATCTGTAAGAGCTTCTGTTGATTTTAAAGTTCCTGTAACTATTGTATTACCAGCAGCATCAATTGTATAAGTTGCTGCTGCAAAAGTATTTGCCACATTATCTACATCAGTTGCAGTAAATGCATCTGCTGTTATATTTGTAAGTTTAACTCCAGCGAATTTAATTTCAACTTTGTTTAAACCTATCATTTTAGCAGTAAATGTTGTTGGAGCTGTTGCAGGTGCCAATGTATTTGTTGATGACATTATTGTTGGCACATTACCTGCAAGATCCGCTACTCTTCCAATAGTTACTTCTGGAGTTGCAGCAAGAACAACTGGAGTTGCTAATGTAATTTTAACAGTTTTAGCATCAAATAACTCTGCTTTATCTGCTGTTTTTAATGCTACACCTTGAACCAAATAGTTATCTTTGCTTAATGCTGAGCCTGATCCACTTGTCATTACCGCTTCTGGGTAATTTGCATATATATATTGAACATTACCAGAACCATCTAATACATAGTTAAAAGTTACAGCTGTTAAATCAATTGCAGTCTTATCTGATATTGTAAAGCTTGAAGTAATTGTAGTAATTTTATTTTTTGATAATGCTAAGTCTGTAACATCTTTAATTTCTACTGTGTAAATTCCTCCAGCTAATTTTGATGATAATGCTAAGTTATAAAGTTTATTTGTTGCATCATAAGTAACACCTGTTATTGTTTGTGTTACAACTTTTGCATCTTTATCTTTTATAACGAAATTAGCAGCTATTGGAGCTGTAACATCCTCTGAGAAAGTTACTGCTAAGTTATTTTCAGCTGTAGCTTCAACTTTAGTTACTGTTGGAGCTGTACTATCATTAACGATAGTTGCAACTAATTTAGCATCTGCTGCCATTTTATTTCCCCAAGCATCTTTTACATCAGTTGTACCATCATTCTTTAATACATATACATTTACATTTCCTTCTTGTAATAAGTGACTAGCAAAGTTTAATGTATAAGTCTTATTATCAGCACTTGGTGTAACTGAGTCTGGTGCCCATGCGCTATAAGTGTGATAGAAGTTTGCTATAGATAATCCTGTAACTGCTTTGTCGAATTTAACCTCAACTGAAGTTTGAGTAGCTTTACTTAAAGTTACTACAGGTGCAGTTATATCTTTAATATAATTATATTCAAAAGTTTTAGCTAATCCTGAGAATGATGCATAATCTTGGAAACCACTTACCTTAACATTGTACTTTCCTTCTGCTAGTGTTGTTCCTATAGAAGCTGATACAGTTTTTCCATCTGCTGAAGTTCCTGTTACAACTGCACTATATATTCCATTCTCAAGTTCAATAACTGGTGAAGTTTTTAATGGCTCATTGAAAGTTATATCGAAAGTACTTGGTCCAGTCATTTTAATGCTTTGTGCAACTGGTAAAGTTGTATCAATAACATTTAATGTTTTAACAACATCTGCTATTAAACCAGTAGCTTTTTTAGTTGTAACTTCTACATCAGCTTGTTGAGCTACATTAGTACCTAATGTAAGTGTTGCAGTCATTTTATCTGCTGAAAGAGCTATAGCACTAACAGTATTAGATTTTACTGCGAAATAATCTGATGTTGCCTTAGTAGCATCTATTGTCACAGCTTTATTAAATGTAACTACGACTTCTTTTAAGTTACTAGCACTTACTGATGCAACTTCTACTGTAGTTACTGCATCTTTATCACCAGCATCAAAGTTAGATACTACTCCAGTAGCACTCTTATAAGTTACAGCTGGTATAGTGCTAGCATCTATTGCTAAGTTTGTAAGATTGTTTAACCAATTACCATTAAAATCTTTAACATAAACTGCTCCACCTGCAACTACTTCTGCAGTGATTTCTGCAGCATGTGCTGGATCATTTGCATAAGTTAAGCTGTATGCTTTAGTTCCTATTACTACTGTTCCGTCACCCATTGCAGCAAATGCTGTGAAAGATGTTGTTCCTGCTATCATTAAAGCAGCAAGAGCTGTACTTGTTAATTTCTTGTTCATATAATTATACCTCCGATTATTTTTGTCTAATTTTTTTATTAATAATCCCCAATTAAATCTTAATTAAGGTTTAATTTTTTTGTTATTATTTTAAAACTACATCATTTGTTGCAACTACTGTTCCAGCTGCATTTAATAATTTGATTACAACTGTATCTCCAACAACTCTACCTGGGAATATAATTGTAGCTTCTCCTATGTTAGCTGGAGCTGATAATTTACTTGTAGCATTTGCATATACTTGGTATTGAGTTGCGCCTGCGAAAGTTGAAGTAGCAGTTACTATTGCTCCGAATGAAGCAGCTTTTACTGTTGCATTAACTACTGCTGGTACTACTACTACTGGTGGTACAACTGTCATTGTTCCTGATTGTCCTAATTTAACATCTATAGTTCCAAGTACTGTTGCATTTGCATCTAATATTTTAACAGTTACTAAATCTCCAGCAACTTTAGCTGGGAAGATTACTGTAGCTGTTGCTAATTTATCTACAGCTGATAATTTACTTGTACCATTAAATAATTGGTATTGTGTAGCTGTTGGAAAAGCTTTAACGCCATCAGCTGTTAAAGTTACGTTTGCTACTGCTCCAAATGAAGCTGCTTTAATTGTAGTATCAAATACTGTTACTGTTGAAACATCTTTAACTGTAAGAACGTATATTGCAGTTTTGCTTCCGTCTACTGTTGTAGCAGTGATTGTTGCTGTTCCAGCTTTTACTGCTGTTACTTTTCCTGTAGCATCTACAGTTGCTATTGTAGCATCTGAAGATTTGTAAGTTACAGCTTTGTTTGTTGCAGTTGTTGGATTAACAGTAGCTACTAAAGTATCTGTTCCGCCTACTGCTAATGATGCTGTAGTTTTATTTAAACTTACTGAAGTTACACCTACTGTATTAGTTGGTGCTTTAACAGTTACGTTTATTACTTTTACTGCTTCATAAGCTTTTGTTGAATTTGCTGTTTTAACATGTGCAACAACGATATAGTTTCCTGCTTCTTCAAATGTATATGAAGGAGTTGCAGAATAAGCGCTTGATACTGTTGACCATGTTCCTGTTGCTGTGTTCATAGAGAATAATTGATAAAGGTATGGTCCAACTTTTCCACCTATGTTCTCAATTCCGTTGAAGTTTACTTTTAATCCTTCAACTGTGTAGCTAGCATTTCCAGCAGTGTATATGCTGTTAGCATTTTTAGCTATACAATTAAGTGATAATGAATAAGTGCTTTCAAAGTCTGCAAATACGGTTTTATTAGCACCTAGTACATTAGCTTTTCTTACATAAATTGAAATTGGGTATTTTCCTGCTACAAGTGCTTTTGTTTTTGGTATCACATATGGAGTTTTTGAATCTACTGGTACCCCATATCCGCTTAATTTAGTCCATACATTAGCAACTTTAATAAATGCTGCGTATTGTACATTTCCCACATAATTAGCTGCAGTTACTGTTAATGCTTCTTTATCCCCAGCAACTAGTGGTGTATGATCTAATCCAACGAAATTAATTTTTGGACTAGCCAGTGCAGCTGCGTTTGCTGTAATGTTACCTAATAATCCGGCCATTACAAATACCGCTGCCATAAATATGCTTAGTGTTTTTTTGATTTGTATCATGTGTTTTGTCCCCTCCCATATTGGTATATGTTTTTTATTTTTTTGAAAATAAAAACCTAATTATCATTGTCTTCTTCTTTCAAAGAATACAATTTGTTCTTCTTTAACTACACCCCCTAAGGAGCCATTTTTTTGTTACTATAAAACTGGATTCAGTCTTGTAGTAACATAGTAATTAAAGACTTTAATGTGTTTCTGATTTTTTTAACAACTTTATTCTTCTACCAAATTCTCGAAATTCTTATAATATTCTGATGATTTCAACCTATTTACACAAAATTCATCTTATTTATATTATATAACACTTTTGGTTAAATCTCAATATGTTAATAAAATTTAACTTTACTAGATTAATTTTCATATATTTCATATTTTTTTATATATTTCATTTATTTTCTTAACTTACACTTATATAACGATTATGGTTATATTTTAGTTGCAACTTTTAAAATGTTTTTAATATATTCTTTATAAAAATCATCTAATATTACCATACTTTCATACTTTTTCTTATTTTACACTTATATAACGTTTATGGTTATATTTTAGTTTCAATTTTAAAAAATGTTTTTTAATATATTTCTCACTACAAATTTCATAAAATTCTAATCATTTCATGTTTTTTTATTTTACACATATATAACGGTTGTCTATATAATATGGTTGCACTTTTTTCAAAATTTTTAAATTTAAATTTTAAAATATTAATATAGGTTTTATTTGTTTTTATACCCTTCTATGTTTATTAGAAAATCTATAAATTATTACAACTAATTTAAATCTTACCTTGAAATAAAAAAAGAGAATAATAGGCTCTCTCAGCTATTATTCTCTTTCATTTTTATTTACTTACCATTACTCGTTCACAGTTTGACATTGGAAATTTTCACATCCAGGAGGTCGTCGTGTGGGAGCCACGACCGAGCTTTCTACCCTTTAATCATTTACTAAAATATCCTATAATTGATATTTTTTCTACTTATACACTTATATAACTGTTCTAGCTCTAATTTAGTTGCACTTTTTTAAACTTTTTCTCAAATAAAAATACAAATGTATATGATCTACTTTCGTATTTCAGTAACGTTCTATGATTGTTTTTCATATATTAATATAGTAGAAATATTTGAAGGGAGCCTTTTATGTTCTATTGTCCAAAAAATTATATTGATCCTTACCCAATGTATAGAGTTAATGATATGTACAGGGTTGGACCTATGAATTCTTATTTTAGAATTCTTCATGCTTCACCTAAATCCCCAGCCGTTGATGTGTATATTAATGATATGTTAAAATTCAAAAACCTTACCTATGGTGTTTTCACGGATTATGTAGAGGTTATTACTGGCAATTACAATATAAAATTATATGCTGCGGGTACTAAAACCTCACCTGTACTTAATAAAAATATTTTCATTCCACCTGAAAAAATTTATACCGTTGCCGCTATTGGATTATTGCCTAACATTGATCTATTACTTGTGCTTGAACCTAAAGTAAAAAACCCAAGTAATATGGCTTATGTTAAATTTACTCATTTATCACCCAATACTGGCGCTGTGGATATAACATTACCTGACGGTAAAATTCTATTTAAAAATGTTAAATACAAAGAATCTACTGACTATATACAAGTTCCTCCTGGAACCTATACTATAGAAGCTAGACCCACTGGAACCACAACTACTGCCTTATACGTCCCTAATATAACATTAAAACCTCAGCGTTTTTACACTGTTTATGCTATAGGCCTAGTTAATGATAAACCAGGACTTCAAGCTTTAATTCCACTAGACGGTAGTTCTTATTTAGATTTTCGTGAAGATTAATTTGTAATAATAAAAAATGCTAAGTGAAAACTCACTTAGCATTTCTCATTATTACATTGGCATTGCTGGTAATCCTGTAAGATCATCTATCCAAGTACCTAAAAGATTTTTAACATAAATTGCTCCACCTTCTACTATAGCACTAATGATTTCTTCAACGTGTAATGGATCATTAGCATAAACTAAAGTAAATGCTTTAGTTCCTATTAATACAGATCCATTAGCTATAACATCAAAATCAATTTGGGGAAGAGTCGTAGCTTGAGTTACGAAATAATCACTACAATGATCTAGTTTAATGGTAATGTTTCCATCCGCATCAACTACAGCTTTTGTAATTGTTTCATAGGCATTCTTATCTTCAAAGTACCTACAAACAGTTACAGATTTTCCTGCCCAATCCTTGTTTACATATATCTTCACCGTTGCAATGCCAGGTAACTTACCATCGTAATTAAAGGAAAATGGGATTAATAGTTCATCTTTTCCGGTCATTTTCTTAACCTTTGCAACTTCTTTTACTTTTACTGCGTCTTGCACCGCCTTTAAGGAAAAGTTTATATCAGAAGTTATAACTGAAGTAATATCTTTTCCATTAAATGCCCAGCTTATCCCAGTTTTTTCGAAAGTAATATTTTTATCTTCACCTTTAATAGCATTAAATATATCCTTGCTTACAACTGGATTGACTGTTAAGTCACATTTAATCGTTGAACCAATTGTTGCATTTTTAATGTTATTAATTATTATCTCCGCCGGTGTCAATGGTGGTGTTGTATCTATTGGAGTTTCAACAGACACAGCTGTAGTTGAAATCTTCCAATTATTTGAGTTTGTTGGAGAAATCGTTCCATTATCTTGAACATATTTGAACATCATGTTTCTAACCTGTCCATCATCTCCAAGGGCTTTTGCTGAATCATAGAAAGTTGCGTCTATTGTAGCTTGACTTCCAGGTACAAATCCTGCAGCAGCCATGAATCCGCCACCACCATTGTATCTGTAATTATTAACAGCTACTTTAAGTGCATCTGTATCTTTTACAAGAACACCATTAATTTTTAAGTTTTTAATCCTATTTCCAGTTATTACTTTTCCAGTAGAATCTATTGTGCAAGCAGGCTGAGTTAAGTCAATATCATAAGTTGCTCCATATAACTGGTCGAGGTTATAATCAGCAATATTAAGTACTGAGTCTTTAACTATTGGATCTGTTGCACTTGTTGTTTGTTTGTAGTATCTTACTGACCATTCTAACCAATTTTTAAGTTGGCTACCAGTCATTTTTAATCCATATAAGAAGTTTTCATAAACATAAACTCCCATGATATCTTGCCTTTTAACATCACCTTGAGGTACTTTTGCTGTTGGGCTAAGTGGAGCTGCTATCGAAAGCGTCGCTTGCGCAGCGTTTGCTTGAACTTTATTTACAAGCTCCATTATTGATGAAGGCTGTATTAATTGTTTTGCTCCCTCAAATACAGCTGTTGATTGTCCTATTACTGTATTAGTATAAGCAAGTGTCGCATCCTGATATGGTTGTGCAATTGCAAGTATAGCAGGGTCTGCAACAGTACTCGCAGGTAATGTAACATTAAATGCTGTTACTCCTGTAAAGTTTCCATCAGCATCGATATTAAGATCTATCTGAGAGAATATTCCATCACCATTCTTTGGTTCTACTACAGGTACAACTTTTCCATCTGGATTTGTATATGAATAAGTTTTACCAGTATGTGCATGCCCACAAAGAATTGCGTCAATTCCTGACACTTGTTTTGCTACTGCATCAGCTTGGTTCTCTGGAATTGTATCGCTAGCAGTCGCTATTCCACTATGGATTGATGCTATAACAACATCTGCTCCAGCGGCTTTCATTATTGGAACCCATTTTTGTGCTTCAAGTACTAAATCATTAAAATGTAAATCTGCATAATGAGCTGGATCTTCCCAACTGGGTATGGTTTTAGTTGTAAGTCCTAGTACACCTACCTTTATTGTCTTTCCATTAACAACAAATGATTTAATAATATATGGTTGAACAAGATTTGAGTTATCAGATTTATAAGTATTAGCTGACATTACTGCAATGTTCTCTTTAGTAGCATCACCTATAATTCTGTTTAATGTATCTAGTCCATAATTGAATTCATGGTTACCAAGTGTCCATGCGTCATATTTCATGGCTCCCATTACCTTCATCATTGGATATTCTGCTGTTTTATCAATCATATCGTAAAAATATGAAAGTGGAGTTCCTTGAATTGTATCTCCATTATCTATTAACATTGTATTTGGATTAGTTGCTCTTACACTATTTACATATGTGGAAACTTTCGCAAGTCCTACATTTGCTGCAAGTCCAGTGTTGTAATCTAGTGGGAATATTGCTCCATGTATGTCTGATGTTCCTATTATTGATATCTTAGTTGCTGCTGTTGGTGGTACTACTACCTTAACAACATCTGCTGCACTATCAACTGCTAATTCTATAGTTGCACCATAACAAGTAACTGCAGCTATTACATCAGCTTTATCTCCTGCTACTAGTCCTGCTACAACTGGCATTAAATAAACGTTTATACTTCCTGTGGAATCTTGCGCCATAGAGGCACCTGCATTGTCTATACTTGTGAAGGTTACATTTTTAATTTTAATTAATTGTCCCTGTAACGCATTTGTAATAGCGCCAACAGTAACTTCTTTAGGTGTAACTATATTACCTGTGCTTACTGATACTACACCAGCAGCAGAAGTTGGTGTTACTTCTAATAGCCCACTATATACTGATAAGTTTCCTGTTACTGTAATTTTATCGCCTTTTTTAGCGGTAAAAGTAGTTCCAGCTGTGTTGTACACACAAATTCCTGCTGTAGGTGAAGCTGCATTATCTTGTATAAATACGTTTTTACCATTTACTGCAGAAACATATCCTGTAAGTATAACTGCTGTTTTAACTGTAGTTCTAGCTTCTGCTATACTCATGACTACAGGATCTTGAACTACCATTTGATTGTCTACCCTATTGTTCATATTAACTGTTAGTTTATGATTAAGCCTAACGTCAGCATTTAAAGCATCTCTTACAGTGTAATGAGAATCTACTAAACTAGCTACTATAGCTGGTACTAAGAAACCAGTGAAAGTGTCCCCTCCAGTAGCAACAAAATCTGGTGCATTTACTTTTAGTATATCTGTATCATTTACAACCGAGTTATCACTTTCTCTATATATTCCAGTTACTCTTTGACCTAGTACTTCTGGCGTTGTAATTGTTCCATCTGTAGCAACTACAGCTGGCTTATATGATGGTTTTGAAGAATCATATGTGAATTTAACTCCAGAAATTTGTATTCCTTTACCACTAGTTTGAACAGCTTGTTCAAAAATATTTTTGAGCTGTGCTCCCGTCATAGTTGTTGTGCAAACAGTGTTATCAAAAGGCATAATGTTGAATATAGTTCCAACAGTTATATCTCCTGCTGCAATTGGACTTAATCTAATTCCTCCATTGTTTACCATTCCAACATCTGCTGTTGAATCTGTTGGTGATGTTTTATAGTTCTTTACAACATCTGCCATCCAATTTCCAAGTTGTGATTCGCCATAAGGTGAGTCTACTTGGCCACTTGTATAAGCAACTGCATCATTTCCAATAACTTCGTTAAATACTGGTAATAATTCTGCAGCAGCCTCATCTACAATAACCTTACATTCAGGGTCTGTTGCTGATGTAGTTGTTACTGTAAGTGCATTCCAATTTGTTCCTTTAGCTGAGAAACCAACTATTTTATTTGTTGGGTCTACAGTAACCTTTAAATCAATATATCCTTTTCCCGTGGATGCCGCATCTAATGTTGGAACGTTTTTACCAGTTGCATCAACATTTACTGTATCTGCAGCAGTATGATCATGTCCACCGAATACTGCATCTACTCCACTTAAGTTTTTAACTATAGAATTAAGTGATGAACCACCATCATGTACATCTGCGAGTACTATGTCCGCTAGATTTCCATCTCTTATTTCCTTTGCAACAGCATTAATTTCTGTAGCTGGATCTCTAAAATCGAAAGGAGCTACTAATGCTGGCATAATTATAGTTGGCGCATCTTTAAGTATTGCTCCAATAACTGCTATTTTTACTCCATCTTTTACTATTATTTTATAAGGTGCATATGGTCTAACATTTGTTCCTTTGTTATACATATTGGCACAAACAATACTATACTTTGCATCTTTCATTGTTTCATTATTAATTATATCAAGTCCCCAATCAAATTCATGATTGCCTAAAGTTGTAACTTCCATTCCTAGGTTGCTCATTACCTGTTGAACTGGAACTCCATGTAATACGTTAGATACTGGTGTTCCTTGATATAAATCTCCACCACCAATTACTAATGTTCTATCTGGATTTGAAGTTTTTACATCTTTAACTACTTTTGCAAGCGCTGCTCCTACAGGTTTTGTGTTAGTAGAATCTAAAAGTTGGCCGTGAAAATCTGTAATTTCTACTATATCAAATGTTTTATTTGTGGGTGGTGCATTCGCAGTAACAGTTACTACGCATAGTGATGATTTTATATTTCCATCAACTGTTGTAGCTAATATGTTAGCGGTTCCAGTAGTAACAGCTGTTATAACTCCGCTTGTTGAAATCGTTGCTACAGCTGTATTATCTGAAGACCAAGTAACATTTTTATTTGCAGCATCTGTTGGTGCTACTGTTGCTACTAGTGGTGAGGTTTGTCCAACACCTAGAGCTAATGTATCCTTGTCTAATGTCACTCCGGTAGCTGTTGCATTTCCGGCAACAGCTTCTATTGCAGTTGTATTCTTTAACCCTGGGTGTGTAGTGAAGTAATTCATTAAACCCCCAGTAACTTTAACTAATGTTCCCACTTTTGTTGGATTAGTACTTAAACCAAAATCTGCCCTAACATATGCAGGTGTTGTTAATAATTGAACAAATATCATTTTAGTAACATCTGTTTCTCCTGCAGTGTCAGCTATTGCAATAGCTGTATCAGCTGTAGCAACAGTTAGTACTGTTGTTGCACTTGTAGGTTGTCCAACTATATACCCCTGTACTGTTGCAATACTATTATCTTGAATTGCATATGCCTGAGCTACAGTATAAGGACTATCTACTGTGCCTGTCCCAACCGCTGCCTTAACAACTTGAGTACCAATAACTCCACTAAAATTAAATAATATTAAAGTTAATGTTATTATCCAACTAAGAATTTTTTTACCTTTTACTTTAACCATTTAATTGTCCCCCCATTTAATGTTTTTCTTTTAAACTTTTTTCTTAATTCTTTTAATCTTGATCATTTTGATTTTTTAATAATACTTTGAGTGTCACAAAACCTCCTTAAGCATATGACAATATTATATTATTATTTCTATGTAAATTATATCATATTTATTTCAATATAATGTTATTATATACAAATATATGTTAAGTTTTGTTAATGAATATAGTGCCACCCACGTGGCAAGTGGCATGTTCAAAAAAAATCATATCTTTAAAATTTCACTTTATAACTTGAATTTATTACCTATATCAAGTATTTCTCCAGTCATCGAATTTAGTATATGTGCAGTAGCCGCAACCTCCTGCGATGAAGCACTTAACTGCTCCGATGCTGCCGAAATTTCCTCTGCTGAAGCAGATATTTCTTCTGCAATTGCAGAACTTGACTCTATTTTATCAATAATAATATTTTTTTCTTTATTTATAGTTGAAACTGAGTCATTGACTTCCACAATTTTAGGAATTACGTCACTCACTGCACCTAATATCCCTCTAAAAGAATCAGTTGCGGAGTTAATAACTGTAACTTGATTGCTTATTTCTGATTGCATTATTTCTGTAGAGCTAACAATAATCTTATTTTCATCAGAAATAGTGTTAATAAGTTGATTTATACTCTCAGATGATTCCTTTGATTGTTCTGCCAGCTTTCTAATCTCATCAGCCACAACTGAAAATCCCCTCCCAGCTTCACCAGCTCTAGCAGCTTCTATAGCAGCATTTAACGCTAATAAATTTGTTTGCTCGGAAATGCCCTTTATATAATCAGTTATCTCATTAACCTTGTTTAAATTAACCCCTAAAACATTAAACCTTGTGGTAAAATCATCAAAAGCATCCTTGACCTTTTTAATTGAGCTTATTAATGACTCCATTCCCTCATTGCTTTCACTTGCCTTTGTATTTATATAAGTAGAAGATTGATTTACATTACTCATTTTCTGAGCAATTAACTCTATTTCATCTCCAAAACTATTTAATAAAGAAGTAATGCTCATCATATCGCTAGCTTGACTACCCGTTCCACTAGCAACTTCTTGAATTGAATTTGCTATATTTTCTGATACAGAGCTCATTTCACTGGAAATGCCCAATAAATTAGATGAAGATGAGTCTACCATTTTAGAACTGCTTTGAAGTTTTTGGGCAATTTCTTTAAGATTTAGGATCATAGCATTAACATACTCCGCAATTTCACCAAATTCATCCTTAGATTTTACTATACACTCACCATCTAAATTACCCTTTGCTACTGAATTTAAAGACGTAGAAATTATATTTACATTTTTCTTAATTGAGTTTACAAAAACAACTACAAGAATAATCGACAATATTAAAATTACAATATTTATGACTAAGATTTTCAGCATTAAACTAGTAATAGTATTATTAATACTTGCCTTGTTAACACCTACAAACCAAATTCCAACTACCTCACCTGTAGCATCCTTAATTGGAACATATTTTGCTTCATATAATTTATTAAGAATTGTAGCTTCACCAACATACACTTGTCCACTTTTCAACACCGCAGTTGCTACTTTATCAGAGACCTTAGTTCCTATTGCTCTTGTACCATCCGCTTGTAGGACATTAGTTGATATTCTTGTGTTCCCTAAAAATATTGTGGCAAAATTGCCTGTATCCTTTTTAACTATATCTACAAAATCCGTGTCACCATTTATGACCTTATCTCCCTTATACAATTTGTCTCCTTCTAACTTCCATTCTCCTGGATATTTTTCTGACAATAAGGAATATCCTATATCACTTGAGGAATTTAGCGACCTATTAATATTTTTAAAAGCTAATGATTTCATTTCTGTATATACGGTTATAAGAACAAGTACACTCAATAATACTAAAATCGAAATAAATATGCCTAAAATTTTACCTCTTAACTTAATTTTAAATTTTGTCTTCATTTTCTAATTTCCCCCTTTTGCAATCCAATCATTATACTTTATAGTTTACTATTCTATTTATATTGCAGATAACCTTCAATTTTCATATAGATTAGAACAAAACACATTATAATATAACAATATAACAATTTAACAAGTGCCACCCACATGGCAAGTGGCATGTTTAAATCTTAGCTTGAATTGTTAATGAATATTCCTGTTATCCTTTCATTTGGATTTTTTTATTTGTTCATTTAGAATCCAATTAAATTAATATTATATATTGCTTATTACCTTATTATGTATTAAAATCATATTTATGTAACAAAAGAAAAGGGTGTAATTATGAGTATACAAATAGAATTGCTTAGAAATAAATTAGAAAAATTAGTAGCGGTTACCGAAAGTCTTGTTGATAATGATGTCGTTTCTCTAAGTCAAGAATTAGATAGGCTTATTTTTCAATATTATTTACGTAAGTTGGAATAATATAAAAGTAGACATATTTAAGAGGTGGTCGGGAAATTATGAAAAAGAAAATATTTTTTATAGTGGTATTATTAGTAACTTTCTGTTCTCAAATTGTATTAGCAGCTAATGGTCATGCGCCAAGTTCTTCCATTAAAATCAAAACCACAGTTCAACAAATACCAGTGTTCATGTATCATAAGATAGCAGCTTATAGTTCAGCAACAGATGGATTAATAATAGGAAAAGCAGCATTCAATTCACAAATGAGTTATTTAAAAACACATGGATATAACACGATATCTTTAGATCAGTTTTATGGAAGTATATCTAAAAAACTTGCATTACCAAGTAAACCAGTAATAATAACATTTGATGACGGTTATATTAGTAACTATACTTTAGCTTATCCAATATTAAAAGCAAACAAACAAAAAGCTACTGTATTTGTAATAGCAAAAGATATAGACAGAAATCCAGGTTCAATGACATCAACACAATTAAAAATAATGGATGCCAATAATTTCAGAGTAGAAAGTCATACTTATGCACATGAAAATTTAGCTAGTTTATCCTACACAGCTCAGCTAGCAACTATAAAAAAGGCAAAATTAGCTATAGAAAAGATACTTGGTAGAAGGATAATGTACTTAGCATACCCAAGTGGTTCATACAATTCTGCTACAATGTCAGCAACACATGCAGCAGGATATAATTTAGGAATAACTACAGATCCAGGATTTACTTCAAAAATAGATAATCCATATGCAATTAATAGAATATTTATGGGTCCACTAGATACTTTAACAACTTTACAACACAAACTAAACTATGGCAATTAAAACTGCCACCTGTCAAATTTGACAGGGGGCAGTTCTTAAAGATGCACTTGTCAGGATTTAAAAAAGTTTTAGAATTTATTCGAATTAATTTCTTTAGACTCGGTAAGAGGCTTCTATATATACGTGAACGTATTATATGAGCCTTTTGTTTTCTCATAATCCAAAATTTCATTCCTTTTAAATTAAATTATACTTACTTCCAAATATGTTTAAGGCGGTAGCCTGATGTTTAGAAATGGCTTACTATATGTAACAGATTATATATTGGTAGAATACTATTAGGATAGCCATACAAATCTATTATTTAAAAATCAATTATTTTATGTGAATGGTTTATTTAAATGCAAATGTGGTAAGATATAAATATGAGGTGAAGAGTTCATGGCGAAAATAGATATACCTTCAAAGCGATTAATTCAGATAAGACCGGAAGATTGGGTGAAGCTTTTAGTTCCTGATTGCAAATCAGAATGGATTAGTGAAATGAAAACAGAAAAAATTCCCAAAATAGAATCAAGACTGGATTCTTTATTTTGGGTTGAAAGTCCGAATGGCCCATATATTTTAAATATAGAACCTCAAGGCTACAAAGATAAAGCGATGCCTGCAAGAATGTTAAGATATAGAGCAGATATTTGGGAATATACTATGTCTATAGATAAGAGTACACCGAGAATAAATCAAGCAGTAATCTTTTATTTTCCAGAGCACGATAATAAAAGAAATACATTAAATGACGATTGGCAAGGAAAACTAACTATTGATTATAACTATGAAGTAATTAAAGTATGGGAGCTCAAGAAAGACCTAATCATTAATAAGCAATTATATGGATTATATCCACTTCTGCCTCTTATGCAAGTTGAAAAAATGGAAATGCCTGAAGATATTATAAAAAAAACAGTAGATGCTATAGATACTATTCAAGATATCACCTTGAAAGCTGATCTTATGGCAGCTATGTCTATACTAGCAAGTTACAAGTTTTCAGATCATTTAGTTAAAAAATATGTAAGGAGGGAAATACTTATGGAATCTCCGCTTTATAATGAATGGATGGAAGAAGAACGCAAAGAAGCAACTACTGCTACTACGCAAAAAAATATAATTGAGTTATTAGCAGAAAGATTTGATATAGTTTCAAAAAAAACTAGAGATAATATTGGACAAATAAAGGATATAGTCATATTAAATGAATTGTTTAGAAAATCCATTAGAGTTACAAGCCTAGAAGATTTTGAAACTATATTAGACAAAGCCATTAAAAACAACTGAATAATAATCAGTTTATCAGCATTCTAATATAGGAAGTATGTGTTCCCAATAACAAATAACAAATAACATAAAAAGCTACAGGTGAATTCACCAGTAGCTTTTTATGTTTAGTCTTTAATTATATAAATCATTATCTATTCTCTACTTGATATTAACCAAAAACCAATTTCAAATCAACTATAAAATTTTCCAAAATACCTACCTTTACGTTATCAACCTCTGTATATATTTCAGGTCTTCCATATCTTTTATTTTCCTGTAAGGTAAATATACTTATAAATTTACCTTCTGACTCAATTATCCAATATTCTTTTACCCCGATTTTTTCATATTTATTAAACTTTAAAACTTTGTCATTCCTCATTGTAGATGGTGAGCATACTTCAATAATTAAATCTGGCACACCAAAATATCCAGTACCTTTTAATCCAGTCTTATTACAAATAACTAAAAGATCTGGCTGAACCACATTTTTTGACTTAGCTTCTTCAATTACATCATCAGATATTATTAAATCAAAGGGAGCCGTAAATGCTCTACAAGATTTCCCTATTAAATAATTTCCGAATTGCCTGCCTAACTCAAAAGTAATTGCTTGGTGCTTCCATGCTGGTGCTACTTGTCTATGTTGTATTCCTTCAATTAATTCGCATCTTTCATCTTCTGGCCAATTTAAATAATCTTCATATGTGTAGTTCTTGTTTTCTTGTGGTAATGGCATATGCCTTCACCTCTTTTAATTATATAAGTCATTATAAATTATTTTAAATACTTCTAAAGCTTCTTCAATTTTATCTTGTAGTAAGTATTTTTTATTTTCTAGCTGCTTTCTACCTTCATCAGTTAATTTATAAATTTTCTGTGCTTTCTTAGAATCATTCCATTCTCCAATAACCAATTTTTCCTTTTCTAACCTTTTCAAAAGAGGATATATCCCGCCTGTACTAGGAATCCAAAGACCACTTGTTCGATCACCAATTTTATGAGATATATCATTTCCATTAGTTTCGCCTAAACTTAAAATAAATAACACGTACAAAGGTAGTAACCCTTTTGTGAATACTTGCCCCACTGCTTCTTTTTCCTTTTTAACTTTTCTAAGTTCCAAAAGTTTTTTCTTGTATTCAACGTACAGTATTTTTTCCTGCGCCCTAATGTCTATCTCACTTTCTTTATTTAATATATCAGCCACTTTTATCTAAGGTTCCTCTATACAAATCATTCCTACTAAACCTGGTCCACTATGAACTCCTGATACAGGACTTATATATCCTCCAAATTCTATGGAGATAACGTTTGGATGTTCCCCTATTTTTTCCATTACTTTCTTAGACTCTTCTAATGCATCACCATGCATTATATAAACTTTACACTTTTTTTTATCTAAAATGTTATTTGTAAGTTCAATAAGTTTATTAAGAGATTGCTTTCTACCTCTTACCTTTTCAGCGGTAATATACTTGCCGTCTGTATCTATTGAAATTATAGGTTTTATGTTTAAAAGCTCAGCTATTGTGCCTGCAACTTTTCCTATCCTTCCACCTTTTTTCAAGTACTCTAGAGTACCTACAACGAAATAAAGATGTATTCTCTTTTTAATAGAAGGAATTGCTGCAACAACCTCGTCAAAACTTTTTCCTTCTTGTATTAACTTTCCACATTCTGTTACTATTAATCCTTCACCAAGAGCAATGGACTGTGAATCACATACGTGTGTAATAATACCTGGATGATTTTCACTTGTGAGTTTCATTGCATTAAATATACCTGATAACCCAGTAGACAGCGTTACTGCTATAGCATGAGTGTATCCTTCTTCTTCTAACCTTAAAAACAATTCCTCCATATCCTTCATTGATGGCAATGAGGATGTAGGTACTTCTTTTTTCATATTATCATAAACCTCTTGTGGCGATATATCTATGTTATCCTGATATTCTCTATCAGAATAGATAATCCTAAAAGGCAATACATTTATATTATATTTACCTATGGCTTCATTTCTTAAATCACTTGTAGTGTCTGTTATCAGCGCTATTTTATCCAAATTAACTCCTCCTACATTTAGTAATATCATCATTATAGCATAATGATATAGGTGTATCAATAGTGATACATAAAATCATTTTAGATGGGCGATAGATGTGGGACGGTTAACAACTAATGAGCTTTAATGGATTGAATAGATTGGGTGAATAGATTGGGACGGTTAAGAACTAATGTCCTAATGGACAAGGTGGGAGATGTTTGGGACGGTTAACAACTAATTCAACTAATGAGTGGGGGACGGTTAACAACTAATGTGCAATTAAGTAATAATATTGATTTATAACATAGCAAAAGACTGTACTATCAAGCACAGTCTTAATTTCATATACACTATAATAGTTATGCTAACTAAAATTATTTTGTAATTGTAACAATAATTATGTTGCGAATAACATTTTTAATAATCTCTTAAGCTTTTATCTCCAGTTGTTATCGCTAAGTCCATAATTCGCATCTAGATTAAGCGTAAAGTAGTGAACAGTTCCTTGACCATTAACTATTGCCATTTTTCTTAAGAGAACATCTGCTGAACTACCACTATCAGAAGTATCTGCTACGGCGTTTGCGATAACTCCTAGAAGATCTTTTTCGCTGATATTAGGGAATCCCACAAGAGTTGTATCAATGATTTTTGCAGCTTCAGTGCTTAAGCTTCCATTCTGCACCACAATATCAAAAGCAAGAGCAAAACCTCTTACAGTTTTTAAATTATACTTATTACAGATACTCATTGCTTTATTAACTGAAAATACCTCTGCATCTTTTTCAATTTTTATAAAATCAGCATTATTGCTTAAAGTAACAAATTGAGAGTACCAAGAATCATTAATTATATTTGAGGCAGTATTAATGCTTTTAGCCCATTCAAGTTGATTGTCTAGTGTAACAAGGGTTTTATCATGCAAAATGCTATAATTTGTTCCAAAAATGCTTTTCATTTCAGGATTATATTGTCTATCCATTCTATTTAGTAATGGCTGTAATGTTTTTTGACCAATACACCATTGAAGGTATCCTAGTGATAATCCTTGTCCATCAAAGTTCCCCGTAACTTGATCTGAATTTCCAACTTCAAATTGCTTAGTAATGTTCTTCGCAATATTTACTACATTATCCGCTGGTGAAGTATAAAGTTGTATATATGGATCATTTACATAGGCAACCCCACTATTATACGTGATTTTGTCCCATTTATTTCCACTAGTATCAAACACGCTATCCAAAATTTCAACCTTTTCATAATTATATAGGGGTACCGCTAGTATATTAGTAGCACTTATTTCAGGAGTTGATCTTACCTTTAGATCAATATTAAGCTCTTGATTAAACACATATCCCAATTTCTTATCAACAGTAACGCTGCACTTTGCAGTTTTGTTTCCATCAACAGTTGTTGCTGTAATAACTGCTGTTCCGAGTTCTACAGCTGTTATTACTCCATTATACACAGTAGCCACTTTTGAATTTGAGGTTGTCCATGTTACTTCCTTATTTGCCGCATTACTTGGGGTTATTGTTGTCGTTAGAGTATCTGTATTTCCCACTGTTAAGTTATCTGTAGTTTTATTTAAACTTACAGATGTTACTTTTAAAGTTTCACCTACTACATCTTTATCTTGCGCATCAAAGTTAGTTGTTCCTGTAGCATTTTTATAAACTACAGCTGGTATAATGCTTTCCGATACTTGTAACCCTGTAATATCATCTAGCCATTTTCCGTTGAAATCTTTAACATAGATTTTCCCACCTTCGATTACTAATGCACCCATCTCATCAGCATTTGCTTTGTCATTAGCATATACTAAGCTAAAAGCTTTGTTTCCTATTACAACGGTACCCTCATCCATTGCGGCAAAAGCCGTTAAAGATGTTGATCCTGCTATCATTAATGCAGTAAGAATTGAACTTATGATTTTCTTGTTCATATATTTCTACCCCTCCATTTGTTTAATATTTAATTTATTGGTCTAAAATCTGTACCAAATGCTTTAGGTTGTGTTGTAGTTGTATATAATGCTGTTTTTTTTGCAACTATAATTGTTGTACCAGAAACTATTACTGAAGTTGTAGTATTAACTATAAATGTTACGGTATTTCCCTTTGCAACACCTGAAGTCCCAATTATATGAAGACTACCACCATTAATTGTATAGTTAGTGACAAGACTAGCACTTGCCGCATCTACTATTCTATCAAAAGTTAATATTAAAGTTTTATTTGTTGGATTAAATTCTGCAGTTTCTACACCAGTATTTGCTTGATAACCTGTTTCCCAACCAGCTGTAAATTCTTGTGTAAGGTTAGCATTTACATTTGTACTTAATGGAACAGCATCTACAGTTAACGCTCCAGCAACTGCTATTGTATAACTATCACCTGCAGTCAATACTGTATCTGGATACAATGTTACTGCTTTTCCATCAGGACTAACTACTGATTTAACTGGGATTGTTCCAGCATGAGTAGTATCTGTTAAAATGTAAGTTCCGGCAACAGCCGTTTCAACCTTTCCATTAAATATCAATTTAATTACACCATCTTGTCTCAAAGTAGGCATATCAAATGGTGTATATTGTGTTACACTATATGATACTTTAGGTACTGTTTCACGTGTTGCAGTCTTGAATCTTAAAGTTATATCAGAAGCTAATGGATTCTTAGCGCTATCTGTTACTAAAGATTTCTTAACTATAACTTTGTATGCTGTTCCAGCAGCTAAGTCAGCTGTAGGTGTAACTGTTACTCCTGAATTGTCAGCATCTGCAACAACTGTAGATGGTATAGCTGTTCCGTCAGCATCATTTGTAAGTACTACGCTAGTAGCGTTTAACCCAGTAAGTGCTTCTTTGAAATCAAAATCAATGTATATTGGTGAATTCACTAAAGCATTTGTTGTACCACCAACCTTTGCCATCCCATCATTTGTTGTATCTAACACTCCATCATTATTATAATCTGTTGTAAATAGATGAGATGAGGTACCATAACCGTAATCATATATTGCAGTCTCATGCACAGCAACAGTAAAGTCAAATACATATGGAGTAGTCTGCGTATTAACATCAGCTGAATCTTTCAATCCACTTACTGATAATTCATACTTTTCATCATAATAAAATGGGGAAATGTCTCCTGGTAATGTTAACAGTAATTGACCAAAGCTACCTACATTGCTTGCACCCAATAGAGCTTGAGTAGCGGCACTAGTTAAAGCAATACCAGTTGTTAAATTAGTTAATGTAACATTAGCTGTTGCTAATGAAGCAGTATCTATTGTCTTATTTAACTTAAATGCTAAAACTGTATCATTAGCAATATTGCTTGCTTAAGGTCGTACTACATCTCCTAATAAATTTGTTTCATATATACCTATTACAGCTGGTTTAGTTGTATCATTAGCAGTAAATTTAAATTTAATAACATTATTAGCTACTGAATCTCCTATTGCAGTCTTAACATTACTAACTTCTATTTGATATTGATGATCTGTTACTAATGCTTGTGTCCAAAGTAATTGAATTGCATTTCCACCTTGAAGACTTGGTGTATAATCAATATAAGTGTCTGTTGTTATGTCCTTAACTCTTACATTTGAGTTAGTCACTGTAGTAGCATCAAATATTGTATCATAATTAAGTGTCATAATGTCATTAATTTGCATTGCATTTGCTGGAAGACTCGAATTAACAAGTGCTATTGCAACATTTGCTCCTTGAACGTCAGTTGCTGTAATTCCATTTGCTGAAACAATTACTGATGAACTATCAGTTGTAAAGTTAACTTCTTTATTAGAAGCTAAAGTTTTACCTGTTATGTCTTTTAATCCAGTTGTTAATACTAATTCATATTTACTTGATTTTGATAAGTAAGAAGCTGGGCTTGCAATAATTGTCTTATTAGTAACATCTTTTGAATCTAAAACAATTCCTGTTAACTCAACTTGAGTTGCAGCTCCAGTAGTTTTAGATATAGAATATAATTTAACATTATCCGATGTCACTGTTGTTGAATCAACTTCTGTTCCCATTACTACACTAATGTCACAACTAATGGTTTATATTATCCATTATTATGCTTAAATAACTATCCATGAAAATAACCTGTTCTTGAATAAACCCCGACATAAGGTACTTCAGAACCATTGTATATAATATATGCCTGATATAAATCATCTTGCACATATTCATATCTAACAACTTTTTGCCCATATTTAGCATATAAATCTTTTTCAAATAAAACTTTCCAGTCACTTTGAATAGGTGCATTTAGAGTCATATATTTGGCAAATTTACCTACGTCGTCAGCATTACCTCCCTTGGCTATATATTGCTTATATAAACTTTTAATATCAACTCGATTTAGAAATGTTGCACTCCAATGTATTTTTCCTGCTTCTGGTATATCTCCTTGACCACTAATAATATAATTTTTAGTTTTTTCAGTAATATTATCATAATTTATAGCAGAACCTTGACTTGACTTTTGATTAGTGCTTTCTGTTGTACTTTTATCTGTAGTAGTACTCTTAGCATCAGAAGATTTTGTAGTTACGGTACTATTTGGTGTTGTAACAGTATTATTACTTTTGGGTTGTTGTGTTTGTGGTTTTGTATTAGTTTGAGTACCAATAGTATTAGAAGTTGGTTGCACAATTTGTTTTTTCCCACACGCTACCATAAAAATACTCAAAGATATTAATGATATTACTATTACTTTTTTATTCATTACATTACTTCCTTTTCTATATTTTAATTAATAGAACTTAAAAGCTCATGTTTAAATAACGTTTATTCTTACAATTTAGTTTCATTTTTCCATATATTTATTATTAAACCATAAAAAACTTCGGACAGAAAAGAGAAGAACAGCTAATTGCAACCTGCCCTCCCCCTTTTGGGCACTTCTAATTATATTAAACTTAAAATATATTTCACAAGTTCTAACTCACTATAAAACACTTTTGAATATTCCATAGGTTTTCTACCTATTATAAAAGCTGGAATATTATTATCTATAGCCGCTCTTATTTTATCTTCGGTTCCACCTTGAACTCCGCTATCCTTCATAAGTATTGCTTTAGCATTGTATTCTCTAATAAAGCCTTTATTTAATTCATAACCTACTGGGCCTTTCATCGCTACTATGTCTTCAATATTTACTCCTAGTTCTAAAATTTCTTCTAAAACCTTAACTGACGGTAAAACTCGATGTATTATCCTATTATTCAACTTTAAATCTAGAATTTTATCTATGTTTCTGCTACCAGTAGTATTTAAAATAGTTCCATCTATTGTTTTAAGATATTTATAAAGACTATCATAATTTTCTACTACAATAACATTTTTATTATCTTTAAACTTTTCTACAACAGGTGGCCTCTCGTATCTAACATATTGCACTCCATTGATTTTACATGCTTTAATCGCATTTTCAGTAATTTCCAATGCATAAGGGTGGGACGCATCAATTAAAATTTTTATATCATTATTTTTTATAACTTGCTTAAGCCCCACCAAATCTAATGGTTTCTCATTGAAAATTTTATACTTATAATCTTTCAAAAGCTCTGCACCATAAGCCGTAGCTGTTGAGATAAAAATATCATCTGTAAACTCATTTAATCCTGAGAGAATATTTTTTCCTTCTGAAGTACCTACAATTAAACCTATCATCTTTATTCACTCACATCCTTCAAATAGTTAGGGACCCGGTTGGGGATTAGTTGGGCATTTAGTTGGGGACGGTTAACAACTAAGTGTTGTTTAACTTAAACCCAAAGCGGGGAGAAAACGGTGGGTAAACGGTGGGACGGTTAACAATTAAGTGGCATTTGTGATAACAAGGATTGCGGGGACAGTTAAGAACTTTCCCCCTTTTGGGACATGCTAGAAGCTTAATAGTTGTTAACCGTCCCACTACTCTTCCCCACTTTGTTGTCTGATTAGTTGTTAACCGTCCCACGATCTTCCTCGATTTTCTTCAGTTTCCTAAACCTTGTAACCTCTTGGTGTTATAAACTTACCATCTTTTACGTAGCTTTGGCTGTTTCCTATTATAACAATCGACATCATGTCAGCCATGTTCTCATCAAAGGTATCTAATGTAGATATATTTACTTCTTGTCCATCTCTAAGCGCATTTTTAACTACAGCTATTGGCGTAGTTCCGTCTCTGTGCATTTTTATAATATTTATACACTCTGATAAATAATGAGGTCTACCCTTACTTTTAGGATTGTATAATGATATAACAAAATCACCTTCTGCGGCTAGATTTACTCTGTTTTGAATTAATTCATATGGAGTCATTAAATCACTTAAACTTATGTTACAGTTATCATGCATTAGTGGTGCTCCGAGGACTGATGCTGCTGCTGAGGATGCTGTAACTCCTGGAATAACCTCAACTTCTTCATCCACTCGAAGCTGAAGAATTAACCCTGCCATTCCGTAAATTCCAGAATCGCCAGTACTTATTACACTAACTATTTTGTCATGGCTGAGCTCTAGTGCCTTTTTGCATCTTTCTTCTTCACCCTTCATGCCTGTAGAGAATATTTCCTTATCCTCTAATAATGGTTTTATCATATCTATATATTTGTTATAACCTACAACTATATCACTCTCTTTAATGGCTTCCATTGCTTTTATTGTCATATGTTTAAGTCCACCTGGGCCTATTCCTATTACATATAATTTCCCCAATTTAACATCCCCTTCACTATCTATTTTATTCCTTCTCGAAACATATGAGTAAAGGTCTTATCATACAAAAGGCTCTTGTCATATTCGCAATCTATAAAATCACCTACAAGAATTTGAGCGCATTTTGTTATATTAGCTGCCTTTACCTTCTCTGCTATATCATCCAAAGTTCCAATAATAGCTCGTTCATCCGGCCATGTAGCCCTTTCAATCACAGCTATTGGAACATTTCTTTTGTAACCTGCTTTAAGTTTTGCAACTACTTTATCTATCATACTTATAGATAAGAAAATGGCCATAGATGCTCCAACAGACGCAAGTTTTTCTAAATCCTCTGTTTCAGGCACTGGCGTTCTTCCCTCTACTCTTGTAAGAATTAAAGTTTGAGTTACACTTGGGAGCGTAAATTCTTTTTTTATAACAGATGCTGCTGCTGAGAATGAACTTACTCCTGGCACTATAGAATAATCTATATTTAATTTATCTAGCTCATCCATCTGCTCTTTTATAGCTCCATATATAGCTGGATCTCCAGTATGTAATCTTACTACATTTTTATTCTCACTATGCGCTATTTTCATAACTTCTATAACATCCTCGAGAGTCATGGAAGCTGAATTGTGAACTACTACATCTTTCTTGCAAAAGTTGATATGCTCCGCGCTTACTAATGATCCCGCATAGATAACTACATCTGCACTAGATAATATATTTCTTCCTTTAACTGTTATTAAATCTACATCCCCTGGTCCTGCGCCTATAAAATAAACCATTAAATTCACCTATCCTTTCTTAGAATTAGTTGTTACCTGTTTCAGCTTGATTCTGATAAGTTGATACCCGTCCCCAACTTATCCTTATTCTTTCTTTGCAATTATTAAACTCATATATTCTTTATTTTTCAATATATCTTCGCGACTTCGAAGAACTTCTTGTCCTTCTCTACCTGCTTTTTTAACATATACATATTTATAACCCTTTGCTTCAAGGCAATCTAATACCTCTTCTTCTACTTTATAAACCTTCATAATTACTAAGAATTTTTCATCCTTTATAGTATCAAGCCTAGATGCTGGAAGTATTAAAAGTGGTTCATTCCCAATTACTAAATACTCATTAGCAATACTGGCACAAGCGCAAAATGAGGTTATACCTGGGACTGTTTCAACTTCATATCCGCTTTCCTTTATATAATTCAAAAGATATATGTATGTACTATACACAAATGGATCCCCAATAGTTAAGAAAGCCACATCCTTACCAGCTTTTAGCTTTTCTTCAATAGCTTTAAATGCTTCATATATTTTAGATTCCTGCTCTGCTCCCCCCATAGGGAAATGTTTAACTAACACCTCTGAATCCTTATTAATATATTCTTCTGCTATTTCATGAGCTATACTTTTGCCACCATTCATAGCACTTGGCACTACTATTACATCACATTTCCCAATAGTTTTTATTGCTTTTAATGTAAGTAATTCCTTATCTCCAGGTCCTACCCCTACACCATATAATTTCGCCATGTTTAATCCTCCATATCTAATTAGTCACAAACAAATTCATGTTACTGAGTCTCTAGTTTATTTTGTATGTACCTACTTAATTTATATTTTCTATAACAACCACACTAAGATCATTAAAAACCTTATCCTTAATTTCTTCAACAAAACCTTTAATTATTTTTTCATCCTTATAAGATAATTCTTCACCTACATATACCGTAGCTTTAATATTATTATCAAAGAGTTTTTTACATAAAGCTTGAGGTGAATTGTTTTTATCCGTAAGCCACACAGATATCTCATATTCTCGAACAATTTTTATAAAATCTTCCTGCCTTCCATGCATACTACCTAAATGGGCATTTTGCCATGGTTTCTTGAGCTTACACATTAAATATTGAAAAGAGCTAATACCAGGTACAATCTCTATTTCACCTTTGAAGTTATTATTTATATAGTTTACAATACCATAAAAACATGGATCACCTGATGCTATTATGGCGATATTTTTATCTATGTTTTCTGTTATATAATCCATAATATCCTTTAATGTTTTCACTATTATCTTATCAACATTGATATTAGGTATACTCTTTGCAGCTCTTTCAAATCCTATGATTACATCAACTTTTTCCATAGTTTCTATTGCCAAGGGAATAATATATTTGGGGCTACCAGGCCCTATACCCACTATATAAACCATATACTCTGCTCACTTTCATTATTTGATTATTTGTCTAATAGTTGTTAACCGTCCCAGCTTATTGATCCAAGCATGGTCCAAGCATTTATTGTTAACTGTCCCTACCTAGCGGTTAGTTCAAGCATTAGTTGTTAACCGTCCCAGCTTATTTGTTTAGTTCAAGCATTAATTGTTAACCGTCCCAGCTTATTTGTCTTTCCTTGTGTCCCACAGAATTCCCTTATTCATTGAAAACATAACTACTTCTGCTGGAATTGTTTCATAAGTATATTGGAATAATCTTTTCTTTATCTTATTTGCTATATTTTCATAAATATCATTATAATCGTCACCTAATAACTTTATTGCTCCCTCAGTAGTTTTTTCATTATATACTTTATTTACAATATCAGTAGGGGCTCCTATTAAGGCTAACTCTAAAGCTATTACTTCAAGTCTCACATCACACACTCTGCTGTGAGTTTGAAAACATCCCGCTGCTATTTTGCACGCCTTTCCTATATGCCCTACCATCACAATCTTTTCTATTTTTTTCTCCATACAACTGTTTAGTGCGAAACCTATATAGTTTGAAATCATTACTATATTATCAGCTTTAAGTCCCATCTGCTTTGCCATATCTTCTCCCATATTACCGAAAACTAGGGTGAGATTTTTATGGCCTGCAGCTACCTTTTGACATATTTCTAAATGAATAGATTCTGTGAGGGCTTCTTCGGACATTGGTGTTACAATGCCAGTAGTTCCGAGTATTGATATACCACCCTCAATTCCTAATCTAGGATTAAATGTTTTCTTGGCTACCTCTTCCCCCTTGGGTACAAATATAGTTATTGTAACCCCGACGTCTTTTGGTAGCACCTCTTTTACTTCTTTCTCTATCATTATTCTAGGTACTGGATTTATTGCCCATTCACCTTTAGGTACGTACAATCCTTCTCCTCTAACTATTCCAACGCCTTTTCCACCTTTTAAAGTATATCCTGATTCTGATTTCTCAGCCCTTGCCCAGATTTCCATACCATTGGTTACATCAGGGTCATCTCCCGCATCTTTTATAATGCAGCATTCAACAAAGTTTTCTCCCCTTACTACCTTATGTATCGGAAGTAATAATTCTATTCCTTTTGGGGTGTCTATCCTTATTTCATCTATTTTATTATCATAAAACAAAATCTGTGTAGCTGCTTTTGCTGCCCCTGCAGCGCAAGATCCAGTTGTATATCCACATCTAAGTTTTTTACCATTAAAATTAATATATAAATCAAGCATAGTTATTTACCTCCTGATAAGGTTTATAAATTATCTACATAATCTTTGGCTTCCTTTAATCCAAGTCCAGTAGATTTTCTTAATTCTTTTATTGCCTGAATTTTTTTACCATCATTAACAAGAATTTTTAACTGTTCGTCTAAAGGAGGTTCAGTTATTCCAACCTGCTTTGCAATCTTAAATAGAGTTGAATTCATATGGGCAACAGTTTTTTGCAATGAATCCACCCTGCCTGAAAGAATTAATAAACCAAGTACCAACATATAAATTACTATATCATCCATATTATATCCACTCCCTTTATTATATTTGGTATTATAATAACCATAATATTAAAAAAGTCTAAATTATTAACCTCTATCTACTATCATATACATCAGTGCGTTTAAAATAGATGCAGCCACTGTGCTTCCACCTTTTCTTCCCCTCACTACAATCATTGGAAGGTCTAATTCTTCGATTTCTTTCTTAGATTCTGCTGCTCCAACAAAACCAATTGGTGCTGCTATTATAAATTTAGCCTTACACTTTCCTTCCTGGATTAATTCCTTTAATCTAAATAGAGCTGTCGGTGCATTACCAAATATGAAGAATTCCACTCCATCCTCTACTGCTTTCTCAACTGCGGCCATAGAACGGGTTATCTGCCTTGCCTTTGCTATTTCTGCTACTTTTTCATCACTTACATAACATAAAGCATTGCAATTTAAATCTTTAAGAGCTTTTTTATTTATACCTGCCAATGCCATTTTTGTATCAGTATATATAGTTGTTCCTTTTTTAAGTAACTCTACAGCTGCGTCTATTGCTCCATCTCTGATATAAACTATGTTTTTATAATCGAAATCAGCAGTAGTATGTATTACTCTTTTAATTATTGAAAGCTCTCCATCTGAAAAATTGTGTTCTCCCATTTCTTCTCCAATAATTTCGAAACTTTTCTTTTCTATATCCATAGGAATTTTTATATAATCCATAATTTAATCTCCTTTTCTTTTAATTAAGTGGGAATTAAGCGGGGACGGTTAACAACTAATTGGCCTAATTATCCTAAACCTAGTTGGGACGGTTAACAATTAATCAGCCTAAAATAAGTTGGGGACAGGTAACAACTAATCAACCTAATTGCCCTATTTAAAAATTGCCTCGAACCATTGTAAGTTTCCAAAAAAGTGCACATGTCCATATACCGCTAAAGTATTTCTCTTAATATATCCACATAACCAATTTTTCTGGCTCCCATCATAAACTTCTTTAGAAAGCTTAAATACCTTTATTTCTGGTACATTAACAAAGGATTTATGAAATTCATGACAATTTATACTCATATTTTTAGGTAAAATATTATTTTCTACTTCTGTTTTTATTTTTGCATATCCAAAATTCTGAAGTTTTTTAGTTAATGTATAATACCCATTGAAAAAACCAACTGTGTTATTGTTTAATTGTTCTTCCTCTTGTTGATTTTCACCCTTTGGGTCTCCCCCTAATGTTCTTTCCTCTAACGCTCTTTCTCCTAAAGTAAGATACATTAATCCTCCACATTCTGCATAACAGTGAAGTCCATTTTCAAGAGCTTGTTTTATACTATAAAGCATTGATTTATTTTTACTCAGTTCCTTTATGAATACTTCAGGGTAACCCCCACCTAGATAAAGGAAATCAATATTACTTGGTAGTTCTTTATCAGCAATTGGGCTAAAATATATAACTTCGCCCATTTCCTCTAGAAGTTCTAAATTTTCTTTATAATAAAAACTAAAAGCTTTGTCATAAGCTACAGCTATTCTTTTTCCCTTATTCTCAATATGAAAATTATCCTCATACTTTTCACTTTCTTTAAATTGTTCTAATAATAATTCCATATCCAAATGTTTTTCTAATAGCTGAGCACATATTTCAATTTTTTCCTCTAAGTCTTCTATTTCACTACTTTGGATTAGCCCTAAATGCCTACTTTTTAAACTTAATCTCTCATCTTTCGGAAGGTAACCTAAAACCTCCACGTTACAATTTTTTTTAATGGCAGCCTTAAGTAACTTATAATAACTTTCTGTTATGTTGTTTAGTATTATGCCCTTTATCATAGCGTCTTTAAAATTTATAATTCCATTTATTTCTGCACAAAAGGTTGCTACTTGGGCCTTTGGAGATAATACAAGTATTATAGGCAAATCTAGAACCTTTGATATGTGATATGTAGAATAGGATGTATCTATCCCTTTTCCATCATATAAGCCCATAACGCCTTCAACTACTGCTAGATCTCCGCATCCCCTAGAAAAGCTAGCCTTAACCCCAGCCTCTCCCATAAGAAACAAGTCCAAATTCCTTGAATCTTTACCTGTTATCTTTGTATGAAAAGCTGAGTCTATATAATCAGGGCCAACTTTATACCCCTGTACATCGAAGCCTCTATTTTTTAATGCTTTCATAATTCCCAGTGTTACTGTTGTTTTACCGCCACCACTGGAATTTGAAGCTATAACTATGCTCTTCATTTATATTCACATCCTTTTGTGGACTAGCATCTAAGTTCAATTAATTGTTAACCGTCCCTCGGGTTTTGATTTACTAAAGATTAATTAATTGTTAACCGTCCCTCAGGTTTCACTCTCAACTCTAAGATTTTCAAACACCGCTATCAATTTTTCATTTCTAACACTATCCTTAATTGCTAGCCTTATATACTGATTATCCAGTCCCCTAAAATTGTCTACTTTTCTTATTACAAAACCTTGAGCTAGGCATAGTTTGTACAATTCCTCTGAGGTCAGTCCTTTTTCAATAGCAGATCCACTTAATTTGCACAATACATAATTTCCATAGGTTAAAAATACTTTTTCTATAAATGAAATATTTTTCAGTAACTTTAGGAATCTTGGCCTTTCGCGACTTATCCATTCTTTGCTTTTTTTAATATATTCATTATCCTTTAACACATGGCATGCGGCAAGTTCTGCAAAACAATTTATGTTCCATGGATTTTGTTTTTCTTTTATATTCTTTACCAAATTAGCATTACTACTTATTCCATATCCAAATCTTATGCCAGGCATTGCAAAGAATTTAGTTAAAGCTCTTATTATAAATAAACATTTGTAAGTTTTAACTTTAGCTGAGAAACTATGATCAGTATCTCCAGTAAATTCTATAAATGCCTCATCTATTATTATTACTTTCCCATTACTCTCACAATATTCAAGAATTCTTTGAAACTGTGCTTTATCTATAATATTGCCATTAGGATTATTAGGATTCCCTATTATCAGGCCTTCTACCTTTTTCAATTTGTTTAGAATATCTTCATAATCAAAATTAAGTTCATCGTATTCATGTTTTAATAATACGTCCTCATTAATTTTCTCTTTTAAATATGAATATTCTATATTACAATCCCACTTTTTAGCATTAATTTCATACTCTACAAATGATGGTACCACAATTAATAAACTTTTATAGCAAGATATAACTAAATCAATTATTTCTGCTGCCCCATTCCCTAAAACAAAATACTCTTGAGGGCAATCAGTGTACTCTTCTAGGGCTTTTAATACATCCCTATATTGAATATCTGGATACCTTGTTAAAGCACTTACAGCCTTACCAATGTTATCACTGAAGCTTTTAGGCACCCCCAATGGATTTATGTTGGAGCTATAATCTATTAATTCTCGTCCCTCAAGTAATCCATTAGTATAAACATCTCCACCATGTATCATTGAATACCTTCCTCTCTACTTCGAACTTCGGTCCACCAGTAATTTAGTCTTCTTAAACTAGGATCCACCAGCACTATGCAGATTTTTAGAGACCCTTATGTGTTTTTCCTACATTCTTAAATTTTTCATTAATTACATCATGAATATGTTGTATGTAAATATCTTGAACACCTATATTTTCACCTAACCCATGCAGATATATATTAACTTTAAAACCTTCTGCCTCTAAAATGCTTTTCCATGAGTCTTCCGTGTCTCCTGCCATGTCATTTTTGGCGTGATCCCCTGCTACTAAAAGTAGTGGCATTAAGGTAACTTCATTGCTTCCCTGAGCTTTAACATTAGGTATCACTCTATCTAAAGTTGGGTATCCCTCAACTGTTGCTACATGAACATTGATAAATCCTCTATCTCTCAAAACACTTTCAAAGCAGCAATATACTGCATTTGCAATATGATTTGTACCATGTCCCATTAAAATTACTGTGTCATTTTGTGGCAACTGATTTGACAGAGAGTCTAACATTATTGAATAATCATCTGGCACGCCATCCTCTTCTCCCTTAAAACATATAAGAGGTCTTCCTACCACAATACTTTCAAATGTTTTAGCTTTTTTATATTGATTTACTACATTATTTACATAATCGAATTCCACACCAGGAATAACATGCAAAGGCTGAACAATTACTTCGTTATACCCTTCATTTTTTAACTTTTCCAAAGCTTCCTCTGGGGTATCTATATGAATATTATCCCTGTTTTTAAGCACTTTAAGAACAATATGGGATGTAAATGCTCTTCTTATATCATAATCCGCAAAGGTATGATTTATTTTTTCTTCTATTTTATCAATAGTTACTTTTCTTGCATCTTCATATGTTGATCCAAAACTTACAACTAAAATTGCCTTCTTCATCATTTTTCCACCTTATCTATTATTTTTGTAATTTAGAACAATCTTCGTAAGTAATATATTTTCAAAAAACAAAAAAATAGTCTACTTAAGATAGCGACTACTTTTTAATTAATTCATAATTAAATTAACTACATTAAAAAGTTCTTTCCCACCGAAAGCTTTGTTAACATCATTTAGGCAGGTCTCCTGGCTTTTGATTTCTCAATTACAGTAGCGGGGGCTGCTGCGGATTCAAACCGCATTCCCTTTTCACCTAATACTCTAGGCACCTAAAATTCTATTTTATTGTACTATTAGTTTATTATAATTATGTGGTGGTGTCAATATTAAAAAATGGGGACGGTTAAAAAGGTTAAGAGGGTGGTTAGAGATTGGGACGGTTAACAACTAATTGAACTATTAACTCAAAAAAAGAAAAATATGAATATCATCCCACTCCACAGGGAATAATTTAAAGAATAGTTTATAAGGAGAGGTGATTATCTGTGCCAAGAACTGCGAGAGTAAAAACAGATGAGTCTGTATTTCATATTATGTGTAAAAGTATCAGCGAAGTACCGTTATTCAAGGATGATGAGGATAAGAAAAGGTATTTATTCCTTATAAAGAAATATAAGACTCTCCATAATTTTAAGATTTACGGGTACTGCCTTATGGATAACCATGCACATATAATGGTTGATGCTAATGGTTCTGATATATCAAAAGTAATGCATGGAATAAATTTTTCTTATGCGATGTACTTTAATAGAAAATATAAAAGACAAGGGCCTCTTTTTAAAGATAGATTTAAGAGCAAAATAGTTAACAATGATAGATATTTGAAGACCCTATCTCTCTATATGCACAATAATCCTACAGATATAATTGAATATAAAGATTGTCCTGAAAAATATGTTTTTTCTAGTCTTTCAATATTTTTAGGTAAAACACCTGATTCATTTAACCTAGTCGATTATGTGTTTGTAATGAGTCTGTTTGGAAATACCCTTAAAAGTGCAAGAAAAACTTACTTTGGCCTTCTTTTTAGGGCCAATAAAGAAAAATTAAAAGAAGAAAATGAATTCAAAGATGAATTAGAAAATGAAAAAACAGAGTATAAAAGTGAAAGAAAGATACTGGTACGCAACTTTAAGCAAGAAGATATAATAGAATTTATAGCATCAAAAATGAATATATCAAAGATTCAGCTTTATACAAAGTACAGTAGAAAGTTTGTCAATGCAAAGGCTTTAACAGTTGTTTTAATGAGGAGTTTCTGCAATTTTAAATCGAGAGAGATATGCAGCACGCTTGGAAACATCACTCAGTCTAGGGTATCTAAATTAAGCACTATTGGTATAGACTTAATTGGAACAGAAGGAGAATATGAAAATATAATCGATGATTTTATTAAATGTTATGCTTAATAATAAATAATTCATGTATCATTGTAATTTATAAAATTTTTGAGTTTATAGAAATTATATTTAATTCACAAACAGTGGACAAGCCTATCTAAATAAGTTTAATTAATTGTTAACCGTCCCAACCTTAAGCCAAAACAAAGCTAATTAATTGTTAACCGTCCCAAACTATGACAAAACAAAACTAGACATTAGTTGTTAACCGTCCCAACTAATGCCCAGCTCACTCCCTCAACCCTTACCTTATCTCATTGCTATAAATAAAATCATAGTTAGAATTTCAACTAATTCATTATTAGCTCCCAAACTATCACCTGTAAGTCCTGTAATTTTACTCTCGCAAAACTTATTAAATAAGAAACTTAAACATAGGCCTGCAATTATCAATATAACACTTTTAATAAATCCTATTAATAAGGTTCCAAGTATAATAGTAATAATACCTGCAATAACTATCCTTTTTATATCAATATTTCCAATAAATATATTACCCGATCCTGTTTCTTTAGCATTTTTTCCAATGAAAGATATAAAAACCACAGTACATCTTGCAATTATTGGAGTTGCAATTAATATTAGTGGTAAATTCATTTCTATGATAGTGCTCACCGCAGCATAACGTGCTAACATGTCAAATACAATAGCTACCGTAGCATAGGTTCCTACTGTGCTGTCTTTCATAACTTCTATTATTTTATATTTGTCTCCTTTTAGTGAAAAGAAACCATCACATGTATCTCCAAGCCCATCCACATGTAATCCTCCAGTAATAACTATTGGTATTATAACTACAAATACTGCTGTAATATTCACTGGCAGCACTTTTATTAATATATAATAAACTAAAAATTGTACAATTCCTATAAATAATCCTACCACGGGGAAAAATATAGACCCACGCTTAAAGTTTTCTTTTTCACACTTTAAACTTTTATTTATAGGTATACGTGTGAAAAATTGAAAAAATAGCAAGAAATCATTTAAATATTCTCTCATTTTATCTGCTTACAAAGACTTATCCTTGCAAACCTCACCTCTTTCCTAAATAGTAATGTTTACTTTAATTTTAGTGGCAGTCCACAACAAACTAGATATACCTCATCACTTTGACTTGCTAAAAATTGATTTACATATCCAGCTATATCCCTAAATACTCTACTAAGCTTATTCTCTGGAACAAGTCCAAGTCCTACCTCATTAGTTACCATAATTAAATTTTTGTTATTCTCTTTTGCTTTTATTATAAGTTTTTCAAACTGAATTTTTATATCATGTAATAAACCATCTACTTCTTCCATAGATATATTATCAAAATCTATTTTCTCCTTAAACATTAAGTTAGTTGTCATAATGGTAACACAATCAAGCAATATATTTTTCATGTCATATTTTTCAATGGCTTTATCTAAATCAAAAAATCCTTCAAAAGTTGTCCATTTTGAATTTCTACTATCTATATGTTTTTTAATTCTATCTTCCATTTCCACGTCTGTAACTATCGCCGTGGCAATATATAAAACATCATCGGTATTTTTGAAGAAACTTTCAGCAAAACTGCTTTTACCACTTCGACTTCCACCAGTTACTAAAGTTATTTTGCTCATATACTCACCTCCTAGATATGCATAATGGAATCAATATATAGATTATCATATTCATATTTTATAACACTTATATCACCATTCTTACAACCAAATTTCCAAAATAAATCTATGTTTTCATTCATAATATAACAATATATAGCTCTTATTACTCCCGAATGTGCGCATATTAAAACATTCTCTTTTTCTAGCTTTTTAATATGTTCCATAAAGCTTTTAACACGCTTACATAGTTCAAGATAACTTTCACCACTTGGTGGTACAAATTCCTTCCAATTATCCTTCCAACATTTACATTCCTCAGGATATAACTCTAAAATCTCCTCGTAGGTTTTACCTTCAAAATCTCCAAAATTAGTTTCATTTATTCTATTATCTTGAGTAACTTCAATCTGCTTTTGTCCTAAAATTAATTTTGCCATTTCTAAAGTTCTTTTTTTATCACTAACATATATTTTATCAAGTATTATATCATTAAAGAAATCTTTAGCCCTATTCCCTTGACTTATGCCAATTTCATTTAGACTTATATCCAAATTACCATAATAAGAACCTTTTCTATTTTCCTCAGTCTGACCATGCCTTAATAAATATATATTCATAAATTCTCACACCTATATTTTACCCCTCGGTAATCTCCCTTATATCTATATATTTTTCTCTGTCAAGTGCTGCATCTTCAAAGGTTCCCATATTATTCATTGTATAAAGAGCCGCCTCAATTATATTAAAAGCAAGGGGACAACCTGATCCTTCACCAAGTCTCATATTTAAATTAAGCATAGGTTTTAATCCTATTTCCTTCATTATAAAAGCTGCTCCTGGTTCTGCAGATAAGTGAGATGCAAATATATATCCTATTACTAAAGGGTTTAATTTATAAGCACAAAGCGCTGCAGCTGATGCTATAAAGCCATCAATAACAATAGGAACTCTATTCTTAGCTGCTGACAAAAAGCAACCACATAATGCCGCAATATCGAATCCTCCAACTTTTGAAAGTACATCGATAACATCATTTTTATCTGGATTATTTACTTCGATAGATTTTTTAATTACTCTCTTTTTATTAATAAATTGCTCCTCAGTTATTCCTGACCCTTTACCTACTGACGCTTCTACTTCTAGTCCAGAGAAAACGCTTAAAATTGCCGCACTAGTTGTGGTATTTCCAACACCCATTTCTCCTGTTCCAAATAAATCATATCCCTCAATAACTAAATCATCAATCATCTCAATTCCAACTTCTATAGCTTTGATTGTTTGCTCCCTAGTCATTGCAGGACCCTTCATCATGTTCATTGTGCCGTATGCAATTTTTCTATCTATAACTTTAGGATTGTTTAAATCAGCATCTACCCCTACATCCACAACTGTAATATCACTTCCAGCAAATTTTGATAATACATATACGCCTGTTATTTTTTTAGTGAAATTATTAGTAACTGTAGCAGTTACACTTTTAGGGCAGTTAGATACATCCTCATCCACCACTCCGTTATCTCCACACATTATAACTACATTCTTTTTATTAATTTTATTATGTATCTCTCCAGTAATTCCTGCCATCTTAGCTATAATATTTTCTATTTCACCAAGACTTCCTATAGGTTTTGATAAACTATCAAGTCTATCCCATGCCTTTTTAATAGCTTCTTTATTTAGTGGCTTTATGCACTGTATGGTGTTTTCAAGAATTGTCATTGGTTTATCCCCCTGTTTATCTAAATTAATTAATCGTCCTCATTGAAAAATTAAAATCATCACAATATAAGGATCTTATAATTTTCGATAATGTAAATTTAATTATATACCTCTTTATAGTATTCCAAATAAATTTCTTTTTCAACAAAAATTCTCAACTTAATTTTACGGGAAATATACTTTATTAGTCAAGTTCATTAGTTCTTACCTGTCCCCCCATGGTTGTCCATTAGTTTATTAGTTGTTAACCGTCCCACCCTTCCAGCCCATTAGTTTATTAGTTGTTAACCGTCCCACCCTTACCAACCCATTAGCTCATTAGTTGTTAACCGTCCCCCACCTTGCCCCTCTTAAATCCCCGCCTCAGCTAACGCCAAAAAAACAGGAACAAATTAATGTCCCTGTTTTAATGTGATTACCTTTTTAGTTAATATATATCATTGTCATCTATAACTGGTAAGCTATCTAAGTTATTGTTTTTATCTCCATCAGGTAGACTTCTTAAAAAATCCTCACCTTTTTTTGAAGTTGCCACAGAAACTCCACCTATATTACCTTGTTTTGCAAGTAACACAGCTTGATCTTTTGAAATTATTTCTCCATTTTCAAGTTCGTAGGCTGTAATTTCTCCTTTATTGTCCTTTGCTACTCTGCTAATTACATGAGCCATAATAACACTACCTTTCTTACTATATTAATTGCATAAAAATATGCATTTTTATTGCTTAGATACTTTAACAATATTAAATAGGTTATGAAATAAAGTATCAGCTTATATAGTTTTACCAAATATATAAATTTTATGAGATATATTTATATTTTATTTGTCAATAATATGGAGAGAGTTGTTGCAAGTTATTCGCATTTGGGTGTATAATGTTTGTTGCTGCAATTATTCGCAGCAACTTATTATTGGTTATTTTTTTACTTAGTTTTGTGTAAGTTAATAGTTATTAACTTACAATTAATGAGGAGGATTACATGATTAACATAAAAAATTTATGTTTTACATATACAAACTCAAGGCCTTATGCACTAGACAATGTTAATCTTAAAATTGAAAAAGGAAGTTATGTTTCGATTTTAGGTGAAAATGGCAGTGCCAAGAGTACTTTAGTTAAATTAATATTAAATTTATTAAAACCTACCAGTGGTGAAATTGTTTTATCTACATCTAAGATTGCATATGTAGCTCAAAAGGTTGAAAATTTTAATGCTCAGTTTCCTATAACAGTTTATGAGATGCTAAATTGCCACAGAAAAGTATTGAAGATTAAAGATAAAAGTCTTATTTTAAAAAGTCTAAAAGCTGTAGGCATGGAAGATCATGCACGTACGCTTATTGGAAATCTTTCTGGAGGACAACAACAAAAGATATTTATTTCTAGAAGTTTGATTGGCAACCCTGAGTTATTAATTTTAGATGAGCCTTCTACAGGTATTGACATTCAAAGTATGGAAGATATATATGGAATTATTAAAAAATTAAATGAAGACTTAAAAATTACTGTTGTCTCTGTTGAACATAATCTAGAAGCTGCACTTGGAAATTCAACGCATATTTTTGAAATGAATAATGGTAATGGAATTCTTTATACTATTGATAATTATACTTTAAAAATGAATGAGGAAAGGGGGTAATATTTTTTTATGTTTGAATATGGTTTTATGCAAAATGCTTTAATAGCATCAATTTTAATTTCAATATTATTCCCAATAGTAGGAGTTTTCCTAGTACTCAAAAGATATTCCATGATGGGAGATACTATGGCTCATGCCTCCTTCGCTGGAGTTGCTATCGGCTTAATTCTTGGTTATAATCCTATACTTTGTGCTTTTATTTTTACATCTCTATGTGGTTTATCCATTGAATTTTTAAGAGATTATTATAAAAAATATGCAGAATTAATCTTGGCTATTTTACTTACCTTTAGTGTAGGTATTGGAATAACTTTAGTAAGTACAGGTCAAGCAGGCGCAAATGTTAATTCATTTCTATTTGGAAGCATATTAACTGTTACAAAAACGGATTTATACATAATGGTTGTACTTAGTATTATTTCGATAATAACTTTATTTTCTTTATATAATCAATTATTATATATTACTTTCGATGAAGAAGGCGCTAAGGTTTCTGGAGTTAAAGTCAAAATAATCAACTATATTTTTGCTTTACTTGTGGGTGCTACTATTTCAGTATCTCTTAGAATACTTGGAATACTTGTTATGTCCTCAATGATAGCCTTGCCTGTAGCAACAGCGCTTCAACTAAATAAAGGTTTTAAGCATACTCTAATTTACTCTATAATGTTCGGCTTTATTGACATAATTTTAGGGCTTGTTATATCTTATTACATAAACTGTGCTCCAGGAGGAAGTATAGCTCTAACTTCTGTTTTTGTCTTAGTAATTGTAATTGGAATGAAAAAAATATTGTCTAAGATTTAATTATTACCACAAATGTTATTGCAATTATTCTGGTATACTGAATTAGCAAATGCTATTTTAAAAATCTAATTAAAATGGAGGACTTTATTATGATGTTAGCTATAAATTCAAGAAAATCTATAAGAAATTATAAAGATACAAAAGTGTCTGCTGAGCATTTCGAAAAAATTAAAACTATTATAAATGAGGCTAAACCACTATTTGACAAGATACCTATGGATGTAGTATTAATTGAAGATGGTGAAAAAATTACATCTACTTTTAAGGGTATTATAGGTAAATATACAAAAGTTAAAGCCCCACATTACATAGCTTTTACTTCCGAGATAGCAGAGGGCCATTTAGAAAATATAGGTTTCATTGGTGAGGAAATAGTTCTTAAGTTAACAGAGCTTGGAATTGGAACTTGTTGGCTAGGTAGTACAATTAAAGCGGGAATGTTTAAAAAACTATTTAAAATTAAAGATAAACAAACTTTTATAATTTTAGTAGCTTTTGGATACCCAACTATAGAGATTAAACCAGTGGAAACTAGGAAAAGATTAGATAAAAGCAAAGTAGTTACTGGGGCTTTTGAAAAACAATATGAAACAATAATACAAGCCCTTATTGATGCACCCTCTGCAATTAATTCTCAGCCTTGGAGATTATTAATTAAGGATAATAAATTTGACTTATATCTAGAGAATAAAAATCTTTTAACTAAGATGATGCTCAAAGACACTAATCATATAGATATGGGCATAGGTCTTAATCATTTATATAATTCAGCAATTGAACTTGGCTATAATGTTGAACTAAATAAAACTCCTCATAATGAATTGGGAAGTTCCCTTTATATTATAAGTGTTATCTTAAATAAAAGATAAATCAAGAAAATAAATATAAATCATCAAAATAAATAAAACTATGAAAGGTATTTGTGCTACCTTTCATAGTTTATATTTTTATAAGGGCCTATACCATTTCATCATATTTTTTTAGTCCCATAAGTCTAAAAACAATATCCTCTTTTCTATAGCCACAGGCATATAGCTTGCAAGTCTTAAAAAGCCTTTCTATCATGCCCTTATTTATATTAAGTAGAAGTTCTAATTCCAAAGGATAATAAAATTCCTTTATTAAAAGTTCTTGGAGTTGCCTTTGCATATTAAGCTTATATTCTAAATCTAATCCTCTGTTTTTATGAGGTCCCATTTCTCCTCTATGATGCTGGGAACATAGGTATCTAAAGTTAAGTGGAAATTCAATGCCACCTTGGCTTTTATAAACTATATGATGTTTATCTGCAGGCTTTCCACAGACTTCACATATTAGCAATCTCCTAGCCTCCCTTAATTGCTATGAAATTACTACGAGGCAAAACAACTAGTAGTCGTTTTGCCTCGTAGATTTTATTATGATTTTATTAAGATTTTAAATTATTTTTCAAATTTAAAGTTTTTAAGTTTGTCTCCTAATAAATCGCCTAAAGTTATTCCACCTTGTTCTTCTTGCTTATAATCAGAAAAATCTTCATTGCCTCTTGCTGCTTCTTTAATACTTAGGCTTATTCTTCTATCTTTTTCGTTTATTTCTCCTATTTTAACTTTTACAACTTCTCCAACTTTTAATACGTCAGAAACCTTTGCAATACGTTCTTCTGATATTTCTGATAAATGAACTAGTCCTTCTATTCCTGATTCAAGTTGTACAAAAGCACCGAAATCCATTAATTTTACTACTGTTCCCTCAACTATAGAACCTTGTTTGTAATTGGTAGTTATAGTACTCCAAGGACTTTCTTCTTCGTTTTTAAGTCCAAGAGATATTCTTCCCTTTTCCTTATCAAAATCTAAAACTTTAACTTCAACTTCTTGTCCAACTGATACTACCTCTGATGGATCTTGAACTCTTTTCCATGATAATTGTGAAACGTGAATAAGACCATCAATGCCACCTAAATCTACAAAAGCACCAAATTTAGCTAATCTTGTAACAACACCTTTTCTCTTTTCACCTTTTTTAAGTTCATTCCAAATTATTTCTCTTTTAACTTCATTTTCTGCTTTTTCTATAACTCTTCTAGAAAGAACTATATTTTTATTTTCTTTATCAAGCTCTATTATTTTAACTTCTAAAGTTTTGCCTTTAAAGTCTTCTAGATTTTCTATATAAGAGTTTGACATTTGTGATGCAGGTATAAATGCTCTAATTCCTTCAATGTAAGCTGTAGCTCCACCTTTTACTATGTCACTAACTGTTACTTCTAAAGTCTCGTTTGCATCTAAAATTTCTTGGAATTTATCCCATACTTTAAGACTATCTGCTCTCTTTTTAGATAAAAGAACATTTCCTTCTCCATTATTAATTTTCATAATGTATACAGAAATTTCGTCTCCAACCTTTACGATATCTACAGGATTAACATCTTTTTCATTTGATATTTCTTCTTTTGATATAACGCCATCAGCCATAAATCCTATGTTAACTGTTACTTCTTCTTCAGTTACAGAAAGTACAGTTCCAAGTACAATATCTCCACTGTTAATATGTACTGCTGTTTCATCAGCCATTACGTCTTTCATTGTAACTTCTTCTGCAGCATCTGTTGTCACTTCTTTCGTTGTAACTTCTTCTGCAACATCTGTTGTCACTTCTTTCGTTGTAACTTCTTCTGCAACATCTGTTGTAATATCTTTGATTATTTCTTCTTTATTATCTGTTGTCATATAAATACACTCCTCTTATTACGTAATTATTATTAATTCTATTCTTAAATTTTTATAGTCTACTTTAATGCATTCTATAAATATTCATTGAAATCCTTCTTATTTGTTAAATACGCTTCTTTTATACTTCTTTCTTTGAAAATACCTTCTCTATTATATCATACTTCCCCTATACATAAAGTCATACCTTCTAATTTCATTTTATTTTTTATAATCCTTGCACCACTAAGTTCTACACAAGGTTCACAAACAGCTCTAACTCCAATAGTTTTCTCTACAAAATCACTACCGCAAAACTTATATTGTATTTCCCTTATATCTTCTAAAGTAAATATATTAAGCTGACACTTAAAATTATTGGCTAATGATTTTATTGCAACCTCATCTTTTTTAACTGTAACTGTTGCTATAGACTTTATTGCCCTAATATCTATATTATACTCTTTAAGTTTATTAAGTACCGTTAGCTGCATTTTCTCAGATGAAAAATCTTTCCTGCATCCTATTCCAAGTACTATATTTTTTCTTATTAACTTAAGAGTTGGTATTGCATGGTCATAATTTTGAATATTAATACTCTCTGAACTGCAAATACATAATAATCCACTAATATCCTCTAAATTACTACTATATCCAGCAGGTGTTTGAATTATTCCTTTTTCATCAAAAAAACCTATTTTTCTTCCTTCTACTAAAAGCGCAGCTATTTGTTTTGCTTTTTTTAAATCTTCTATTATAAGTCCATTATCTTTTGCTATCATATCGGGAGCAGAAATACCTAAATTATCTGTAGCCGTAGTTATTATAGGTAAAGCTCTGAGAAGTGCGCTAACCTCTAATGTAAGCTCGTTAGCACCACCTAGGTGACCGCTTAAAAGACTTATAACATATTTACATGAATTATCTATAACTAACACTGCAGGATCTGTGTCCTTGCTTTTTATGTATGGTGCAATAGCTCTAATCGCAATACCTGTAGAACTTATAAAAATTATACCTTTATAAGCTTCCATTATATTTTTACTAACTTCTTTAAAATCAAAATCAATTTGTTGTTTCTTTGAAAATAAATCAATATTAAATTTTGAAGCTAATATTTGAGCTACTTGATCCCCTTTATCTGTAAATGTAACAACTGCATATTTCATTTTGTCACCATTCCCATTATACATCATACTATAATTATGCGCAAAACACAAACTGAACATGAAAATAAGCTGGGTACGGGTAATAACTAATCCATTCATTAGTCAATTAGTTGTTAACCGTCCCCCACTAAAATCAACATCTAACATCAACATCTAACACTAAACATCAAACATCAAATAACCCAGGGACAGGTAACAACTAATCCAACATAAGTCAATTAGTTGTTAACCGTCCCCCATTAAAATCAACATCAAACATCAATTAGTTGTTAACCGTCCCCCACTAAGTTCCCTAAGTTTGTTATCGCTCTTCTCTAAAATAAGGAATTGAGAGTCCTGCTGGCGGTGAATTTTTACTTGATTTTTTCATTGATACCACAACTAAAATAACAATTGTAGCTACATATGGTAACAGATCAATTAGGTATTGAGATATCGCAAAATTAGGTATTCCCTGAAGTCTAAATCCTAATATGTCCAGGCCTCCAAATAGATATGCGCCTATAATCGCCCTATGAGGTCTCCATGTTGCGAAAATTACTAATGCAACTGCTATCCATCCTTTGCCAGCTGTTACATTTTCTTGCCATGCTGGTACGTAAACAAGAGACAAGTATGCTCCTCCAAGACCACAAAGTGCTCCTCCTATTAATGTATTAACGTATTTATATAAAGTAACATTTATACTAGCTGCATCAGCAGCTGCAGGGTTTTCACCAACTGCCATGGTGTTTAGACCTTTAGCAGTTTTATATAAATATATAAATAAAAGTAAGGTCATAATATATCCCAAATATACAAACACATCATGTTTAAAAAATATATCTCCTATAAATGGTATATCAGAAAGTACGGGTATTGGTTTAGGTACAAAAAATGCTTTAATTTTATCTGGGGTAACTTTCCCAATCAATGCTTTACCTATCATACTTGAAAATCCTGTTCCAAATATAGTTAATGTAAGTCCACATACAACTTGGTTTGCCCTAAGTGTTATAGTTAAAAAAGAATAAATCAATGCTCCAAAGGCTCCTGCCATTGCTGCGGCGATCATTGCAAAAATCGGATTTCCTGTACTGAGTCCTGCCATAAATCCAATAACAGCTCCCATAAGCATCATGCCTTCTACTCCTAAATTAAGGTTACCTACCTTTTCAGTTAATAATTCTCCGAGTGTTGCAAAAAGTAGAGGTGTACCAGCCACAACTGCAGCTGCTAAAAATGTTGTTATACTATTCATTTTTATTTGCCTCCTTTTGTAATTCTTTATGTTTAAACTTAATTTTATATTTAGTAAAGAATTCACTACCTAATACAAAAAACAGTATTATAGCTTGTATTAATTGTGCAGCAGCTTGAGGTATTCCGAACACTGTTTGAATAAATGATGCTCCTTCGAGTAATGCCGCAAAAAGTATAGATACTATTACTATAATAGGTGCAGACAGTGCTGAGAGCCAAGCTATAATTATTGCTGTAAAACCAGCTCCACCTGTAATATCTACAGTTAGTGTTCTACTTACAGCTGATGCTTGAATAACTCCTGCAATTCCACATAAAGCACCACTTAAAAATATAGCAATATACATGGTTTTTCGAATTTTAATGCCTGCATATATTGCTGTTTTTTCACTTTCTCCAAGCACAGCAATTTCATAACCTTTCTTAGTATAATTCATGAAAACATACACAATAATTACAAGTATAATTGCAATTATCCATCCCATATTTATACCAAAGACATCTGGTAGCGTAGCGCTTGGACTGAAACTAGGTATTTTAGGAAAACCCATTGCATTCTTATCTTTCCAAGGTCCATATTGCAAATATGTTATGAATTTTAGTGCAATGTAGTTTAACATTAATGTTACAATAGTTTCATTAGTCTTCCATCTACCTTTGAGTACGGCTGCAATTAATGCCCATATGCCTCCCCCAAAAATACCTGCACAAAACATAATTAATAACAGTGGAATTGTATTCATATTGGGATATTTCAAGGCAAAATAGGTTGCAGCAAAAGCTCCCATTATTATTTGGCCTTCTCCACCAATATTCCAAAATTGCATTTTGAAAGCTATAGCTATTCCAAGTGAAGTTATAATTAATGGTATTGCCCTAATAAGTGTTTGCTCAATACTATAAGTCGAGCCAAAGCTTCCCTTTATAAGAGCTGCATATACATCTATTGGATTAAGTTTTATTGCTAACAAAAAAATAGCTAATACCAATAAGGATAAGATTATCGCTATGAACCTTATCTTAATATTATCTGTTTTGCTAGTTTCAGCCTTTTTAACAATCTGCATCACCTAAATCTCCTCCTTACCTTCAATACTTCCCACCATCATCATACCAATTTTTTCTCTTGAAACATCCGTAGTACTAACAATACCAGTTACCTTACCATCACAAAGCACCATAATTCTATCACATAAGTGAATTAATACATCCAAGTCCTCTCCAATGAATAATATCGCCGTTCCTTTTTCCTTTTCTTTACTTATTAAGTCGTAGATTGTATAACATGTATTGATATCAAGACCTCTTACGGCATATGCCATAATAAGTATCTTGGGAGACATGCTTAATTCTCTTCCAACTAATATTTTTTGAATATTGCCACCGGATAAATATTTTATAGGATGATATATATCTGGTGTCTTGATTTCAAAAGTATCTACCATTTTTTTTGCCTTTTCAATTACCGGTTTTCTATCTATAAATATGCCCTTTTGCTTATGGTAATCCTTTAGTAAAATGTTATCCACCATTCCTAATGATGCAACAAGACCCATGCCTAATCTATCCTCTGGTATAAAACTCATGCTTATACCTTTATTAATAATGTCTCTAGGAGATTTACCTACTAGATTCTCACCTTCAAGAATAATTTTGCCACCCGACACCTTTGTAATTCCAGCAATAGCTTCACATAACTCCTTTTGTCCGCTACCAGCGATTCCAGCAATACCAAGTATTTCTCCGCTCCTTAGGCTGAAACTTATTTTTTTCACTATCTCTGCTTTTTCAGCATTTAACACGAGCAAATCTGATACTTCAAGGAGTACTTCTCCTGGCTCTTTATCTATCTTTTTTATAGATAAATCTGCTTTTCGTCCCATCATAAGTTCTGTTAATTGTTTTGGATTGGTCCCTTCTTTTGGGAGTGTTTTTACGGCTTCGCCTTTTCTTAAAACAGTGATTTTGTCACTAATCTCCATTACTTCATTCATTTTATGACTTATAAATATAATCGCTTTGCCTTCTTGTTTCATCTTTCTCATTATCATGAATAATTTTTCAGTTTCACTTTGCGAAAACACAGTAGTAGGTTCATCTAATACTAAAATTTCAGCACCCCTATATAGTACCTTAAGTATTTCTAAATTTTGCCTCTCTCCTACTGCCATATCAGAAACATATTTATTTACATCCACATCTATATGAAATTTTTTACATATATCATTAATATTTTTAGTTTCTAATTTATCATTAAAAAACAGGCCTCTGTTTTGTCCCAGCAATATATTTTGCTTAGCAGTCATTTCTTCAACTAATTTAAAATGTTGATAAATCATCCCTATACCTGCTTTTATAGCATCCTTTGGAGAAGTGAATTTCATACTTTTCCCATGAATAAAAATCGAACCACCATCTGGCATATATACTCCTGATAACATGTTCATGAGTGTACTTTTACCTGCTCCATTTTCACCTAAGAGTGCATGGATTTCTCCACCATATATAGTTAAATTCATATTCTTATTAGCTACTACTTTTCCGAAAGTTTTACTAATATTCTCTATAGATACATAAGGTATTTTATCCATAAATGAACCCCCTCTCTACCATATTTTTGAAAGATATTTTTAAAACACTTATTTTAATACGCATAATCTAAGACCAAACCTAACAAATATAGTAAGTATGATTTATCATACTTACTATATTTAAGTAACTTTATATGTTTAATAATATACTATTTGCTCTGTTTTTATTTTGCTATTTTACCTTCTACTCCTTTAACAAACCAGTTAAATTCTAGTAACTGTTTATCAGTCATTACTACACCCTTAGCTACTTTAACTGTTCCAGCTTGATCTGTTATTGGTCCTACAAATATTTTGTTTTTGCCTGAGAGTATATCAGCTTTTGCTTTTTCTACTGCTGCTGCTGCTCCAGCTGGTGCATTAGCTGTAAGTGGTGCAAGTTTAACTATTCCAGATTCTAGTCCCTTCCAATAGCTTCCTGATTTCCAAGTACCAGCTTTAATAGCGTTTATTTGTTCAATATAATATGGTCCCCAATTCCAAATTGGTGCTGTCATATATGCCTTTGGTGCTTTAGCTGCCATATCTGTATTATATCCTATAGCTGATATTCCTGCTTCTTCTGCGGCTTGTAATGGGCCTGCAGTGTCTTGATGTTGAGCAATTACGTCTACCCCTTCTGCAATTAGTGCTTTTCCTGCTTCTTTTTCTTTAGCTGGGTCATACCAAGTATTAGTCCATCTTACCTTTATAACTGCATCTGGTTTAACAGATTGCACTCCTAAAGTAAAAGCATTTATTCCTCTTACTACTTCTGGAATTGGGAAAGCTGCTACATATCCTATTTTATTAGTTTTTGTCTTCATCCCAGCAACTATACCTGAGAGGTATCTTGCTTGATATATACGTCCAAAGTAGTTAGACATATTTACTGAAGTTTTGTATCCAGATGCATGTAGATATTTAACATCAAGATGTTTCGCAGCTGATGCTGCCATTCCGTCCATAAACCCAAAACTTGTTCCTACAATAACAGTTGCTCCTTGATTAATCATTTCTTCGCATGCTTTTTCTACTTCTGCTAAATCTTCTTTTACAGACTCCTTAAATATGGTCTTTACCCCTGTTGCTTTTTCAAGATCTTTTCTTCCCACATCATGTGAGTATGTATAGCCTTCATCACCTACAGGTCCTACATATATAAACCCTACTACTATTGGTGCCACAGTTTTTGTCGCCGTTTTTGTCCCAGTTTTCGCCGCGCTGCTACATCCTGTAAGAATTAATGGCATAACCATTGTTAATGCTACTAATATACTTCCTAATTTTTTCTTCATTATTAATTGCCCCCTATTATAAATATAATTATTAAACAAAACTACATTACTACTTGAAAACTATCTTATTATCTTTCAAGGACTTTATTATTGCTAATGATTCTACTTTTACACCCTCCTTTTCTATGCAAGCTCGTCCATTTTGAAATGCTTTTTCAATTACAATTCCGACCCCCACAACAGAAGCTTCAGCTTGGCGTACAATTTCTATAAGTCCTAATGCTGCATTCCCATTTGCTAAAAAATCATCAATTATTAAAATTTTGTCTTCTTTGTTTATATATTTTTTACTAGTTCTTATCCTATAGTTCTTATTTTTAGTAAAAGAAAACACATCTGTTTCATATGCATCTTTATCCAAATTGGTAGCTTCATGTTTTTTAGCAAAAACTACTGGGATGTTACCAAAGTATTGTGCAACAATACAGGCTATTCCTATACCAGAGGCTTCAACTGTTAATATCTTTGTAATTTCACGTTTATCGAATCTTTCCTTGAACTCTCCACCAATATCATTTAAAAGTTTTATATCTATTTGATGATTAAGGAAACTATCAACCTTTAAAATCTCGCTACCTATTACTCTGCCTTCTGATAATATTTTATTCTTTAGTTCTAACATCCATCTTCTCCTTTGTTAATTGTATTTCTATATAATTAATTGTATTTCTAAGCAACCCGTACAACGAAAAACTCCCTAGATAACGAATTAAAACGTTAACTAGGGAGCTTTTAATAAAAATCTTTAATAAAATAATTGATTCCCAATTATCTTCACTTTATTTATTAAAACGCCCATAGTCAAGTATTTTACGGCTACTTGGTAGAAACACTTAGACCATATTACTAAGCATATATGAGTTTGCGAATATTAAGTTTTATTTTCTTATAATTGTTCGTGTTTATATCATATAGTTATATTACAACATTTTTTTTATTTAATCAATAAATATTTAAAAAAATGCGATACTAAATTATATTAGCATCGCATTTTTATAAAGTTATAATTTATATTTTAATATTTATAGGTGGGGTACCCCAAATTTCTTTTGCATATTTCCTTATAGTGTTATCACTTGAAAATATACCAGATTTCGCTATATTAATAATGGACATTTGTTGCCAAATGGATTTTTGTCTATATAACCTATCAATTTCATTCTGAGCCTTTACATAAGCATCAAAATCTTTAAGCACAAAGTATTCATCATTATGCCTTAGTAAGCTATCATATATACTCATAAATTCCATTGTAGGAGTTTCTAAAAATCCATCTATCAGTTGATGTAATATGGTTTTTATCCTTTGATCGCTATCATATATATCAAAAGAGTTATAACTTCTATTTTTGTAATACTCTATTACTTCTTTAGATGTTAGACCAAATAATATAATATTTTCTTTTCCTACAGCATCAAATATTTCTACATTTGCGCCGTCTAAAGTAGCTATTGTTATTGCACCATTCATCATGAATTTCATATTACCAGTTCCTGAGGCCTCTTTAGATGCAGTGGATATCTGCTCACTTACATCAGCGCAAGGAATAATTCTCTCAGCTAGTGACACCCCATAGTTTTCAATAAATAGTATTTTTATTTTTCCTTTAACTATAGGATCATTATTTATCTTAGAAGCAATTGTATTAATAAGTTTAATAGTTTGTTTTGCTATATAATAGCTAGGAGACGCTTTCGCTCCAAATATAAAAGTCCTTGGAACTATATCTAAATTTGGATTTTCACGAAGCTGATTATATAAATTCATTATATTAAGCACATTTAAAAGTTGTCTTTTATATGAATGCATTCTTTTTACATGAACATCAAATATAGAACTAGGATCAATTGATGCTCCGTAATTTCTTGATATATAGTTTGAAAAATTTATCTTATTATTTGTTTTTATATTAAGTGTTTTCTCTTGAAACGTTGTATCCTTTGCAAAATCCATTAGTTTTTCCAGTTCATTCGGATTTTTTATCCAATTATCACCAATAGTTTCCGTTATAAGATTTGCAAGTTGGTCATTAGAATTTAGAAGCCATCTCCTATGAGTTATACCATTAGTTTGATTATTAAATTTTTCAGGAAAAAATTCATAGAAATCAGATAGTTCTTGATGTTTTAATAATTCGGTATGAAGTTTCGCAACCCCATTAACAGAATGACCTCCTACAATAGCTAGATATGCCATCCTCACATATCCATTCTGAATAATAGACATACTATTGACTTTATTCCAATCACCATTATACCTATGATACACTTCATTACAAAAACGTCTATTTATTTCTTCTATAATCATATAAATACGTGGGAGTAATTTTTTAAACATATCTACAGGCCATTTTTCTAGTGCTTCTGACATAATTGTATGATTAGTATACGCCATTGTGAGAGTTGTAACATTCCATGCATCGCCCCAAGATAAATTTTTCTCATCAATTAATAATCTCATTAGCTCAGCTATTGCTACAGCCGGATGGGTATCATTTATTTGAACCGCAATGTATTTATAAAACTCCCTAATGGAAATCCCCTTTTTTTTGTAATCTTTTAGAATGCTTTGAAGTCCAGCACTTACAAAAAAATATTCTTGCTTAAGCCTTAGTAATTTGCCTTTTTCATAGCTATCATCTGGATATAAAACTTGTGAAATAGCTTCCACTGAATATTTTTTCTCACCTGCTTTTGCATAATCTCCTTGACTAAAAGATGAAAAATCGAAATCATCCTCCGTAGTTTCTGCACTCCAAAGCCTTAAGGTGTTTACTGTATTATTGTCATATCCTTTTACAGGGGTATCATATGGCACCGCTCGTACTGTTTCATAATTTTCATGAATAACTTTCATTCTCCCATTTTCATCTATTAAATGTACATTTCCTGAAAATCTTACTTCTACAGATTTACTTTCTTTTCTTATTTCCCAAGCATTACCGTTTTTTAACCAATTATCAGGAACTTCTACTTGATATCCACCTTCTATTTTCTGTTTGAACAATCCATATTTATACCTTATTCCACAACCATGACCCGGCACCTGAGTTGACGCCATAGAGTCTAAGAAACATGCTGCTAGTCTTCCAAGCCCACCATTTCCAAGAGCTGCATCTACTTCTATATCCTCTACCTCAATCAAACTAATTCCTAAATCCTTAAGTGCCTCCGTGCAAACATCCTTTATACCTAGATTAACTAAATTACTATTTAATAATCTACCAACTAAGAATTCCATGGAAAAGTAATATACTTGTTTCACACTATTTTTTCCATATTCTTTATTGCTTTCTATCCAAGGTTTAGCACAATAATCTTTTATCAATGCACCTAAAGCATAATACTGATGCAGCGGCGACGCATCAATTGCTTCTTCTGCAAACATCGTTTGTAACTTTTCTATATAATCTATTTTAAATATCTCTTTATCCATTACCATAAAATTCACCACCTAGCAATTTTAGAATTAACCTAAATTAAAAACTTATTTTTGAATATCACTATATAAGTTCACATAGTTTTTAGCCGAATTCTCCCAACTATTATTTGAGAGCATTGCATTTAGAACTAATTTATCCCATAAGTTCTTATCTTTGTATAAATTAAGTGCTCTATTTACTGTATCTAGTAATTCTTTACTACTATAATTACTAAAAGAAAAACCGTTTCCTTTACCAGTATATTTATTATAAGGTATAATTGTGTCTTTTAACCCTCCAGTTTCTCGAACAATAGGAATGCTTCCATATTTTAAGGCTATAAGCTGACCAATACCACATGGTTCAAAGAGTGAAGGCATCAAAAACATATCTGATGCAGCATATATTTGCTGTGCGAGTCCCTCATCAAAAATAATGTTTGTTGATATTCTACTTGGATAAATAGATGCATAATACTGGAATATATCTTCATAATATTCGTCACCATTACCAAGCAATACAATTTGAATAGGAAGGCTAAGCAGTTCTTGGAGCTTCTCCACAATTAGATCTAAACCCTTTTGCTTAACAAGTCTTGTCACAATTCCTATCATGGGTATATCTTCAGTTACGGTAAACCCTAATCTTTCTTGAAGCTTTAATTTATTTTTAACCTTTTGCTTTATATTTTTAATTCCGTAATTGTAAAATATTTTTTTATCAACTAATGGATTATAAAGTTCATAGTCTATACCATTTACTATGCCATGTAAGTTACCTGCTTTCGCAGATAATAATCCATCTAGTTTTTCTCCATAAAATGGAGTTTGAATTTCACCAGCATAAGTATTACTTACTGTAGTTACAGCATCTGAGAAAACAATTCCACCCTTCATAAAGGATATAGCATCATAAAATTTTAGTGCATCATCATTAAAATACTTGTCATCTAAATTCAACAAATTACCTAGTACTTCTTTTGAAAATATCCCTTGATATTGTAAATTGTGTATAGTGAATACACTTTTTATTTTATTAAACCTATCATCATCACTATAGTTTTCTTTAAGCAAAGCTGGTATCATGCCACAAAACCAATCATTACAGTGAATTATATCCGGTTTAAAATCTTCAATGTGTTTTATTGATTCAAGCACTGCTTTTGAGAAAAAAGAAAATCTCTCTCCATCATCATAAGATCCATATATTTCAGGTCTTTTAAAATAATATTCATTATCTACAAAATAGTAAGGCACATCATCATAAGTTAAATATTCTAGTCCACAATATTGATCTCTCCATCCAACTTTTACATTGAAAGTTGCTATATTCTCCATACAATTTCTAAAAGACAATGGGATACGACTGTATTTTGGTATAATGACCCTTGCGTCTATTCCCAACTTTCTTAAGGCTTTAGGTAACGCATATGCCACATCCCCAAGTCCTCCAGTTTTTATAAAAGGATAAGCTTCAGAAGCTACAAATAATACTTTCATACTAACCTCCTTAATTATGTTCTTAATTTTTTTTCTATAACCACTGGGAACTCTACATCTCCCTCGAGTACTGTATTTTCACTTATAATAGTATTTTTATCAATTATAACATTAGTAAGTTTGCATCCTTTTTTGATTTCACAATTTTGAAATATTATACAATTCTTAATTTCTGCACCTTCATCTACCATTACTCTTCTTGAAATTACGCTCCTCTCAATGTTTCCTTTTAAAAGACATCCATTGGAAATCAAAGAATTTTTTACTTTTGATCCATTAAAGTATTTAGTGGGAGCCTCATCTTTACCTTTTGTAAAGATTAACCCATTGCTAAAGAATAATTCTTTGGTTACTTTACCATTAAGCATATCCATACTAGTTTTGTAATAATTTTTAATAGAATTTATGCATTGAAGATATCCCTTAAATTCAAATGCATTTACATTAAGTTGCGAAACGTGATTATAAATAGCTGTTTTTAATGAATTATCATAACCTGTCTGAACGCATTTGTTTACAATACTTATAAGAGTGGTTTTTTTCATTATAAACATTTCCATAGATATATTTAATTCATCCTCGGCTCCTATGTTTTTTCCAATGCTTTTTACTTTGTTTTCTTCATCGATATATAAAGTATTACAATTTAAATAATGCCTCTTCCCATTTTTTGTTTTTTTATATAATAAAGTTATATCACTACCAGATTCCTCGTGATATTTAGCAGCCTCACTGAAATCCATGTTACATAACATATATGAAGAAGCGATTATTACATAATCTTGCTTTGACCTATAAATATATTCCATATTGCCACTTAATACATCTATATCCCTTAACTGTGCCCTTTCTGATGTTAAATTAAACAAAAATAGCCCATTTATTTTTCTATCTAAATCCCAAGGCTTACCTGAGCCTATATGATCAACTAAGGACCTAGATTTTGTGTTAGTAAATATACCTATATTATGGATACCAGAATTGACCATATTTGAAAGCACGAAATCAATTATTCTGTATCTTCCACCTATAGGAATCGACGCTATAGGCCTAGATTTTGTGAGACTTTTAATATTATCTTCTTGCTCATTAAGCATTAATATTCCTATATAATTTTTAAGCATATTATCACCTCTCCTATTTTATAGTTTAGTGGATATCTGTGAATCAACTTTAATATCGCGTCCTCTTTCTATAACAATAATATCGCGTCCATTACCAATCATCGAATTACGTCTTATGATAACATCGCTTCCTATAATAGCTTTATCTATAATTACATTGTTCCCTATTTTAGTATTTGGCAGAATAACTGAATTAGTTATTTTAGAGTTTTTCCCTACATGTACTCCATTGAAAAGTACACAATTGTCTACCTCTCCAAAAACAGTACACCCCTCATTGAGCATTGCATTGTTAATATTAGCATCTGGGCCAATATATTGTGGTGGCAACATAGGATTAACTGTATATATTTTCCAATTAGTATCATGTATATTTAGTTCATTATCATCGGATAGTAAATCCATATTAGCTTCCCAAAAACTTTCAATAGTACCAACATCTCTCCAATAACCTTTAAAAGGATATGCAAATAATTTATTGTTATTCTGAATCATTTTTGGTATTATATTTTTCCCGAAATCATTACTTGATTTCTTATCAAGGTTGTCCTCTTTTAATAGACGTTTAAGAGTTGACCAGTTAAAAATATAAACTCCCATAGATGCTAAATTACTTTTAGGATCTTCTGGCTTTTCTTCAAATTCAAATATGCTGTCATCTTCGCGAGTGTTCATTATTCCAAATCTACTAGCTTCTTCCCTTGGCACTTCAATTACTGCAATAGTAACATCTCCGCCTTTTTCTTTATGATAATCCAGCATTTTAGAATAATCCATTTTATAAATGTGGTCTCCCGATAAAATAAGCACATATTCCGGATCATAACTATCTATATAATTGGTATTTTGATATATAGCATCTGCTGTGCCATTATACCAATTCCCTCCATCTTCACTTTGGTAAGGTGGAAGCAAACTCACACCTGCATCTCTCCTGTCTAAATCCCATGGAGCACCAATACCTATATGAGAGTTTAGAGACAATGGCTGATATTGAGTAAGAACCCCTACTGTGTCCAAATCTGAATTAGAACAATTACTTAAAGAAAAATCTATAATTTTATACTTTCCACCAAAAGGTACCGCAGGTTTTGCTATCATTTTCGTCAGTTGTTTTAACCTTGAACCTTGTCCCCCTGCGAGTATCATAGCTATCATTTCTTTTTTTATCATGCTAGGTCTCTCCTTTCTATACCTTTATAATTTCATTATACCTTTATAATTTCATTATATCTTTATAATTTCATTATAGTTTTATAATTTCATTATAGCTTTATAATTTCATTATATCTTTCTAATTTAACTATAAATTAATTGTTAACTATACTAGCTCTTATCACTACTTAGCTGATTATATTTTAAAATTTCAACCATGTTTTGAAAATAGAAAATAAATTTATTTTTGTCTCATTTGTTATAATATTGTTAATTTTATAATTACTTCATATATTAAATTATATCATATTTTTTAATAAAAACGAGGAATAAAATGTAAAAATAAATTTTATTTACAATGTTTGTAAACTTGTTTTTTTATAGATAAAAACGTTATAAAAAGTAGGCCTAAGAATAATAATTATTCTTAGGCCTACTTGAATAAATAACAATATTAACAAACTTTAAATCTACTCACTATAAATATCCATTCCATAAAATATTTCTTCCATTTCTTTTTCTAATTTTTGTATAATATTGCATTTTTCATCTTCATTTAAATCTTCTTGTTTAATCTCAAATAAATAGTTATCAAGCTCAAAATCATTTAGTTTCATTTTTGTATGGAATATATTAGATTGATAAATATTCATATCGATTAAATTGTATCTATCAATAGTTTCTTTTGCAATGTAATTTTGTATAGAACTAATTTCATGGTCTATAAAATGTTTTTTACCATCCATATCTCTAGTAAACCCACGAACTTTATAATCAATAGTAATAACATCAGAGTCAAAGCTACCTATTAAATAATTTAAAGCTTTTAATGGAGATATAGTTCCACAAGTTGCTACATCTATATCTACCCTAAATGTGCTTATGTCATTTTCGGGATGACTTTCAGGATAGGTATGTACTGTTACATGGCTTTTATCCAAATGTCCAACAATATTCTCGCGTACTGGTGTTAGAATTCCTCTATTGCAAGAAGGATCTACCACATATAAAGGAATTTCTTCTTCTGAAATAAGCAACGTTACGCTTGCTCCTTGAGGGTCATAGTCCTGCTTTGCAATATTTAGCACACAAGCCCCTATCATCTCAGTAACATTTGTAAGAATTTTTGTTAACCTCTCAGCATTATATTGCTCATCAATATACTCAATATATTTTTCGCGGTCTTCTTTAGTTTTTGTGTAGCAAATATCATAAATATTAAAACTTAATGATTTTGTTAAGTTGTTAAATCCATATAGCTTTATTTTATTTTTGTCATTTTTAGCCAACTTGATTCCCCATTTCTCATATACTTCGCATATACTTCTCTTATACTTCTCATAAAAAATTATATAACTTACGGTTTCATTGTCAAGACGTATTTTTATGACCTCTAATCATATTATATAATATATTGCTTGAAGTATATACTTTTTAACACTATAATTACTTACAATAGTAACATACACAATTTTATGTTTATTATTACTATTCTCTTTGTAAAATGGATATGAATATATTTGAATGTAATATTTGTATTTTTTCACATCGAATATCATTAGAATTGGAGGTATTAATACAATGGATAAAAAACTAAAAGTCGGATTATTAGGTGGAACAGGATTTGTTGGACAACGTCTTGTTACACTACTTGAAAATCACCCTTATTTTGAAATAGCTGTTATTGCTGCTAGTGAGAACTCTGTGGGTAAAACTTATTATGAGGCAGTAAATAATAGATGGAAACTGGACGTACCTATGCCTGAAAACGTCAAAAACATAGTAATAAAAAATATTGATGAAATAGACGTAATAAGCAGTATGGTGGATTTTGTATTCTGCGCCGTTAATATGAGTGCAGATGAAATAAGAGAAATCGAAGAAAAGTATGCAAAAGCTGAAACCCCTGTGGTTTCAAATAACTCTGCAAACCGTGGAACTCCAGATGTTCCAATGGTTATTCCAGAAATAAATGCTGATCATTTTGAACTAATTAACGCACAACGTAAGCGCCTTGGCACTAAAAGAGGATTTATCGCAGTTAAACCCAACTGTTCAATTCAAAGTTATGTTCCTGCTATGAGTGCTCTACTAGAATATAAACCTACTAAAATATTAGTTTGCACATATCAAGCTATATCTGGATCCGGAAAGATATTTTCTGATTGGCCAGAAATTGTTGATAATGTTATACCATATATAGGTGGAGAAGAAGAAAAAAGTGAACAGGAACCTCTAAAAATTTGGGGCCATATTGAAGACGATAAAATAGTTAACGCTAAGCTTCCTATAATTTCAACTCAATGCATACGTGTTCCAGTAGCAGATGGTCACTTAGCTGCAGTATTTGTTTCCTTTGAGAAAAAACCATCAAAAGAAGCTATTTTAGAACATTGGGCAAATTATAAAGGCAAACCTCAAGAATTAGAGCTTCCTAATGCTCCTAAGCAATTTTTAACGTACTTCGAGGAAAATGATAGACCTCAAACTAAACTTGATAGAAATATTGAAAAAGGAATGGGAATATCACTTGGTAGACTACGCGCAGATAAAATATTTGACTATAAGTTTGTTTGTTTGTCACACAATACGCTTCGTGGTGCAGCGGGTGGAGCGGTGTTATCAGCTGAACTTTTATTCAAAGAAGGATTCTTAACTTCAAAATAGGTGCATCCTATGAACTTTCTCCTGCGTGACTTGAAATAAGAGATTGAAACGTGAAATTCCATTTAGAATTCTAATCTTTTGTAAATGTAAAATTCTCTGCCGCTCACATTCGGCGTCCTGCCTCAGGTTCGCTAGCCTCACTTCCTGTGAGGCTCACGAGAATTTTACATTTACAAAACAAGAATTTCTAGATGGAATTTCAATGTTTCTGCTCTTCTTATTTCAAGCCACTTCCGGAGAAAGTTCATTCTGCTATGTATAACTATGATTAAATGAAGGGCTCTTCATTTCTTGGAAATGAAATCGAAGGGCGGGGTAAAACCATAAATTTAAAAAAACAATGGTAGAAAAGAACTGAGACCTTTCGGCTCAGATTACTATTATTCAAGAATATAAAAGATAAGCAGGAGGTTTGAACACAACCTTCTGCTTATCTTTTATTCTTAGTTCTTTTCTCTTTTAAATACATCCCAATAGCCCCCATCTCAATGTATTAGATTATACGGATACAGCTGACTTATCAAATATAAAATTGGGCACAAGATGAAATTGATATCCATCATATGGCTTTTAGTAGTTGCGATGGCATATAAAAAAGATACGACAGAATTGAATCTAAATTTATATTACCTCACCTCTACAAATTGGAATTTGATATTTACTTAATGACATCTTTATAGATTATATCCACTATTTCATTTAAGCTTAATTTTTTATACAGTAATACTTCAGGAATATTATTTAATAAATCATTTTCATTCCACCATTCTTTCATTTCTTTTTCTCCAAATTCATGTGCATTAGGCTTTTGTTGATGACGATTTAAAGTTTCTTCAAAAGGTATATCGAAGTAATATGCAAAAATTTGGTTTTTGAACTCATCCAGTAAATTTTCAAATAAGTTTTTATACCAATTTGAATTTAAAATGCCTTCTAAAATTACAATATTGCAATTGTTTTTTCCGTATAGTGCAAGTTCCGATAATAACTGACTGGATTCTGGATTAGGTCCATCTTTCACAAATAGCATTTCTCTTCTAACAACATCTTGTGAAATTAGCATTGTACCATGTCCAAATTTTCTTTGTAAAGCCTTGCCTGTTGTAGTCTTACCACTTCCAGAATTACCTCTTAGTATTATTAACTGTGCCACTCCATCCATTAATATCTCCCCCTTCTGAATTGACTATATTTACTATATATTGAGTTGTTTTACCTGTTTTCTATGGCACATTTTTTTACCAATGCGTCATAACAAATAAAAAATAAATTATTAAAATAAACGCCAACTCAATCTTTAATGTAAATTCCTGATTCTAACCTAACAATCTCTTTTCCATCAATCTGAAAATATTCCCATGTAGGCTCGTTGAATTTAAGATATTCGCTTAACTCATTTGTATTCAAATCTATTATGCAAATCCTATAATTTTGCATATCGCACACATACAATCTGTCGCCATATGCTATTGCAAACTCTGGATAATTAAAGGTTCCATTTACTAATTCACCAATTGATATCTCTTCCTTAAAAGTATTCAACGAAAACTTTTTTATCATATTCGAAGTAGGGTATACACACCAAAAAAAGTCTTTTGGATATGCTAAACTGTATATGCTGTCATATTCACCCATTGATTCATTGACCCAAATTAAATTGCCGTTTCCATCAAACTTATGAATACTCGAGTTTTTGTATTCCGTAACAATAATTGAACCATATTCTAGTCTTATTGAACTTGGTATAACTGCGTCATCCTCAAAATATTCCACTACACTCTTATAGCCTATTCCATATTTGCCTTCAGAATAAGTATCCTTATCTATCTCAACAATATTATCAAATGAATATCTGAAATATCCTATTTCATCACCTTTAGAATTCATCTCATAATATAAAAAACTATTATCTTGAGGGACTATTGCCCAGCCATCTTTTGAAACTAATTTCATTAAATTCCTCCCCCAAATCTTTCTACTATTTAAGATGCTTTAAATTACAATTGTTCAACTATCGTAAAACTGCGATTAATACTCTATTTTAGAAATTTACGACTTAACTAAAAATAAAGATTATACTTATTTGGCATTGTTAAAACCTTCCACGTTATAATGTTCCAATTCTTCGTCTGGATAGGCTCCTGTCCAATGGTAAGGCTGTAATTCATTAAGGGTTACAAATTTTAAAACGTTGTCTTTTGTTGTTACGCCGACTTTTACATCTTTTCCCCAATAGCGTAATCGCTCTTGACATACACCACAAGGTGAAAGCACCTTAAATGGAGATTTCTCAGCATCACGTACCACACAGAGACAGTGTGTTACTTCTGAATTATATTTTTGGGCTTCACACATCGCTCCTGTTTCTATACAAAGTTCAACACTGGCATTAAAAGTTTCTAACGCTACACTTATTAAATATTTATCATCATCAGTATGAATTACTGCTACACCACCCCATCCTGTTGGAAAACGATGCTCAATAAATTCTACAGCTCTTTTATACATATTTTGTTCTATGTTCATAACTTTAACCCCCCTATTATATAAATAATGTACACACTAAAATACAGTTGCAACGCCTTATAAGAATGCTACGAAGAAAAATACATAACAATATATTATAAAAACCTTGTTAAAAAATAAGTAAATATTCCAATCCATATAAAAATTATAATGCCTCCTGCAACCCAATTTTTAGGTTTACCTTCTTTAAAAATATTTTCTGACTGCTCTCTACATTCATTCATAATATCTTTTGGTATTAATCTAATTGCAAATGCTATACCAATAGGCACTAAAATCAAATCATCAAGATAGCCTAATACGGGTATAAAATCAGGGATTAAATCAATAGGGCTTAATGCATATCCGACTACTAATAATACTACAAACTTAGCGTACCAATGTACATCACGTCTTTTGAAGGCTAAAGATAATGCTCCAATTTCTTTCCTTAAATTTTTGACCTTTTTCTTAAAATCGTTAATGATTTTTTTTAATATTCCAATAAAATTGTTAATTATAATTCCCCCTTTTGTCATAGAATATTAGTTAGTCTGCCCTCTTTCGAGTGAGTTATAAAACTCTATCCAACGGGTTATTTTTTCCCTGAACTTTCATCCGACTGGCATTCGCTTTCTCCACAATCCCTTACCCTCTGGTATTGTAGCTTTCTTAGGAAACACTACTAATTAGCGACTTCTTGTCACACCGCAATTTTATACAATGATTATGTATCGTTCTTTTAAGATATAGATAACCATAATAAAATCATAACATGTTTTTAATATTATATTGAAAAATTATTTGGTAATCAACATATAATTAGCAAATATGATATATACTCTAGGAACTTCTAGATATAAAAATAGCATGCTAATATAAGTTAATTAGCATGCTAAATATTATGTTTTTTGTTTTATTAAATCTTTTTACCACTAACAATAAATATAGGATTATTAGCCATTAACATATAACTTTGACCCTTTGTTTTGCTTACTTGAATTTGTGCACATTCTACTTCATATTTTAATTCTTTTAAACATTCCATAGCTTTATATACATTATTTATGGTTATAAAGTTTAAAACAATATATTTATCTTTTTTAAGTTTTTCCCCATAACTCATGATAATATCAGCTATATTTCCGCCACTTCCACCTACAAATATAGCATCAAATTCTCCTACTATTTTTGGCTCTATTTCCATTACTTCTGCATCTATTATTTCTAAGTTGCTAGCTTTAAATTTTTCTTTGTTTTGTTTTATAATTTCTAAAGCATCCTCATCTTTTTCTATAGCTATTACTTCACCATTTTTACATATCTCAGCAATTTGAATACTTACAGATCCAGTTCCAGCTCCGATATCGAGTACCCTATAATCCTCTTCAAGTTCTAGTTTTATTACACTTAACATTCTTACTTCTTCCTTAGTCATGGGGCAATTACCCCTTATAAATTCGTGATCCTTAATAAATCTCATATTTCGCACCTCCTTGTGTAATTTCCTTCTAATATAACGATTTTCAAATGTGATTCTACTTTATAAAAGCCAGCATGTAGAAAGTTAGGATAGTAGAGCGTTCGTTAACAGTGTCTAAGTTTATTCCATATAAAATTTCCTATGGGAACCATTCGACGTCCTGTCTCAGGGTTCCGCGCTACCCATCCGTGGTCCGCTTACGGGAATTTTATACTCCATAGACTAAGACACTGTAAACTTACTATATACTATCTTTCACTTTCTACATGCTTATCCTCATATAAAGTAGAATCAATTCTAACACTGTTGAAAATTCATTTTAATTTTCCTTACAAACAAGTGCTAGCATATCCGTAGTCTCATTGATATTTATTAATCTGACTTAATAAAACAAATGATAATTTATGTATTTTTCTTATAGGATGCTAACAAAAGTATATATCGCGTAAGATACGTTTGAGCAAGCCTTAGTAATTCTTAATTTATTTTATTTGTTGATGCGTGAAGAAAAACACATGTTTGAGCGATAGCGAGTTTGTGTTTTTTAGCAGCTGAAAATAAAATAAATTTTAGAATTACTTAGCGACGCGAACGCATCTCTAGTGATATATACTTTTAGTTATAGCATCCTATAAGAAAAAAGATTACTTTTTACATGCTGGACTTTTATAAAGTAAAACTCTTAAATGCTTCTAAGAATTTTTCGATGTCCTCATCTGTATGCTTAACACATAAAAATACTGCCTCAAATTGAGAAGGTGAAATATTTATTCCACTTTTTATCATATGCTCAAAATATTTTGCATACATAAGCGTATCGCAACTTTTAGCATCTGAATAATTTTTAACATCAAATTTATCTGTAAAGAAAGCAGTAAGCATTGAACCACACCTATTAACTACCATAGGTATACCTTTTTCTTTAGCAATATCAATTAATCCCTTTTGAAGTTTTGCGGCTAATCTCTCAAGGTGTTCATAAAGATTAGGGTTATTATAAAGTTTAGTTAAGGTAGCATAACCGGCCGCCATTACTACAGGGTTCCCAGACATAGTACCAGCTTGATAAACTGGTCCCATAGGTGATAATAACTCCATTATCTCTTTTTTACCACCAAATACGCCACAAGGAAGTCCCCCTCCCATGATTTTTGCAAAGGTTATTAAATCTGGAGCTATTTTATAAATGCTTTGTGCCCCTTTATATGCTACTCTAAATCCACTCATTACTTCATCAAATATAAGTAGGCTTTTATATTTATCACATAGCTCTCTAAGTCCCAATAAAAATTCTTTATCAGCTGGGATAACTCCCATATTTCCTGCTACTGGCTCAATAATTATGCAGGCAATATCATCACCATATTTCTCAAATAATCTTTTTACACTATCTATATCATTATAATTTGCAATTAATGTGTTTAAAATGCTTTCTTTTGGAATACCAGCAGAGCCAGCTATTCCTGCGGTCATAACTCCTGATCCTGCCTCAACTAGAAAGCTTTCAAAATGTCCATGGTAACAACCTGCAAATTTAACTATCTTATTTTTTCCTGTGTACCCTCTTGCAAGCTTAACTGCGCTCATTGTAGCTTCTGTACCTGAGTTTACCATTCTAACCATTTCTACGTTATCTACAGTAGTGCAAATATGTCTTGCTAGTTTTAATTCTATTTCCGTAGGTGCACCGAAGGCAATTGCATCCGCTGCTGTGTTTTGTATAGCTTTTACTACATCATCATCACAATGTCCAAGAATCATAGGTCCCCATGCGTATACGAAATCTATGTATTTATTACCCTCTTCATCATAAATATATGCGCCTTTACCTTTTTTAATAATTGGTGGATTTACCGCTACACCTTTAAATGCTCTAACGGGGCTATTAACTCCACCAGGCATATATTTCTCGGATTCATTAAATATATCTAAATTTCTCATAGTAATTCCCTCTTTTCTTAATGTAAAGTTTTATATTCCTAATAGTTGTTAACCGTCCCAGCTCTTTCAAGCTTTTTTTAAACTATTCCCTAAGCCATCTACATAAATCAAGTGCATAATAGGTAATTATCATATCTGCTCCTGCTCTTTTCATAGACATATGCATTTCCATAGCTATAGCCCTCTCATCAATTAAACCCATTTTTGCAGCTGCTTTTACCATAGCGAATTCTCCACTAACACTGTAAGCTGCTATTGGCACATCATGTCTATCACGAACCCATCTTATTACATCTAAATATGATAGAGCTGGTTTTACCATTACAATATCTGCGCCCTCTTCTATATCAGCTTCTATTTCTCTCATTGCTTCTCTAATATTTGCTGGATCCATTTGATATGTTTTCCTATCTCCAAATTGAGGAGCCGAGTTTGCTGCTTCTCTAAAGGGACCATAAAATGCTGAGGAGTATTTTGCACTATAAGCCATTATAGATATATGTTTAAAGCCATTTTTATCTAAAATATTTCTTATAGCTTCTACATGTCCATCCATCATGTCAGATGGTGCTATCATGTCCGCGCCAGCTATTGCGTGAGATAGTGCTATGTCTGCTATATATTTCAAACTCTTATCATTATCTACTTTCCCATCTTGTATTATTCCGCAGTGTCCATGACTGGTATATTCACACATACATACATCCGTTATTATAACTAAATCTTTTGACATCTCACGTATCTTTCTAACTGCCTTTTGTACAATCCCGTTTGCGTCATATGCCCCACATCCAACTTCATCTTTATGTTCTGGAAGTCCAAATAAAATTACTCCACGTAGACCCACTTCTTCAACTTCTTCTATAATTTCATGAAGCCTATCTAAAGAAAAATGATAATTTCCTGGCATTGAAGATATTTCTTCTTTAATATTTTCACCTTCAATTACAAAGATAGGAAATATAAAGTCAGCTGACGTTAATACAGTCTCTCTTACTAAATCTCTTATATTACTTGTTTCTCTTAATCTTCTATTTCTTTTGAACATAGTTATCCACTCCTAGTTAAATAAATTTTATACTTATCCACAATTTATTATTAATTATCATCTTTAATGTTAATAAATATCCACTAATCTAGTTCTACATTTTCAAAAGTTTTTCTATAACTCCCTGGATGCTATAAACATCGCATATAGTTGAATCTATTCCTTGGTCAATTAAAGCTTTTGCAGTTATAGGTCCTATCGCAAGTGATGTTTTTGATTTTATAAGATCAAGCCCTACCAATGTAATCATATTCTTAACTGTTGAAGGTGAAGTAAAGACTATTAAATCTACATCTTTAATTTCATTTCCAGTTTGTAATTTGCCACATAATGTTTCATAAGTAAACACTTCATCAACATAACATCCAAAATCTCTTAATGCTTCTACCAAATAAGGCCTTGAACCTTTTGACCTAGGTACAAGCACTTTGTCTCCAGCTTTTACAAAGGTCTTCATTTTATCAAACAAACTCTCGGCAACAAAATGATCCGCTACGATGGCCGGCATAACACCTCTATTTTTAATAGCCTTAGCAGTAGCTGGACCAATGGCTGCAATTTTAACTTTAAGATCTCGCAAATCAAATTCCATATCTTTTAAATAATCAAAAAAGAAATTCACTCCATTTACACTTGTTAAAGTTAAAAAATCATATTCCATAAACTTTGCTCTGTAATCATCTAGATTATATGTAGTATTCTTAAATTCAATGGAATTTATCTCAAGAACTTCTGCTCCTAGATCTATTAATGTTTCCCTTAATTCCTTTGATTGAGCTTTCGACCTAGTTATGCAAATATTTTTACCGAATAATGGTTTTTTCTCGTACCAACTAAATTTATCATTAAATTTAACTACTTCCCCTACTACAATAATACAAGGAGATGATATTTCTGACTTTTGCACCTTAATTAAAATATCTTCTAGAGTACCTACTACCTTTTTTTGTTTTGATGTAGTTCCTCTCATTATAACCGCGCAGGGGGTATCTTGGCTTTTTCCATTAGATATAAGATTTTCTGTTATCTTCTCTAAGTTTTTAAAACCCATCATAAAAACTAAAGTTCCGGTTAGCCTTGACACTGCATCCCAGTCTATATTAAGTTTTTCTGCCGTCATTGCTGTAAAAACGTGGAAACTTTGTGCTATACCTCTGTGAGTGATAGGTATTCCCGCATAATTTAGTACTGCTATTGGCGATGTTATTCCAGGTATAACTTCAAATTTTATATTTTCCTCTATAAGCGCTATTGCTTCCTCGCCACCACGCCCGAATACAAATGGATCTCCACCCTTTATTCTTCCTACTACGTGACCTTTTTTAGCTAAGAACACTAGCATTTCATTTATTTCTTCCTGAGTTTTATAATGGCATCCTGGCTCTTTTCCACAATAATATATTTCACAATCTTCTTTTAAATATTTAAGTACACTAGTGCTTGCTAACCTATCATACATAACTGCTGTACATTTTCCCAGCAATCTTATGGCTTTTAGGGTTATAAGTTCTGCATCTCCTGGACCGACTCCCATTAAATAAACCTCTCCCATTGGTATCCCCTTTCTATTTTGCATTATTTAATTATCCTCTAATATATTTTTAGCTAGTAACTCGCCTAGCTTTATATAGCTATTTTTATCTCCAGATAGTTGCTTTTTAACTATTTTTCCACTAACTCTGTACACTCCAAGCATGTGCATAAGGTCGTTATCAAGATACGCATAGGCGCCTATACAATCATGACAATCTCCATTTAGAGTCGCCATAAAACTTCTTTCTGCATCTACACAAATTCTAGCATCATAGTTATCTAGTTTTCTAATTAATGATATTTGCGGATGATTTTTAACCATTTCAATTCCGAGAGCTCCTTGGGCTATTGCTGGTACAATCTCCATTACGTCAAAATAATTAGTAATTATCTTTTCCATTCCAAGCCTTTTAAGCCCTGCCGCTGCCAGTATTATACCGTCAAGATTTTCCTTTTCTATTTTTGATATTCTAGTTTGAACATTACCTCTTATAGGTACGATTTCTACATCTGGCCTTATTAGTTTAATTTGAGTGGCACGTCTTATACTGCTAGTACCTATTCTTGCGCCCTTAGGTAGGTCGTAAAAGCTAATGTTGTTAAATGCAACAAATACATCTCTAACATCTTCCCTAAGTGGTATAGCCACTATTTCAAACTCCTCAGGTACATCATAGGGTACATCTTTCATGCTATGCACTGCCATATCAGCTTTTTGATCTAGCATTGCAACTTCTATTTCCTTTACAAAAAGTCCCTTTCCCCCTATTTTATCTAAAGTAACATTTAAAATCTTATCTCCCTTAGTCTCAATAAGTACCTTTTCACCATCAATATCAAATTTTTCTTTAATCAAAGCAATAATTGTATTCGCTTGAACCTGCGCCAGCTCACTTCTTCTAGTCCCTATATTAATTTTCAAAACCTCTCACTCCTTTACTCATCAACTTTGTTGCTGATATCAACTTCGTTGCTGACATCAACTTTGTTGCTGACATCACCTTTGACACCAAACTTTCTAAGTTTCAGTTCCATAAAACATTTCTAAAATATCATTTTGTGCTCCCTTAATATAAAAAAAGTAGAAATCTTCACTACATACAAAACTCATAATCTCTTTTTTGCAATTCATAAATTTAACCATGTTTCTTATACAACAGGTATAATCTATAAAATCTTCATATTCTCTAATTTTATCTTCTATAACTTTAGACATGAAAAGTGTAGTTTTGGGGCTACCGTTTTTAGTATGTAATGCAAATTTCATATTAGACATATTCTTTTGAACAGGGGTTACAAATAGCCCCTGTTTATAATCCTCACAGTTTAAATATAACTTACTTTTATCGTCACAATATTTTTTTATAGCCTGATTTGTAAGTTTATTATCTGTAGCAATAATAACAATATGATTATTGTCCACATAACTCTTTTCATATTCAGCTTTTATTAGTTTTACATTTGGTTTATCATTAAGCTTTTCAAAATCTTGGCAGAATTCTTTTGACACTACTGTAATATTACAGCCTCCATTTGAAAAAGTTCTACATTTTATAAAAGCAGCTTCTCCCCCACCAATAATAAGTATATTAACTTTATTTGAGAGAAGTGAAATCATTGTATAATCTAAATCTGGAAAATCCTGCTTAATATGTCCTCGCATTCTTTAGACCTCCCCTTCAAATGCTCCTCCTTTAATACAACTATAGCTCTGTTTACAAAGGCATTTGAAGTGCTTTTCAGTAGTACCTCTGCTAATTTTTCATTGTCCTTAGTCTTTTTCTTATGCTTAAAAGTTTCTAGTCTTTCTTTATAAACATCTTCACCATTGGATTTTATCCTTTTTATAAAAGGTGATAACTCTTCTATAGCTTTCCACTCTATATATTCTTTTATGGCTTTATCCACAATGAACCTATTATTTTTCATTGAGGATTTTCTTCTTTTATAATTTATATCATGGATGTCTCCTAACATATCTATGTCGTATACTTCGTAGAGTGGATTTTCATTTACTTCTTGTTCAATATCCCTTGGTACTGCTAAATCGAATAATAATAAAGACTTATTAGGCAACTCATTTAAATGAATAACTGTATGAGGAGCAGAGGTACAAGATATAACACAATCTACATCTTTATAATATTTATTTATATCTATAAATGGTATTATTTTCACTCTTGGGTCTTCTATATTAACCTTTGAATCATCTCTAACAGCAATATATAATAAGTCTATTTGACCTTCTAGTATATATTTCGAGGTTAATTCCCCTACCGCTCCGTAACCTAAAATCATAAAATTTTTGTGACCCCTATCTATTGCCTTTTTAACTACCATAGATGATGATGAAACCGGAATTTCACTTATCTTAGATTTAGTTCTAAATTGCTTACCACAAGCGATAGCACTTTCAAATAGTCTTTGAAGTTGTTTTTTATTTGATTTCAAAGCTTTTGACATTTCATAAGCATCCCTAACTTGCCCTAAAATTTGATCCTCTCCAAGTAATAGTGAATCAAAGCCACAAACCACCTCCATTAGGTGTTCTATTGCTTTTTCTCCCTTGTAATTTACTACATACTTTATTAAAGTTTCATCCCAATTTAGTGTCTTAAAAATTTTGTTTATAATGTCCTCGTCCGTGGATTTAAAATAAATCTCCGTCCTATTACAGGTGCTTAAAATAACTGCCTCTTCACAAATATTTAAAAGAGCCTCTAAACATCTTTCTTGACGTTTTGGTATAATAGAAAGTTTTTCTCTGATTTCTATCTTAACATCATGTTTTAATCCTATAAGCTGTATCATAATATCATCTCCAAAATACTTAACTTTTACGTATATTTTTATATTTCATATATTTTTATATTTTATATTTTAAAATCAGGCACATTTCATATAATATATATATTGTAAGTAAACAAAACATTGCCCCATACATTAATTTTATTGTATCTATTATATGTTCTTTGGTTAAGTCTTTAATTTTATTTCCTATAGTTGGTTTATACATTTTTTCCCCAAAATATACATTTGTACCACCTAATTGAACTTTCATAGCACCTGCTACTGCTCCTTCTGGATAGGCACAATTAGGACTTTTATGATTTTTTCTATCTCTTATCATTACTTTTAAACTATCTGTTATATTTCCCTTAACAATTGGCGCTGATATACAAATTAAAAAACCTGTTATTCTCGCAGGTACAAAATTAAATACGTCATCCGTTTTAGCTGGGAAGAATCCAATATATTTATATTTTTTATTAATATATCCAAGCATTGAATCCATAGTATTTATCCCCTTATACATCATAGCTAAAGGAGCTCCCCCTAGTATTACATAAAGAATAGGAGCTATAACACCATCTGCTGTATTCTCTGCAATAGTTTCTACATCCGCTCTTATTATTTCATATTCACTAAGGTTTTTTGTATCTCTCCCTACTATATAGGATAATTTTACTCTTGCGTCATAAATATCATTTTTGACCAAAGAATCATACACCTTTAAACCTTCCGTGTGAAGGCACTTCGCCGCTATTGTTGTCCAAATTAATATTATATTTAGAATATGGTATAACCAAAAAAACTCTTTAGAAACTTGTAAAATTAAGAATGGCACTAAAAAACTAGAAAATGCTACTATAACTACAATAGCTCCTCCAAAAACTTTAATCTGTTTATTAGTTTTACATATATTTCTTCCTAACTTATCTAATTTAGAAATAAGTTTCCCTATATAAATCACTGGATGGGGAAACCAATATGGGTCTCCAATTAATAAATCTAACATAACTGCTAATATTAAATCTATTATGTTCGCCTTAAATAGTATTTCCATATTAATTCCTCACAATCTTGTATCGCTTTGATTTTTTCCAAAAGGACAATTGTTCTTAAGTGTCCCTCGCTTTTTTAGTTCTTAAGTGTCCCTAACTTTTCTTGCTTTTTAATCCAATGATTTTATATATGGTCTCCATGTCAATACTATCTCTAACAATGTCTGCTAACTTGTCTAGTTCTTTTTCTCTTATACTTTCATAGGGCTTAGATTTTTTAGGTTCAATTCCTTTTTTTATTCTTAAACTGTTAATCATATATTCTCTAAACTCTACCCCATCAAAGACTCCATGAATATATGTACCCATAACATTTCCACTTGCATTAATTGCACCGTCAAATGATATAGTGTTTCCACCTTCTAAAGAAGAGTGTTCACCTTCAAGAGATGGGCTTCCACCTTTTCTATCATATATCTCAAATAGTGTCTCTGCCTTATTCCCATAGATACATTTACCCATATGAATTTCATAACCATAGGTTTCAACCCCCATATTAATGCTCTTAGCCTTAACTCTTGTAGTTATTTTCTCATTTTCAAATACAGTATCTATGTCTAAAAGCTTCATACCTTCTATTTTTCCAAAACTTCCCTCAAGACCTTCTGGATCACTTAAGCTGTTTCCAAGCATTTGATACCCTCCACAAATGCCTAATATATTACCTTTTTTACTATATTGCTTTATGGCGTCTTCAAGTCCTGAATCTCTTAAAGTAACTAAGTCATTTATAGTATTTTTAGTTCCCGGTAATATAAGCAAGTCTGGACTCCCTAGTTCTGATTTATTTGTAACAAATCTAACTGATACATCCTCTTCAGCCTTTAAGGCATCTAAATCTGTGAAATTTGATATATGTGGAAGCTTTATTACAACAACATCAATAGGTGCCGTTATTTTTTTATTAAATTCTACTGCACCGTCTTCATCTTCTAAATCCAATCTAAAGTAAGGAACTACCCCAATGCAAGGAATATGTATAATATCCTCAAGCATGGTAAGCCCTGGCTTTAATATTTCTACATCACCTCTAAATTTATTTATTATAGTTGCTTTAACTCTTTTTTTCTCGTTATCGCTAAGTAAAAGCATAGTTCCTGCAAGTGACGCAAATACTCCACCTTTATCTATATCTCCCGCAAGTATTACAGGAGCATCTATAAGTTCTGCCATCCCCATATTTACTATATCTCTATCTCTTAAATTAATTTCAGCAGGGCTACCTGCTCCTTCCATTACTATAATATCAAAGCTTTTTTCAAGCTCTAAAAACTGCTTTTTTAACATATCTTTAAATTCTAATTTCATATTATGATATTCCATTGCTGTACTATTTCCAAAAACCTTTCCATTAACGATAATTTGGCACTTTTTGTCTGATGTAGGTTTTAATAATATTGGGTTCATAAACACCTCTGGCTCAATGCCAGCTGCATAGGCTTGAAGGACCTGTGCACGTCCCATTTCTTTTCCATCCAATGTAATGTAGGAATTAAGAGACATGTTCTGTGACTTAAAAGGACATACAGAAAACCCATCTTGAACAAAAATTCTACAAAGCGCTGTCACTAATATACTCTTTCCTACAGATGAGGCGGTTCCTTGAACCATTATCTTAGCCATTACTTATTCTCCTTTCTTAGTTTATGTATTTTTTTGCTTATATGCTTTTTTCGAAATAAAAAAAACAGCAGGCTTTCGCACCTGCTGTTATGTACAATTTTTCATTGCACTAACTTTAATTCTACAAGTTCTTTCCCGCCGAAAGCTTAATATTACTGATTTTAGGCAGGTCTCCTGGCTTTTGATTTCAACCTTATCTTTTATTCATTCCCTTACGAGTGTATAAAAGGTCGAAATCAATTACAGTAGCGGGGGCTGCTGTGGACTTACACCACATTCCCTTTTCACCCTATCAACTCATCTACTAAAGTAGCTTTATCTACTAAAGTAGCTTTATTAATAAAAGGCACCTAAAAACATATATTCATTTTTATGGTAATATGCTAAATTAAAATAATTTTTTCAAATTAATAATATCTAATGTACTTAATATAATTAATTTTATAACATTACATTAACTATGTCAATAAATAAGAATTCCCAACGTTTATAAATTATTTATTAATTTAGATATTAATTATTTACTAATTATCTCCAATTAATTTAGCCTGCAAAAACATAGCTTTCATGCCTAACTCTGCAAATTTAGCTTCGTATTCTGTAACTACATTATCTTTAAAATCACTGTTATGAAGGTCATAAGTTGAAAATAATATTTTGAACCCAGATTCCTTAAAATATTCTAATGAGTTTTCAAATAATTCTACATCATCTGTTTTAAACCATATTTCAGATCCTGGTTTTAAGAATTTTTTGTAATTAGTTAAGAACTTAGTATGAGTTAATCTCCTTTTGTTATGCCTGTCTTTTGGCCAAGGATTGCAGAAATTTATATAAATTCTACTTATCTCATCCTTTTGGAATACATCATCAATAAACGCAATGTTTATTGGCATAAGTCGTACATTTATATTCTGCATTCCTTGAACTTCTCTTACTTCTAATACTTTTCTAAGAGCAAACACTAACACTTCATCTTTTAAATCCATACCTATAAAATTAATATTAAGATTTTTTTTAGACTTTTCTGCTATAAATCTGCCTTTACCACAGCCAAGTTCTAAATGTATTTCATTATCATTTTTAAATTCTTCACTCCATCTTCCTGTATAAGCATATTGATCTGTTATTACAATATGACTAGACTCTAGCTCTGGCCTAGCCCAATATTTTTTTCTTAAACGCATATATTTTTCTCCTTAACTCAAAATATTTAAAATATTAATTTCTATAAAATCATTAATTTCTATAAAATTCACTTTATTATTATAACATTCCTGCAATATCTGTAAAGCGAGTAAATAACCACAACCCTGGCACTTGAACAAGATAAGTGAAAACTGATTGTCCATTAGGTAATATAGGCAATATTAACACCATAAATATAAGGAATTGATATCTAATAATAGAATCTGATAAATTATAAAAAAACTTAGGGAACAAATCCCTAATTATATGGAATCCATCAAATCCTGGAACTGGTACTAAATTAAGAAAAAATAATATACAATTTAGATACGAAGTAATCATTAGTATCTGTTGGATAATCATATATATTCCTTCATTATTTGGCATAAAATTAGAAAATAATACTGTCAAAATCGCAAATATAAAACCTAGAATTAAATTGGCCAGTGGACCCGCCACTGAAACTTTTAAGTCATCCTTATAATAATTTTTAAATGCACTGGGATTTGTTTGTATAGGTTTTGCCCACCCGAATCCCATTATTAAAATTAAAATAAATCCTATTGGATCTATATGAACAATTGGATTTAGCGTAAGTCTTCCTTGAAATCTGGGAGTCTTATCGCCTAACCTATCTGCTGTTATTGCATGTGCATACTCATGAAAAGTAAATGCTAATAAAATTGCTGGTATCATCAAAATCTTATCTATTATTTGTTGTGTATCCATATTTATTCCTCCTCATATTAATGCCGCATATATAACAACTTATTGTTATTTTCTCTGCTAATATTTTTTTGGTCTTTATTTTTTGAAGTCTATTACCTATTATAACAAAGTTTATTGTTATTTTGAATTTAATATTATTAAAATAAAATAATATATTTTTTAAATATTCTTAGTAAATAAAAAACTATGCCAAAGGCATAGTTCAAAATTTCTTTTACTTAAAAGGAACAAAAGATATTTTATTATCTACTAAGGATACTACGCCTTTAGTATATAACTGTAGTAACTTTCCTTTATAAGTAGTTTGAGAGCCAGAATTAATATCTTTTAATACACCTCTAAGTTCATCATTTTGATAGACTTTATTATCAGAAGATATAAATAAATTCTCTTTACTACAAGGCACCTTCAGATTAACCGATTTCCATTGGTTAATATCTTGAGATGTTTTACCGTAATAAACTTTGCTTATCAAATCATCTTTTAATTGCCCTATATATACATTATCATCACTATCAGTACCAATTAACTTAAGCTTATCCACACCATTAATACTTATTGCTTCTTGGCGATTCGTAGCATATATTTTATTATAAACTGATCCCTCATACACAAGTATATCTTCATGACGCACTAATGCGATATTACTCACAAATTTAGGTATTGTATTAATTTTTGACATATCTGTATTTCTATCAATTCTATATATAGTACTGCCCTCATTGTCACTTGAAACCTTTACGTATTGAACTCCCGTTAAAGTTGATAATTGAATATCTTCTACCAAAGCGTTTGTGCCACCCCAAGATAAATCTTTTGACTTTATTTTTTCATCTTTTGATACATCATAAGAATATAATATTAACTTACTAGAATTATCACTGGTATTTTTCTCTACCAAAAGCATTCTGTTTCTATCTGGAAGCCATTCAGAAAAACAAATTTTAGCTCCATCTTCCGCCTTTATAGTTTGAACTTTCCCATCCTTGCAATCAACAATTTTTAATTGTTCATCTTGAAAATACGACAAATATTTAGCATCGTACGACACTAATGTCTTTTGTGCATCTGTTGGCACATTAATATCAATGCTTTTTTCTTGCACGCTTTTATCTTCTACAACCTTTTTAGTAACCACTTTTGAATCAGTAGCTAAAAAATAATGATCAATATAAAAGAGTCCTAAACACTGCACAGTTAAAGATACTAATATCCATATACTTATTCTTTTCCACCATTTCATAAAGTTTCTCCTTTAATTTAAAATATCCTGAGCTATAATTTCAATTTATTCTCTCTTTTGTATATACATAATTGATGGCACAGATCTTTCACCTAGGCTATCTGATGGGCTGTTTATAATTTCATCATTATAATACAATGTAGAAGAAGAACCACCATCTAAGTTCGAAGCATTAACCGCACCAAGATCAAACAATCTATCTTGAACCTCTCGAAGTGTTGCCCCTAGACTGGTCCTTTGTCTACCGTCAATAACTAATAATATTATCGCTCCATCTTTTCTTTGTGCGATAGCTGTTCTAGGTGCTATTCCCCATCCACCATCACCATTAGTTATAGTTTTCTGTCCATTAACTATAAGCGCTGGTCCAAAAGATACAGCTTCAGTTACTCCAGCTTTTTTCATCTCAGCAAGACTATGAGGACCAACTAACAAATTTCCACTTTTGGTCAATGCTACAACTTCTGTTTTTACATTATTACTTTTTATATCATTAGTTTCAATTTTCCCGTTAGTCATTATAATCCCAATTGGGTTAGCTCCCGTTCCTGTCCATTTTGCTCCAGCAACTTTATCTACAAATCCACCACCATTAATTGCTGCAATGGCATTATTATCTTTAGCAATATCACTAGTTAATTGCCCTTCCTGGCCAAGTTTACTACTATAACCTACTTTTAACCTAGTTGGGTCCTTAATTATTAGTGCATATCCTTTGAATTTAGTTCCTGTAACCTCATATCTTTCAATGCTATTATCATTTTTATTTTCTATGGTTACTGCAGAATTCGAATTATCTTGAACTAAAGCTGCTACTGTTTGTCCACTCATAATTTCTTTTATTTTCTCAGCCGATAAAAATGTTGTTGCCATCCACTGTAATGTAAGGGTAGTCATTGCTGCACCTACTACTGTAGTCTTTACATTTTTAAAGGGACCATAATAAACCATAAATGGGCCAGTAATTGCTGTAAAAATAATTTCAAATATTATAAATAATAAAACAAGTGTGCTTGTACGTGTTTTGTTTTTTTTACTTTTTTTTATTTTTCTCATGTTACCCATCCTTTTCTTTATTATGTACTATCACATTGTACATTAAAACTTTATGTTTGAATACAAAATTTAAATGTAATTTTTGTGAATAGTGCAATTTTATGATAATTTTATGCAAAAAGAGAGTATAAATTCTATACTCTCTTGTCTAAAAACGTTATTTATAATTTTTTAGATGCTTCATATGCTAGAGGAGATCTCTCACATTCATCATATTTTAGTGTTACTTGATAACACAAATCACTGCCCTTCATTTTTTCAGAGGCATAACACAATCCATTTGATCTTGAATCAAGGAAAGGATGATCTATTTGTTCTGGATCACCAATAAGAATTAACTTAGTCCCCTCACCAACTCTAGTTATTATTGCTTTAACTTGTTTTGGCGACAAATTTTGTGCTTCATCTATAATTACCCAATTCTTCACTATGGATCTACCTCTAAGATAAGCAACAGCTTCAGTAGTTATAATTCTCCTATCAAACAAGTCTTTTATCTTATCTAATAATTGCTTCTCATTTTTGTAACGTTCCTTCTCATCAGATTCCACAAGTATTTCTAAATTATCGAATATCGGCCTCATAAATGGTGATATTTTTTCTTGCTCTGTCCCAGGTAAGAACCCAATCTCCTCATCCAGAGTAATATTAGGTCTACAAATTAAAATTCTTCTGTAATTCTCACCACCAGGGTGGTGTTCATCATTTCCCTGTAATATTTTTTGAAGCCCTACTGCTAGTGAAAATAGTGTTTTAGCTGTTCCTGCGGGACCTTTAATAATTACTAGTGGAGCTTTTATTGCGTTGGTGCTTAAAGCTTCTAGCATAAATCTCTGCCCTACATTTCTTGGCATTACTCCTAAAGGATTACTATCTTTATAATAAAGTGGTACTATATCTTTTCCACTATATCTACCTAATGCGGTTTGTTTTAAATTTTCCATTGAATGAATAATTAAAAATTGATTTATATATAAAAACGGAGTCGTATATTCACCTGTTTCCTCATCATATTTAAGTAAGGCACTAATTTCTAAACTTCTATTGCTATAAAACTCCTGAAGTTTTTCTGGGGATACAAATACCTCCAATCTTCCTGTATACTGATCATCATATTCTGGTACAAATTTTTCATAATAATCTTCAACACTTATATCTAAAGCATCTGCCTTTATTCGTTGAAATATATCTTTAGTTATTAGCCATACATCTTCGCCTTGCTCTTTAAGCGCTTTACATACCTGCAATATTCTATTATCAGCTTTTTCACTATTCCAAGAAGCAGGAATTTTAGTATCATAGTGGTTCATTTCTACTCTAAGTCTTCCCCCACTTTCTAAATCAATTCCCTCATTTAGTTTCCCTTGCTTTCGAAGTTTATCAATAAGTCTTGAAGCATATCTGGCATTAGCTCCTAAATCACTTTTATCTTTCTTAAAACTATCTAATTCCTCTAATACAACTTCGGGTATTATTACATCATTATCTCCAAAAGATAATATAGCACTGGGTGAATATAGAATAACATTGGTGTCCAATACGTAGGTTTTTTTCAAAATATCAGCGCCCCTCTCTCTAATACTAATATATGTAACTTATTCTATAAATGAATTAAAAACAAAAAAAAAATAAAATTTCTATAATTTAATATTTTTTTGACAAGTAATAATTTTTATTATATAATAAAAACTATAATAAGATTAATAATATTATAGGATGGTGTATATGGATAACATTATGGCAGTGTTTAAAGAAAAAAAATTAAAACTTACACCTCAGCGTATCGCTGTTTATAAATATCTTCAGTCAACAAAAGAACACCCATGCGCAGAAATCATTTACAATGCCCTACAACCAACATATCCTACTATGAGTTTGGCTACAGTTTATAAGGCATTAAAAACCCTTGTAGAAGTTCAATTAATAATAGAACTTAACGTAGGTGAAGGTAATTTTAGATATGATGGAAATATGGTAACTCACCCTCATATACAATGTTTAAGTTGTGGTAGGGTTGATGACATAGAAGGCATACGTTTTTCAAATATAAACGAAGATGTAAAACAGTATACAAGCTATGAAGTTTTAGATAGTAAAATATATTTTTATGGTTTATGTGAAAAGTGCAAAAAATAATAAACACATAAAAAGGAGCATGAATAAATTTCATGCTCCTTTTGTGTTTATTTATAACTTTCTTTTATTATATCTTCCCATTCTTTAGAGTTATAACCACCATCTAAAATCCGTTTCAAAGTTATAAGCACATTATTTTTAATAATTTTAGGTAAATTATATAATATAAGCATGCTATTATCATTAGCTTTATACATATGTTGCACCATTAATTTACCAATACCGGATATTTTATTATTTGCAATTTTATTTCCACTTATAATACCCTTTTGAACAATTTTCGCTTGAACCTCATCATTGTATATATATTTAATAAAAGCATTGGCATTATCCGCATTTTTTGCATTTAAAGGAACACTTAATATGGAATTGATTATAATAGGCACATTAGAACCGTTATCATAATTTTCTATTAAACCAATATTACTTCCAGTGAGATTAGTATTAAAATAAGAAGTACATATGAGCAGTGGTGAATCACTACTATTAAAGTTGCTAATAGTTTGTTGATTACCTAACTCAAAACTATTTTTGGTAATTGTATTATTTTTTGTAAGGTCGTTAAATTCATTAAATATTCCCTGCACATTTGTTAATTTTTTATAGGATTCCTCGCCACTATCATAACTCTGCTCAAACTCATGAACGTTTATCACTTTGCTACCAAGTAATGAAAATAGATACCCATTAGCATCAATATTTTCTGTAAGCACAACTGGAGTTTTTATTCCCTTTTCATTAATTTGTTTTAATACATTTAACCATTCATCTGAATTCTTTGGGTTTGATATTTTTAATTTTTCTAGATTTGCTTTATTATAAAGTAATTCTATAGAATATGGTACAACTCCTATACCATAATACTTATCCCCTATTCTTCCGTAAGAACCCATAATTTTATAAAATCTATCACTTATAGCATTACTGGAATAAGTATCTTGCAAATCACTTAAAACCCCTCTTTTATTAAGTTCAATAAGAGTATTCCTATCACTAAAAATCACATCAATTTTTGTGCCTATATTAATTTTTTCCATGATATCAGTTTTATCACCTAATGCATCATTAAGTTTTATTTCAAAATCCGGATTGTCTTTTTTAAAATCTTCTATTAAAAACTTAATTACTTTAGCAGAATACTCATCAGTTGTATCTATAAATATATTCAATTCCTTTTGAGTATCACTTTTTGATTTGCAGGATGGTAAGCTAACCACCATAATAACAATTAGAATAACACTAAATATATTTTTTAATGATTTATTCCATTTTTTCATAAGTTCACCTCTTCGTATTAATAAATATGAATTTTTTTTAAAATAATTAAATATAAATTAATTAAATATATATTTGTTACATATAATCTAAAGGGGGGTGGAATATATGAAGTTACAAGTAATATTTTTAAAGAAGAAATTTATTTATTATTCTCTAGTTATTATTGTCTTTGCAATAACACTTACATTCTTCTTATTATTCAAAGAAAGTACAATCAGTACCTTTAGTATTGTCAATCAAAGCAAAGTTATGCAATCTGATCTAACTGGTGACGGAGTTAAGGATATTCTCTACATAAAAACAGAGAAGGACAAATATTCTATTCAAATAAATTCAGAAGACAAAAGCTATTATCTTGAGCCTTCTAAGAAAATCAACACTGTAGGTAGCTATTCTGTGAATTGGCCAATGAAGATCACTTTAATGGACATATCTAGAAATAACATCCCTGAAATTTTCACTCAAGCCTCTTCAGAGGATACATCGTCCATAAAAAATAAAGCTATTCAACATGCATTTTTTTGGGATGGTGAAAAATTTAATGATATCCTTTGCAGCACAAACAATATTTTAGGTTTTGTAGACAGTAAAAATAATAAAACGCCTAAAGTTATATCTGGAAATATTAAAGATGGAAAAGCGAATTTCACCAGTTATATTTTAATTAAAAATAGCTTAATGTCTTTCGACTATAATTACACTGATAATTATATGGGTAAAAATACCATTTCAAGTTTTATAAATCTCATGGCAAGTTTTCCAGTTGCAGAATTAAATATATCAAAAGAACTTTTCGCACCTGGTCTAAGTGGTAATGATATTTCACTATTAGGTGATTTATCTAACAAAAAAATTAAATTAAATTTCCAGGATGGTGTTTTCAAAGACACTAATTGGAACAAAGAAGGCAATGCCACTCAAATCTTATGGACATTAAATTTTAAAGGAGGTAATACAGGCACCCTAAATGCAGTACCAAACTATACTTTAGAATTAATTCTAGAACTTCTACCTAATGATGATAAAACTTCTACTTTTAAGATAAGCTCTTTAAGTATTAAATAAAACATTAAAAACATTACCTTATATACAATATTAGTATATCTTTTATACAATTACAAAAGGGACCGTATTACCGGTCCCAAGGGGGATGGGGGGGGGTTATGCATAAAATAAATTATTTTATGCTAATGGAGATTTTAACTCCGATTACATTTATAATATTAACCTTTTCACTTTGTTTTATTCATTATAAAATATAATTTATAATATTATTTTATAAAATCATGACATTTCATAAAATCATTATCATTTTAAAATACATTTAAATTCAAAAATAATAATTTAATTATAATTGGAGGGGATTTTATATGTTTACTAACAAGGAAAAAGATATAAATAGAATTGAAACTTTAATTGGTCAACAATGTTATATAATTGGATCTTTGACTAGTAATGGGCTTTTAAAAATAGATGGATCTATTGACGGTGACTTAATTTGTGAAGATGATGTAATGCTAGGGGAAACTGGGCATATAAAAGGTAACACAATTTGCAATAACGCATATATCAATGGAATAATTAATGGAAACATATCTTGTAAAAATACTTTAACCATAGAAAGTTATGGTAAGGTTAGAGGTGACATCTCAGTAAAAAAATTATTGATTTCTGAAGGTGGGATTCTTGAAGGCAATTGTACAATGATAGGTCATGAACCACCTAAGATTGAAGATACTCCACTATAAATGATTTTTAAAAAACAAAACACATAAATTTTAAATTTATGTGTTTTTAAAAATGATATTATAACAAAACATCTAAGTTATAATTTTTTTATAGAAATTTTATTTTTTAGAGTTATAATTTTCTTCCACAATTCTATTGAGAGTTTCAAGTTTTTTCTCGTCTACTAGGTGAGCTAATATATATATTAGTTGTCCTTTATCCTTATCTTCTAATTCCTCCAAAACACTATGTGTACTTTCTTTAGAACCAGTATGTTTAAATTCAACATCGTTATTTTCGAAAGAATTATTATTTTCAAATGAATTATTATTTGCCATTGCATTCATCATTTCAGTAAAATTCGAATTATTTAAATCTAAATTATTCAAATCTATCCCGGCTAGCATATCAGAAATTTGGCTTAAATCTATACTACCCATACCCGAAAATATATTTGATAATATTTCAGTTTGCCCGTCTTCATTGGAACTTTCTAAGTCATTATTTTCATTGAAATTATTATTACTAACATTATTATTATTATTTGCATTATTATTTGCAGTATTATTTGTATTTTTCTTTTTTGTACCATTTGATGTTGAATTTGTATTTCCTTGTACGTTATTACCTTGGCCACTTAAGCTACCCATTAAATTTGATAATATATTATTGTCTTGCCCACCTAGACCACCGAGTAGATTTCCCAATATATTATTGTCCTTTCCACCTAAACTTCCCATTAAAGTGCTTAATATATTATTGTCTTTGCCACCTAAACCACCTAGCAAACTTCCCAAAATATTATTGTCCTTCCCCCCTATCCCTGAGAGTAATCCTTCAAGCATATTGTTGCCACCACCATTATTTCCTCCAAGAAAACCAGATAATAAAGCTACTAAAGGGTTAGCATCATTTCCATTAAACATTTGTGCTAGTGCGTTATTGTTAGAATTTCCATTTCCATTTTCATTGCTGTTGTTGTTATTGTTGTTGTTATTATTGCTGTTACCATTATTGTTGTTGCCATTATTATTGCTATTACCATTACTGTTATTGTTGTTGCCATTATTATTCATATTATTTGAATCATGCTTATGATGTTTTGACATATTTATCACCTCATTTATAAATGGGAGAGCATAAGCTCTCCCTGATTCTTTTAACTAATAACCTCCGCAGCCCACTCCTGCAACTGCTGGACGTCTACTACAGAAACAAAAACCTAGGAATAACAATATTAATAAGAAAGCGTTTTTGTTTTCAAGTAGGCATGTTCTTTGAAGTATAATTAATAATATTATTGCACAAATTGGATTTGTGCATAAGCTTCCAACTGGACTAACTGCTGCTGCTACGATTGGTGCGTTTCCGCAACCACAACTTCTTTTTTTAGACATATAAAACTCCCCTTTCATGGGCCAAATTTTAATGTGTTACATTTTTCAGCTAAAGTTAAGAACATATTATTTATCTTTTTGTGTTTTTATAAGCAATTGCCAAAGTTATTCTTCGTCACAGTCTAAGTTAATAATATTGTTTGTGCATCCTTTTCCTCTGTTGTTATTACCAGTACCTACTAATAAAAGTATCAAGATTATTATCCAGATGCCACTGCCGCCGCCGAATCCGCCGCATCCGCCACCAAATCCGCCTAAGCCAAATATGCCATTATTATTAGTTGGTCCACATCTACAAAGTTCTTTGCAGTGTTTTGGATCGCATCCGCAGACAGTGCCATTATCTTGTCCTTGACCTTGACCGCAAAATATTAATAATAAAACAATAATCCAAATTATTGAGCCGCCGCCTCCTAAGATGCCGTTGTTATTGTCACAATCACAATCATTTTTACAACATTTTTTATTATTTTTTTGCGATTCAGCTAATCCACTCAATAAACTATTCATATCCATTTGATTTCCCTCCTTTTAATTGTTTTTATCTGTTAAACTTAAAAATCTTTTTCTTTTGTTTTCTAATATATACTATTCTTATAGAAATGAATTGACACAGAATAGTTGTTTTTTCTTAGTTTAACTTTTAAAATCTTTTCTTTTGTTTTCTAATATATACTATTCTTTTAAAAATATATTGATACAGAATTCTTAATAAATTACAACGCAAAAAAACCTCAACGGATTTTAAAAGCACAAAAAAATAGACCTTATTACTTTGTGCACTAAGTACTAATTGGCACATTGTAATGTAGATCTATTTTAGGACTATAAACTTACTTTAGTTAAAATATTACTTATTGTTTAATTCTTCAATATTATTGTTTTCAATCTTATTATTTTCTATCTTGTTATTTTCAATTTTTGTATCTTTAATAATAGTATCTTCACTGTTATTATCTCCGAACATATTTTCTAAGAGCTCTTTAACGCCGGTCTTTTTAAGTGATGATATATTGATAATCTCTTCAGACTCCTCTAGTGCAAAAGTTTCCCTTATTAACTTATTATTTTTCACAATCTCTGTTCTGTTTAACTTATCTTTTTTTGTTGCAACTATTACAACTTCATAGCCAAAATGTTTAATCCATCCGTACATTAGAAGATCATCTTTAGTTGGCTTACGTCTACAATCCACGAGTAATGCTACCTTTTGGAGCTGAGGCCTACGTACTAAATAGTCCTCCATCATCTTACCCCATTTAGCTTGTTCAGATTTAGATACTTTAGCATATCCATAACCTGGCAAATCAACAAATAAAAAGCTATTGTTTATTAAAAAAAAGTTTATAAGTCTAGTTTTTCCAGGTGTACCACTAACTTTAACAAGTTTTCGTCTATTCGTTAAAGTATTTATTAAAGAAGACTTGCCTACATTGGATCTGCCAACAAAAGCATACTCTACTCTATTATCTGTGGGATACTGAGCAGGTTTCACTGCTGAAATTATGAATTCAGATTGTTTTATCTCCATTATTTATCTCTCCATCTAATTTATTTTCAAGAAATGCATTTTCAAGAAATTTATTTTCTACTAATGCGTTTTCAAGTACATCTTCTACTTTACTTGCAATTATAAATTTTAGTTTATCTTTAATACTCTTTGGTATCTTTTGTATGTCTTTTTCATTCTCCCTAGGAATTATAATTGTATCAATTCCTGCCCTGTAGGCAGCTAATGATTTTTCTTTTAACCCTCCAATAGGTAGGACCCGTCCTGTAAGCGTAATCTCCCCTGTCATTGCTATGTTATGTCTTACCTTTCTGTTAGTTAAAGCAGATACCATTGCAGTTATCATAGTTACCCCAGCTGATGGACCATCTTTAGGCACTGCTCCCTCTGGTACATGAATATGAATATCCTTATTTTTATAAAAATCTTTATTAATATTATATTTACCTGCATTAGCTCTAACATAACTGTATCCAGCTTTAGCGGATTCTTTCATAACATCACCTAATTGGCCAGTAAGTTGAAGTTTACCAGTTCCCTCCATAGCACTTACCTCTACAGGTAAGGTAACCCCACCAACTTCAGTCCATGCTAGTCCAGTTACAACACCCACTCTATCTTCTTGTTCAGTTTTATCATAGGTATATAAAGCAGGCCCCAAGTATCTTTTAACATCAGTCGTTGAAACATTAACATTTTCTTTATTTTTTTCTACCATTTCCGTTATAGCTTTTCTAATAACAGAAGCGATTTGCCGTTCTAGACTTCTAACCCCTGATTCCCTAGTATAATTTTCGATAATACAACTTATTGAAGAATCAGAAAAAATTATTTTACTATCTTCCATATTATGTTCTTTTAACATTTTAGGAATAAGGTGATTTTTAGCAATGTGAAATTTTTCTTCTGAAGTGTAGCCTGATACCTCAATAACTTCCATTCTATCTAATAGAGGCCTTGGTATAGTATCTAATTTATTTGCGGTAGTTATAAACAGAACATTAGATAAATCAAAATCTAGTTCCAGGTAATGATCCCTAAAACTTGCATTTTGTTCACTATCCAAAACTTCTAAAAGTGCATCCGCTGGGTCACCCTTAGAATCCCCACTCATTTTATCTATCTCATCTAATAGGAATAATGGATTTTTTGATCCAGCTTGTTTCATTGCATATATAATTCTACCCGGAATTGCACCCACGTAAGTTTTTCTATGTCCTCTTATTTCTGCCTCATCTTTTACTCCACCTAGAGACATTCTAACAAAGTTTCTATTTAATGCATTAGCAACAGACTTTGCTATAGATGTCTTTCCAACTCCTGGAGGCCCTACCAAACAAAGTATAGGTCCCTTTAGTGTTTTGCTAATTTTTTTAACTGCTAAATATTCTATTATTCTTTCTTTAACATCCTCAAGACCATAATGTTCAGTATCAAAAACTTCCCTAGCCTTTTTAATATCAATATTATCTTTAGTCAACTTATTAAAAGGTAGAGCTAGTATCCAATCTAAATACGCTCTTGATACTCCACTCTCTGCAGAATAATTTCCTGAACTTTTTAATCTATTTAGTTCATAAATTGCTTTTTCTTTAGCTTCTTTAGGAAGTTTAGCCTTTTTTATTTTAATTTCATATTCGGCTATTTCTTTCTTATTTTCGTCTTCTTCTCCTAATTCTTCTTGTATAGCTTTCATTTGTTCTCTTAGATAATATTCTTTTTGAATTTTATCAATTCTAACTTTTACTTTAGTTCCAATTTTCTTTTCTATTTTTAATACTGCAACCTCATTTTTTAATATGAACAACAATTTCTCAAGCCTTTTAGTAACTTCTAATATTTCAAGCAATTCTTGTTTTGTCTCTGGCTTTAATATTAAATATGAGCTTACAATATCGCAATATCTTCCTGGCTCTTCTGTTTCTTCTAAACTAAATAAAGCATCCGGAAAATTATTAGCTGATAAATTTACATATTCTTCAAAGGCTTTATCAATAATTCTAATGTATGCCTTACATTTCTTATCATCAACGCACTCTTCCTCGTCAACAATTTCTACTTCCACCCTTACAAAAGGGTCCATATCTTTGTATTCCGAAATTTTTCCTCTTTTTATTCCTTCAACTAGTACCCTAATTGTATCTCCTGGTAACTTTAATATTTGTTTTACATTACAAATAGTACCAATGCTATATATATCCTTTTCTTCTGGTTCCTCGATTTTTGATTGTTTTTGTGAAACCAGAAAAATTTCTTGATTATTTAGCATCGCATCTTCTAATGCAAGTATAGACTTTTGTCTACCAACATCAAAATGCAACACCATATATGGAAATATATTCATACCTCTTAGCGGAATTAATGGAAGAAGTTGTGTGTTTTTATCCATTTTTCTCCCTCTTTTCTATATTATATTAATCGTCATTTATTAATGTAAAATCAAGAATTCTAATTTTACCACGGACATTCTACAAAATATAAGTATTGGGTCATTATATTTTTATAGTTTGACTACTATATTATACCTATAATATAGTTATATTTCAATACTTCAAAACTTAAAATAAATAAGGCAAGCCACTATAATTAAATAGGGATTACCTTTTTCAAATAAAAACATGTTATATTTTCAATGATTCAGCTGCTATAACATCTACATCTGGCTCAAATGTTACTGGAATTTTTTTAGGTAATTCCTTAAGTAATGCTTCGCGAATTACCTCACTAATATCTCTTACTGGTATAATTTTAATGTTTTCAATGTTTTTAAAACTATCTTGCCAATTTTCCTTAGGAATAATAACTCTTGTGGCTCCTGCTTTTTTCGCAGCAGCAATTTTAGCATTTACCCCACCTATTGGCATTACTCTACCATGTATTGATATCTCTCCTGTCATTGCAACCATATTATCAACTGGTATTCCTTTTATCGCACTGTATATTGCAGTTGTTATGCTTACCCCTGCTGATGGACCATCAACAGGTGATCCACCTGGAAAATTTACATGAATATCATAATCATCACAATCTATATTAAAATATTTCTCTAGGACTGTAATTACATTTTCTACTGAAGATCTCGCAGTACTTTTTCTTGTAAGTTTTTTATTTGCACTACTTATTTCCTCTTCCTCAATAATTCCTGTGATCTTAAGAACACCTTTTCTAAGCTTTACTCTTTTGGCACTAGCTTCAATTTCCATTACTGCTCCTATATTAGCTCCATAAACTGCTAACCCGTTTACATACCCAATCTGTGGTTTATCTGATATCCTAGACTCTAGCCTTGGAGAGTAATGCCCATTTTCTATAACCCATTCAATGTCTTCTATACTTACTTCGTCTCTTTCATCATTAATTGCCATTCCACTAGCTAGCTGAATTAAATTGACTGTGTCTCGTCCATTACTAGAATATTTGCCTACAAGTTTTAATGCTTCATCACAAATTTTAAGACCTATTTTACTTATTGAGTTTTTAGCAATTTCTTGTAATTCCTCTGGAAGAAGCGCTCTAAAAAATATTTCTATGCACCTCGACCTTATTGCTGGCATTATTTCTTCTGGATTACGTGTTGTTGCTCCTATAAGCCTAAAATCAGCTGGAAGTCCTTCATCGAATACCTCTTTTATATAATTCGGCATGTTAGGATCTTCTTGGTTATAATATGCACTTTCTAAAAATACTTTTCTATCCTCAAGTACCTTAAGTAGCTTATTCATTTCTATGGGATGTAGTTCCCCTATTTCATCAATAAATAAAATTCCACCATGTGCTTTTGTAACTGCTCCAGGCTTTGGTTGTGGCACACCTGCTACTCCCAAGGGTCCAGCCCCTTGATAAATTGGATCATGTACTGACCCAATAAGTGGGTCTGCAATTCCTCTCTCATCAAATCTAACAGTTGTTCCATCTATTTCTACAAACTTTGAAAATTCTTTAAAAGGAGATTTTTCTCTTTTTTTAGCGTCTTCGAGCACTAATCTAGCCGCTGCTGTTTTTCCTATCCCAGGTGGGCCATAAATTATTACGTGTTGGGGGTTAGGACCGCATATTGCAGCTTGCAATGCTTTGATTCCCTTTTCTTGCCCTATAACTTCTTCAAACCTTGTTGGTCTGCTTTTTTCTGTGAGTGGTTGCGTAAGTCTTATTTGTTTCATTTTTCTTAAATTTTCCATTTCTTTTCTATTTTCTTTATTAACAACCACCTTACTGCTTTGCTGATTTCTTAGTGCATTGAAAAAATATAATCCAATAACTATTGTAAAAAAAAGTTGTATACCCATAAAAAGTTTTGTTGTCATATTATTTAAAGTTTAATAATGAATATATTAAACTAATCCTCCCTTCACATATCGAATTTGCATATTTTAGTAAATAATGCATCATTTGATATTATGCACAAGTAAAGCTTAATATATTCTTTTTTTCCATATAAAATTACACTTTTTTGTTATTTTTAATCTTTAAAATTATAAACCTAAAATAATTTTACTATTTAATTAAAATAGAAAAAAAGACAGATATAAAATCTGTCTTTCTTTACCTATATTAATATTCTTAATTAATTATTAAGCTGTTTCTGGACCTTTTTTACTTATTATTTTTTTTGTAATCTTTAATTTCTCTCTTTTTCCACTTTCAGCCAAAACTAGTTGTGGAATTCTAGTTCTAATAGTTTCCTCGTTTACTATTACTTTAGATACTTCTTCATTAGATGGAATATCAAACATAATTTCCTTCATTGTATCTTCTATAATAGATCTTAGTCCCCTTGCTCCAGTTTTTCTTTTAATAGCTTCTTTAGCTATAGCTTTTAACGCTGCTTCTTCAAACTCTAAATCTACATTATCCATCTCAAACAATTTCTTATATTGTTTAATTAGAGCATTCTTAGGTTCACTAAGAATTTTAACTAATGCCTCTTCATCTAAAGCTTCAAGAGTAACAACTATTGGAAGCCTACCTACGAATTCTGGGATTAACCCAAATTTCAGTAAATCTCCTGGCATTATAGACTTTAATAATTCACCTACATTTACTTCCTCTTTAGATCTTATTTCAGCTCCAAAACCAACAGACGTAGTTCTAGTTCTTTTTTCAATAATCTTATCAAGTCCATCAAATGCTCCTCCACAGATAAATAAAATATTCGCTGTGTTAATTTGAATAAACTCTTGGTGAGGATGTTTTCTTCCTCCTTGTGGTGGAACTGATGCTGTAGTGCCTTCAAGTATTTTAAGTAACGCCTGTTGAACACCTTCTCCAGACACATCCCTAGTTATTGAAGGATTTTCAGATTTTCTAGCTACCTTATCTATTTCATCTATATATATAATACCTTTTTCTGCCTTTTCTACATCATAGTCAGCATTTTGTATTAATTTGAGCAAGATATTTTCTACATCTTCCCCTACATATCCAGCTTCAGTAAGTGTTGTGGCATCTGCAATAGCAAAGGGGACATTTAAATATTTTGCTAAGGTTTGAGCGAGTAGTGTCTTACCGCAACCTGTAGGTCCAAGCAGTAATATATTACTTTTTTGAAGTTCAACATCGCCTTCATTAACTGTTGTATTTACTCTCTTGTAATGGTTATAGACAGCTACTGCCAAAGATTTTTTAGCTGTATTTTGCCCTACAACATATTCATCTATATATTTTTTTATTTCTGCAGGTTTTGGAAGTGCCCCTAAATCTAGTTCAACATCTCCCTGAAATTCATCTACAATTATCTCTGAACATAATTCTATACACTCATCACATATATAAACTCCTGGTCCTGCAATTAGTCTTCTAACTTGTTCTTGGGTTTTACCACAAAAGGAACATTTAAGTTGTTTTTTTTCATCAAACTTTGTCATATTTTCACCTCTATTAAAGTAATTATTTTGTTGTTATTTCTTTTTAGTTAAAATATCATCTATTAATCCGTACTCTTTAGCTTCCTCTGCACTCATGAAATAATCTCTTTCAACATCATGTTGAATTTTTTCAATTGTTTGTCCTGTTCTTTCACTATATATTCTATTTAGTGTCTCTTTAGTTTTCATAATTCTTTTTGCATGGATATCAATATCAGTTGCCTGGCCTTGAAATCCACCTAAAGGCTGATGTATCAATATTTCACTATTAGGTAATGCAAATCTTTTCCCCTTTTCTCCAGCATTCAATAGGAAAGATCCCATAGATGCTGCCATACCAATACAAATAGTTGAAACTTCTGGCTTTATATACTGCATTGTATCATAAATAGCCATACCTGCAGTAATTGATCCACCTGGACTATTTATATATAAGTAAATATCTTTGTCAGGATCTTCAGACTCTAAAAATAATAACTGAGCAACAATTAAACTGGCAGTGACATCATTAACCTCTTCTCCTAGAAAAATTATTCTCTCTTTTAATAATCTTGAATAAATATCATAAGATCTTTCTCCCCTGTTAGTTTGTTCAACAACCATTGGTACCAAACTCATATAACTCACTCCTTTACTCTCTAATAATAATATTGTTTAAATAGGTAATCTATTCCTTAATTCTCTCCCAAGTAATTATTTTTTAATCATATTGTTTTATCCTATATTCAAAATTAATTGCCAGAAAAATATCTGGCAATTAATTTCAGTACAAATTATGTTATAATTTTAATGATATGGACTAATAATTTTATTAAAGGTTATACAATAACTTTAGCACTGTCAATTAATATTTTTATTACTTTTTCATTTACAACGTCCACTTTTAAATATTGTTTTTGTGCTTCCATAATTAAATCTGCTGTTTTATCTATATCTTTATCTCCGTATTGCGCTGCAACTTGTTTAGCTTTTGCAAGCATTTCTTCATCACTAGCTTCAAGTTTTTCTATTTTTGCTATCTCTGTTATTACTAAATCAGTTTTAACTCTCTTTTCAGCTGCTTCTTTCATGAATGATCTAACTTTTTCTTCAGTGTTATTAGTGTACTGATAATATGATTCAAGATCTAAACCTTGTTGTTTTAATTTCATTTCTAAATCTTTTAACATTATATCAGTTTCTCTTTTTACCATAATTTCTGGAATATCCATTTCAACATTTGAACAAACTGCATCCATAACAGCTTCTTCAAATTCTTTCGCTTCTCTGTTTACACTTGACAATTCAAGAGTTTTTCTAATGTTACCTCTTAACTCTTCTAAAGTATCGAATTCTGATACTTCTTTAGCGAATTCATCATCAATAGCTGGTAATTCCTTATCCTTCATACTTTTTATAGTTACATTAAAAGTTGCAAGTTTTCCGTTCAAATCTTCTCTTCCATATGCTTCCGGGAAATTAACTTTAACTTCTTTAGTGTCTCCAACTTTTAAACCAATTAATTGTTCTTCAAAAGTATCGATAAATGATCCTGAACCAATTTCAAGTTCAAAGTCTGTTCCTTCTCCGCCTTCAAATGGAGTTTCTTCAATAAATCCTTTGAAGTCTATAATTGCTATGTTACCCATTGCAATTACTCCATCAGCCTTTGTTTCAATTCTAGCATTTTTTTCTTGCATTCCTTTTAGTTGATTTTCAATTTCATCATCTGTTACACTATATTTAGTTTTCTTAGCTTCTACGCCTTTGTATTCTCCAATTTTAACTTCAGGCACTACTGAAACTGACGCAGTATATACAAAATCTTTTCCTTCGCCTATTTCAATAACATCAATCTTAGGATAATCCAATGGGCTTATATCATACTGCTTTAAAGCTTCTGGATATGTATCATCACAGCAGAAATTTATAGCATCTTCAAAGAAAACACCTTCGCCATACATTTTTTTTATTATATTCATTGGAGCTTTACCTTTTCTGAATCCAGATATATTAATAGTTTTTGAGTTTTTAGTACAAGATTTTTTAAGAGATTTACCAAATCTTTCAGCTTCTACTGTTATTTCTAATTTAATAATATTTTTTTCTAATTTTTCCATTTTAACGTTCATTATATTACTCCTCCTAATTGTCACAAATGCTTATTACCTTAAATATTATAACATAACTTTTAAGATATTTACAAATATTATCAAGCATATTTGCTCAAATAGTCTAATACTTAAGATTATAACCAAATTATTTATAATTTACAAGTAATTAATCAAACAATACCCTAAATATGTTATCTCTACAATACTAACTTATTATTACAAACTATCCTTAAATATTTTCAAAAGGAAATCTTTCGCCTCTGTAAGTTCCTGACACCTCAAATAATTATTGCTATAAACCTCTATTATACCTTTTCCACTATAGTTGACCTTCTTAAGGCAACTTAATATATCTTCATAAATCAAACTTCCTTTTCCAGGTAATAGGCAAGGTGACTTTTCATCTCTATCATTAATATGAAGGTTTACTAAATTACTGCCCATAACATTTATATATTTTTCTATAGAGACATTGGCTTTATATGCTTGTTTCAGATCTAATGTATAATATATTGGGTACTTACAGGAATCAGATAAAAGATTTAAAAATTTTAAATTCGACGACATACACCAAGATACATTCTCCTGCGCCAATTTAATACCAGACTCTGAGGCAATATACAAAAGTTCATTATATATGTCTATTATAAATTCAGTGTCAATCTCACTAAATTCTGCAAGGCGCATACCATGAAATGTATAACAGCTTGCACCTAAAATTTTTGCTGCCCTGCAAACTTTTTTAAAATGATTTAACATGTCACTGCGCCTTCTGTCATATTTATCAAAGAGATATGGTTCAAAAGAACCCGCAAATGCATGGACTGAATTTATGTTGAATTCATATAATTCTTTTTTTTCTAAAAGAATTTTTAATAAATCTTCCTCATATTCACTAATTGTATTTAAAAATATTTCACCATGATTAAATCCTAACTCTTTCATCTTTTCTATGCTGTTTTCAGTGTGCAAATTAGGATAAAAACAGGCTGAAGATAGTCCTATATCCATTACTTTACCTCTTTCCCCTATTTGGTTACTTCACCTAAAGAATTCACATACACGCTGTTACCATCTATATTTGCCTCTAGCCCCTTTGGGGTTATACTTTTAAAAGTTATAATTATACCAGATGCTGGTTTTGCCTGCATATGAACATTACTTTTCAAATTTATCTTCCATATATATTGCTGCTTCTTTTCATTCATCCAAGGCAATTCACTAACATATGCAATATTATCTTCATCAATAAACTTAGGGTTAATGGACCAAATGTAATTTGGACTTACCGAAAGCTTATCCTGCTTTGAAAAATTTTCATTTTTACTGGATACATATACTTTTTTTGTGATATCTTTGCTGATTTTGTTTACATCAAAATATAGTAGATCTTGATTGCTTTTACTCTGCATTACTATTGCTTTTTTACTTGGGCTTATATCATATAATATATCTTTATTGCTTATTATACCTTTTATGTTTTTTTCTCCTGCTACTACATTATATTCAACACTAATTTTTTCCCCATCAGGCATTGTTGCAATAAGGGTCCCACCTTTTGCATTTGCTTTTAAATCAGCCTCTGCTTTTGCTTTTAAAGCGACCTCTGCTTTTAAAGCGGCCGCTGCCTGTAGATCTTTGGGCTTTTCAGTATTTGTTTTCTCTTTAACAACTTCCCTCGTTTCTTTATTGTCTTTTGATTTACTTAATAAACCATTGAAATTTGTAGTTAAAAATATACTTAAACCTATTATAGGTACAATAATCATTAATATTATTATTCTTTTTCGTCTTTTGACTTCTTTATCATAATTTTTGCTAAACATGCTCGGTTTTTTCATCAAACCTACCTCCAATAATTAATACTCTGTTACTGCCAAATCATTCTCCATACGGATTTCCTGTTAGTTAGCAGTATCATATTTAGTATACCTTATTATAAATGAAAATAACATGGTTTTTTGGAGATGTTTTATCTTTTATAGGTTTTTGTCTTCATAATATATAGTCTCTAAACTATCTCTATTTGCATAAGATATGTTCAAACTGAATTTAGCATCTAAACTTATGCAAATTATCCAAATTTTAAATAATTAAACCTCTCATCCTATTATAAAATAATATAATTCAGAGTTGTTTCACTTTATAATCGTTCTGTTATTGTTTTGTTTAAATACATATATCATCTATAATCCCTTTGTTCTCAACATATTAACAATTATTGTAATATTCTTAATTTTATTTATTTTTAAAAATGCTTGTACTGTTTCACTTTTAATATTATAATAAACATATTGGTAGATTCAATTTAATTAACTATAAAACAAAACAATAAATTTTAAAAATATAAATAAATTAATACATTATAAGGAGGAACAAAAATGTTTAAACAATGGAATAGTTTTAAAGGCGATATGTGGAGAAATCAAATAGATGTAAAAGACTTTATTCAAAAAAATTACACACTATATGAAGGTGATGATAGTTTTTTAGCAGCAAAAACTGATAAAACTACTAAAGTTTGGGATAAAGCCAACTCACTTATTATAGAAGAAATTAAAAAAGGTATTATCGATGTAGAAACTAATGAAATTGCGGGAATTGATAATTTCGCACCTGGATATATAGATAAAGAAAATGAAGTAATTGTTGGATTACAAACAGATGCTCCATTAAAAAGAATAGTAAACCCATTTGGTGGATTTAGAATGGTAGAACAATCACTAGAAGAATATGGTTACAAATTAAATAAAGATATAAAAGAATTTTTCCCTAAATATAGAAAAACCCATAATGAAGGAGTTTTTGATGCATACACGGATGCTACGAAAGTTGCAAGAAATGTAGGATTATTAACTGGACTTCCAGATGCTTATGGTCGTGGTCGCGTAATAGGTGACTATAGGCGAATAGCACTTTATGGATTAGATTTTCTAGTTGAGCAAAAGAAAAAAGATTTAAAAGAATTTACAGGACATGCAACAGACGATTTAATAAGACATAGAGAAGAATTAAGTATGCAAATAAGAGCTCTTGGTCAAATAAAAAGCATGGCACTAAAATACGGTATCGATCTTTCAAAACCATCTACAAGTGCATGTGAAGCCGTACAAGCTGTTTATCTTGGATACCTTGCAGGAATAAAAGAAAACAATGGTGCTGCAATGTCACTAGGAAGAACTACTACTTTTTTAGACATTTATTTTGAAAAAGACTTAGAAGCAGGAATAATTACTGAAAATGAGGCTCAAGAGATTATTGATCAATTCGTTATTAAGCTTAGAATGGCAAGACATCTTAGAACCCCTGAGTACAATGAATTATTTGGTGGAGATCCGAATTGGGTAACTGAATCAATAGGTGGTGTTGCTATCAGCGGTAAGCCAATGGTAACTAAAACTTCTTTTAGATTCCTTCATACCTTAACAAACCTAGGATCAGCACCTGAACCTAACATGACAGTACTTTGGTCAGAAAAATTACCAGAAACTTTCAAAAAATACTGTGCTAAAATGTCCATTGAAACTGATGCATTACAATATGAAAATGATGATATAATGAGACCAATTTATGGAGATGATTACGGCATCGCATGCTGTGTATCTGCTATGGAAATTGGAAAGAGAATGCAATTCTTTGGAGCACGTGCTAACCTTGCAAAATCATTATTACTATCTATTAATGGTGGAATTGATGAATTAAAAGGCAAACTTGTAGTTCCTGACATCGATGCGATAACTGATGATATTCTTGACTACAAAACAGTTAGAAAAATGTACTCAAAGGTTTTGGCTTATGTTGCTGATATGTATGTAAATACAATGAACACTATACATTATATGCATGATAAATACGCTTATGAAGCAGGTCAACTTGCCCTTCATGATACTGACTTAAAATACTTCATGGCTTTTGGAGTAGCAGGACTTTCTGTTGCAGCTGACTCCCTAAGTGCTATAAAATTTGCTAAGGTATCTCCAATAAGAAATGAAAAAGGCATAACTGTTGATTTTAAAACTGAAGGAGATTTTCCTAAATACGGAAATGACGATGATAGGGTTGATGATTTAGCTGTTGAACTTATTAAAGAATTCAGTGATGATCTTAAATTACATCCTGCATATAAGGGCGCAGAGCACACTCTATCAGCACTTACTATTACATCTAATGTAGTTTATGGCAAGAAGACAGGTTCAACTCCTGATGGAAGGAAACAAGGTATACCCCTTGCACCCGGAGCAAACCCAACTCAAGGTCATGATGAGAACGGAGCACTCGCATCATTAAACTCAGTTGCTAAGATCCCTTATAGGACTTATTGCCAAGATGGAGTTTCAAATACTTTTTCAATAGTACCTGCTGCACTTGGAATAGATGAACCTACAAGAATAAACAATTTAGTTTTCCTACTAGATGGTTATTTTGCACAAAGTGCACACCATTTAAATGTAAATGTTCTAAATAGGGAAGTATTAATTGATGCTATGGAGAATCCAGATAAATACCCAACACTCACAATAAGAGTTTCAGGATATGCCGTTCATTTTAATAGATTATCAAAAGAACAGCAGCTTGAAGTTATAAGCAGAACTTTCCATAAAAAAATTTAATTAATTTTTTCATCATTGTGAAGGAGGAGTATATATGGTAAAAGGTAAAATTCATTCTATAGAGAGCATGGGACTTGTTGATGGTCCCGGAATAAGAGTAGTAATTTTTTTTCAAGGTTGCAAATTAAGATGTGCCTATTGCCATAACCCCGACACTTGGATGCTAAGTGGTGGAATAGAAATGACACCAACTGAAATTATTGAGAAAATTGTTAGATTCAAACCATATTTTAATAGATCTTCTGGTGGAGTCACTTTCTCTGGTGGCGACCCACTACTTCAACCACAATTTCTGCTTGAATGCTTAAAATTATGTAAGCAAAATGGCATTCATACAGCTATTGATACCGCTAGTTTTGGTGATGGTAATTATGATGAGATATTAAAATATACAGATTTAGTACTTTTAGATATAAAACAAACCACAAGTAAAGGATATGTTGCCTTAACTGGAAGAGATACAACAGATTTTAATGTATTTTTACAATCATTAAAAAAATCAAATACTAGAGTTTGGGTACGACATGTTGTTGTTCCTGGAATTACAGATTCAAAGGAGCACATAACTAAACTTGCTAAAATTATTAGTGAAGAGGTTCCGAATGTTGATAAAGTTGAGCTTCTTTCCTATCATGTTCTAGGTGTTAGTAAATATGAAGCTCTGGGTATTCCCTATAAGTTAAAAGGGGTAGAACCGATGGATAAAGATAAAACAAATGAGCTCCAAACACTAATAAATAAATTACTTAACATCAAATAGCATAGTGCAATCCCATATGAACTTTCTCCTGCATGCCTTGAAATAAGAGATTGAAACATGAAAATTCATTAAGGAATTCTAATCTTTTGCGAATATAAAATTCTCTAACGCGAACACTCGACGTCCTGTCTCGGGTTCGCTAGCCTGCCTCTGGGTCGTTCTCTGGGGGACATAACAATTATTAATTGTTATGCAACCTGTCAGGCTCACGAGAATTTTCTATTAGCAAAAGAAGAATTACTAAATGGATTTTCAATTGTTTCTGCTCTTCTTATTTCAGAGCACTTCCGGAGAAAGTTCATATTATTATGCATATCTATATTTATGGTAGAGACTTTTGTGCTTTGGTGGAACAAAATCGAAGGACAAAAATACATAATAAATCTTAATAATTCCAACTTAAAAGTCTTTTAGCCGGTAGGCTGTCAGATTTGCGCATAAAAAACCATCAATAATTCATCTCTAAAATCTTTTAAACGATAGGCACCGAGTCTGTTATATAATAGATCTCAATAATTTCCACTAAAAAGTCTTTTAGCCGGTAGGCTGCAAATGTAATACATATGCTTTGAATGTAATATTCGCAAAAGAAGAATTTATAAATCGAATTTCAATAGTTTTTTCGCCTCTTATTGCAAGTTGCTTCCGGAGAAAGTTCATATTATTATGCATCCAAAGTTGTGTGTGGGTTCGAAAGAAACAATAATAAAAAAAATATTAGCAATCCTAGCCTAAAAGTCTTTTAGCCGGTAGGCTATCGGGTTTGTTAAATAACAATTTCAATATTTCTGCTCTTCTTATTTCAAGTCACTTCCGGTGTAAACATCAAAAGTATAAGTGAACGAATTAAAGCAACTACAGGTTGATTTTAGAAACACTAGGTTGGTTTGGCTTTTTACTGTGGAATGGTACAATTAAACCATAAATCAGGAAGGACTGATAAAATGAGAACAGGGGATAAAATAGCCAAAGCAAGAAAAAGCATCAATTTGACACAAGATCAATTAGCCGAAGTATTAGGAGTTACAAGGCAGACTATTTCTAAATGGGAATCCGATTTAGCTTTCCCAGAAACTTCGAAAATAGCAAGATTAGCTGAAGTGTTAAAGATAAGTTGTGATTATCTATTGAAGGATGATAAGTCGGTGATAACTGAAGTACCTATGCAGAGTGCAAATAGTTATGTTGATGAATGGACTAAACTTTACCCAATTCTTGGAGAATATCAAATCACTGTAGATTACAATCAATATCTTAGAATATTCACTGATATGATCAAAGAGATGATGACAACCTATAATTATTCTTCAGAAGATGCAGTTTTAGTTCTCAAGGATTTAATGTATAAATCATATTTAGAGATTCAGAAAGAAGAAAAACAAATCAGTGAAAAAGACAAAATTTAATGTCGATTGTACATGAATACGATAATTGCATCTAATAGGAAAAATTATTCTAATTGTTTTTAGTAAGCCGTTCCCTAAATAACGAGAAAGGCAGACTATAGAGAGTTAATTGATAAATATAGTCAAGAAGGTTGGAGATTCATTACTGCTATCCCATCTAATTCTGATGCTTATGGTAAAATTAGGGAATTTGATTTAGTTTTTGAAAAAGAAAATTAAGTTAAAACATTCTAATATTTCGTCGCAAGCATCATTTATAGTAATTATGGTATGATTGAATATATGTTGTTAGTCGAAAGTGTAGAAAATTGCGAACTAATATTCTATGACAAAAGGGGGTATTATAATTAACAATTTTATTGAAATATTAAAAAAAATCATTAAGGATTTTAAGATAAAGGTCAAAAATTTGAAGAAAGAAATTGGAGCATTATCTTTAGCTTGTAAAAGACGTGATGTACCATGGTATGCTAAGTTTGTAGTATTATTAGTAGTCGGATATGCTTTAAGCCCTATTGATTTAATCCCTGATTTTATACCTGTATTAGGCTATCTTGATGATTTGATTTTAGTGCCCATTGGTGTAGCATTTGCAATTAGATTAATACCAAAAGATATTATGAATGAATGTAGAGAGCAGTCAGAAAATATTTTTAAAGAAGGTAAACCTAAAAATTGGGTTGCAGGAGGCATTATAATTTTTATATGGATTGGAATATTTACTTATTTTTTAACAAGGTTTTTATAATATATTGTTATGTATTTTTCTTCGTAACATTCTAAAAGTCCGTCATAAACAGCTGTAAGAATTACTCAGATAAACTGGATAGGTTATGTCTATAATGGGCAGTTGATGCGACTAGAGAAAAGAACTTAACGACTAAGTAAAGTTTAGGATAATGAATACAGTATCACAAGTGACTGCGGTTTTCATAATGGAGGATAATATGACACAATCTATAACAAGTGAGTTGATAGATATTGGTAAACTAGTTGATGAATTGGATATACAAAGAGTTAATAAAAATAATGATTCTAAAGATGTAGATTTGTCACTTATTGAGAAAATCGAGACTAGATTTAAGGTAATAGAACTAGAATCAATCAATTATGACGATAAAGTTATTTTCTACTATACAAATTCAAATTATCAAGCAATCTTAAAAGATTTAACAATTAAAGACTTTGAACTAATGAAAAAAACTTCAAGTATTGTCAAATTGTTTAATAACTTAGATGAATTTGTATTCAAGAACTATTCAGAAAGAATTGGCGATTATAGAAAAGCTTTAAACTTAATCAGAGAAGATAGTAAGCTTCACAAGTTATTTATTTCGCAAATATATGTGAATCTAGCTAATGTTTTTTTAGAAATGGGACGTGTTATTGAATCAATCGAAACACTCAAAGAGGTCAATAAATTAGTTGAAGATTTTCCGATGGCAAAAGGGAATCTTGCAATGAAACATTATTCTTTATCAACGAGAACAACTGATGAATCAGTGATAAGTTTCTTGCTAAACCGAGGTCTTGAAGAAATAAGAGAAACAGTTGATAATACTACTCAGGATTTAGTGCCTTTGGACATTATAGAAAATTTTTATGACTGGGAGAATTATTTTGAACGTTCAATAGACTCGAACTTAACTGATGTAGAACCATGGACAATATCTAGTGATGTTGATGATAAATATAAAAACTGGTCTGCAAAAATGAATCTATCACTTAACTATATAAATGTAATATATCCTTTTGGTAATGTTGATAATATTCATATGCCTAATATGGGAATAGGATATTTTGAAGATAGTAACGACATGGAATATTATGCATGGTTAAACGCGATAAAGCAAGAATATAATATGGCTAGATATTTTCTTTATGATATTGATAATAACGATTATTATGGTGAACATCATGAATCTCAGCAATTCAATGTTCTAGTTAATACGTTGGATTATCCTGCGATTGGATATAAAACAGAAATGTTGAAAAACTCTTTGAAGACTTCATTTAGTGTTCTTGATAAAATTGCCCTGTTCTGCTGTCATTTTCATGGTCTTGAAATGAAAGACATTCGACTTCTTAGAAATTGCCTTGAACATAGATATATTAGGGTTATGGATGATTGTTTAACACCATTGTCTGAAGAATTAGCTGATGATAACAAGTATGAATACAAAGTTAGTTTTTATGATTTAGAGAAGAAAGCATATGAGACACTACGCCTAGTTAGAAGTGCAATATTCTATATGGTCAGTGGCTTTAATATTGAATTTAACAGGTTTTATTATAATAAAAATAGAGAGGGACTTTCCTTACCACTTAATATAAGAGAGTACGATGATGAATGGAAAAATTAGCTCATTTGACAGGTTTGTAGCAAGAGAGTTTCAAGATTAGAAGCTAAGGTGAGGTGATTACCTTTTCATTAAATTTGTTGTAATTCTAGTTTTGAGCTTAGAAAATAAACATATCAGATATAGGGGTGGTTGAATATGCCAAAGCAAGTTACAAAGTTTGATTTATTAATATCTTGTCCATCAGATGTAAATGAGGAAATTAAAGTAATTAAAGAAACAGTAGATAGTTTTAATCGTATGTATGGTGATATCAATAATACGATAATATCCATAAAACACTGGTCCACAAATTCGTATCCAGAATACGGTAATTCTCCGCAGAAGTTACTTAATAATCAATTTATTCTTGATTGTGATGCTGTGGTAGCTGTTTTCTGGACAAGATTTGGTACTCCTACAGATGAATATAATTCTAGCACCGAGGAAGAGATAGAAGAGCTTATAAAAAAAGGAAAACAAGTTTTCTTATACTTTAGTGATTGTCAAATAACTCCTTCTTCAATAGATATGGATCAATATCAGAAAGTGTCAGCATTTCGTACAAAATATTTAGATAGAAAAGTAAACTATCAATTAAAGGCGTTATAAAAAATAAAATAACTGACAAGGGCTTTTTTATTAAAAAGAATTGTTTGAATTCCCCTTTTATAACGGGGATGAGAAAGGATATTACAGATATTTATAAAGACGTTATGGATATAGTATTACCAGTTAAAATTGTTGAACAGCAAGAAATTATAACTGATAATCAACCAGTTCAATTGTCAAAAAAATCAACGATAGAAATTAATGGAATTGCATTGTTAGCAAAAAAGTATTTTTTAAATAACTTCCCTAATTCAGAGGTTGTCATAACTAATGAATTTAAAAATGTTATTTTAACTTATGCAAAGGATAATGATATTATAATTAATAGTGAGAATTTCTTTTATTGTGGTGAACTTAAAAAATTTAAAAATCAATTTAATGCGTTTGGACCTGCTTATAGCATTGATGGTAGTAAAAGCGAGGAAGATAAATATAATTTAATTAAAGAATTATACTGGAAGATAGAAGAGTATAAGAAATTCAATAATTATTTTAAGGCAATAGATCATAAATTTTATCTTCAACTTGCTCTCTCTAATTTTGGAACTAATTTTGATGAAGATATTGATGTTAAGCTTTTTATTTCAAAAGACATGTTATGTAAAAACAATCAATTACCTATTCCTGACGACTTAATTGTTAAAATAATAAATAGACTATTTTATGCAATGTTTAAACCCAAAAAGACGGTTTATGTTGATGAATATTCCAATTACCAAACAGTAAAGAAATTACCAATGTTACCTTCATTCGGTATATATGGATATTAACCATTGTTTAATAAAAGGAAAAAGTCATCTGGGCTCCAGATGAAAATTTCCTTTTGATTCAAGCTATCACTTTATTATGTTGAAGGAGTGGTTGACACAAATATGTATATAATCTATAATTTAGTAAAAAAGAATAATATAATCATGTAACTGGCGGAAATGGTGTTAACCATAGGGAGCATGATTAAAAAGAATATCGACCGCCTGGGTAAAATTTAATTTTATTCAGGCGGTTTTTTATATTAAATTATGTAGGAG
>Ga0209123_1000109_pt1 | contig 132806 bp, 133 predicted proteins | sample BarGraIncu00431A_FD_184500 | JGI IMG/M metagenome (GOLD analysis project Ga0209123, IMG submission 184500) | Arctic peat soil microbial communities from Barrow, Alaska, USA - Barrow Graham LP Incubations 004-31A (SPAdes) (version 2) | ecosystem: Environmental > Terrestrial > Soil > Wetlands >... | reverse complement strand
TATAAGGCTTTTTTATACTAATATACAGGTTTTTTGGCATATTATCTTCAGTTTTCGGTGTTTTTCACGATATATCTTGTCAAGGCTTAACTTGACAAATAATCATTAAATTTATGCAACGCTAGTGCCTTGCGGTGGAAGAATTGTCCCGAGTCGATGCAGGCGTTGGTGTTATTTTATCGGCGCATGTGTCCTTGTCCTCATGGCCTATCATGGAATTTGGAACAGAAAATCAAAAGAAAAGATATCTTACGCCCCTTGCTTCTGGGGCGAAACTTGGTGCCTTCGGCCTAACCGAAGAAAATGCGGGCAGTGATGCTGGTAAAACTGAGACTACGGCGATTTTAAATGGCGATCATTATATTATGAATGGCGCTAAAATATTCATTACCAACGGTGGTTATGCGGATACTTATGTAATATTTGCCGCGACAACGCAAGGGATTGGCACCAAAGGGATTAGTGCATTTATTGTCGAGAAGGGCTGGGAAGGATTTACGTTTGGCACACATTACAATAAAATGGGGATTCGTTCTTCGGCTACGGCTGAATTACTCTTCCGCGATTTCAAAGTACCGGTAGAGAACCTCCTAGGAAAAGAAGGCCAAGGTTTTAAAATAGCGATGCAAACCCTAGAGGGTGGTCGCATTGGCATTGCTGCACAGGCCCTAGGAATTGCTCAAGGCGCATATGAAAAGGCGCTTAATTATTCGAAAGAACGAATTCAGTTTGGCAAACCCATTTCTGATCAACAAGTAATCGCCTTCAAACTTGCTGATATGGCGACTAAAATCCGTGCGGCCCGTCTTATGGTATACAGTGCTGCATCACTAAAGCAAGAACATGAGTCATATGGAACGGAATCGGCCATGGCGAAATTGTATGCTTCCGATGTTTGTCTGGAAGTCGTGAATGATGCAGTACAAATATATGGTGGTTATGGCTATATCAAGGGCTTCGCAGTGGAACGCATGTACCGAGATGCTAAAATCTGTACTATATATGAAGGCACAAATGAAATCCAAAAGATTGTTATTTCAAATGCCATTTTGGTAAAGTCTAAAAAGGCGCCACCTGAGAGCCCTAGCCGTGTCGTCGATGAAATATCAAATAAAATGGTACCAAAAACAATAATGGAAAACCGCAAGGGCATTATTATAAACGAAGGATCCACGGAAGAAAGAATAGCGACCTTCATAAAGTATCTTAAGATCGAAAATATTAAAAGACAAGGGAACTTGAGCGTGCCTTTGGGTGGGAATATTGGCAATGCTGATAAAGTATGCAGTGTGGGCCTCGGGTTGACCGCTCAACAGGACTTGCCTATCATAGAAGCATTAGCTGAGGCTATGGGCGCACAAATTGGCTGTTCTCGGCCTTTTGCCGAAGAGAACAAATGGCTGCCACTTGATCGTTATGTCGGCATATCTGGTCAGAAATTTAAAGGGTCTTTGTATCTGGCTATTGGTATATCCGGTCAGGTTCAGCATTTGGCTGGCATTCGTGATGCCAAGATCATTGCGGCAATTAACTCGGATGAAAAGGCTCCAATATTTTCACATGTCGATTATGGCATTGTCGGTGATTTGTATGAAATTGTGCCGCTGCTCACTCAGATATTAACAAAAGAGTAGATTAACAAGAAGATACAGTGCATTAAATAAAGCGACTATTAAGGCATATCAGTAATGCATTAATAGTCGCTTTTTGCGAGTTTGTAAGACGGGATTACTTTATATATCAATATCCCCTTAAAAAGGTGTATACTAGGTTAGAAAATTGAAAATTAATCTCTTTTCTTAAGAGATGGGGGTAACATGAGTAGTACTGAGATTTCCAGATCTACGAGCATAATAATTCATCAACCCCGTACCGGGGTCTACCATTACGGCTGGAAGAAAAGACTTTTGAAGCGACTTGTGGCATGGATCGTAAGCCTTTCCGTGATTTTTTCTTTATTTTTTATGGGGTTTCTTTATGCTTCGTTTGAACCGTTTGTGATGATTCGTAGCTTGTGGGTGACAAGTGCCATGACGACCATGAATCACCAGTACCTTGCGACATGGTTCTTCAGTGATGCACAGATTAAAGAAATACAGAGAAGCAATAATGCTGTTATTCTAGGGAACTCTACTCCTTCAGATATTAATACACTCAGTAGTGACAGTAATAGTCCTAATACTTCCAATAGTAATACGGTCAGCAGTGGTAGCAATGATGGCTCTGATTCTTGGTATAGTAATACGCCCAGCAGTGGTGGACATAATGGTACGGAACTTATTGACGTCAGCCGGAACGGGTTTAAAGGATACTTGCTTAAGGTCAATGATCCTGCACGCGTCAAGGTGGTGGCGACGCGTTATCTCGGCACCAGGGGAGAAAAAGCAGAAGAGATTGCTAAGGAGACTGATGCAGTCGCCGTGATCAACGGGGGCGTGTTTAGTGATACGAACGGAAAAGGAAACGGCGGTCAACCTTTGGGCATTCTCATCTCAGGCGGGAATATCCTTTACAAAGATCCATTGACAACCTTTGATATTATTGGACTGGACCGTAATAATGTCCTGGTCCTGGGTCATTATACTTTGGCGCAGATTAATCAGATGGGCATACGGGATGCAGTCACGTTCAGTCCTTTTCTTGTCGTCAATGGTAAGCCAGCAATTACACATGGAGACGGGGGCTGGGGCATTGCTCCAAGGACGGCAATAGGGCAGACTAGGGACGGTACTATATTGATGATGGTCATTGATGGACGTCAGATCGGTTCTATCGGTGCAACACTAAAAGATGTTCAAGATATCATGCTTGAATACGGTGCATATAACGTTGCAAATCTTGACGGCGGCTCCTCAACAGTACTCTATTATGACAAACAGATGGTTAATCACCCGTCTAGTAATTACGGTGAACGCCTTGCACCATCCTTTTTTATCGTGAAGTAAATTAGGCACAGTTCAGTTATTAAATTCAATTCGTATAAGCACATCGAAATAATGGTTACTCCATAGAGTGTTCATTCGTACAGGGATGTCATTGGTCTTTAGCCAAAGGGCCTGAACCGTCGCAAAAGAATAGGGGAAGCAGAATTGATTTATTCTGCTTCCCCTATTCTTTACCTATTGAGTGCCTTTACAAACTGGTGCAGACTCTTTTTGTTCAATTCTCACTTACTGGACTCTAATATAACAAATATTGGAGAGGCATATATCGAAAAATACCGTATAAATATAATTATTAAAAGTATAAATGAGTGTATCGTGTAATGGGGCAGTTGGTTTCACTTTATTATTAACGGAACGTTCTTTTGCTAAATAATTCACAGAATTAAAAGATAAAATAACGATCATAAGAGCATATAACCATAACTGAAATATAATGATTGTATTTTGGGAAAATAGGTATATATTAGTAATTGTATTAATATATTTTAGCATATTTTATAAGTAAGAGAGGATTGAATAATTTTTGAAGACACTTAATAAGATGCGATTTACATCATTACTATTAACACTATTCTTGGCTGTCATGATGGCAGTACCTACAGTGAGTTTGGCGGCAGGCCAAGGGACAGTTGATCTATTATCAACTTCCTCATTTGCGGTTTTGTCAGGTGAAACAATCACCAACACTGGTGCTACCACAATCAGCGGAAGTGTCGGGGGAGATGTTGGGCTGTCTCCAGGTAGTGCTTTCCCTGGGAAGGAACTTGTAACAATGAGTGGTGGGGCAATACACCTTGCTGATGCTGTCGCACTAACGGCCAAGAACGACCTGATAAAAGTATATGATGATGCCGCGGGGAGAGCACCCTCTCGCATTAAGAGTGAACTTGGCGGGAATACCTATTTCCCTGGAACTTACGATTCAGCGGACGAAAATTTCAAGATAACGGGCACACTCACACTCGACGCCCAGGGTGACCCTAATGCAGTCTTCGTATTTCAAACTAATAAGACGCTTATTACAATGTCTGGCAGTAATGTTAAACTCATTAACGGGGCTCGTTTTTGTAGAACCTTTTGGAAGGTTGGAAGCTCCGCGACCTTAGGAACATACTCTCATTTTGAGGGGCACATTTTTGCACTGACTTCCATCACAGCGAAGACTGGTGCGTCAGTTCAAGGACAGTTGCTGGCACGTAATGGCTCAGTCACGCTAGACAACAACACCATCACAAATGGGACTTGTGAGACAACATCGACGACACCACCCGTAGTCCCGGCAAATGCCACCCTTCATGTGATTAAGCATGTTATTAATGATAATAGTGGAACAGCAGTTGCGGCTGGCTTCAAGCTGCACGTAAAGACTGCCGACGGCAAAGACGTTGACGCAAGTCCAGCACCAGGTGTTGAATCACCAGGAACAACCTACACTTTGGCTCCAGGTACTTATGTTGTAAATGAAGACGCTTCTGACGGATATGCCGTAAGTTATAGCGGGGATCGTGATGTTAGTGGCAATTTCACGGTAGCTTTAGGCTCCAGCGATAACAAAACCGTAACGATTACTAACAATGATGTTTCACCAACTCCAACCCCGACTCCAACACCTGCGGCAACCCCAACCCCAACCCCTGCACCAACCTCAACTCCCACCCCAACTGCGCCAGTTACAACGACTATTACAGGTGGGCAACTTCCAAACACGTCCACACATATGTATGAATTACTTCTAATCGGTGCTGCTTTAACGTTGTTCGGAGTCTTAGGCTGGAGAAGCCGGAAGCGTTACGTATAAATGAGACAATCAAGGAGCAAGCTTTCCTTGATGACTATCGTATCCCTGGCATTTATGGTCTTGGGGATAGGATGTATCTCTTGGGCAATGTATAGTATGTGGTCACAGCCACGGTCCAATTATACGGCAACTGTCACTGCCCCGGCCCAAATGGAATCGGCTCCTCCCCTCGTCAGTCCCGCGCCAGATAAAATCCTCTACCCCGTTTATCCTGGGGAGGGTGACAATATCGGAAGTCTGACGATTCCTGCTTTAAAGCAGACGTTCCCCATCCTTCAAGGGACTGGCGTCGCAGCGTTGAAGAAAGGTGTAGGGCACTTCAATCAAAGCGTATTACCAGGGGAAGATGACAATTGTGTTTTATCAGGACATCGCGAAACGGTCTTTCGACAACTTGGCAGTTTGAAGATTGGAGACCAACTGATTGTGCAAACATCGGCTGGTACCTTCACCTATGAAGTGAGTGGCACGCGAATTGTCCATGCAGACGATAAGACGGTGATTGTACCAACAGAGCATGGCGTCCTCACGATGACCACCTGCTATCCGTTCAATACGCCTGGCTATTCTCCGGACCGTTATATTGTCTCAGCGGCTTTAGTAAAAAGTAGCACTGACAGTTCAAACAGAAATAATGTAAGCCTGAAATAACAACCTATTCAGGGCTAAAGTGTAGTTTATCTATACTTTAGCCCTGAATTTTTTAAGCGCGTTGTCGTTGAGTACTCTGTGTAAAGTGACATTGAGGTCGTATAGCGTTGCATTGTTTCAGTCTCAAAAGAGTAACGCCTGATATGAGAGTATTGTTAATACTTAGAACATTGGTTTTGCTATAATAATTTGGTTATGTTAGTATTATAACATAGCCATACTCTAACTATTGTCTTTGCATTGAAAGGGAGTGTTAAAATGCAAGAGGGTAATATAAAAGTTGGAATTGGTTTCGCGACTGGGAGAAAGAGTTTTCAAAAGGTGCTGCGAACCTATATATACAACTTATTGGAATCCGGTTTGGTAGATAACAAAAAGATCAGTATCCATCTTTTTGTCGCCTATGATCTTGATTATCACAAAACTAAAATATCTGATTACACCAATATACACCCAGATCTAGTCGAACATATTGATAGTTGCATATTTATTGGAAGCAACACTAGAAAAGAAGAAATTGACTATTTAATAGAAGAAAACGTCATCAAGGCTGAAGAAGATGCCAAAATTTTTGGCAGGGGGTATGCGGGCAAGCGAAACGCTGTGCTTTATAACGCGATAAAACATGATATGGATTATCTGGTTTTTCTGGATGACGACGAATACCCGATGGCCGTGACTAACACACGCGATACTGCCATTTGGGGCGGTCAACATGTTCTCATAAACCATCTTAAATATATCACTCAAGCGGACATAACTCACGGACATCATTGTGGTTATATATCACCAATTCCCTATATGGAATTTAATGATATAATGCCCGAAGCGGATTTCCGTTCTTTTATTGAGGCGATCAGTAATGATATTATTAACTGGGATAAATTAAAAAACGTTATGAAAAATGGCGGGGTAACCTACGCTGATACAAACATTTTGACGACCGATGATGCGATAGAGGTGCAGGAGACCAATGGTGCTAAATTTATTTCAGGTGCTAATCTTTGTATTAACCTGACTAATTCCCGTCGCATTTTTCCGTTTTACAATCCGCCAGGAGCTCGAGGAGAGGATACTTTTCTAAGTACCTGCCTCAGCGATCGAAAAGTTTTGCGTGTACCGTGCTACACATTCCATGACGGGTTCGCTACCTATAATCACCTTTTGGAAGGTGTTCTCCCCATCAAATTGAAGTTCATAAGAGCTGACAATGAGAAAATTACAACTCGCTTTTACAAGGCCTGTATAGGATGGATTCGTTATAAGCCATTACTGCTTTATATCACACAGCCGGATAGTTATGAAGAAAAGATTGCTGAGATGCGAGAACAGCTTGTAGAGACACTGCCTAAAATCTGCGCTTATTTTGGAAAGCCGGAATTTATGAATGTCTTAGCTGAATTGGATAAATACCATAAAAACGTCAAAAAGCATCAGCGTGAATTCCTTGAAACACAGCGTATTTGGGCAAAAATCATGGACCACTTTGCAAAGTCATGAAATGTTTGATAGTTTTCTATAGGGGGCAATATACATGTCACTAGGTAATGGTAAAAGAACGGCGAATAGAGAAAAGCGAAGAGAGCTGAAAGAACAACTAACCCCTGAAAAAGCGGTTATAAAAGACAAAAAATTGATTAGAGAAGAAGTAAATCGGAGACTTGTCTCTGGCGTAGAAACAATGCCTCTCGAGTACGACTCTATTTTCAATCATGAGAAGGCCATTTTAAATAAGGATTTTGATTTATTGAACCTGCTTTTCAAGAGAATGTTTTTCTACCGGTTGAATGAGAAACTCTCAGCATTCGAATGCAATCATACCTTCCATTTGAGCGAGCAAATTCTTACGCAGATGCAGTTCAGTCGAGGTAAAATGAACGAGATCATGGAAGTGTTTAAAAAAAATGGTGGGGTTTGCGACTGCGAAATTATTTTCAAGGTTGAGAACCAATTGATCGGCAAATAACCCCGAGTAACAAGCAAAGAGCCAAATCCTCATAAATAGGATTTGGCTCTTTGTGGCATATATTTAGTCTACCGACCGATGTTAGTCTTCTAGAATTCTTCCATCGGTTGATATTGTTACAACGTTCCAGGGAATCAATTTTCCGCTGTTTAACAAGGCTTTCTTTACAGCCTGAAGAATGCCACCACAGCAGGGAACTTCCATTTTTAATACTGTGATGCTTTTGATCTCGTGCTGCTGCAAAATGGCAGTTAGTTTTTCTGAGTAGTCGGTGTCATCAAGCTTAGGACAAGCGATCAACGTAATTTTATTGCGCATAAACGTTTGATGAATGTTGGGGTATGCAAACGCTGTGCAGTCAGCGGCGATTAGCAAATGAGCGTTATCAAGGTAAGGTGCGTTGACTGGGACTAATTTTAATTGGCAGGGCCACTGTCCCAGCTGAGATTGTAAGGTTTCATTTGAGACACTGGGTGCGCATTCAGGTTGTTTTTTAGCAAGCAATTTTGCTCGGGTACCTGGGCAACCACAGGGAATCGGCGCTTCAGGCTGTGGCTTACTTTTCTCCATATGCTTCTTGACAGCCTCTTCGTCATAGTCTGACGTTTCTCGCTTGTCAAGGACGATGGCTCCGGTCGGGCACTCAGGCAGACAGTCGCCAAGACCGTCACAATAACTTTCGGAAATAAGACGTGCTTTTCCGTCAATCAGTTGTAAGGCTCCTTCGTGACAAGCCGTCACGCAAAGGCCGCAGCCGTTACATTTACCTTCATCTATTTTTATTATGGCTCGTTTCATGTTGTGAACCCCTTTCAGACGATTTGTTTTAATAGGGTCATTATATTACAATGAAGCTATTAAGTCGGTATCTGAGGATACATATAGAAAACTTACTTCAGATGGATTTCTTAGGAATATATCTGATAACAAGGGCGATGATGAAAATATATAAACAATATCTTGTTGAAGTTTCGAAAGCAAGCTTATTTCAAGGGATCGAAACAGACGCTCTTTTAACCATGCTTAATTGCTTGAAGCCTAGGGTGTGTGCCTATAACAGACATGATTATATTGTCACTGGCGGAGATGCTTATGAAAGCGTTGGCATCGTTCTTAAAGGCGCGGCAACGGTCAGTAAAGAAAATGCCAAAGGGAACAGGATTGTCATGACACGACTGAAACAGGGGGATATTTTTGGTGAGATCATCGCCTTTTCACGCCAAATGACTTGGCCGGCAACGGTTCAGGCACAAGAGTCTTGTGTGGTCCTTTTCTTGCCGCGGGGTAAAATAGTGGGGGAATGTGACAGAATATGTTCATGGCACAGGACGCTTATACAAAATTTCTTAAGGGTCATCTCTGACAGAGCCATGATGTTAAACAAAAAGGTAGAATATCTTACGATTAAGAGTATGCGAGGGAAAATTAGCACCTATTTTCTGGAACAATATTTTAAAGAAGAAACTGCAACGATTACTCTGCCGCTTAATCGGAATGAACTTTCGGATTTCCTCAATGTCTCCCGTCCATCAATGTCAAGAGAAATGAGCAAAATGAGAGATGAGGGAATTATAGACTATCATTTGACAACAGTCAAAATTTTGGATATCGAAGGTTTAAAGCATATGAGTGCTTTATAATGATGTTTAGAATAGTAGGATAGGATTCTAAACTTATAGGGATATTATTTACCAAAATATAAAGAAAATGAGGTCAATATGAGCAAATTTTATAATAGAAAAACGGGAAAATATGAAGTTGAACAAGTTGCCGGAGAAACTTATATTCAGTGGATGTACTCTACCCCTTTGGGAATGAAAATCTTAGAGCTGTTTGTTAAGAAGAAAATGGCTTCTAGAATTTGCGGGTATTATTGTGATAGAGCCATTAGTAAGCTTAAAATCAAGCAATTTGTGGACGAATTTAAGATCGATATGACTTCCTTCGAAATACCCGAAAAGGGTTTCAGAAACTTTAATGAATTCTTCTATCGAAAAATGAAGAAGGAAAAAATTCAAATCACGAGTGACGATACTGAGTTCATATCTCCCTGTGACGGAAAAGTTTTGGCCTATGAGAACATTGATATTTCGATGCTTATACAGATCAAAGGGCTTACTTATTCTTTAGCAGAGCTTTTAGAGCAGGATTCTATTCATTTCAACTATGCAGGAGGCAGTTGCCTGATCGTTCGATTAAGCCCTTCTGATTATCACAGATTTCATTTCGTCGATGATGGGACATGCAGTCCCACAACGAAAATAAAAGGATATTACTATTCCGTCAATCCGACTTCGATTAGTCGAATCAATAAGATATTTTGTTCCAATAAACGCGAATGGAGTATTCTGAAGTCGGACAATTTCGGGGAAATACTGTATGTTGAGGTCGGTGCTACTTTTGTCGGTTCTATTATTCAAACCTACAATCATGAGCAGAAAGTGAAAAAAGGAGATGAAAAAGGGTATTTTAAATTTGGTGGCTCAACGGTCATCTTGTTTCTACAAAAAGACGTCTGCAATATCGACAAGGATATCATAGAACAAACTAAAAAAGGAATAGAAAGTAGTGTCAGCATGGGCGAGAGAATTGGTTCAAGGTAACCAATGAAGAGGGAGCGTCCGACTGATTTTAGTCCAAATGATCGGACTTTGTACTTCGGGTCCATAGACATAAACCGATACCAATCAGTACAAGTGTGAACCCAACCCAGTGATAATAGGCCAAACGTTCCCCCAGGAAGATGCAAGCTAATAAAATACCGAAAACGGGTGCCAGATTTCCAAAGATAGCGGCTTTACCACTGCCAAGTCGGCTAATTCCCTCGAAATTAAGCAACACAGCGATACCCGTCACGAAGCAACCCATGTAAAGTAAGACGAACATAGTTGTTCCAGACAAATGCCAGCTACTGTGAAACATTTGCCATATCCCGTAAGGTAACAAGAAAATTGTACCGAAAAGAAGAGAATAGACACTTGTAACTAACGGCGAAAATTTTGTCATGACTCCTTGACCTAGGATTGTAAATAAAGAGACTGACAGAACATTTAGCAACATAACAAGGTCACTAGCGCTTAAGTTTAGAGAGAACAACCGATAGGAAGACCCTTGAGAAATAACAACTAAGAGGCCTAAAAAGGAAAGCACGATTCCAAACACTCGCAACTTAGAAGGCATGATTCCCCAGCCCAGAGCTAAGAGTGTAATGGTGATTGCAGGGGTGATGGCGAAAATAATCGATACATTTGTCGCCGTACTATATTGTATAGACCATAAAAAAGTAACATAGGCGGCCGTTATCCCGAGAAATCCCATCAGTGCAAAACGGTATAAATCGTGTCTGCTCGGCGTGGGACTTTGGCGTAAAGAACGCCGAGCCAACGGAAATAATATTAACAACCCGAATACCCCCCTCAACGCAGCCAAAGCGACGGGTGGAATATCTCCTGAAATAAGACGAGCTGCGACAACATTCCCACCGAAGAGTAGAGACGATAATAAAAGGACGACGTAGCCCCCAATTCTAAGGTCTTTGGTCTGAATATCCGGTTGTTCAATCATTATTAGCCCTCATTTTCAATAGCACTACAGACGTATTATTCACTGTATTGGCTGAAAATGCAACCATTTCGAAATACAATATACCTTCCAAAATACGTTGCTAGTGCAGTAGAAAAATTCTATACTGAAAGAACTAGTAGTGTTGCGAAGGAGAAGTGGAAAATGAGCTTAAAATTCCTAAAGCAAATCCCATCGGCCGATGAAATTATAGAACTGATTCCTTTACCGAAGCACATTAAAGCGATGAAAGAAGCAAGAGATCGTGAAATAAGGGATATCTTCGAAGATAAGGATGGCCGATTTATCCTTATAATAGGCCCATGTTCAGCTGATAATGAAGACTCCGTCTGTGAGTATATTGAAAAACTTGCTGGGGTTCAGGAAAAAGTAAAAGATTCAATTTTGATTATTCCAAGAATCTATACAAATAAACCTCGGACGACTGGCGAAGGGTACAAAGGCATGGCCCATCAACCAGACCCGAGCAAAAAGCCGGATTTATTTGAAGGAATACAAGCCATCAGAAAAATGCATATAAGATCATTATGTGAATTTCATATGCCTGCCGCCGATGAAATGCTGTACCCGGAAAACTATACCTATCTGGCTGATGTTTTAGGCTATATTGCCATCGGAGCTCGTTCTGTCGAAAATCAACAGCACAGACTCACTGTGAGCGGCGTTGATATACCTGTTGGTATGAAAAATCCGACAAGTGGTGATCTGTCAGTCATGTTAAACTCGATCATCGCTGCGCAGCATGGGCATACTTTTGTCTATAATGGCTGGGAAATCAAAACAACCGGTAACCCTCTGACGCATGCCATTTTAAGAGGCGCAGTCGATCCTTATGGCCGAAATATCCCCAATTATCATTACGAGGACCTAATACGCATTGCGAAAGAGTATGAAAAGCTGCAACTCTTAAACCCGTCAATGATTGTTGATACAAACCATGCAAATTCGATGAAATGTTATTCTGAACAACCAAGAATCGCAAGAGAAGTATTAATGAGCAGGAAATATGACACTTTACTTAAGAAAATGATCAAAGGTCTCATGATTGAAAGCTACCTAGAAGAAGGCAACCAAGGAATTGGCGAGAATATTTATGGAAAATCTATCACGGATGCGTGTCTAGGGTGGGAGAGCACAGAACAATTAATCTATTATATTGCAGAAAATGTTTAAACAATTGATCATTCTCTTGTATGATCTCAGTAAGGTCATAGTACCATAAAATTCTTTATAAATAGTTCATAATAGTAATTGACTTCTATTTGAAATTATTATAAAGTATACCCATAGAAGTTATTAATCTTTAGGGGGAGTTATTTTTATGAAAAAGTTTATATGTTCAATATGCGGTTATGTCTTTGAGGGAAATGAAGCTCCGGATCAATGTCCACAGTGTCATGCACCCAAAGAAAAATTCTCTGAGAAGAAAGATGGAATAATGCAATGGGCCGATGAACATAAAATCGGAGTAGCCCAGGGCGTTGATCCTGAAATACTTGAAGGCTTAAAAGCGAACTTCACGGGTGAATGTACTGAGGTCGGAATGTATCTGGCGATGAGTCGTCAAGCAGATCGAGAAGGGTATCCTGAAGTAGCGGAAGCTTATAAACGGATCGCTTTTGAAGAAGCAGAGCATGCAGCCAAGTTTGCAGAGCTGTTGGGCGAAGTTGTCTTTGCAGATACCAAGAAGAACTTAGAGCTGAGAATTGACGCAGAATTTGGGGCATGTCAGGGTAAAAAAGACCTTGCTACCAAAGCAAAACAATTAAACTATGATGCAATTCATGACACTGTTCACGAAATGTGTAAGGATGAAGCTAGACACGGTTCAGCTTTTAAAGGCCTTTTGAACAGATACTTCAAATAAACGAAACCTTTAAATACTTAGAAGACTCACTCCAAACATAAAGTTTTGGAATGAGTCTTCTGAATTTATGCGTTGTTGACAAACTATTACGATTGAAGTACACTTGAGAAGTTAAGAGGGAGTAGTTGAATTACAAAGGCAACATACCCGGTAGGGAAACTTACCTGACTTTGTAAACCTTGAACTTTGAGGTGACGAGACTTTTGACATGGCCTATTTAGGCTGTGTCAGAAGTCTTTTTTGCACTGTCAGAAAGTATCAACTAGATAATTAAAGGAGGATAATAAACCGTGGATTTTTTCCAAAAAGAAGCACAAGAGGTTATCAGCGAATTAGATAGTCATGAAGAAACTGGATTATCAACCGCTGAAGTTGAAGCGAGAATTCTGCGTTATGGTAAAAATGTATTTACCCCAAAAGAGAAGGGTAGCATGTTTGCAAAAATAATCGACAGTCTGAAAGAGCCTTTGATCGTCATTCTCTTGATATCAGGGTCGATTTCCTTAGCGATGGGTCACATAGTTGATGGATTGGGAATCTTTGTAGCCGTCTTAATTGCCTCATCAATTGCCATCATTCAAGAGGGTAAATCAGATAAAGCCTTTGAAGCCTTATCGAAGCTGAGTGACGATGTACAGGTGAAAGTGGTACGAGATAGTAAAATAGTCTCTATTTCCCAGAGCGACCTTACCATAGGGGATATTATCCATTTGGAAACGGGAGATAAAGTGCCTGCTGACGCAAGGGTCGTGCATTCATCGAGTCTCGGAATTGACGAATCGATGCTGACGGGTGAAGCAGATGCTGCGTCTAAGAGTTCTGCTAAAATTGAAAGAGAAAAATGTCCCCTTGCAGAACGAGTCAATATGCTCTATTCAGGTACTATGGTCATTGAGGGGCGGGCCATTGCCATTGTCACTTACATTGGTGACGAGACTGAAATGGGTAAAATCGCGAACGAACTAAAAGAAGAAGAAACGTCTCAAACGCCGCTGCAGCAAAAATTAGCGGACCTTGGAAAAAGAATTTCCATTATCGGTTCTATCGCGGCAGCAGGTATCTTCGTCTTCGAATTGTTCATTATGTATCGAAGCGGAATTCTTGTACTGGATAATATCAGTGTGGCTCTACCTGGTATAAAAGATGCTTTTGTTACCTCCGTAGCACTGATTGTTGCGGCAGTACCTGAAGGATTACCAACCATGGTAGCCATTACTCTTGCTTTTAACATGCAGAAAATGGCGAAGAATAATGCCTTAGTTCGTAAACTGATTGCCTGTGAAACGATCGGCTCTGTCAATGTCATCTGTTCAGATAAGACAGGGACGTTGACAGAAAACAGGATGACAGTGGTGGATGTTTGGTGTGATGGAAAAGACGTTCCACTCGAAAGCGTTCATTGTGAGGAAATGCTCGAGAATTTTTGCGTTAACTCGACGGCCGATATTTCGAAAAAAGATAATACGCACATATTCTTGGGAAATCCAACAGAGTGCTCGCTGCTTGTTTGTGCAGATAAGAATGATATTAACTATCTGCATTGTCGCAAACAGTTCGATGAGGCCGTTGCTGATTTTAATTTTACTTCGGCAAGGAAAATGATGTCGACTGGTATTGAAAGAGAGAAAGGTTATAGACTCTATACAAAGGGTTCTCCTGAAAAAGTCTTAAGCATCTGTAACAGGATTCTCTATAATGGGGAAATTATCCCGATGACGCAGGAACACAAAGATATCATTGAAAAGCGAATTAAAAAACTTCAAGATAATGCAAGAAGAGTCTTGGGCTTCGCTTTTAATGATTTTACGATTGAGCCACAATGGGAAGATATCTATAACGTGGAAAAAGATCTTGTTTTCACCGGCTTTGTCGGCATTGAAGATCCTCTGCGTACGGACGTTAGAGACGCCATTGATCAGTGTCGAGAAGCGGGTATAACCGTCAAAATATTAACGGGAGACAATATTAATACGGCAAGAGCCATTGCTAAGCAACTAGGCATTGTGAAACCTGACTCTTTAGTCCTTGAAGTCACGGATATCGATGAGATGAGTGACCAAGAGTTGAAGAGTAAGCTCGATAAAATTGTAGTCATTGCACGGTCAAATCCTACCGCTAAAATGAGAGTTGTGAAACTATTAAAGGAAAACAATAACTCAGTGGTTGTAACGGGGGATGGTATTAATGACGCCCCTGCCTTAAAAGCTGCGGATGTCGGAGTTGCTATGGGGATCGCGGGAACGGAAGTATCCAAGGAAGCCGCGGATATCGTCTTACTAGATGACTCTTTTTCCACAATCGTCAATGCTATTAAATGGGGACGCGGTATTTATGAAAACTTCCAACGATTTATTCAGTTCCAACTTACCGTCAATGTTGTCGCGTTTCTCACGGTTATCTTGGCAGAACTCATGGGCTATAAAATGCCCTTTACCACGATACAGTTGTTATGGGTCAATATCATCATGGATGGACCGCCAGCCTTAACCTTGGGTCTAGAACCTCCAAGAGACCATTTGCTTGAAAAGCAACCCATTAAGAGAAATGCTTCGATTGTTACGAAGGACATGTTGTATAAAATAGTTTCAAATGGTTTATTTATCGTCACTGCCTTACTGCTGCTCATGAAAACACAGGTACTCGGTGGAACCGATGCGCAACAATCGACCATAGTGTTTACTGCGTTTGTCTTGTTCCAGTTATGGAATGCCTTTAACAGCCGGGAGTTTGGAGTGGAGAGCATTTTCCCTAATATCTATAGAAATAAAGTCATGGTAGGGGTCGTGTTTCTAACGTTCCTTATTCAGATTATCGTCACACAGTATGGCGGAAGTGTTTTCAAAACACTTCCTCTCGAACTTGGTTTGTGGATTAAGATTATCGTATTTACGTTTAGTGTTGTGATCTTTGGTGAATTAATCAAACTGATCACAAGAGCACTTCAAGCAATCTTTCCGAATGATCGTAAGAAAAAGAATTCTACGAAACAAGGATCAGAAGATAAAGCAGCTTAAGTAGCTTAAGTAGCTTAAGTAGCTTAAGTAGCTTAAGTAGCTTGCTCCTTCAAGTTGAGTGTAACTAAATGTAATACAAATGCGCTGGTAGAAAATAGCGATATTCTCTACCAGCGCATTTAAATGTATAAGCAGAAAGAAAGACTGAAAATCTTCTTTCTGCTTATCATTATGAATTGTTGAGATTCCATATAGGGCGACCTCCATTGAAAATCAATCATGAATAATAATAGGGGAAATGCTGCAAATAATTGATATGTTAACCGAAGCTTAATGTTCTAGTAATATTCCCTTAATAATACAAGTATATTATTGAGTAGTAATCTTGAAGCGAAGGTAATGAAAGAGGTGAGAAAGCGTCAGGTCCACAAAATTCATTTTCTAATAGTGAACGACAGTTTATTAAAAAGGAGGATGGACAATGACCGCGCATTATAACTATTCTTTATTGAATACAAAAGAGTCTACATACTATCTCGAAGTATCAAACTTTAAATTTAAGAAGCTCATCAAAGAAGGGTCTTTAAATCCGCAGATTTGGACTATGCGTAGCGGAAAAGAGGTGCATTTTTTTGACCCGGTGGAGCTGACTAGAGTAAAGAGAATGTTGATCAAGGAAGGGTATCACTACCAATATGCGTAACAATTCATTAAGCCCCAACTTGGGAAAATAAATCGCTTTTAGGCATCCTTCTTAATGGGTTTGATTTTATTATAGCCATGCTCGCCGTAAGGTTGAAGCTTATCCAACCATTTTTCTTTAAGCTTTTTCAAGGCATCTTTGGCATCAAAATATCCCTCTTCAGGTATTTCTAAGATTTCTAATACCTCAAACACAAACGCTTCCGCTCCAAATTCTTTTAACTCTTCTAGGAGCCCCTTGTTTTGGTACGTCCCCATATCCAAACTAAATCGTTTCCCATTGATAGTCTTCAGATTCGGAGTACTTTCAATGAGCACTTTTAGATTCTTGGTATTTTTGACTTGATAGATACCCGCCTCAACTTTTGTATCTTTGTATTGCCGTTTTAGTTCGTCTTTGCGGTCCATGGTTGTCTCCTCCTTGTTCTTGGAAGCGTTTCTTAGCCAATATTGACTTCCATCGGGCGTTCGATCAAGAAAGCCATATTCGATTAAATACCTTCTCAGCGTTGCGAAATCAGGATAAACATATTTCAAGATCTGATTGATTTCTTTCTCAGTATAGGTATGGTCACCTTGAAATCGCTTTACTATTTGTTGTAAGACAACGAGCTTGTTTTTTTCCTTAATAGAGAAGGTCTTTAAAGGCCCTTCTGTGCCTTCGGGAAAGAGCGTTTTTAATATAAGATCACTATCTTGCTGGGTAACCTTATAACGGTCATCCAGCATTTTTGCGGTTTTTGGAGGATCTAATAGGTTTGACTTGTTTCTTATTTTGTCTTTTAACAGTTCCATCATCACCAGATATACCTTGGACTGACGTTCTTTCTCCTTTAGGGCGAAGCGGTGATTCCGAATCGTAGAGGGACTGCCGATGCCCATGTCTTTTTGTACTTCTCCATCACTTTTTCCCTGGTAAAAAAGACGGATAAGGTTGGTTTGATGCTCCGTAAGACCCGTGACCTTTTTGTCCATCGCAGTTAGATAGTCAAACACTGATTGATGAACTGTTTCAATATGAACGCGCATATATTTGTCCGCTTCATAGAGAATCCCTTGTTCCTCATAAATGATCCCTTTCTCAATATTTTCACCACAGAGCAGGCAAACATAATGGTCTTGCGCTAGAATATAGCCACTTTTTAGGTCTTCAAATGATGAATTCCAAAATAGTTCAGAAAGAGACATAAGACAAACACATCCTTGATTAGTTTAATAATACATAGACATTGTATAATAGTATCTATAAAATATCAATAAAAAGAATGGGGATATCCATAGGAAATATCCATAAGCTATTCGTAAGACCACAAGCTTGTATTGTTTTAAAGGCAATGAAGTTTGTGTTGTCAGAAGAGCCGTTATACGTTATAGTTTTATGAATAAGAGAGTATTTACCATATTCTGAATCGTTTAAATTTTTTGGAGGGCATATGAGTGACGGTAAAATTTACAGCCTATCGAATATTGAGCTGTTTTCTGATTTATCATCCCCTGAATTAGCGGAGCTGGCAAGTAGCTTTCAATGGGAGAATTATGATATCGGCTCCGTGATTATCAAGCAGGGTCAGGAAGAGCATTCCTTTTATATTCTGATCAAGGGAAAAGCGGACGTTATGGTTCAAAAAGAAGGACATCGTTTAATGCGTGTCAATTCATTGGGCCCAGGAGACACTTTTGGTGAATTCTCTTTGCTAACGGGTAAGTCTGCTGCTAAAACAATTCTTTGCCAAGAGCAATGCCAGGTTTTAGAACTGGATGCAGAAAGTTTTGCCCGCATGCTTCTGAGGTGGCCAAAACTTTACCAAACGTTTATTGGCAGATTATCTGAAGATTTAAATGAAGCAAACCTGATGTTATCTGAAACTAAATATAAGGATATTTTACGGTCTACCTTGCAGCTTACCCAATATAAGGATAAGTTTTATGGACTTTGGGGAGGCACCCGCACGACAGCAGAGGTCGAACGGAAACTGGAGGAATTTGCTCACCCCCAGGGATACCTACTTGTAACGGGAGAACGGGGTACAGGACGTCAGATGATGGCGTGGTACGTCCATCAACGCCAATTTGGTAATGAAGCACCCTTTGTCGTGGTGGACGGGCGACGTTTCGACCAGCAGTGGAGAGACTTAATAACGCAACCTGTGGGACATGAGGACGCCTCAGCCTTTCATAACTCTAATCTTTTTGATATTGCTGAGGGTGGCACCTTGTTCATACGGGAAATAAACCTCATATCTCCCCATACCCAGCATAAACTTGCTGAAGCTATGAACTTTCAGAAAAACAAATGTTTCGTCATCGGAAGTATGTACGCGGAACCGGATGATCTGGGGAAAGTGATCATTCCACAATTGCGACAATGTTTTGCTCATACTTATGAAATAGCGCCTTTACGAAAACGTAAACGTGATATTCCCATTTTGGCTCAAGGCGTCCTAGAAAAACTGGCCCAAAAGAACCATCGAAACGTTCCTACTCTGAATCAGGAAGCGACGCAATTATTACTCTCTCATCACTACCATCAAGGAAACGTCTCAGAGTTAATTCAAGTTATTGAACGGGCGTTTTATATTGCGGAACAGGATGTTATTGGGTTAGAGCAGATTTTCTTTGGTCCTACGGCGGAACAAAACGGACGTACGATTAACCTTTTAGCGTGGCCATGGCTAGAAAACTTACTGAAGAAGGGAACGTTTATTGGATGGCTACGACGGGTCAGCGCAACTCTGTTTATCGCGTTGATCTTACTCTTACTTTTTACGCCTGAAATTGCCGTTTCCACCAAGATTTTTGCCTTAGTCTGGGGTTTGTGGTGGCCAATGCTCGCGATTATTTCGCCCTTCTTAGGACGATTGTGGTGTACGGTTTGCCCATTTTCAGCAATCATGGATTTTGTCCAAAAAAAGATGCACTTGAACCGTGCGATTCCAAAAGCTATTATAAAATTTGATTACCTCCTTGTCAGTTTCTTGTTTCTCCTAATCTTCTGGGTTGAAGTGATGACCGACATGCGTATTCGTCCTAGCAACACGGCCGTTTTGTTAATATCTATCCAGCTTTTTGCAATTATTATCGCAGTTCTCTATCCACGGCATACTTGGTGTCGGCACTTGTGTCCATTGGGAGGATTTATCGGGACCGCTTCTATAGGCTCAATGTTAGAGGTGCGAGCGGATGCCACTGTTTGCCTGAATAAATGCACGACGTTTGAGTGCTACGTGGGTAAAGGCGAGGTTCCGGGCTGTCCGATGTCCCAACATCTTCCATACTTAGATAATAATTTAGACTGCAAACTGTGTTTCAACTGTGTACGGAATTGTCCGAATGGTTCTGTGCAAGTTAATTTAAGGCTTGCGGGTCGTGAGGTATGGCATTTAGTTCGTGTGAACCAGGGATACGTCGTGTTGATCGGGGTCATGTTCGCTATTTTGCTTCCTCTGAACTACTTTGCACCCCTCCATGGAATATGGCCTGCCACTTCGTGGAAAGTGTGGTTTAGTCTAGGCTATTGGGCCGCAGGCGTGGCTGGGGGAATGCTTGCTTGGATGATCGGCAAACCCTTTAGAACAAAAGCAGCCTCTCTACGTGTCAAGCTGATTTTCGCAGTGACTCCGTTAGTTCTAGCGGGTCATATTATGTATCAAGTAACTTATATTCCCGGCATTCGTTTTCTTTTATTTGGAGTAGGCTATGAAAATCCGTCGGGATTTCTATCCGTTAATATTCCCGCTACAGCCATAGTTCATGGCATTGCCGCCACGTTTGGGTTAGTATTAACAGGGATAACAGTTGCTCTCGTTTTGTTCAACAGGAAAGGAAAGCGAGCAACTGACTTGAAAGCTTAAAACATGATGGACCTATAAAGTTAATGGACGAAAGCACCAGCATTATGAATGATTGGTGCTTTTTTCCATAACTATTATATTAGTGGACATGAATTGAGAAATAAGGAAAATTATGAATAGATGTGACGATTACCTGAAACTATGAGTTATACTCGCTTCATAATATATCTGTAAAAACTTGTGAACGTTTATCAGTGAGTATATAATAAATTATTATTTGATTAGGGAGGTGCGCCAGTGGAAATTGATAATAATGTTTGGTTACTACTGCTATTAAATCTTACATTGATACTGGCTTCCTCTTGGGTGTGCTATAGATTTTCAAAACGTAGTACACTTCATTCCAAGGTTTCTGAGGGCAACTCCACGATATCCCCCGCAGTGACCAATTTGTCCGCGATTTTTGTAAATCGGCATTTAATGATCAGAAGATTGATTAAAAGTAATTCCGATGATGACGCTTCGCATCACCTTCTTAGTTTACAAGCGTAAAACTAAGGAGGCAAAGGCTTGAATAGATCGGTTGACAGACAAAAAGAGCAAAAGACTGCAGAAGTAATGTTGAAGAGCGTTTATGAACGAATTTTAGCCTAGCTACGCTGGGCTTATTGTTGTGCGCTATGTAAGACCTATTTTGAGGAGGATTTTATTTATATGAATGTTATTGTTGATGGAATGACCAGTTTATTAAATATACTCTATAATTTTTCTGCTTCAGTTGGTTTACCTTATTATGGTGTAGCGATCATACTTTTGACAATTTTAATTAAAACCTTGATTTATCCTTTAACGTATAAGCAAATGGCGTCTATGCGTAAAACGGTTGAGCTACAACCCAAAATCAAAGCACTTCAAGAGAAACATAAAAATGATAAAGAAAAAGCGAATGCCGCAGTTATGGAGTTGTACAAGGAACATAGTGTGAATCCCATGGGCGGTTGTCTCCCAATTGTCGTTCAGTTACCCATTTTTTGGTCATTGTATAGCACGCTCCGCAAGTTTCATTATGGAGCAACAGCAGATGCCGCCCATTGGTTTTTAGGGTTTGATTTAACGAAAACTTATGGCTTTACTTCACCCTATCATCTGCTATTACCGATATTTGCTGCCGCAACAACCTTCCTGCAAACGAAAATAACCAATCCAAATAGTACGGATCCAACGCAGAAAACCATGTTATATATTATGCCGGTGTTTTTTGCCTATATTAGTGCCACAGTACCAGCCGGTTTGGCGTTATATTGGGTGACCATGAATGTCGTTTCTATTTTTCAACAACTTTATATTAATCGAAGATTATCAAACCAAAGCAAGAAGGCAATATAGTTTTTCCGTTTATCTTGACTGGAAACGAAATGCGCGCACTTGTGCGAAAAAGAGAATCAGTAAATATGAGATCCCACATCTAAACTAGTACGCTATTGTATAAGTATAGACAAGGGGTCAAAATATATATGGTGATTAATCTTATACCCATTGGACAATTTATACGCTGTCTCGTAAAATCCATCGTCAGACATAATATCGTTGCCTTAGCTGCCGTCATTGCCTTTTTCGGACTTTCCGCGATGATTCCATTGGCTCTTTTGCTAATATACGGCGCCTCAATTTTGATTCCCAATACCCCAGTACAGAGTTTCCTGTTAGATATTTTGCAATCCTATGTCCCAACCCTACCAGATGCGAAATTATACATTGTTGAAATCGTGTCAAGGTTGGTGACATTGGGCTCGAAGCAAGTCGGCATTGTCGGTGTGATGGGCCTGCTTTGGACCACTTTAGGCGGATTCGTCTCATTGCAGCAGATTCTTGATAACATATGGGAAATTCGTCATCGACGGTCATTTGTCAAACAATATTTGGTTAGCTTTGGTATGCTCGGAATACTATTGTCTTTAACCATCACGACGTCATTGGCAACAACGGTTTCACTGGAACTTGTACAGCGAATTTTCACGAAGGGCAGCTTAACGTTTTGGGTGGCACTTTTTCATGATGTGTCTAGTCTGTCGTTTCCGTTACTGTTGTTTTTGACCTGCCATTTTTGTTATCGTTTCCTGCCGTCAGATACGATGAGGAATTCCTATCTCGTGATAGGCGCCTTGGTTTCCACACTGGGAATATACCTATCTCGGGAAGTCTTCGTTTGGTATTCACAGCACTTGGGGCAGTACGAAATGATCTATGGCAGCCTGACCTTTATTATGCTGTTTACTTTATGGGTTTACATTGTTTGCATAATAGTCTTGTTTGGTGCGGAGGTCGCTGTGACCTTAAGAAATGTTAGTGAGCGTAGTGGAAGAATATAGACAATCACCCGAGAACATATGAAGGCTATCACTTTTCAAGTGATAGCCTTCATATGTTGATCAGATTGGCACCAAACAAGCATTTTTCCCAATAAAGTACTATAATTAGTATTTGATGCCGCTGTTGATCAGGTCTAGTTGATGTTTAGCAAGCTATTAAAAGGCATCAGAAAAATAATAGATGCAGGAGGAATTAAATTGGTTGTTATCAAAACCGAAAAACAAATCTTACTTATGCACGAAGCTGCCAAGATATTAACCGCCTGTCATCGGGAACTCCGTACGATTATCCGTCCAGGAATAACCACGTTGGAAATTGATACATTCGCAGAAAATTTCATGGAGTCGCACGGGGCTAAAGCCGAGCAAAAAGGATACCTTGGTTATCCTTTTGCTACTTGCGCTTCAGTTAACGATGAAATCTGTCATGGATTTCCGACAAGTACACCGCTTAAAGAAGGGGATATTGTGGGTATTGACATGGTTGTAAACCTCAATGGATGGCTTGCGGATTCGGCCTGGACATACCCTGTTGGGCAAATCTCAGAGCAAGCAGCGCAGCTATTGAAAGTTACAAAGGAATGTCTCTATATTGGCATAGAAAAGTCGGTCATTGGCGCTAGAATCGGTGATATTTCCCACGCGATACAAACGCATGCTGAAGCTCAAGGATTCTCCGTTGTGCGGGAATTTACGGGTCATGGTATTGGAGAAATCATGCATGAGGACTTACAAGTTCCCCATTATGGTCGCCCCAATAGGGGCGAGAGACTTAGTGAAGGAATGGTATTTACGATTGAACCCATGATAAACTTAGGCTCACGACGCCTCAAAATTGACGCCAATGAGTGGACCGCTAGAACTGTCGATGGTAGTCTTTCAGCTCAATACGAGCATACCCTTGCGATTACCAAAAATTGTCCTCTTATTTTAACAGAGCAGGATTGAAAGGAGTCATTATATGAGCTTTATTAAGGAATTCAAAGAGTTTTCGACGAAGGGCAACGTGATGGAGTTGGCGGTAGGAATCATTATCGGGAGCGCTTTCGGTAAGATTGTTTCGTCCCTTGTCGCCGATATCATTATGCCTCCAATTGGCCTTATTGCGGGCGGCACAAAATTCACGGATCTTAAGTTTTGGCTGAACAATGCCGTCGTTGATGGCACGGGTAAGGTGGTTAAAGAGGCTGTTACTTTAAATATTGGAAACTTTATTCAGGCAGTTTTTGACTTTCTGATCATCGCGGGTTCCATTTTTTTCATCGTTAGAATAATGAATCGGCTTAAAAGAAAAAAAGTAGAAGAACCCCCTGCTCCAAAAGGCCCAAGTGTAGAAGTGCTGCTTCTGACGGAAATCAGGGATCTTCTTAAGCAAGCAGAAGTGAACTTAAAATAAATAGTGAGCAGGTCGTGAAATAGACAGGAGTGTTTAATAATGAACGGTCAAATTAGAAAAGATATTTCTATAGGTGCAACGGTGGATATCATATTAAAAGCAGACCAAAGAACCGGCAAACTGACGCGAGGCGTTGTCAAAGATCTATTGACAAACTCACAGACTCACCCCCACGGAATTAAAGTGAGACTCACTGACGGGCAAGTCGGAAGAGTTCAAGCGATTATCTAAGGTCTCTTGTCAACAGGAACAGGAACTAGGCCCTTGTTCAACGTTTTAATTAGGTTCCGAAGGTCCTCAGGAAAGGGAGCACGAATGACCATGGGCTGGCCGGTCGCGGGATGTAGAAAAGCGTACATTGAAGAGTGTAAGGCTTGACGTGCCAGTAATGTGGTATCACCACTATAAAGATCATCACCCAGCAACGGGTGTTTAAAGCCTTCACAGTGGACACGGATTTGATGGGTGCGCCCGGTTTCTAAGATAAACTCCAGAAAAGTGGCGTTGGGATAGCGGTGAAAGACCTTATAGTGCGTACAGGCTGGCTGCCCATCGGGTTGAGCTTGGCGCTTAATGAAACTATCGGGTGCAAACCCGATGGGATCGTTTAGGGTGCCCTCATTTTCAAGAACAACGCCTTCAACGAACCCGAAGTAACGTTTCTGGATATGTCCGTGCTCCAGTTGCCAACCAAGTTGTTGATGCGCAAATTGATTTTTGGCGATGATCACGACGCCGGAGGTATTTCGATCAATTCGGTGAATTGGGCGATAGAGGCGATGCTCCCCCTTACGTTCCCAATAACCAACGACGGCATTGCCTAAGGTGTTCGTGAGATAACGGTGTGTGGGATGAACCACTTGTCCCACCGGTTTATTGACCACTAAAAGGTACTCATCTTCATAGAGAATATCCAAGGGGAGATCTTCTCCAGGGAAAGTTGTTTCCTCTTCGGGAAAAAGTTGAATGGATAAGGTTTCTCCTTCTTTGCCCCGCGCCGTTAAGTAGGTGAATTTCCCATCAACCCAAACTTGCTCTCCTTGCTTTAACCGTTGTAATAATCTGAGCGAGAAATGGAATTTGTGAAGCAGGATGGATAAATATTTCTGACCGGAGTCCTCCGCTTGTAATCGATATTCCCATAAAGTAGGTTGTGCGTTCATAATTCCTCCTAATAATGACACCTGTTAATGCGTTGAACGTATTTTTTACATAAAAACCATAATATAAAGGAAAATTAGAGAAGTATGAAGAATGTAAATAATGTCTTCGTTAGACTTGAAAACAATAAGGAGGCCCCAAAATGAAAGATCCTCGTATTGAAAAACTGGCTGATTCCTTAATCAATTACTCGATTGCACTTCAACCCGGTGAAAAAATTCTAATTGAAGTGATAGGACAAGATATTCCACTCGCTCAGGCGCTTGTGCGTTATGCTTATAAAGCAGGTGGGCTCCCTTTTGTGAATACTGTTAATCATACCTTAATGCGTGAACTATTAAAAGAATTCACAGTTGAGCAGGCAGAAGCAATGACCCGGTGGGATCTTGCACGCATGAAAGAAATGCAGGCTTTTATTGGAATCCGGGCAGGAGAAAATGCCAACGAGTGGGCAGATGTCCCTTCTGAAACGATGAAAAATTATTCGTCTCACTACCAAAAACCTGTTCATTCCGAGCAACGGGTACCGCATACAAGGTGGTGCGTGCTGAGATATCCAAACGCGTCTATGGCGCAGTTGGCGAATGTAAGCATTGAAGGCTTTGAGGACTTCTATTTTGATGTGTGTAACTTAGATTATTCTAAGATGTCGAGAGCGATGGATCCACTGAAGGCCCTCATGGAGAAAACCGATCATGTACGGATCATTGGACAAGGAACGGATTTGGTCTTCTCAATTAAAGGAATGCCAGCGATCAAGTGTGATGGGCGCGTCAATATCCCGGATGGAGAGATCTTTACTGCCCCAGTCAGAGAATCAATCAATGGACGGATCAGTTATAATACCCCGTCACTTTTCCAGGGCTTTACGTATGAAAACATTGTCTTGGAATTTGAAAACGGAAAGATTGTCAAAGCGACGGCGAACGATACGGAACGGATTGATTTAGTTTTTAATACGGACGAGGGGGCACGTTACGTCGGCGAATTTGCGATTGGCGTCAATCCCTATATTCACACACCGATGAAAGACACACTGTTTGATGAAAAGATTGATGGAAGTTTCCATTTCACCCCAGGATCCTGTTATGATGATTGTGACAATGGCAATAAATCGGCGATCCACTGGGATTTAGTGTGTATTCAAAGGCCGGATTATGGCGGCGGAGAAATTTATTTTGATGAAATATTGGTTCGTAAAGATGGACTCTTTGTCTTACCAGAACTTGGAGTTTTAAACCCAGAAAATCTCAAGTCTTAAAGCGTGTAGGTGGTGTGCGAAACAAATGAAAATATTATGCAGTTTGCCAGTTCAGAAGGAGCAACAGGAACAGGTTCGTTCTATTCTAAGTGACGCAGAACTCTTGGGCGTCAAAGACTTTTCACAGGTGGACCTTGAAGTGCAAGTTCTTATTGGTTTTGGGTCAGAAATTACAGAAGAAACACTGTCTCATTTTCCGAAGTTGCGCTGGATTCAAGCCATCAGTGCTGGCATAGATAACCTACCGCTTCAAGCGATGGCGGCACGAGGGATTGCCTTGACAAATGCTCGAGGTGTCCATCAGATTCAGATGTCTGAACATATTCTCTGGAGTATCCTAACGATTATGCGCCAAGGTCAAATTTCGATACGCCATCAGGAGCACAAAGTATGGGAACCAGAGGTGCATCTTGAAGAACTGTATGGGAAAACCGTCTGCATAGTCGGGGCGGGAAGTATTGGCGCAGCGGTGGCCAAAAAATGCCGCGCGTTCGGGATGACCGTATGGGGAATAGCTCATAGCGTGAAGCATGATCCAGCCTATGATCGTATGGGCACGATGACCGATTTGTCCGCTTTCTTGGGGCGTAGCGATATTGTGGTTGTGCTTGTTCCGCTGACGACTGAGACGCTTGGGATGTTTCATAAAGACTTATTCAATCAGATGAAAACTGGAAGCTATTTTGTTAATGTTGCGCGTGGCCCCGTGGTAAACGAGTCAGATCTTTTGGTGGCATTAAATGCTGGCAAGATTCGTGCGGCTGCCTTAGATGTCTTTATGCAAGAACCTCTTCCCGAAAGCAGCCCTTTTTGGGGGATGCAAAACGTCTTGCTAACGCCACATATTGCAGGGCACACACCGCATTATACGGCGAGAGTCTTTGAAATCTTTACTAAGAACTTACGCCTTTATCCGAATTTTGAGCAGATGCTCAATCATATGGACCTTTGTAAGGGATATTAAGTTGAGCGTGACTTAGTTTATGATCATGGAGGTGTGTATTATGGTTAATAAATTACTGGCTGTTTTTCTAGGCGCAGTTTTATGGGGAATAGGCATGTTCTTTATTGTCGCAGTGGCCATCGGAAAGTATGGACTTATTGCATTTTTTGCCGGAATTGTTCTGGCGTTGGGACTGTTGATACGCAAGGGGTTTGTAGAGAATAAGAGTAGCACGGACCTATGGATCCTTATTTTTCGAGGTTTGGCCGTAGAAGCGTTGTTTTTCCCAATTGCTAATCTTATTATGGTATACGTGGTCTATAATGGTTGGCCCTATGCGGAGACACGGGCGGTACTCATAGAAAGTGGTTTAATTGCTGCTATTCTAGCCGGCGTGTTTGTATTTAATGCGCACTTGCTGAATACAAAGATTCGCCATTTGCGCACCCGCTTAGAAGAAAGTAAGCAAGACACAGTCACGAGTCACAAATCAAGTAAAGAGGTAACGGTGAACTTGGATAAGGAGTCGATTAGAAAAGACCATGATGAGTAAACGATTACGGTTAATTTATAATCCCTACGCTGGTCGGCGTAAATTCACTGCGCAACTGGATACTGTGATCCGTATTTTCCAAGAAAGCGGGCATGAGGTAAGTATGCATCGGGCATCGTCTCCCGAAGATGTTGAACGGATTGCCTCAGAAAGTATGGATGTGGACCGTTTGGTGATTGCCGGGGGAGATGGCACGATTCATCAGGCCGTCAACGGCTTACTCCAAATTCCAGCGAAGAAACGCCCAGTCCTAGGTATATTGCCAGTTGGAACCGCGAATGACTTAGCCTACGCGTTACATTTGCCGAAAAGCATATCTGAGGCTTGTAAAGTCATTGGCAAAGGAAGCACGTTTGAAATGGATACCGGAAAGCTCAACGACCGTTATTTTGTGAATGTGGCCAGCGCGGGACTTTTAACGGATGTATCTCAAAAAGTTGACACCCGGGTCAAAAATACCCTTGGGCAATTAGCGTATTTCCTCAAAGGCATCGAAACACTACCGTCCTTTAAACCCTTTCATGTCGAGTATGAAAAGGACGGAAAGCGATGTAAGGAAGAGGTCGTTCTGTTTATGGCGGCGAACGGCCTTTCAGTTGGGGGACTTAGGCAACTCGTGCCAAGAGCTTCGCTCACTGATGGTAAGCTGGACGTTTTGATTGTCCCAGCAGCAGGATGGCCTGAGACCTTGCGTCTTCTGTTAAGAATTTTGACTGGCGAAAAAGCGGACGCAAAAAATATTGTAGAGTTCCACACTTCGGACTTGACGGTATACACTGATCGCCCGATTAACTCGGATCTGGATGGAGAATCTGGTCCGGAGAGCAGCTGGCACATTCAAATAGGTCCTAAAATTTCAGTAATCTGCTAAATAATTGTTGACCAGGACCCTTTTTGCCCGTCAATCATCAGACGGGCTTGATTTTTGTCCGTTTATACAGGTGTTATAGGGATATAATAGAGTGTGTAGGAGAAAATAGGAAAAAAAGAACTGATGAGTGATGAGTAGGTAAGAGCGGAGGCGTTTTATGATCGGTACAGAATTTCAACAGGAAATCTTAGAAAGACTCAGTGAACTATGTCCGGTCTATATTGTTGGAGGAGCTGTTCGTGATGCGCAATTGGAGATTCCTTCGAAGGATGTCGATGCGGTCGTGGCACTTCCACTTCTGGAAATAGAGAAAAAACTCTTCGATTGGGGTTATAAACCTCATCTCATAGGGGCGCACCAGCAGACGGTCAGTTTATTTCGGGGGACAGAACGAGTGGACATCGCCGCTTTCTCAGGAGACGTCGAAACGAATGCGCTGTGTAGGGATTTCACACTGAATGCTATTTATCAAGACGTTCGGACAGGCGAAATTAAAGACCCGCTGAACGGTCTTCTAGACTTGCGTGAAAGTCGCCTGAAAGCATGTGGGTCTGCGGCTGAGCGGTTCAAAGAAGATCCACTCAGGATATTGCGTCTTATTCGGCTAGCCGTCCGCTACTGCTTTGCAATCGAGCCAGAGACATGGTTGGCTGCGGTAGAGCATGTCCCATACCTTTCGGAAGTTTCGACGGAACGGGTAACGGAAGAATTGGGACGAATTCTTATCTTAGATAAGATTGATGAGGCCTTAGGAATGCTCGATGATTTAGGGTATTTTCAGACTTACATCCCTGAACTAGCTAGGCTAAAAGGACTCGTTCAAAATCGATATCACACCAAAGACGCTTGGGAACATACCCGACACGTCGTGAAAAATACAGAACCTCGTATCGCTTTGCGTTTAGCGGCATTATTTCATGATATGGGAAAATGGGAAACTGCCAGTCGGGAATGCAACGTTTGGGGAATAATTCACCTGACCGATCACGGGTATGAAGTCGATGGATTTAAACTGGAAGGAAAAAACTTAGAGCGGTGGACAAACAAAGAAGCTGAGGTTCACGGGGGAAGGCTTGATAACTATCCTGATACGATTATTGTAAAACGTGTCAAACCAGCGCGAGCGACGCAAAGAAAACAACTTGAAATGGTCCCAGACGGAAAACGGCACTTTTTACAACATGAGAGGGAGAGCGCTCGGCTGGTGAAGGAAATTTTACCCCGTTTCCGATGGAGTATGGTGCTTCCCGGGGGTAGTCTTGGAGAACGTGAACTTGAATATCTAGTAGGGCATCATATGTTGGGGACGCTGACTTTTATGAGCGAATTAAAAGGAGAAATGGACCAGACCAAGTTTCGCAATAAGACTCGTCGCTTTGCTTGGGAGATTGGCTGGAACGGGCAAGTGTTCGACCAACAAAGAATTGACAACCTGCTAGCTTTGTGGCGAGCGGATTACCTGGGTGGGAAGCAGGCTGCTGCAGAAAATATAGATCGGTTCGATGAGATTCAGGGCGAAATCAGACATGCCTCAGATTTCTTGGTGGAGCGAGCTAGTCAGCTTGATTGGAGTCAATTCGAACAATTTTCCCTTGGCAAAGGACTAGAAGGAGAACGGTTCGGGAGGTTCAAAGAACAGGTGCGCCGCCAGGTCATGATGGACACAAAGTATCGGTTAACAGACCCTCAATTCCTCGAACGGGAATATCAATTTTATTGGAAACCAAGTTCTGTAACATCAACGGCAAAGTGAAATAAATGGAAATAAACCTTGACTTGAAGGAAGGGTAAAGCTATAATTTCCCCAACGAAGGGGGCTGTTATTTCAATGGAAAAACAATGGCGTTGTACTGTATGTGGGTATCTCCATAGCGGCGAAAATCCACCAGAGATCTGTCCGATTTGTGGTGTGGATGCTAGCTTATTTGAACTTGTTTCTCAGTCAGATGAACATAATAATGCAGCGAAAACTACCTCTGATATAAAACCAGTTGCTAAGCCTGTCCCAGTCATCGAGCAACCAGACAAAGAACAAGCCATTCGTCAGGCGCTTTACCGGATCTCGTACGGCCTATATATTATCACGGCACAGGCTGGAGGCCGGGATAATGGACAATGTGCGAATACCTGCTTCCAAATCACCTCAGATCCGGCGAGACTGGCTATCGGAATCAATAAGCAAAACTTGACGCATGAACTAATTCAAAAGAGTGGGAAATTTGGCGTTTCAGTGCTCAATCAAACAGGTCATAATTACGCACGGGGGTTTGGATATCGATCAGGTCGCGATGCTAATAAGTTTGAGGGGGTAGCAGTTCATCGTGGCGTATCTGGCGTCCTTTTACTCGATGATGCGCTTGTAACCATGGAAGCAACGGTCAGGGACCAAATGGATGCTGGGACACATACGTTATTCCTAGCTGACGTTACCAGCGGGGAGATACTCCAAGAAGGAGATCCTATGACCTATGCTTATTTTAGGGCAAGTAAGTAAGTAAGTAAGTAAGTAAGTAAGTATTTATACAAGAAAATAATGGCGGACTTAGTACGCCAAAAGAAAATTCGGCATAAATTCCTACTGCAAATTAGTAAGGAGTTTATGCCGAATTTAGGTTATTGCTAATATATGTTTTTTCCAATATGAGGTATAATGTTCAATATGAACCATATGAACCATATGAACCACAAGCGATAAAATGTGTCTTGGTGACTAACTGGAGTATATCAAAAGGTGGAAGTATAACCTAGGGAGGAACCCCATGGACCTGGATGAACAAAAGCGGTGGAGGACGAACATAAAAAGATGGGGCCAGGAGCTAGGCTTTGTCTCCATAGGGTTTACCACAGCGCAGCCGATAGAGGGTCTAGACTTACTGTTGCAAGCACGAATTGATCAAGGATTGTCGACGCCTTTTGAAAGCAAGGACATAAAGCTGCGGGTCGACCCTAAAGTCGGCTGGCAAAGTTGTCAGACCGTCGTGGTTTTGGCCTATCCGCTTCCTTATTCGTCCTTTCCACAGAAAGGCGAAGGCATTGTTGCCCGCTCCGCAGTGGGGGAAGATTATCATCACTTTATGGATCACAAGATAGATCGTCTGGTCGAAATCATGGCGATCAATGACTGGCCGGGCATTTCACGGCGGCAAGTGGATACTGGGCCTCTCGTCGAGCGGGCCTTTGCGCTTCGGGCAGGAATTGGCTGGATCGGACGAAACCAACATCTCATTATTCCGGGCTGCGGTTCTTTTGTCGCTCTAGCTTTGCTCTTTTTGGATCAAGAGATTGAACCAGACACTGCCTTGAGATCAAACCAATGTGGAGCCTGTCAAGGGTGTGTTGAGGCATGTCCGGCTCAAATCCTGGGGAAGGACCCGTTTGCGGCCAAACACTGCGTCTCTTATCTTACCCAGAGTAAGGAGGTTCTCACGTCTCAGGAACGTGAGAGACTTGGGTTAAGACTATTTGGATGTGACACCTGCCAAGAAGCTTGCCCACACAACAAAGAAAGAATGGAGGAGGAACAAAAGTCCTCGTTCCCCTTCTCACTGCGACGTGGTCTTGATTTACTCGAAACTCTCAATATAACGAAAGGAGAGTTTCAAAACCGTTTTAAAGCAACAGCTGCAGGATGGCGTGGAAAGGGCGTTCTTCAGCGTAATGCCTTTTTAGCCCTGCAAAATCTTCAAGATGGACGGTGTGAACGTTGGTTGGTAGAACGCCAGAAGAAGCAATCGGTGCCGCCAATAATTACCCCTTACCTTACAAACAAGTTGAATTTGAAAGGCCAGTAACTACCCGTAATTACATGAAGCGCAAGTAATCAATGGATTTTATTAGAAGGCGAAAAAGGGAGAAGGAATTTCTATGAAGAGAGAAATCGTAGGCTTGATCGTAATAAGTGTTTTTATAACCTTATTTATGACGAGTTGTAAGAGCAACCCTACAACAGGAAATGCTGAGAAAATAGTCAACGAAAACGTTGATAACCAAGTGGCGAAACAACCGGACAATCAAGCTGATCCAGCAGAAGTCTATACTATAAAAATGTCTCACAACTGGTTAGCATCATCTCCAGACTTGAAAAGTTTATTTAATGATTCTGATTTAGTGTTACTCGCAAGTGACGTTAATGCAAAGTATTATGCTCTCAATGGGGGATCAATACTAACACAATTTATCCCAAAAGTAATAGAAACATATAAGGGTACCTATGATGGAGGTTACATTGAATCAGTGGGTGGCATTGTTGATTATAATGACTACATGAAAAAAAATCCTGACCCCAATAATAAGAATAAATTTGTGACTTCATCAGGCGGACAACCGAAGAAAATCCAACAGATTGTCGGTGACATGGTCATTCTAAAACCTGGTGAGGAGTACCTATTATTTTGCAAAAATTACTATGGTAAATTAACAGTCACGAATGGAAATCAAGGCGTATTTAAAATAGAAGGTAATAAAATTTCCAACAAAGTATTAAAAGCGAAGGATAGTTTAACGAAAGATATTGAACGAAAGTTAAATGCCCCGTTAAATACTTTAGTCAATGGTGGTGTTGAAAAGAATAAATTCATCGACATTTTGAAACAACAAAACTTCAATCGTCTATAATATCCCATAGGTCTATGCCTTCCAATTGATCGGCAAATTTTTTAAAGAGGCTAAATGTGAGTTTTCACATTTAGCCTCTTTATTCGTTGCGTAATTATTGGTTGTTTTGTTTACTTAATCTACGCTCCACAAAACGTGTAATACGTTTAAGGGCTTCTTGAAGTTGCTCCGTGGAATAGGCATATGAACAGCGAATATAGCCTTCTCCGGAAGGGCCAAAGGCGGTGCCCGGAACGACCGCTACTTTTTCTTCCTTAAGCAGTTCTTCGGCAAACGTCTCGGAGGATAAATGGGTCTTTGAAATATCCGGGAACACATAAAAAGCACCTAAGGGTTCGAAACAGTCGAGACCCATTTGCCGAAAGCCGTGTACCATCAGGCGACGTCGTCGGTCATAAGCCGTGACCATGTCATTCTTCGCTTCAGTGGCAGAACGTAATGCTTCTAAGGCCGCAATTTGTCCCATGATGGGGGCACAGAGCATCGTGTATTGGTGAATACGTGTCAGCCCTTCAATGAGACCAGGATGACCCGCAACGTACCCGATTCTCCAGCCAGTCATGGCGTAGGATTTTGAAAAGCCGCTGACAAAGAGTGTGCGGTCGCGCATTCCGGGTAAGCTGGCAAAGGAGACATGTCTTCCATCATAGGTCAGGTCAGAGTAAATATCATCAGCAAGCACGAGAAGATCGTGTTTGGCCACAAAATCAGCGATGGGGATAAGATCCTCACGACGCATGATGGCACCGGTTGGGTTATTCGGGTAGGACAAGACTAAGACCTTGGCTTTGGGTGTAACCACTCGATTTAAGTCTTCCACGCGTAAACGAAAGTCCTCTTTAGCATGGGTTGGAACGTAACGAACACTTGCCCCCGCTAATATTGCACAGGGGGCATAGGATACGTAGGACGGATCCGGCACTAACACGACATCTCCTGGATTAAGCACGGCCCGCATTACCAGATCGACCGCTTCGCTCGCTCCAGCGGTTATGAGGATTTCATTCGAAGGGTTGTAGGAGAGTCCCAAGGTGACCGATAAATGGTGTGAAAGTTCTTCGCGCAACTCAAGGAGACCGGCATTACTTGTATACATGGTCTGTCCCTCTTCTAAGGAAAAGATACCACTTTCTCGCACGGCCCAAGGGGTGACGAAATCGGGTTCTCCGACCCCTAATGAAATAACATCCTTCATCGTTGCGACAAGATCAAAGAATTTCCGGATCCCGGAGGGCGGGAGACCTGCGACATGGGCGGCAAGGTAACGGTTCATGGCGAAACCATGAGACGCTGAAGCGTCTCTTCTTGTCCAAGAAGCTCAACCCCGTCTTGCTTATAGCGGCGAAGCACAAAGTGGGTCGCGGTGCTCTGGATATGCTCAAGAGGGGCTAGCTTTTCTGCCACAAAAAGAGCGACGTCTTGCATTGTTTTACCTTCAATGAGCAGAGATAAATCGTATCCGCCTGACATAAGAAAGAGCGCCTTGATCTCGGGGAATTTTTGTAATCGTTTGGCGATTTTATCGAAGCCATAGCCCCTTTGGGGTAAGACTCTAACTTCGATCAAGGCGGAAACCTTTTCTTCGCCAGTTCGAGACCAGTTGATCATGGGTTGATAGCAGACAATGACTTTTTCCTTTTCCCAATTGATGATCCGTTCTCGGATGTAGTCAGTGGTCAATCCGGTTTGTACAGAAAGCTCATCTGGGGTAAGGCGACAATCTTCAGCGATGAGTTTAAGTAGTCTATGTTCCTCTTCATTTAGCACTTTAATACACCTCTTTAATTATATACGACATAACAACGTTGATTATAACACTCTTTTATACAACAGGACCAGATGTGGAGGGAACCTCAGAGGCAATTTCTGAGGTCGCTCATACTAGTCAGAAAGTATAACTTTTTGTTATATACTTTCTGCAGCATAAGGGCAACTAAGGCGACCGCAGGCGCCTGAAGGCTTGGCGCTAGCCAAGTTTTCTTTATCAGATTAAAGCTTTTGTCGCATTAAGAAGTCCCCCAGCAAGGAGAATTTTAATTTGCCGCTCGGTGAGATCATGCTTCACCCAAACCGGTGCTGAGTCGTTATTTAGGGTAATAGCAAAAGGGGTCGCTACTTGAATCGCCTGATGCACGTCTAAGAGGTGTAAGGTATCTCCTGAATGTAAACGAGTCAGATCTTCTTCGTTGACAAAGGTCAGTGGAAGTATGCCAAAATTTATTAAATTAGCACGGTGGATGCGAGCAAAACTCTGGGCCAAGACAACGCGTAGTCCCAAGTACATAGGCGCAAGGGCGGCGTGTTCACGACTTGAGCCTTGACCGTAATTATGGCCAGCCACAATGATGCTTTGCTTTAAAAGCTTGGCCTTAGACGCAAACTGATCGTCCACTTTGTGAAAGACGTATTCTGAAATGGCCGGAATGTTGGAACGAAGTGGCAGAATCTTGGATCCAGCCGGCATGATATCGTCGGTCGTCACATTATCACCAAGCTTTAAAATGATCGGTAAGCTTAGCGCGTTTTCTAGTGCAGGAGCAAGGGGAAGCGGTAGAATATTGGGGCCGCGCCGAATTGGGGTATCGGAAGCACCGGGGGGTAAAATCATGCTGTCATCGATACGAAACAGCTCGGGGAAATCAACCACGGGAGGAAGTCCTAAAGTACGAGGATCGGTTAAATAACCGGTCAAGGCACTGGCCGCTGCCGTCTCAGGGCTGGCCAGAAACACGGAAGCGTCGTGGGTTCCGCTCCGACCTGCGAAATTGCGGTTAAACGTTCGGACGGAAATTCCTTTTGAAACGGGTGATTGGCCCATTCCAATGCACGGACCACAAGACGATTCAAGCAGTCGTGCCCCACTATCTAAGAGATCAGTCAAGGCACCATTATTGGCAAGCATGCTTAAAACTTGACGAGACCCGGGAGAAATTACTAAGCTTACGTTTGGATGAACGTGCTTTCCTTTGAGGATCTGACGAACAATCATCAGGTCTTGATAGGATGAATTGGTACAGCTACCGATCGCAACCTGTTGTACAGGCAGTGTCGAGTGATCTGTGACGGGACCCACATTGTCTGGGCTATGGGGTTGAGCTACCAATGGAACAAGTAGAGAAAGGTCGATGGTAATGTCTTCATCATAGGCGGCATCCTCATCGGCAGTGAGCGGTACAAAGTCCTCCGCTCTTCCTTGTGCTTCTAAAAACCGAAGGGTTTGCTCGTCACTAGGAAATATTGAAGAAGATGCCCCGAGTTCTGCCCCCATATTGGTAATGGTTGCGCGTTGTGGTACTGTAAGGGTTTTCACACCCGGTCCAGCATATTCGATGATTTTACCAACACCCCCTTTGACAGAGAGTACCCGAAGAATTTCTAAAATAATATCTTTGGCTGAGACCCAGTCTGAGAGCTGCTCCGTGAGCCAGATGCGAAGGACTTTGGGGTTCGGAAGATAAAAAGCCCCTCCGCCCATGGCGACCGCAACATCTAAGCCCCCGGCACCTATAGCCAGCATTCCCATTCCGCCAGCAGTGGGGGTATGGCTGTCTGATCCGAGTAAGGTTTTACCAGGTTTAGCAAAGCGCTCAAGATGTACTTGGTGACAAATCCCGTTTCCTGGTCGGGAAAAATATGCACCAAACCGTGCCGCGGCACTTTGCAAAAAAGCATGGTCATCAGCATTTTCAAACCCTGTTTGAAGGGTATTGTGATCAATATAACTGACCGAACACTCGGTCCGGACCCTGGAAAGGTTCATTGCTTCAAATTGCAAATAAGCCATTGTTCCAGTGGCGTCCTGGGTTAACGTTTGGTCAATCTTAAGGGCGATTTCGCTTCCTTTTTCTAAATCACCGGAAACTAAGTGCGAGGTTAGTATTTTCTGAGTTACATTTTGCCCCATGAATGATTCCTCCTTTGAATGTCGTATTAACTTTACCAAAAACAAGACGGAACATCTAGAGTTTTCCCTAAAGTATACAGAATATCTGTTTTAGGAGGGGACAGGTCCGTTGTTTGGGCTATATTATTGAACGTTTTCATGAAAATAAGTAGAATTTCCGACTTATTCCGAATGCGATGCACGAAAAATTGACATGCTTTGATATTATTAGGTTGGGTTTGTCATAATTTCGGGTTATAATAGCTTAATAGGTCGGTCATAGACTACCTTCTAATATGATAGAAACTTTGTGACTGGGAGGAATTAGCACACTATGCCCATGTATGAATTTGGCTGTCCGAGCTGTGGCATCCTGACAACGGAATTATGTAAAATGGGGGAAAATGGTGATCTCCTAACGTGTGCTGACTGTGGTCACGCTGGGCTCGCGAAACATATTTCTGGGTTTGCAAGTTTGGGAGTGTCCGGAGGTTCTGGGGGCAGAAATTGCTCATCAGGTTGTCGTGGGAACTGTGCTGGGTGTCATTGAAAGGGGAACAAACGTCTTGAACAAGCGTCTGAATATTGTCCTGGTTGAGCCAGAAATCCCTCCAAATACGGGGAATGTGGCTCGGCTTTGTGCTGCAACTGGGGCAACGCTTCATTTAGTCAAGCCATTAGGGTTTAGTATCGACGATAAGCAATTAAAACGTGCCGGATTAGACTACTGGCACTTATTGGATATATACATTTATGAGAACTTCGAAGATTTTGAGGAAAAAAACCCAGATGGACCCCGTTACTTAGCGACCACAAAAGGTGGACGAACGTATACTGACATCACCTATGAACCGGGAGGATACCTGCTTTTTGGGAAGGAAACGAAAGGTCTGTCTCCTGAAATTTTAGCACGTTACTCGGAAACGAACTTTCGCTTACCGATGCGAGCGGAAGCCCGTTCCTTAAATTTATCAAATTCTGTTGCAGTGGTTGTTTATGAAGCACTACGTCAATGGGGTTTTCCGGAGCTTGTATGAAAGGGGATCAATCATGACCTATGCGTTAACCTTTTTCGTGGCAGTTGCGATAGCGGCAATCGCTACGCCGTTATCAATGAAATTAGCGGGTAGGTGGGGAGCTATTGCTTATCCAGGAGGGCGGCATGTTCACGCTAGGCCGATACCTTGTCTTGGTGGGTTGGCAATTTATGCTGCATTTTGGTGCGCCGCCTTAATCATGCAAGTGTGGACTGTACAAATGTCCGGATTGTTCCTGGGAAGCACAATCCTTTTGCTAGTGGGAATTTGGGACGATATCCGAGGAATGCGACCCTTAGTTAAGCTTTTCTGGCAAATTTCGGCAGCGGCAGTTCTTATCGGCTTTGACTTTTCTATGAACTTCATTTCCCTACCCTTTATGGAGAACTCAATTGTTTTTCATTCACTAGGGTTAGGTGCTATTGGCGTTATTTTAATGCTTTTTTGGGTTGTCGGGTTGGTTAACACCGTTAACGTTTCAGATGGACTTGATGGTCTAGCCGCAGGGATTTGTTTCATCGTGGCTCTTTTACTATTCTGGTCTGCCAATCGGATTGGTCAATTACCTGCTGCCAATCTTACACTAGCCCTAGCCGGAGCGCTCCTTGGGTTTCTGTTTTTCAATTTCCCTCCGGCACGCGTTTTCATGGGAGATTCAGGTAGCATGTTCCTAGGTTACATTATTGGCGGAATTTCTATCATGGGTCTGCTTAAAACGGCGACGATTCTGGGGTTGGTTTTCCCACTCCTTGTTTTAGGAATGCCGGTGACAGATCTAACCTTTGCCATTATTCGACGAAAGCTGAGGGGGCAGTCGGTGGCAACCGCTGACAGAGGCCATCTACACCATCGTTTACTCGATGCTGGGTTGTCACAACGGGCGGCGGTGCTTTCAATGTATGGAATCAGCGCTTTCTTTGGTGTGGCTGCTGTACTTGGCGCCAAAGGGCAATGGATCTGGGCTTTGGTTATTCTCATTGTAGTTTTTGCCCTGCTGATTATCATTCTCATGCGCAGAACAGCGATGCTCACGGTGTTTAGTCGTCGCAATTCAAAATAAACGAAATCTTAAATGAACGTTATCCTAAATGTTTCCTTTGTATTTCAAAGGCATACTCAATCTACTTTTTCTATCATTGCATATGATGGTAGGAAAGGGGGTATAAGTATGCCATTACAAGTGTTTGCCTTCTATAACGGCCTAACAGAACAAGCCAAGGGTTATCCGTATCTTAAACGCTACGGTAATATCATCAACCAATTAGCACTTTTCCAGATAGCTATTCAGGATAATGGAACGCTACTAGGTCAGCCGAGTCGACGGCTCGTTCAGGAGGCCCATGCTAAGGGGAGTAAAGTCTTCTTGGCGGTTAGTAATCTAACGACAAAAGGTCAGTTTTCATCTGCTTTGATCGGACGGATTGTCCGAGATCAAGAATTTGCCAACCTTGTTTGGCGGAACATAAGGGATATGCTCGTTGACTATCAATTTGATGGGGTCAATCTAGATTTAGAGAAAGCCTTGCCTGCAGATCGGCCCCTTTTCACCCAGCTTATCCAAAAGTGGTCTACTATGTTTAAGCAGGCAAATATCCTCGTTTCGATTGACGTACCGGCTAAGAGTTCAGATGATCCATTGGATATTTGGAAGGGATCTTTTGATTATCAGGCGATTGGGCAAGCTGTCGATGAGGTCATCATTATGACCTACGAAGAGCATTGGCCGGCTAGTCCCCCGGGATCGGTCGCTTCCATCCCCTGGGTTACGGGTATCTTAGATTACGCCCTCGCGACGATTCCACCACAAAAAATTTATATGGGGATTCCTATCTATGGGTATGATTGGTCAGAAATGGGAGGCGCCCAAGTAATCGGCTATCAACGGGCAGTAGAGCTTGCACGACGTCATGGAGCCCCCTTGCAATGGGATGCAAAGCAACATAGCACTTACTTCCGTTACGAGACTAGAGGGGTCCGCCATACTGTTTATTTTGAAGATCCTCGTAGCTTGAAAGACAAGTTGGATCTAGCATTGCAAAAGGGTATCCGTGGTGTAGCACTATGGGAAATGAACCTCAGCTATCCAGCTTTCTGGGATGTACTTCAGACCTACGTTCAACGTTGATAAAGAAAACGTACTTTCAGTGGAGGTGTAACTCCATGAGGTAAAGCAATCTTAGAAAGCAAATAGGAGATGTAAAATGCATATATATTTTCATGGACATTCCTGCTTTGAAATTAAGGGGAAGTCAGGAAGGATTCTTATTGACCCCTTTTTGACGGGAAACCCAAGCACCACGGCGAAACCCGAAGATTTTACTCAACTTGATGCCATCCTGGTCACTCATGGGCATAGTGATCATCTGGGTGATGCGATACAATTATCTAAGCAAACAGGCGCCCCGATTATCGCTGTTTTTGAGTTAGCTGTTTATTGCCAAAGTCAGGGAGCGACGATCCACGCGATGCATGTTGGAGGAAAGCACCAGTTTTCCTTCGGCTGGGTTAAACTCACGCAGGCATTGCATGGATCTGGGATTGAAAACCCTGATGGAGGAAACATGATCTATGGTGGTGCGCCCTGTGGGTTTTTAATTCAAATAGAAGAAAAATGGCTTTATCATGCTGGAGACACAGGGCTGTTCGGTGATATGGAGCTCATAGGTCGTCGGCATCCCTTAGCGGTTGCTATGCTCCCAATTGGAGATAACTTTGTCATGGGAATCGAGGAAGCCGTACAGGCTGCGCAGTTATTAAGGCCTAAGATCGTCATTCCGATGCACTATAATACTTTCCCTCTTATTGTTCAAGACGTGGGAGAGTTCGAGCGTCTCCTCCAACGCAGGGCTCCGGAGAGCAAACTCAGTGCGTTAAAATCCGGTGAAATGATCGAGGTGTGAAAGACTTCAACTAAACTTCAGATGGAGTCAAATCCCATCTGAAATAAGTTTCCCATAAAAATATTCCGCTTGATTTATTCAGGCGGGATATTTTTATGCAAAAAAGGTAAAACTCCTAATAGGAAGGAGATGAGCTTCTTGACAAGAAAACCATGTTCGCCACGTTGTCTTTATGCGATTGAAGGGCATTGCAGATTAGAACGCATTCTTGGAGAGCGGCAGGCAGCGACCTGTCCACATTATGAGGAAGACTATTTAATATGATAAGTAGAGGGAGGGTCTAGTATGAAACAGTCAAAACCTAAGTTGAAGCGAATAGATCCGCTTGAACCGTTGAAAATGGAAATTGCAGCTGAATTGGGGTTACTCAATCAGATTCATAGTGAGGGGTGGCATTCTTTAAGTGCCAAAGAGGCAGGGAAAATTGGAGGGATCATGACCCAAAGAATACGGAAAAAGAGTTCGGAAAATAGCTAAAAAAACGTGAACGAAGGATAAGCATGGTTGAATACGGATTTTTGTGATATATTTAACTTCGTATTGTAATATGTGGGGAGCGTTTTTGAGTTGACAAAGCACCAACAAATTTTAACCTTTATTGAAGAGCTTGCTATTGGCAGTAAAGTTTCCGTGCGTTTTATTGCCAAAGAGTTGGACGTCAGTGAAGGGACAGCTTATCGGGCTATAAAAGAGTCAGAAGCAAAAGGATTTGTCCGTTCAATTCCCAAAGTGGGAACGATCCGAATTGAAGGGGTCAAAGAACGACAAATTGAAGACCTAACGTTGCGTGAAGTTTCACAGATTGCCGAAGGGATTGTTATTTGCGGCTTTGAGTTTCTCGATCGCTCTCCTAATAAGTTCACGATCGCAGCAATGGAAGTCGATACTATGGGACGGTACCTAGAAGACGAAGCGTTGTGTATTGTAGGAAACCGACGGGACGCTCAGATTTTCGCCTTGGAACATAATGCTTCACTGTTGATCACCGGAGGCTTGGAACCAGACGAGGCGGTTGTGGCCTTGGCACGACAGAATAATTTGGTGATCATTCAATCTCCCTATGATACCTTCGCCGTCACTTCGATGATTAATCGTGCGCTCTATGATCGATTAATTCAGAAAGAACTTATTTTAGTAGAAGATATTATGGTGAAGGATGTCAGCTATTTAAGAGCGAATATGACGGTTGGAGATTGGCGAACTCTTTCTCAAAGTACGGACCACAGCCGTTTCCCTGTCGTAGAGGAAGATATGACCCTTGTGGGGATTGTGACGGCGGTAGACGTTGCCGGAGCGGATGTTAATGCGACAATCAAAGATGTGATGAATGCGAATCCCTTTATGGTCGGACGAGATGATCCCGTGACCCATATTTCCAGAATTATGGTTTGGGAAGGTTGGGAAATTGCGGTGGTTGCGGATCAGGGGAAACTGATTGGAATCGTAAGCTTACAAGACGTCATCGAGGCTTACCAACAAGTTCAAAAACAACCTCAGTTTGGTGAAACCGTGGACAACCTTGTTTTAAGCGGATTCAGATTTGTTGATAATGCCGAGCATCTCACAATAGAAGGCGAAATTACCAACTCCATGGTGAATGACTTCGGTTCAGCAAGCTGTGGCGTTCTGGTGACTGTCATGAACATGGCTGGCTATATTGGGTTGCGAAAGAAGTATCGGCTCGATGCAATCACCGAAAATTTTACGCTTTATCAACTGCAGCCCATTGCAGTGGGGACGGAAATAAAAGTCACGGCAAAACTATTGCTCGTTGCTAAAAAACATTGCAACATTGAAGTCGATGTCACGGTTGATAATGTTGTCGTTGCTAAGGGTCTTATGACTGCTAGAATTGGTGATAAAAAGTTGGTCAGAGAAATAGCGCTATAAAGAAATCGGGAATATTTAATCATAAACCTTGAAAGCCCCCCATCCTGTGTGTGATCATATCACAACGGATTGGGGGGCTTTATGATACTAGTCAGAAAGTATAACTTTTTGGCGCTAGCCAAGTTTTCTTTATGATTAAAGTAGTGTTGAGGATTCCTAAACCTATATGAAATTGTTGACAAAGGACTGCTTGAACATTACGATGAAAATGTGTTGGGGGCAACGCACAAATTATGAGGTTTTCAGGAGGAAAATAATGTTTCAATTGATTGATGTCAAATATAAAGATATCGTTGACATTCCAACGCTAATCATAGAAAAGGGGAAAATCACAACCCTTGTTGGCTCAAGTGGCAGTGGCAAAACAACGATTTTAAGGATGTTGAATAAAATGCTCTCGCCAACACTGGGTAGGATTATGTTTCATGATACTGACCTAGCAAACATCAATACTGTGACTCACCGCCGACGGGTCACTATGCTCTCCCAAAACCCTATTATGTTTGAGGGGAGTATCAGAGATAACTTAAATATTGGATTAAAATTTCAAGAAAAGAGTTTATTCAGTGATGATGTTTTATTAGATATGTTAGATAAAGTAAACTTAAGAAAGTCACTGGATACGTCACCCATTGTCCTTTCTGGCGGAGAGAGACAAAGACTTGCCTTAGGACGGGTGCTTCTACTTAACTCAGAAGTCTATCTACTTGACGAGCCCTCTGCGGCTTTGGATGATGAAACGGAAGAAATCATCATTCAAAGGGTAACAGAGTATGTCAGAAAAGACAGTAAAACACTCATTATGGTCACACATTCGAAAGTAATGGCTGAGAAATATTCTGATACGGTCCTTGAGATATCTGAGGGCAAGTGCCGTAGCATCAGGGGGTGTCATCGTGAACGGAATCATTAATTTAACGGTTTTTCAGGTCGCATTAGCGTATATCTTTGTTTTAATGGTGCTTGTCATTATGAGGACTCTAGGAATCAAGCGTGAAAAAGAACTGATCATAGCCTCTGTTAGAATGACGTTGCAGCTGATACTCGTTGGTTATGTATTAGTCTATATATTTGACAATCCCAATCCGTTCATGACGGTGGGAATTATCATTATCATGGAAGCATTTGCAGTTCATACTGTGTTTAAAAAGTTTCAAAACAAGTTATCCTTACCTTTGAAGAGGGTGATCGTTTTATCCATGAGCTTCGGTACCCTATCGTGTCTTGTGTACTTTCTCTTGATTGTCGTACGTATTTCTCCATGGTATATGCCACAATACTTCATTCCAATCGCTGGAATGCTAATCGGAAATTCTATGACAGGGATATCACTGGGGGTAAAATTGCTGCTCGAAGGAATGGTGACTCAAAGAGCTTTAGTAGAAGAGGCTTTAATACTTGGAGCAACTCCTCAGGCGGCCACTAGTAGCATCATTAACAACACGTTTGATGCTGCTATTTTGCCGACGATGTACTCAATGGTTGGAATGGGAATCGTTTTTCTTCCCGGAATGATGACGGGTCAAATTTTGTCGGGAACTGCTCCAACAACCGCTATTTCTTATCAAATTGCTATTATGCTTGGAATTCTGGGAGCGGTGGCTCTGACGGTTATTATTATGTTGCAACTGGGCTATCGCACATTCTTTAATAAAGAAGACCAACTTCAATCACTTTAGTGGTTCGGGCGGTTAGACAATTCGACAATTCGACAATTTCACGGTACAATTATTACAAGTAAGAAGGCAATCGATCACTTTGAAATTATGAACTAGAGATATAAGTTTTTTCTGAGAGCTCTATATGGAAGGATGGTCAAGCCTTGTGAATGCAGATGCTATGGATAATCAGAAATATGGCTTTGTCCACCTTCATTGTCATACGGAATTTAGTCTGCTGGATGGAGCCGCAAAGATCAAAAATTTGGTTCAGCGTGCGGTTGAATTAAAAATGACAGCTTTGGCCATTACGGATCATGGGGTCATGTATGGGGCCATCGACTTTTATAAGGCTTGCCTTAAAGCGGGCATTAAACCGATTATCGGGTGCGAAGTCTATGTAGCCCCCAATCATCGAACGGATCGGATACCAGGCAAGGATGACACCAATCGTCATTTAGTCCTATTGGCTGAGAATGAGGAAGGGTATCGCAATCTTATTAAACTAGTTTCCATGGCGCATATTGAAGGCTTTTATTATAAGCCTCGAGTCGATAAAGAAATTCTTCGCAAGCATTCTTCGGGGCTGATCGCACTGAGTGCGTGTTTGGCAGGGGAGGTCGCGAGTGGCTTACTTCAGGATCAATTGGAAACAGCAATTAAGAGTGCGCTCGAGTATGAGGATATTTTTGGGAAGGGGAATTTCTTTCTAGAAATCCAAGACCATGGTTTAGCGGAGCAACGCAAAGTCATTGATGGAATGTGGCAGGTCCATGAACGCACGGGGATTGCGATGGTGGCAACCAATGATTTGCATTATGTTCATAAAGAAGATGCTTTCGTGCAGGACGCTTTGCTTTGTATTCAAACTGGTAAAACGATCGCGGATACGTCACGAATGCGGTTTTCAAGTCAAGAGTTCTATCTCAAATCTGAACAGGAAATGGCGATGCTGTTTGGAGAACACCCTGAACTGTTGGAAAATACAGGACTGATCGCAAAACGTTGTCAATTCGATTTTCAATTTGGTGGTAACTACTTACCAGTGTTTGAAGTTCCTGAAGGATATACGTTAGATGGTTATCTTGAAGAAGAATGTCGGAAGGCATTTCCACGTTTCTACCCACAAATGACCGAAAAGGAACGCGTTCGCTTAGATTATGAACTTCAAGTTATTTTCCAGACAGGCTTTTCGGGTTATTTTCTGATTGTGGCTGATTTTTGCCGATTTGCGAAAGATAACGGTGTGGCTGTCGGTCCTGGGAGAGGGTCTGCGGCGGCGAGTATGGTGGCTTATTTATTAGGAATTACTTCGGTTGAACCGCTGCGTTTTGATCTACTATTTGAACGATTTTTGAATCCGGAACGAATTTCTATGCCGGATATTGATATAGATTTTGACCCAGATGGCCGGGAACGTGTGATCCGCTATGTTACCGAAAAATATGGTGCGGATAAGGTATGCCAGATCATAACGTTTGGAACTATGGGCGCTAAAGCAGCGATTCGGGATGGAGGCAGGGTTTTAGCAATGCCTTTAGCCCGGGTCGACAAAGTAGCGAAAGCCATTCCTTCGGATTTAGGGATGACATTAGAGAAAGCACTCAGCGTCAATCCTGATTTAGCCCGTATGGTTGAAGAGGATGAAGAGATTAAAAGACTCTACACCTTAGCTCGTTCTCTCGAAGGGATTACCCGACACGCTTCAACGCATGCAGCGGGAATCGTTATCTCTAAGGACCCCCTGATCAATTATGTACCACTCCAGAGAACGTCAGAGGACTTTGTCATGACTCAGTTTCCGATGAAAGCCGTTGAGGAAATTGGGCTTCTAAAAATGGATTTTTTAGGCCTGCGTAACTTAACTATTTTACAAGAGGCTGTGCGCCGGATTGAAGAAACCCGTGGGATAAAACTGGATTTAGTCACGCTGACCCTAGATGACCCTCTGACGTATACGATCTTAGCAGCAGGAAACAGTACCGGAATTTTTCAGCTGGAAAGCGGCGGTATGCGCGCCATTTTGAAAGATCTTAAGCCCACCTGCTTTGAAGATATTATCGCGGTCTTAGCGTTATATCGGCCGGGCCCTATGGACCAGATCCCAGAATTTATCCGTCGGAAACACGGAGGTAATATCACGTATCTGCATCCTTTGATGGAGCCTATTCTCAAATCCACCTACGGAATTATCGTTTATCAGGAACAAGTTATGCAGATTGCGAGGGACTTAGGTGGATATTCACTAGGCCGAGCTGATTTACTGCGCCGAGCCATGGGCAAAAAGAAGAAATCAATTATGGATGAAGAACGAGTAAACTTTATCCATGGACTAGAGGAAGATGGGAAAATTATTATTCCTGGTGCCTTACGTCTGGGCGTAAAACAAGAAGATGCCGAAGAGATTTTCGATTTAATGGCAAAATTTGCAGAGTATGGATTTAACAAAGGTCACGCGACAGCGTATGCTGTGATTTCGTATCAAACAGCTTATTTAAAAGCAAACTATCCCTTAGAGTTTATGGCGGCACTCTTAAGTACCGTGATGGGCTCTTCCGATAAAATTTCGTTTTATATTCAAGATGCCAAGTTAAGTGGGATTGAAGTGCTCCCTCCCGATGTTCAGTACAGTCAAGTGGGATTTTCCATTGAGGAGCAGGCCATTCGTTTTGGCTTGGGAGCGATCCGCAATGTAGGGGTTAATGTTGTGGAGAAAATTTTAGAAGCTCGAAAAGACGGCCTCTTTAAATCTTTGGATGATTTTTGTATGCGTGTTGATCAAAAGGTTTTAAACCGACGCGTCCTAGAGAGCTTAACCCGTTCCGGTGCGTTGGGTTCGTTTTGTTCCCGGACGCAGGCACTAGCTGTGATGGACCAAGTTTTAGACACGGCTGGGCGACGGCAGAAAGATCGGCTTTCCGGCCAATTTTCTCTGTTCGATTTGGATAGTGGCATGGATGTAGAAGTTACCTTACCTGAACTTCCCGATTTTGCAGAACGAGAGATCCTTGACATGGAAAAAGAATACTTGGGCATTTATTTAAGTGGACATCCTCTTTCCTCTGTTCTTCCTCAACTTCAGCCCTTTATGTCTTCAGATATTCTGACTTGCCTAGAAGGTGAGGAAGAGAAGAAAGTGGCCCTCGGCGGATTAGTCACAGGATTTCGGCAGAATGTCACTAAAAAAGGCGAAATGATGGCTAGTTTTGTTCTGGAAGACTTAACGGGAGGCATTGAGGTTTTAGTTTTCCCGAGGACCTATGCACAAACCCGCACTTTAGGTAATGACCAGGTCATCGTGGTGGTAGGGAAGTATAACATTAGAGATGAAGAGAAAAAAATGTTTGCAGAGAAAATCACCGCACTTGAGGACTTAAAACCCTCGGAACCATTGAAAGAGTTGTCATCGGTCTGGCGACGAACACCGACCCCAGTGCTTAAAAGGATTCCCTCCCCATCGGTCACGGTTGGAAAACGACTCTTCCTAAGATTTGCGACTGAGAAAAGTGATTTGATCGAAGCAGCCATGAACATACTACAACGATTTCCTGGAAGTCAACCGGTTTACTTCTACTTTGAAGATACCCAGAAATACAAAGAAGGAGAACGGGAGTTTTGGGTCAATGATGAGTATGGTCTGGAGGTCGCACTTCATGAAGTGATCAATCAAGAAAATGTTGTTTGGAAGCCTGTAAAGAAAGATCTAGCATAAATCTAGGTATTAAAAAGCAGGATTTTTGATTTTTAGCGCGAAGTTCATTCATAAAAATATATTAAACTAAAAGGAGATACACTGTGCGTACTGCAATTTATCCAGGAACCTTCGACCCTGTCACCAATGGACATCTTGATATATTAATTCGCGCCAAGGAGATCTTTGACGGCGTGACGATTGCCATTGCTGCAGATAGTAATAAAACACCCTTGTTTACGCTTGGAGAGAGAATGGAACTACTCTTAGAAGCAACGAAAGACATGCCGAATGTCAATGTCCGTGTATTTGAAGGGCTGACGGTTGGATTTGCACGAAAATGTGGAGCCGTCGCGATTCTTAGAGGACTACGCGCCTTATCCGATTTCGAATATGAATTTCAACTCGCCTTAATGAATAAGAAAATTGCCCCGGATATTGAAACAGTTTTCCTGATGACCCAGAGTAATTACTCTTTTATCAGTTCAAGTGCCATCAAATTGGTGGCTAGTTTACATGCCGAGGTTTCTGATTTCGTGCCACCGCATGTCGAAAAAGCACTAATCATAAAATATGCTAGCCTCCGCACAGACTCAAATGGTGAGGATTAGAGGATGTCTTTTGTTGCACAATCAGATAGTCAATGGTATCATAATAGGGATTTGATAAGGGGGCTTTTACTGTATGTGGACCGTCATTTATATTGCACCCAATAAGTTATTAGCGGAAAAATATAAAACCATCCTGACGAATGAAGGTATGTTGGTTCAACTTCGCCCGATTGGTTCAGCGCATCACGGTGATCATGGTTCAGTTGAAATTCTCGTTCCAGAATCAGAAGCGGAAGAAGCGCATGAAATTATTACTGGCGCCATAGGGAGCTAATTATGTTTAAAGATATATTTAGAAAAACTAAGTATGTAACCATTCAATCTCCAATGCAGAGACGTAGTGCCTCTGATGTTCCCGAGCAAGAGCCTCCAATGACCACGAAGAAAGAACTCCCGGATGGCCTCTGGGTTAAATGTCCTAAGTGTGGGGAAGTTCTTTTTACCAAAAATCTCAAGGAAAACGCACGAGTCTGTACGACCTGTGAGTATCATTTCCGAATTTTAGCGAGGGAACGCCTTGGGCTTTTGGTGGATGAAAACAGCTTTGAAGAATGGGATACTGAGATGATAACCCTAGATCCTATGGAGTTTCCCGGTTATCAAGATAAACTGGTGGAGGCACAAGAGAAATCAGGGGCGATGGAGGCTGTGCTCACGGGACTGGCCAAAATCGATGGAATTCCTGTCGTACTGGCCTTCAATGAAGCGGATTTTATGATGGGTAGCATGGGCTCTGTTGTGGGAGAAAAGATTGTTCGGGCAATTGAACGAGCCATTGATTTACGCTTACCAGTGGTCATATTTTCAACTTCTGGCGGTGCTAGGATGCAAGAAGGAATTCTCTCCCTATATCAAATGGCGAAGACCAGTGCTGCTCTCGGCAGGTTAGCTGATCAGCATTTACTGTATATTTCAGTCCTCACCAATCCCACGTTTGGAGGGGTTACTGCCAGTTATGCTTCACTTGGAGACATTTCAATCGCTGAGCCCAATGCGCTCATTGGATTTACAGGACCGCGTGTGATTAAGCAGACGATGAGGCAAGAACTGCCCGTAGGCGCACAAACGGCTGAGTTTAATCAAGAACATGGCTTGATTGATTTGATTGTGGGACGTGTCCAGATGCGCGCAACTTTGGCACGACTGTTGCTATACCATCAGGAAGGGGCTAAGTATGGCGCAACTGTTTGATTTTGAAAAACCGATTGTGGAACTCATACAGAAAATTTCGGACCTCCAGACGTTCTCTGCTGACAAGGGTATTGACCTTTCCCGTGAAATTGCCACCCTTGAAAAGAAAGTGGCTCTTTTAAGGCTGGACATTTACGGAAACCTTGAGCCTTGGCAGAAAGTCCAGATTGCTCGACATCCGGAGCGACCGAACTTCTATGACTATGTTCCACTGTTGTTTGAAGATTTTGTAGAACTCAAAGGGGATCGACTTTTTGCGGATGATCGCTCAGTCGCGGGCGGAATCGCGCTTTTTCACGGAACGGTTGTGACGGTCATCGCACAGATTAAGGGAAAAGGGACGAAGGAAAATATTAAGCGTAATTTTGGCATGCCACATCCTGAAGGATATCGCAAAGCTGTGCGCTTAATGGATCAGGCCGAGAAATTCGGACGTCCGATTTTAACCTTTATTGATACGCCTGGAGCAGCCTGTGATTTAGGCGCAGAGGAGCGAGGACAGGGTGAGGCCATTGCGAGATGTCTCGTGGCTATGGCGGGCTATCATGTACCCGTGATCAGCACAGTCATCGGAGAAGGCGGAAGCGGCGGTGCACTCGCACTTGGAGTGGGTAATGTTGTCTTGATGCTTGAAAATTCCTTTTACTCAGTCATTGCGCCGGAAAGTTGTGCCTCTATTCTCTGGAAGGACACGACCAAGGCGAAAGAAGCGGCGGCTGCACTCAAGTTTACAGCACAGGATCTGTTAAGACTTGGAGTAGCGGATGAGATTGTACGAGAACCTCAAGGTGGCGCTCATAACAACCTAAATCAAACTGCCGAAGAATTATCTCAGGTTATTTCGAAGTACCTCGTGCGTTTGCGTTTAGAAACACCAGAAGCGCTGCGAGAAAAACGATATCAGAAGTTACGGGTCATCGGATCGTATGAAGAGAAGGCCAACCTAAATTTAGAAAAAGGTCTTGACTAACTCTTTTAAATAATGGTATTATATCTAAGTCGTCTTTAATCAATGGACGAGCAAATTGGGCGAGTGGCGGAATGGCAGACGCGTCGGTCTCAAAATCCGATATCTGTGAGGATGTGGGGGTTCAAGTCCCCCCTCGCCCACCATTACTACGTATTAACGCGCAATCAAAGGTTGATATATGCAACTTGCAGAAATGACTACTTTTATAGCATAAGAGTAGTCATTTTTTTGATGATTTTCAAGTTAACTGGGTAATAATAATGACTGATAGCAAATTAATCGAGAGATCGAGAAATAACAATACATATTAAGTGACATAATAAACGAGTTGTAGTAATGTAAGCATAGTATCTAATTACATTTGAAGGCTATCTTTGTGCAAAATAACCTTGAGGAGTTGAGGCAAATGGCTGTTGAAGCATTTATTAATTTTAATGGAAATGTCGTGAAGCGGTGGAGTTTTATGTGCAAGTTTTCGGAACAGAAGAACCACGAATTTTGACCTTTGGAGATACGCCACCAGATCCGAAATTTGTTCTTCCAGAGGAAGCAAAGAATATGATCATGCATACACAACTTAAGATCAGCGGCAGCAATGTTATGTTCTCTGATGTCTTTCCAGGTAGGCCTTATGTTGTAGGAAACAACATAAGCATTGCAATCGTCAGTAAGGACATAGATGAAATTAAATCTGTCTTTAGTAAACTTAAAAAAGGCGGCACGGTAGGCATGGATCTTCAAGAAACATTTTGGAGTAAATGCTACGGTGATTTAACAGATAAGTTTGGAATTTCATGGTTATTTAACCATGACGGCGGACAAATGGGAATGGGAATGTAATGACCCTCTGTGTTCAGTCAAATAAAGGCTTCCAGCGTTAGTATTTAACGTTGGAAGCCTTTATTTGCTTTAATTAGCATTGACTATGATAGTACTTATAAGTGAATTATTGATATCCAAAGGGATGTTTAAGGTGCCAAGCCCACGCGCTTTCCATGATTTGTTCTAAAGAACTATGGACTGGGGTCCATCCTAAAACAGTTTTAATCTTCTCAACTTTGGCGACTAGTTGATCAGGGTCTCCTGGTCGGCGAGGGGACTCTAGGACTGGAATCGTTCGCCCCGTAATTTTGCGAGCAGTTTCGATGACCTCTTTGACACTATACCCTGAACCTGTCCCCACATTATACACTCCGCTTTCAGACCCTGCTTCCAAGGCCTCTAACGCTAAAATATGGGCTTTCGCCAAATCAAGGACGTGAATATAATCTCTGAGACAAGTTCCATCGGGGGTAGAATAGTCCGTTCCAAAAACTTTAATGACTTCTCTTTGTCCTAATGCCGTCTTCAGAATGAGTGGAATAAGGTGAGTTTCAGGAATATGGTCTTCTCCCAAAGACCCGTCTAAAGCCGCGCCGGCAGCATTAAAATAGCGCAGTGCAGTCCACTTCAGTCCATAAGCCTTATCTAACCAGGCAAAGGATTGTTCAATCATAAGCTTGGACAACCCGTAAGGGTTAATCGGAAGAGTCGATGCACTTTCTGGGATGGGAACTTCCTCTGGAATTCCATAGGTGGCTGCTGTCGAAGAAAAAATAATTCGTTTCACGCCGGATTCAATCAGTGAGGTTGCAAAGCGGTTCGTCTTTGCTGTATTTTCCTCAAAGTAAAGATCTGGTTTTTCTACGGATTCCCCCACTAAACTTCTAGCTGCAAAGTGGATGACGGCACTAACGTGCTCCCGTTCCACAACTTTTCTAACGAGATCAGAATCTGCAATGTCGCCTTCATAGAAAGGAACATCCAAAGAAACAGATTGCCGATGGCCAGTTACCAAGCTATCAAGAACAACGGGTTTATAACCCTGCTCCACTAATGTTCTAACCGTATGACTTCCGATATATCCTGCCCCGCCGGAAACTAGAATGGAATGCATAAAATCTCCTCTTTCCATATTCTTGCCCTGTTTTTTACAATTCTAACTCGATTTGCTATGATAAGTACTAATATAGTACAAACACTCTTGACAACAATTATAACAAATGTACAAGTTCGAGTAAAACTAAATGGTAATTCAAGTAGATCTCAATGGTTCAACCCAAAACCTTTTCGATATAACTTGAGTTAATGGAAGAAGATAGAGGTAAATAGCGTAGGGTATGAATCCGATGAGACTCACATTCATTGTTGAAGTAAGAACAAAGGCTGCAATATTCCATGGTATGAGAGCAGATAACGGTACGCAGGTATTTTCTATATCCACGGCCAATTGATCACGATTCAACTTGTTCTTAACATAAACCTCATCAGAGAATTGGTTAAAACAATTGCAATAGTTTGGCTACAACCCAGAATTGCGGTAACGATACTTACAACCGTCGTCATAAGGAACGTGGTTGGACGAGATTTTGCTGTTAATAGAATTTCGTCCAAATCTTCCAGAATGTCAGTCTCAGCGAAAAGTCCCGAGCAACAACAGGAAACATAAACGATCACCGAGATTTTCCACATGGAAAGAATGCCCCCGCCCTTTAAGATCGTTCTGAGTGGGGTATCTATGTCTAAATTATAACCTACTAGCGTGAATGTAAAAATTTGCTGGATCGTGTAATGCTGTAGGCCAAAACTAATGATCATAGCGAGTACTATGCTTACGAGCATAGATATCTTTACGACAACTCTTACGATTGCAAGAATGAGTATGGCAAGTGCTGGCAATAAGGTGACCCAGTGAAGCTGAAAAATATCTACAATTTCAGGAGCCATGGTGTTTTGTGTGAACGTCAATGGATGATGTAACGATAACATTAGGTAGAATAAAATAGACAGAATTAAGGGCAATGCCCCCGTCTTCAACATGTTTTTTATGTTTGGATATAGGTGGGTTTCTGTCAAATGGGCAACTAAATTGGCACTTGAGGACATTGGAGAGCAACGATCACCAAAATACGCCCCAGCGATAATAGCCCCTGCTGCTATATTAGCATCGATATTGCCGCTCTTAGCCATTAAAATCAAGGATAATCCTACGGTGCTCACCGTCCCAAATGAGGTTCCCAGAAGGAAGGATACCGAAGAACTGATCAGAAATGCGTACAGAATGAACAGCTTTGGGTCAATTAGCCGTATGCCATAGTAAAGGATTGCTGGCGTAGTACCTGAGGCCATCCAAAGTGATGTAATAGCGCCTACTAGGATGAGTATTCGTAACACAATAAACGACTTTTTGCCACCAGTCAAAGACATTCGGATAATATCTTTGACTGGATAACCCTTTTTCCAGGCAATGAAAGCAAAATTCAAAAAAAATAGGACAAGTGGAAAACCGATAAAAAATCCATTAAAAGTACATAGAATTAAAAGAATAAACGCAATGATAACACTTAAAACAAGGTATTGATTTCCTAGTTTCACAACTTTATCCCTTTCACTTACTTTGATTATTAAGGTTTATTTATATTATAGCACTCACTAAGTTTCATTCGAAGATCCATAACCAACACAATCTTTTATCGAGAAGGTATTATAGGGCTTTCAGCAGACTTTCAGGAAATAAAGGAGTTTTTATAGCATTGAAACTAAAATCTAAACGTATTGACCCCTTATTGATTGGAATTATCTTACTTGCCGTTTTCTTAAATATGGTCGGTATTTGGAAAGATCAATATGCCAATGCCTATTACACCTCAGCAGTGACCAGTATGCTACAAAGTTTTCACAATTTCTTCTTCGTTTCATTTGATCCAGCGGGATTCGTGAGCGTTGATAAGCCTCCAATCGCGTTCTGGGTCCAGACACTATTTGCCTTCGTTCTCGGTGTACAAGGCTGGAGTGTCATATTACCTCAAGCTCTGGCAGGAGCCGGGTCCGTACTGCTGATATATATACTTATCAAACCGTCTTTCGGTAAGACATCAGCTAGGCTTGCCGCTTTAGTCGCGGCTAGCACTCCCATTGCAGTGGCCGTAAGCCGAACAAATAATATTGATAGTTTATTGGTTTTTACGCTTCTAGCTGCAACGGGGCTGTTATTTAAAGCTGCTAAAACTCAGAAGTGCAGTTGGTTCATCGCAGCTTTTGCCATGATTGGGGTAGGTTTCAATATCAAAATGCTCCAAGCCTATATGGTGCTCCCAGCTTTCTATTTGTTTTACTTACTGGCCTATAAAGTTCATTGGAAAAAGAAACTTGGAATACTTGCCGCCTCGACCGCAACTTTGCTAATTGTATCATTGTCATGGCCTCTTATCGTGGACAGCACGTCTACAGCAAATCGACCGTACGTCGGAGGTAGCCAGACAAATTCGGTCTTAGAGCTGGCCTTTGGTTATAACGGCATTGCCCGCCTGACAGGACAGAGCGGGATGGGAGGAGGTAGTCGAGCAGGTGGAGGACTGCCTCCTTCGCTTAAAATGTCTGGGCAAAGGCAGGATGATGGAGGGCAGATGCCTAGTGGCTATGGGCAAATGCCGCAGAGCGTGGCCCCTGGACAGAATGATACTCCAGGACAGCTGCCAACGAGCGCTGGAGGCGGCATGTTCAACACAGGAAATGCTGGACCGCTCCGCTTGTTCCAATCCCAATTATCAGGACAAATCAGTTGGCTACTCCCTTTTGCACTATTGGCGGCGTTTGGCTTGCTGATTGGGATTCGTAGGAAAAAGACGCTGACGGATCAGCAAATGGAAAGTCTGTTTTGGCTTGCTTGGTTGTTACCGGCCATGGGGTTCTTTAGTATAGCAGGGTTTTTCCATCAGTATTATCTCATTATGTTGGCTCCGCCCATTGCAGCTCTAACGGGCGCAGGATGGGTAGAACTATATAACGTTAACCGTCACCACGAAGGGTGGAAGAGTTGGCTTCTACCAGTTGGACTTTTAGCAACGACAGCCTTTGAAATCTACGTGTTGCTACCTTATAAGACGCAGATCGGACTAGGGTTACCGTTTGCTGTTGGGGTCGTAGGCGTTGGTGTTTCCCTTATTCTGTGCTTACCTTCTAACACTCGAACTTCGACCATTAAGGTAGCTGCGGTATCAGGTGTTTTAATGCTACTAGCCGCTCCGCTGTATTGGTCGGCCACTCCGCTCCTCTATGGAGGAAACAGTATGTTACCGGAAGCCGGACCGCAACTTAAATCTTCAGGAAATAGCAGAATGCCTGGACAGATGCAAGGGCGCATACAAGACCAAATGCAGGATCAAACACCGGGTCACACTCAAGGCGCAGGTCAAGCGAAGGGAAATGTGGACACAAAATTGTTAGCTTATCTTACCAACAACAATACCGGCGAGAAATACCTATTTGCCACCACCAATGCCGGCACAGCTGAAGCGTATATTATTAAAACCGGCAAGGCAGTGATGGCTATGGGTGGGTTCTCGGGCTCGGATCCTATCCTCACCGTGGATAAATTAAGACAAATGGTTGCCAACAAAGAAATTAAATATTTTTATATTTCGTCTGGAGGTCCTGGGGGAAGCTCCGATGTGACGGCATGGATTGTCAAGAATGGTAAGAAAGTTGCGCAATCAGAGTGGCAGTCAACCATAGAAAATGGAAACACCCAGAGAGATTGGGGTATCAATGGATCCCAGACTTTATACGAAATCAATCCTTAAAGGGTCGAGTAGCCGCCGTTGAAAGAAGGCAAAAGAAAGTAATCTAATTTAGAAGAAAGTAACATAAAGTAAACGTTTACAAAAATCCTAACTCCACTTATTACTGGCTGATTCGTATGATATGAATTGCCAAGGGGAATGAATAACTATAATCATTAATTTAGGAGGTTTTATTATGAGGAAATACTTGACGATTGGTCTATTTATTGTAACAGCTGCGATTGTTACAGGGTGTGGTACGAAAACACCTGTTCCGACTCCGCAAACAACTCAGGCACCGACAACTCAAAATACACCTGCACCGACAAGCCCCTCCCCTACGACGACAGCAAATGGGAAAGATGTTTATGACAAAAATTGTGCCAGTTGTCATGGCGCAGGCGGTGCTGGTGGTATGGCCCCTGCTCTGAATGATGAAAAGAGGACTCAAGCTTCAGTGCTTGCGATTACGACGGCAGGTAAAGGAAATACAACTGGAAAAAATATGCCTGCTTTTGCCACGAAACTTACCCCAGCAGAAATTATCGCTGTATCGAAATATGTTGAAGATCTTAAGAAATAAATCCTCGGCATGATGAAAAGCACCTCTGAAAAGAGGTGCTTTTCATATAGGCATTCAAGCATTTGTTAGAGAGCAGTGGGTATGATATAGTTGAATCCGAAAGATTGGAGGTTTTCACAATGCCACGAATGGTGATTTTAGACGGAAACAGCCTTGCATATCGCGCCTTTTATGCTCTCCCACCGTTGACGACGGCCGACGGGCGACCGACGAATGTATTACATGGTTTTCTCACGATGCTTTTTAGATTAGAACAAGAACAACAGCCAGATTACTGGGTTGTTGCTTTCGATAAAACTAAGGCAACAGTACGGATTGAACAGTTTGCCGGGTATAAAGCGCAACGGAAAGAGACCCCTGAGGGACTGCGCCCACAATTTGATTATCTTAAAGAAGTCTTAATGGAATTGGACGTACCTATGCTTGAGTTGGCTGGGTATGAAGGTGATGATCTTATTGCCGTTGTAGCCAAACAGGCGGAAGCACAGGGGATGGAAGTTCAGGTTTATACAGGGGACAGAGATGCACTTCAACTGATCTCCTCCAAAACGAATATCTTTTTGACGAAGAAGGGCATTAGTGAGGTTGAACGCTATGACGAACATGCACTATGGGAACGTTATCAGCTCCGACCTTACCAAATCATTGATCTGAAAGGTCTCATGGGAGACAGCTCTGATAATATTCCCGGAGTTCCCGGCGTTGGGGAGAAAACTGCGCTGAAATTACTCTTGGAGTATGAAACAGTCGAGGGCGTTTTGGCCAATGCAGATAAAGTATCGGGAAAAAAATTAAAAAGTAACTTAATAGAATTCGCAGACCAGGCACTACTGAGCAAAAAGTTAGCCACAATGCTGACTGAAGTACCGTTGGCGTTTTCTATTGATGATTTAGTTTACCGCCGCTCACAAGCGACCAAAGTACTCCCCGTTTTTCAAAAGTATGATCTAAAAAGCGTCACTCGTATATGGCAAGAACGTCACAAAGACGAGGGTGAAACCATGGACGAAAGCCCTGATGCTCTGTTGGAGGATTGGCCTGAATGCCGCCTAACGGATGCGAACTGGCTGGTACAGATTGAAAAGTGGCAAGCAGGGAAAGTTCCGCTCACAATAGCTTGTCGTTATGAGGGAACAGGGTTGCAAGGCGGACGCTGGTTGGAATGGGGAATTGCGACACTAGGTGAGTCCTTTACGCTCGCGCGGTCGGAAGTGTCCGTTGAAGTTTGCAGGGCTTGGGCAGAATTGTTGGGCAATCAAGAGGTTCCCAAAACCTTGGCAGATAGTAAGACTGTGGCTTTGTTATTGGACGATGAAGGCACTTCTTTAAAGGGCGTTGCACTGGATTTGAGCTTAGCCTCTTATCTGATTCAAGCCGCTCGAACTAAATTTGCCCCGCTGGATTTAGTCAAAGAATACGTTCAGAGCCAAGATGTCTTCGTGAACATCGCCCAAGAAGCTGCTGCCTTAGCCCAAGTCGCTCCCAAATTTCAGGAAGACCTTGATTCACTGGGACTGTCGGCCTTACTCCATGACATAGAAGAACCACTAAGCTTGGTATTAGCTGAAGTTGAACGTCATGGTATCGGGGTTGACGCAGAACAATTGACCAGCTTTGGTGTAGGGATCAGTGTCACCTTAAAACAACTAGAACAAGACATTTATTTGCTGGCTGAGGAAACCTTTAATATAAATTCGCCGAAACAGTTAGGCACGATACTTTTTGAGAAGTTAGAGCTGCCCACGGCGAAAAAGACGAAAACAGGTTATTCCACCAATGCGGAGACACTGGAGGAACTGCGTTCAGCTCACCCAATCATAGAAAAGGTGCTTGATTACCGGCAGCTCAATAAATTGATGTCGACCTATGTGAATGGTTTACTCGCTCAAGTGAGGGACGGTAAGATTCATACCACATTTCAACAAACGGTGGCCACAACCGGCCGTTTGTCGAGTACAGAGCCAAATTTGCAGAATATCCCGATGCGTCTTGAGCAGGGAAGACAATTAAGAAAAGTCTTTCATCCAACAGAACCGGGGTGGGTGCTCCTATCTGCCGATTACTCCCAAATCGAACTTCGAATTTTAGCGCACTATTCCCAAGATCCACTGCTTTGTGAATCGTTTGCACTGGGACAGGATGTCCATACTAGAACAGCAGCAGAAGTATTCGGTATCTCACTTGAGGCCGTGACTTCTGATATGCGTCGGAGCGCAAAAGCCGTTAATTTTGGCTTGGTTTATGGACTAACGGAGTTTGGCCTTTCGAGGGATTTAGGGATTCCTCGTAAAGAATCTAGATTTTACATTGAGCAATATTTTAAACGCTATAGTGGGGTCAAACGTTATTTGGAAGCCGTCGTTGAGAAGGCAAAACAAGAGGGACAAGTTCGCACAATGTTGAATCGTCTTCGACGAATTCCTGAATTGCTCCATTCTAGTCGAGTTCAGCGTCAATTTGGAGAACGCATTGCCATGAACACGCCAGTACAGGGTACTGCAGCCGATATTATGAAATTAGCGATGATTAAGGTAGCCGAAGGCCTGAAACCCTTCAAGGCAGCAATTTTGCTTCAGGTACATGATGAGCTGCTGCTCCAAGTGGCTCCTGAAGATTTAGAGAGCGTAGCACGAGTGTTAATCGATCAGATGGAAAACGCTTTTCCGCTTTCAGTGCCCATGACGGTGGACTGCAAAGTTGGACCCAATTGGTATGACATGCAGCCGTTTAAACCGACGGAATGAGGAAATAATATGCCAGAGCTCCCTGAAGTCGAAACCATTCGACGCACCTTATCAAAACACGTTACAGATATAAAAATTGAAGAAATTATGTTGATCTGGCCCGGTGCAGTTTGCGGATGGGAAGATAAGGCTTTTGAGAATTTAGTCACTGGGCGGCGGATCAAAACGGTCGACCGCCGTGGTAAATACCTGATGATCTTGTTGGACGAAGATTTGACACTCATTGCGCATATGCGTATGACGGGACGCTTGAATTATTATCCAGATCATCAAGAACCGGAAAAGCATACGCATGTGGTTTTTCGGTTGGAACGTGGCGAACTGCATTTTTCAGATGTGCGTAAATTTGGGCGTATTCAAGCAATACCAACCTCACTACGCTTTAGCGGATCCTCTCTCGGCAAACTTGGTCCAGAGCCCTTGGAAGTTGAATTCACACCCGCAGTACTGAAAGACCGTTTCGGAAAGAAAAAAGTGTTTTTGAAGGCGGCTTTGTTGGACCAAACTGTTCTTGCGGGAATGGGTAACATCTATGTGGATGAATCACTTTTCCTCGCCGGAATAGCTCCGGACCGCAGGGTAGATACCTTGTCTGAGGAAGAGATCTTAAGACTCCACCATGCGATTCAAAAGGTCCTTCAGGCAGGGATCGATGCTAGAGGCACATCGTTTCGAGATTATCGGGATGCCAATGGGGAAAAAGGATCGTTTGAGCGGGCTTTACAAGTGTACGGAAGAGGCGGCAAACCCTGCCAGGTCTGCGGGCAGACGTTAGAGCGAATACGTCTTGCAGGTCGGACGACGGTTTACTGTTCAAGGTGTCAAGGCAGTGCTCCAGCGAAATAAAATATGGCGCAAGGTAAATTCTAAGGGCTTTCAGTGGTGTATAGACACGCTGAAAGCCTTTGCTGAGTCCACCTATGTTCCAGATGATCTCAAGTCAAAAAGGGGAAAAGCCAGGATGACCTACCTGGCTTTTCCCCTTTTTCTCGTACTAGTGAATGACGTTTATCAATAAAATAATGTTGATAAACAATAATAATATATTGATTTATAATAATGAATCGGTTATGCTAGAGTAGAGATGGAGTTTTAGGAGGGTTTTGAAATGATAATTTTAGATCGAAAAGGTTTTTCCGGCATTGTTAAGCATATTTTGGACCTTATCTTTATAGGGGGAATTGGTATTTTATTGAGCTTGCCAATTTCTTTGAAATGGTATTTAGACTCGATGTACACACAAACCAGCGAAAATTATTATTTCTTATTAGGTTTTCTCTTTGTAACGGGTATTTTCGCTTTGGTGGTCGTGAATGAAATTAGAAAATTGCTGAAGAACTTGAATAAGAGAAATCCGTTTATCATGGATAATGTTAAAAGCCTTAATTATATTGCTATTTCATGTTTGAGCATTGCCGCCTGCTATGTCATTAAAATATTCTTTTATAATTCTTTTTTGACCATCATCGTAACCATGGTATTTATTATCGCTGGATTCTTTTCTATTATCTTAGCTGAGGTTTTCAGACAGGCCATTATTTACAAGGAAGAAAATGAGCTGACTATATAATGGGGGGCGCAATATGTCAATTATCGTGAATTTAGATGTTATGATGGCAAAAAGAAAAATAAGCTCAACAGAGCTTGCTTTAAAAATAGATCTGACCCAAGCAAATTTATCAATTTTAAAGAATAACAAAGCAAAGGCAGTTCGCTTTTCAACGCTAGAAGCAATTTGTAAAGCGTTATGTTGTCAACCTGGAGATATCTTAGCCTATGAAGAGGAGCTGTGATTATGGAGGATCTATTGGACGTTAACAAGCAAAATCCAAAGAATAGCGATGCTGAAAAGGAAGAAATATCCATGCTTATTGGTTCACTTCTATTAGGCGTGGTATTTAACCTTTTATTTTATAAACAGCCATTAAATCCAGTGGGGATATCATATCTGATTTTTATTATCGCTTTCTATGGGGTATTTCTATGGAATCTACGCAATAAAATAGTCTTTAAGCTTAGTTTCGGATGGTTTTTGAGCATACCCATTATCGCGTTATCAGCCACGTATTTTATCTTTTCAAACCACATTTTTGCTGTATTAAACTTTTTAATAATACCCATTCTCATAATCGCCCAAACAACATTGATCACTGAGAAAAACAACCACAAATGGTATGATGAAGGGTTTGTTAAGGATATTCTTCATGGAATGTTTCACCGTGCCTTAGGCAATACCTTAAAACCCTTTGTCGTCGGATTGAGCACTATTCCTGTTGGAAAGGGCAACGAGAAACATGAAGTTATCCAAAAGGTCCTTCTGGGGTTGGCGATCTCAATACCACTTTTGATCATCATCATTTCTCTCCTTGGGTCAGCGGACCAGGTTTTCCAGCATTTTATCGATAAAATAGCCAGTTCATTTGGAAGCATTAACATCAGTGACTTTTCATTCCAGGGGTTTATTATATTATTCATTACGGTGATTGTATTTAGCTATACTTGGAGTTTCTCAAACTCCAATGACAGTATCCAAACTCAGATGCAGCCAAGTTTACACCATACGAATCACAGAAGCTGGGATCCGATCATCTCCATAACTATTTTGGTCGTCATTAATTGTGTATATCTAGTTTTTACAAGTATTCAATTTGCCTATTTATTTGGCTCCATCAATCATGTTTTACCCCAGGGTTATACTTATGCGGAATACGCAAGAAGAGGTTTTTTTGAATTATTAATGGTGACGTTAATTAATTTTAGTCTTTTGCTTAGCAGTCTTAAATTCACGATAAAAAATACTAAAGTAGTGACAAGAAGTGTTCAACTATTGCACTCACTCCTTGTTCTCTGTACCATCGTCATACTGACGTCCGCGTATTCCAGAATGTCACTCTACGAGACTGCTTATGGTTATACGTACTTAAGGGTGCTAACTCATAGTTTCATGATCCTGCTGGGTGTTCTATTCATGATAGCATTCTATAAGATTTGGAATGAAAGTATGTCCTTACTTAAACCGTATATTGTTGTCTCAATCGTGGCTTATTTGATCATTAATTTCGCAAACATTGATGTTTTAATTACAAAAAACAATATTGACCGGTATCTTGAAACGGGTAAACTTGATACTCACTATCTGAGGAACTTGTCATATGACACTATACCTCAGTTAGTTAACTTGCTTGATGATGAAAAGGTGTCCATTGATATAAAAAAATATTTCGTTGAACAACAAAAAGAGATAAAAGAGTTATCTAAGAAACAATCTTGGCAATCCTTTAATCTATCCGAATATAAAGCGAAACAAGTGCTTTCACAATATTAATATTAATGAAATTGGTCACAATTTTAAAGAATTTTCTTGATCCATATAATCCCCGCACTACGATATAAGTTGTGTGGGGATTACTGTATTATTCACTCGGCAGCGTTTGTTAGATAGAGGTGGGTGTGATATAGTAAAATGAGTATGTAGTGGTAGCAAATGCACAGTACATCAGTGAAGAAAAAGGGGCATTTACGAGAAAATGAGTGTTTTATTTTGCCGAGATTGCGGCGTAGATATATCCGGAGAACCGCTTTTTCGACGGGTGAGTTTTGCTATGGAAAATGGGGAAAAGGCAGCTTTGGTCGGCCCCAATGGTGCGGGTAAAACAACCTTGATTCGGGCCTGCTTGGGAGACGTTCGCTTAGAAAACGGAGAAGTTCAAATTCTTGGTTCTTACGGTTACCTTCCTCAAACCCCGATTGTCGAAGATGATGGGAATGTTTTTCAGTGCGTGATCCAAGAACGAGCGGATTTGTTGCAAATACAGGAACAGTTGCGGGAGTTAGAGGAAAAGATGGCCCTCAATCCCAGTGAGAAAGTCATGGAGCAATATGCCGCTTTAACCGAGTCCTTTGAAAGCCAGGGAGGCTATGCCCTCGAGGCTTTAGTCCGGAGAATATTGTCGGGGCTTGGGCTAGAAGCAGAGATGAATTCCTTGGTCACCACGTTAAGTGGGGGGCAAAAGACGCGGCTAGCCTTATGCAAGCTGTTGCTTAGATCGCCTGAACTCTTAATTTTGGATGAACCGACAAATCATTTGGATATTGCGGCGCTAGAATGGCTTGAAGGGTATTTGCGAGATTATCCTGGAGCTGTGCTGATAGTTTCTCATGACCGTTACTTTTTGGATCGCACTGTGTCTCGGGTCTTTTGCTTGGAAAACGGGGGACTAAAAGGTTATTCAGGGAATTATTCAGAATATGAGCTCCAAAGGATTTTGGAAAATAAGACGATAGGTCGTGAAGCCGAACGTCTAGCCTATAAAATTGCCAAACTAGAGGAGTATGTTCGCAGAAATAAGGCGGGCGTTAATTCCAAACAAGCGCGTGGTCGGGAGAACCAACTTCACAAGCTCAAGCCGATTCAGGTCACAAAGGTAGACCATGGACTTGCTATTACGCTACAAAGTGGAGGCCGTAGTGGAGATCGTGTTCTTTTAATTGAGAATCTTTCCATTACCTTTGGGGCACGGACTCTTTTTCAGAACGTCCAATTGGATTTACGACGAGGTGACCGGGTCGCCTTGCTAGGTAAAAATGGCGTCGGTAAAACCTCCATTCTAAAGTCGATTCTCCATCAGGCGCCTTTTGTGGGGAACATACGCTTAGGAGCGAACGTTAAAATTGCCTACTATTCCCAGGAACACGAGAATTTGGGTACAACAGGAACCGTTATGGACGAAATTGGCAATGTATCAAAGTTAAAGGATCTAGAAATCAGAAGCTTACTTGCCCGTTATGGCTTCAGAAACGAGGATGTTTTTAAACTTGTTTCTGTTCTGAGCGGTGGGGAAAAGAGCCGTTTGGCGTTGTGCAAACTTTTCCTCGAGCGGGGAAACTTATTATTATTGGATGAACCGACCAACCATCTTGATTCGGAAACGCGCGGAGTGCTCGAAGAAGCCCTTCAAGACTATGATGGAACGGTACTCGTTGTTTCTCATGATCGCTACTTCCTCGATAAAGTCGTTTATAAGATCGCGGAGCTTACGACTCAAGGACTTTCCGTTTACGAAGGAGATTACACTGGGTTTAAGGATTATAAGCAACAAGAGGAAGCAAACGTCGCACCGGTTGAACGAAGTGCTAAGCCGAGTTATCAAGATCAGCAAGAAACCCGCAATGTAGCACGGGAAAAGAAGCGAATGAAGCAACTGGAGTTGGAAATTGAAGAACTAGAGTTGGCTTTGCAAACTCTAGAATCAGACCTTGCATTAGCGGGTACTAATTATGAATTAGCGATGAAACTGCATGAAGAGTGCCAGGCAATGAAGAAACGTCGAGATCATGTTTTAGAAGAATGGATCGCTGGGAGCGAGTAATACATTTCACCAAATAGAGTTCGAACCCATATATTATCCTGAAGTCGCAAGGTGGAGGGATACATATATGGGAGTTGGAGTAGCCATTCTTATGGCGGTGGCTTTAAGTCTGGATGGGTTTGGCGTCGGGTTGGCTTACGGGTTACGCCGCATTCGTATACCCATGAGTTCTCTTATTGCTATTGCACTGTGTACAGTTTTTGCCATGGGGATTTCCATGCTTTTCGGTAGTTGGGTCACGTTATGGCTTAAGTTTATTCCAGCGCGTTTATTGGGAGCGATGATACTGATTACTCTAGGCGGGGGGCAACTTGGCAAAGCAATATGGAACAGTCAACGAGATATTTTCCCCCAAGCGCTCCCCGCAATGGCTGTAGCCATTCAAAAACCCGTGTTAGAACCTATTTTCCGATTTCAATTAAATTTTTTCGGATTAGTGGTTCAGGTCTTAAAGACACCGGATATAGCGGACGTCGATGGCTCAGGTGGGATCAGTCTTCGAGAAAGTTTACTCCTAGGGAGTGCGCTGGCAGTGGATGCGTTTGCCAGCGGAATTGGAGCTGCAATGGCGGGAATGACGCTATCAGTCATTGGCATCGTGGCCTTAACCCAAATTATGATGTTGCGGTTAGGTCAACAGATGGCGGGTAAAATTCCAGAAAACTGGACGGCTAAAGCAGAATTTTTACCGGGCGTCGTTTTAATTTTGGTGGGACTGGGTAAATTGATCTGAGGTGAGGCATATGTTCACAATTGGACTAACGGGTGGCATCGGAAGTGGCAAATCCACGGTTGCGCAGTGGTTCAAGAAGCAGGGAGTTTCTGTGCTGGATGCTGACAAAATCGTTCACAGTTTGTTGCGATCAGATTCATCCACCCTCTCGAAGCTGGTCCATGAATTTGGGCCTGATATTCTGGGGGAAAACGGAGAAATTAATCGTTTGAAACTTGGTAATCGGGTTTTCCATGATGAAGATGCACGAAAGCGCCTTGAGCGCATCGTGCATCCTCGTGTCGTTGAATGTATGAAAGCAGAGCAATCAGTGCTTCGAAATTCAGGTGCGAAATTTTGCGTCTGGGATGTGCCGCTGCTCATCGAAGCTGGGTTTATGAACTTTGTAGACGAAGTGTGGGTTGTGTGGGTACCGCGTGACCTTCAAATTTCACGCGTTCTTGCGCGGGACAAGTTAAGCCTGGCTGATGTGGAGGCCCGTATTGCGGCTCAAGGGTCATTAGATGACAAGCGTCAGCAAGCCGATGTCGTCATTGATAACTCCGGAAGCAAATCGCAAACGGAGCAGCAACTGGAAAAAATATGGAAAAAACTTATAGTTAATTATGGTTGAGGCTATGCTACTATAAAGAGTGAAAAGTAAAATATCAGAAGTTAGCCAGTAAATGAAAATAAATAAGTGTGATTTGATCAATTCACATATACATAGTTACAACCTAAACGAGAAGAGGGAGATGCATGGTAAGAAAATTGAAGAAGCGTTGGACAAATGGCAAAAAACTATTCGTTATGTTTGTGATAGCAATCATTGCGGTATTAAGTATATTAAGTTTTCCAATTCTTGAGAAGATCATTTATCCCTACCCCAATCAGGCCATCATAGAAAAATATGCAACACAGTACGGAGTGGATCCGTTGTTTGTTGTTTCCGTAATCCGGGAAGAGAGTAAGTTTCTTCCGCAATCCGAGTCACATAAAGGTGCAAAAGGGTTAATGCAGCTAATGCCTAGTACGGCACAAGAAGTCGCTAAAAGTCTTGGCGATAAAACATATAGTGAAGAGGGTTTGCTCATTCCAGAGAAAAATATTCAATATGGAACATGGTATCTGGCAAGTTTGCAAAAAGCGTTTGCCGGTAATATGACGTTAGTCACCGCCGCCTATAATGGTGGTAGAGGACATGTACAAGAATGGATTACGAATGGCCAGATTAATCCAAAAGATATTCGCATAGAGGATATTCCATTTAAGGAAACACGAGATTATGTGGGACGTGTCTTGAAAAGTTATGAAAAGTATAATAAACTTTATGGTAAATAGTTGCAATTAATTTGAGATGGGAGATAACCCTTATGAAAGCGGTAGACTCAGAAGAAGTAAGTAAGATTCTAACTCGACTTAAGACAGTTCGAGGTCATATCTCAGGCGTTGAGCGTATGATCGAAGAAGAAAAGAGCTGTGAGGAAATATTATTACAACTTGTCGCTATTCGTGCTGCTGTGCATAAAACGTCTGTCATTGTTGCACAACGATATGCGAGCTCCTGTTTGATTGATGCCATCGATCAAGGGGATGATCGTCAGGACGCACTGAATAAAGCAATTGAAACACTGATGAAACTTAATCAATAACCATCATTAACGCATTGCTAACGAATCATCGTAAAGGGTTAAGGCACTTTCTGACACAAGAAAGCACCTTAACCCTTTACGATGTGGGAATTAACCGAAAAGGAGATGACTTCTGTTGAATACAGAAGTCATCTCCTTAGTTTGAAGAGAAAGTGCTAGAGGTGTTTCTCAATTGAGAATCTAACGTGTTAACTCATATTTCCAACATGAAATTCCACGATCAAGATGATAAATTTCAGTAAAGCTGTTCGCAAGGAGGCAGTTAACGGCTTTAGGGCTTCTACCACCTGATGCACAATAGACAAGAATAGGATTCGTTTGATATTCTGCTAGTTCATTAATTCTAGCGGACAAAACTTGAACTGGAATCAACTTTGCCCCAGGGATATGACCACTTTCATATTCTTCTTGCGTCCTAACATCAAGAATTAGGAGGTTCTTATTTTCACTCATTAACTGGTAGGCCTTTTCAGCACTAACGTTGTTGACTTTAGCATTAGACATTTTTAATTCACTCCCTTTATGTTATAGACAATGAGACTTCATCATCATATGTCTTAGGAAACTATGGGGTTCAATTACCCTTGATCAGAACGAAGGCTGGTTGGAGCGTTTGAACCCACATGTTGTCAAATCCAGCTTGTTCCATCAGAGATACCCAATAATCACTTGGATGTCTTTCTGCAATGGGAGGCCCCATTGGCGTCTCCTTATTCTGCCATTCAATAACCCAGATTTCTCCCTGGGCTCTTAGTATTCTTTTGGCTTCTTGAAGATAGCCCAGCGGATTATTAAGCTCATGCAATACCGTGGAAATTAAAGCAATATCCACGCTTTGCTGGGGAAGGGGAATCGTTTCACCCTTAGCAAGATGCGTTTCAACGCGCTTGAACACACCCCGTTCTTGGGCCCGAACCTTTAAACTCTCCAATCGTTCGGGCTCAATATCGACGGCTTCTATTTTTCCATGCTCGCCGACCATTTCCGCCGCTCTCAACGCAAAAAAACCATAACCTGCGCCCAGATCAGCGAGATACTGACCTGATTGAAGGCCAAAACTGGTCAAGATTTTCTGAGAAGGCAATATCTTTTCGCGTTCTTCAAAATTGTTTAATCCGGAATGCTTATGTCCTGACATTTAATTCCCTCCTGGTTCTTTACTTTAAGTCGCTTTCAAATTCTGATTATTTTTTCAAACTTCCATTAAAGCCTATTAGCCCATGATTCATATGATAAATTGGACTAAATTTATTTTTCAGTAATACGTTGACGGCTTTAGGACTTCTGCCTCCTGATGCACAGTGAACTAGAATCGGCTTGCCACGAAATTTTTCTAGCTCTGTAATCCTTGAGGCGATATCACCAACAGGCATTAAGGTAGACCCCTTAATATGACCTGATTGGTATTCGCCTTGACTTCTTACATCTAAAATAATAAGGTCCTTATTTTCGCTGATAAGCTTAACAGCTTCCTCACCAGAAACATTCTTTACATTCTTATTAAGCTTAATCATTATTTTGGAAAACAGAATATAGGCGATTATAAGGATTGACACTATTGTAATGATCGTATTCGTCGTCATTTTTATTTCCCTCCAAGTGTAATTTGTAGAAACAGTTAAAATTTAATGATATGGTATTTAAAGCAATGATTTAAATATACCCCCTATAGGTATGATGGTATCATTATTATTTCAATGTTTCAACCTAAAGTTTTGTAAAGGGACTTTAACTCAGTATTTGAAGAGTTGTGTTTTGATCCCAACAGTGGGAAGGAGAAACATAAAAATTATGATTAATATTGGACTACGGATACGAAAGTATATTATAATATTATCAACTGGATTTAAGGGGTTAGATTATTATATAAAAATAGATTAGAGGGGTTTAGATGGAAGACCAAATCATAACCATGAAAAGCGATTTCTTCAAAGCATTAGCGCACCCAACACGGATACGTATTCTTGAACGACTAGCAACTAGTGAAAAGGCGTTGTGTGTTTGTGAGCTAATTGAAGATTTGGGAATTGAACAGTCTAATTTATCTCAACACTTGACCATTTTACGCAAACAAAATTTAATATCCTCAACTAAAGTAGGTCTAAAAGTAATGTGTCGCATTAAATATCCAGAAGTATTAGCAATCCTAGAGAAGGTCCAAGAAATTCTTGTGCAGCAGTTTAGAGAAGGGGAAGCCTTAATGAGACATTTTACGGAGCACAAGGATAATTGAAATTTTAAGGAGATCAGGTCATGAAAGATGTCATCATGTTTACCTCTCAAACCTGTTCATCTTGTAAGAAGGCAAAAAACTTTCTTTTCCAGAATAAGATTCAGTTTGAGCAAAAGGATATTAACGTTGATACTAAAGCAAGAGAAGAATTACAACGGAGAAATATTCGGGCAGTCCCTGCTTTCCTTATTGGAAAAGACTATGTTACGGGGTTCGAACCGATTAAAATTCTTAAACTTGTGAACCATCGCGTTGTTGAATGCAGCAAATGCTCCACAAAAATGCGCGTTCCAATGAACATGGGTGTACTTATGATTATTTGCACAAAATGCGCTCATGAATTGAACGTTGATACAAATAGTATTAAGTAAGAATTTAGATATAGTTCAGTAGAACCGAAGTCTCCGGCAATTTTGTTAGTTCCAGATCGGTCGGCCAACACCACGAGGTTGATCATCATGAACATGGCAATCACTGAGTAGAGGCCTCAATACCTAATGTGACAAGCTGGACAAACTTGCAAAGCGAAAATTAGGGTAGTAAAATGAATTCGGGTTAAATATTCCATATTCTTAGAGTAATCGAATTAATTAAAGGGAGGCACTAACGTGAGCGAGGCATGTAATAGCTGTTCGGCATCAGGGACATGTACCACTGATAGTTGTTCTAGCGAACCTAAAGTTTCAGAGGCTCAAAAAGCGAGTCATGTTGGCAAAGTGATTGCGGTCATGAGCGGCAAAGGCGGCGTCGGTAAATCCTCGGTCACAAGCATGTTAGCCGTGAGTTTGATGCGTCAAGGTTATAAAGTAGGAGTTTTAGACGCTGACATAACCGGCCCAAGTATTCCGAAAATCTTCGGAGTCACGGGAAAAGCAGGTGCAAGTGAGGGTGGAATAATCGCTCCGAAAAGCCGTGATGGCATTAAGTTAATGTCCCTAAATCTTATGATAGAAGCGGAAGATGACCCGGTCATCTTGCGTGGGCCACTTATTTCCCAAATTGTTGGCCAGTTTTGGTCGGATGTCATTTGGGGTGAACTGGATTATCTGTTAATCGACATGCCTCCTGGAACGGGAGATGTGCCAATCACAGTCTTCCAATCGTTACCAATCAATGGCGTTGTGATGGTGACAAGTCCTCAGGCGTTAGCAAATATGGTTGTGCGAAAAGCGATTAAAATGGTACGAAACTATAAACCCCCAATTTATGGGTTGATTGAAAATATGGCGTATGTTCAATGTCCGGATTGCACTAAGAAGTTAGAAGTTTTCGGAAAACCAAAAGGCGAGGAAGAAGCGAAGCGTAACTCGATTCCTTATCTTGGGGAACTTGCTATTGACCCACTATTGGCTGAGTTATCCGATGCTGGTAAAATTGAAGATTATCAATCCGCTGCCTTCGATCAGATTGCACAACGTCTAGCCGAACAGATTAAGCTGAACAGTGATCAGAAATTAGCATAAGCTTACGACGAACCAAGGTATAAAGCCAAAACTAGTCTGCCCTAACATTGAATACCTAACTAAAATGCCGTTATCCTTTGAATGAGGATAACGGCATTTTATATTTTAATATAAATTGTCGAAATAACGAGAGAAATAAGTAAGTCTACCAATTTACTTATTGACCTGCAATCAAATAGATGCTATTCTAAGATTAACAATCCGAACGGGGGGGGAGGGGGGTTATCAGTGATAGTGGGTTCTCATTGCGTTACACTGGTTTCTGAAATTCGGCCCAAGTTATTGTTGGTTTTTGAAAAAATTAATCCGTTATCACCTAATGTGAAAGAGATTACTTGTACAAATCCTAGTGGAATTCATTTCATTGATTAAGAGGCGGAATTATATATAACAAGGAGTGAAGAGTATGTCAGTCGTGAATGAAAAAGTTACCACCCAGCTTCAGCAGATTTTTGGTAACAGAATCAGGGTAGATATGATTGAGCGCAAAATGTATTCCTATGACGTAGGAGCGCTACCTTCCTTAATTAAGCCCTTTGTACCTGCTGGGATAGCCGGTGCGGTGGTTAGACCGATGGAAGAATCTGAATTAGTTCAATTAGTAAAGCTGTCTAAGCAGGAAAAACTTCAGCTAGTACCCAGAGGTGCTTCCACTTCCGGTTACGGTGGTGTTTTACCGGCTAAAGGGGCTGTTGTAGTAGATTTGAGTGGCATGACCAAGGTTATTGCTGTAGATACCGCTAAAAAAACAGTTCGCGTACAGCCCGGTATTATTTGGGAGCAACTGCAAAAACAAATTAATACGCAAGGTTTGGATTTACGTCTATATCCAAGCTCGTTGCCTGCCTCGACCGTTGGAGGTTGGTTAGCACAAGGCGGTTCAGGATTTGGTTCTTACGAGTACGGCGAATTTAAGAAAAATGTTTTGGCCGCTCGAGTGGTTATGCCTTCTGGAGAATTACAGAATTTTAGCGGTCAAGAATTGGCAGATTATATTGCGGATGCCGAGGGTATTACAGGCATCATTACCGAAATAACGCTCAGTGTCCGTGAATTAATACCTGAGGTGCATCTGGCCTACGCGTTCAAAGATACTAAGTCATTGGGTGATGCTCTAAAAACTATTTCACAAAAAAAATTGCCCATTTGGTCGATCACTTTTCTTAACCCTGAATCTTTAAGGTTAAAGAAAAAGCTACCTCACAAACACGGCCATCCTTATGAGGAAGCTAATCCGCATATTGTGCCTGTGCTTCCAGAAGCCTATGTGATGATGATCGCTTATCCTGAAACTCGTCGTTCTAAGATTGATACCGCCCTGGCTGGGATCATGAAGACCAATAACGGTGAAAAATTATCGTCAGAAGCAGCTGAACATGAATGGGACCTGCGTTTTGCCCCTATGCGTTTAAAACGAATCGGGCCTTCCATTATTACCACGGAAGTGATTGTGCCTACAGAAAAATTGACAGATGTTTTAAACGATATTGCCAAGAAAGTTAAGCAGCCCTTTATTGCGGAAGGTATGGTCGGTAAAGGGGATAAAGTTACGATCCTAGGTTTCATTCCCCATGATGAACGTTCATTGGCCTTTAACCCAGCCTATCTTCTGGCCCTGTCGGTCATTAACATTGCCAAGAAATATGACGGTACTGCCTACTCCACCGGTTTGTATTTCAAAAGTGAAGCCAAGAACGTTTTTGGTGCAGACCGCTATCAAAAGCTGACCAATTACAAAGCCAAAGTGGATCCTGAAAACTTATTTAATCCTAACAAGGTCATTGGCTCAGGTTTTATCAATCTGATTATGGGCTTAGCTTCTACTTTTGAGCCTTTGATTCGCCCCATTGCCAATGCCGCTACCGCTCCCACTGGTGACCTCTCTGAAAGAACCCAAGAGAAAAACGGAGTTCCTGGAAATGTAGCGTTCTTTGCTACAGCCTGTGCACGTTGCGGTTACTGTGTATCAACCTGTGAGCAGTTCTCGGGCCGTGGTTGGGAGTCCCATTCTCCCCGTGGTAAATACGCCTACCTGAGAGAGGTCATTGCAGGACGTGAAAAATTTGACCATGAGATGGTCGATCGGTTTCTGCTGTGTACCACTTGTGAGGTATGCAATACTCGTTGCCAGCTCAACATTCCGGTCGAGCATAACTGGATGGCTATGCGTGGTAAGCTAATTACTGAAGAAAAGCGTATGACCTTCCCGCCCTTTGAAATGATGGCTTCCTCTCTTCGAGGTGAAAACAATATCTGGGCCGGTAAACGGGAGCATAGAGCAGACTGGATTCCCGCAGAAATTAAGACGAAGATTAAAGAAAAAGCGGATGTACTATACTTTGCTGGGTGTACAGCATCGATGGTGAACAGTGATGTCGCGATATCAACCGTACGCATTTTAGATAAGGCGGGTATCGATTTCACCTATATGGGCACTGATGAGGCCTGCTGCGGTATTCCCATGAAGATTGCCGGTAAGTGGGATCTCTTTGAAGAAATTTTCGAGCACAATGTCGCAGAAGCGAAAAAACGTGGCGCGAAAACGATCGTTACTTCCTGTCCGGCTTGTGGTTTAGCTTGGAAAGAGCTTTATCCTGCTTTGGCCCGCAAGAAAGGAATCGACTATCCTTTTGAAATCAAGCACTATTCAGAGGTGGCGGCCGAAGCTTTAGCCAATGGCACGCTGAAGTTTGAGCATGAGATAAAGGCTAAGATTGCCTTCCATGACTCCTGTCATGCAGGTCGTGCTCAAGGTATCTACGAACCGCCCCGTGAACTGATTGCCGCGATCCCCGGTGTCGAATTGGTGGAAATGGAGCATAATCGCGAAACCGGCCTATGTTGTGGCTCTGTTTTAACCCTCATCGGTGAAATGCCAGTTGCTTCTAAGCTTGGCGGTATTCGGATTCAGGAAGCCATAGATGTCAAAGCTGATGCCTTATTGGCGCTTTGCCCCTGCTGTCAGGTTCAGTTGAGATCAGCTGCCAAGGCCAATAATATGGATATTCCGATCACTGACCTGGCGCGGTTTATTGCAAAAGGTTTAGGTTTTGAAACCGAAGATAAAACTGAATACTCGATGGAAATGTGGGGTTACTTCGAGAAATTTATTGTTCTTATGTATCCTGAAAACATGGCTAAGGTTATGGCGGCGTTGTTTCCACAAATGTTTGCCAATATGCCGGCTGGTATGGTTCCCATGATGAATACCATGAAATATATCCCAGGAGGCATGGCCTTGATGAGTAAAATGATGCCTATCATGATGCCAATGTTAGTTCCAGGGATCATGCCGAAGGTTATGCCTGATATGCTCGCTGAGGTTTCACGTCGCGTAGGTCCTCTTCCAAAAGATATGGAGGAACTGATGCCTGATCTTCTGCCAAAAACGATGGATTCCTTAATGCCTAACTTACTGCCACTGATCATCCCATATATTACGCCTATGATGATCGAATATATCAAAACTGGACGAATCCCCGCTGCAGTTTTCGCGGCGGATGAAACTGCTCAAAGCAAGACCCCAACCAAAACCAAAAAAAATGCAGCGAAATAGACTATGATTGAAGGGGTCAGGGTGTGTGAAAGCCATCCTGGCTCTATTCCTTTTACAAAACCAGTGATCTATCTCAAGAAACGAATCGTTATGGTATTCATACTAAAAGACCCTTGTTTAAATAATTAAACAAGGGTCTTTTAATATGAAAATTGAATTTGTTATTGTTTTTGTTTGCGTCGCTCTATTTCCGTTTTAAACTCTGCAATCGATTTGGTTAAGGAAACTGTTTGAGATTCATATTTTAAAACAGTGCCTCCAGAGACATGAAGTCCGGTCTGTCTTAAAACATATCCTTTTTCTTCTTCTAACTCTTCGAGCTCCTCGGCACATTTTTGTAAGCGTCGAGCTAAATCTGCATCACTGAATTTTGATAAATTCTCCATGTTTTTTCGCTCCTTTTTATCGTTTTATATTTGACTTAACTTGGGTTTCTAGGTTAAGTTACTGGAACTTGAGTTGAACGCAGAAAGGGTGATCCATAATACCCCAGCAGGGTATAGGGAGTTGCCTCTTAATTAATATATCCGAATAGCTATAATTTGTCAACGATTTAGTGATCAATGTCAATAGCTTACGAAGAACCTAAATTTACTATAGTGGTAGAAAATAGTCGGAATTCTTTCAAAATATATAGAAAAACGTATTGACCAATTGTTTGTTTCGTTGTATTCTAGAGAAGGATTATATACCCCCCCAGGGGATAGGGGACAAACTTCGGCCTTTCATACAATTTGTCCATGAAAATCCATCCAATAATATCTATCCAATAATATCCCCAGGTAAGCTTGTGAATACCTTAGCATAACGGAGTTCTATTCCTTTAAGGAAACCCCATGGTCCAGGAATGCTTCAGGAGGTGGTACTAAAACAGTCCAAGTAAGCAAACGTTCCATTCGTTCTACATAATATTAAGTTGTGAGGTGAGGAGAAAACGTGAAAAATAGTAAATGGTCTTTATTAGGCGTAAGCTTTGGCCTATTCGGTCTTGTCCTTATTGGGTCTTTTTGGCTTACATCACCAAAAGTTACTGAAGCTGCGTGTGGCGCATCAACCTCCTCCTGCAAAACCTGTCATGAGGTTAAGGGGGAAGACCCTGTCTCCAAGAAGGGTGCTTGGCATATACAGCATTCCTTCGGTGATTTTTGTCAAGCCTGTCATTTAGGCATGGCCACGGAAACGGATAAGGCAAAAGCGCATGTTGGATTAGTCAAGCCCTTAGCCAAGCCTGATCAAACTTGTGCATCTTGTCACCCAGCAGATAGTACTGTTCGGGCTGCCAAATATGGTGGAACTGCAGGGGGACCAAGTCCCACAGGTGGTACACCGGCAACACCCGGCGCACCGACGACCGGATCTACAAATGGAGAGACAGGAGCGGCTAGCCCCTCCGCAGCAGCAACCCAAGTTCCACCAAGTGCTAATCCAAATTTTGATACAATCGATTTTAATCTTAAAAATATGACACCCTTGTTAGCATGGGTTATTGGAATTATTAATGCATTAGTACTTTTACTTTTGGGCGTTCTAATTTGGAAATGGAAAAAAGGGTTATGGCCTTGGTCCTTCTTGAAAGGAAGGCAAAAGAAGCTTCCTTTTAATACACTTGCACCTGAAGTTCAAGAAGTGTTCACTCAGCTATTAAAAGGGGATATGGGAACTGTTTTATCCCTACAAGAAATTCTAAAACGCGAACAGGGTCATCAATTACTGCATGCGGTGTCTCAACTACCAGAGAATGTTCTGACACAAATTCTGGCCTTTAACGAAAATGAGCTAAAGTCCTTGTCTTCCTTAAGTGCCGTAATGAAGAATGTAAAGGAGGGTGAACACCTTGGCCTTTAATGAAAAAATGAAGTTAAAATTATGGTCCCCTTGGGCATCGGGCGTCCTCTTAGGATTAACGGCCACCGCTTCCTATGTTCTGGTCGACAAAACAATTGGTTCGTCGGGTGGTATTGAAAGCATAGACAGTATCCTCTTGAAACTGTTTCATTCAAGCTTAGCGAACTCAATGTACTTTAAATTTCAAATGCCGCCCGTTGTCAGCTTCCAAATTATGTTGTTTGTTGGAATGCTCTTAGGTGGTTTTACGTCCAGTATCTGGTCGAAAGATTTCAAGTTTAGAATGATGCCAGATCAGCAGTGGACACAGATATTTGGACCCAGTAAAATTAAACGCTGGAGCATGATATTTATCGGTGGGATCATCATTGAGTATGCCGCAGGAATTGCTGGTGGGTGTACTAGTGGCTTAGCTATTTCAGGAACAATGCAACTATCTCCTGCTGGGCTACTCTTCATTACCGGGTTGTTCGTGTCAGGAATTATTACGACAAAGCTCTTGTATGGGAGGGATTATTAAGATGATGACATACTTTGTCCCCATCGTGATTGGTTTCTTCTTCGCCCTTTCCCTCCAAAAAGCTGGTTTTGGACACTATCATAAAATCGTCAATCAATTTCGCTTTAAAGATAATACGGTCATGAAACTTATGATGACGGCAATTTCAGTCGGACTCATCAGTCTCTACACGCTGAAAGATCTTGGCTTTATCCAGTTGGACCAAGTTGCGTCGACTTATATTTTAGGTAATCTATTTGGCGGACTCCTATTTGGGATAGGTATGGCCATAGCCGGCACGTGTCCGGGTACGTTAATCACAGGAATCGGTCAAGGAAATTTGGACTATTTATTTCCAGGACTGTTGGGTTTTCTTACCGGTGGAATACTATTTGGGGGTACGTATCAATCTGTTTTTTTGAAAATATCTACCATCGGTGATTATGGACAAAAAACTCTTTCAGAGCTTTTCCATGTCAACCATTGGCTATTTATCGGGCTTTTTGTCTTGTGTAATGGTGTGTTCTACGTGGGTTCGAAAATTGCAGAAAGTTCTAAGGAATTGGAGAAGCAACGGCCCATAGAATCCTAAAACAGCGAAGGGTCGAATGAAAGGAGGGTTATTGTGTCCAAAGTGTATACTTGGGACCAATTATTCAGTCGCCGAAAGTTTATTAAAGGGGCTGTCGCAACGGCAGCCGTTGGCGTAGGGACCAGCGCTGGATTAGGTCTACTGGCCCCAGCATCCAGTTTAGGGGTCAATAATTCTACGCAGATATCGGCGAAAGATACAAAACATGTTACAACGATTTGTGAGCAATGTGTGTGGCGATGCGGCGTGATTGCCAAGGTCGAAAATGGTGTAATCAAGAGGCTGGAAGGTAATCCAAACCATCCCAACAATTTAGGAAAACTGTGCCCGCGTGGCAATGCTGGCATTGAGGCGATGTATAGCCCGGATCGAATTAAGTTTCCACTCATACGTGCAGGGGCAAGAGGGAGCGGCTTATGGCGCAAGGCTTCCTGGGATGAGGCGTTGAGTTATACAGCTGATCAGATGAAGAAGATTAAAGATAAATATGGTGCTAAGGCGATGATGTTTAATTCAACGGATAACTTATCGCAGCCATTTTTTGAAAGTCTCCTTAAGGCGTACGGCACCCCAAACTACGGTACACAACGGAGTTTATGCTTCAATGCAATGACGACAGGCTTTCTTTATACGTACGGTATGCCTCAACCAGGAACGGATTATAGTCATTGCAAGTATATGATCTTTACAGGACGTAATTTGGCTGAGGGGATTTCCAATAATGAAACTCAGGAAATGATCGATATGGTGGCGAAGGGTGTCAAGGTCGTCGTCCTTGATCCGCGTTTCAGCAAGACGGCTTCAAAAGCTGAATGGCTACCTGTTCGTCCAGGCACAGATTCCGCTTTCTTCTTGGCTATGATCCATATCATTATTGCGGAAAAGTTGTATGATGAAGCGTTTGTCACCAAATATACTCAAGGCTTCGAAGACCTTGTCACTGAAGTGAAAGACTATACGCCTGAATGGGCGGAGAAAAAGTGCGAGATATCGGCAACGACGATTCAGAGAATTGCTCGGGACTTTGCCGCCGCTGCTCCGGCTGCCATAGCCCATCCCAACTGGCGGACGTCAAATTTTCAAAACTCGTACCAAACCGAACGGGCCATTGCGGTGCTTAATGCCTTGATTGGTAATTGGGCACAACCCGGCGGATTAATTCCTGATCAGGAATTGAGCACAGCGAAGCTTGGGGTTCTGTCTCACCCACCCTTTCCACCAGCTCAGGGGATTAGACTAGATGGAGTGCCTTGGAAATATCCTATGGTGCCCTTAGCCTATGGTGTTATCCAGACTATGCGAGATAATATTTTATCTGGCAAACCTTATGAGGCGAAAGGATGGCTAATTTCCAGGCAAAATCCCGTCCTCTCGATTCCTGAACGACAAAAAACCATCAAGGCTTTAATGAAGCTGGATTTCGTGGCGGTGATTGATATACAGGCTAGTGATACAGCGTATTATGCCGATGTGATCTTGCCAGAATCCTACTATCTCGAACGATATGATGGTTTGATTCCTATAAAAAACAAGATATTCATTCGTCAGCCGGTCATCGAGCCTCTTTATGATACGAAAAGTAGCTTGATGATTTATAAGGAATTGGCCGAAAAATTGGGCCTTGGAGAATTCCTCCCCTATAAGGATGAATTGGATCTTTTGTCTCAGCAACTCAAGCCGTTCCCAGTGAGCCTGGAAGATCTAAAACGTGATGGGCACTATGAAGTAAAAAATCTCAAAGAGGACCATTCCAAAGACTTTGAGTTCCAAACGAGTAGTGGGAAAATAGAAATCTCTTCGAGCATCATGGCTCAAATGAACAAAAAGGCTGTACCCACGTGGAATGAACCACCACGCCCAGAGAAAGATCACTATTATCTCTTAACGGGTAAAACGGCGCAGCATACCCAAATGTTCACTCAGAACAATCGTTGGCTTCTAGAAGTCTTCCCTGTCAATCGTGCGTGGTTGCATACATCCGTTGCTACGAAGCTTGGGGTGAAGACGGATGACGAAGTGGTTGTGGAGAGCGAAGTTGGCAAGATTACGATTAACGCCTATGTAACAGAGGGTATACGACCGGATTGTATCTTTATGGTCGGAGGATTTGGGCACGTAAGCAAAGGACTTAAATCGGCCTATGGTCGTGGAGTCAGTGATTCGGCTCTGCACAAGACTGTAACGGATCCGATTTCAGGCGGCTCGTCCTTGAGCGAGACCTTTGTAACAGTGAGTAAGGCGTAGGAGGGGAAAACATGACGGTTCGCATGGGGTTTGTCATTATTACTTCACGCTGTATCGATTGCGATGCCTGTATGGTGGCTTGTCGGGCAGAAAATGACGTGCCACTTGGGCGTACTCGTAATTGGGTCAGAAGCAGTGGAGTCCAAGGTCAGTTTCCTAAGGTAAGGGAAGTTTTTCAACCGGGTAATTGTATGCATTGCGAGCATCCACCCTGTGTAGCAGCTTGTCCTACAGGGGCTTCACAAAAACGGGCAGATGGTATTGTCATCATAGAAAATAGCAAATGTATCGGGTGCAAATATTGCATAGTCGCTTGCCCGTATAACGCCCGCTTTGCTAATCCTGATACTGGAAAGGCCGATAAGTGTACCTTATGTTTGCATCGTCTTGAGCAAGGGCTAGAACCAGCGTGTGTTCAAACTTGCTTAGGGAAAGCACGTCAAGCAGGCGATCTGAACGATTCAAACAGTATCGTTTCTAAGTTGATCGCACAGTATCCGACCCGTCAGTTGCTAAAACAATTGGGTACTGGTCCGAACATCTATTACATTGATGAACCTGTTCCAGAAATCCCTGAGGGAAAATAAACGGTTTAGGAGGTATGTTGCGTGGAATTTACCTGGGCTCTATTTATAGTTATTTACCTCTTTACTGCGGGACTTAGTGCGGGAGCGATGATAACGTCTAATCTCGCCTTCCTCTACGGGGGCAAAGACTTTGAACGAGTGGGACGCTGGGGTGCCTATATCTCACCTTTCCCCATTTCCTTGGGGCTCGGCGTGCTTTTACTCGATCTGGGTAGCCCCTTTAACTTTTATCGCTTATTCTTGACCTTGCAAGTAAGGTCCCCAATGTCCTATGGGAGTTGGGCGATTCTCCTTTTTAGCGGTTTAAGCGTCATCTACCTCTATCTTTGGCTTCCAGAAAAATATCAAATCATCGGGCACTTGAAAAGTTCGGAAAAGCTTAAAAAAGGATTGGCAGTTTTTATGCCCTTCTTGTCGGTGGGCGTTGCATCCTATACGGGTCTACTGCTGAATGCAGCTGTTCGCCCGTTGTGGAATGCGCCCTTACTGCCCGTGCTGTTTTTAGTCTCTGCTTTATCGACGGGGGTCGCTTCCGTGATTTTGTTATCGACGCTGAGTCCTTGGCAGCGTGCCAGACATAAGGAATTGCACGTCTTGACCAAAGTTGATGCCGCCTTGATTATTGTTGAGTGTTTGATTATACTAATCATGATGGTAATGGGAACACTAAGCTCTGTCAGTGTAGCAAAGGCCTTTGGTAGTTTGTTGTACGGAGAATATGCTTGGATGTTTTGGCTTATGATTGTGGGACTCGGTCTGCTGCTTCCTTTATCGTTGGAATTGGTGGAACTTAAGGATAAGATCCCTGTCAAATGGGCTCTGCCTGTGACCATAGGTAGTAGTTTCTTGGTCTTATTTGGAGGATTTTTCGTGCGTTATATCATCACTTATGCAGGTCAGACGAGTGGCTGGTTTTAATTAGAGGAGGCAGCGATCCGGTGCCTAAACAACAAGATTGGACAAGACGTGGGGTGTTACGCCTGGCCTGGGTCGGAGTGGTCGCTGCTAGTGCCTTGACAATTGAGCCTCTCGTTCAGTACCTCACAAGTAAAGAGGACCGACTTCAATCTCCCCTAGTAGCATATAACAAACCAATCGATATCAATAGCGACTGGCAAAACACAGCCAATGCTCGGGTATGGGTCAAACGCGATTCTTTTGGCGTGATGGCCTTGGTAGCCACTTGTACTCATTTGGGCTGCGAGGTTCATTATCACCCTGAGAAGAAACAATGGCTTTGCCCATGTCACGGTAGCATATATGACATAGAGGGCAGGCCTGTATCAGGGCCTGCCCCTAAAGCTATGCCCCGGGTTGCTGTGGAACGTAAACCGGATAGCTCATTGATGATTAATACTGCAAAACAAGTAGGAATGGGTACACGTGTATGAAAGAGCAAAAAAACTTTGTTAATCACATAAGGCCTGGCGTCGTCCCAAGTAGAGCCCTGTCTGTACTCTATACTTTTTGCCTTGGAGGGTTGTCTTTTTTGGCCTTTGTGGTACTTGGGGTAACGGGTCTACTTTTGATGTTTCATTACCAACCTGGAGAGAGTAATGGGTACGATAGTATCTTAACGATCGCCTCTGTTATTCCCTATGGTGGAGTTATTCGGAACTTGCACTATTGGGCAGGACAGCTTATGGTTATCACAGTGAACTTACATATGCTTCGCGTCGTCTGGACCCGTTCTTACAAACCGCCTAAGCAACTGAATTGGCTCGTCGGAGTGGCTTTATTAATCCTGATTTTGTTTTTAGATTTTACGGGTTACTTACTCATCGGGTCCCAAGAAAGTGGTGCGGCGGCAACCGTCGCAGTCAATATTTTGGGATTAATCCCCGGTATGGGGACTGGGTTAGCGCAAATATTATTTGGAGAGCCTTCTGCCTTAAGTGGAAGTACCCTCGTGGTGTATGTATGGCATTGTGTCGCCCTACCGATGGTTGCTTTGCTGCTGCAACTTTATCATTTTTGGCGTATCCGTCGTGATGGGGGAGTGCGCCCGCTCTAAGGGGGGACCTATATGGCACGTTCACCGATTAAACATCTCATCGAAAAAGAAGGCATAGTCTCAATCTTTTTTGTAGTTTTTTGTTCAGTCTTGGCCTTAAAGTTTTCGGCAAGTGTCGGAACGAGCAATACGGCGCCTGCGGTCTCACATGCTGTAGCTCCGTGGATTTTTGGTCCCTTCCAAATCCTACTATTATATCTCCCTCCGTGGATCGGCGCGCTTGTTTTCCCTATTATGATCATAGTAGGGCTTGCCGGGTTACCATGGCTCGTCGATTATTTGGGAGAGAAGTCGGGTCAGAGGATTTTTATGACCCTCATCGTGATGGTTATGGTTCTCCTAATATGGTTTATGGTCAAAGAAGTATGGTGGATTTAATGATGAAGAAAACATTCTTGCTAGCAAGTCTTTTACTCCTACTGATCGTCATCCTTATTCTGATTCAGGGTAGTCATCCGAAATGGAGCAACTATCAAAAAGACTATTATGCTGAACAGGTTGTTAAATTGAAAGTTCAACTCGGAGCGATCAACGATGAAACAAAGAAAAAACAAATTGAACAAGAAATTGTGAGTTATAAAGATAGAAAACCTGAGATCATTAACCTTGTTCTTCCAAATGGTAAGGTTGAACGATGTAAGACCTGCCACATGGGTCTTGAAGAGATATCGAACTCCCATCCCAGCAATACGTTTGGGTGTGCAGTTTGCCATGGGGGGAACCCCCTGTCGCTCGACGAAACGACAGCTCATGCTCAAATGTTTGGAGGTGGCCATCCAGGCTCCTTAAGTGTTGCCTCCTTAAGTTGCGGAGGAACAGGCGCAAATGGTGTGTCTTGTCATAGTGGAAACCACGAACCTGCGAAAAATTTAGTGGACTCAGTAAAAACCTCGATTATGTCAACAAAGGCCGGGGAGTTAAGCGTCGTACGAATGACGTTTGGATTAGATATAACCAAGGATGTTCCTGGACTGAGTAAGGGCCAGGTGGCATATTTTTACCCCAGTCCCCTGCAGGGACGACCGAATGAAGGCAGTTTTCAGCAGAATTGTCTAAACCAATGTCACCAAAGTGGAGGGGATCTTCCTCAACAAGGAGCGTCTCCGGCCATGGATCAGAGCGAATCAAAATCTAAATTAAACAAAAAGATCCAAGGTAATGGTTGTGAGTCTTGTCATGTCTTAACGAACCCAACGCATACTTATATTGGTGATGATACGACCATGAAGGGAAATAAGAGTGGCCGCGGAATGGTCCACAGTCTCACGACTCAAATCCCCTACACGCAGTGTAACCAGTGCCATAATCAAGGAACCCATGATCCCATTAAAATGGCGTTTTCCGTGCGCACCGATATGGTTAAGGTTGTAAGGAATTGGTCTGCGGGAGATTCGACTTGGACGGACCGTTTGAGTGATTATTATCTCCCGGGCGAAATATTTGCGAGGTGTGAAGTGAGTCTGGATTGCATCGATTGCCATACAAGGCAGGATGTCATGGGAGATGACAAGTTGTATACATCACAGTATGATGCAGTTCATATCCAATGCCTCGATTGTCATGGAACGAAGGAAAAACCTCCCATAACGAAGAAAGTCGAGAATCCCAAGGATCTGACGTTTCAAGATCCTATTACGAATTCGAAATTCCCTGCGTTGAAAAAAGGCGATGAAATATCCATGACGACGAAAGGGGAAGAACTGCCCTTCTTACGTCATAATGCAGACAATTGGAGTCAAACGAGTCGTGTGACCGGGAAAACGTTCAAAATACCGTTAGTTGTCGGAAGCCGCTGCGAGCAAAATTCAAAAGAACAAGGGGCAGATTCGTGCCATAAATGCCATAACCGAACGGCATTACACCCATAAACAAGGTGCCATATATGTACCCTGAGATTTGAAAAAAAATGAATGTTTTTTGGATCTTAGGGTGCGTTTCAATAGAGAAACTAAGTTGATATAGTTGACAAACAAAGCAGAATCGAATATATTATCTATATACCCTACCAGGGTATAAGGGCGTATACTGATGTTAGGGGGAGGGGTGTGGAGATGTCAGCATTCATCTTGGAGAAAATGTGTCGGGCGTGTAAACACTGTGTCAACGCTTGTCCGGTACAAGCAATCACAGTCATAGCACATCTTCCAGTCGTAGACCCAACTAAGTGTACGGAATGCGAAACCTGTATTGAGACATGTATGCATGGTGCTATTACTTTCCGAGCAACAGAGGAGAAGAAAGCGAATGGATAATGATCAACAACATGAAAATAAACAGCCTCTTCTGCTCCAGCTAAACATAGTAGAGGCAAAGGTAGCAGATTTAAAAGGGCGCTGGCCAGCTCATTCGGTGCATGCTAAAATGGTGGCTGAACTGGAAGACCTGGAAGATGAAAGAGACCGTTTGCGGGGTTTACTCAAGAATAGTCAGCAGGATTAACTTTCTGCAACCAGTCAGATTAAGTTTTAGTCATTGGCATAAGATATGAAAGGGGATTCATTATGAGTAAGAAGGTATTAATCGTAGGCGGTGTAGCGGGCGGGGCTGCTGCAGCTGCAAGACTTAGAAGACTCGATGAAAATGCGGAGATCATCATGTTCGAAAGAGATGAGTACATCTCTTTTGCAAATTGTGGGTTGCCCTATTACATTGGGGAAACAATAAAGCAAAGGAATAAACTCATCGTACAAACGCCTGAAAGTCTTAAGAGTCGATTTAATATTGATGTAAGAAATAACAGCGAAGTAATTGGAATCGATACTGTTAAAAAGATAGCAACCGTGAGAAGTCAAGCAAAGGGAACGTATGAAGAGTCTTATGATTACATGGTTTTATCCCCTGGAGCAAAACCGATCAAACCAAATATTGAGGGTATCAACCACGAGAGAATTTTTACTTTAAGAAATATTCCAGATACGGATAAGATTAAAACTTATGTGGACAAACAAGGAATTGAAAGCGCTGTCGTGATTGGTGGCGGCTATGTCGGTGTGGAAATGGCTGAAAATCTAAAACTTAGAGGTCTGGAAGTCACGATCGTAGAAGCGGCACCTCATATTATGGCGCCTTTGGATACAGACCTTGTCGTCATTGTGGAAAAAGAAATTTTGGACAATGGCGTTCGTATAATTTTAAACGATGGTGTAAAAGCCTTTAAGGATCTGGACGGTCGTGTTGAAATAACCTTAAATAGCAATACGTTGTTAAAGGCAGATCTCGTCATATTAGCGATAGGGGTTGCTCCTGACACGGAGTTTCTCAAGGATAGTGAAATTGTACTCGGACCCAAAGGCCATATCGTTGTCAATGAAAAGCTGGAAACAAATGCTGCCAATGTATATGCTGTTGGTGATGCCATAGAAATTGTGGACTTTGTAACGAAGCAAAAGGGAGCAGTTGCTTTAGCGGGGCCCGCCAACAAACAAGGTAGGATTGCGGCTGACAATATTGCAGGTTTAGACAGTTCTTATAAGGGAACACAGGGTACTTCAATTATTAAAGTATTTTCGTTAACGGCAGCTGGTACGGGTAACAATGAACGATCGTTAACCCGGTTGAAAATACCCTATAAAGCCATCACCACTCATCCAGCATCTCGTGCCTCGTATTATCCAGGGGGCTCTCAAATGACCTTGAAACTGATTTTTAACCAAGAAGGCCAAATTCTAGGCGCCCAAAGTGTTGGGGTTGATGGGGTAGACAAAAGGATCGACGTCATCGCGACCGTGATCAGATTGGGTGGAACTGTCACTGACTTAACAGAGTTGGAGCTATGTTATGCGCCACCTTTTTCTTCAGCAAAGGATCCTGTAAATATGGCGGGATATGTTGCCCAAAATGTCTTAGCTGGAAGAGTGGAGACGATGACAGTGGAACAATATATGAATTATGATTACGAAAATACGATCTTATTGGATGTGCGTACTGAATCTGAATTTAAAAACGGACATTTTGAGGGTGCTCTTAACATCCCTGTAGATAGCCTCAGAGGAAGATTAGGAGAGCTAGATAAGAATCAAGAGATTCTAGAATATTGCCAAGTCGGTCTCAGAGGATATGTCGCCGCTAGAATATTAACGCAAAAAGGTTTCAAAGTTAAAAATATCGGTGGAGGCTTTAAGTCTGCATTAACCTCTCCAGTAAAACCAAAAATTATCGATGATTTGGATACGACAAAAAGTTAATAGCCATAGAGAAGACAATAAACCATAGAATGCAGGTTTGCGTCAAAAATCCAGAACGTATTTAACGTTCTGGATTTTTGTAGTATAATTGAAGGATTAAATGTTGACTCAGTTGCTCTTGAAACGAATAGTTTCCTTTGTAGATATGTATTCGCTCAATTCGGGGAACACTTTAATAAAGCAATTTAAACAAGAGGAGGCTCATCAAAATGCCAGAGGATCTGCAACCGATCAAAAGTCATTATGAACTAGCGATTATAGGATGTGGGCCCGCAGGAATGTCAGCGGCCCTTAATGCCAAAATACGGAACCGAGATTTCATTTTAGTGGGCGCTGAATTATGTAGTCCAAAACTCTCGAAAGCGCCACAAATCGATAATTGGCTTGGGTTTCCGGAAATAGGTGGGGAAGAATTGCGTCAACGGTTCTTAAAGCATGTTGAGAGCAAGGACATTCAAATCGTCCCATTTAAAGTGACAAATATTTATCCTGGGCCTCCCTATACGGTGGTGGGCAAGGACCAATCTATTGAAGTAGATGCCATTATTATTGCGACAGGCGTATCCGTGGATAAACTATTTCCAGGCGAAGCAGAATTATTGGGCCGTGGTGTTGGATATTGTGCAACGTGTGACGGACCTTTATACAAGAATAAGAATGTTGCCATTATTTCTTACAACCAGGAAGGGGAAGATGAGGCTAATTTTATGGCTGGCATATGTGCCAAAGTCTATTATATTCCCTATTACAGTGACTTATCGAAGCTTGACCCACGAGTTGAAGTCAGAAAAGGAAAAGTGAAGAAAATCGTCGGAGCAGAAACTGTCAAACAACTCGATTTAGGGGAGGAACAATTGACGGTGGACGGTGTCTTTATCATACGAGATACCCTGCCAGCCGAGCAACTGATATCCGGTCTGGAAATGGAGGATGCCGCAATTAAGGTCAATCATAAACTGGAGACAAGTATGCCAGGCTTATATGCTGCAGGAGATTGCACAGGACAACCTTTTCAATTAATTAAAGCCGCAGGTGAGGGTGGAACAGCAGCTTTACACGCTGTAAAATATTTGGATAGCTTAAAAAAATAACCGACCCATGACAAAATCCGCTGTTAGCCATGATGGACAAACAGCGGATTTTTGTCATGGGCACTATTACGACCTTTTAAAAAGTCACAAATGACAAAAGGTTGTAATCAAGTCCGAATTGCCTTTACCACTTTTTGTAAAAGGCCTAAAAATCTTTGAGGAAGGGAAGATGAATTGGTATCTTCAGATGAATCGGTCGTTTCATTCTTTTTCGCTGAATCTGAGGATTGTGGTTGATAGGAGTCTTGTAACTCTTCTTCAGTGTTCATATCATAGGCCGACCTGTTCTTAAATAGCCGCGCTGTTAAATATTCCTTTTTCATAGAATTTCCTCCTCCTTCTTACTATGATGAAACCAGTCAATAGTATATCTATATAGGATATGACGGACCATAGGGCTTAGCGCCACACAGCCATCCAATTAATATCAACCTGTATAATTACCACCATTTATTACAATTGCAGTTATCCTTGTTGTCTTTTTTGCATTTCTCATCGTTATCGTTTTTTTTGCACTTGTCGTCTTTTTTATCTTTTTTACATTCATCATCTTTTTTACATTTGTCACAATCACAGTCACAGATATCGTTGTCATCATCTTCATTACAACATACGCAACATTTGATGAGAATTACGGACAATAATGTGATGATAATCGCTAACTCTATTTCGATGACGACAAGCGGGCAACAACATCTTCGATCTTCACTCATAGAGATTTACCTCCTTCGCAAATATGGTATAAAATGGGTTAATTTCTTATATTCTATTCGACATGTCCATTGAGTGTTCATATTTATAGCTCATGCTCATCGATGAAAGTCGTAAGGACAGAATTCATGAATAAAAAAAGGGTATGGGAATTGCCAATTCCCATACCCTTGCGTCCCTTTGTTTAAGGCTTATTCAGACACAAAGGTAATCTGACAGATTGGGATTCGGACTAACGGGCGAATTCCATCGACTTCTTTTCCAATGTTGGCAAACAGTTGAGCGTTCCTCAATATGACAACTCCATCTCGTACTCCGCCAAAACTCCCAACCCAGAAACTTGAATCCGTGCCTACTCCCAAACGCTTCCCAATTCGATAATTGTCAAATAAGCCTACGATAAAATTACCTTGATTAAATAACATATGATTGATCCCCTTTCTTTTCATTTGCCACAGGTGTGGCGACATAAGATAAGAAATTTGGGAGAGGTCTTTGTTATTCCTTGATTTATGATATGTACAAGTTTTTAATGTGTGACAAGTTAGTGTGTTGCGTTGCTGGCTTATTATCAATAGTTGAAGCAGTCAGGAAGAGGGAAACAATGGAGTTGTCGAATACATTCTCCTTGACATACTAAAAACAAAGACATATATTAATATAAGGATACCCCTGCTCGGTATATGGGGGTATATGAGTATACTTGCGATATGTTGAAAAATCTATTGATGTAGTAATCGTGAAAGGGAAGGGAAATTAATATTGAAGAATGACTGGAAAGAAAAACTAACACCAATTTTTACAATATTTACAGCTACATTTGGTTGCCTTGCCTGACTTCTTCCGACATTAGTTATACCGCTCGGTCTGGGCGGGTCGATGTTATCAACTTTATCTTTTTTTGCTAGATATCAATGGTTGTTTATTGCCTTAAGTTTTGTACTCTTGGGGGTAGCACATTGGGTTACCTGGAAACGTCGATCCCTTGTGCATCGTAAACAGAGAATTATATTATGGGTATCAACAGGGTTAACGTTAGCGAGTTTTTCCTACACCATTTATGGCCTAGGCCTTTTTTAGTCGGTCTATGTTATAATCAATTTCTATTAATCTTAATCCAATTATTCAGCAAGGAGATGTATAGGTGAGAAAATTATTTTTATCGGTTATAATTCTTGGATTATTATCTATAATTGTGACTGGATGTACCAACAATAATCAAACGGAAGGTCCAACAACTTCTAATAGCCAAGTACAGCCCATCACAGTCGATCAATTAAACAAGCAATTAAATGCTGGAACAGATCAAAATACCCTTCTTGTTGATTTAAGAGAACCTATTTTATATAAAAAAGGACACATAAAGGACGCTATCCTCATCCCTTTTGCTGATTTCGAAAAACAATATACCCAGTTAGATAAGAATAAAAAAATTATTTTCATCTGCCATACAGGGCCCATGGGAGAAGTAACTGGCCAGTTTCTTCTTTCAAAGGGGTATACTCAAATTTATAATCTAGACGGTGGGATGGAGGGCTGGGACAAGAATATTCATTAGGGTAAATAAAGGACTTCTTCTATTTTAAAATTAAGGGGTTCCATTTCGGAGTCAAAAGACTCGAAATGGAACCCCTTACCGATTGCAATGATCGCCTGCTTATAAGAAATTATTAGAAGATTAAACCTAAAGCGATCAGAATCAAGATAGCAACTGCGATAACGCCTACACCGATGCCATGACCAACGCCACCAATTCCATACATAAGAAGTTCCACCTTTCTAATTTAGAATACTATTCCCATTGCGATGAGCAGAAGAATAATCACGACAACTGCAGCAATTCCTGCACCAAAGCCATGACCTTTTTCACAACCGCAAGCAGCTCCATCAACACCAAATGCCATTTTAATTTCCTCCTTTGTTATGAGATAGTGCATAATATGCATAGTTTGGGTTAAGTGGAACAATATGACAAGAAAACAATCAATAAAACAAAAGTAACACAAAAGTAATACGGCGGTTTCAAGTCACCACCGTATTACTTGACTAAGAAATTTCGTTTACGGGCGTTCAATCCATTTCAATAGTTTTCTAAGAATTCGTGTAAGGATCCCGTGCTTAGGAGGCATATGATCACTCCTCTTTTTAATGATGGTTTGAATAGAATATGAACCACCCTAGGCTATGCAGGTACGTGGTTTTACCATACTTTGTTGTCTTTACCATTAATAGTAATAGTGTTGGTGTTGGGATTACTGCTTGAATTATTATTAATACCGATGAGCAGGGACGCAATAAATAAGACAATAATAATCGCCAACTCTATTTCCGTAATAGTCAACATATGGCTGATCCCCTTTTATTCATCTACCACAAATGTGGCGATATAAGATATAGAAGGTTGGGAGATCATTTATGATATAAGCTATGTACATGTCTCATAGAGTGTTACAAGCATAAGCATATAAATTTTCTTTAATAGGCCCAGTGATTATTATATTCTGATAGATTAGTCATTAGAAAAATAGCACAGGGTAGGAATGAATCCTACCCTGTGCCTAGCTAAAGCCACGCTTTAACTGCCATCATTTTTTGTTTTTACCATTCTTGTCATCGTTGTCACCTTTGCCACCTTGATCACCTTCCAGAGCTACAAATGTGATCTTGCAGATTGGGATTCGGACTAACGGGCGGATTCCGTCAACTGGTTTTCCTGGGTTGGCAAATAGTTGAGCGTTTCTCAATACTGCAACTCCATTTTGTATTCCAGCAAAATGGCCAATCCAGAAACTCGCATCGACACCGACGACTAAACGTGTACCAATCGGATAAGGACAAAATATCATCATATGATCCATCCCCCTTTATTTATCTGCCACGATCGTGCAGTATAAGATATAGAAAGTCTGGGAGATCATTGATGCATATTTGTAATATAGATTATGTACAAGTCGGAAAAACGTTACAGAATTATGGCTCCGCAAGAATCAATTTCTAAATTTATTGCCTCAGAACTGACCCCAAACTGTTCCAACATGGTGATCATGTTTTGGCTTACTTTTTCCATCAAGGTTTCGGCCGTCAGGGCAATCATAGTGGGTCCCGATCCACTGAGAGCAGCTCCATAGGCTCCCGCTTGAAGAGCGGATTCTATCGTTTCGAGCATTCCGGGGAGAAGCGTTGCACGCTGGTTTTGGTGAAGCACGTCGCGCATACCTTCTTTTAGAAGGGAAAAATCTCCTCGTATAAAAGCTTCAATCAGTAATCCAACATGAGAAATATTAAAAACGGCATCGTTGCGGGAAACGTTAGGCAGTAAAATACCTCGAGCTTTTTCTGTGTTGAGGAGGGTATTAGGAATAACAACCACTGCTTTTAAGTCTGGCGATTGGGCAAGAACACGGGGGATGATGCCATCCTTTGCAGGTATGGATAAGGTGACCCCTCCATATAAAGCGGGAGTGACATTGTCTGGGTGGCCTTCTATGGCATTGGCAATTTGGAGTAATTCAACCTTTTCATAGGGTGAACCAGCAAGGGTATTGGCGGCCACTAGACCGCCCACAATAGCAGCAGAACTGCTTCCCAAACCACGGGCAGGGGGAATATTGCTTTCAAGCGTTAAGGCGACGGAAGGCGTAGGGTAATCAATTAACGCCCAAAGGTGACACATCGTTTGCCAGACAAGGTTGCTTTCATCGGCCGGAATCCCGTTGTGGTAAGACCCAGTCAGAGAGATTGTAAACGGCCGGCCAGTCTCAACTGTTATGGTGTTGTGCAGTTGAAGTGCCAGCCCTAGACAGTCAAAGCCAGGTCCTAGATTGGCAGAGGTGGCCGGTATCTTAACGCGAAACATTGTTTCCATCCTGTCCGCCTTCAAAGCGAATGACGTTGTGAATATTCAGGACCTTGCTATACGCTTTGACAGAATCTAAAGCTTCTTGAAGTGCTCCTTCACGACAGGGATGCGTCACAAGCACAATTTCTGCTTGGTGTTCACCGCGTGGCTTCTGAATGATTGAGGCAAAGCTAATATTTGCTTCAGCAAAGAGTAAGGCTAAAGTGGCGAGGACCCGAGGCTCGTCCTTAACAAGTAAGCGAATATAAAACGCAGTATAGAAATCTGCGACGGCTTTTAGGGGATAATTAAAGTAACAGGTGCAATTGATGGAAGAGGTGGAGTTCGAATGAATATTGTGGACAATCCGCATAATATCACTGATAATGGCACTTCCCGTGGGGAGAGATCCAGCACCTCGACCGTAAAACATGGTTTCCCCAACGGCATCACCGACGACATAAATGGCATTGAATACTCCGCTTACAGAGGCGAGCGGATGGGTAAGCGGTAATATTGCTGGATGAACGCGAACTTCAATGCCTTCAGCTTGATGTTTCGCAATAGCTAATAGTTTAATAGTACAGCCAAGCTCAGCCGCGTAAGCTAGATCCTCACGCGTGATTTTTGAAATGCCTTCTACAAAGACATCTTTGAGGGCTACGCGCGAATTAAAGGCGATGGACGATAGAATGGCCAGTTTTCGTGCAGCGTCTAAGCCATTGACATCAGCAGAAGGATCCGCTTCGGCATATCCTAAACGTTGTGCTTCAGCAAGGACTTCCGAATACTCTCGGCCCTGGTCTGCCATGGCCGTTAAAATGTAGTTGGTCGTTCCATTGATAATCCCAATGACGTCGGTAATGCGATTAGCAGATAGGGATTCTTTTAAAGCAGCAATAATTGGGATCCCACCGCCCACACTCGCTTCGAAGTAGAGGTCCTTACCAGCCTCATTGGCAGCATCGAGAAGTTCATGACCATGAAGTGCTATTAAATCTTTATTTGCGGTAACAACATGTTTACCTTGTCGTAAAGCTTCCAAGATGAACGTGCGAGCTGGTTCAATTCCCCCCATCACTTCTACAATAATATCAATTTCAGGGTCTTCAAGAATTTCTGATGGTTGATCTGTGAGTAGAAAGTCTCCGCTGAATTCAAGCTTTTTATCAAGATCTCGGTCCAGAATTGCTTTAATGTGAATTTCGCAGTGTGTTCGTGTTTGAATATCCTTAGCATTTTGCTGTAATATGCGCACGACGCCAGAACCCACCGTACCTAGGCCTAATATACCGATTTGAATTGTCATGTAAGTCACTCCCCTTAAAAATACAAATGTATTTGTATAGAGGACATTATACCTCGCGCCATCGTGCTTTGACAAGAGAATCTTTGCGTAATTTTCAGCAATCTTTCTAATAAGGGGTTGACAGGGGGGAACATATTCTGTATTATATACACAACGTAAGTAATTTAAACGTAATATATAACACAGCGGAAGTGTACCTAGGGTTCCGGGGGCAACCTGTCTGGTCCAAGCGGTACAGAATCCAGATTGGATTTACACCGTGGGTAGAAAAAGCCCAAGCGGAAGTTCCACAATATTAGGGGACGACGCTTGGGTTTCTTATTATCTATTGCTAACCGCCACATTTATGAACAAGAAAGAAAGGGGTCGATGAAATGGCACTAGTTATCTACTGTAATGGCGCCTTTGTTCCAGAGGAAGACGCAAAAATATCGGTTTTGGACCATGGATTTTTGTATGGGGATGGCATTTTCGAAGGGATTCGTGCCTATTACGGTCGGGTCTTTAAATTAGAAGAGCATTTGAAACGCCTCTATGAATCAGCGAAGTCAATTCAATTAAATATCGCCATTCCTAAGGACGAGATGCAGGAGATTGTCTTAGAAACGTTGCGCAGGAATGGATTAAAGGATGCTTATATTCGATTGGTGGTTTCGCGTGGCAAAGGGGATTTGGGTCTCGATCCGGCAAACTGTCCTAAGGCGGCAATCGTTTGTATTGCGGATCAGATAAAGATCTTTGAGCCAAAGATGTATGAGCAGGGCTTAGAAGTGAAAACCGTGGCCATTCGCCGAAATAATCCGGATTCCTTGAGCCCTAGAATCAAATCCCTGAATTATCTTAATAATATACTAGCTAAAATTGAGGCCAATCAAGCCGGTGTTGTAGAAGGAATTATGCTGAATCAAGAAGGTTATGTCGCTGAAGGGACGTCAGATAATGTCTTTATCTTTCGAAATGGCGTTTTAATAACCCCTCCACTTTCTGCAGGAATACTTGAAGGAATCACCCGTGAATCTGTTCTACAGCTGGCAGGCCCACTGGGAATCCAAACGAGGGAAGAGCTCTTTACACGGCATGACCTCTATACGGCAGATGAGTGTTTTCTCACCGGTACAGCAGCAGAATTGATTCCGGTCATTAAAGCCGATGGTCGGGAAATCGGAGAGGGCGTTCCTGGAGAAGCCTATAAACAATTATTCGCTGCCTTTAAGGAGCTCACCCGAGTCAATGGTCCCAAAATTTACACCGTTTAGAGAAACGGCCAGATGCGCTGGAGAGGAAATGAGTATGAGTGAAGAAATAACACAAATAAACGGGGCAACCGTCTTGTTAAATGCCTTGCACCACGAAGGCGTAGACGTTCTCTTCGGTTATCCAGGTGGTGCGGTACTTCCACTTTATGATGCTCTTCTGGATAGTCCCATTCGACATGTGTTAACACGTCATGAACAAGGGGCGGTGTATGCCGCAGATGGTTATGCCCGAGTCAGTGGGAAAGTAGGCGTTTGTGTAGCAACCTCTGGTCCCGGGGCAACGAATCTAGTGACGGGTATTGCCAATGCCTATGCCGACTCTATTCCGTTAGTCCTTTTGACAGGGCAGGTTTCTACGAGTTCACTCGGATCTGACTCTTTTCAAGAAGTGGATATCGTCGGGATTACAATGCCCATCACCAAACACTCTTATTTGGTCAGGGATCCGAGGGAGCTTCCGAGGATTGTGAAAGAAGCTTTTTATATTGCTCGAACCGGTCGCCCCGGACCCGTGCTCATCGATCTTCCAAGAGACGTTCTAGCTCAAGGTAATGTTGAACCCTTTCCTTCGGATATGAAATTGAAGGGGTATAAAGTGTTTGGTAGAGGGAACAACGATAAGCTTGAAGAAGTGGCCAAGGCGCTCTCCGAATGTAGAAAGCCCGTGTTGTATGCCGGGGGCGGTGTGGTGACAGCAGGGGCAGAAGGCGTTCTTCGGCAGTTAGCCGAAAAAGCTGATTTACCCGTGGTCACGACGTTGATGGGTCTTGGGAGTCTTCCCCACGGGCATCCAAATCTATTAGGCATGGTTGGAATGCACGGTACGGTGACAGCGAACTATGCCGTCGATGATTGTGATTTGCTGATTGCAGTGGGGGTGCGCTTTGATGACCGTGTGACCAGTGGTTTAGGACATCGTTTTGCCACCAAAGCAAAGGTCATTCATATCGACATCGATCCTGTAGAGATTAGTAAAGTTGTTAAAACACATCTCCAGATTGTTGGGGATGCACGCATGGTTTTGGAAGAAGTCTTAGACGTCTTCCAGGGGTATACTGTTCCTGAAGTTGCGGACTGGTGGACTCAATTACGTGTTTGGAAGAACGAGCATTCTTTGAGCTATGATCTGGACAGACTTACGCCACAAATGGTGATCAAATGTCTTGGCGAAATTGCTGGTGAACATGCGATTATCACAACCGATGTGGGACAGCATCAGATGTGGGCGGCTCAGTCTTATCCAATCGTGCACCCTCGTAATTATGCGACAAGTTGTGGGCTTGGACCGATGGGCTATGGACTTCCTGCCGCTGTGGGGGCTCAAATTGCTCGTCCGGACGCTTTGGTCGCCTTGATTACGGGAGACGGTTCCTTACAGATGTCGATGCAGGAGTTAGGAACCATTTCTCAGAATAAACTGCCCATTAAAATCATCTTACTAAATAACGGCGTCCTTGGCATGGTTCGTCAATTGCAGAAAATTCTTTGTGAGGAGCGGTATAATCAAATACAGCTCGAAGGCAATCCGGATTTTGTCAAAATAGCGGAGGCTTATGGAATGCTTGGAATCCACGTTGATTCTGTAGAGCAGGTTCAAAGTGCACTATCGGTGGCGATTCGCCATCCAGGGCCCGTTCTAGTGGATTTCACAATCTCTCCGAACGAAGCAGTCTTGCCCTTTGTTCCACCGGGTAAGGAAATTACGAAAATGATTGTGAGGTGATAACATGTTGCATACACTTGCCGTCCTTGTGGAAAATCACCCTGGAGTATTAATCCGGGTCGCGGGATTGTTCGCCCGCAGAGGGTATAATATTGATAGCCTGACAGTTTGTCAGACAGAAGATCCTGATGTATCTAGGATGACAATTGTTGTAGATGGCGATGAACAAGTCATCGAGCAAGTGAGAAATCAACTCAGCAAGCTGGTCATTGTGCACACCGTCACGGACTTGACTGAGGAAAGTGTGGTTGATCGAGAGCTCGCGTTAGTGCGTGTTGAAGTTACGTCGGAAACACGATCAGTGGTTTTGCAAACCGTGGAAGTTTTCCGAGGACGGGTAGTAGATATGGGTAGAAGTAATATTACCATTGAGTTAACCGGTGATATTGCCAAAATTGATGCGTTTGTTCATGCGATTCGCCCCTACGGGTTACTAGAGCTGGTACGAACTGGTAAGATTGCCATTTTGAGATCTGAAGTATAAGGATTTTGCATGGCGTGTTATAGTATAATGTATAGCCTGAATGATGGGTTATCGTTAAATTTGTTGAAATTGAAAGGAAGTTAGAATAATGGCTAAAATGTATTACGAAGAAGACGCAAATCTGGAGTTATTAAAAGGTAAAGTGATTGCAGTGATGGGATATGGTAGCCAAGGACATTCCCAATCCCAGAACCTAAAAGATTCAGGACTTAACGTGATCATCGGACTTCGCCCGACTAGTCCACGCCGCGAGCGTGCACAAGCTGCTGGTTTTGAGGTTATGACGGTTTCAGAGGCAGCTGCGAAAGCGGATGTTATTCAAATTTTGCTTCCGGATGAAACCCAAGCTAAGATTTATTCAGAGGAAATTGAAAAGTATGTCACAGCCGGAAAAACGCTCGTTTTTTCACACGGCTTTAATATTCACTATGGACAAATTGTTCCTCCCAAGGATGTCGATGTCATCATGATCGCTCCTAAAAGCCCAGGACACTTGGTCCGTCGCACCTATACAGAAGGCGCAGGGGTACCAGCCTTAATTGCGGTATATCAAGATGCCACAGGCAAAGCCAAAGAATTAGCCTTGGCGTATGCAAAAGGAATTGGTTCAACGAAGGCCGGTGTTCTGGAAACGACGTTTGGAGAAGAAACAGAAACGGACTTGTTCGGAGAGCAAGCAGTGCTTTGTGGAGGGGCGGCAGAACTAGTCAAAGCTGGCTTTGACACGTTGGTAGGAGCTGGTTATCAACCTGAAATTGCATATTTTGAATGTTTACATGAACTTAAGCTGATTGTTGACTTGATGCAGGAAGGCGGCATTGGTTGGATGCAATATTCTGTCTCAGATACCGCGCAGTACGGTGGTATGACGATCGGAAAACGTATTATTAATGATGAAACTCGTAAAGAAATGAGAAAAGTTCTTGATGAAATTCAAGATGGCCGTTTTGCTAAAGCATGGTTACTCGAAAGCCAAGCTAATCGCCCAGCCTTTAACGCGATGACTCGCATCGATGCAAATCATCCTATTGAAAAAGTTGGAGAACAATTAAGAGGCATGATGAGCTGGCTTAAGAAACACGAATAAAGGGAGGTCGGCGAATGCGTAGGATTGATATCTTTGATACGACTCTGAGAGATGGCGAACAATCGCCGGGGGTTGCACTCAACGCAGATGAGAAATTGCAAATCGCTCATCAATTAGCGAAGTTGGGCGTAAACGTTCTCGAAGCAGGATTTCCTATTGCTTCCCCGGGTGATTTTGCGGGTGTTCGCAGGATTGCCCAGGAGGTCAGAAATGTGAGTGTGGCAGCCCTGGCACGGGCTAATGTCAAAGATATTGAGTGTGCCTGGGAAGCGCTCTCGGGAGGGGCGTCTCCGCGCATTCATACCTTTATTGCGACATCACCCATTCATATGCTCTATAAACTGCAGAAATCGCCACAAGACGTCTTGGAACAAGCCATTCAAGCCGTACAATTGGCTAAATCAAAAGTGGATAATGTGGAGTTCAGTGCAGAAGATGCCTCACGTAGTGATATAGACTTTTTGGCAAAGGTTTTCTCGGGAGTGATTAAAGCCGGCGCTACGGTACTCAACATTCCAGATACCGTAGGCTACGCGACACCTGAAGAGTATGCAGAATTCTTACGTGCGGTTATGGATCGTACGACCGGGATTGAAAAAGTCAAAGTCAGTGTACATTGTCATAATGATTTGGGTCTTGCTGTTGCAAATTCCCTCGCCGCGGTTGGGGTGGGAGTGCATCAGCTAGAGTGTACGGTCAATGGAATCGGGGAACGAGCGGGGAATGCGGCGCTCGAGGAACTGGTGATGGCGCTGCACACTCGCAGGGATAAGTTTTGTGTTGATACCAGTATTGTGACGACGGAACTTGCCAGAACGAGTCAATTAGTGAGCCGCTTAACAGGCATGGTGATTCAGCATAACAAGGCCATTGTTGGCAAAAATGCATTTGCCCATGAATCAGGTATTCACCAAGATGGTATGCTTAAGGAACGATCCACCTATGAAATTATGTCACCGAGTGACATAGGACTTGATGCAGAATCGATTGTCTTAGGTAAACACTCAGGGCGACATGCTGTTCATCAACGATTGACAGACCTCGGGCTGGATTTAGTGGAAAGCCAATTCGAAGAGGTGTTTACTCGCTTTAAACTATTGGCTGATCGTAAGCACGAAGTGACGACCGCCGATTTGTTTTCCTTAGTGGATTTGAAAGCGGAGAATGAGGATCAGATCCGCTTAGATTATTTGCAGGTCTCTAGCGGAACGCATATGACACCGACTGCAACAGTCGGGCTCATGTATAACGGACAACGTTTAGAAGATGCAACCTGTGGCGATGGTCCGGTTGACGCTGCCTTTAAGGCTATTGATAAGGTGCTAGGAACGAAGGGCAAGCTGATTCACTATTCGTTGCAGGCCATTGACGGTGGAGAAGATGCTCAAGGTGAAGTTACGGTCACCGTTCAGTTTGGAGACAATCTGGTGGGCGGCCGTGGTGTAAGCACAGATATTATCGAAGCAAGCGTGCTAGGCTATCTCCAGGCCGTAAACCGCGCAGTCGGACGAGGGTGGATTAAGACTCGAGAGAAAAATGCGAGCTAGAGGAAGGGAGTAAGAGCCATGTCTATGACCATCACAGAGAAGATTTTGGCGCAACACGCTGGACTCGATGAAGTCGTTCCAGGGCAACTGATCACCGCGAAGCTGGATCTTGTCTTGGCCAATGATGTGACCGGCCCAGTCGCTATACAAGAGTTCGCGAAATTTGGTACAGAAAACGTGTTTGATCGCAAGAAGGTTGCTCTTGTCCCAGATCATTTTGCGCCAAATAAAGATATTTTATCGGCAGAGCAGTGTAAAGTCATGCGAGATTTTGCTCAGAAACAACAGATTGAACATTATTTTGAAGTAGGACGCATGGGCATTGAACATTGCCTTCTGCCAGAACAGGGACTCACCTTGCCCGGCGACCTTATTATTGGAGCAGATTCCCATACCTGCACCTATGGCGCAGTGGGAGCATTTGCAACCGGCGTAGGGAGTACGGACCTAGCAGCAGGGTTAGCGACCGGTGAAGCCTGGTTTCGTGTCCCAGAATCTATGAAGTTTATCTTTCATGGCACCCGTTTTCAAAAATGGGTCGGTGGGAAAGATCTCATTCTTTATCTCATTGGAAAATTGGGCGTCGATGGCGCTCGCTACCGAGCCATGGAGTTCACGGGAGAAGGTATCGCTGCTTTATCGATGGATAATCGGTTTACAATTTGCAATATGGCGATTGAAGCGGGTGCCAAAAATGGTATTATCGCGCCGGATGACAAGACGTTTGCCTATCTTGAAGGCCGAGCACGTCACTCGTATCCTCTTCATTACAGTGATTCAGACGCTCGTTACTTGGAAGTACAGGAGTTTGACGTTACGGAGATCCCCTTGCAAGTGTCCTTCCCTCATTCACCAGAAAACGCCAAATCTGTCCAGGAAGCTAGTGGGATTAAAATCGACCAGGTTGTCATCGGGTCCTGTACAAATGGGCGACTGGAAGATCTGCGGATGGCGGCGGACATATTGCGGGGTAAGAAAGTCCATAAAGAAATTCGCCTCTTAGTTTTCCCAGGAACGCAGACCATTCTTCGAGACGCGATGCGTGAAGGGATTATTGATACCTTAATTGAGGCGGGAGCTGCCGTTAGCACGCCAACGTGTGGTCCTTGTCTCGGTGGTCACATGGGGATCTTGGCCAAAGGCGAACGCGCCGTATCGACCACTAATCGAAATTTTGTGGGACGAATGGGCAGTGTAGAAAGCGAAGTCTACTTAGCAGGTCCAGCGGTGGCAGCGGCATCCGCGATCATGGGTCAAATAGCCCATCCAGAGGAGGTGTCTTAGATTGGGAAAAGCGTGGAAGTTTGGGCATGACATCGATACGGATGTCATTTTACCGGCACGGTATTTAAATCAATCCACGCCTGAACATCTGGCGGCCCATTGCATGGAAGATGCAGGTACGTCGTTTGCTCAGGACGTTCAAACTGGAGACATAATGGTGGGCGGAAAAAACTTCGGTTGCGGTTCCTCACGCGAGCATGCTCCCATCGCCATTAAGGCTTGTGGGATACAAGTGGTGATTGCAGAGTCGTTTGCACGGATCTTTTATCGCAATGCCTTGAATATTGGTTTGCCGATTATGGAGTGCCCAGAAGCTGTGGCAGGAATTTCACAAGGCGATGAGATTACGGTGGATGTTGCAACGGGTACCATTGAGAATAAGACGACAAATAAGAATTATCAGGCTCGTTCATTTCCTCCCTTTATGCAGGATCTGATACGTGCAGGTGGACTGATACCTTATATTGAAGGGAGAAAAAAGAATGCCTAACGTTTTAGTTCTCCCGGGAGATGGCATAGGAAAAGAGATTACGCCAGAAGCTGTTAAGGTTTTACAAGCTGTGTTAAAAGGTCGCTCAACTAGCCTGAATTTTGAATACGGTTTAATCGGCGGTGCAGCGATTGATGAAGTGGGCAAGGCGTTACCTGATGAAACACTGGCAGCCGCTCAGTCAGCGGATGCCATTCTTATGGGTTCAGTGGGCGGACCAAAATGGGATACACTTCCCGCACAAGAACGCCCAGAATTGGGAGGCCTTCTCAAGATAAGAAAGGCACTCAGTCTTTACGCGAATATCCGGCCCGTAAAAGTGAGCCCCATGTTGGTAGAGGCCTCTACGCTTCGGGCTGAGGTGGTAAAGGACGTTGATCTTGTCGTTTTGCGTGAACTGACCGGTGGTCTCTATTTCGGAGAGAAGGGCAGAAAGACTAACCCGACGAGTGCTTTTGACATTTTGATTTATTCTGAGGAAGAAATCCGTCGCATTGTACTCATGGGCTTCCAAATGGCCGTTAAGCGACGTGGAAAACTTTGCTCTGTCGATAAAGCAAATGTACTGGAATCATCTCGTTTATGGCGTGAAATCACCGTAGAAATTGCCAAGGATTTTCCGGGCGTTGAGTTAACCCATATGTACGTGGATAACGCCGCGATGCAATTAGTTCGTTGCCCCAGCCAATTTGATGTCATGGTTACGGAAAATATGTTTGGAGATATCCTTACAGATTTGGCGTCTATGTTGGGAGGGTCTATCGGCATGATACCCTCGGCGAGCTTAAACGGAACCAAGGGACTCTATGAGCCGTCCCACGGCTCGGCACCCGATATTGCTGGGAAAAATATTGCGAATCCTTTAGCCACCATCCTGTCAGGCGCCTTAATGTTGCGGTATTCGTTCAATTTAGAAGAAGAGGCCCAAATGATTGAGCGAGCCGTTGAGGCAGTCTTAGCGGGTGGATACCGCACGCACGATTTAGCAAAACCAGGCGATAAAGTATTGGGAACTCGAGAAATGGGAAATGCGATTGTAGAGGCACTGGGCTCACGATGATTAGTAAGTCCTTAAAAGGCTTCTTTCGTCCCTTAAATAAGGATGGGAGAAGCCTTTTTGGCTTGTTCGCTGAAGTGTCTATGCCCGTACATTGCTATTCGGTTGAAGATAAGGCTAAAACGCAAAACCTGTGGGTATTTAAGTTTATCAAGCTTTTATTATGCTGAGGCTAGATTATAAGATAATATGTAGGTATTGAGAGGATGTTATGTATGAATCGTACGATTGGTTTTATTGGTGGCGGAAATATGGCGGAGGCCATCATCAGTGGACTTAGGAAAACAGATCAGAAACTTCAGATTAGGGTCAGTAATCGGTCTAATCATGAACGACTTCAACACTTAGTCGATCAGTATACTGTCACACCTAGCATACTTGAGGAGACAGTGGAGAATTCTCGTGTCCTGGTCCTTGCAGTGAAACCGAAAGATGTACTGGGCGTACTCAACCAGTTGAAAAATTATAAGATAAGCGATAAATTAATCATTAGCGTAGCAGCTGGTGTTCCCTTAAAGGTATTTTATAGGGTCCTTCCCGGCGTTGCCGTCATTCGGGCGATGCCAAATACTTCAGCAGCGGTTCTCCAGTCCCTGACTGGACTGGTGCGTGGAGAAAATGTCACAGGCGAACAGGCTGAGCTGGGGGAGCATATCTTTGAGGCTATTGGGAAGACAATGTGGATTCCTGAAGAGAAAATGAATGCGCTGATTTCAATCAGTGGAAGTGGGCCAGCTTATTTTTATCTATTTGCTGAGAGCTTAATAGAAGCAGGAGTTCACTTAGGGCTTAGCGAAGAAGAGGCCACGATCTTAGTTCGAGAAACCCTACTTGGTGCGGGGAAAATGATTGCTGAGAGTGAGAAATCTCCGGGAAAGCTGCGAGAAGCAGTTACCTCTCCCAATGGGACCACTTTTGCGGCGTTAAAAGTGTTTACAGACAATGAGTTGCCTCTAACAGTACTTAAGGCGACTCAAGCCTGCGCTCAGCGAGCAGAAGACATGGAAAGTGAGAATTCGTAGTGATAGCACATGAGATTCGGCGAGTTGTCTTGAAAATAGGAAGTAGCAGTCTGAACCATCCCGAAGGCGGCTTAGACGATGAAGCCATCGCAGAAATCGTAGCAATAATTGCAGCCCTGAAACAAAAGGGTGTGGAGTGTATTTTGGTGACTTCAGGCGCAGTGGCTGCCGGTATGGGTCAACTGGGGCTGCACGTGCGTCCGTGTGATTTACCGGGTAAACAAGCGGTTGCAGCGGTTGGCCAGGGGGTGCTAATCGAGCGGTATGCCCGAAATCTTGAACGATATGGACTTGTGGGGGCTCAAATCCTATTGTCTCGTAAAGATCTAGCGGAAGCGTCGCACTATCGAAACGCGCAAAATACGCTAGAAAAATTATTGCGCTTACAAGTCGTTCCGATTATTAATGAAAATGATACAGTGGCCGTCGATGAACTTTGTTTTGGTGACAATGATACCCTTTCTGCCATGGTGGCGGGGCTCGTTGGCGCGGATTTATTAGTGATTCTGACCGATGTTGATGGCTTGTATTCGACCAATCCCAAAAAAGATCCTTTGGCACAACTGATTAAAGAAGTTCCTGAAATATCCGAAGTAGAGTGTATGGCGAGTGGGGCTGGAACGGCCATGGGGACCGGAGGAATGGTCACAAAATTAAGGGCTGCAAAAATTGCGACCCGTTTTGGAATTGGGATGCTCCTCATGAATTTTACGAGGATTAGAGAACTTCTGAACATGAAAGAAGGTCAGGAGACCGAGGGAACTTATTTTCTGCCAGTAAAGCATCGACTCTCGGGTCGGAAACGTTGGATTGCGTATGCAGGTTTATCGGAGGGAAGTATTCAAGTCGATCAAGGTGCAGAGAAAGCTCTTGTTCAAGAAGGAAAAAGCTTACTTGCCAAAGGCATTATAACGACTGAGGGAACCTGGGAGCGTAAAGAAATCGTACGTATTGTCAACCTGCTGGGGGAAGAAATTGCCAGGGGGGTCGCAGAGCTAAGCAGTGATGAGGTGCAGCAGGTTAAAGGGTTGCATTCTGAAATAATACTCCAACGTATTCCTGATTTTGAAAGGGAAGAAGTTGTTCATCGCGATAATATGACCCTCATGGGGCACACCTGTTCATAATTTGAAACAGAAAATACTTGGTCACTATCGGTGAAATATAAAACTCCCTAAGGGGAGTTTTATATTATTATCGCTGGGGAGTGAGTTGCCCTTGTCATTGTTGCCCTTGCATTTTAATAGTGTATAAAGAGAAAATGATTTGCAAGGAGAGAGGATATATGGGGGAATTTAATAAAATAAGGTTTACAGCGACAGCAGCGTTTGTCTGCGTTGTGCTTGTATTCGTATGCGTATTATTTAAGGGACCGGTAAAGACGCTTACACAGAGTGATCTCACAAAACAGTCTATATCAACAACGGATTCTAATAATTACAAGTCGCTTCGATATACTATATACGACGAGACTGTTAAAATTAAAGTACCGGATGACACAGAGATACATGTCAGCCAAGACAAGGGAGATAAAATGCGATTCAGTCTATATTTTGTTAATAGCAGCCAATTGGCTTTCAGGGGCTATATACAGTTATGGAAAATAAAAGAGAAAGATCTAGAGCCCTTTCTTAGTGATAGTAAATCATTGAGCCCATTTGATTTTAAAGCATACAAAATTAGCAATGCTCAGCAAAATAATTATCATGGTCGAAAAACAGAATGGACGGCTAATTATGGACAGAATATGATTAGTGGAATAGAGTATTGGTTTGTAATAAACGATTCTGAAGAAGTCGTCAGAGTGTCATTCTTTACAGATACTGCAGAGTTTCCAGCTAAGTTGCAAAATGTCATAAAACAGATATTAAACTCATTTGAGATCGGTCAGAATGCTGTATAAACGTGAGGAATAAACGAATAAACGAGTGGCTATGAATACACTAGCGTAATGATCAAAGTTGAGCGGTTTTCTGATATAATAATAGAAAACGTTTAGTAGGAGCTGCTTTACTTTAGGTTTTCCATAAGAGATATAAAGTAAATATATTATTATTAGCGAAAGATGGGAGGGGATTGTCGTGATGTTTCACCCGGAATTAGTTGAGATTGGACGTAGAGCGAAGCAAGCGGCGCGTCAATTGGCTTTTGCTAGTACCGAATCGAAAAATAGCGCACTGCTCGCGATGGCCAAAGCCCTTATAAATAATGAGCAAGAGATTCTTAAGGCAAATAGCCTCGATGTCCTAGCGGCAGAAGAGAAAGGACTCAAGGCAAGTCTTGTCAATCGGTTAAGCCTGACCTCAGAGAGCATTGCAAAAATCAGTCAAGCTCTTTTAGAAGTGGTTGTCTTACGAGATCCCGTGGGAGAGGGGGAAGTATGGACACGTCCGAATGGACTTCGGATTCAGCAGACTCGTGTGCCGCTGGGGGTTGTGGCGATGATCTATGAAGCGCGACCCAATGTGACCGTCGATGCGGCTGCCTTATGTTTGAAGTCTGGTAATGTCGTGATTCTGAGAGGTGGGTCTGAGGCATTAGAGAGTAATAAAGTGCTAGCACGCGTGATTTCGGAGGCCGCCGAAGAGAGTGGTTTACCGTTTGGATGTATCCAACTCATTACAGAGACCAGTCGAGAATGGGTCCAACAACTGATGCGTATGAACGATTATGTGGATGTAATTATCCCAAGAGGGGGAGCTGGGCTGATTCAGACCGTGGTGCAAAATTCAACCGTACCCGTGATCCAAACAGGAACCGGCATGTGTCATGCGTTTATTGATCGAGATGCCGATTACAAAAAGGCAATTCCTATTGTCATTAATGCGAAGACTCAAAGCCCGGGGGTTTGTAATGCCCTGGAAACCATGCTCGTAGATGAAGCGATAGCAGAAAGATTTCTTCCGTTAATGGGGGAAGAGCTTAAGCGACATCACGTCGAAATAAAAGGGTGTCCGAAAACGTGTGAAATCTTGCCTTATGCCGTTCCTGCCGCCACAGAAGACTGGGTGGCAGAGCACCTTGACCTAATTTTAAGTGTGAAAGTTGTGCCAGACCTTGATGGGGCACTCGATCATATTTATCAATACAGTACGAAGCATTCAGAAACCATCATTACCGAGAACTATTCTAGGGCCCAACGGTTTTTGAGGGAAATTGATGCAGCCGTAGTTTATGTGAATGCCTCGACTCGCTTTACAGACGGTGGACGTTTTGGCTTTGGCGCGGAAATTGGGATTAGTACTCAAAAATTGCATGCCCGTGGGCCCATGGGGCTGAAGGAATTAACCACAATCAAGTATATGGTTTATGGAGATGGACAAATAGTATGAGCCAGTAAGCCGCGTTTGTTCTTGAATAAAGCTGTTCCAGTTTCGCCATCGCCCTAATGACTTGTTGTCAATAGTTCAACAGCAAGTCATTAGGGCGATCCTGTGTTATAATGCCTATAAAAAACAAAAGGAAGTAATTTACACCTATGAATGAAAAAATAAAGGAATTTATGATAATAACGGTAGGATTTATTTTTGCCAGTATTGCAGTGGAGTATTTTTATGTGCCAGTTCATATAACGGGTGGTGGGATTACCGGGATCGCTATTGTCATAAACTATCACATACCTTCCTTACCGATTGGTATGTTAATGATGCTGATGAATGTTGTTTTATTCATCGTTGGTTTTAGATTTATAGGCGGTAATTTTGGGGCGAAGACGATCTACGCTAGCTTTGGTGTATCAGGCGCCATTTGGTTGATTGAAACGTTTCTTAAACCACATGCACTTACCAATGACGTGCTACTCTCAGCAATCATTGGTACAATATTGCTAGGGATAGGTCTAGGGATCGTCTTTTCTCAAAACGCCTCCACTGGAGGAACCGATATCATTGCAAAAATATTAAATAAGTACTTTCATTATGATTTGGGGAAATCCATGCAGGCGGTAGACATTTTAGTCGTGATCCTTGCGGGTATAACCTTTGGTATTGCAACAGGATTATATGCAGTGATATGTGTTCTCTTAAATGGAATGATCATTGATAAGGTTATTGAAGGATTTAGTTCTGTAAAGGCTGTCATGGTGTTTTCAAATAACAGTGAGGACATTAGAAAATATATTATGAATGAACTAAATAGGGGCTGCACAGCTTTTGAAGGACAAGGCGGGTTTACTGGGACTAAAAGTTCTGTTATGTATTCTGTGATGGATAGAACTCAGCTAATAAGACTACGAACATATATAAAGAAAAATCATCCAGATTCCTTTATAATTGTTAGCGAGGCGCATGAAGTTTTAGGGCAAGGATTTCAAAATCTTCAAAATGTATAGAGATCTTTTAAAGTCTGAATTTTGTGTACTGAAACAGAAGTTTATTGCGGAAGGACCTGTATTATTAAAAGATGATACAGGTCCTTTTTAAGTGCGATCTATGCGCGGCTTATTCACAAAGAAGCCGTAATTGCTTATAGCAAGATGATGATTATAAAAAGTAAAGGTATAAAAATATATTAATGGACATATTACAATAGTGTGCCATATACAGTATAATGAATTTGAGGTGATTTTTATGGATTCAATGGATGAATTAATGAGTTCATTAGTTGTGGAGTTGAGAAGAGGGACACTCGTCCTTTCGGTGCTTAGCCAGCTTGATAATCCTGAGTATGGATATTCGCTGGTTCAAAAGTTGGAAGAGAAGAATTCAATCATAGAAGCAGGAACCCTCTATCCCTTACTACGACGCTTAGAAAAACAGCAACTGCTAACAAGTCGATGGGATACTACGAAGAGTCGTCCACGCAAATTCTACGTTATAAGTGATCAGGGCAAACAAGTCTATCTACGTTTAGTCAGTGAGTGGAAAGCTCTAACGGGCCAATTAGAAGGATTATTTGGGGGAGGGTAATCATAATGACATTAATTGATCGGTATGTATATACAGTGACAGAGCGTTTACTAGAACAGACCCGCGATGATGTGAGCATGGAATTACGTGCCAATATCGAAGATATGTTGCCTGAAAACGCAACTGAAAGCGACGTTCGTACTGCCCTTGAAAAACTTGGCAATCCCATAAGGCTTGCGAACGAATATTGTGAAGTCAAACGATATTTAATAGGACCAGGTCTGTATGATAAATACATTTCCGTGCTAAAACTTGTGACCAGTATATCACGGTTTCTGTGGTTGCCGCTTTAATAGAGGGGGTGGTTACACCCACAGTCTATGGCGGATTGGTGAATACGTCGTTTGAAGTTTTTGCAAATATGATGGGTGCAGCGATTGAGGGAATAATGCAAGGCTTTATGGTCCATAAACGATTTACCGAAATTTCCAGGGACTAATAACCGTAAAATCTCCCGAGGCGAGACGGCATTATCCATGGTTAGCACGGTGTTCTTCACCGGAATGCTTTATTTTAAACATGAGCTGATTGGAGTGTATTGGAAGGGTGACGGCGGACTTTTCGTAATAACACCAGTATTTGTGGATCAACGGCTAGAAACCTATATTCCTATAATCCTTGCGCTTGCTGTGTTACAGTATATCATTTTGATTTGGAAGTTTATCTCAATTCAGTGGAATAAGCCGCTAGCAATTGCTAATACTGTCAGTAATATCGCCTCATGTCTCCTCTTAGTCGTCATGATTCGTGATAATTCCTTATTCAATCAGGAATTTAGTTCTCAAATTGCTCGACTAGCAGGCGTTTCGCTGTCTCAAGTGACGACAGCCTTGACGTGGGGTATTCTTAATATCACAATCATATTTGTCTTAATTAGTGCTTGGGATAGTGTTAAAGGGTTTAGGCGCTCTCCTAAAAAAATATTTAAATTAAACGGAGGAAACGAATTATGATCACATCGCCCAAAAAAACATTCTTAAAGTGGATAATGGTTGCACTCGTCTTAACGCTCGTAGTTGGGTGCTCTAGTGCGAGCCCATCCCCCCAACCGTCCCCCAAACCGGCCTCGGATTCTCAAATAGCACCCGCGTCTCCAACGCCTCAAACCACAGATACGGCCAAAGAATTATTGATGAATATGAAGCAATTAGCGGAGCAAGGGAAAGTCATGAATAGCGATTTCCCTGCGAAGACAACTGCCATGGAAAATGTAAAGACAAAATGGGGGGAGCCAGATAAAACCGAATGGGTGGCAGCTGCCAAAGGAACTTATGCTACCTACTCTAACCACGCTGTGGTATTTGGCTTTAATAAAGGGTCTCAGATTTTTGAGGTTCGATCATTCGATCAGCAATTACAGAAGCTGTCTCTTGCCAAAACGAAAGAAGTCTACGGAACTCCGGCTTACGATGTGAAAGTTAACGGAGAGGAAATCATAGGCTTTACGGCAGGGCAGGAATATAAAATAGAGTTTGTATTCCCACTACCGACAGCGAATGGATCCGACCCCATGATGAATCATTATCTCGTGCTTTATCCCGCAGGAACCGTGAATAGCATGGCGAATGATCCTGGGCGGCAATGGTAAAAAAAACGCTTTACATTGACGTAGCGTAAAGGTATATAGTGAGTTTATCAGGAGGCGATCACGTGGAATACACGGTGCAGAAATTAGCTCAGATGGCAGGTGTTAGCGGTCGAACTCTCAGATATTATGATGAGATAGGTATTCTTAAGCCGGCAAGAATTAACTCGTCAGGGTATCGCATTTATGGGCAATTTGAGGTCGACCGGTTGCAACAGATTCTTTTTTACAGAGAGCTTAGTGTGAGCTTAGAAAGCATCAAAGACATCGTAACTAAGCCATCCTTTAACGGAGCAAAGGCACTGAGAGAACACCGTGAGAAGCTTCTTGAAAAACGAAAGCAATTGGATCAGTTGATTTCCAATGTTGAAAAGAGCATTGGGCATACCGAAGGGAGTGTAACGATGATGGACAAAGAAAAGTTTGAAGGCTTTAAACAAAAACTGGTGGATGACAATGAGTCAAAGTATGGCCAGGAAATACGTGAAAAATATGGAGAGGAGACAGTGAATAAGTCCAATCAAAAAGTCAAAGGAATGTCGCAAGAGCAACATGATGAAGTGACAAAGCTTTCTGCAGAGGTGATGGAAACCCTTCATGCCGCATTTAAAACTGGCGATCCTGCGGGTGAATTAGCGCAAAAAGCTGCAGATCTTCATCGTCAATGGTTGTGCTATTATTGGGATAGTTACACGAAAGAAGCGCATGCAGGATTGGCGCAGATGTATGTCGATGATCCGAGATTTACAGCACATTATGATGAGAAGCAACCGGGCACGGCAGAGTTTTTAAGAGACGCAGTCCACATTTATACGGGAATTAAAAAATAAGCTGAGCTGAGCTGTAGGCAATTGAACATGGATCCCCCCGGTTACCAAAGGTCAATCAGCCAATGAAGCAAATGGAGGTCATTGGAATACTTTAAAAAAACTGGCGCCAGAGCTTAAAAGGCGAGGTATTGATTCCCTCTGGTAGAAAGGGGCACTTGATCCTCTGTTATATGCTCGTTATCACAAAGCTTACGGAGAGCAAGATGATTATTTCGATAATCCCAATACAATCGGATGGGTCCGGAAAGGTGTAACAGAGATTGAACGTTCAGGTTGTGCTGTTGTCATTGCAAATAGTGATGAGGGACAAAAACGTATGTTTGTCGGCGAAGGTCATATAGGGGAAATATGGGTAGATTTAACGAAGACTGAGACGATCAGATTCCCATTGAAGAGGATGGGTTCGCAACCTTTACGGCAAACGGAGGAAGTGTCTCTGTTTGGGCGCTTCCCGAAGTGGATGTTGAACAATTAGCTGAGTAAAAAGGGGGTTCTACTTTAAGGTCATTGATATAGTGCAAAGAACAACGACAGAAATATAAGCCCGATAACTTGCTGCATCAAGTTATCGGGCTTGTTAGGTTGCCAAAACTATTGGAGGAATAACTCAAACTTAACAAGACCTTAATTGTTTCTTAACATTAGAGTAATACCTCCTTTACAGTCATGAGATAAACTTATCTCAAGTACAAAGGAGAGGTGTTGGCTTCGATATGTATGAGCGGATTATTGGTCAGACACTCGGTAAGGTAACCAAGCTACTTCTTGCTTCAGCCGGACCCTTGCAATATTTTCTGGATACTCCTGGCGTAACCCATGTCCGTTGTCTAGAACAGGCATATATTGCTTTGAAACATGATGGGAAGGGAGACGTAGCCACATTATTCAAGGCTCATCATTCAATGCTCACAAAAGGTTTATACTGGGCTGACCGCGGCTGGAAGAACGTGAATCATTTTTATAGCCATCCCGACAAGCAAGGAATTATCAGCTGGCCGGGTGCAACGGCTGAATGCCAGTACTATTTCAATAAGGCTGTCACTTTATTCCCAAACAACGTCGATAAAGGTATGTTCTTTTTAGGAGCAGCCCTACACTTAGTACAAGACATGTGTGTACCCCACCATTCGCTGGGGATTGTATTCGACGGTCATCAACAGTTCGAAACTTGGGCGACTCAAAACTGGGATGAGTTTCCGACAGTTCGTGGTATGTATTTGCCATTTTCTCATCCAGCTCAATGGATTGATCATAATGCTAGCATTGCTGGACCTCTATATCCCTTAGTTTCGCAGGAAAAAGGATGTTCTGAAGAAAGTTATAAAAGGGCGTCTGGAATTTTAATCCCTCTAACGATTTCTACTTCAGCAGGTTTTTTGGACTTTGCGCTTCATAGATTAGACGTTTAACGTCACGATTAGCGTGAATTTCAGATTAGATTGGTGAGAGGGAGGTGCAGCGTTGAAACAGTTAAGGATTCTCGTATTCTCTGCGGGATTTGGAAATGGACATTTCCGGGCGGCAGCAGCCGTAATCGAAGGGATACGTATTAAGGAACCTTCGGCAGAAATTATACATTTAGATTTTGGAGATTTTTTGAGTAAACGGTTTAACACTATGGCTAAAAATATTTACATTGAGATGATTAAATATACCCCGAAACTCTGGGGGAAATTTTATTATAAAACAGTGAAGTTTCAGCCGGATTCACGGATTCAACGTTTTCTGAAACAATTGGGTCGAAGAGATTTTCTTAAATACATTCAAGTGTTTGCACCGGATCTCATTGTTTGTACCTATCCGACTGTTTCTTCCATTCTAGCCCAGTTGAGAGCGGAACAAATCCTTCAAGTTCCTGTCATTACTATAATTACAGATTATACTGTTCACGGCCACTGGGTCCATCCTGGTGTTGATCGCTACATGGTGGCTTGTGAGGAGGTAAAGGAAAGTTTACTATCTTGGGGAATCAAAGTGCAATGTGTTGTTGTCACGGGAATTCCAGTCAGTCCAAGATTTGAAGTGAAAATGGATCATCAACGCCTTATTTTAAAGTTAGGCTTAAATCCTGATATACCCATTTTCTTAATGATGGGTGGAGCGTATGGCAGTTTGAAAAGCGCCATAAGAATCTGCAAAACACTCGCAAATTCTCAAGTTCCTGTCCAGTCTATTATTGTATGCGGGAAAAATAAAAAATTATATCGCTCATTAGGAGAAGTCATTGAGCAATCAATTAATCCGATGGTGCGGTTGGGATACGTTCATAACGTGGAGGAACTAATGTCGGTTTCCAGTTTGATCATTACTAAGGCCGGAGGATTAACGGTTTCCGAGGCGCTAACAAAGCGCCTACCACTTGTTATTTATAAGCCCATTCCAGGTCAGGAAGAAGCTAATGCACGTTATGTGCAACGAATGGGGGCAGGACACGTTGCAGGTACAGAAGAAGAATTGGGATGCTACCTAAGCCGTTTATTGAGTAATCCTCACGAAATAGAGAGTATGCGAGAAAAAGCTTCCGTAGGTTTGGAGGGTCACTCCACAGAGCGGATCGTGGAGCAAATGCTTCAATTAATCATTCATGTAGAGAATGAGCAAAAAATTGTATAAATCAAATTTTGCTCATTTTTAGTTACATCCTGCGTATGAGCACCTTGGTTCAGATCCTCCTTCACGAAGGAGGCGCCAAAATTCTTGATGTGTCTGAATATATGAAACAAGGAAACGATAATAGGTGGGAATACTTGAAAGAAGGTTACACAGATCACTATCATTTAATTGATGGAAAAGCCATTCCACACTGGATTATTGAAACCGTCAGAAAATGGTATAACCAGACAAAGCCTGACAGTTTCAATTTTAAAGATTTTGTTCAAGAACTCGCAATATTTTTCCGAATCGTTTGGATAGAGAACTAAACAAATATTCTTCTACTTTGGCGGTCTTTTGCCATTTAAAAGGTCCTCAGTATTTAACCCGAAGGTAACTTGAAAATGTGGATAGTCAACGATACTTTTAAAACTGCCGCCCCATTCCAGTCCTACTTGTTCACCCAATTTCCCCATCTTCTTGAAGGTATTAATATCATTTGATGGCATGCCATTTTCAAGAGGTGTTGCATCAAAGGCTAATCCCCAGTTGTGATAAGAGTCTCCTCCTCTGGCATTTGTCACTATTTTTCCAGGCATAGTCCGACCTGCGGCATATAATTTATCTTGATCATCCCAACTTCTGAAGGCAACATTAATGATGATATCTAAGTTATTGGCTTTGCTTAAGTCTATAAATCTTCTGGCAAGTAATGAAACATAGGGATCTAGAAATTTTAAATTATTTGAACTTGGACGAACTTTATAATCCTCTCTTGTCGTAGGGTTGAATAATTTTTCTCTTGTTCTTGGGATTATTATACCTACTTGGGGAAGTCCGTGATCTCTTTGGAATCTTTTGGTGGCATTTGTCGTATTTGGACCAAACCAACCGTCAAGATCTCCTGGATTATATCCAGTAGAATCTAGTTTACTTTGGACTAGTTTTACTTTTGCTATTAGTGCACGCCATGTAGCGGGACCTACAATTCCATCCCTGAGTAAGTTGACTTTATCTTGGAAATTCCCAACAACGTTTTTTGTTTTTAAGTCAAAAATATCATCAATGACAAAATCATTATAGTTATAACCTAACCCGTTTAAATTATTTTTAAGTTTCTTTACGTAAGCACCTCTGGAACCAAGTCTTAAGGTTGGTAAAATTTGCATACAACGAGGCACCTCCCTTAATTATCTCATTATACTATGTCAAAAGTGTAGCAAGAGGACTCTATTTGAACAATAAAATTCGAATAGGGGTCCTCTTGCTATGCTATTGATACAAATAAATAATAAATATTATATTTTCCAGGGTATACTAACCGTACATAAATATAAACTCGACGACAGAAGGAGAAAGAGAGCTTGAGTATGAAAATAAAGGGCGCTATAACATTTAAAAAGTTTATAATCTTTCTGGGCTTTAATCTGATATTTGCAGCAATACTTGCTCCATTTATTGTTTTTTGGGGACCCTTCCAATCTCTCAAAAACGTGGTTGTTGGTTCGGTTTACACATCTCGGCATCCTCAGTTAGTAACACTTTTTCTCTCTCAATCAGAAATAGATCGGATCATGAGTCTAAATAACTCTCAAGGCATCAGTGGGGCTGGGGTGATTGGCCGCATTAAGAGTATTAATGCAGGTGGAATCACGATTGAAGATATTCAAGGGCCAAGCTTTAAAGGTAAAGTGATGCTAATCAAAGATCCGAAACGAATTAAATTAGCCGTTACCAAGGAAATTGGCGTTGCAGGAGAACGGGTCAGCGATCTCGTTAAAGACATGGGCGCTATTGCTGGAATTAATGCCGGGGGGTTCTATGACCCCAACGGAAAAGGAAACGGAGCGTTTCCCGACGGCTTAACTTTTCAGAACGGAAAAATAGTCCATAACAATGTGGGAAATCGAGTGATAAATGTTGTCGGGTTTGATGACCAGGGCAAACTCATGATCGGTAATATGACAGCCAATCAAGCGCAAGACAAACATATTCGCGAAGCCGTTACCTTTGGTCCTAATCTTATCGTCGATGGCAAATCTGTTATTTCAGGAGATGGTGGTTGGGGAATTGCTCCCCGGACAGGTATTGGGCAAATGGCGGACGGAACGGTGATTTTTGTGGTCATTGACGGACGTCAACCTACTTGGAGTATTGGAGCGACCTTACGCGACCTCATGAATGTCTTTAACGATTATCATGCAGTGAATGCCGTCAACCTGGATGGAGGCTCTTCCTCAGAACTCGTCTATAATGGCAAAGTCATGAACAAACTTTGGGATATTTTCGGTGAACGCTATATTCCCACAGCCTTTGTAGTAACCCCATAATGAACTTACGATCTCTATTAAAAAAGGAGAACTAACACATGAAGAATAAACTGCGCACTTTGTTGGTTTGGGTATTGTTCTCACTCCTCCTGCAATTTGGAGCTTACTCTCTCTTGGATTATCAGATTCAAAAAGTGATGCAACCGGCAGGTAGTGAACCGGTCGCTCTTAAACTGAAAGCAACGATCCCTGGAAATCCCCTTACGAATGCCCAAATTTCCTACGCAAAGGATTACTTGGCCTATACGGAAAATGGCACACTCAAAATATTTAACTTAAAGAAGAATAAAGTTATTTTTGAAAAGACATCGCCCCCTGAAAATGGTAGTGGCTTAGGTGTTCTCTCGTATCAGTGGTTGCCGGACAGAAGTACCTTACTGTATTTTTATGCTGATAGAAGTTCTAAGCAATCTGGAAGCTCGCAAAACACTGAGCTTTATTCGCTTGAGCTCCCAAGTAGTGATGATGATACGCCACCTGATAATCGTTTAAACAAAACGATTGCTAATTTTCCAGCCGGTGGAAAAATTGAAGAGTTTGTTATTTCAACTTCTACCAATTTGATGTACTTCACCGTGAAAAATGGATCGGCAGAACGACTCATGGAAATAAACGTGATGAAAAGCGTACGCACCTTAAGCAAATCAGGAGAGACCATTGATAAAATGGCTGCATCAGATCAGTATGGAACCCTTTACATTGACAGTAAACTGGGGTCTACCCAAACAATCATCGCCTTTGATGCGGATAAGAGGAAGCTCATCTCCAGAAACGCTTTCGATAAGGTCTTAGGCATCAAAGCGGGAAAAGTGGTTATTGGCGAAATCAAAAACAATGAACTCGTTAAAATCAAAACGATTACAGACCGTTCAAACATGACGGTGAGTCCTTCTCTAAAAACGGAATGGGAAGGATCAATACCTTTCAAAAACGCCCAAGTACTCGTGGGTGGTAAAGGTCAGGTCGTTGTCTATGATAACCAAACTGCCTATATTGTAACAGCCGGTAAGCTTGAAGAAATGAAATTGCTGGGAGATCAGAATTACATCTCTGACGATGGCGCAGAACTTATCCAAATGAGCGGGAAAGGGACTTCCACGTTTGTGGAATTGAAACCACTCAAGCCTTAAATAATTATATTTTAGACTCGAAATATTAGAAATCTTTTAAAAATGACCCGTAATAAGATGTTAGGAGCACAAGGCAAGGGGCAACCGAAAGGTTGCCCCTTGCCTTGTGCTCCTAACTGGTACTTACTAATCGGTGAAAGTTTATGCCACGGTAAATATAATTATTAATCAAATTTAATTTGGAAGTCCTAGGTAAGAATAAATGTGAATAATATGTACACAAATTGATACATGTGCTGTTTAGTAGACATCAGTTAGTAATCCTTGGAAGCACTATAGCTTGGACTACTTAGAATGAGAAATTTACAGCCTGAAGGTGTAAACAATCGTATACACAGACTGAACTTGGACTTTTAGAAATTTGTCAGAATAAAGTCTTTAACCCTTAGTGCTGCCATAAACGGAAGATTCTGAATGTCACAAATATTTAGTTGGCACAGAAATTGCATTATATTATAATTCGAGACCAATAATTATAATTATCTATCTATATCTATCCTCTATTCCAAAGATTCATAATTGGAAGTGCAGTTAGAGGAAACCGACAACAGGGTACATTAGATTAATAGAAACGAGAGGATGGATTAAGATGATTTTTGATTTAACTGAAGACCATATCATGATGCGTAAAATGGTTCGTGATTTTGCGGAGAAGGAATGTGGTCCGGGAGCGGAAGAACGCGACGAGGCCGAAGAATTTTCTGAAGAGATCTGGAGAAAAGCCGGTGCACTAGGTTTAGCGGGAATTACATTTCCTGAAGAATACGGCGGTGTCGGCGCGGATTACATTTCTTATGCGATAACAGTAGAGGAACTGTCACGAGTCGATGCATCCGTAGGAGTTACCATTTCTGCTCATGCCAGCTTATGTGCCAATCCAATCGCTTTGTTTGGTACAGAAGAACAAAAGAAGAAATATTTGACGCCACTGGCTACCGGTGAGAAACTCGGTGCTTTCGGTTTGACAGAGCCCATGGCTGGTTCAGATGCCTCAGGAACGCGTACGATGGCTGTTCGTGATGGCGATGATTACATCCTAAACGGTAGCAAAATATTTATTACCAATGCCTATTATGCTGATGTGTATATCGTCACGGCACAAATGGATAAGAGTAAAGGAAATAGAGGCATTGCCGCATTTATCCTCGAAAAAGGAATGCCTGGATTCACCTTCGGTAAAAAAGAGAAAAAGATGGGGATCCGTTCTTCTGCCACCTATGAATTAGTCTTTGAAGATGTCCGTGTACCTGCTGCAAACCTGCTTGGCGCGGAAGGACAAGGCTTCAAAATCGCGATGCAAACACTGGATTTTGGTAGAATCGGCATTGCTTCTCAAGCCTTAGGAATTGCCCAAGGTGCTTATGAACAAACTGTGAAATATACCAAAGAAAGAGAACAGTTTGGTCAACCGATTGCATCATTTCAAAACACCGCTTTCAAGCTCGCTGACATGGCGACACAAATTGAAGCTGCTCGCCTTCTCGTCTATCAATCAGCATATCTAGCTTCTGAACATAAACCAGTCGGAAAGGCTTCCGCAATGGCGAAACTTTTTGCTTCCGAGACGGCGATGGCAGTCACCACAATGGCAGTTCAGCTCCACGGTGGATATGGCTATACCCGCGATTATTCGGTAGAACGCATGATGCGGGATGCTAAAATTACGGAGATCTATGAAGGAACTAATGAGATTCAACGAATTGTCATCAGCAGTATGATCCTTAAAGATTAATCGCTTTAAATGAATTGTTGAGTTAACTTTAGTAAAGCGCCTATTAAGGCGCTTTACTAAAGTTTCTACCTATAATAAGAATTTAAGGGAGTTGTATCAATGAATATAAAAGAGTACCGAAGTAAGTGCGTCTCTGCAGACGAAGCTGTAAAAGTGATCCGTAGCGGGGACTGGATAGAATTTGGTTGGGGTGCAAGTATGCCTTGTTTACTAGATGAAGCGTTGGGTCGTCGTAAAGACGAACTTCAAAATGTAAATTTACGCGGAGGCGTGATTTTGACGCCTTTGGCTTGCATGGAAAGTGATCCTACTGGAGAACATTTTACTTGGAATAGCTGGCACCTTGGCGGACGTGAACGAAAATTGGTTCAAAACGGTTTGGCTTATTATATTCCTATAAAATACTCTGAAGTGCCTCGATATTTACGTGAAAATGTACAGACGGACGTTGTGGCTATTCAGGTTGCTCCTATGGATGAACATGGGTATTTCAGCTTCGGAGTATCAGTATCTCACTATGCGGCAGCGATAGAAAAGGCCCGTGCTGTCATTGTTGAGGTTAATGAAGATATGCCAAGGGTCCATGGAGGGTATGACCATACCGTTCATATCTCTAAAGTCGATTACGTTGTTGAAGGAGGGCACCGAGGACTCCCAGTATTACCTTCGGCAGCTGTTACAGAGATGGATAAACAAATTGCAAATTTTGTGTTGCCTAAAATCAAGGATGGCGCCTGTATTCAATTGGGAATCGGTGGGATACCAAATGCGTTAGGGCAGATGATTGGAGCATCCAATCTTAAAGACCTAGGAATTCACACGGAAATGTTGGTAGACGGATTTGTGGATATGGTGGAATCAGGTAAAGTTACTGGGATGAACAAACAATTAGACAGGGGCAGAATTATTTTCGCCTTCGCTGCAGGGTCCCAAAAGCTTTATGATTTTATGGGGGACAACCCCTCAGTGGCAGGGTTTCCTGTGGATTACACCAATCATCCTTTTATTGCTTCTCAAAATGACCAACTGATTTCTATTAATGGTGCAATGGAAATTGATTTGTCGGGTCAGGTTTGTTCTGAATCGATGGGGCCCAATATGTTTAGTGGAGCAGGTGGTCAGCTTGACTTTGTGGAAGCTGCCTATAATTCAAAGGGGGGGAAAAGCTTTATTTGCTTACCTTCCACCTATAAAGATAAAACGGGGCAAATTCATTCTCGCATCAAAGCCCTTATGACGCACGGTGCGGTGATTACAGATACTCGCACAACCGTTCAGTATGTGGTCACAGAGTTTGGTATGGTCAATCTAAAAGGCTTGGCCACTTGGCAACGCGCAGAAGCTTTGATTTCAATTGCGCACCCTGACTTCAGGGAAGGATTGATTGAGGAAGCAAGAACACTCAAGATTTGGCGCAAAAAGGCATAGAGGTACACTGCGCATTAGTTTGGTTAAAGGGGCTGTCTCAAAATAGAAATTAGATTTCTATGAAGAGGCAGTCTTTTTTCTTTATAAAAATTCAAAAAGACGAGTCCAAAGACCCGCCCTTTTGGTATAATTAGTTATGCAACAAAACAAACAAACTATACCCAAAAATTATATCGGAAATAGTGGAGTTTATCAACTAGTACTGCCACTAAACATGGAAGTTTTAATACCAGAAGATGACTCGGTGAGACTGCTAAGCCATATAACGGAGGAATTAGATTACACCAATCTATTCATGGCGTACTCTTCCAAGGGAAGAAATCCAGTGGTCAAACCTAAGACATTATTTCGAGTATTAGTCTATGCTTACATGAACAATATTTACACAAGCCGAAAAATCGAGGAAGCTTGTAGGAGAGACATTAATTTCATGTGGTTGCTACAAGGTCAGAAGGTACCCGACCATAATACCATCGCTCGTTTCCGCAATGGTAGGCTTTCAGAAATCGTGGAAGGTCTCTTTAGCCAATTAGTCGTTAAACTCAGTGAGCTGGGTGAGATCCAGTATGAGAACATCTTCATAGATGGTACAAAGATTGAGGCCTATGCCAATAAATATACCTTCGTATGGAAGAAAACCACCCTCAAAAATGAACTGAGAATGCAGGAAAAAGCTAAAGTAACTCTGGAAAAACTCAACATAGAATTCAATGCCAGCCTCCCATTAAGTGAATCGTCAATTACAGTAGATACCTTTCAAAAAGGCATCACCTTTTTAAAAGAAAAGCAAAGTAATGAAAAAATAGAGTTTGTTTATGGAAAAGGAAAACGCAAAACTGAGCTACAGAGGGCCACAGAGACGATGCAAGAGTTCTTAGAAAAACAAAAGAAATATGATCGCTACAACGAAACATTCGCCGGTAGAAATAGTTTTTCAAAGACCGATACGGATGCCACCTTTATGCACATGAAGGAAGACCACATGAGGAATTCTCAGCTAAAGCCAGGGTACAATGTCCAGATTGGAGTGGAAGGTGAATATCTCGTTGGCATAGACATATCGAGTGAACGCTCTGATCAACTGACGCTTGTACCTTTTCTAAATAAACTGGGTAAGAACTTACCTAGACGCTATCGTCATATAGTTGCCGATGCAGGTTATGAATCTGAAGAAAATTATGTTTATCTTGAGAAGCAAAAACAAAAGACCTACATCAAGCCACAGGCCTATGAAGCTATGAAAAAAAGAAGTTTCAAGAAGATTATTGGCAAACGGGAAAACATGGACTATGATACAGAAAAAGACGAATATCTTTGCGCGAATCATAAAAAATTATTAGTTGTTGGAAAGACGATAAGGACTTCCAAAAGTGGCTATAAATCTGATGTGACCCTCTATGAGTGTGAGAGTTGTGAAGGCTGCCCTTTCAAGAAGCAATGTACTAAAGCAGCGGGTAATAAGAAACTATCTACATCAAAACTATTCTTGGAAAAACGAGCAGAATCATTACATAATATCACGACGCCTGAAGGCATTTTACTGAGAATGAATCGATCGATCCAAGTTGAAGGGACTTTTGGAGTGTTGAAGGAAGACCATAACTTCCGAAGATTTGTAATGCGTGGTAAAAAGAATGTTGAAACTGAATTTATGCTATTGGGTTTTGGGTTTAACATCAATAAGTTGCATAATAAAATACAAAAAGATCGATGTGGGCGTTTGTTGCATGAGATAGAGGTTGCTTAAATCTGCTTGTGTCGTCAATAAGGAAGTGTTTATAGAGATTCATGGAATCCTCTTTTTTGGCATACCCAGAAATAGATAAGAGTGTAAAATCAGCAATATTGCAAGTTGATTCTACACTCTTATTTTGATTGCTTTTTGAAAAAAGCTGCCTCTTAATGAAATTTCTTAGAAATCATTTTGAGACAGCCCCTTTAATCTTATTTGAATTAAGGAATTTATATAAATAGAGTTGAGACAGTAATATTACTAAATATATGGGAAATGAATAGTAAAGCTCATAGCCATTCTTATAATGGAATACTCCTAGAATCTGGGCAATATGTTCCGTTACCAATGAAATTACAGTCCACAGAAAAATATAGATGGTATTGTATGGATTTTTTATTTTATAGAAGTCATAAAAGTAAATAAACAAATATCCGAAGGGCCCATATGTTAGGTAAGACACAAAATCCATGAATTGATAAGAAGACTTATCATTAACATCGTAGTAATCAAACGGTTGAATACTTATAGTGTGGTCAAATATCATTCCAATAAAAACAAAGCATGTGAAATAAACGAGTGATTCTTTTATTGGAAATCTTTTTGGAAGTTTCCACACTAGTATAATACCTATTGTTAATATGATAATAAGAAACCATTCATTGCTATTAAACTTCTGATCATATACAATCACCAACTACATTGACTTCCCTTCAGGTAATTTAGTCACTAATTTCATGGTTAAAAAGGCAAGTAGCATAAGTACCACTAGAACAATGCCGGACCCTAACGATAGGTTCGAAGCGCAAGTCATAAGACCAACCCCAAATGCTAATAAGTTAATCAGATACAAAATTAAAAATATCAAAACCGCTAAAACTAACTTGTTTATTTTACTCTTAAAGTAGATTATGTAATTAACAAAAATAACCAGAGATAAAGGGATAATAATATTTCGTTCTATCCAAAAACAAATAAACAAATTCACTTGCTTACTATGCTGAAAAAGGTCTAGATTCAAATCAAGTATGGTAAATATATTCATGGTGATGATTGTAAATAAGAAGAAGAGAAGAAAGTTCTCTATCATACTTAATCTTTTAGGAACAAATAAATAAACGCTGATGATTACCCATGCAATGAAGATGAATATCGCTAGATCCAGAGCCACAAGGTTTACCTCATTTCCCTACTATTTATATTAATATATCCAAATTACAAATATTATGTTGATGAATGGCTAATAATATCCAAATTATCACAATTTTTTTTTGATCTTGCAGGAGAAACACGAAATAGTGTCGAAAATCTTATTATTTACTATTAATAAGAAGGGGTGTTTAAAATGAACTATCAAAAAATTGCCGAAATGGTCCATGGCCTGGTCAAAGCTCCCAGAAGTATGTCGGTACAAGAACCAGGGTCACCTTGGAGAGAAATAAAGAATCATGAATTCACGATCGTCCAAACAGTTTTTTCTAAGTATGAAGTATCTGGAGGAGCCGCCCTAGCAGTTGGAGTGAGACCTCAGTCCTTTTGGGGGTAAAAGAGAATGAACTTTCCGCTTGATGAAGCGATTTCCATAGAAATTAAGGAATTTCTATTAAGAGCCCATCTTAGTCCGGAAATCTTACAAATCATAAATTCCTCGCTCAACGCTGACAGCAAGCCCGGTGAGCTGTTTAAATGGGCACACCTAACCTTATTAAGCTGTGAGTGTGTAAGCGGAGTGTATGAACCTGCGCTACCGGCTGCAATTGCCATGGAGCTTTTTGCCTTAGCAGCAGATATTTTTGATGATATTCAAGATCAAGACAATGATGAGCTACCATGGCGTAAAATTCCAGAGGCTAACGCGCTTAATTTAGCGACTTGTTTACTGATGCTAAGCTATGAGGCAGTTTCAACGATACCTCATAGTGGACTCTTTCGTGCAGTTAGCCAACTCTTAAATCGTGCGGGTATATGCGCTAGTGATGGTCAATACCAGGAATTCTTGTATGATCGTCGTGAGAAAGTGTCACCTGAACAATATTTTGAGGTTGTCAAGAAGAAGTCCGGAAGTTTAACGGCATGTGCCTGTAAAATTGGCGCCATATTAGGCGGAGCGTCAGATGAATTAGTGCTTCAATTAGGCCAGCTCGGGACAAACCTGGGTATCATGAGCCAAATTAGAAATGATTTAAATGATTTCTTAAGATTTGAAGAAAAAAGTGATTTTATGAACCATAAAAAAACCCTGCCTTATGTCTATCTTTTAAGCGTTCTCAAAGGAGAGACAGCGGACCGGTTTAAACACCTGACTCAGATAGAAGGCAAAGGGCCACACAAGTTGGGGCGTGAAGAAAGAGACTCTTTAAAACAAATCGTCCTAGACGAGGGTGTTGTGCATTACTGCACTGTGATGTGTGAAATTTTCCGTCAAGATTCAATGGAAATCATTAAAGCAATTCCCGTTTTGGAAAAGCGCAAAGGGATGATGATTAAAATTGTTGAACAGAGTGTTTAAGCGGCAAGCATATTACATTGCATGTGCCGCCTTTGTTATATTCTCACTTGTGTATTTTGTGGCGATTATAAATCAATCTTACGTGGGTCTTACTTTGAAAAATAGCAATGGACTATGGATTGTTACCGCCAGTGACCCTCATGGCGAAGGGTTCAAATTAGGGGTACGAGTTGGGGATTCCATTTTAAAGATAAACGATCGCGCTACAGGCGAATACCGCTATATTAAAAAATGGGGTGAGGCAGAAGGGGCAACGACCATCGAATCTCGAAGAATTGGTCAGCCAATAAACACCATTAATAAAATATCTGAACGTCCTAGTTTAATGATGGTATTAAGCGAAATGCCGCTGGTTATCTTAGGGTTTGTCTTTTGGATTATGGGATTTATTACTTGGTTTAAGCGTCCTTTTTTGGTTCAAGCGCGTGCTTTGTTTTGGCTAAACTGGTTATTGGGCTTGGCAATCGTTCTGGCTCCAGCCTCCAGCCGTGATTTGATGTTTGCCAGGGAATTAGAGTATATTACCTTGTCCGCAGTACCAATACTGCTGATTAATTTTGTTTCGGTTTTTCCAATCATGAACAAAAACCGAATAAACCGCTTCGGTCGCGTTATTGTCACCTTTATGTTTGTCATTATATTAAGCTTAGCCGTTCTACACGCTGGCGATATTATCAATTCTTTTAATATCTTAAGGAAATTAGTGTTATTGACGATGATCATAGGGGTCCTTTTAGCACTATGGAATTTAGTGGTTCTTATAAAATTGCCAAAAGATAGACCGGAAAAAAACCAAGCGATTATCATGCTTTTCGGCATGGCTATCGGGTTCTTGCCTATTGTCCTATTGACGGCAGTCCCAATTCTTTTAAACTTTCAACCGATTGTGAACGCCCAGGTGAGTTACTTATTTATTGCGGCTATTCCAGTGACTTGGTACTACGTCATCGTCCATAAATATTTACCAGATAGTCGTCGACTCTTGGGAACGACGATTGCTTTCTTTATCGCAGGCTTCATGATTAGTCTCGTTGTTTCTTATGTACTTTTCATGTTAAATGTATCAACGACCTTAAGCCTTGAGGTTTATCTTGCTTCGCTCTCTTTAACAATGTCGTTACTAGTTTGTTTTCGGTTTGTTCAACTTATGATCAGTAAGCTATTGAACAGATTTGCTTTTTTTGAAGGAGAACAGAATTTCACCCAACGAGTTCTTAAATTAAACGAAAACTTAACTTCTATCAATGAAGTGGACCGAATATTTGAAGAGGTGGTAAGCCTAACGATTGAGGGAGCTTTTATTGTTGTAGAAGATAGTAAAGGCGGATACCTAAAGAAAGCAGTCGGAAGATTTTTGGATAAGCCAAGTGAACAAGCTGAACTTGAGAAGTTTTTCCAAGCCGATCAGAGGGTTAACTTGGATGTAAAAATGCTTCCTGATGACTTTCCAGCGGAGGTGTATATTCCCTTTACGTCGAATGATTTTACGTGCGGAATATTTCTAGGGCACCGTTATTCTCATGTCAAATTCAAACTCGATGAATTGCCCTTAATTACGTTGATTTCGAGTCAATTGGCTCAACGTCTCATAACGGCGTTTGTGATCAAGGAACTATCCACTGAAATTAAAGATTTGGCCCAACGAGCGAGTGAATCACAACGAAGGAGTCAGGGGCTTCAAGGAATTACGACCTCTTTGTTTAGAAGCGTTGAGAATGAGAAGAAAGTAATATCACGTGAGATTCACGATGGACCCTTACAACTAGGACTGGACCTGAATCGGTGGTTGAAATACCTTGTGGAAGAAGGCCCAGCCCAAGATGATGAGAAAAGGATCCAGGCGATTACTCATATGGGAGAGCTAGTTGAGAACCTGAATTTTGAACTTCGTTTAATCTGTAATGATTTACGTCCCCCTTCTTTAACCGATTTAGGCTTGATTTCCGCCATAGAATTATTGTGCGAAGAAACAATGCTCAAGGAGCTGCTGCTAATTTCTTTAGAGACGGTTGGCATTAGTCGAGAAAAACGCTTTAAGGAAGAAGTGGAATTAGCTGCCTACCGGTTTATACAAGAGGGGATATCAAATACCGTCAGACATTCAGGTTCCAAAAAATTGAAGATTCATATCGCGATGCACGAATCAAGCATAGAAATTACGGTTAGAGACACTGGTAGAGGCTTTGATATCAGTAAAATAGACGATTGGTCCTTGACAAGTGCCCATTTTGGTATCGTTGGAATGAAAGAAAGATTGGAAAACTTAGGGGGCGTTCTTCAAATTAGTTCGACAATTAGTAAGGGCACAATGCTCAAAGCTGTTCTCCCAATAGAATAACAAGGATGATCAAGTTCATGCAATATTTTGGAAGACAATGAATTCGGAATGGGAGGTAGATCACGTGTCGGACAGTTCTGAGGAATTAGTAAGAATCGAAGTATTAGTCGTTGATGACCATACGCTTTTTGCAGAAGGAACTGTAGCCTTATTAACCCTCGAACCCCGTATCTTAGTGGTTGGAATTGCCAAGAACGGAATAGAATGTATGAACTTCATTCGTAAAACTAAGTGTGATGTCGTATTGTTGGATATTAGTCTTCCTGATACCTGTGGAACAGATTTAATCAATAAAATTAAAGAGGTTCTGCCCGAAGTAAAGATTCTTATGCTGACGGGTCAAAACCCGAAGGGCTATGTTACTAAGTCTATCAGTAAAGGTGCTAATGGTTTCTTACTGAAAGACTGTTCAGTACATGAGATGATCCAGGGAATATTAAGAGTTCATCGTGGTGGCGCTTATTTTTCGCAAGGCTTAGACGCCCTCCTCCACGCCTCAAATAACAGCAATGATACCCCAGTAGATTCTGAGATGGTCAGGCAACGATTGACCCCAAAAGAAATTAAAATAATGGAATTAGTCTCAAGAGGATTACACAACAAAGAGATCGCGGCAACTTTAGATATTAATGTTCGAACTGTGGAATTTCACGTCAGTAATATCCTTCCTAAATTAGGGGTGAATAAACGATTAGAAGCTGTCTTGCAATGGGCGAATGTTGATAAGGCAATATTATAATGAGAAAAATATGCAAAGGGAGAACTTAACAATTGTTGAGTCCTCCCTTTGTTTATCAATGAACTGTAAATAGGGAGATTGTCGAAAATTGTTGTAAATTACGGGGAACAATTTAATAGAATTACGGGCGACAAAGTGAATGATTTTCGTTAATCTTAGAGGTAGGAATACAAAATTATGTATTAGTACAACTTCTAATGTTCTTAAGCTAAAAGGGTGATTTACGAGAGGGAGGGAGGAGTCTATATGGAAAGTCTAGATTTTTTCGTAACGGCCATTTGCTTCACTGTATTAGGTTATGGATTATGTTACATTACTCTTTCAAGTATGATGAAATCGAAAACGCAAATCGGTAACTAGGAAAGTAATCACGTCAACATGTGTTGAGGTTTTGATATGGCTCTGGCATACTAATCCTCAAACATATGGGAGGAATATGTGTGTATGAATTGGAGGAACTAATACAGCAAATTGAAAAGCTGCGTTCAGACATGATCAAGATAACAGAGGGTAAATCTTATACGGATCCTGAAGTGGTCGCTGCGAGTCAAAAACTGGACGCTGTTCTAGATAAGTACCAAGAAATGGTATTGTAGCACAAGTCTCATGGTTAATGAGGGGCTTGTGCTTTGTTGTACTTCAAAGCAATTGGCCAATAATAGTGTTATAATTAAAAAGCTTATAGGGATAGTCAGAGATCAGTTCCATCAATTAGGGAGAAAAGGAGTAATTTATATGAGCAAAAATAGCATTGGCGCAGGGATTGGTATTGGTAATATTATTGCAATTGTTGTATCCTGGTCTGTAAACCATTCCATATTATGGGCTCTAATACACGGAATATTAGGCTGGTTATACATCGTATATTATGTTCTGATAGTTCGGTAGTTTTATAAGTATCATTGCTAAAGGGTTCAAGCAAACCGCCATGACAAATTGGTGGTTTGCTTTATGAAAGGAAGCAAAGCGTTATTATGGATGCGATGGTTATTTCGTGTAGTGCAGAACAAAAAATACTAGAGATTCCTTCCGAAGGACAAGCAGTGGTCGCAGGGTATTGGAGTCCTGAACTGGGTTCGTGCTCTCAGTCCATCCTTTTAAAATGGAAGGATGGCAAGGTCAACTCCTTGCAGCCTTTGGATACAATAGATCCTTTAGACAATTACTCTGGAAAAGCATTGCCTTGGCAGTGCTATTCCCTTTTGCCCGGATGGATCGATGCTCATGTGCATTTAGCGTTAGATAGTCTTGACTTTTATCAGTGCTTGGAAAATTGGGAACAACCTTCCTTAATTGAGGAAAAGATCCAAGGCTTTTTACGACGTTATCTGGAGCGGGGAATTGTGGCTATTCGAGACGGTGGTGACTTACCGGGCTTTTCGTGGTCGGCAAAAAATAGAGTTAATGAAGGTACATGGTTAGGACCTAGGGTCATATCTGTGCATGAGGCTGTAAATCGAGAAGGAATGTATGGCCGTTTTCTGGGTCGTGGCTTTAAGGATATTTTAGAGTGGCGGGAAAAGGAGAAGGAATTCTTTGCCCAAGGCATAGACCAACTCAAAGTCGTTGTGACAGGACTGATTAAATTTAATGAGTTTCAGGCTGTAGGTCCAGCTCAGTGGACAGTTGAGGACCTGACAGAACTCGTAGACGTGGCTCATGGACGGGGAATACTCGTTATGGCGCATGCCAGTGGGGAAGCGGGAATTTCGCTGGCCATTGCGGCTGGGGTGGATTCAATCGAACATGGATATTATATGACAACCGGACAACTTGAACGGATGAGAGAAAAAGGAATTGCTTGGGTACCCACGGTTGCTCCGATTGGGAATCTCTTAAAGTATCCAACAGATCGTTACTCTTCCCATGAAATCGATACTCTAAAAAGAATTCTGGAGACACAACTTGCTAAAATCCACCAGGCCTATCAGTTAAATGTCCGACTGGGTGTTGGCACAGATTCTGGAGCATATCAAGTTCCACATGCAGACAGCCTGTATGATGAGATGGACTGGATGGTAAAAGCAGGAATTCCGAAGGTGGAAGTCTACCGTATCGCGACTCAAGAAAATGCCCGAATTTTGGGCAGTTCAGAATTGGGAAAGTTAGACGTAGGAACCCCCATGTGTTTACTTCAGCTAGTGAATGAGTTAGTATAAGTTGCAATGAAACGTTTTAATACTAAGCTTTAGTGAACCATTGAGTCGATAATAATGATCACGAGAGATAATCTTAATTTGCAGAAAGAGAGGAGAAAATTATGGAGACGTTTTTCGCTGGGTTAGGGATACAACAAATACTAATTTTAGGTTTAGGGATCATTGCTGCGGTCTTTATACTAAAAAAGTTATTTAAATTGGCGATTATTATCGCGGTTATTATGTTCTTAGTTTACTATGTATTACCGATACTTCAGCCTTTGTTGGTTAACTATCAAACCAACTAGCTAACAAACGGAATATGTTAATTGAGAATATTATTAACAATATAGAGGCCCTGGAAGCCATAATGGCGCTCCAGGGCTTCTGTATTGACACTAACTTTTTGTGTATTCGCAAAAGGGTAGCGACAAGTTGGAAAGAGCTTATGGTAAATGGTAAGATGAGGGAAAGTGGTAGACAAAGGGAGATGGAGTATGGATGAGCAAAATCTTACGGGTGAATATGTCAACCCTGAGCGTTGTGATAGAGGAACCCAGAGAAGACGACCGTCTTCTGGGTGGTCGTGCATTGATTGCACGTTATATGTCGGCAGAAGTGAAAGCAACTTGTGAACCTTTAGGGCGGCATAACCGGTTGATTTTTACTCCCGGACTGCTCGGCGGTAGTAAAGTTTTCAGTTCTGGGCGAATTTCCATTGGCGGCAAGAGTCCATTAACAGGTGGAATCAAAGAAAGCAATGGAGGCGGGGTCGTCGGTTTAAAGCTGGCTAGACTCGGCTATCAAGCGGTGATTATTGAGGAGCTCCCCAAAGATGGTCAGCATTATATCCTTAAAATTACATCGTCAGGGGCAGAACTGCTTTCAGCTGAATCTTACTGGGGCAGTGGTGTGTATGAGACGACCGCTCGTTTGAGACAAGACTTTGGGGAACAGGTCGCCGTTTCTTGTATTGGGCAGGCTGGAGAACATCGCCTACTTGCTGCGGGAATTGCGAATACTGACACTGACGGAGTACCGAGCCGTTACTGCGGGCGTGGGGGGCTAGGTGCGGTCATGGGTTCCAAAGGGCTAAAGGCGTTGGTGCTTGATGATACGGGGGTTGGTTATCTCGAACCCAAACGCCCTGAAGCGTTTAAAAACGTGATGAAGGAATATGCTGAAATTCTTAAAACTTCTCCCATCATTAAAAATTACACAGAGTATGGGACAGCTGCGTTGGTGAATGTGACGCATGCTCTTGGGGCGTTGCCGACACGCAATTTTTCCACGGGCCAGTTTCCAGGTGTCGATAAGATTAGTGGAGAAACTCTGCGTGAGACAATCCTGACTCGCAAAGGAATGCCCGCTCATGCCTGTATGCCGGGCTGTTTAATCAAGTGCTCGAATGTTTATGTGGACATACAGGGGAAAACCGTGGTTGCCCCCTTAGAATATGAGACGATTGCCCTTATGGGTTCGAATCTGGAAATTGATGATCTCGATGTTATCGCTCAACTTAATTATTTGTGTAACGATTATGGATTGGATACGATCGAAACGGGTGCAGCATTGGGTGTGGCGATGGCTGGTGGGCTTCTTGCCTTTGGGGACAAGGAGGGTGCAATCCGTCTAGTGAAGGAAATCGGCAAAGTAACCTTAACTGGAAGAGTTTTGGGTAATGGGGCTAAAGTCGCTGGCAAGGTATTCGGCGTACTTGAAGTTCCTGTGGTAAAAGGACAGGCAATGGCCGCGTATGATCCCCGCGCTATGAAAGGGACCGGGGTGACCTATGCTACCTCTCCGATGGGTGCAGATCACACTGCAGGGAATACCGTTCGATCAAACCTCAAACAAAACGCCCCAGAAGGACAGGCAGATCTTTCTCAAAAAGTGCAGTATGCTGTGCCAATTTATGACGATTTGGGGTTGTGTTTATTTTCCATGGGCGTCCTAGGTGCTCATCCGGAAATTCTCTGTCAATTGGTCAATGCCCAATTAGGAACAGACTATGTCATTGAGGATTTTCAAGCTCTCGCGAGAAACACGATTCAGTGGGAACGAGCCTTTAATCAAGCAGCAGGCTTTACTAAAGTGGATGATCGATTACCGGAACATTTTACAGAGATCCCTAATCCAGCGGCTGAAAATGCAGTGTTTGACGTGCCAGCGGAAGAACTGGATAATGTCCATCAGGCCTTGGTTGACAGATAGTCAGTGAAATAAATAAAAGTTCATTAGAAGGGGATTTCTCCCTTTCTAATGAACTATGATAGACAGACATTATTAAGTAGTTTAGCGTTTTCCGAATTGTTCAAAAATCCGCTTAACCATTTGACCACCAACAGAGCCATTTTCACGGCTTGTGCGATCTGCACCAAGTTTAACTCCGAGTTCAGTTGCAACTTCTTCTTTCGTTACAGGTAAGTTATACTTTGTCATTTGTATTACCTCCTTCCACAATTTATTTGACCCTGATTCTAATTTAACCGATTATGGAAGTTATACTCAGGTAATGTGTGGTGCTAATGGTAATCCTTGCATCAGGTTATAAAGACAAAGTAATAGCCCATTAGAGGAAATTCCATTCCTTTTCTAATGGGCTTTAAGTAAAAAGCGTAACAAGTAGCAAATTAACGTTTAGCACCAAACTGTTCAAAGATTCTCTTAACCATTTGACCACCAACAGAACCATTTTCACGGCTTGTGCGATCTGCACCAAGTTTAACTCCGAGTTCAGTTGCAACTTCTTCTTTCGTTACAGGTAAGTTATACTTTGTCATTT
>Ga0209123_1000108_pt1 | contig 132942 bp, 116 predicted proteins | sample BarGraIncu00431A_FD_184500 | JGI IMG/M metagenome (GOLD analysis project Ga0209123, IMG submission 184500) | Arctic peat soil microbial communities from Barrow, Alaska, USA - Barrow Graham LP Incubations 004-31A (SPAdes) (version 2) | ecosystem: Environmental > Terrestrial > Soil > Wetlands >... | reverse complement strand
GGGCAACTGTCACAAAACCGGCGGCGCCAGTCAGGTACTGCTCAACAACTGCAAGCTTGAATTGCTCTGTGTACTTTGTCATGAAAATCCCCCAAAAGTTGATGTCTAACTTTTGGGGGTCAGTTCATTTCCGGCGCCCTTTTTTGTTTCTGAAAATTCAGCTGCTCACGCCGGATACAGCGCTCCCAGCATCCGCAGTCCCTTGGCGCCGGTAACAGCAGGCAAGTTGCCGGGCTGACGTAGGCAAAAGCGTTGTGCCAGCCACGCAAAGGCGAGCGCTTCAACCTGATCCGGCGAGATGCCAAGCACGGCAGTTGACTCAAGCCGCGCATCTTGTCCGCGCGCCTGAAGCGCATGCTGCAATTGTTGCATCAGGTGGGTATTGTATGCGCCGCCACCGCAGACATATACCGCGCTGGCTGACGGTGCATACGCAGCAATCGCATTCGCTATGGTCGTGGCAGTGAATGCCGCCAAAGTCGCCTGGATGTCTTCAACTCGCGCGCTCGAAAATGCCTGCAATCTATTAGCTAGCCAATCTAGGTGAAACAGATCGCGGCCAGTGCTCTTCGGTGGCGGCAGGGCCAGAAACGGCTCCGTCAGCATCCGATCAAGCAGCGCCACGCATACTTCGCCGCTAGCGGCCCAGACACCGTCGGCATCGTAAGCCAAGCCCTGATGTTGCGCGACCCACGCATCCATCAGCATATTGCCGGGGCCTGTGTCGAATCCCGTGATCCGCCCGTCGCCGTGCAGCACACTGATGTTACTGATGCCGCCAATGTTGACAACGACGCGCGTTTCGCCAGTTTGGCCGAAGACTGCCTGATGGAAGGCCGGCACCAGTGGTGCGCCCTGTCCACCTGCAGCGATGTCGCGGCTACGGAAATCCGCAATCACATCGATGCCGGTCAATTCTGCCAGTAAAGCAGGGTTGTTGGTCTGACGCGTAAACCCCAATTCGGGTCGGTGGCGGATTGTTTGTCCATGCACGCCAATTGCGGACACGTGTTCGGCTGTCATATCAACCTGCGTCAGCAGTTGCGCCACGCAGTCGGCATAGCGTTGCGTAAGTACGTTCGCCGCCAATGCCTCGCGCTCGATTTCGTTCTCATCTGCTGTTTGCAAAGCCATCAAATCAGCCCGCAGCGCCGATGGGAATGCGACATGCGCGGCCGCCAACATCAGCAAGGAATCGCCGGAATAATTATCAGGGATGGAGGTCAGCACCCCATCGACCCCGTCCAGGCTGGTGCCGGACATGAGGCCGATGTAGTACTTAGGTGCGGATGCCGTATTGATGGTCAAACGCCAGCAACCGGATTATTTGCTTGCCAGTTTGGCGTACTTACTTTCCGGGTCCAGTAGCGCGAAACGATGTTGCATGTCTTCTGCGACCTTTTGGAATTTCGCAAGTTCAGCGGCAGCAAGCGCTTGTGAATTTGGCATATCGATCGACAACGGATTGCGTTGTTCATTATTGACACGGAATTCATAGTGCAGATGCGGGCCAGTGGACATGCCGGTTGTGCCGACATAACCAATCACATCGCCTTGGCTTACTTTTTGTCCCTTGCGCAAACCACTGGCGAAGCGGCTCATGTGGCCGTAGGCGGTGGAATACTGCGCCCAATGCTTGAGCACGATCATATTGCCGTAGCCACCCTTGTATCCGACCGAATCGACCACACCATCGCCTGCCGCGCGGATCGGGGTGCCGCTCGGCGCCGCCATGTCGATACCTTTGTGCTGCTTCCAGTTGCCGGTGACGGGATGCACGCGCATCGAGAAACCGGATGAGATACGGGTAAACGCAACGGGTGATTTCAGAAAGGCTTTTTTCTGCGCCTTGCCGTCTAAGCTGTAATAACCGCCACTCTTGCTGCCGTTAGGTTCGAACCAGACGGCCTCATAAGACTTGCCGTCATTCACGAATTCTGCAGCAAGGATACGGCCTGGGCGAACGTAACTGCCGTTCTGCCAATAGGTTTCGTACACGATATTAAAATGATCGCCGCGCCGCAAGTCAGAACGGAAGTCGACATTGGTGGAAAACAGTTCGACAAATTTGCTGGTGACCGGGTCGGGAATCTGCGCAGCATCGGTGGCGGCAAATAAGGATGAGCGGATCGTACCAAAGCGCATTTCCACGCGCCGCTCCAGCGCAACGGATGCATCGGCTGCGACAAAACCTCTTTCATTGCGCGTGACGACGATGTCCTTGGTGCCATCTTCTTTACCGTCAGGCACAGCCATACTCAACCATTGTAGTTCGCCGGTGCTGGATACTTTTGCCTGCATCACGCGTCCAGCTTTAAGATTCAGCAAAGCACTAGCAGTGCGATCGGATTTAATGAACGCGACCGCAGCCGCGTCACTCACGCCCAGGCGTGTCAACACACTGCCGATGGTGTCGCCGGAGCTTACTTTTTCCTCGCGTACAAATTCCTGCATTTGCTGCGCTTCAAGCGCGGCGATTTGTTCCGAGACGTCAGGCAACGCAAGTTCCTGCGTGACCGCTTGTGTTGGTATATTGGACGCGTCTGGCCCGAGCGGCGCGACCGCAACAGCACCAAACGTGACTATTGCAAGGAATAGACCGACAGAAGAAATGATGCGCGTCTTGCGCGAGGCACCGAAGAAAATCTCTCTGGCCCTGAGGAGTATGTGCATAAAAAAGCCTTCCCGTTCAGGCAATCAGTTAAAATTCTCTGTTTTTACTGTTTACTCTCTTGTTATTGTTTTTGTGTTGCGAATCAGAAAACATGAGAAAAGACAAAAAATAATCCGAACCATCATATATTGATTTTTATCAAATTGTAAGTCGATCGATGAATATAAATACCTCACCCGTTACCCCACATCAAGTTTTACCTTTGTCAGACAATGTCAAAGAAGCACTAGCCATCACCTTGCGTGGTGTCGAAGAATTGCTGGTTGAAGCAGAATTCGCCCAAAAACTGGCGCGCTCAGAGCAAACAGGCAAACCGCTGCGCATTAAATTGGGGCTCGATCCGACCGCACCGGACTTGCACCTCGGCCATACCGTCGTTTTGAATAAAATGCGACAGATGCAAGATTTGGGCCATACCGTGATCTTCCTGATTGGCGATTTTACGTCGATGATCGGCGATCCATCCGGTCGCAACATCACGCGGCCGCCGCTGACGCGCGAGCAAATCGAGGCGAATGCGATGACTTACTTCGCGCAAGCCAGCATGGTGCTCGACCCGGCGAGGACCGAAATCCGCTACAACTCAGAATGGAGCGACCCGCTGGGCGCGCGCGGCATGATCCAGCTCGCGTCGCATTACACGCTGGCGCGCATCATGGAGCGCGAGGATTTTGCGACCCGTTACAAAAATGGCTCGCCGATTTCGATTCATGAACTGCTGTATCCGCTGATGCAGGGTTATGACTCGGTCGCTCTGGAATCCGACATCGAGCTCGGCGGCACCGACCAGAAATTCAACCTGCTGGTTGGGCGCGAATTGCAACGTCACTACGGCCAGGAGCCGCAATGCATCCTGACGATGCCGATCCTGGAAGGCCTGGATGGCGTCGAAAAGATGTCCAAGTCGAAAAACAACTATATAGGTATCACCGAGCCAGCCAATACGATGTTCGGCAAGCTGATGAGCATTTCCGACGACATGATGTGGCGTTATTACGAGCTGCTGTCGTTCCGCTCCATCGCCGACATCGCCGCATTGCGTGCCGCGGTCGAAGCAGGCCGCAACCCGCGCGATGTGAAGGTCGAACTCGGCAAGGAAATCGTCACCCGCTTTCATTCGCTGGCTGCAGCCGACTCGGCGCTGGACGATTTTGTCTCGCGCTCGCGCGGCGGCATCCCGGACGATGTGCCAGCCGTCAGCCTGTCTGGCGCTCCGCTTGGTATCGGCCAGCTGCTGAAGCAGGCGGGCTTGTGCCCATCAAGCTCGGAAGCGCTGCGCATGATCGAGCAAGGCGGCGTGCGGATCGACGGCGCAGCTATCAGCGACAAAGCGCTGAAGGTCGAAGCCGGCACCTTTGTGGTGCAGGTTGGCAAACGCAAGTTTGCGCGGGTTACGCTGGGGTGATTGCTTTACTGCAATGCGTCAGCGCAGCCAGCGTCACGGTTGATGGCGATGTCATCGGCCGCATAGACACTGGCTTGATGGTACTGATATGTGCAGAACGCGGCGACACCGAGCAACAAGCCGATACTTTATTGAATCGGCTGCTCGGCTATCGCGTGTTTTCGGATCAGGATGGCAAGATGAACCTGAGCCTGACCGCCGTGCAAGGCGGCTTGCTGCTGGTGCCGCAATTTACGCTGGCAGCAGACACCAAATCCGGCACACGGCCGTCATTTACGCCAGCTGCCGCACCGGAAGATGGCAAACGGCTGTTCAATTATTTTGTGCAGCAGGCAAAAGCGAAGCACCTGCAAGTCGAAACCGGTCAATTTGGTGCGGATATGAAGGTGGCGCTGGTGAATGACGGGCCGGTGACGTTTTGGCTTCAAGTCAAACCAACCCCAATCAGTTGAATTTGTTGCAGATGGCGTACCGCCCCGCAATCTTCTAATCAGTTAAGGACAGAGTACCGCTTAACCCTGATTTGTTGCGGGGCAGAGCATTACTCTGTCCCCAACTAAAAATGAAAACTGTCCCGCAATCTTGTTAGTTCGACTATTAACGCGTCGCGTTATTAGTTACCCTCAAAACCGGATTTTAGAACACTTTGATGCGCCAAAAACCCAAAAATCAGCACTTTTTTCCGTAAAAAATCACGTTTTTAGCTGGAGTATACGCCCGAATATGGCGGAGAGGCAGGAAATACGAGCGTGACGTAAAATACCGGCCGCAGTATACTTATACTCGCATGTGCGCGTAGCAAATCAGACAACGCTCGTCGCCTCTATCATTTTCAGGTCGCGGCTTGACCCGATCAACACTAGCACATCACCCGGCAGGATGACTTCTTCGCCAGCTGGATTCATCTTCACGCCGCTTTCTCGAATCAGCGCCACCAGCATCACCTCACACACGCCGCGGCCAAAAAAATCTGCTACCGGCTTATTTGCCATTCGCGACTTTTCACTAATCAGCACCTCTTCGAGCTGGATTTCTAGACTGAGGGGGGCAAACAGGGTTTCCATCAATTCGACGGCAGTGGGTTTGAGCATCGCCATCGCCATACGATGCCCACCGATCTGGTCCGGCGAGATGATCTTGTCCGCGCCCGCGTGGCGCAATTTTGCGACTGATTCCGGTTGCACCGCACGCGACACGATGCGCAATCCGGGGTTGAGCGCCCGCGCCGTCAATACGACAAATACGTTGTACGCATCATTCGACAAACCACAGATGATGCCCTTGGCCCGCTCTATGCCGGCAGCATGCAGTACTTCATCCCTGGTCGCGTCGCCTTGCAGTACCAGATGCCCCCCTTTGCGCATTGACTCCGCCAGCTCTTCATTCAGCTCGACCACCACATACGGCGTATCTTCTGCTTTCAAAATATCAGCTACGTTGCCGCCGACCCTGCCTGCACCGCAGACAATGACATGATTGCTCAAATTGCCGATGGCTTTGACCATTTTGGTATTTCCCCTCTGATTGGAAAATTGTCTTTCCACAATAATGTTGATGATCGTTCCCAGTGAATACGTGACGATGACCAGCCCCGTCACCAGCATCGCCAGCAGGAATAGCCTCCCCGCCACCGTTTGCGGCACGATATCGCCATAGCCAGTCGTGGTCAGACTCACGATGGTCAGCCAGAATGCATCGAACGCACTCAAGCCCTCGAAGTACATCAGACCGACCGTGCCAATGACTGTGATTCCCAGCAAAGCAATGAAGGCGCTGATTAATTTGGTCCTGGATTCCGACACCGGTTTGCCTCGCTTCGCAAAAAAATGGTATTGCCTGCCAACAGGCGCAAGCGCTAATGTAGTACGCCCGGTTCATAACGGCATTATTTTTTGTCATGAAATCCGAAATTACCACAATCCGGTATGTAAAATTTACCGGATAGCGCAGGAACTTTTCTGCGCAGCAGCCCATCCTCTGGCAAAATTAGATAGTTGCACCTCACTCACACTTTGCGGAGAGCATTATGAAACTCTGGAGCGATTCGTTTTCCAGCAATAGCTACATACCAGGCAAGCTTGCGTTTTGCATAAGCGACTCGAACACTCATACAACCCTATCCGACAACTGCAACCCGCATCTGGCGTGGAGCGATGTGCCAACCGGGACGCAATCCTTAGTCGTGATTTGCCACGACCGCGATGTGCCATCCAAGGGCGATGATGTGAACCAGGAAGGGCGAACCGTTCCTGCCGATTTGCCACGCGTCGATTTTTTTCACTGGACACTGATTGATCTGCCTGCTGACCTGAAATCGATAGCTGAATGCGAATTCTCGAACACTGTCACCGCTTGCGGCAAGCCCGGTCCAGCGTCGGCATACGGTTCGCGCCAGGGCATCAACGACTATTCCCCATGGTTTGCGAACGATCCCGAGATGGCTGGCGACTATTTCGGTTACGATGGCCCTTGTCCGCCGTGGAACGATTCCATCATGCACCATTATGTTTTTACACTCTTCGCGCTCGACATCCCGAGGCTGCCGCTCGATGGCAAATTTATCGGCCAGCAGGTGCGCGACGCAATGAAGGGCCACATTCTGGCCGAAGCGGCCATCACCGGCACCTATACGCTAAATCCGGCAATAAAATAACGAGGCTGTTTTGAGTAATACAACAGAAATACTGATCATCCGTCATGGTCAAACTGACTGGAACAAAATGAAACGGCTGCAAGGCCACAGCGACATTCCACTGAATGAAAGAGGCGAACAGCAAGCGCTCGCGCTGGGCGAAACCTTAAAGGCAGAAAAGTTGGATGCTGTCATTGCCAGCGATATGATGCGCGCCGTCAAAACCGCAGAAGCTATCGCGCAATGGCACCAACTGCCGGTCAAAGTCGATCCCGGTTTACGTGAGCGTTGCTACGGCATCTTTGAAGGGATGCATCCAGATGAAATCGAGCAGCAATATCCCAGTTCACACGGCGCATGGCATCAGGCCGAGCCAGACCATGTCTTTCCTCCGGGTGAGCGTGAAGCTGAAAGCCTACGCCAGTTTTACCATCGTGCGCTGTCGGCTTTGATGCGCTGCGCCGAGCTGCATCTTGGTCAAAAAATCGCCGTGATTGCACATTTCGGCATCGTCGAATCCGCGTATCGCGCCGCACACGCGATCCCACTCGGCGAGCGCTGCCGAATGCCGGTACTCAATACCAGCATCAACCGCTTTGCGATCGACAAGGGCGACATCCGACTGCTAGCATGGGGCGAAGCCGGCCATCTTGAACCGATGAGCGGACAGGTCGATTACATCAAACATTATTGATTGCTCTGAAGCAAAGAACAAATTTTACATTGCCTATTTTTTGGGCAGCTTTTCCGGTAAAATACGCTTTCTGTTTTAAATTCTTCCCCATCCTTCATGCACATCGGCCCTTATCTGCTGCGCAATAATGTATTTGTCGCACCGATGGCTGGGGTGACGGATCGCCCTTTCCGCCAACTATGCAAGCAGCTCGGCGCAGGCTACGCGGTATCCGAAATGGCGGCCGCCAACCCACGTGTATGGCATACGGACAAAAGCACCCGCCGCACCAATCAAGATGGCGAGATGAAACCCAAAGCGGTACAAATCTCCGGTTCTGACCCGCAACAGCTGGCCGACTGTGCGCGCGCCAACGTCGATCGCGGCGCACAGATCATCGACATCAATATGGGCTGCCCAGCAAAGAAGGTTTGCAACAACTGGTGCGGTTCGGCGCTGCTGCAAAATGAAAGCCTAGTCGGCGAAATTCTCGACGCAGTGGTCGGCGCAGTCGACGTGCCGGTCACGCTGAAATTTCGCACGGGCTGGGATCGCGCGCACAATAACGCACTGACGATTGCAACGATGGCAGAAGCAGCCGGCATTGCCATGCTGACGCTGCATGGTCGCACCCGCGCCGATGGTTATTCCGGTGATGCCGAATACGAAACGATTGCAGCGGTGAAGGCCGCCGTTGCCATCCCGGTGGTGGCAAACGGCGACATCGATACACCTGAGAAAGCGCGCTTCGTGCTGGACCAGACTGGTGCCGACGCAGTGATGATCGGCCGCGCCGCCCAAGGACGGCCGTGGATATTCCGCGAAATCGACAATTTCCTGCGCACCGGCACCCATCTTCCGTCGCCCTCGGTGGATGAAGCACGCCGGTTGATGGCACATCACTTGCTAGATCATTATCAGTTTTATGGCGAACTGGCTGGCGTGCGCACCGCGCGCAAGCATATCGGCTGGTACGTGCGCGATTTGCAAGGCGGCGAAGCTTTCCGCCAGCAGATGAACCGACTTGAAACCTGCGAAGCACAAATAAAAGCGGTCGATGTGTTTTTTGAATCACAAAATGCGCACGGCGAAAGGTTACAATACCGTTTCGCCGAATAAAAATTTGCCGCCTAATCGCGGCGACGATCAAAAACCTCTCCATACGGTGCACGCAGCATGAGCAAGGAAAAAATTCAGAATGTCGTCCAAAAATCACTTGAAAATTATTTCATGAACCTGGACGACCAAAAGCCAACAGGCATTTACGAAATGGTCATCCTTGCAGTCGAAGCGCCGGTACTCAAGGCAGCGATGGATCATGCCAACGGCAACCAGTCGAATGCGGCAGAAATTCTCGGTATCAACCGCAACACCCTACGAAAAAAACTGCAACAGCACAACTTGTTGTAAGCACTCATTATGATCAAGCAAGCCCTTATCTCCGTCTCCGACAAGACTGGCATTGTCGATTTTGCACGCGCATTGTTCGCGCTCGGCGTCAATATCCTGTCCACCGGCGGCACTGCCAGTTTGCTGGCTGAAAACGGTATCAACGTAACTGAAGTTGCCGACCACACCGGCTTCCCCGAAATGCTCGATGGCCGTGTGAAAACGCTGCACCCGAAGGTGCATGGCGGCATCCTGGGTCGCCGCGATTTTCCGGCGCATATTGCAGCGATGCAAGAATACGGCATCCCTGCCATCGACATGGTGGTGGTGAACCTGTACCCGTTCCAGCAAACCGTCGCCAAAGAAGAATGTTCGCTTGAAGACGCAATTGAAAACATCGACATCGGCGGACCGGCGATGTTGCGTTCGGCCGCTAAAAATCATAAGGATGTAATCGTCATTTGCGACCCGGCTGATTACACCGCTGTCATCAAGGAACTGAATGCGAACCAGGGTGAACTTGCTTACGACAGCAAGTTCCAGTTGGCAAAAAAAGTCTATGCGCACACCGCGCAATACGATGGCGCCATCGCAAATTATCTGAGCAGTCTGGGTGAAGACAAACAACATGCGACCCGCAGTCCCTACCCGCAAACGATGAACCTCGCGTTCAACAAAGTGCAGGACATGCGTTATGGCGAAAACCCGCACCAGTCGGCCGCGTTTTACCGCGACATCCATGCGCCGGTTGGCGCACTGGCTGGTTATGCGCAATTGCAAGGCAAGGAACTCTCGTTCAACAATATCGCCGATGCCGATGCCGCGTGGGAATGCGTAAAAACTTTCAACGAACCTGCCTGCGTGATCATCAAACACGCCAATCCGTGCGGCGCAGCGACTGGCGCCAATCTGCTGGAAGCCTATAACAAGGCATTGACCACCGATCCCGAAGCAGCATTCGGCGGCATCGTCGCATTCAACCGCGAACTGGATGCACAAGCCGCGACAGAAGTCGCCAAACTCTTCGTTGAAGTCTTGATCGCTCCATCGTTCAGCGACGACGCACGCCAGATTTTCGGCTCGAAAAAGAATCTGCGCCTGTTGAAAATTCCGCTTGGCCGAGCGATGAACGTCTACGAAATCAAGCGCGTTGGCGGCGGTGTGCTGCTACAATCGCCGGATGCCAGAAACCTGGCGCTGTCCGAACTGGAAGTGGTCACCAAACTGCACCCGACACCACAACAATTGCAAGACATGATGTTTGCATGGCGCGTCGCCAAATTCGTCAAATCCAATGCGATCGTCTTTTGCGGCAATGGCATGACCTTAGGCGTTGGTGCCGGTCAAGTCAGCCGTGTCGATGCGGCGCGTGCTGCTGTAATGAAGTCGCAGCAAGCCGGCCTGTCGCTGGCAGGGTCTGCCGTCGCGTCCGATGCATTTTTCCCGTTCAGGGACGGTCTGGATGTGGTCGCCGAGGCCGGTGCCACTTGCGTGATCCAGCCAGGCGGCTCGGTGCGTGATCAGGAAGTGATTGACGCGGCGAATGAACGCGGGCTCGTGATGATGTTCACCGGTGTGCGGCATTTCCGGCATTAAGCCTATGCATATTTGCCGGGACCGATAAACAGATGAAAATTCTCGGTATCGACCCCGGCTTGCGCACCACAGGTTTTGGCGTGATCGACAAGCAGGGCAACCGGCTGTCCTACATTGCGTCCGGCACCATCAATACCTCGACCACGGCCTCGCTGCCAGAGCGCTTGAAAATAATTTTCAGCGGCGTATCGGAAATAATTCAAACTTACCAACCCGATTGCGCCGCTGTCGAAATCGTCTTCGTCAACGTCAATCCGCAGTCGACGTTATTGCTGGGACAAGCGCGCGGCGCTGCCATCACCGCACTCGTTAATGCCGACCTCCCCGTGTCCGAATACACTGCGCTGCAATTGAAACAGGCTGTCGTCGGCCATGGCAAAGCGCATAAGCAGCAAGTACAAGACATGGTGCAACGATTGTTATTGTTGCCGGAATTGCCCGGCACCGATGCCGCCGATGCGCTTGGCGTCGCGATCTGCCACGCGCATGGCGGCGATGCGTTGGCAAAGCTAGGCACCTTGGTCAGCAAGGGCCTGAGGATGAAGCGCGGTCGGCTAGTTGGATAGCGCCGTCAGCGGCGATTTGTCCTGTATGATTCATTCAATTATTTATCTACTTTCCCCACTATGATCGGTCGCCTGTCAGGTCTGCTGCTTGAAAAAAATCCGCCGCAATTGCTGGTCGATTGCCAAGGCGTCGGTTATGAAGTCGACGTGCCGATGAGCACCTTTTACAACTTGCCATCTCTGGGTGAGAAAGTCACGCTGTACACGCATATGGCGGTACGCGAAGATGCGCATCTGCTGTATGGCTTTGGCAATCTGGAAGAGCGTGTGGTGTTCCGTCAATTGATCAAGATTTCTGGCGTGGGCGCACGCACTGCGTTGGCGATTCTGTCCGGCATGTCGGTCGCCGACCTGGCGCAGACGATCACACGACAAGAAACCGGGCGGCTGACAAAAATACCCGGCATCGGCAAAAAGACTGCCGAGCGTCTGCTGCTGGAACTAAAGGGCAAGCTAGGCGCCGATCTGGGTGCGGCGGGTGGCGTCATACACAACGATGCCACATCGGACATTCTGAATGCGCTGCTGGCACTCGGTTATTCTGACAAGGAAGCGATGCTGGCGCTGAAGCAAGTGCCAGATGGCACGAGCGTATCCGATGGCATTAAACTGGCGCTGAAGTCGCTCTCAAAAGCATAAAACCTATTGGCCATGAGCATACAAACCGACAATTTCACTGAAGCACGCATCACTGCGCCCACACCCTCCTCGCCCAACGAGGAGGCGCTCGAACGTGCTTTGCGCCCGAAGCAGCTGGACGAATATGTCGGTCAGGAAAAGATACGCAGTCAGCTTGAAATATTTATCACCGCTGCGCGCAATCGTGGTGAAGCCTTGGATCACACTTTGTTGTTCGGCCCGCCCGGACTCGGCAAGACTACGCTGGCGCACATCATCGCGCGTGAAATGGGTGTCAACCTGCGCCAAACCTCCGGGCCGGTGCTGGAGCGTCCAGGCGACTTGGCCGCAATCCTGACCAACCTCGAAGCGAACGACGTGCTATTCATCGATGAAATTCATCGCCTCTCGCCCGTAGTTGAAGAAATTCTTTACCCTGCGCTCGAGGACTACCAGATCGATATCATGATCGGCGAAGGCCCTGCAGCACGTTCGGTCAAACTCGACCTGCAGCCGTTTACACTGATAGGCGCCACGACGCGTGCGGGCATGTTGACCAACCCACTGCGCGACCGTTTCGGCATTGTGTCGCGATTGGAGTTTTATACCGCCAGCGAACTGACGCGCATCGTCACGCGTAGCGCATCCTTGCTTAAAGCCGAGATCGTCGGTGATGGCGCGTATGAAATTGCGTGCCGTGCACGCGGTACGCCGCGCATCGCGAACCGTCTGCTGCGCCGGGTGCGTGATTATGCCGAGGTCAAGGGCACAGGTGAAATCACCAAAGCGATTGCCGATGCAGCACTGGTTATGCTGGATGTCGATACCGTCGGCTTCGACGTAATGGACCGCAAGCTACTGGAAGCGGTACTGTTCAAGTTTGGTGGTGGACCGGTCGGCATCAGCAATCTGGCAGCGGCAATCGGTGAGGAAGTCGACACGATCGAAGACGTGCTGGAGCCTTACCTGATCCAGCAAGGCTATCTGCAACGCACCCCGCGCGGTCGTGTCGCAACCTCAGCAGCATACGCACACTTCGGCGTCGCAGCACCACGCAACAGCGCGTCCGACAACTTGTGGGAAGCGCCGAGCGCAAACAAACCCGCATGAGCGCAACCTCATTAAAACCATCACCTATCGATGTGGCGGTCGGCATTCTGATGAAGCCCAATGGCGACGTACTGCTAGGTCAACGCCCAACGGGCAAGCCCTATCCCGGCTACTGGGAATTCCCAGGTGGCAAGGTTGAAGCCAATGAGTCGATATTTGATGCGCTGAAACGAGAGTTTGTCGAAGAGTTGGGAATTGAGATCGTCTCAGCTGAGCCCTGGTGTGGTGTCGAGTACGTTTATCCGCACGCCCACGTGCGGCTGCATTTTTACATCAGCCACGAATGGATTGGCCAGCCGAAAAGCCTGGAAGATCAGGCATTTGCATGGCAAGGCAAACTGAGTGTTGAACCCTTGCTACCCGCGACCATTCCACTCATTGAATGGCTCAACAAACTACGTATGGAAACGCTGAATAAATGAGTGCCTCCCCACAAACTGTAGCAATTATCGGCGGCGGCCCTGCTGGCTTAATGGCAGCCGAAGTGTTGGCGCGCGGCGGGGTACAGGTCGACCTGTACGATGCAATGCCTTCCGTTGGGCGCAAGTTCCTGCTGGCTGGCAAAGGCGGCATGAACATCACCCACTCTGAACCCTTGGATCAATTTCTGTCGCGCTACGGGACACGCAAAGAATACATCGAGCCAATGCTGAACACGTTCGGTCCGAAACAATTATGCGATTGGATCCACGATCTCGGCATTGAGACTTTTATCGGTACGACTGGGCGCGTATTTCCGGTCGACATGAAAGCGGCACCACTGTTGCGCGCCTGGTTGCATCGTTTACGTTTACAGGGTGCGCGTTTTCACATGCGTCATCGTTGGCTGGGGTGGAATGAACAAGACTCCCTGCGTTTTGCCACTCCGCAAGGAGAAATATCCGTCAAAGCTGACGCGGTCGTTCTGGCGCTCGGCGGCGGCAGTTGGGCGCGACTGGGTTCTGACGGCGCATGGGTACCGCTGCTCGCTGAAAAATGCATCATATCTGCGCCACTCAAACCTGCCAATTGCGGCTTTGACTATGAATGGAGTGAACACCTGCGCAGCCGATTTGCAGGGCAGCCCTTGAAGTCAGTCGCCATATCATTCACCGACCATGAGAGTGTTGCTCACCGGCGACAAGGCGAATTTTTGCTGACCGAAACCGGTGTCGAGGGCAGCCTGATCTATGCGCTGTCCGCCAAACTTCGCGACATGATAGCAGCCAATGGCAGCGCACTGATTCATATCGATCTCTTGCCCAGTCACGATTTGCAGCGCGTGTTTGGCGAAGTGGCACACCCGCGTGGATCGCGCTCCATGGCTAGCCATCTGCAAAGCCGACTGAATATCCAGGGAGCAAAAGCAGCACTGCTGCGCGAACTGGCAAGCAAAGAGGATTATGCGGACCCGGAGCGACTGGCAACGGCGATCAAGGCGCTGCCTTTACGACTGCTTGCCACCCGCCCGCTGGACGAAGCCATCAGTAGCGCCGGTGGCGTGTTATTTGAAGAACTGGACGAGCATCTAATGGTTCGCACTAACCCAGGTCTGTTTTGTGCAGGTGAAATGCTGGACTGGGAAGCGCCGACTGGCGGCTATTTATTGACGGCCTGTTTTGCCAGCGGACATGCAGCTGGCGTTGGCGTACTGGACTGGCTTAAAGCACGTTAAACTGCGGCAATCAGATCAACAAGCACCATCACGACTACCAATATGGAGGAAGCATGCCGACTCAGCCGGAAGTGACCAATATGGCGCTCTTTTGCGACTTCGAAAATATCGCCCTCGGTGTACGTGACATCAATGCGATGCCGTTCGACATCAGCAAAGTGCTGGAACGCCTGCTGCTGAAAGGTAGCATCGTTGTCAAAAAAGCCTACTGCGACTGGGATCGTTACAAGGAATTTAAAGGCAAGATGCATGAAGCCGCTTTCGAACTGATCGAAATTCCGCATGTGCGTCAGTCTGGCAAAAATTCAGCTGATATCCGCATGGTGGTGGATGCGCTCGACCTGTGCTACACCAAATCTCACGTCGATGCATTCGTGATCATCAGCGGCGACTCTGACTTTTCACCCTTGGTGTCGAAACTGCGTGAAAACAATAAATATGTCATCGGCATCGGCGTCAAAGATTCAACCTCTGACCTGCTGAGCGCAAATTGCGACGAATTCATTTTTTACGACGATCTGGTGCGTGAGAAAAAACCTAAACGTAAACCGACCGAAAAGAAACCTCAGACTAAGACGAGCGATACGACTCCACCCGCGCCGGCTAAAAAAGAAGATGATAAAAAACAGGAAGCACTTGATTTTATTGTCGAGACAATCGAAGCCTTAATCGCCGAACGCGGCGAAGAAGAAAAAATGTGGGGCTCGATGGTCAAACAGACGATGAAACGCCGCCGCCCCGGCTTTACCGAATCGGCTTACGGTTATCGTTCATTCAGAGAATTGGTCGAGGATGCACAGAAGCAGCATCTGCTGGTGATGGTGCGCGACGATAAAACAGGGCAATACACGATACGCTTGCCGGCATCTGAATAATGCCCATTTGCCGATGGTAGAATTTCGCCTTTCATTTCACCGGAACATTTTATGATTCTTGAACTCGTCGACATTCGCATCCAGCCCGGCAAACAGACTGAATTTAATGCTGCGCTCAAAACCGGCCTGGATCAAGTTATCTCCAAAGCCAAGGGCTTTCAAGGCTACCGCATCAACCACGGCATCGAGTCGCAGGATCGGTATGTGCTGATGTTTTACTGGGCTACGCTGGAAAACCACACTATCGATTTCCGCGAATCGCCAGCCTTCGCTGACTGGCGCGCGCTGGTTGGCCCGTTCTTTGCGACGCCGCCGGCAGTCGAGCACTTCACCTTGCTGGAACAATCGATCTAAGCACTTCTAACACATCGTTGCTGGCGTTGCATAAACGCCAGCAACCAAGCCAGCACCTCCTCAGGCTGGTTCATGTCCAGCCAAGTTAAGGGCCGTGCCAAGTCGGCAGGTACGAGCACATCAGACGCCACCGCCACAATATGCGCATCATCTAGATACTGCGCAGGCTTGCCTAATGCAGGACGATGGATTTCTATTTTTGGGATCGCCGCCCATTTATAACCTTCAACCAATATTAGGTCTGCTGGCGCCAAACGCGCCACCAGCTCATCCAAGGTCGGCTCAGCGGCGCTGCGCAACTCGTGCGCAATCATATAGCGGTAGGGCGATGACAGCATCACTTCAGTTGCGCCGGCTGCACGCAAACGTGCGCTGTCTTTGTGAGGCGGCTCAAGCACCAAGTCGTGATGGCTGTGTTTCATCACATTCACACGATTTTTTTTTGCTGCCAGCAGTGGTAGCAATGCCTCCAAAAGCGTGGTCTTGCCACTGCCGGACCAACCAACTATGCAAAAAATGGGGGGGTGTAATATTCATCGTGCACATATTTAAACAGAAAATTGTACAGGATGAACGTTGCCCTGTTGCTGGAATGCGGCAAATCAGCGATAATGCGCATGCGTCGCCGGGATGGCGAAATTGGTAGACGCACGAGACTCAAAAGAAGTAGCATCTTGCGGGTATGGTGGAATTGGTAGACACAGCAGACTCAAAATCTGCCGATGCAAGTCGTGGGGGTTCAAGTCCCTCTACCCGCACCAAGAACATGTTTCACCCAGTGCCACATCAACTCAAAACCCGCATGCTTCATAGCTTAGCGGGTTTTTTGTTGCAAAAAAAAGCCCGCGAACCTTGCGGCAGCGGGCTAAATAATTATTGGAGAGGACTACAACTGCATCATCATCAATATCTAAAAAATGAAATTGATATTACGCAAACAATGACCTTAAAATTAATAAGTCTTGTGACGCACATCAAACCGCTGCTAGCGCCCGGTCCAAATCAGATATCAAATCGTCAACATGCTCGATACCGACCGACAGGCGCAGCATATCTTCACTGACCCCGGCTTTAGCCAGTTCGTCGGCATTCAGTTGACGGTGCGTGGTCGACGCCGGATGTGTCGCCAGCGACTTCGCATCACCAATATTGACCAGACGAGTGAATAGTTGCAGCGCATCCAGTACACGCGCGCCCGCAGCACGCGGATCGTCCTTACTAGCGCTCTTCAGACCGAATGACAGAATGCCGGACGCTTTGCCGCCCATGTATTTCTGGACCAGCGCATGATCGGGATGATCGGGCAAACCAGCATAATGTACCCAGCCCACTTTCGGGTGCTGGTCAAGGAATTTTGCAATTGCCAGCGCATTGTCGCAAATGCGATCCATCCGTAACGCCAGCGTTTCTATCCCTTGCAGGATCAAGAATGAATTCATCGGCGCAATCGCTGCCCCCATGTTTCGCAGTGGCACAACACGCGCGCGGCCGATGTAGGCAGCCGCGCCCAGCGCTTCGGTATAAACCACGCCGTGATAAGACTCGTCCGGTTCGTTTAAACGTTTAAATCGTTTTTTGTGTTCTGCCCATGGGAATTTGCCACTATCGACAATGGCGCCCGCGACGCTGTTGCCATGGCCGCCCATGTATTTGGTTAAGGAATGGACTACGATGTCTGCACCCCATTCAATCGGGCGGCACAGATAAGGGCTGGGCACAGTATTATCGACGATCAGCGGGATACCATGTGCATGCGCAATTTCAGCCAACCGCTCAAAATCGGTGACATTACCGAGCGGGTTGCCAACTGACTCGCAATAAATGGCCTTGGTTTTTTTGTCGATCAGCGGTGCAAAAGTTTCTGGCTTGCGCGGATCGGCAAAGCGCACCGTAATCCCCATCTGAGGAAATGTGTGCGCGAACAGGTTGTAAGTGCCGCCATACAGCGTGCTGGCCGACACGATATTGTCGCCCGCTTCGGCGATGGTCTGGATCGAATAGCTGACCGCCGCCATACCTGAAGCCAGCGCCAGACTGGCAATGCCGCCTTCGAGTGCTGCGACGCGCTTTTCCAGTATGTCCTGCGTCGGGTTCATGATGCGGGTATAGATGTTGCCTTGCACCTTCAAGTCGAACAGGTCAGCGCCATGCTGCGCACTGTCAAATGCATAAGCAACCGTTTGGTAAATAGGAACGGCAACGGCTTTGGTGGTGGGATCAGGCGAATAGCCGGCATGCACCGCAAGAGTTTCGATTTTCATGGCTGTTTTTTTGTATTAAATAATGAGAAACGACAATATAGAGACTATATCGCAATCAGCATCGCGTATTTGAGGAAGCTCACACAAATTGTCGATACGGCCATTCCAATATAAAAATTAAGCAATCGCTGATTAAGTAAATGCCCTTGAGTAATTTCGCCACAATTAGCAAAATTTGTAGATCAACAATGTCGCTCCAGACAGGCGATGACGCGGGTCAATATTGTGGAAATTTTTTGCAATAATTAGTCGCAATAAGTCCCGATTTCCTGCATTCAAATAAAATTTCGTGTACATTTCAGCCTTTAACTTATTGATCAAGTGCTGTTTTGCTGGCACAGCAATAACCCTACAAACATTGTGCGTTTGCTATTTTTGGCGAGCCTGACTATCTAAATAGACGGGATCGCCTTAAGGTGTTTGCTTGGCATTGCGCATTTCTGCTTGCAACGCATCATATTGATCGCAACATAATCCCTATTGAATGGCATGTTTCAGGTCGGTTTCGGCCAAAACGCATGCAAGGAGCAAAGTACGATGACCACACATGTGATGGTGCAAAATCTGGGGCTGAAAGGCCGCCCAGGCAAGTATCCCCATTGGAAAATTAACGAAAATGCCATCCTGGTTGACGTGACGATTGACGGAACGGTCTTCAAGGTTGAAGAAGGCGATTCGATTCTCGTCGCTGCGCGCAAGGTAGGCATTGAAATTCCTTCGATGTGCTCTGACTCGCGCACCAACCCGAATGGCGATTGCGGCCTATGCGTGGTTGAGGTTTACGGTGACACCATCCCAGTGAAAGCGTGCGAAACTAAAGTGCATGCGCATATGAAAGTCGTCACCGACTCGCCGGCGCTGACCGCGCTCCGTCGCCCGATTCTGAACACCTACCTGACTAATCACAATGCGTATTGTCTGCCGCCTTGTTCGTACAAATGTCCAGCTGGCATCGACATCCCCGGTTACATCGGCCTGATCGCACAAAAGAAATATGTCGAGGCGACCGCCCTGATTAAAGAAAAACTGCCGCTGCCGCAAATCATTGGGCGCGTTTGCCCACGGCCATGCGAGAGCGTCTGCCGCCGCTCGCAGGTGGACAATGAGCAACCGGTCGCCATTTGCTCGCTCAAGCGTTTTGCTTCCGACCGCGCGCGCGAACTCGGTGTTTCCACACAACCCATACCAAAAGCAGCTACCGGCAAGAAAGTTGCCGTTGTCGGCGCCGGCCCGGCTGGCTTGACCACTGCGTATTATTTGGCGCTCGAAGGCCACAAGGTCACATTGCTAGAAGCACAAGAAGCCGCTGGCGGCATGCTGCGGTATGGCATTCCGCCGTACCGCTTGCCGAATCAAGTGCTGGATGACGAAGTCAATGACATCCTGGCTCTCGGCGTTGAACTCAAGGTCAACCAGCGTCTTGGTCGCGACTACATGCTCGACTCGCTGACCGACAATTATGATGCGGTATTTCTGGCAATCGGTGCCTGCGTCGGCAAGATGGCTCGCATCCCGAATGAAACCGTACCCGGCGTGATGTCAGCAGTTGATTTCCTCGCCAAAGCCAATCGCGGCGAGAAGGTCGATCTGGGTCAAAGCGTGGTGGTCATCGGTGGCGGTTTCACCGCTGCGGATGCAGTACGCACCGCACGCCGGATGGGCGCACCAAACGTCACGCTGTCGTATCGCCGCTCCCGCAAGGAAATGCCGGCCAGCCCACATGAAATCCACGACTGCGAAGTCGAGGGCGTTGTGCTCGACCTGTTGTCGGCACCGGTTGAAGTCAAAGTGGAAAACGGCCGCGCCGTCGGTCTCGTCTGTCAGCGCATGCAACTCGGCGCTCCTGATGCCAGCGGTCGCCGCAGTCCTGAGCCCATTGCTGGCTCCGAATACCTGATCCCGGCCGATACCGTTTTGCTCGCCATTAGCCAGGACGTCGATGTCAAGAGCTTGCAGATCACCGACATCGGCACCACCCGCTGGGGCAGCATCGACATTGACGATGCGACGATGAAGACCAACCTACCCGGCATCTTTGCAGGTGGCGATGCGTCACTCGGCGCTGCAACCGCAGTAGAAGCCATCGGTCAGGGACGCCGTGCGGCATTCGCGATTGATGCGTATCTTCGCGGTGCAGATGATAGAGAAATCGCACGAGTAATCGAAGTCGAACGTCCCAAATTTTTCGATATCGGCACCTATCCAAAACAAAAAGCCAAGCTGGCTGAAATGCCTGTGCTGCCACAGGAAAAGCGCGTGTCAGTATTCGGCACGGATGTTGCGCCGGGCGATACGGGTGCAGAATCGGCGACTGGTGCTTATACCGAAGTGGAGCTGGGCTTCACTGAAGAAACCGCCGTGATTGAAGCCGAACGCTGCCTGCAGTGCGTCTGTCAGGCAGCAGGTACTTGCGACCTGCAGAAATACTCGCTTCAGTTTGGTGCCAGCGCCAAGGAATATGTCGGCCCGCTGGCGTTTGCCAGCAAGCACCTCGCCGCTAAAAAAGAAGGATGATTTTAAACATGGCACAATCACAAAACCCCTTTCAAAGCTGCGGCGCCGCCGAAGTGCTGCAAGATCACTATATCGACAGCCACAAGGCACCTTCATCCTTGCGCCAGCCAGTCGTGCGCGGCGACGATGCACTGGAAGCGTTTTATACGCCGCTGCAATCACTGCCATTCTTCGAACTGCACAAAGAAAAATGCATCCAGTGTTATAACTGCGTGCGCATCTGTGACGAAGTGCAGCACCGCAAGGTTTATACGGTTGACGATATTGGTTATCCCGCACTAGTCAGCGGCACCAACGACTTCCGCGATACCGAATGCAATAACTGCGGTCAATGCGTTAGCGCCTGCCCGACCGGCGCGTTGAAAAATCTGCTCGATAGCGGCAAACTGCTCAGTAGCCAGCGCGAAAAAGTAGCGACCGTTTGCAGCTATTGCGGCGTCGGTTGTGCGATTGAGCTTGAAGTTGAAAATAAAAAAGTGGTGGCCGTCAAAGGCGCCTTCATTTCGGACGCGAACGAAGGCAACCTGTGCGTCAAGGGTCGCTTCGGCCATGAATTCATCAACAGCCCAGATCGCTTGAAAATGCCGATGATCCGTCGCAGCGGCAAGAATAGCCCGTTGGAAGAAGTGAGCTGGGAAGAAGCATTAAAATTCGCTGCTGACGGCCTGAACAAGGTCAAGCAGAAATTCGGCGGCGAAACGATAGGCGGCTTCTGCTCATCGCGCGCGACCAACGAAGACAATTACGTGTTCCATCGTTTTGTACGTACGGTGCTGCAAACCAATAATATCGACCATTGCGCGCGCCTGTGCCACATGGCATCCGCAGTCGCACTGGAAATGTCAGTTGGTAGCAGCGCACCGAGTGCATCGACACCGGATATCCGTGCCGCGGACGCGTTCATTGTCGTTGGCTCCAATACGACGGAGACGCATCCGGTCATTTCCAGCGCCGTATTGAAAGCCAAGTATGAAGATGGCGCAAAAATTGTCGTCGTTGATCCGCGCCGCATCGAAATGGTAGATCACGCCGACATCTGGCTGCGCCCGAAACTTGGCACCAACGTTGCGGTGCTTAACGCGATTGCGAATGTGATCATCGCTGAAGGCATGGCGAATGAAGCGTTTATCAAAGCACGTGCCGAAGACTATGAAGCGTTCAAGGACACGGTCGCGAAGTACACGCCGGAATATGTCGAAGAAATCAGCGAAGTGCCGGCCGAGCGCATCCGTGACGCCGCACGCGCCTACGGCAAAGCCCAGCGCGGGATGCTGCTGTGGGGCATGGGCATTACGCAACATCTGACCGGCGTGCAGGGCGCACTGGCGCTGTCCAACCTGATGCTATTGACCGGTCATGTTGGCCGCCCGGGAGCAGGTTTCATTCCAATTCGCGGCCAGAACAATGTGCAAGGCACCAGCGATATGCAGGGCCAGCACAATGCGCTGCCCGGCTACCATGGCATCAACAACCCGGAACACCGCGCTAAGTTTGAAAAAGCATGGAGTGCACCGCTGGCGACCAATACCGGCCTGACCGTGGTCGAGATGGAAGAGGCTGCGGCGCACGGCGAAATCAAGGCGCTGTACATCATGGGAGAAAACGTGATGGGCAGCAGCCCGGACGTGAACCATGTCGAGCAAGCTCTGAAGAACCTCGAATTCCTGGTGGTGCAGGAGTTGTTCCTGAACGAGACCGCGGCGCTGGCTGATGTCGTCTTCCCTGCTTGCAGCTTTGCCGAGAAGGATGGCACTTTCACCAACACCGAACGCCGCATTCAACTGCTACAGCCGGCCGTGCCGCCGATCGGTGAATCCAAGCCGGACTGGCAGATCATCTGCGAAATAGCCGCCGCGATGGGCACACCGTTCCCGTATGAAAGCTCCGCTCAGGTGATGGAAGAAATTGCGTCGCTTGTGCCATCCTACGGCGGCATCCGCCACGAACGTTTGACCAACGGCGGCCTGCAATGGCCATGCCCCGACACCGACCATCCCGGCACGCGCTTCCTGTACGCCGAGAGCTTCCCAACCGCGAGCGGCAAGGGTAAATTCTGTCCGGTGGAGTACGATGCGTCGCTGGGCGAAAATTCAGACGACAAGTTCCCGCTGATCTTGTCCACTGGCCGCTTGCTGGAGCACTATCACACCGGCACGATGTCGCGCCGCAATATCGGCCTGGATGCGATGAAGCCGGAAGGCGAAGTTGAGGTCAATCCGATTGACGCGAAGCGATTCAAGGTCGCGCATGGCGAGAAGGTAAAGCTGGTATCGCACCATGGCGCCATCGAAGTCAAGGTGAAGGTGACCGAGCGCTCGCCGGAAGGTGTGGTGTTTTACCCGTTCCACTTCGCCGAAGCGAATGCAAACCGGCTGACCGGCTCCAGCTTCGACAAAATGTCCAAAACGCCGGCGTTCAAACGCTCGGCTGCAAGATTGGAAAAGCTCGCAGCAGCGTAATTTGTTCGGTTTTTGCTATAAAAAACCCGTCGGCTGTAGAGTTGGCGGGTTTTTTTTTAAGGAATCTGGATAGGCTGGCGGGAAACCATACCCCTGTGTGTATTTTTCCTACGGCTCGTATTTATTGGCTACACACCATATTAGTGCCTATACCCCCATTAAAAATGCAATTTTATAGGTAAAAAAAGCCATTTTTTAGGGTTTTTGAGACGTCAAAACAACTGGAAATGCTTTTTTGTGACAACTAATAACGCGGCGCGTTATTAGTCAGGGTGGAACGGTAGACTAAGGGTAGCCTCTGGTCAGTTCTCGCGTCCGCAGGATAGGCGCATCTGCCCTGAATACTCGGGATTGCTCTGAGTGCTTCTGACCTTACCGCTGGTGTTGTCAAACAACACGTCAAAGCGTGTTGCCAAGTATGAGTCATCACAATAGCGCCATTCCCAGACCAATTCGTCACGGCGCTTAAAATAGACGGTCCATATCGGTTGCGACGGACCCAGTATGCGCAGTACATCATCCTTGCTCATACCCGCCCGAATCAGGCCAAAGTGCCTCACGTTGAGGACATTTTCCAGATTTGTCATCACCCCTTTGCTGTTGATTTTCACCATGAAGGTAACAAAACCAGATGGGCCATGCGGGTAGGCTAGAAGCATGCTGCCGTCGGCGTTACGCAAACTCATGGCTGGCTTTCCCATAAGTTGCAAAACATCTTCGCTGGCACTGATGCCGGGTTTAAGTCCTTCCCCATTGTAGGACGCGCAACCGGCAATGAAGAGGGCGAAGAAAATGGCGATGATGCTTTTCATGATAATTCCTCAGGAAGTGTCAAATTAAAAAGCAATGGCTTACGTAGAATTCAATCATCCCGGCTGGCGCTGAGCATGCGCTCTACATAACGCGCGATCAGGTCGACTTCCAGATTGACCTTGCTGCCCACTACCAAATTCCGCAGCGTGGTAACCGCAATCGTGTGCGGAATCAGGTTAATCGAAAACAGGCAGCCGTCAGCCGTGTCCTCAACGCGATTTACCGTCAGCGACACGCCATTGACCGTGACCGACCCTTTAAACGCAAAGTACTTCGCCAGCTCGCGCGGTGCTTCAATCACCAGCTCCCACGACTCGGCGACCGGCGCAAACTTGCGCACCAAACCCAAACCGTCGACGTGGCCGGATACCATGTGGCCACCCAGGCGGTCGCTCATTGTCATCGCCTTTTCCAGATTGACTTCATTTAAGCCATCCATGCCCGCAGTGTGGTTCAGGCTCTCACGCGATACGTCAATGACAAAACTTTGCTCAGTCTTTTCAGCCACCGTCATGCACGCGCCATTCACCGCGATGGAGTCGCCCTGCGCGACATCATCCATCGCCAGACTGCCCGCATCGATAGTCAGACGCACGCCAGCATCCGGCCCAGTGCCCAGTGCTTGAACGGAAGTGATTTTGCCGGTAGCAGCGACGATTCCTGTGAACATAAATTAAATTTGTATGAAAATGACTGTGGATGGATATTCTGGCGCTACCGCATTTATTAAGCAATAAATAAACAACAACGCTGATTTGTTGCTTACCTGTCGCTGAGTCTCGCCAGAATACGGATATCTTGGCCGATCTGTGTGATCTCATGGAAGCGTAGCGAAAATTTATCCGCCAGGTTTGCCAGTACCGGCAGCGCAAACATCCCGCGCGCATCGCCCAGAATACAGGGTGCCACATATAGCAGCAATTCATCGACCAGGCCAGCGCGCAGTAATGCACCGTTCAGTACTGCCCCCGCTTCGACATGCAATTCATTGATCATCCTGCTGCCCAGCTCCTGCATCAGTGCCGCCAAATCGACTTGCCCATTCGCATCCGGTAGCAAGATTATCTCTGCGCCCACGTCGCGCAAAGCGGCTGCCCTTTCCGGGTCTGCATGCGCCCCCACTATCCAGGCGCCATCGCCCTGCAGCAGGCGCGCTCTAGGGCTGATGTCAAGATCACTGTCCAGCACGATGCGGCGTGGCTGGCGCGGCGTGTCGATGGCACGCACTGTCAACTGCGGATCGTCTTCTTTCACTGTGCCGATGCCAGTCAAAATCGCACAGGCACGAGCGCGCCACCGATGCCCATCCTCGCGCGCAGGCTGCGACGTAATCCACTGACTTTGCCCATTCAAGAGTGCTGTTTTACCGTCAAGACTGGCTGCGACTTTCATCCGCACCCACGGCCGGCCACGCTCGATGCGTGATAAAAAGCCGATATTCATTTCGCGGGCTTCATCTGCCAACATCCCGCACTCCACCGTGATGCCGGCCGCACGAAGGCGAGCGAATCCTTGCCCAACGACCAGCGGATTCGGGTCTTCGAGTGCTGCTATGACCTTACCGACACCAACCTGTATCAGCGCATCGGCACAGGGGGGGGTTTTACCAAAATGGCTGCAGGGTTCCAGCGTCACATATACCGTTGCACCGCGCACGTCATGGCCATTGCTGCGCGCGTCATTCAAAGCCTGAACTTCGGCGTGATTGCCGCCGACCGGCTGGGTATGGCCGGCACCAATCACCACGCCATCTTTGACGATGACGCAGCCTACGCGCGGGTTGGGGGAGGTAGTGAAAAGGCCTTCGGCAGCAAGCAACAAGGCTTGCCGCATTGGCTGATCGGTCGGGTTCATAAAAATCCTGTTGCCTGTGTCAATTTACTTTACAGGCAACAGGATAACTCGCTTTTACTGGCGGCGGGAAGACTACTTGTTCCAGCAATTTTCAAGCGTATCTGTGCCGCTTGCTGTGCGAAGCCCGGTATTGTCGATAGTCAGCGTGCCACACTTGCTATCGATATAGCCACCAGTCGGAGCTGCCTGCAATACATAGGTCCGAGTCGTTGCCGTCCCAGCCGGCAGCGTAATGAGAAATTTTGCGGTTCCCGTTGCTGGCGACTGCTGCAGCGATGCCGGTGCAGCACCCAAGGTTGTCGGATAGGCATTGGTCACTGTATATTGCTGCTGCATCCAGTTCTGCAATTGCAGCATCTGCGACTTCGCATCTGCCCGGTTGCCGCGTTTGACGTACTCGGTGTAACTCGGAATTGCGACTGCTGCCAAAATTCCAACCACAACCACTACAATCATCACCTCAATCAGCGTAAAGCCGCTGGATCCTTTTTTGTATTGCTGTTTCATTTGTGTTCTCCTTGCAATCCACACGGATCAATAAGTAACAGGAATCTGACGCCATGTCCGGTAGCCAGGCAAACTCGGACTGACCGGTGTTTGTTGTGGCTGTGTCGGAGTAAATGAGGTCGTCTGCACAAATGGTTTGCCATCAGCACCCTGGACTATCCTCAGGCCGGATGTGCCTCCGCCATCAAGCTTGATGACGTCCAGCGTACCGAAGGCCTTGACGGCATTGGCACCACCTGTCAGGTAATTGATCCCGTACAGATAGGAGTCGCCACCAGCGGAGCAAATCGTACCTTGTGGATCCAGAGTTTTGGTGATGAAGAGATTCTCAAGCATTACCGGATTGGCGATAGCGCGCTCACCGGAATGAAGCGACAACTTCACATACCAGCCACGCGGTGACGCCACTTTAGTACTGGCTAGGGCGACGGAAGCCCCACCAGACACGCCGGTCAGCACCTGCTCCTGCAATTTCGAGAGCAATGGCGGCACGGCCGACCCATTCGGATTATCCCAAATACCGTACAGACTTTGTACGGTGCTATCGCTCGTGCTGCCATCGGTCGAGTCAAAATATTTGCCAGTACCGAACATCACCATGTAGCCGCCCTGAGGATGCTCCTTATAGACTGGCCGCTGCGTGATAGGCTGGCCAGTGCTGGTTGTGAACAACTTGGTCACAACTGGCGCGGTTGGGCTGGCAAGGTCAAATTTCCACAAATTGCCTTGCAAATCGCCAGCGTAAGCAGCAATCACACGATTCAGCTTGTCATACACCAACGCTGGCGTCGACAAACCGTTCGAGGTAGTAGCATCCGTTCCTATCGTCTTGTACACCGTGCCATCAGACAGATTTTTAAGAAACAACACCGCCTTGCCACTACTGCTGGAATAACCGTTACCGTAAATGGCGGCCCAAGTATTATTGCTCAACACGACCGCACGAGCCTCTCCCAGCATATTGCCCATATCAGCTTCAGCGCTACCAGACTCCCACATCACGCTATCCTTGGTCAGCACGGCCGGGTTGGTGATATCAATCGCGAATACGCTCTTTGCGCCAGCGCCGGTCGACCCCAGCAGCACGGTTTTCCAGCTAGCACCAAGATATGCATCGCCCTGAGTCACCTGACCATCCACATAATAGCGGTGCTCGTACGAATTTGAACTCAAATCCTTCAGATTCGTATAAACGGATGCGGGCACATAAGCAAACAGCTCCTTGCCGGAATTGGACAGGTCCACCGTCGCATCAAACGCATGCAACATGCCGTCATTTGCGCCGACGTAGATCACCTCAGAGCGCGTACCCTTGTAACCGGTCGTGCTAAAGGTTGCATAACTACCGCCACCAGTTGGTAGTGAGCTATATCCCTGATCGTCACCTTTTTTCACATATAAGGGCCCGGAATTCACGATGTCACCCAGCTTAGTCAGGCGATCACGATATGCTCCGCCATTAGCCTTTTCCTTGGTGGCGTCGCCGCGCAGATAATTCAGCACGTCGTTTGACCCCAGCGCCGTTTGTTGACTTCCGCTAATCGTCGCCCAAGTGAACAGTGCGCCCGCCGCCCCATCCCAGGTAGCGATGTTGCGGCTAGCCGCTGCAGGCAAGAGGGTCGCCGCATCCCACTTCTGGGTCCAAGTTGTTAAATCGTACGCTCTCAAATGCCCGAGCCATACGCCGGAAGTAAAGCTCGGTTCATATTGAATGGTCCCAGATGCAATCAGGGATGAACTTGCCGTTTCGGTCGCTGCAGTATCTGTCACTTGGTCGATCAGCTTTAAGGTTTCGACCAAGCTTGCCTTCAAGTCGGTCGGGTTTGCCGCGCTGAAGTATTTGCCGCGCGCATTGACCGCAGCATGCCATAGGTCATCAACTGCCTTGGCATCATCGCCGCTAGGAGCTGGCCAGTCTCCGGTAGACTTGATGTTGAAAAAATCACCAGATGTTGCCGTTTGATAATTGGGATCATACGCCATCGTGCCATTCGCGCCCAAACCGACGGTAAAGCTCACCATGCGCTGACGGCCTTGTTGATCAGCCGTCAGGGATGCCGGATCGTCGGTACTTTTCGGCACGTTATTGGCAAGATCAGTGCGGATATCGCGGTTGTAGTAATACATCGCGATGTCAGCGAGTGAATTACTAGAACTGTTCTTTTCATAAGAGCCGCGCGCCTTGGTGGAATACAGCGCATCCACGCCATCCTGATTGCCAACATTGATCCCCGCGTAAGCGGGATTTCCACTCACGCCATCATTCCAGTAGCCATCCGTGGTCATGATATGGAAGCTGGCGCGGCAACTGACCGGCGTTTTATCGGTCGGATTGTTTAAAAAATACGGGTCGTTGTTGGTGTAATCAAAACCTGACAAGGTTTTTGAATACATCTGGCCTATCCGGTCCATCTGTGTGCGCAACGGCGTACCCTGATTGGGATTGATTTTATATAACCTGGAAAAAAACGCCTGCTTTTGCGTCGAGTCAAAATCGCGGATCGTCAACCAGCCATCGCCGTCAGACACCGCGCTATTGTTGTAGGTCACACTCGTACCACTGACGCCATTAATCGTGTTAAACCCGACGCGAAAACGCGTTTTCGACAAATCCGGATCCAGCCCGGCAAACGCCTGGCCCATTGCCGACTTGGCCATCATGATCCGCGTGCGGTAAAAACTGAACCAGTTCGCAAAATTCTGAATTTCTTCGTTGTAGGTACAACCAGTCGTGGTCGGTGCAGCGCAATCGGTACGCGTTGCAGCACTCACCTTGGGATAGTTCGCGGCCAGAATATCCACGCGAGTTGGGAAAGCAGTATCAGACGGACTGGCGCTAGCAATACTGGTCGTGCCATTCCATACGTAATAGAACGCATACCGCGCATATGTCTTAGCAGCAGTTAAAGTGTAGGTCGTATAAACTGGATTGCTTCTTGTCCCTCCGGTTCTTATCTGTACATCATATGATGCATTCGATGCCATGCAGTATGTTGACTCATCAATAGCAAATGTTGTCGGATCGTAAAGCGCCAAGAGGTTAGTGCTGCCCTTATATGCAGCATAATCACCAAGCGTTGAATTGGAAAATGTATAACATTTTGCTGTCAAGTTAGGAGTGTACTTAGTCGCGCCTGTCGTCGGATAGGCATCGCTAGTCGCAGCCGTCGTTGTGCTATTTCCCATCGATGTACTGTCATAATTCAATCCGGGCGTATAAGTTGTCGCAGGATTGTAATAGAGCCGGTTGTATTGGCTGGAATAAAATGCGCGGGTATTTCGTTGAGTGTCATATTCGCCTTTTGCATCCAAGCCCGTCAGGGTTGACCAATCCATACTGCCCGAATTATCGAGCGTGAACATGATATTGGGTTTGACAGACTGCTGCAAAAACAACGGGGATTGCGATACATCTGCGAGCGCGGCACCGGAGAACCCGAGCATGCACAAAGCCATCAGTGCAGCACAAACGCTGCGCATTTTTTGGTAGGAAGTGATGTGTCGCATGGCAATTCTCCCGAAACGGAGCCAACTATTTTTTTTATGTCATAACCGCAACAGCGGCACATTCAAATCTCGGCAGCCCCTGCCAGAACTCAGAGGCGCAATCATATAACTTTGCAATAGCACAGCGGTGCCACCACCATTGGCATCATCCACCCGAGCTGTCACGCGATAAGGGCAATACAGCGTCACACTCGGGGGCGTCGGCGGCGTCGGCTTGAGCCGCTCTACCATGCAGCGTGCTGTCACCAAGCCGTTATACGCCGCCGGCAACACCACGTTTCTACTGAAGTTTGCATTATTCCATTGAGGGGCTGCCAACCCCCATACCGGCGCTGCATTCAGCGCCATGCAGGTTTGTTGGTCAAAAAATTTGCCTATCATCAAACCGGTAGCGCCGCCATTGCACCAGTTCAAAGGCAATGCGGGGACCGGCAGAATCGGGTCAAGAACATCACGTTCGCACGAGCGTAATGCAAATTCGCCAGCCTGAAATGCAAGCTGCTGGTAGCGGGAATTGACAGCCATTTTTTCTTCCAGCGTCACGTTCCGGATCGCCGTGATGCCGAGCAGCGTCATAATGACAAGAAAAATCAGTACCATCGGCAGCACAACGCCTGACTGCGCAAGGGTTATTCTGGTATTTATCAAATGGAGGCGTGGTTTCATGATGGCCTCATGGCTAAAAGTTGCGTACGGATGCATTGTTGCGCAGTGTGTAAACCCCGTTGATCACGGTGTGCAACCTGCGGTCGGCCGCGACTGTCGCAACCCCGGCGCAATTGGTGTAAGTTTGCGCCTGCGGTGTGACATTGTCGGTGGGGCTGCTGAGTTCCATGCATACGTTGACGCTGACCACCCTGTCCCACTCGGCAGCAGTAGGGGGGTTGACAACACCTATGGCACTAACTGCAGCATAACGCTCTATCGACTGGAATCCATTGGCGCTATAGGCCGCACCGGTAGCAGCGTAAGTGGCTGGCCTCACCCCGTACGCCACCTGCATTACGTCGACATTGCCGATCAGGGGTTGCTCCACGCTGCCGTTGCCATTACCAAGGCAGTACAAACTTTGAGTCGTCTCGCCAGCCTTAGTCTTAAGATAAAAACGGTTGATGACCATGCGATTTACGCCAGTTGCATCAAATGGCGCAAGCTGTCCGTTGCAATCTGTATTGGCACCAGTGGTGGCCGCTGCACCACTGTCAACCATATAGCTCACTTGAAAAGCCGGCGAACCTGCCGCCGCACACGCCGTGTTGGCCAAGGTGCCCGGCACAGCAAAGCCGAAATCGCAGCCCAGCAAGGGAATGCCAGCAAAATCGGTCAGCGCCGATCTGACTGTAGTCTCTGAATAGTTGGACGCGATCAAGTTGCCAAACCCAGCCTGCGCCACATTGCGCCCAATCAGGTTCATCGCGGCGCGTGCCTCATCCTGCAAGCGGGCATTGTCATCCCCGAGGCGGGCACTGCTTCTGCTGCTGAGAAACAAGGACGTCAGAAACAGCACAATCACCATGCCGATGGTGAGTGAAATCATCAGCTCAATCAGCGTCACGCCGCGCTGATCCTTTATGCGTGAATATGTGCGCAGGGTACTCATGGCATCACCACTGTTTGTAAACAACGTACATCGCCATCACCAGCCCCCAGCGCCGCCGCACGGCACGGGGGAGGGGCAAGGGTAGGATCATAGTCCAACTTATTTGGCTCCCGAAAATACACGGTCACGACATAACCGGCAGCTATGCCGCCACTAATGTCGCCCCAACCGTTCATCCCGCGAGCCATATCGAGCCGCCAGTTGTAGATGTCTCTAGTGGCAATTTCAGCCGGCGTGCATTGTGGTGCAGATGCACAAGCCCCCGGAGCAGCGCCGGCACCGCCTGCAAGCGTCCCGCCGATCACATAATTGCCCGCGAAGGCACCATCCATATTGGCGCGAATGCGGTCCGCAATATCAGAGGTGTATTGTGCCGCCAGTCCACGCACGTGCGCAGTTTTTTGATAGCGCAGCGAGGACACTTGTAAACCTGCCATGCCAAGCAGCGCAAAAGCAACAATCACGATCGCGACCAGAACCTCAACCATGCCGACACCGGACTGACGACGCAAGCGCATTATGTCTGATTGTTTAGTTGCACTGAGTTGGAGGAATTGCATCTGGCGTCACTTTTACCCTTCCTGCACGCGACATCGTAATTTGACGTGCACAATGGCCATTGTAATTAAAATTTATGCCGAAACTGCCTACCCCGCTCGGCTCCCCGGTGCTATTGAAGGTAATCACGTTGCCCAGTCCGGTAAGGCTTGCGGCAATATTGGTGGACAATGCGCCATGACGCGCCAGTATCACTTCACCCGCCTCGAAAGTTCTTACATTTGTGGTGGAACTGCTCTCGATAAAAACCAGCCACCCGACGCTCCAGTCGCCGCCATTCGAACAGGAAGGCGTGGCTGCAGTGCCCGCATCCGTACTGCGACAAACCGTGACCAGTCGACCACTCTTGATCGCTTCCGAGCGCGCCTCGTTCAGTGCATTGACAAACTCGTTGGTTGCATTGGAAACGCGGAGGTCATTGATAAATTGACTCATCGCAGGCACTGCAACTGCAGCCATAATGGCGACAATTGCGATGACAACCATTAACTCAACCAAGGTCACCCCTCGTTTGAATTTGTGCGCCGCTTGCTGTTTGCTTGATCGTCGCATGCCGAACCCCATGTACTTTGTTGTCAATCATATTGACGTCCGAGCGGATTAATCCACTTATATGGCTTCAGTATAGTGAAACTGCGGTGCGCTTCAATACCGTCCATCCCCATGCTTGCACCATTCGTCAGTTTGCACGTCTCTGCCCCTCATCCGACTTATGCCGCACCGGCATTTGGTTTAGACTTAATCCATGGCGAATTTGTTTTTCCCTATTACCCCCTTCCCGCTCAAACGCTGGCTTGCGCTGCTGTGCGTAGTTGTTTTCCTGCATTTATTCCTGGTGCATTGGGCCGTATCGTATTTGGTCCATCCTCTTTCACGCAATATAACGCCGACCTCGATTACCGTTGAGTTGCAGCCCTTGCCAGCGCCGTTTGAAATGCAAGCCCCACCTCAACCGAAAATTGTCACCCTCAAACACGTGACAACTACTGTCGCCGCTAAAAACCAGCCCAAATCTACACCAGCACCTACAGATCACAAAATGCTGTCGCCTAAATCAAAGGGGCTAAATGATGCCGATATAAAACCTACGGTCTCACCTGACTCCGTGGCTACAAGCGCAAGTAAGACCAAGCAATCAGGTAGGGATTTGCCCATCTATCCGATCAAAGCAGCCCCTTCCGCAGAGCTGAAATATCAGTTGTATTCTCTACGAGGCATACAACAAGATACTGGAATCGGCCTCATATTTTGGAAAAATAACAATATCGCCTATCAGTTGCGAGGTGAACTTGAGCTACAAAATGCCAAAGTACTTAGTTTTACTAGCGAGGGCCCAATCAATCAATATGGCCTGTCACCGATAACGTTTGTTGAGCGGCGCGATAATAAGGATGAAACAAATACGACCTTCCATCGTGAAAATAACAATATTCACTTTTCTGCTTCAAAAGAAGCGTTTCCTCGACTGGGTGGCGAACAGGATGTCGCCAGCGCAATCTGGCAACTAGCTGGCATTGCGCGGCAAGATACCGATGCCATCAAGACTGGTGCCAAATTCCAGATGTTTGTCGCTGGTGCACGCAATGCGGATGTCTGGCTGATCCATGTGGTCGGCCTGGAAGAAATTGAAACAGCCCTGGGCAAATTACGCGCATGGCATCTGGTACGCGCAGCGCCTATGGGCTCGGATGAACAAACTGTTGATATATGGCTCTCTCCCGATAAGGAGTGGTATCCCGTCAAGCTGCGTTATACCGAAGCCAATGGCGACTACCTTGACTTGTCGGTTTCAGAGATTACCCCGATATCAGATACCTAAACCCGTCACACCTATCGTCGCGCATTGCCAGTGATTCGTTTACACTGGGAAGATGAAGCGTTTTATTTCCGCCCTAGTCAATTTGCGCCCCAAGCGCTGGCTTACTTTTTTGTTTGTTGCTGCGCTATGCCATCTGCTCCTGATTCAGCAGACTTTTGCGCCATTTTCTGTCCCCATGTTGACGGAAAACACGCCGCTGCTTATTAGCGCCAACCTGCTGCCTCCGCCACTCGCCACTGTTGCCCCGCCAGAACCTACCCCGCCAGTACCTGTGCGCAAAGCAAAACCTCGCAGGATAGCAGCCGCAGCCAAACCTCCAGAAGCGGCCGCAGCCAAACCACCAGAAGCAGTCGCAGCCAAACCACCAGAAGCAGTCGCAGCAAACGAGCCGCCTCTAGCAGAAATTGCGGACCCCAGCCTTCCCAAGGATGGGCAGGATATCGTGCCGAGCACCACTCCGTCACCGCCAGAAGTTGCCAGCCCTACTGATGGCAAGCAAATCTTGGTAATTGGGGAAAATTCTCACTACAGCATTAATCCACCGCCGTCTGCGACGCTCCAATATAAAGCGCATTCACAGCACAAGGGACAAGACATTTATGGCAGCGGCAATATCCAGTGGGTGTCGGATGGCAACCGTTTCAGCATCAAGGGTGAATTCAACGTTTTGTTTCTGAACTTATTGAATTTCAGCAGTGAAGGTACGATCGACCCAAAAACAGGGGTGTCTCCCACAATTTATGCCGAAAAGCGCTTTCGCAAGGCTGAAACCAATACCCACTTTCATCGCGAGCGCAATACCATCAGCTTTTCTGCCTCGACGAATACTTACGAGCGCCCAGGCGGCGAACAGGATCGTGCCAGTGTTATCTGGCAGTTGGTTGGCATAGGCCGGCGTCATCCCGATAAATTTGTTCCCGGTTCAAGCATAGAGATCGCCGTGGCGGGCGCACGCAGCGCGGATGTGTGGCGCATTGATGTGATCGGCGTCGAAGAAATCGAAACTGGCATGGGTAGAATGCGCAGCTGGCATCTGGCACATAAGGAACACCTAAAGGCCTACGATCAATCGGTTGACGTGTGGCTGGCGCCGGAGTATGAATGGTATCCTGCGAAAGTGCGCTATACCAACGCGAATGGCGATTTTCTTGACCTGTCGCTAAATGAAGTCGCAGCACCTGGTCGTTGATACAAAGGATACACTTATGTTCAAAATACTTTTTGCCCGTCTCTCGGCGATTGTTTTTTTAGCACTTGCCACTTTTTCTGCCCCATTGTCCGCAAGTGAGCACCCTTCTATCAAGCGTCCGTTTAACCTGCCACCCTCTGCTGATCTTAGTTATGCGATCAAGGCTGGCCAAGGTCCACTGATGCTCAAGGGCGATTCGCAGGTGCACTGGGCAACTTCTGCCAACCGATTTGTTATCACCGTTGATACGCAAGCCTCCATGCTGGGTAAAATCCTAGAGTCACGCAGTGAAGGCGTGGTTGACGGGTTTGGCCTTGCGCCAACGCACCTGACTGAAAAACGCTTCCGCAAACCGCAACATACCGTGACTTATGGACGCGATGACCATACTATCCGCTTTAGCGAATCGGCCAATACCTACCCGATCAAAGGTGGCGAACAAGATAGAACCAGCATCACCTGGCAATTGGTTTCGATAGCGCGCGGCACTCCCGAAGTAGTAAAAGCCGGTTTGGAGTGGCAATTTTTTGTCGTGGGTCGTAGCGATGGTGAGTCATGGACATTCAAAGTGATCGGTCGCGAGACCATCCATACCGCTATGGGTGATGTAACAACCATCCATATCTCGAAATTGCCCTCAAATTCCAAAGGCCAACAGCTTGATCTCTGGCTTGCGCCATCGTTGGAATGGTACCCAGTACGCATGTTGTATAGTGAACCGAACGGCACGCAAGTCGATCAAGTACTTGAAAAAATTACCAAAAAATAATCATCCACAGGGTTGTCAATGACAGTAAAAGAAGGTGCGCTGGTACTTTTCAGTGGTGGGCAAGATTCCACCACTTGCCTGGCTTGGGCGCTATCCCGCTTTGATAAAGTTGAAACGCTCGGCTTTGACTACGGCCAGCGTCATCTGGTAGAACTAACGGTTCGCCCGGTTATCTTGGACGAAATACGCAAGTTCTCACCAGAGTGGGATCGCCGCTTAGGTGAGGACCATGTGCTTGATTTGCCACTTATTTCCACCATTTCCGACACTGCCTTGACGCGCAATGTAGAAATTGCGATGCAGGAAAACGGCTTGCCCAATACCTTTGTTCCTGGGCGCAACCTGCTGTTTCTCACCGTCGCGGCAATGCTGGCCTACCGGCGCGGCTTGACGGTGCTGGTGGGCGGCATGTGCGAAACAGATTATTCCGGCTACCCGGACTGTCGCGACGATGCGCTGAAAGCGCTGCAAGTTGCACTTAATCTCGGCATGGCGACCGACATGACGCTGGAAACACCGCTGATGTGGCTCAACAAAGCGCAAACCTGGCAACTGGCTCAGGACTTGGGCGGCAGTAGCTTGGTGGAACTGATTAGAGAAGAAACACACACCTGCTATTTGGGTGAGCGCGGTCTGCATGACTGGGGGCGAGGCTGCGGCAACTGCCCGGCATGTGACCTGCGTGCGCGAGGGTATCGACAATTTGCTGGTATTTCCGCATAAACCAAGCCTTAATTCGTTACCGCCCACAAAACAAAAAACGCACATGTTGCCATGTGCGTTTTTCTTGTTCAAGAGACAAAAATCTGTTTCTTAGAACTTGTGTGTCATACCAACTTGTACAGCATTGATTGATGTCGAATCGTCAAAGGCATCTACAAGTTTTTCATGAGCGTAGTTTGCATACACGGAGGTACGCTTGCTCAGGTTGTGGGTGTAACCCAGCGCGTATTTTGTTGCCTTGTTGATGTAACTGTCACCATTGTCGAGGTTGTCACCAAATTTGACTTGGCTATACGCTGCATTGATGCGACCAGCACCAATTGTGTATTCTGCACCAACCAACCAGCCCCTTTGGGTTGCACCATCAGCAAAGATGTAGGTTGGGACGTCGTTGTTGTTGTTTGTGCGGTAGTCTGCCGTCAGCTTTGTGTGCTCGTAACCCAGAGCAACTTTGAGTGGGCCGAAGGTATAAGCACCACCAACATTCCACAGATAGGAATTGTCTAGACCAGCGCGCTTGTCGTAGTTAGCAACCAAAAATGCTGGGCCATTTGTATAGGTAGCGCTTACAGCGTAACCAGCGTTTGAGGATTCAACAACACCCCATGGGCTGTTGTCAGTAGTAGCTGCTTTCATGCTATAGCTTGCGCCGAGCTTGAAGCCGCTGAAGTTGGCGCTGTCATAACGAATGGTATTGCTCATGCGAGCGGTGCGAAGTTCGGAAACTTCCATGCCAGCAACGCCGTACTGGTAGAAAGGATCCAGAGTACGATAGGTTTCGGTGGACAGTTGGTTAACACGACCGACGCGAACTTGACCGAAAGAGCCAGCCAAGCCAATGTTGGATGCGCCGTCAAACATGGCGCCACGTTGCGCACCGTTGAACAGGTCAAAGCGGTGTTCCAATTGGAACGTTGCTTTCAAACCGCCGCCCAGATCTTCAGAACCCATGAAGCCGATACGGTTGTTGACGTTTTCGTCCATGTAGGTTGCTGTGTGGGATGCCTTGACAAAACCAACGTCAGCGATACCGTAGATGGTAACGCTGGATTGTGCTTGAGCGATACCAGCAGTTGCGCCGAGTACGGCAAGTGCGATAAGCGTTTTTTTCATTTGTATGTCCTTTGCGAGGGAATTAACTGTTAAAAATCCGTAAAGATCATTCGAACTGAACATTCGGATATGTGAACCTTATCTGTTTTCTTGCTGAAGCCAAAGTAAATGGTGACGCGGAATGCCAAAAACCGTTAAAAAACCGTGTTTGCGTTGTTTTTTTGAAACGCGAGCATGTGAATTTCACTCTTACGTTCGCACATTTGTTATTTCACATTTGCCAATAACAACGTTTTTATTCATTGTGTAGGCGATGCGTTATTTTTTGCAAATAGATTGGATTTGTGGAGCAATCTGCGATAGTGTTTACATTTTTATGCCATTTTGAACCCATGGCTGGATTGCATTGCATGCAGCACATGGCTTTCTCACAACATATCATTTCATGGCAAGTCGCGAAGAACTCTCTATTATCCGGGCCGCCCGCGCTGGTCAGGTCGCCGCGCAACTGGCACTAGGAGAGCGTTATCTGTTTGGGGGAGGCGATTTACCGCAAAGCCTGGTGACGGCACTGCACTGGCTGGAACGCGCCGCGCGCCAGAATTGCGAACAGGCATGGGCGCTGATTGGCCGCCATATTCCGTATGACGTGGCGGCACAAAGTCCTAACACTGCAGCGCTCTGCCTCTGGTACGAGCGCGCTTTTGATGCGGGTGATGCGCAGGCAGGCATGGTATTTGCCCGACTACTATTGGCGCAAGATAACTCGCCTGAGTCGCAGCGCAAAGCTCTCCAGGCACTGGAATCTGCTGCCAGCGCCGGATTGTCCGAAGCGCATTGGCTGCTGGCTGAAATGTCTGGCAAAAACCAGTCCGCCTTTATCCCTGCGAGTGCCGCTACGCGGGAGCCAACAAACCCCGCCGCTAAAGCCGGGACTGTAGCGGCGCAACAGTCGCTGGAGAACCAGGCTTGGGAATCCGGCGACAGGATTGCTTTTTTGCAGTGGGCGCTGCCGCAAGCACGCGCTATCGTGCAGCAGCATTTGCAACTGGATACGGGCGGCCAGCTCGCCCCTCGACTGGGTAGTCAGAATGCGTTATTGCTCTCTCGTTGCGCGCAAGTACTGTCCGAGCGGGAAAGCGCCGCTCCGGATGAAGTTCAACAGTTCTGGGAATTGGCCGCACAGGAAGGGGATGAGGCTGCGCCGTATTTGCTGGGCCTGTGGCTGGCAAGATTGGATGAAAACGGGACACGCAGAAAACATGGTCCGGTTACGGCGAACGTCAAAAAAGCCTTACGCTGGCTCAGCTTAGCGGCTGAAAATGGCTCCGCCAAAGCGTGTTATGCCTTGTCGCGACTTTATCTGAAGCCGGAATTTTCTCAGCGCAATCCAAAGTCGGCACAGCAATACTTGGGCATGGCAGCAGACAAAGGTCATGCAAGCGCGCAATTTGAATGCGGCGTAGTGGCGTGGCGCGCACGGCGTGAAGAGGAAACCAGCGATGTGCGCGCGACATTTTGGCTGCAACAAGCGACCGCCCAAGGTCACGCCGAAGCCAGCGCGATGCTGGACAAAGTGGCGCCGCGTGCGCAAGCCGCACCGTGGGCGCTGACGGCACAAGCATTACTGACGCGTGAAATGCGTGATGACCATCGTCTTCTGACCGCTAGAATCGAATTGGCGGCATTGTTTGGCCTGTCGCGCGCCGAGGCACTGCTGCTGAATGTACATCAAGCCGAACAGGGGCATTGCCTGGTGGTGGATATACGCGCCAATTACGGGCGTAGCAAGCGGCGTCTGATCCGGCTGGACACGGTGAAAGAACGACAAGATATTAGCCGGATTGCGCGCATTTTTGACAATATCGATCCCGGCGTACATGGCCCGGAGGGCAATTACCGGCAACGGCTATACCGCCTGAAATCGCTACTACCAGGACTGGTATCAGAATAAGTTGACGCGCCAGATGCCGACTATGCACCCCCGACCGCAGACGAGCAAATCATAGGGATACCCCACCGTGTAATTTTCCTCCCGCTCGTGTTATATGGCCCCCCGCCATATTCGGGCATATACTCCCCGTAATAAGTGCATTTTTTCGAAAAAAAACACCTATTTTTAGTTTTTTTCACCTTCAAATGCCGTCCCAAGCCTTTTTTTGTGACAACTAATAACGCGCCGCGTTATTAGTGCTTAAAGTTCGATGATGCCCTCGTATACGCTAATCGCCGGACCGGACATCTTCACCGACTCACCTTCGCCCGCCCAGGCAATGGTTAGCATACCACCGCGCGCGTCCACCTTCACCGGCGAGTCGAGTAAACCACGACGAATGCCGGCGACGACCGCAGCGCAAGCACCTGTGCCACAAGCGAGCGTTTCTCCAGTGCCGCGCTCATACACCCGGAGGCGTATTGAGTGCCGATCGACTATCTGCATAAAGCCGGCATTGACGCGCGCCGGAAAACGGCGATGCTGCTCGATCAGCGGTCCGTCACTGGCAACTGGTGCATCATCAACATTGTCAACAATCTGCACTGCATGCGGGTTACCCATTGAAACAACCGATATGTAAGTTGTTTTTCCCTCATGCCCTTCATGTTCCAAATACAGCGGCCAGAGCGTGTCGCGCCCTTCAGCCTTGCTGCGAAGCCCAGTAGTATCGAAGGGTACATTGACTGGATCTAGTACCGGCGCACCCATATTGACGGTGACGTTGCCGTCGCTTTCAAGCATCAGTTCGATCACGCCAGACATCGTTGCCACCTTGATGCGACGCTTGTCGGTCAGGCCTTTTTCAGTGACAAATTTGACGAATGCGCGGGCACCGTTGCCACATTGCTCGACTTCGCAGCCATCGCCATTAAAAATCCGATAACGAAAATCGACTTCGTCGCTTTCTGCTTTTTCAACCACCAATATCTGGTCTGCGCCGATGCCGAAACGCCGGTCAGCCATAAAGCGGCACATTTCCGCATTCAGGACGACTTGCTGATTGATCGCATCAATGACGATAAAGTCATTGCCGGCGCCGTGCATTTTGGTGAACTTGAGTTGCATTTTGGCTGTTTAATTATCGGTTGGCAGATTCATGGATTATATACATCAAGCGCACCTGGCGGACGGGTCTTGAAGCGTCGGTGTGACCAGAAATATTCTGCTGGATTTTCCAGTATTCGCGCCTCGATGAACACGTTCATGCGCTGCACTGCTGCCGTTATGTCCGCACCGGGGTAATCGTCCCACGATGGATAGAAGGTCACTTTCCATCCTCGATAATTTGGCAGAAAACTCGCGATGACCGGGATAACCTTGGCGTGTGACGCAGCGGCAATTCTTGGCAATGCGGTCAGTGTTGCGGCCTGGTTACCAAAAAACTCAACAAACTCGGAATCCTTGAGCCCGAAATCCATATCCGGCAGCATGAAAAACGGCAAGCCTGCACGCAGCGCTCGCAAAATGGGTTTAATCCCCTCCTGACGCGAAAACAGCTTGACCGGCCGGAAGCGAGATCGGGCACGGCGCAGCGCCTCGTCAAAGAGTCGGTTTCTTTGTTGTGTGTACATCGAGCTGGCAGAGGCTTCCATCGCGATCGCGGCACCGGCAACATCAAGACAGACAAAATGCGGGCAGAGCATGACCACCGGACCAGCCTTGAATTCATCCAGCGGCAAGCGCGGTTCTATCACGATCAGACTTTTGATGCGCTTTTCGGAGGCCCACCACAGTATGCTACGCTCTAGCAGGCTGCGCGCAAAGGCTTGAAAATGCTGGAGTGCAAGCGCGTGACGCTCTGCTTCCGACTTATCGGGGAAACACAGGCGGAGATTCGTCAGCGTCACATGGCGACGCGATTTCATGCTGATGAATAGCAGCGATCCCAACCCTTTGCCGAGCCGCCCCAAAATCGGTAACGGCAGCCAGTGCAGCAACCACATCAGTCCCAGAATGATCCTCATGCTGGTCCCTGCTTAACATCAGGCGGAAGGACGCCAGCTGGCGTGCGGTAGCGGCTATAACTCCAGAAATATTGTGCGGGACAGCGCGCAATCAGCTTTTCCATTGCGGCATTGATTGCCCGTGCCTGTTGCTCTGGCGTGTCGCCCAGCTCTTCCTCAAACGGCACAAACCGCACCACATATCCGCGCCCGTACGGCAGCCGCTCGGCGTAGGTCAGGATAATGCGCGCGCCGCTCATCTGCTGCAACTTCGCCGACAAGGTCATGGTGTAAGCCGGTCGGCCGAAGAAATCCGCCCAGACGCCTTCGCCCTGTTTCGGCACATGGTCCGGCAACAGGCCGATGGCACCGCCATTTTTGAGCGCCTTGGCCAGCGTGCGTACGCCAGACAGATTGGTGGCAGCCAAGGCAAGATTGGCGCGCTTGCGCCCTTCTTCAAAGATTGGCTTGTGGGCTTCATTGCCCGGCGGACGATACATCACGGTCAACGGCGTGCGCACCGCAATCACTTGTGCCGTGATTTCAAAACATCCCAGATGCGGCGTGAAAAATATCACGCCCCGCCCTGCATCAAGCGCCTCTTGCACGCTCTCCCAGTTCTCGACGCGAGCGCTGCTTAGCACACGTTCGAGCGGCGCGCCCCAGATAAAGGGGAGCTCCATGATGCTTTTGCCGGATTCCATCACGGCGGCAGCCAAATGCGCCTCAAATCCGGCACGGCTGAGGTTTTCCTTCATCCGCCGACGGTAGCCCGGTGCGCCGAAATACACAAGCCATGCCAATGTAGCGCCGATCGCATGCAGGATCGGCAAGGGGAAATGGGTAAAAAAGCGAAATATGGGAACTAGCATGAAATAATTGAATGTTGTGCCGGTGCAAATTGTGCGCTAAAAACCAGCAAGAGGCGTAAAATATCACATAAGTACACCCGCCGAGTTAAACGACAACTTGCGAGGCGGTTTATAAATTTCGCTAAAGCGTCGCAGGCTGCTGTGATTGACTGCGACAATATTGTCCAATTAAACCAGGAGCTTGTGATGTCAAGTGATTTTCTTTTTACGTCTGAATCGGTTTCCGAAGGCCATCCGGACAAAGTTGCCGACCAAATTTCTGACGCTATTCTTGATGCCATCCTGGCACAAGACCCCACTGCGCGCGTCGCGGCTGAAACTTTGTGCAACACCGGTTTAGTCGTACTGGCAGGTGAAATCACTACCACCGCTAATGTGGACTACATTGGCGTAGCGCGCGAAACCATCAAGCGCATCGGCTATGACAATACCGAATACGGCATTGACTACAAAGGCTGCGCAGTGCTGGTAGCCTATGACAAACAGTCACCCGACATCGCGCAAGGCGTGGATGTCGGCTCAGGTATCGATCTGGATCAGGGTGCGGGCGACCAAGGCTTGATGTTCGGCTTTGCCTGCGATGAAACCCCCGACCTGATGCCAGCTGCGATCTATTACGCGCACCGCTTGGTTGAGCGTCAGTCGCACCTGCGCAAAGATGGCCGTCTGTCATGGCTGCGCCCGGACGCCAAATCACAAGTTACTCTACGTTACGTCGATGGCCGCCCTGTCAGCGTTGACACAGTGGTATTGTCGACTCAGCACGCACCTGAGATGCAGCACAAGGCCATTGAAGAAGCGGTGATCGAAGACATCATCAAGCCAGTGCTGCCAGCAGAGTGGCTGAAGCACACGCGTTACTTAGTCAACCCTACCGGCCGTTTTGTCATCGGTGGTCCACAAGGCGATTGCGGCCTGACTGGGCGCAAGATTATTGTCGACACCTACGGCGGCGCATGCCCGCATGGCGGCGGTGCCTTTTCCGGTAAAGACCCAAGCAAGGTTGACCGTTCAGCTGCGTACGCTGCACGTTATGTCGCAAAAAATATTGTCGCTGCCGGTCTTGCCAAACAATGCCAAGTTCAGATCAGCTATGCGATCGGCGTTGCCAAACCGATCAATATCACGGTGAATACAGCCGGTACTGGCGTGGTTGCCGATGACAAGCTGTCAGCCATGGTGGCCGAACATTTCGACCTGCGCCCGAAGGGTATCGTGCAAATGCTCGACCTGCTGCGTCCGATTTACCAGAAGACGGCAGCCTACGGTCATTTTGGCCGCGATGAGCCTGAGTTTACATGGGAGCGCACTGACAAGGTGCAAGCATTGCGATCGGCTGCAGGCTTGAAATAATTATGTGAGTAGGCGAGCATCACGCCCGCCTTGCCCCCTCCCCTTTTCACACAGTCGGGCTATCTAATAGCTCCAGCAACTCTAGTGGCGTTTCGACAATGTGATCAGCCCCCCAAGACAACGGCTCCTTGGCGCCACAATATCCCCATGCTGCTGCAATAGTCAGCATGCCAGCCGCACGGCCGGCCTGAATATCGCGTAAGTCATCCCCAACGTACCAGCATGTCTGCGGCGCTAGCACAAGGCGACGTGCTGCCTCCAGCAGTGGCTCAGGGTGTGGCTTGCTAAATGGGGTGGTATCACCTGAAATTACGCAATCCGCTTGTTGCAAACCAATTTGCGCCACCAGCAGATCGGTAAAACGCGTGTGCTTATTGGTGACAATGCCCCACGCCACGCTATTATTGCGCAAATACTGCAACAAAGGCGTCACACCTTCAAACAAGCTGCTATTAATGGCCAGCGCTGATTGGTAATTATCGAGAAACTCGGATAGCAAGTCTGGATAGCCATCATCCTCAGGCGTAATGCCAAACGCAGCGCCGATCAAACCACGACCGCCGGCTGACGCCACCGCCCGCAGCGCTTCATACGGCGCAGGCGGCAACCCGCGTGCCGTGCGCAGTAAATTGGTTGCAGCGGCCAAGTCGGGAGCCGTATCAGCCAAGGTTCCGTCTAGATCAAACAAGATGGCTCTCGGACGGGGTGATATGTCTGGTTTGTTCATGTATTTATGGAGATAAGCAGTGCTAAATTGGCTTGGTGCAAGCCATCAGGTAGTTGACACTAACATCCTTATTTAGCGAATACTTTCCTGTGATCGGGTTATACGAGATGCCGCTCAGCGTATCGATGGTCAATCCTGCACTGCGCACGAATTGCGACAACTCTGCCGGCTTGATGAATTTGGTAAAGTCGTGCGTCCCCTTCGGCAACAGTCGCAACAGATATTCCGCACCGACAATGGCGAAAAGAAAAGCCTTAGGATTGCGGTTCAGCGTAGAAAGAAAAATGCGGCCACCTGGCTTGGTCAAAGCAGCACAGGCACGAACAATCGCCGCCGGGTCAGGGACATGCTCCAGCATTTCCATGCAGGTCACAATGTCACAGCTTTCGGGTTCGCGCTCAGCGAGATCTTCGGCAGACAATTTTTCATATCGAACCGGCACGCCCGACTCGAAGCTGTGCATGACTGCAACCTTGAGCACCTTATCCGACAAGTCAATACCCGTAACATTGGCACCTTCTTTGGCCATAGCCTCGGTTAAAATGCCGCCGCCACAACCAATATCGACGATAGTTTTTCCTGCCAGTGGAATATGTTGCCCAATCCAATCCAGCCGGAGGGGGTTGATCTCGTGCAAAGGGCGAAATTCTGCTGTTGGATCCCACCAACGGTGGGCGAGGTCATCAAATTTCTGTAGTTCTAACGGGTCGGAATTCATGCTTGGAATCATAGCCTAAGGCATCCACTTACACCACCGGATGATAGAAAAAAAACAAGTGAAAAAAAACCCCGCCGAAGCGGGGTTTTTTTTCTTTCAGAAGGCTATTGCATCTGAAATTACTTCGGTGTACCAACTACTTCGATGACAACGCGGCGATTCTTTGCGCGGCCTTCTTTAGTTTTGTTGGAGGCGACTGGTTGCTTCTCGCCCTTGCCTTCGGTGAATACTTTTTTGGAATCAACACCCTTAGAAACCAAGTATGCCTTCACTGCAGCAGCGCGACGCATCGACAGCTTCTGGTTGTATGCATCGCTACCGATGGAGTCAGTGTGACCTGTTGCAATGATAACTTCCAGATCAATCGTGCCGGTATCTTGAACAAGTTTGTCAAGGCTGGATTTGCCTGCTGGCTTCAGCACTGATTTGTCAAAATCAAAGAATGCGTCTGCTGCAAATGCAACTTTTTTGGAGGCTGGAACTTTTGCTGCTGGTTGTTCCGCTACGGCAACAATCGTACCTTCGCAAGCTGGCACTGCATCAGCTGGCGTCCAGTAGCCAGTACGCCAGCACAGGCCGGTACCGCTACGAGCAATCACACCACGACTATCTTGTACATAGGCACTGTATGGGGAGTTTGCTCGGATATCAGTAGTTTGCGCAGACGCAGAAATTGCGACAAATGCAGAAGCAGCTAAAACAATTTTCATCAATTTATTCATATTATTCCCCTCGGGTGAGATATCCGCAGACGAGCTGCGCATCAAATTTACTGCACAATAGACAACACGCAATTCATATATTACATAAAACAAAAACACGCCTATACAATGCGCTCAGTTACATTTTGACATAAGCAAAGCATAGTTGCCTTGCTTATCATCAAACAAGCGCGGTTTTCTGTTTTTTGCCATGTTTTGTCGCATTTACACAACCGACGATGCACGTTTTTTCTTCGCAGCAATATCATAAAATATTGATAGTATTGCAAACCCTTGATTTATTTGGGCGCCCACAGAAATGTGTAATTGCCCGACATGTGCCATATATGCACTGAAAATCCGGCTTATTTGACCGTACATGATAGAATCTAAAGATGATGTGATTCTTATTGCATGAACGCATACGAGCATATCAACGACCCGTTCCCCTAGCTAGCAAGACACTCACGCCTCACCTCAAATGAATCAATTCGCAAAAGAAACCATCCCAATTTCCCTCGAAGAAGAAATGCGCAAAAGCTACCTCGATTACGCCATGAGCGTGATCGTGGGCCGAGCCTTGCCGGACGTACGGGATGGCCTCAAACCGGTGCACCGTCGCGTGCTGTTTGCGATGCATGAAATGAACAACGTCTTCAATCGGCCGTATGTCAAATGTGCGCGCGTGGTTGGCGAAACGATGGGCAAGTACCACCCGCATGGCGACCAGTCAATTTATGACACGCTGGTGCGCATGGCGCAGGATTTTTCCTTGCGCTACACACTGGTCGACGGCCAAGGCAACTTTGGCTCAGTTGATGGTGACAGTGCAGCTGCGATGCGTTATACCGAATGCCGACTGGACAAGATCGCCGGAGAAATTCTGGCCGATATCGAAAAAGAAACGGTCGACTTCGTCCCCAATTATGATGGCAAGGAGCAGGAACCGTCGGTATTGCCGGCAAGAATTCCAAACCTACTAATCAACGGCTCATCGGGTATCGCAGTCGGCATGGCGACCAATATTCCGCCACACAATATTACTGAAGTGATCAACGGGGCGCTGCATGTGTTGCGCAATCCGGAATGTAGCATCGACGAACTGATAGAAATCATTCCGGCGCCTGACTTCCCGACTGCCGGCATTATTTACGGCGTTTCCGGCGTGCGCGATGGTTATCGCACCGGACGCGGGCGTGTCGTGATGCGCGCCAAGACGCATTTCGAAGAATTTGGCCGTGAGAATCGCAGCGCCATCATCATCGACGAGCTACCTTATCAGGTTAACAAGAAAACCTTGCTGGAACGGATTGCCGAGAATGTCCGCGACAAGAAGCTCGATGGCATTTCCGATATTCGCGATGAGTCCGATAAATCCGGCATGCGTGTTGTGATTGAATTGAAGCGCGGCGAAGTCCCGGAAGTCGTACTAAACAATCTGTACAAGCAGACGCAATTGCAAGATACGTTTGGCATGAACATGGTGGCGCTGGTAAACGGCCAGCCAAAATTGCTGAACTTGAAGCAAATGCTGGAATGTTTCCTGTCACATCGCCGCGAAGTTGTCACACGGCGCACCGTATTCGACTTGCGCAAGGCGCGCGAGCGCGGTCACGTACTGGAAGGGCTGGCGGTTGCACTAGCGAATATCGACGACTTTATCGCGATCATCAAGGCAGCACCAACACCACCGATTGCGCGACAAGGATTGATGGATCGCTCGTGGGATTCGTCGATTGTGCGCGAAATGCTGTTGCGCACCGGCGCTGACAATGCAGCAGGCATCGAGGCATTCCGTCCAGAAAGCCTGCCTAAGCACTATGGCATCCAAAAAGATGGGATGTACCGACTATCCGACGATCAGGCGCAGGAAATCCTGCAAATGCGCCTGCAGCGTCTGACTGGTCTAGAGCAAGACCGGATTGTCAATGAATACAAGGAAGTCATGGCGCAAATCGCCGACTTGCTCGACATTCTGGCAAAACCTGAGCGTGTAGTTGTGATCATCACCGATGAGTTAACCCAAATCAAGAATGAATACGGCGACGGTGGCAAAGATGTGCGACGCTCACAAATCGAGTTGAATGCGACCGATCTGGGAACAGAAGACTTGATCACACCACAAGAGATGGTGGTAACGCTGTCGCACACTGGCTACATGAAATCGCAGCCGGTATCCGAATATCGCGCACAAAAACGCGGAGGCCGTGGCAAACAAGCGATGGCCACCAAAGAAGACGACTGGATCGACCAGTTGTTCATCGCGAATACGCACGACTACATCCTGTGCTTCTCCAACCGCGGCCGCTTGTATTGGCTCAAAGTATGGGAAGTGCCGCAAGGCTCGCGCAATTCGCGCGGCAAACCGATCGTCAACATGTTCCCGCTGCAGGACGACGAAAAAATCACCGTCGTCCTGCCTATCTCGGGCGAAAACCGTACTTTCCCAGAAGATCGCTACATATTCATGGCAACCAGCTTGGGTACGGTCAAGAAAACGCCGCTCAACGATTTCAGCAACCCGCGCAAAGCAGGCATCATTGCCGTCGCGCTGGATGATAGCGACTTCCTGATTGGCGCCGCACTGACCGATGGCAAGCACGATGTGATGTTGTTCTCGGATGCAGGCAAAGCTGTACGTTTTGATGAAAATGACGTGCGTCCAATGGGACGTACCGCACGTGGTGTACGCGGCATGAACCTGGATGATGAACAACAGGTGATTGCGTTGTTGGTAGCCGAAAACGAACAGCAATCCGTACTGACCGCAACGGAAAATGGGTTTGGCAAACGCACCCCGATCAACGAGTACACTCGCCACGGACGCGGCACCAAAGGTATGATTGCGATTCAAACCAGCGAGCGCAACGGCAAGGTAGTGGCGGCCACGCTAGTGGATGCCAATGATGAAATCATGCTGATCACAACTGGCGGCGTGCTGATCCGCACTCGGGTGGCGGAAATTCGCGAGATGGGCCGCGCCACTCAGGGCGTAACACTGATTGCGGTAGAGGATGGCACCACGCTCAGCGGCTTGCAGCGCATCCTGGAATCTGACATCGAAGAAGATTTTGAAACCCCTGAATCAGAATGACGCGCATTTTCAACTTTTCCGCCGGCCCCGCAACACTGCCTGAAGTAGTGTTGCGGCAAGCGGCAGAGGAGATGCTGAACTGGCGTGGTAGCGGCATGTCAGTGATGGAGATGAGTCATCGCAGCCCGGAGTTCATATCCATCCTGGCAGCGGCACAACAGGATTTGCGTGAGTTGATGGCGATTCCTGCCAATTACCAGATTCTTTTCATGCAGGGCGGTGCGTCTGCACAAAACGCCGCCATTCCAATGAATTTAGCCGGATTGCAGCCACAACCAGCAGCCATTGATTTTATCCATACCGGCTACTGGTCTGGTCGATCGATAGGTGAAGCGAGAAAATACTGCACAGTAAATATCGCCGCTTCGTCGCATGATTCCGGATCGACCGACATTCCACCTCGCGCATCATGGAAACTGTCCGACAATGCCGCTTATGTGCATATCTGCACCAACGAAACCGTACACGGTGTCGAATATCATGACGCGCCTGATGTCGGCAATATTCCGCTGGTGGCCGACATGTCTTCGCACATCCTGTCACGTGTCATGGATGTGTCAAAATTCGGCGTTATTTTTGCCGGTGCCCAAAAGAATATGGGGATCGCCGGATTGACGGTTGTCATTGTGCGGGATGACTTGCTTGGCCATGTACTACCTTTTTGCCCGTCACAACTAGACTGGAAACAGGTGGCAGAAAATACCTCCATGCTGAATACCCCGCCAACATACGCCATTTACATGGCAGGATTGGTATTCCAATGGCTGAAACGCCAAGGTGGTGTGGCAGCAATTGAACAACGCAACATCGCCAAAGCATCCTTGTTGTATGACTATATGGATTTATCTGATTTTTACCGCAATCCCGTTGCCAAGGACTGCCGTTCCCGCATGAATGTGCCTTTCTTCCTGCGTGACGAGGCGCTGAATGAGGCATTTATTGATGGCGCTGCAAAGCAAGGGCTGGTGCAACTCAAAGGACATCGGTCGGTCGGCGGCATGCGGGCATCCCTTTACAATGCGATGCCGATCGAAGGTGTGCAAGCACTGGTCTGCTACATGCGAGATTTCGAAAAATCACGCTAATTTGAAATACAATTGGATGTTTGCAACCCAATCATTTCGTTACAAAATGAATCGTGACGCGACGGCGAGCCACAGACAGTACGGCAAGACGACGCCAACAAAGTCACGAATTATTTTGGAGTGAAATTGGATAATTCATGGATAAAGACCTTAAACCACTACGCGACCAGATCGACTCGATTGATGCGCAAATCCTCGACTTATTGAATCGCAGGGGTCGCGTCGCGCAAGACGTCGGGCATGTCAAAATCAAAACCGATGCGCCGGTATTCCGTCCTGAGCGTGAAGCGCAGGTATTACGCTGCGTGGCAGAACGTAACCTAGGGCCTTTGGCCAGTGCCGATCTGCAGACAATTTTCCGCGAAATTATGTCGGCTTGCCGCGCACTTGAAAAGCGTACTGCGGTTGCCTACCTTGGCCCTTCCGGAACCTATTCTGAACAGGCCGCTTATCAGCAATTTGGCAGCGCGATCGAAGGCACCAGCTGCGCGTCGATCGATGAAGTATTTCGCGCAGCCGAAGCAGGGACGGCAGATTTTGGCGTGGTTCCGATTGAGAATTCGACTGAAGGTGCGATCAACCGCACATTAGACCTGTTATTGCAAACCCCACTGACGATTAGTGGCGAGTTATCGATTCCGGTGCATCATAGTTTGATGACGCTAAGCGGATCGATGGATGGCATCCAGAAAATTTGCGCGCATTCTCAGGCGCTCGCGCAGTGCCAAGCCTGGCTAAACCAGAATTACCCGAATATCGAACGCCATGCTGTTGCGTCCAATGGCGAAGCCGCGAAAATGGCCGCAGAGGATTCAGCGGTTGCCGCGGTTGCCAGCGATATGGCTGGCCAGAAATATAAGCTGCAAGTAGTCAAAGCACACATTCAGGATGATCCGCACAACCGCACCCGATTCGCAGTAATTGGGCGTTTACAGACCAAACCCAGCGGCAAGGATCAAACCTCGCTGGTTCTGTCGGTACAAAACAAGGCAGGCGCGGTATACCGCTTGCTCGAACCACTGGCAAAACATGGTGTGTCGATGACACGCATTGAATCCCGGCCAGCACGTACTGGTAGCTGGGAATACAACTTCTTTGTCGATGTCGAAGGACACGCACAAGACGAAAAAGTAGCAAAGGCGCTGGCGGAACTCAAAGAACACGCGGCGTTTTTCAAGTTGTTGGGCTCGTACCCGTTCAGTTTATAAATTTGCAGGAACATCATGTCGAATCAATTCGGGCCGGAATACGTCCGCGCCATTGCTCCGTATCAGGCTGGAAAACCAATTTCTGAAGTCGCACGCGAATTCGGTCTGGATGAGGCAAAAATTATCAAGTTGGCGTCGAATGAAAACCCCCTTGGTATGCCGCCCTCGGCTCGGCAGGCAATGCTGGATGCCGTAGCAGACATTGGCCGCTACCCCGATGCCAACGGCTTTGAGTTAAAGGCGGCCATCTCGACTCGATATGGTGTGCCGCAGGAATGGGTCACGCTGGGCAATGGCAGCAATGACATCCTGGAGCTCGCTGCGCATGCTTTTGTGCAACCAGGACAATCGGTCGTTTATTCGCAATATTCATTCATCGTCTACGCGCTGGCGACGCAGGCTGTCGGTGGGCGCGGCATCATGGTTTCGGCTAAAGAATACGGCCATGACCTGGATGCGATGCTACAGGCGATTAAAGCTGACACACGCCTGATCTTCATTGCCAACCCAAACAATCCGACTGGTACGTTTATCCCACCGGCTGCAATTGAGGCATTTCTGCAAGCGGTGCCTAAGTATGCTGTCGTTGTGATTGATGAAGCTTATAACGAGTATCTCGATCCTGGTCTGCAATATGAATCGACCGATTGGGTTCGGCAATTCCCGAATCTGCTGGTGTCGCGCACCTTTTCGAAAGCCCACGGACTTGCTGGTTTGCGCGTCGGCTTTGGCATTGCGCAACCGCCCGTCACTGATTTGCTAAACCGGATACGCCAGCCTTTCAACGTGAATTCTCTGGCTCAGGCGGCCGCAGTTGCCGCATTAAATGACACCGCATTTCTACAACAAAGTGCAAAGTTGAATGCCAATGGCTACCGACAGCTGACGCAGGCATTTGATGAAATGGGACTGGAGTATGTCCAATCCTTCGGCAACTTTGTACTGGTCAAAGTGGGCGATGACGACGGTGCTGGTGCACGCGTAAATTTGGCGCTGCTAAAGAAAGGCATCATCGTGCGCCCCGTTAACGGATATGGCTTGCTGCAATGGTTGCGCATTTCTATCGGCTTGCCAGAAGAAAATGCCGCGTTCATCAAAGCATTAAAAGCAGCATTGGCCTAACCCTTACCTCTCATCGGATATATCGCCTTGTTCAAGAAAATTGCCATTTTCGGTGTCGGCCTGATTGGCGGCTCATTTGCTCTTGCGCTCAAAAAAGCTGGTAATGCCGCCCTCGTAGTTGGCATGGACCGCTCACCTGCGGCGCTGAAGCGTGCGCAGCAACTCGGCATCATCGACCAGATCGGGCTTTCGATTGCAGATGCAATACGTGACGCTGATCTAGTGCTGATCGCCGCACCGGTAGCACAAACAGCCTCTATCCTCGTCGCCATCCAGCCACACTTGCAGACCACAACCATCGTGACGGATGCTGGCAGCACCAAGTCTGACGTAGTCGCGGCGGCACGCACCGCTCTTGGCGACAAAATCGCGCAATTCATACCCGGCCATCCGATTGCCGGCCGCGAAACAAACGGGCCGGATGCAGCAATTGACGACTTGTTTGTCGGCAAAAAAGTCGTGCTCACACCGTTACCGGAAAACCTGGCAAAGGATGTCGAACGAGTCGCGCAAGCTTGGGCTGACTGCGGCGCAATCATTCATACCTTGACGCCACAGGACCACGATTGCGTGTTTGCGGCAGTTAGCCATTTGCCGCACTTGCTGGCCTATGCGCTGGTCGATAACATCGTCAAGAAACCCCAGTCGGATTTGCTATTCCAGTATGCTGCCAGCGGATTCCGCGACTTTACGCGGATTGCCGGCTCGTCGCCGGAAATGTGGCGCGATATCACGCTCGCAAACCAACCCATGCTACTGGGCATGCTGGACTCTTATTTGGCGCAACTGAACCGCATACGTGATTTGCTGGCAAGTGGTGATGGTGATGCCATTCAGGCGATTTATGCCAATGCACAAAATGCGCGGCAGAACTGGGTTCAAACGATAGAAACTGCCGAAAAGCAAAATAAGCAGGGGGGAGACTGATGAAACATTATCCTCGCTATATTGACTTGAAACCGATGCTCCATGCCGAAGGCTTAGTACATCTCCCTGGCTCCAAGAGTATTTCGAACCGCACCTTGTTGCTAGCCGCCCTAGCGAAGGGTACCACCCGGATTATGGGTTTACTTGCCTCCGACGATACGCTGGTGATGCTGAATGCATTACGGACGCTGGGCGTGAAGTGGACACAAATCGAAGGCTCACAAAATTATGTGATTGAAGGGGTAAACGGCCAGTTCCCGGTGCTAAAGGCCGATCTTTTCATGGGCAATGCTGGCACCGCAATCCGGCCGCTAACCGCTGCGCTGGCGGCGATGGGAGGCGATTACCAATTGCGTGGCGTTGCACGCATGCATGAGCGCCCCATCGGCGATCTGGTTGATGCGCTGAATGCGGCTGGTGCAGAGATTGAATATACCGGCGAAGTGGGTTATCCGCCCTTGCATATAAAACGCGGGCATTTTCACATCCATCGCTTGAAAGTGCGCGGCAATGTATCCAGCCAATTCCTGACTGCCTTGTTGATGGCCGCGCCGCTGTTGGCGCGCAAGCACGATGTCACGATTGAGGTAGTTGGTGAATTGATTTCGCAGCCATACATCGAAATCACGCTTAACTTGATGCAACGTTTTGGCATCACCTTCCAGCGCGAGGGTTGGAAGTCGTTCACCTTACAAGCCGGACTATCTTATCTGAGCCCTGACACGATCCATGTCGAGGGCGATGCGTCATCCGCCTCATACTTCTTGGCGGCTGGCGCCATTGCAGGTGGGCCGGTTCGCGTCGAGGGCGTCAGCAACGACAGCATCCAGGGCGACGTACGCTTTGTCGAGGCGCTGCAACAAATGGGCGCCACCATTACTTTTGGCGACAACTGGATTGAATCCCGCTCGGAAGGTCCATTAAAAGCGATTGATGCCGACTTCAACCACATACCCGATGCCGCGATGACAATTGCGGTAGCGGCCTTGTATGCCGATGGCCCAAGCACGCTACGGAATATTGGCAGTTGGCGCGTGAAGGAGACCGACCGCATCGCAGCAATGGCGACCGAATTGCGCAAGCTGGGCGCCACGGTGGAAGAAGGTGCTGATTTCTTGCGCATCACGCCACCAGAGCAGATCCAGGCAGCAGCGATAGACACTTACGATGACCACCGGATGGCGATGTGCTTTTCGCTGGCGTCGCTCGACGGCGCCTTGCGCCGCGGCGGGGCAATCCGCATCAATGACCCGGAATGCGTCGCGAAGACCTTTCCCGGCTATTTTGATGAATTCAATAAAATCATGCGCAGCGGCTTGCTGTAATCCTCAATGACCCAATCTTTTCAGAGCTGCATCAACTACGGCGATCCGCTGCACACTCCCGTCATCACGATCGACGGTCCGACCGCATCGGGCAAGGGCACTGTTGCGCAACGCGTCGCTCGCACCCTGGGGTTTCATTTGCTGGATTCTGGCGCACTGTACCGGCTAGTGGCTTTGTCCGCATTGCGCAATGAGACCCAAGACGATGATGTGTCTGGCTTGGCGCAATTGGCAAGCACGCTAGCTTGCAGATTTAGCAATACAAATGTGTTTCTGGCCGATGATGATGTCACCGATGCGATTCGTGCCGAAGCAGTCGGCAATGCCGCATCCCGTATTGCAGTACTGCCATCGGTGCGGCAGGCACTGGTCGAGCGGCAACTGCGTTTTCGCCAGCCGCCGGGACTGATAGCCGATGGACGAGACATGGGCACCGTGATTTTCCCGGATGCCGACCTGAAAGTGTTTTTGACTGCCAGCGTGGAGGCGCGCGCTGAAAGAAGATATAAGCAGTTGATTGACAAAGGTTTTTCTGCTAATATCACAAACCTTCGCAAGGATTTGGCCGAGCGTGATGCGCGAGATATAGAGCGCGCTACTGCTCCACTAAAGCCTGCCGCAGATGCGCATCTGCTGGATACATCCAACATGACTGCCGATGAAGCAGTCGCTTTGGTGTTGCAGTGGTATCGCAGCTTGAAGGCGTAATTCCTCTTTTAGTAGTATTATTTTTGTTGTGCCATGAGTGCCCTGATGGATGCAATATCCGTTGGGGTGTTTAATAACCTCACCCAGTTTAAAGACGCATTTCGCGCCCTTGCTGGCTAACCAGTAAATATCTTATGTCTATTTCCGCTGCAACTACAGAACAAACCCCCGGCATGGAAAGTTTTGCCGCCCTGTTTGAAGAATCGCTGTCACGTCAAGACATGCGCTCGGGCGAAGTCATTTCCGCCGAAGTCGTGCGTTTTGACCACAATTTTGTGATCGTCAACGCTGGCCTGAAATCCGAATCGTTCATTCCAATCGAAGAATTCAAAAATGATATTGGCGAACTCGAAGTCCAAGTTGGTGACTTTGTATCCGTCGCGATCGAATCGCTCGAAAACGGTTTTGGTGACACGATCCTGTCGCGCGACAAGGCAAAACGCCTCGCGTCCTGGCTGGCGCTTGAAAAAGCAATGGAATCTGGCGAAATCGTTACTGGTACTGTCAATGGCAAGGTTAAGGGCGGTCTGACTGTTCTGACCAACGGCATCCGCGCTTTCTTGCCGGGTTCGCTGGTCGATACCCGTCCAGTCAAGGACACCACGCCGTATGAAGGCAAAACGCTGGAATTCAAGGTTATCAAGCTGGATCGCAAACGCAACAACGTCGTGTTGTCACGTCGTGCAGTGGTCGAAGCATCGATGGGCGAAGAGCGCCAAAAACTGATGGAAACCCTGAAAGAAGGTACCGTTGTTACCGGTGTGGTCAAGAACATCACCGATTACGGCGCATTTATCGATCTGGGCGGCATCGATGGTCTGTTGCACATCACCGATCTGGCATGGCGCCGTGTTCGCCATCCATCGGAACTGCTCACCGTTGGCCAAGAAGTTACTGCCAAGGTCCTGAAATACGATCAAGAGAAAAACCGTGTATCCCTGGGCGTCAAGCAATTGGGCGACGATCCATGGTCAGGTCTGTCACGCCGCTATCCACAAAGCACCCGTTTGTTCGGCAAGGTTACCAACCTGACCGACTACGGCGCATTTGTTGAAGTTGAGCAAGGCATCGAAGGTCTGGTACACGTTTCCGAAATGGACTGGACCAACAAAAACATTTCCCCGAACAAAGCAGTCAAGCTGGGTGATGAAGTTGAAGTTATGGTCCTCGAAATCGACGAAGAGCGCCGCCGTATCAGCCTGGGCATGAAGCAGTGCAAACCTAATCCTTGGGATGACTTTGCATTGACCCACAAGAAGGGCGATAAAGTTCGCGGTGCGATCAAGTCGATTACCGACTTTGGTGTATTCATCGGTTTGGCTGGCAATATCGATGGTCTGGTTCACTTGTCCGACCTGTCCTGGACCGAGTCCGCTGAAGAAGCCGTGCGCAACTTCAAGAAGGGCGACGAACTGGATGCAGTTGTATTGGCAATCGACGTTGAACGCGAACGTGTTTCTCTCGGCGTCAAACAACTCGAAGGCGACCCATTCAACAACTTCGTTGCAATGAACGACAAGGGTGCACTGCTGACCGGCACAGTTAAATCGGTAGAGCCAAAAGGCGCCGTAGTCCAATTGTCCGAAGAAGTTGAAGGTTATCTGCGCGCATCCGAAATCACCCGCGACCGCGTGGAAGATGCCGGCACCCTGCTGAAGGTTGGCGACAGCGTAGAAGTCATGATCATCAATATCGACCGCAAATCACGCGGCATCCAATTGTCGATCAAGGCAAAAGACCAGGTAGAAACGCAGGAAGCAATGCAAAAAATGTCGTCTGAATCAGGCGCAGCAGCTTCCGGCATGACCAGCCTGGGCGCATTGCTCAAAGCAAAATTCGATAACAAGAATTAAGCTGACTGAGGTTGATATGACGAAATCGGAGCTGATATCCTGCTTGGCTGGGAGTTATTCCCAGCTGGTGGCAAAAGATGCAGAATATGCAGTTAAAACTATTCTAGATGCTATGACCAATGCCTTGGCAAATGGTCAGCGCATCGAGATTCGCGGTTTTGGCAGCTTTGCATTGAATGTCCGCCCACCCCGCATTGGCCGCAACCCGAAATCTGGCGACAAAGTGATGGTGCACGAAAAGCGTGTGCCACATTTCAAGCCGGGCAAGGAATTGCGCGAACGCGTGGATGCAACAGCGGGCCAACCTCTGGTTGCCGATTGAGTCTCATGGAAAAATGAAAAAAGGCATCTTCGGATGCCTTTTTTTTCGCGTACAATTCACCCGTTTACCTGTGCTGCTATAACCATCCACCGGAAGCTACTCTATGAAACTTGTTGCCAGACTTTTTGCAGCAATTCTGTTTGTCCTGTTTTTCGGCTTCGCAATAATGAATTCGCATGAAGTGACCTTGCGGTTTTTCTTCAGCAATGATGTGCATACGCCGCTAGCACTATTACTACTCGCCTTTTTAGTCGCGGGTGCGGTACTGGGCGTGCTGGCTATGACGCCGACTGTGTTTCGCAACCACCGAGAGCTGTCCAAACACCGGAAGATGCTCGCGGAAGAGAGCGCACAGCAAGCCTTGCGCGCTGCAGCACCGCCGGATGGTATTACCACCAAACCTTCTTAACCCCTCCTTTTTTGGCAATCATCCCCCATGGAATTTGAATTTTGGTGGCTCTTCGTTATACCTGCCTTTTTTTTGGGATGGGTGGCTGCGCGCATTGATATCAAACAGCTGCTGTCCGAATCACGCAGCCTGCCGCACAGCTATTTCAAAGGCTTGAATTTCCTGCTGAATGAACAGCCGGACAAGGCGATAGACGCGTTCATCGAAATCGTCAAACTGGACCCGGAAACCGCTGAGCTGCATTTTGCGCTAGGTAGCCTATTTTGCCGCCGCGGCGAAATAGAGCGCGCCATTCGCATTCACCAAAACCTGCTGTCAAGGCCTGATCTGCCTAGCGATCAGCGCGAGCACGCGATGTACGAGCTGGGCCAGGATTATTTGAAAGCGGGTCTGTTTGATCGCGCCGAAGAAACCTTCAACCATCTACTGGATACACAATATGGTGTGCAAGCACGCCGGGCGCTGCTGGACATTTACCAGCGCGTGAAAGAATGGCAGCGCGCCATTGACGCCGCGACCGCCTTGCAGGAAACCGGTGCCGGCAGCCGTCAAAAAGAAATTGCGCATTTTTATTGTGAACTCGCGCAGGACAACCTTGCCAAATCGCGGCCGGCGCTAGCGCTGCCGCTCTTGGATCAGGCCTTGACCACGGACCGTATGTGCGTACGCGCCACCATCCTGACGGGCGATGCACTGCTGGCAAACGGAGAGACTGAGCGTGCGCTGCAAACATGGCGTCGCGTCGAGAAACAAAGCCTGCCGCATGTCGCGCTAGTGGCGCAGCGCTTGCTGGATGGCTATCAAACGATCGGCCGCCCGCAGGAAGGCTTGCATTTACTCAAGTCCTACCTGACGGAAGCGTCTTCCATCGACATGCTGGACGTGGTTTTCAAAGCACAACTTGAACAGGATGGTGCAGAAGCGGCGTATCAACTCGTCAGCGATGAACTGCGCCGCACGCCGACCTTGCTTGGCCTGGACAAGCTGATTGAAGCGCGCATGATGATATCGCCGACAGAAATCCGGCCGGATTTATCGATGGTCAAAGATCTAGTGCACGGCTATGCGCAAAAGCTGGGGCGCTACCAATGCGGCAATTGCGGCTTCAAGGCGCGCCAATTTTATTGGCAATGTCCTGGATGCAACCACTGGGAAAGCTACCCACCGCGCCGCACCGAAGAACTGGTTGTGATGAGTTAGCCAATCGCCTGCGGGTGACCAGCAACTCTTGATGACTGCATTAAACATTTACTGTTACTGGTAATTCAAACATGGCAACCAGGATTATCGAAGCCACACCTTCCGCCTACGCATACCCGCTGCTAATCAAGCAATTACTAGTCGCGCCGATGGCGCATTCGCTGGATCAGGAAATTCTGTACGCTGATATTTCCCGCTATACCTATCGCACGCTACGCGAGCGCATAGGCCGCCTTGCTAATGGGCTAGCTGGTCTTGGCGTCGAGGCAGGACAAACGGTGGCGGTCATGGATTGGGACACACCTCGTTATCTTGAGTGCTACTTCGCGATCCCGATGATGGGCGCGATCTTGCAAACAGTGAACGTCAAGCTCTCACCCGAACAAATTCTCTACACGCTCAACCACGCCAAAGCGGATGTCTTACTGGTTAACGCCGAGTTTTTACCGATACTGGAATCAATTGCGGGCAGACTGGAAACAGTTCGTACTTTTGTGCTGATGATGGAGACACCTTCGGCTCCCCCATCCAACATCATGTTCGCGCATACGTATGAAGCCATGCTGGCATCCGCCACACTTGACTTCGACTTTCCTGATTTCGACGAAAACAGCTGCGCTACAACGTTTTACACCACGGGTACCACAGGTGTGCCGAAAGGCGTATATTTCAGCCACCGGCAACTGGTACTGCACACACTTGCAGTAGCTGCGGCGCTTGGCAGCACATCCTGGCAAGGACAACTGTGCCGGAATGACGTGTATATGCCACTGACCCCAATGTTCCATGTCCATGCATGGGGACTGCCATATGTCGCAACTATGCTTGGGTTGCGGCAGGTATATCCGGGAGCGTACCATCCAGATCGGCTGTTGCGCTTGATCCAGGACGAAAATGTTACTTTTTCCCATTGTGTGCCGACCGTCCTGCACATGCTGTTGCACCATCCGCACAGCAACGAGTTCGATTTGTCACATTGGAAGCTAATCGTCGGCGGATCGGCGTTTCCACAGCCGCTGGCAGTAGAAGCGCAGAAAAGGGGAATTGATGTTTTCAGCGGGTATGGCATGTCTGAAACCTGCCCGATTCTGGCCATTTCGCAGCTGCCAATGACACTCGTAGGTGCCACGCCGGAGCAGCAGGCGCCACTGCGTGCAAAAACCGGCTTGCCCATCCCATTGGTCGACTTACGGGTGCAGGATGAAAACAGCGCCGACCTGCCTCACGACGGCCAAAGTGTTGGCGAAGTGGTGGTGCGCGCACCTTGGCTGACGCAAGGCTACCTGTCCGATACAGATGCCTCGGAAGAACTGTGGAACGGCGGTTATTTGCATACCGGCGACATTGGACACATCGACGACGCTGGATACCTACAAATCACCGACCGCGTAAAAGACGTGATCAAGAGCGGCGGCGAGTGGACATCTTCGCTCCAGTTAGAAGAAGTATTGTTGCAGCACCCAGCGGTGCAAGAAGTAGGCGTGATTGCACAAGCGGATGAAAAGTGGGGCGAACGTCCGCTAGCGGTTGTCCATCTCAAGCAGGAACACCGAGCCAAGACCAACGAAGCCGTGCTACGCAAGCACGTTGCCCGCCTTGCAGAAAAGAACGGCCTTTCGCGCTTCGCTATTCTGCTCCACATCACCTTTGTCGACAGCCTGCCCAAGACCAGTGTAGGTAAACTCGACAAAAAAGAACTGAGAAAACAATTTGGCATAGAGTAATGGCGAGTAAGTGACAAAACCAACTAATAACGCGACGCGTTATTAGTTGCGAGTAAAATCTGCTTTTTGAGGTGTTTTGAGTCCTGACAAATAAAAAAAGAGGTTTTTGGGCTCAAAAAACATCTGTTTTTTCTGGAGTATATGACCATATATGCCGGATAGCCATATAATACGGGCGGGAGGTAAAATACCCGAGAGAGTATGCTGTATTTTAATGTGCCTTTGAAAGGATTGCCATGCTGAAGAAATGCCTGTTTGCCCTCGCAGCCCTACTGACCAGCATGGGCTTGGCATTTGCCGGGGTCGAAGCCAACACCGCCGATCAGGCTGCGTCGGACGGCATCAAGGGTCTGGGCCCGAAAACCTCCAAAGCCATCATCGCAGAACGCCAGCAAGGTGGCAGCTTCAAGGATTGGACCGATTTTTCCAGCCGCGTCAAAGGCATAGGCGACAAAAGCGCCAACCGATTGTCGCAGTCCGGCTTGACCGTCAATGGTCGTGCCAAACCAGGCGCGCCGCTTGCTGTTACCAAACCATGAGCCAAAAATGCCATTACAATGATATTTTTCCGATAGCGATGCCTTAACGCCATGCCTTACCCAACCATCGAACAAACCATCGGCCACACCCCTCTGGTCCAGATCGTGCGCATTCCGGGCGAGGATGCTGCCCGCCGCAACAATGTCATCCTAGGCAAAATGGAGGGCAACAACCCTGCTGGCTCCGTCAAGGATAGGCCCGCGCTGGCGATGATTCTGGGTGCAGAACAGCGCGGCGAAATCAAGCCGGGTGATACGCTGATTGAAGCAACTAGCGGCAATACCGGCATTGGCCTTGCCATGGCTGCCAAACTCCGTGGCTACAAGATGGTGTTGTTGATGCCGGAAAATTTGAGTGTAGAACGCCGCCAAAGCATGGCGGCCTATGGTGCAAAAATCACGCTGACGCCAAAAAGTGGCGGTATGGAATACGCGCGCGACTTGGCCGAGCAGATGCAAAAAGACGGTCAAGGCATCGTTTTAGACCAGTTTGCCAACCTGGACAATCCGCGTTCGCACTTTGAGACCACCGGACCGGAAATCTGGCAAGCCACCAATGGGCGTGTGACCCACTTCGTCAGCGCTATGGGCACCACTGGCACCATCATGGGGGTGTCGCAATATCTGAAGCAACAAAATCCGCAGGTTCAGATCATCGGCGCGCAACCGGATGAACACTCTCAAATCCCTGGCATCCGCAAATGGCCGGAAGCCTATTTACCCAAGATTTTTGATCGCTCACGGGTAGACCAGGTGGAAGAAGTCAGTCAGGCTGCGGCAGAATATATGGTGCGGCGCATGGCAGCGGAAGAAGGCATATTTTGCGGCATTTCAGCCGCTGGCGCGTGCGAAATCGCGCTACGGATTTCCAGCCAGGTTGAAAATGCGACCATCGTCTTCATCGTTTGCGACCGTGGCGACCGCTATCTGTCGACCGGAATTTTCCCGGCGTAAGCGCTACGGGAGCATCGCAAAAACTGCTAGAATTAAATCGGCAGTGCAGCACTAGGCAATCGGTCAGAATTCCTGTGAGTTTGCTGCCCACCAGGGGAAACCGCTTTTTCATTGATTGAAACCATGACCATCCCTGACCTGAATTTATCGAATCATTTTCTGATTGCGATGCCAGCCATGCTTGATCCCGTATTTGGCGGCACAGTGGTCTATCTATGTGAGCATAACGAGCGCGGCGCACTCGGCATGGTGATTAATAAGCCGACCGATCTGACGATGAACGACCTGTTTGATCGGCTTGATCTGAAGCCAGAAATCGAAGTCCTCGCCAACACGCCCGTCATGTTCGGCGGCCCGGTGCAGGATGATCGCGGTTTTGTGCTGCACTCGCCGCTAGGCGAGTTTTCCTCGATGCTGAAAGTCACCGACGATATCGCCTTCACCACTTCCAGAGATGTACTGGAAGCGACTGCCGCCGGCAAGGGGCCGAAGCGTTTGCTGGTCAGCGTGGGATATTCCGGCTGGGGCGCAGGCCAGCTTGAGGAAGAAATCATACGCAACGGCTGGCTCACAGTAGCCGCCGACCCGGCAGTAATTTTTGACCTGCCAGTCGAGCAACGTTATCTGGCAGCGATCAAACTGCTCGGGATAGACCCGTCGATGCTATCGGCTGGAGCTGGACATGCGTGACGCATTCTTGCGCTGCCGCATCTCGCATCTGGCTAGTGCGTTGGCTGCGTAATGGAGGCAGTTTTGCTGGCATTCGACTTTGGGCTAAAACGCATCGGCGTTGCAGTCGGCAATACGCTGTTAAAACACGCGCAGCCACTGACCATCATCCATGCCGAAAGCAATGACGCAAAATTTACGGCTATCGAAAAATTGATCAGCGAATGGCAGCCCGCGCGCTGCATTGTCGGCCTGCCGCTACACCCTGATGGTGCCGAGCATGAAATGACCGTGCGCTGCCGCCGCTTTGCCAACCAGTTGCACGGCCGCTTCGGTCTGGACACAATACTGGTGGATGAACGCTATTCTTCTGCTATTCTGGCGGGCAAGCGCGGCGAAGCCATAGATGACCAGTCCGCCGCAATCATACTGCAACAATACTTCGATGAAAAAATCCACTCCTGAACTCGACGCTGAAGCGCTATACAAAACGCTGGCAGCACAAATCAAGGCCGGTCTGGCTGATATGCCTGACATAGCCATCGTTGGCATACATTCCGGCGGCGCCTGGCTGGCAGAACGACTAGCCACTGACCTGGGATTGCAAGAACGACTCGGATTTATCGACGTGTCCTTTTACCGCGACGACTATGCGGAAAAAGGCTTGCACCCCGACGTCAAACCTTCGCAAATCCCGTTCGATGTTGCAGGCGCCACCATCCTGTTAGTCGATGACGTGCTGTACACAGGGCGCACCACTCGCGCCGCGATCAACGAGTTATTTGACTATGGGCGACCGGCACGCGTCATGCTGGCAGCGCTGGTAGATCGCGGCGACCGTGAACTGCCGATTGCGGCTGATTTTGTGGCGCTGCATACAACAGTCAAAGACAACCAGTCACTGGTGCTGCAACGCAGCGACGATGGCAAATTTTCCTTAACGGTGGAACATGCTTAACCCCCAACTCAATCAACATGGCGAGCTGCAACATCTGCTGACCATCGAAGGTTTGCCTATAGAAGTACTGACCCACATCCTCGATACCGCCTCGTCCTTCGTCAGCGTATCCGATCGCGAAGTCAAGAAAGTGCCTCTGCTGCGCGGCAAAAGTGTATTTAATCTCTTTTTTGAGAACTCGACCCGCACCCGCACCACCTTCGAGATAGCCTCAAAGCGTCTGTCGGCCGATGTCATCAACCTGAACATTTCAGCCTCCAGCGCCAGCAAAGGCGAGTCGCTGCTGGATACGATCGACAATCTGACCGCAATGCATGCCGACATGTTTGTTGTGCGCCACTCGCAATCCGGCGCACCTTTTTTGATCGTCAAGCATTTGCAGGATACAAAGCAGGAGCACGTACACGTCGTCAATGCCGGCGATGGCAGCCACGCTCACCCGACTCAGGGTTTGCTCGACATGTATACGATCCGGCATTACAAAAAAGATTTCAGCCAGCTGAAGGTCGCGATTGTCGGCGATGTGCTGCACAGCCGCGTGGCGCGCTCCGACATTCATGCACTGATGACGCTGGGCGTGCCGGAAGTGCGCGCGATTGGTCCTCGCACCCTGCTCGCCGCCAACCTTGAGCAAATGGGTGTGCGTGTGTTCACCGACATCAACCAGGGGCTAAAAGGCGTCGATGTCATCATCATGCTGCGCCTGCAAAATGAGCGGATGAATGGGTCGCTGCTACCGTCAGCGCAAGAGTATTTCAAGAGCTATGGTTTGACGCCAGAACGACTGGCACTAGCCAAACCAGACGCAATCGTGATGCACCCCGGCCCGATGAATCGCGGCGTGGAAATTGATTCGGCCGTGGCCGATGGCGCGCAGGCGGTAATCCTGCCACAAGTTACCTACGGCATAGCTGTGCGTATGGCCGTGATGAGCATACTCGCGGGGAATTAAGGAAAATTCTGGAATGAAAATTCACATCAAAAATGGTCACCTGATCGATCCGGCAAATGGCATCGATGCGCCGAAAGATATTTTTATTGCTGCCGGTAAAATCCTGGCCATTACTGATCCAGGCAAAGCACCAGCCAAATTTACCAGCAACCGAACTATTGACGCCCAAGGCCTGATTGTTGCGCCTGGCTTTGTGGACCTGTCGGCGCGACTGCGCGAACCGGGTTACGAGTACAAAGCAACACTGGAGTCCGAAGTGGATGCCGCCATGCATGGCGGCGTGACCAGCCTGATCTGCCCGCCGGATACCGACCCGGTGCTGGATGAACCTGGCTTGGTAGAAATGCTCAAATATCGCGCCAAAAGCTTGAATAAGGCGCACGTTTACCCACTGGGTGCACTGACTGTCGGCTTGAAAGGACAGTCTCTCACCGAAATGGCAGAATTAACCGAAGCTGGCTGTGTCGGCTTTTCGCAAGCGGCGGAACCCATCGTTGACACGAGAGTCATGCTGCGCGCGATGCAATATGCCAAAACCTTCGGATACAGCGTCTGGTTGCGCCCGCAGGAAGCCAGCCTGAGCAGCACCGGCGTGGCACACAACGGCCCGGTGGCCTCGCGTCTGGGACTATCCGGCATGCCGGTGATTGCAGAAACCATCGCATTGCACACCATTTTTGAGTTGGTACGCCACACTGGCGCGCGCGTGCATCTTTGCCGCATTTCATCTGCGGCAGGACTGGAGTTGGTGCGCAACGCCAAACAGGAAGGTTTGCCAGTCACTTGCGATGTTGGCGCACACCACATCCATATGACAGATGAAGACATCGGTTTTTTCGATCCGAATGCCCGCATGCTGCCTCCCTTCCGGTCACAGGATGACAAAGCTGCGATTGGGAAATGTCTGCTTGACGGCACGATAGATGCGATCTGCTCCGATCACACGCCAGTCGATGACGACGAGAAATTACTGCCTTTTGGCGAAGCCACGCCCGGCGCTACTGGCCTAGAATTGCTGCTCTCGCTGACGCTGAAGTGGGCGGATGAGCATGTGAAACCTGCACAGCAACGCCTTTCGCGCGCAATTGCGAAAATCACATCAGATGCTGCCCGCGTTGCCGGCCTGCCCTGTGGTCAACTTTCTGAAGGCAGTGTGGCTGACATTTGCCTGTTTGATCCGAAGGTACGCTGGAAGGTGGATGCCAGTATGCTCGCCAGTCAGGGAAAACATACACCCTTCCTTGGGCATGAACTACTGGGGCAAGTCCGTGTGACTATTGTCGATGGCCAAGTTGCTTTTGAGCGCTAATCTAGAACTTTAACGCTAAAAAATTCAAGCTGGAAGCTGGAATTGCGGGCAATCCACCTGGAAGACTTCACGGTCTTCCAGTCGCACCGCACTCAGTTTGCCGCCCCAAACGCAGCCTGTATCCAGCGCAATCAGGTTCGGACGCAACATTAAGCCCAGCGTCGACCAGTGGCCAAACACCACGGTCACGTTTTCGGTCTTGCGCCCCGGCACCTCGAACCAGGGGATAAAGCCCTGCGGCGCATCGTCCAATCCCTGCGAAGAATTGAATTCCATCTCGCCCTCAGCCGTGCAATAGCGCAACCGTGTCAAGGCATTCACGATACAACGCAGACGGTCGATGCCGGTCAGTCCATCGTCCCATTTTGCTGGCTGGTTGCCATACATTTCACGCAAAAAATCGACCCAGTGCGGCCCGCGCAACACCGTCTCGACCTCATGTGCCAGGCTGATTGTTTGTTCTGCCGTCCATTGCGGCAACACACCGGCATGGACCATCAAATGGCCATCTTCGAGACGTGCCAGCGGTTGCTGCCGCACCCAATCCAGCATGTCCACAGAGTCATCGGCTCTCAGGATGTCATGCAAAGAGTCATCTTTCCTCACGCGGCGTATGCCGTGCGCAACTGCCAGCAGATGCAGGTCGTGATTCCCCAGAACCACCTTGGCGCTATCGCCCATCGCACGGATATGGCGTAGTGTCTGCAAGGAACTGGGGCCGCGATTGACCAAATCACCGATAAAAATAATACTGGGCGTCGCAGAAGCAGCGTGGATTTTTTTTAGCAGTGACTTGGTCTGCAACAGGCAACCCTGCAAGTCACCGATGGCATATGTGGGCATGTCGTAAGCGGGTGGGGATAATCGCGCCAGTGTACCTGACAAGCCAGCAACTGGCTTCAAGCTAGCGACTGCTTGATGCTATGAGTATTTAATTTAAGGTAGGTAATTCTGCGACAATTGCAAAATTTCACATTGTTTTTCATCCTTTCGGCGGCGAATTAATCATGCATATGAAAAAAAATATTTTGCTCTGTCTGTTGCTTTCAGGCTATGCGATGGCAGCGCCAACAAAATGCATCGTTAACGGTCAAACCGTCTATCAGGATCGGCCATGCGGCACCTCAGGCATCGAAGCCAGCATGAGAAGGTCCAGGGGAAAGAATCCATGACCGGCTGCTACGAATAGGATTTCCATGGGCGCAAACCGGGCGACCCTTTCCTTAAATTCGCACTTTCACGCGAACGGAACGGCAATCCAAATAATCTGCTGCTGCACGCTAGTAATAATAATTACGGCTCAGCAATGACGCCAGCCACTGCTGAAGAAATTCATAATGTCGGCAAATCCTTCCGACTGAATCTGACCGAGGGTTATACCTTGAAGAATGGTTTGGGCGTATACCGGGGCAAAGATGGAAGAGGCAGCCCCCTTGTTCTGGCACATTTTTTTCCAGTAATGGATTGGCCAGAAAAATCCCCTGTGCGGGTGAATATTCGACGCTTTACTTTGATCCGGGAGTTACCGATGAGCCCACCTCATCCAACTCATGCCTCCGGTCACGGCGCAGCAAATACGCCACTCGATGTGATAATTGATTGATGCCAATTTGCGGAGAATAATGAACTCCAGTGCTGTTAAATTGATCGTCAAGATACTTCCCATCCTGATTGTTGTCTGCGTCGTTGCCTGGTGCACTACCAGCAAAAGAACACTGCAGGAACACGCGTCCATCAGGGCCGAACTCATGTCGATGCTTCAGGAAAAGGGCTTGATTGATAATTCAAGCGTCAATACTGATCTGGCGACCATAGCTAAGAATATCGGTTAACCTGGCATGAGCCGTTTGCTGTACGAGTCAGCACCAGAAGCGTCGCTGGAAGCAATCAAGTGGATGGTCAAACATGGGGCCGACCCCAAAAATGTCGGGCGGTTGCAAGGCCTCAGCCTATTGCAACAGGCTGCAAAAAAGCCACGATATGAACGACTGGAATTTTTGCTTGGCTTCGGGCTGGATCCCCTGGAACGTAGCGCCGATGGGCGAACCATGCTGCATATCGCTGCTGAAGCCGGACTGGACGATAAAACGCTAAGCTTGCTCTTGTCAAAAGGCTTAAAAGTCACTGATGTTGATGCAAGCGGACAGCAAGCCATCCATTATGCCGCGATGAAATCGGTTGCGGTGTTGGTGGCGGCAGACGCCGATGTCAACGCCAAGGATAGTGATGGACGCACGGCAATGCATCTGGCGGCGATCAAGGGGCGCAATAATGTGGCGGCAGAATTGATTCGATTGGCGGCCTCTTTTTTTGACACAGACAAGAACGGGCGCACACCTTTGCATTACGCTGCAATGGGAAAATCGGATGCGGTGATTGATACACTACTTGCTGCCGGCGCACCAAAAACTGCGCGTGACAACGAGGGCATGACAGCCAAAGATGCTGCCCAAAAAATACGATCTAAGCGGAATTACCAGTTCACGCTGGACAAGCTATGAGATAGAAAAGTCTATCCCCCACCTTTTCTTCGTTGCTAGCGCTGCTTGTCGGTTAAAATCATGGATCCATCTTACCTGCCTTGATGTAACACCATAATGACTTCCTCACTCGATTCCAACGCTGTCGCACAATACCTTGCGGACAATCCTGATTTCTTCCACGAACATGCAGCACTGCTATCGCAAGTAAAGCTGGCTAACCCCCTGCTAGGTCGTGCGGTATCGCTGCAAGAGCGCCAGATTGAAGTCCTGCGTGAAAAATATCGCGTGCTTGAATTGCGTCTGGCAGAACTGATACGGGTTGCACAAGAGAACGATGCGCTGACGCACAAGTTCCATGACTGGACATGCGCGCTGCTGCTGGCGCGCAATGATGTCGATTTGCCGCATGCGCTCATCAATGGCATGCGGACTATCTTCGCCGTGCCCCATGTTTCTTTGCGTCTGTGGCGCATCTCTGAAGCGTATGCACACACCTGGTTTGCGCGCGATGCCAGTGAAGAGTCCAAAATTTTTGCCAATAGCCTTGCTGCGCCTTACTGTGGCTCCAACAAAGATTTTGAAGCCGTGCGCTGGCTCGAAACGGCTGAAGAGGTGCAGTCTGTTGCGATGCTGCCTCTGCGCAATCCAGATTCGACTGAAGCGTTTGGCATGATGATCCTCGGCTCGCCTGACCCACAGCGCTTCGCCTCCAACATGGCAACTGATTTCCTGGTCGACGTTGGCGAAACTGCTAGCGCCGCGCTGGTTTGCCTGCTCGACTGAAGCACGACACCTGGCGATGGACGCCGCCCTCCCAAGCTCAAATGCAAACCAAACCTGGGTTGATAGCTATCTGGATAGTCTGTTGACACAGCGTAAGCTATCCCAACACACCATCACTGCATATAGGCGCGATCTTGCCAAACTGACCAAATTTTCTGAGCTCACAAATTTAGCCGCCATCACCCATTTCCAAATTCGTCAGTTCGCGTCCAAATTACATGCCAGTGGTATCGGGCCGCGCTCCATTGCACGAACGCTGTCTGCTTGGCGTAATTTTTTTCTCTGGCTATCCCAAACCACATCACTCGCATCGAATCCTGTCGATGGCATAAAAGCCCCAAAACAAGCGCGTGCGCTACCGAAAGCGCTATCTGCCGACGATGCTGTGCTGCTGGTATCCACCTCACCAGCGAATTCACGGACCCTGAGGCCGATAGATGATGCAACACAATTATGCAACAGAGCAATGTTCGAGCTGTTGTACTCCTGCGGATTGCGTGTAACTGAACTGACAACGCTCGATATTCACTATGTCGCGCAGACCGGCTATATATCGACGAGCTGGATCACGCCGGACGAGCAGGAAGTTACCGTTACAGGTAAGGGAAACAAGAAACGCAGCATTCCCGTCGGCCAACACGCTCTGGATGCAATCGCCGCCTGGATTGCGGTACGACCTCGGTTGGCAAGTAGCTCATCGGCCGACGACCTGTTTGCATTGTTCCTTAGTCAGCGCGGCACACGCATTTCACCCAGGTCGATTCAGCTTCGTTTGAAAGCACATGCGCAGGCAATTGGCCTTCCAGTCAATGTTCATCCGCATGTATTGCGCCATTCCTTTGCGTCGCATGTGCTACAGTCGTCGGGTGATTTGCGCGCCGTACAGGAAATGCTCGGACATAGCTCGATTGCGTCGACCCAAGTATACACATCTCTGGATTTTCAACGTCTGGCGCAAGTCTACGATTCGGCTCACCCGCGCGCGCGAACCAAGAAAGATACGCCAGAAGGAGATAGCTAAGCTGCACCAAAAGCTATAAAACAATTGCAGGCAATGAATCTGCAAGCATTTTTCATCAGGACGAATATGGCACCAATCCCGAGCACCATCCTCACCGGCTTTCTGGGTGCAGGTAAAACCACGCTGCTAAACCAAATTTTGCAAGAAAGTCACGGCTATAGAATTGCAGTGATTGAAAACGAATTCGGGCAAGAAAATATAGACAGTGAAATCCTCGTGCACGACAGCGCAGAGCAAATTGTCGAGATGAGTAACGGATGCATCTGCTGTACTGTACGTGGCGACCTGATTGAGGCACTTGCCTCGCTGGCAGACAGACGTGCATCGGGCGAGTTGAACTTCGACCGGGTTGTAATAGAAACTACCGGCCTAGCCAACCCCGGCCCAGTAGCGCAAACCTTTTTCATGGATGACAAGGTTGCCAAACACTACAAACTGGATGCAGTCATCACACTAGTCGACGCACAGCACGCAATGCAGCAACTTGATAACAACGTGGAAGCTCAGCAACAAGTTGGCTTTGCCGACCGGATATTGCTGTCCAAAACCGACCTGACAGATCAAGCGTCTGTCGACACCCTGACAGCCCGGCTAAAACGCATTAATCCCAGATCGCCTGTGATCAAAGCCGATTTTGGCCGCGTATCTATCGCCGAGGTGATAGATTTGCATGGCTTCAACCTGAACGACAAGCTAGAAATAAGCCCTGACTTCCTCAATGCAGAAGGCGGCGAACATGATCACGCGTGCGGTGAGCATTGCCAGCACACCCCTACCCACCACATGGACGAGGTTGCGGCATTTACATTCAGAAGTGAGCAGCCATTTGACACCGCTTTACTAGAGGAGTTTCTGAGTGCGATGATACAAGTATACGGACCACAAATGCTGCGCTACAAAGGCATACTGTATATCAAAGACGTTGAACACAAGCTCATTTTTCAAGGCGTGCATCAATTGATGGGGAGCGACATAGGCGGCTCTTGGGACGAGAAGGAGACGCGCAACAGCAAGATGGTATTTATTGGCAAGAATCTACCCAAGGAAATATTTTTACACGGTTTGGCGCAATGTTTGGTATAAACTGCGTGATTCGCTAATTTCGCACGCGATTTACAGTCTTTATGAATAGTACCTGGAAGTATTTTTTGTGCAAACGAAGACACGCAAAAAATACTTTTTTGCATAGTATGTATGAGTACTGGCACATTCTATGGTTTTACCGTTACAATTTACTCGAGTTTTTATTAGAAGCGGGAGTGTTGGCAGTAGCCACGATCACACTACCAATGCCAATGCGGCACACAACCAGATGTATGGAAAGAACGCTACGTGAATACTAAAACTAAAAAATCTACGGCCGCAGCCAACCCGGAAGGCGCGCCACTGACTGAAGCGCAAATCGTCAAAATGGGCGAAAAGGATTATATGAATCCTGCCCAACAGGCTTTCTTCAAGCGTCGTTTGCAACAGCTCGAAAAAGATTTGATCAAGAATGCAGGTGAAACGACCGAACATCTGCGTGAAACGACGCTAGTGCCTGATCCGGCAGACCGCGCCACCATCGAAGAAGAGCACGCCCTTGAATTGCGCACTCGCGACCGCGAGCGCAAACTGCTGAAAAAAGTACAGCAGTCGATTGCCAGCATTGAAACAGGCGAATACGGCTGGTGTGTTGAAACAGGAGAGCCAATCGGCGTACAACGCCTCTTGGCTCGGCCGACAGCTACCTTGTCGCTTGAAGCGCAACAACGCCGCGAACTGAAGCAAAAGTTGTACGGCGAATAATTTTCATTAAAAACACTTACCCAAAAAATACCTTGGGTAAGGCTGTGCGATAATGAGCTTGCGCGCGGAACAACCTATCAAGCTTTGACAGGATCAGGAAATACGTGGCTTTATTTTCTTTCTTTGGCAAAAAAAATCGTCCTCCAGACCATCCGGATGACGCAAACGATGTTCCGGCCTCGGAGCCGGGGCAGGATATCGTCTCAGTTCAAATTGAAGACCCGGCTGAGCGCGAAGTGATTCACCAAAGAAAGTATCGCGATATTGCGCGCATGACCGCTGAAAAGATCGATGCGATCGAATCAGAAATAGCACGCGACATTCTGAAAGTACCCTCTGCAGCCCCCACACTGCCCGAAACAGTAGAAGAGACAGTAATTCAGGGCGAGGTGGAGGATGCAGAAAATGACCAGCCTGCCAACAGCATATTCCACATCACCTTGATCCGCATGGACAAGGAAACCAGGATCCTGTTTAAGGAAGACATGGACGAGTAAGCAGCATGCGTCAGCATGCCCTTGCCATTTCTCTGTATCAGAGCTGAACAATCACCGGTTTTGATTTTCCATCTCCGCGCAACTGTTGCGCAGCATTTTCCGCTTTTTCCCGTGTGTCAAAAGGGCCAACGTATAAGCGATGGTATTCGCCCTTTTGCACAAGTTCAGCCGGTGGCAATTTATCTTTCCAGCTGAGTGCATACTGGGCGCGCATCGCCTCAGCATTATGGGCTTGCGCAAACGATCCCAGCTGTATGTAGTAACTGGCCAATGTCTGGCTAGCCTGCGCCGGTTTTTCACTGCTGTCTGTCAGCAACTCTGAGGGCAAGGGCGGATATTGCACAGCGCCACTGCCCTCGCTATTTCTCTGCACCTGCGCAGCAACAAGCGCTGGCTCACTGCCTCCCCGGATACGTGCGGATTGCGCAATGCTCGCAATTTTCTCTGGTGGCAAGTGTTCTACCTCCAGCATACCGCTCCCCTTGCCGAGATACCCCAGTTTCAGCGCGGCGGTATAGGAGAGGTCAATGATTCGATTGGAATGAAACGGACCGCGATCATTGATGCGCACAATGATTTGCTTGCCATTATCTAGATTGGTCACCCTTGAATACGAGGGTATGGGCAAAGTCGGGTGTGCAGCCGTCATTTTATACATGTCGTACAACTCACCGGAAGATGTTTTCTGACCGTGAAATTTTTTTCCATACCAGCTCCCAATACCGCGCTGAATAAAAGGGCGGTTATCGGTAATCGGCAGATAGGAATTACCAAATACGGAATAAGGTCGGTTTGCACGCAGTGAATAAGGCTCTATTTTCGGTTCGGCATCAGGCGTTTGCTCCAAACCTAGGGGTATGCGTTCGCCAGGCCCATCATCTTTGTAATAGCCGCCGCGCCCGGAGCCTGCCTGAGGCAGCAGTGGCGCAGCCATCACTTTGGCGGTAGTAGGCGTTGGCTTTGCTGTGGCGACAGCCGCGCCCGGCCGTACTGTAACGCTGCTGCAACCGACGATCAGCAGCACCACCAAGCATCCTGCTGCCAGTTTCCGTAGTGATTGCTCGCCCAAATCCATTAGCCCCCCCTTGCATCTGCAATTACGACTAGGGTACGTGTCATCTGCTCTCCCCCCTTCACTGGTGACGCGATGACACACAGCAAACTATACGACAGAGCAAAGCCGTCGGTATCGGCCTCAAATGAAGCACCCGAAAATAGATCAAGTCTGCACCAACTTGCGATGACGCTGAATACTCATCAATATCCCGGCGCCTAATCCGAGCGTCACCATAGCCGTGCCACCATAACTTATGAACGGCAATGGCACACCGACTACCGGCAAAATACCGCTAACCATACCCATATTGACGAATGCGTAAGTGAAGAACATTAGCGTAATGGCTCCTGCCAGCAAACGCGTAAAAATGGTGGGTGCATTTGACGCGATCACAATGCCACGTCCTATCAGCAACAGGTACAAGACCATCAACACCAGGTTCCCAATTAAACCAAACTCTTCTGCAAAAACGGCGAATATAAAATCGGTCGTGCGCTCCGGAATAAATTCAAGATGCGCCTGCGTTCCCTGGAGCCAGCCCTTGCCAAGAATACCGCCCGAGCCAACCGCGATCGTGGACTGAATAATATGGAAACCCTTGCCCAGAGGGTCAGTAGACGGGTCTATCAGTGTCATGACGCGTTGCCGCTGGTAATCATGCAACATCGACCAAACCATGGGTAAACTGGCCCCTGCGGCAATCAGGATGCCGACAATAGCTTTCCATGAGAGTCCTGCCAGAAAAATGACGTAAAAACCCGTAGCCATCACCAGCAATGCTGTGCCAAGGTCGGGTTGCTTGGCTATAAGGCCAACTGGAATTGCCAGCAACAGGCCTGCAATCAAAAATTCTTTCCAGCGCAACATCCCCTCCCGCTTCTGGAAAAACCAGGCCAGCATCAAGGGCATCGCAATTTTCATAATTTCAGAAGGCTGTATGACGAAGCCAATATTCAGCCATCGGCGAGCCCCTTTTTTGACTATCCCGAACAGGAAGACCGCCACCAGCAAAGTCACGCCCACCGTATAAATGGGCACAGCAAAACGCATCAAGGTCTGTGGTGGCACTCTGGCCGCTATCCACATAACAAGGAATGCCACCAGAATATTACGCAACTGCCCCTGCACGCGCCCAGGAAAATCAATGCCGGCTGAATACAGTGTGACCAGCCCCATCAGCATGATCAGCAATACGATCAATGCGAGGGGGCCGTCAAACAAGCCCAACCAGGGGTTGACGATACGCCGAATAGTATTTTTATCGATCTTGCGCATAGGCGTAGTAGTGGTCAGTCAATATTGCCAGGCGTTTCTTCGCCTTCTTTCGGGCCGCCTTCCGCCTCAGCCTCAGCCTTCAACTCGGCAACCGGGCGGGTAATAGCAGAATCCTCTCTCGGAACAGGCGTTTTTTCCTGATCGCCCGGCTTCTTTCCAAGCAGAAAGTAATCCAGCGCCTGCTTGACGATAGGCGCGGCCGCAGACGCGCCAAATCCACCATTTTCAACAATTGCCGCGATCGCAATGCGCGGCTTGTCAGCTGGCGCAAAGGCAATATATAGCGAGTGGTCACGCTTGTGTTCGGCAACCAGTTTCGCATTGTATTTTTCATTTTGCTTCATGCCAACAACCTGTGCCGTTCCAGTCTTTCCTGCCGACAGATATCCCGCCTTTGAAAACACGGCAGCAGAAGTTCCCTCCTGGGTCACACCCACCATTGCCTGCTTGATGATGTCGATATGCTCCTGCTTGAGATTAATGCGGTAACTTTCCTTTGGCACCGTCAGTGTTCTCTTTCGGCTGACACTATCTTCAATCTCCTTAACCAGATGCGGCTTCATTACGACGCCATTATTGGCCAGGATGGCAGTAGCATGCGCAAGTTGCAATGGCGTGAAAGAGTTGTAACCTTGCCCGATGCCGAGGGAAATGGTCTCGCCCGCGTACCATTTTTTTTGTGCTGGATTTTTGTAATTCTTGCGCTTCCATTCTGTTGAAGGCAGTAAGCCGCTGCGCTCATGCTCCAGATCAATGCCCGTTTTTTGACCAAAACCGAAAGGCGTCATGAAATCATGCATTGCGTCCACGCCCAAATCGTTCGCCAACATGTAGTAATAAGTGTCGCATGACTGAACGATCGACTTGACCAAATCCACCGTACCGTGTCCACCTTCCTTGTCATCACGGAAGCGATGATTGCCTAATACGTAGTAGCCAGGATCGGCAATGGTAGCAGTTAGTGTGCGCTTTCCCAACTCCAATGCCGCTAGCGCCATGAATGGCTTATAGGTCGATCCTGGCGGATAAGAGCCGCTGAGTGGACGATTCACCAAAGGGCGGTCAAGCGAGTTGTTCAATTCATCCCAGCTTTGCTGATCAATGCCCTCAACAAATAAATTCGGATCAAAGTTCGGCATCGATACATACGCAAGCACATCGCCAGTTGACGGCTCAATCGCAATCAAGGCACCGCGTCGACTACCATAAGCCTGCTCAATAATTTTCTGCAATTCAATGTCTATCGACAAAACCAGATTATTGCCTGGCGTCGCCGCATTGCGGGATAGCGTGCGGACGGCACGTCCACCGGCAGACACTTCCACCTCCTCATAGCCGGTAGTGCCATGCAGCTCTTTTTCATAACTTTTTTCGAGCCCTTCTTTACCGATGAAGTTGGTGCCGCTGTAATTGGCCTCTTCGTCGCGCGTATCGATGGCTTCGTTATCTTTCTGGTTGATACGGCCGATGTAGCCAATCACATGCGCCGCCACCTCTCCCAGCGGGTACTGGCGGAACAAACGAGCCTGGATATCCACACCAGGAAAACGGTAGCGTTGCGCTGTAAAGCGAGCCACTTCCTCATCCGACAAACGCGTCCTGATTGGGACACTTTCGAAGCTTTTTGACTCCTCTGTCAATTTCTTGAAACGTTTTCTGTCCTTAGGCTGAATATCGACCAACTTTGCCAACTCATCAATCACAGCATCCAGTTCCCCCCCGAGCTTAGACGGTGTGATTTCCAGGGTGTATGCTGAGTAATTGCTCGCCAGCACCACGCCATTGCGATCCAGGATCAGCCCTCGATTGGGTACCACAGGAACGATCGATATCCGGTTTTCCTCAGCGAGTTCTGAATACTCGCTGTGCTTGATGGCCTGTAACCAAATCAAGCGCATTAACAGAAGTGCAAAACACGCCAGCACAAACGCACCCGCCACCGTCAGGCGAAGGCGAAAACGATGCAAGTCATGTTCTGTATTTTTGAGTATGGACATTTGTGTTTCTAGCCCCATCCTGCGGCCTGGCAAGGCAAACCTGCTTCCCTTATTTCGATGGTGAAAAGCCCTGAGCGTACAGATGCCAACTCAAATTGGCCGATTTAAATCTCTGTTTACTGCTCGCCTCTGCGGCGCCAGCAACAGCCAGGAAACAATAGGCCACAACAAAGCAGCAGTTGCGCTTTCAAGAAAAAATAACCATCCAGGCGCTCTGCCATTTACGAGGTACTGCACCAAACATTGAACGGCCTGCATTAAGAGCATCAACAACAGTACATGCACCGCCTGCTTCTGCACAGGAAACCACAAGACGCGGCGATGGATCGTAATTGCTAAATAGGACAATAACGTATAGGCGAGGGCATTTTCTCCCAGCAAGGTTGCATCGTTCACATCCATCATCAATCCCATAAAGAATGCGATGCCTATGCCCACCCGGCGCGGCTGATGTATGCCCCAGAATACCAATGCCAGCGCGACAAAATCCGGCACGCCCGGCAACCTCCCCCACACCTGAAGATTTAATAGAAACGCGACAATCAGGCTAATAGCTATAAATAGCGTGTTTGCCGGCAGCAAAATATAATGCGGGCGGCTCATTGTTGCGCATCCTTTGGATCAGCCGTATTTGCCAGCGCTTCACGGTGGCGCTTTCTGCCCGGTTTATCTCTAGACTCTTCAGCCGCAGGACGTGGCTGAATGTTCATGTCTACCAGCAGTATCAGTAACTGCTTATTTCTATCTATGCCAGCCAACGGCTGGCACATGATGCGGCCGAAGGTGCCGGTCGCGACATTCTCAACCTGAACCACTTTGGCAACCGACAAGCCAGCAGGATAAACACCATCTATGCCGGAGGTGACCAGCGTGTCTCCCGTCTGTATGTCTGCATTCGCCGCCAAAAAACGCATATCCAGCAAACCAGACTGACCACGGCCATACACCACGCTACGCAAGCCATTGCGCACGACCTGGACCGGAATAGCTTGATCCTTGTCCGTCAATAGTGTGACCTCTGAAGTCAGCGGAAACACACGAGTGACCTGTCCGACAACACCATTATCATCAATGACAGGCTGCCCCTGCACCACGGCATCCTGTGAACCGCGGTTCAGGATTATTTTTCGTGTGAAAGAATCACGCGCATCGTACAAGATCTCACCCAGCACGGATTTCACTGCCAATTTATCGCGTGTAGCCAACATTTTTCGCAAATGGGAATTTTCGCTTGCTAGCAACTGAGATTGCTGCAATCTCTGCGCATCAACGAGTTGCTGTTGCTGCAGCTCCCTGATTTCACCTTGAAGATCCGTAACAGCGGAAAAATAATCTCCGACGGAATTGATAGCATCGCGCGGCAGAAGAGCGGCCCTTTGCAGCGGATAAAGCAAGCCATTGATCACATAGCGAATCGGACCTAGCGCATGCATGCGCGAATCCGCCACCAGCAAAGCCATGGCAATCAGCGCGAATAGCACCATTTTCAAAAAAGCAGGTACGCCTTGCCTGAAAAGCGGCGGTGGATGATATTCCATGTGGCTGTCAGCTTATCTAGCAAAAATGCGATGCGTCACGCCTAGCAACAGCTTGCCAATCCTGGCCTGCTGCCGATGAAGCGCCTCGGCAGCCAGGTCCTATTCCTGCGAGAAGATGCCACCAAGCTGGTCAATGCGCTCAAGTGCAATGCCACAACCACGTACCACACAGGTTAGCGGGTCTTCGGCAATCAGCACAGGCAGACCTGTTTCTTCCATCAGCAAACGGTCGATGTCACGCAACAGGGCGCCGCCACCGGTCAACATCATGCCCTTTTCGGCAATGTCGGCGCCGAGTTCTGGCGGAGTCTGTTCGAGCGCGTTCTTGACTGCCGATACGATATTGTTCAGCGGATCGGTCAACGCCTCAAGAATTTCATTACTGGAAATATTGAAGGAGCGAGGAATACCCTCCGACAAATTACGCCCCTTAACTTCCATCTCCTTGATTTCTGAGCCAGGAAATGCAGAGCCAATATTTTTCTTGATAGCTTCAGCTGTCTGTTCGCCAATCAGCATGCCGTAATTGCGGCGGATGTAATTGACGATTGCTTCATCAAACTTGTCACCACCAACGCGCACCGATCCCTTGTACACCATGCCGCCCAGCGAGATGATGCCAACCTCGGTGGTGCCGCCGCCGATGTCGACCACCATCGATCCGGTTGGATCCGACACGGGCAGCCCAGCACCAATAGCCGCTGCCATTGGCTCCTCAATCAAATACACTTTCGACGCTCCAGCGCCAAGTGCAGATTCGCGAATCGCACGGCGCTCAACCTGAGTCGAGCCGCACGGTACACAAACGATGATGCGCGGAGATGGCCGGAAGAATTTGGAATCGTGCACCATGCGGATGAACTGCTTGAGCATTTGCTCAGTGACAGTGAAATCAGCAATTACACCATCCTTCATCGGGCGGATGGCCTCGATATTGCCTGGGACCTTGCCCAACATCTGCTTGGCTTCTTGGCCAACCGCCATTATCGTTTTTTTGCCGTTCGGGCCGCCTTCTTGGCGAATTGCAACTACCGATGGTTCGTCGAGCACAATGCCTTGACCACGTACAAAGATCAAAGTGTTAGCGGTACCAAGGTCAATTGCCAGATCGTTAGATAAATAACTGCGAAAAAATCCAAACATGAATTATCCTGTGTTGCGCACAAATAAAGGCGCATAAGCATTTTTAAAGGGCATTCAAAGCCGCATAAGTGCATATGGCAAAGCCAAAAATGCATTAAGCTGCCATTCTACCTTATAATTTGCCTGATCTTCGCGTCCTATTTATGCCAAAATTCCTTTCCTGAAGCTGAATTTTGATTAGGGCGCGCCGAAAGTCAAAATTTCAGAAAACCTAAGCAAACGTGGCTGCCAAGCCATCTCTAACCATGCCTCTCTCCCTTTCCGACGTCCAGCACATCGCCAATCTGGCGCAGCTTGAAATTTCTGATGCCCGCGCCGGCAAAACGCTGGAACAACTGAACGGCATTTTTGCCTTGGTTGAACAAATGCGCGCAGTTGATACGACTGGCATCGAACCCTTGAGTCACCCGATTGCAGCCCACATGCCAGAACTGTCCTTGCGCCTGCGGGAAGACATTGTGTCAGAAGAAAATCGGCGCGAAGACAACCAACAACCAGCTCCGGCGACTCAGGATGGGCTGTATCTTGTGCCCCAAGTCATAGAGTGAACCCTTCCCGACATCAAGCGCACCGCTTCGAACCCAGACATTCATGCATACCAAATCCATTAAAGAACTATCGACCCTGCTGCACAGCAAGCAGATTTCAGCCACAGAATTGGCTCAACTGTTCCTGGCACGCGTCAAACAAAGCGACCTGAACGCCTTTTTGCACGTCGATGAGACACTCACGCTACAACAGGCCGCCGCCGCCGATGCACGCCTCGCCCGTAGTGACACGACTGCGCTGACCGGCATACCGATCGCCCACAAAGATATCTTTGTCACGCGCGACTGGCGCTCTACCGCCGGTTCGAAAATGCTGGCGAATTACACCAGTCCATTCGATGCGACTGTTGTCGAGAAATTCAATACCGCTGGTACAGTCACACTCGGCAAGCTGAATTGCGATGAATTTGCGATGGGTTCGTCGAATGAAAATTCATTTTTCGGGGCTGTCAAAAATCCGTGGGATAAAACGGCAGTTCCTGGCGGCTCGTCCGGTGGATCAGCCGCCGCGATCGCCGCACGTCTGGCGCCGGCAGCAACCGCAACCGATACCGGCGGTTCAATTCGCCAGCCAGCATCACTGTGTGGCGTCACCGGCATCAAACCAACTTATGGCCGCGTATCGCGCTTTGGCATGATCGCGTATGCATCGTCGCTTGATCAGGGCGGTCCGATTGCAAAAACTGCTGAAGATTGCGCCATTTTGTTAAATGCAATGGCCGGTTTCGACCCACGCGATTCGACTAGCCTGGAACGCGACCAGGAAGATTTCACCCGCAATTTGCAGGCACCGCTGCAAGGCTTGCGTATCGGCGTGCCGCGCGAATATTTCGGTGCCGGACTGGCATCCGATGTCGAGCAGGCAGTACGTGCCGCGCTGGCTGAATACGAAAAACTGGGTGCCAAATTAGTTGATATTTCCCTGCCAAATACATCGTTGTCCATACCGGTGTATTACGTCATTGCACCGGCGGAAGCGTCGTCCAACCTGTCGCGCTTCGATGGTGTGCGCTACGGCCACCGTGCGAACGAATATACAGATTTGCAGGACATGTATCGCAAGACCCGCACCGAAGGTTTTGGCGAAGAAGTCCAGCGCCGCATTCTGGTCGGCACCTATGTGCTCTGCCATGGCTATTACGATGCCTATTACCTTCAGGCACAACGGATACGCCGCCTGATTGCGCAAGATTTCAAACAGGCGTTCCAACAGTGCGACGTCATCATGGGGCCAGTGTCACCAACAGTCGCTTGGGATATTGGCGACAAAGCAGACGACCCGGTCGCCAACTATCTGGGCGACATTTTCACTCTATCTACTAATCTGGCGGGCTTGCCAGGCATGTCGATCCCATGCGGCTTCGGTCAAGGCGTGAAGAATGTTAAGCGTCCGGTCGGACTGCAACTGACCGGCAATTATTTCGACGAGGCACGGTTGCTCAATATCGCGCACCAGTTTCAGCAAGCGACAGACTGGCATTTGCGCGCGCCGGCTGGCGTTTAAGGGAGAAGAATTATGCAGTGGGAAGTCGTTATTGGTCTTGAAACGCATGCGCAGCTTTCAACCCGTTCAAAAATTTTCAGCGGCGCATCGACCGCATTTGGTGCTGAGCCAAACACGCAGGCTTGCCCGGTCGACCTCGCATTGCCCGGTGCATTGCCAGTGATGAACCGCGGGGCAGTAGAACGCGCAATCCAGTTCGGCCTTGCCGTCAACGCAAAGATTGCGCCATTGTCGGTATTTGCTCGCAAAAATTATTTTTACCCGGACCTGCCGAAGGGCTACCAGATCAGCCAGTTTGAAAAACCGGTGGTAATCGGTGGCAAAGTCTCATTCGTGCTAGAAAAAGATGGAAAGCCGGAGATTTGCTCGGTGCAATTAACGCGCGCGCATCTGGAAGAAGATGCAGGCAAATCGCTGCATGAAGACTATCGCGGCATGAGCGGCATTGACCTGAATCGCGCTGGCACACCGCTGCTGGAAATTGTCACCGAACCCGACATGCGCAGTGCCGCCGAAGCAGTCGTATATGCGCGCGCATTACATGCACTGGTGATGTGGCTAGGCATCTGCGACGGCAACATGCAGGAAGGCTCCTTCCGCTGCGATGCGAACGTGTCGGTGCGCCCTGTCGGCCAAGTGGAATACGGTACCCGCTGCGAAATCAAAAACCTGAATTCGTTCCGCTTTCTGGAAGACGCAATCAACATTGAAGTGCGCCGCCAGATCGAGCTGATTGAGGATGGTGGTCGTGTGGTGCAAGCAACGCGTCTGTACGATCCAGACAAGAAGGAAACGCGAGAAATGCGCACCAAGGAAGACGCGCAGGATTACCGCTACTTTCCTGACCCAGATTTGCCGCCACTAGTGATTTCTCCCGAATGGATAGAACGCGTAAAAGCGACGATGCCGGAATTACCGGATGCAATGCGTGAACGTTTTATGCGTGATTATGCGCTGTCGGAATACGACGCTGCTGTGTTGACCCAATCAAAAGCAATGGCCGATTATTTTGAAACCGTTGTGACAAAAACGGGCAAAGAGCAAGCCAAGCAAAGCGCCAACTGGCTGATGGGCGATGTGTCCTCCACCCTGAACCGTGAGAGCGTCGAAATTGATGCAGCACCGGTCTCAGCAGCACAACTCGCCGTGTTATTGATGCGCATCGCCGACGGCACTATCTCCAACAAAATTGCAAAAGAAGTTTTTGGCGCAATGTGGGAAGCGAAGTCGGACGACATCAACAGCGCAGACGTCATTATTGAGTCCAAAGGCCTGAAACAAATTTCTGACACCGGTGAACTCGAAAAGATCATCGACGAAGTGCTAGCCGCCAACGAAAAATCAGTCGAGGAATTCCGCTCCGGCAAAGAAAAGGCCTTCAACGCACTGGTTGGCCAGGTGATGAAAGCCACAAAAGGCAAGGGCAATCCGGCTCAGGTGAACGAGCTATTGCGCAAGAAGCTGTCTTAATATTTCAGCTTCATAAACGCCGCTTCCATTTGATTGGTTGGCGGCGTTTTGCTTTTCACCCACTTGAGACGCTGCTATTTCAATCTCATCTTGAATACGGAAAATTGGGGTCAGAGTAAATTTCGCTACGCGAAATAAAACTGCTGACCCCATTTTCCTTGCTCCTGCGCTAAGTTCGGGCCGACCAAATCAAGGCTTCAACTTCGCAAACGCCGCCGCCATCGCACTATTCCCCGACGGCGTTTTATTTTGCTGCGCTGGCTGCTGCGGCCGCTTTGGTAAGTTGTTGCGTTGCTCACGCGGCGCACGCTCAACGCTTGAAGCATCCGGTGCGCTATCAGTTAGCCGCATCGTGAGACTGATGCGCTGACGCTTGGGATCGACTTCCAGCACTTTCACCCTCACCACCTGCCCCGCCTTCACCACCTGATGCGGGTCTTTGACGAAGGTATTCGATAGCGCCGAAATATGTACCAGTCCGTCCTGATGCACCCCAATATCCACAAATGCGCCAAACGCCGCCACATTGCTGACGACACCCTCAAGAATCATATCGGGGCGCAAGTCCTTGATCTCGGTCACGCCCTCCTTGAAAGTTGCAGTCTTGAACTCTGGGCGCGGGTCACGGCCGGGTTTTTCCAGCTCGGCCAGAATATCGGTGACGGTCGGTAGACCGAAGCGCTCATCGGCATAGGCAGCCGGGCTCAGTGCTTTCAGCAATTTGCTGTCGCCGATCACCTGCTGCACGCTCTTGCCGATGTCGGCCAGAATTTTTTCAACCAGTGGGTAGGATTCAGGGTGCACTGCCGAGGCGTCCAGCGGATTGTCGCCGCCTGTTATGCGCAAAAAGCCTGCTGCCTGCTCGAAGGTCTTGTCGCCCAGACGCGGCACCGCACGCAAACTGGCGCGCGATGCGAACGGCCCCATCCTGTCACGGAAGTTGACGATGCTTTGCGCCACGCTGCTGCCTAGGCCAGATACCCGTGCCAGCAAAGGTGCGGAAGCGGTGTTGACGTCGACACCCACTGCATTGACGCAGTCTTCCACCACGGCGTCGAGCGAGTTTGCCAAACGCGTCTGTGCAACATCATGCTGGTACTGACCAACGCCGATAGCTTTCGGGTCGATCTTTACCAATTCCGCCAACGGATCTTGCAGGCGGCGCGCAATCGATACCGCACCACGCAGCGACACATCCATATCCGGCAATTCCTGTGACGCAAACTCCGATGCCGAATAGACCGACGCACCGGCTTCAGAGACAACGACTTTGCTTAAGGCCAGTTCCGGGTGCTGTTGCATCATTTCCTGCGCCAATTTATCGGTCTCACGCGACGCTGTGCCATTGCCAATTGCGATCAAGGACACGCCGTACTGTTGCGCCAGCTTTGCCAGTGTATGCAGCGACCCATCCCAGTCGTTTCTGGGTTGATGCGGGTAGATGGTATCGGTGGCAAGCACCTTGCCAGTCGCATCGGTCACCGCGACCTTGACGCCAGTACGCACACCGGGGTCCAGCCCCATGGTCACGCGTTGCCCGGCAGGCGCTGCCAATAACAATGCTTTCAGATTCAGCGCAAATACCTTGATCGCGTCGGCCTCGGCACGCTCCCGCAAGCAGCCCATCAATTCCGTTTCTAGGTGCAGCGCAATCCGCACGCGCCATGTCCAGCGTACCGTATCGGCCAGCCACGCATCTGCAGGGCGACCCTGATGACTGATGCCGAAGCGCACGGCAATGCGCCCTTCGCACGGATTATGCGGCGCACTCCACTTTGGCTTTTCTTCCTCGCTGTCGAGGCGCAGCGCGACATTCAACATTTCTTCGCGGCGGCCGCGAAACAGTGCCAACGCACGGTGCGACGGTATCGTGCCTACCGTTTCGGCATAATCGAAGTAATCGGCATACTTGGCGCCCGCATCTTCCTTGCCAGTTGCCACTTTTGATTCGACCACGCCATGTTCGAGCAAATATTCTCGCAGCGCCTGCAGTAACGATGCATCTTCGGCAAAACGCTCCATCAAAATCTGACGAGCGCCATCCAGCGCTGCCTTGACTTCAGGAATGCCCGGATTGTCGCCATTCTCCGATGAAAATGCCGGTTTCAGATATTTGGCTGCCTCAAGCTCTGGCTCCAGCATCGGGTCAGCCAAAAGCGCGTCAGCCAAGTCCGTCAGCCCCGCTTCTTGTGCAATTTGTGCCTTGGTACGGCGCTTTTGCCGGTAGGGCAGATACAAGTCTTCCAGCCGCACCTTGTCTTCGGCATGGACAATCGCGTCGAGTAAAACAGGCGTCATTTTTCCCTGTTCCTCAATCGAGGCAATGATCGTCGCACGGCGGCTTTCCAGTTCGCGCAGATAACTAAGACGTTCTTCGAGCAAGCGCAATTGCACATCATCCAACCCGCCAGTCGCTTCCTTGCGATAGCGCGCGATGAAAGGCACCGTCGCGCCCTCATCCATCAGTGCAATGGCGGCAGCAACTTGTGACGGCCTAGCGGCTAGTTCAAGCGAGAGTCTTTGTTCTATCGAGGGCAGCATGGCGTATCCGAAGCAGAAAAGGGGCTGATGATACGCAATTCAGAGGAAACCGCCACTGCCAGACTAGCAACAATACAACAAAGCTTGTGCACCAGTTTTGGCTTTATAGGGGTATATATAAAAACATTGGAGGAAAGCCTTGTATTTACTTAAGCGAAAATTTATACAGCGTGGTGTATATGCATCAAGCTGCTTAAGCCTGTAAAAAGAAATCGCGCTGCAAGCATAAATTCAAGCAAATTTTGGGTAATAATAGTCCTTTTTGCCCGTCTTTATCTTGCAAGAATAGGTAATAAGCAGCATGCACTACACGCTCGAAGACATTCACAAGCAATTCGACAACCCGACCTTTCAACGTGGCGCAGAATATGTCCGCAATGACCATGTGCGCGAAATTCGGCTGTCAGGGAATATCATCAAAGCCGCCGTCAAAGAAGGCGAGGCCGACAAGGTATTCCAACAAGATATCTTGCTCTACCCAACCCGCAAAGGGATCACCTTTGATGGCGAGTGCTCGTGTCCGAAAGGGAATAACTGCCGGCACGTTGCCGCTGCCCTGCTGGCGTATTTAAATAAGCAAGAAGCCGCTGGCAGCATGGGTGGCGTATCCGTAGCCCCGGAACTACCCAGCACCATTACCACTTGGTTGCAGCGCGTCGAGAAGGCAGCGCATGCCCATCAACCAGTGCCAAACATCGCCACAGAGGACTCGGCGGCTGGTAACGCGACCTATCGCTTGGTGTACGTGCTTTCCCCCGACCGTACCGGCAAACACGTCTTGCTGGCACTGTGCAAAGCGCGCCTGCGCCCCAATGGTGATATCACGATGGCAAGCCCGGTCAGCGACCTGCACACCCTGCTGACTAACACGCCGCCCTATGTTCAAGCGGATGAGCTGGACCTAGTAAGACTGTTCATTGCGATGCGCAGCGGTATCGTGTCACAAGGCACCAGCATTGCCGAACCAAAAGGGAAAATTGGTGCCCAGCTATTGCGCATGCTGCTGGATGACAAGCAGTTGCTGTGGACTAACTCCTATACGGATATGGCAAAAGGCATGGTTTTCCCACTTACCGCCGCACCTGCACGCCAAGCCAGCCTGTCCTGGCGTGATGAAGGTGGCGCACTGCGTCTGGCGTGGGAATTTGCACCTGCAGTAGTGAATGATGATGGGCACACCCATGGCACCAGCGTGATGATCGACTATATTTTGCCGACCATTCCTGCCTGGTACGTGAATAATCTTTCCTGCGGCGAACTGCATTTGCAATATGGCGACACCCCCATTTCGCTCAAGGATTTGCAGGAGCTGGTATCGCAAGCACCCTTGTTGGCGCCTGAGGACAAGACCGCATTGTCGCGCCTGCTGATCGCACACGGCCTGAATCATATCGTGCCTTTGCCGGAACAATTGAATGAAGTATTACGCAAGGGCATCACACCCGGTATCTGCCTGACGCTGGGTAGCAGTTCGCAAACCACGCGGCACGGCGTACGCTGGCATGATTATGCGGCGCTAAGCTTTGATTATGACGGCGAACTGGTGCAACTGAGCCAGACCATGCCGGTGGTGCGTCACGGCGCAGAGGGCATCGAGCGGATTGTGCGCGATCAAGCGGCAGAACTGGCTGCGTTCCAGGCACTTTCGGCATTTGGATTTACCGCCCCGAAAAAAGCCAACTCGCCCTTGCGCGCGCTACCAGGCGCGATGGAGTTACGCTCGCAAACCGACTGGCTGCATTTTGCCAAAAATGGTTTGCAAGACTTGTCCAAGCTGGGCTGGCACGTCACTAAGCTGCCGGATTACCGCTACGACGTGACTGAAATTGAAGACTGGTATGCCGAAATCGATGACAAATCGAATGAACCCGGTGTCACCTGGTTTGATCTGGAGCTGGGCATTGTCGTTAACCAGCAGCGGGTTTCGCTGTTGCCGGTTTTGGTCGAATTGATTCGCAATGCACCACTTGAGTTCGACCCGCAGGCACTATTGGCCCATGCCGACAGCGATCAGCTACTGGCCACCTTGGCAGATGGCGTGCGCGTAGCCCTGCCTTGGGGGCGCATCAAACCTATTTTGAGCACGTTGGGTGAGCTATATTTTATTGAAAAGCCAGAAAATACCATCCGGCTATCAAAGCTCGATGTGGCACGGCTGGCAGAGCTGGCAAGTTCCACGAACTTGCGCTGGATGGGCGGCGAAAAGCTGCGCGAAATTGGGCAAAAGCTGCGCGAATTTGGCGGCGTGCAGCGAGTGGCTGTTCCCAAAGGATTAAAAGCAGAGCTGCGCGATTATCAAGTTGACGGCCTGTCCTGGATGCAGTTTTTGCGCGAATATGAATTTTCCGGCATCCTGGCAGACGACATGGGGCTGGGAAAAACTGTTCAAACTCTGGCGCACATTCTGCTGGAGAAAGAAGCTGGCCGCCTGGACAGACCGGTGCTGGTGGTCGCGCCTACCAGCCTGATGAGTAACTGGCAGGATGAAGCCGCCCGCTTTACTCCTGACCTGCGGGTGCTGCTACTGCAAGGCAAGGAGCGTTTGCAGCATTTTGACAAGATAGACAAGGTCGATATGGTTCTGACGACGTATGCACTGCTGCCGCGTGATGAAGAATTGCTGCGTGAGCATGAATATCACATGATTATTCTTGACGAGTCGCAATACATCAAGAACATGCGCTCGAAGTCAGCCCAAACGGCCGGCATGCTGAATGCGCGACATCGCCTGTGCCTGACCGGTACGCCGCTGGAAAATCATCTCGGCGAACTCTGGTCACAATTTCACTTCCTGATTCCTGGTTTGCTGGGCGATGAAAAGAGCTTTAATACCGACTTCCGCAACCCGATAGAAAAGCTGGATGATGCGTTGCGCCGCATGCTGCTGATACGCCGTATCAAGCCCTTCATGCTGCGCCGAACCAAAGACAAGGTTGCCAAAGAATTGCCGCCCAAGACAGAAATGGTGCGCAGCGTCGAGCTGACCGGCGAGCAGCGGGACATGTATGAAACCGTGCGTCTTTCCATGGATAAAAAAGTGCGCGACGAGATTGCAAAGAAAGGCGTTGCGCGCAGCCAGATCGTGATTCTGGAAGCTTTGCTGAAACTGCGGCAAGTCTGCTGCGACCCACGTCTGGTCAAGAATGGCACGGTCAAAGCCACCACCGCATCCTCAGCCAAGTTGCTCGAATTGATGGAAATGCTGGATGAGTTGCTGGCAGAGAACCGCAAGATCCTGGTTTTTTCGCAATTCACCAGCATGTTGGCACTGATCGAAGCAGAACTGAAGGCGCGCCAGATTCGCTATGCGCTGCTCACCGGCGACACCGTCGACCGCGCGGGAGCGGTGCGCTCCTTCCAGCAAGGCGAGGTTTCGCTATTTCTGATCAGCCTGAAAGCCGGTGGCGTGGGTTTGAACCTGACCGCAGCCGATACCGTGATTCACTACGACCCGTGGTGGAATCCAGCGACTGAAACACAGGCCACCGACCGCGCCTGGCGCATCGGGCAGGACAAGCCGGTGTTTGTGTACAAGTTGATCGCGAACGGTACGCTGGAAGAAAAAATCCAGGAATTGCAGCAGAAAAAGGCCGACCTCGCGCTGGCGATTCTGTCCAGCGGCGAAGTGCAGCATACACAAATCACGCAAGAAGATCTGCAAGCCATTTTTGCGCCGCCGGAAGAGTAATTTCACGTCAAAACCATCACCAGCTGGCGTGACTCGCGTCGACAAAGCGCCTGGATACCCACCCGCTCATGAAGCAGATACTCCGGCGTGCATTATCTCCCCCGCCCGTACTATATGGCTAAGCGTCAGATAAGCCCATATACTCCCCGGAAAACAGGCATTTTTTGCGGGGGGAATGGCCCTTTTTGGCTAATTTATTGCCTTTTTGATAAAAAAATCGTCACCTTAAGCCCAACTAGTAACGCGGCGTGTTACTAGTTGGCGATATGATATTAAACTTTCTTCTTTGCGACAGTCTTAGCTTTGGGTGGCGACGCATAGGCTGCCGGGCCAGTTTCAATCAAGCTGCGCAGCATCCAGGCATTTTTCTCGTGGATCTGGAGCCGTTGCACCAGAATATCGACTGTCGGCTGATCGTCTGCCTTGTCGGCAATCTTGAGCGCCGCGCGCGCGGCGCGCGTGACCGCATCCTGCCCCAAAATCAAACGCTGATCATGCCATCCAAATTCAGGCTGCTATCTCCCTCCTTGATGGATGATAGCTGCAAGAACTCCTTAAACGTGCCGGGTGCCTGGAAGCCGAGTGAGCGGATGCGCTCGGCAAGCGCGTCCAGCGCATTCCACAACTCGGTGTATTGCCCCATAAACATCAGGTGCAAGGTCTGAAACATCGGGCCTGTGACATTCCAGTGATAATTATGTGTTTTGAGATAGAGAACAAAGCTGTCGGCGAGAACACTAGACAAGCCAGCGCTAATGGCGGCCCTATCCTTGGTGGAAATGCCAATGCCAAGACGGTACGGTACTCATGTTGTTACCTCCCTGATCATCCATAATAAATCCCGGTCACTTCTAACCGGCCCTTGCTATGGATTTATAGTACATATTTTCACTATGGCCGTGTGTCCATCGCCGCCCTGCCTAATGCGACATTCATGCCATTTGAACTTGCTTTGTGCAATATCCAGTTTTCAAAGTTCCTGGCCTGAATTCCTCACTGGCTAAGCCGACATCATTATGTTTACTCTTTTCCTTCTCGGCCTCGACCACCGCGTCCTGCCTACCTTTAATTTAAGGCGAGGTCAAATCAAAAAAGCTACGGATGATTTAGAAATGGAAGCGGAATAAAAAAACGGCGCCCTTATGAGGCGCCGCTTTTTATTTCTACTAAGAAGAGAGATTATTTTTTGCCGGCGTAGAGAGCCGTGGTGCCATTGGCAACCATATGGGCAATTTCTGCATCGGTGTAACCCAGCGACTTCAATACTTCTTCGCTGTGTTCGCCCAACATCGGTGCGCGGGTGATTTCAACTTCCGATTCCGAGAATTTGATCGGGCTACCGATGGTCAAGTACTTGCCTCGGATCGGGTGATCCACTTCAACGATGGTCCCGACCTTGCGCAGCGATGGATCGTGCGCCAGTTCCTTGAAGGAGTTAACCGGGCCGCAAGGGATGTCGAACTCGGCAGCCCATGCAGTAACTTGGTGCTTATCCTTGTCGACAAACTTGGATTCGATGTGCTTGATGATTGTGAAGAACTTGTCGCGACGTGCCTCGAAAGTATTGTAGGCAGGGTCGTCTTTCCATTCCGGCTTGTCGACCATGTCGCAAATCTTGGCCCAAGCCGAAGCTTGAACCGTAAAGTAGACATACGCGTTCTGGTCAGTTTCCCAGCCTTTGCACTTAATCATCCAGCCTGGCTGACCGCCGCCGCCGGCATTGCCGCCGCGAGGGGTCGAATCACCCAACGGGATCTTCAGTTCATTTTGCGGATATTCGTCAAGCTTGCCGGTACGCTCCAGACGCTGCTGATCGCGCAATTTGACGCGGCACAGGTTCAGTACGCAGTCTTGCATTGCGACGTCAACTTTCTGGCCGCGGCCAGTACGGTGCAGGTATTCCCGTGCAGCCAAAATGCCGATTGCCAAGTGCATGCCGGAGTTGGAGTCACCCAGTGCAGCGCCTGAAACCGTTGGCGGGCCGTCCCAGAAACCAGTGGTGGACGCTGCGCCGCCCGTGCATTGGGCCACGTTTTCGTAAACTTTATAGGATTCGTTGGCGTGACCTACAGCATAGCCCTTGACCGATGCGAGAATCAGCCTAGGATTGATTTTCTGAATATTTTCCCAGGAGAAACCCATACGATCCAGCGCGCCCGGACCAAAGTTTTCGACCATTACGTCGCTTTGCTTAATCAGTCGGGTCAGCAGTTCCTTGCCTTCAGCGGTACGGCCATTCAGCGACAGCGAACGCTTGTTGCCATTGAACATCGTGAAATACAGCGAGTCTGCATTCGGTACGTCTTGCAGCCAATCGCGGGTCGCATCGCCTGAGCCAGGCATTTCACACTTGATAACATCTGCGCCCATCTGGCCCAGAAGCTGTGTACATGCTGGACCAGCTTGCACATGGGTAAAGTCTAGTACTTTGATTCCTTCTAATGCTTTAGTCATAATTGCAAAATCCTCTTGATTTGTACAAATTGTTTATGCCTGAGGCCATGTTCCGCCTCTGATCGCAAATGAAATCCCTCCCCTAAGGAAGGACAGTGATAGTTTTGAAGCCTGCCGTGCAGCCTACTAAAACAACGTCTGAAAGATACAGCTTGGAAGATACTACCTGGAAGATGCACAAAGCCTAGTCTGCTTTGATACTCTGCCATTTTACCCAATACCTGTCTTTAATCAATAGCCTCACACCGCTTTCTAAATTTATTTGTGTCTGACACCTCTACTTAAGGCCCCAGTAAAATGTAGTGCAAACTAAGCCTAAGCACAAGAAATTGATAAGTGCGTGTTGCCGGTAGTAAAATAGAGTCTGTTTTTTTACTTCGCATTACCCCATCCTCTCATCCCATATCGAGACCCTCATCATGGCAGCAGCCTCTCCCCGCAAAAAAATCACGTCCTTCCATCCACCGCAGCGCACGCTGCTGGGCCCTGGGCCATCCAACATCAATCCGCGTGTCCTGGCAGCAATGAGTCTGCCGGTCATCGGCTATCTCGACCCGATTTTTGTCGAAATGATGGAAGAGCTCAAGACGCTGCTGCGCTATGCCTTCCAAACAGACAACCCGCTGACCTTCCCGGTATCGGGTCCTGGCTCAGTCGGGATGGAAAGCTGTTTCGTCAATATGGTATCGCCTGGCGACAAGGTGATTGTCGGCCGTAACGGCGTGTTTGGCGGTCGTATGATTGAAAACGTCGAGCGTTGCGGCGGCACGGCGATTGTCGTGGAAGATGCGTGGGGCGAGCCGGTAGACCCGAACAAGATTGAAGATGCGCTTAAAGCCCATCCGGATGCCCGTATAGTGGCCTTCGTTCATGCAGAAACCTCGACTGGTTGTGCGTCGGACGCCAAGACCATTGCACAGATTGCGCACAAACACGATGCGATGGTGATTGTGGATGCCGTCACGTCTTTGGGTGGCTCGCCGCTCAAGGTCAAGGAATGGGATCTGGATGCGGTGTATTCAGCCAGCCAGAAATGCCTGTCCTGCACACCAGGGCTGTCGCCGATCACGTTCTCGGAGCGTGTGGTCGACCATGTCAAGAATCGCAAGAGCAAGGTGCACAGCTGGTTCATGGATTTAAATTTGATTTTGAACTACTGGGGTAACACCACCCGTACTTATCATCACACAGCACCGATCAATGGGCTGTTTGCCTTGCATGAAGCGTTATTGCTGCTGCAGGAAGAGGGCCTCGACAATGCGCATGCGCGTCATCGTCGGCATTATCTGGCATTGAAGGCTGGCCTGGAATCGATGGGCATGCAGTTTGTGGTCAAGGAAGAGTACCGCTTGCCGCAGATGAGTGCCGTGTATGTACCGGACGGTGTGAAGAACGAGGCGGAAGTACGCAAAATTCTGCTCAACGAGTTCAACCTAGAAATTGGTGCTGGGCTGGGGCCATTGGCAGGCAAGGTTTGGCGGATTGGCTTGATGGGTTATTCGGCACAGTCGGCCAACGTGATGTTGTGTCTGTCAGCGCTGGGCTCGGTACTGGCTGACATGGGCTTGCCGGTCAAGGTAGGCGAGGGTGAAGCTGCAGCGCATCAGTCGTATGCAGCACAACATGCGGCTGCCGCTCAGCAACTAGCTGGCACCAAGAAGTCCAAGGCATAGCACCCACTTACTCCAACCCCATACAACGCCCTGCCCGTTATGCGCGCAGGGCATTTTTGTTTCGGGCGACCAAATCACCTAATTATGGCTTAGATAGGCTGGGCAGTTAAGCTCCATCAAAGTCGTGCTTGTAATGCTGAGGCATTCACGGGTTCGCTATATGCGTCAGAACGACTGACGGCGTTAGGGGGGTAAGGACACAGCTCCCCTCAACTACTCACCACACGCTAATCCATTTCCGCAAAAAAACAGCGACCCGAAGGTCGCTGTTTTTTTCAACTTTACTAGTTAGCTACAACTAAGTAATTATGCTTTTGCTGTAGATGAACCTTCAGCCATCGCATCAATCTTGGCATTGTTTGCAAGAATGAACTTCCTGCGCATAGGTTTGAGTACGAAGAATGCCAATGCGGAGCAAACGAACGCGATACATGCCGACAGGATGAACACGCGATCCCAGTTACCGCCTGCAGACAGAACTGAAGCAAACGGTACCAGCAAGGAGGACGTGCCTTTTGCGGTGTACAGCGTACCAGCGTTACCTGCAGCATTTTTGATGCCGAAGGTGTCTGCGCACATGGATGGAAACAGCGAGAAGATTTCACCCCAGAACGCGAACGTACCAGCTGCGAAGATCATGAAGCCGATCGGTGAACGGCCATAAGCCATCAAACCGAGCAGACAGACACCTTCCATCGAGAACACGATCAGCATGGTGTTTTCACGGCCGATACGGTCAGAGACGAAGCCACACAGAGGACGAGTAACACCGTTAGCAATGTTGTCCATAGCCATGGCCATCGTCAACAGTGGCAGGGTTACGCCCAATACGGTCACAGGGATCTTAGCCAGACCATAGTCATTTGCAACTGGACCGAAGGAAGCCGTTGCCATGATACCGCCGGAAGCAACACCAACGAAGCAGATGTAGATCAGCCAGAAGATTGGTTCACGAACGATTTGCGTTGGCGTGAAATCCATCTTGCTCGATACAACACGTGGAACTGCCTTGGTACCAGGTGGCAATTTAGCGCGTGGCATGAAGAAGCCGCAGATCAGGATGATGATGCCTTGGCCAATACCGAAGTACAGGAATGCTTGCTCGTAACCAGAAGAGTTGATCATGGCAGCTACCGGAACAACGGTAAACGCCGCACCAGCACCGAAACCAGCTGCCGTTGCACCTGCAGCAAGACCGCGCTTGTCCGGGAACCATTTCAGCGAGTTACCAACAGCAGTACCGTATACAGCGCCAGCGCCCATACCGGAAACAATCGCTGCAGCATACAAGAAGGTCAGGCTATCGGCCATCGAGTTCATTGTCCAACCAGCTGCCGACATGATTGCGCCTGCAATAATTACTGGACCAGGACCAAATTTATCCACACACCAGCCTTCAAGTGGAACCAGCCATGTTTCAAAAAAGATGAAAATGGTGAATGCTAATTGAATTGCCGTACGACCCCAATGATACTTGTTGTCAATTGGGTTAACGAACAAGGTCCAACCGTACTGCAAGTTGGCAACCGTCGCCATACATACAATACCGAGGACTAACTGTATCCATCGATTTGCATATTTAACTTCTTCTGTAGCCATATGTCTACTCTCCTTAAGTTTATTCGAAACGAATACTACGGATATTTCTCCGCTTTTGCCTGACTCTGCACCTGAAAGCCGAAACACTTGCAGCATGAAACGACTGCAATTGAAACGACTCGTGGAATTGCATCACAATTGTGCGAGAACATTATTACCTGCACCATGACCACGGTCAAGAATAAATTTATTTCCACTCATATTTTCCACATATATTTGCACCAGATTCACGCGCAATTTCCAGATAGTGTGTTAGAAAATTTCTATTCTTACCGCTTCATTTTTTGCTGCAACAAGCGATTGAAGCTGGCAATGCTCGACATCGTGCGCTGATGCATGCCCTCTCCAACCTTTTCTTTGTCGTCAATGACGACAAATTTAAAACTTAGATTGCGCCCGTCGATAGCGATTAATTCCGCGGTCGCAATAACGCGCATGCCTACCGGCGTCGCACCATCGTGGCGCACGTCAAGATACGTACCAACCGTCTGGTAGCCCTGTGGCAGCAGGCGGTCCACTGCGTTCTGCGCTGCCGCCTCGATCAAGGCAATCATCGCTGGCGTTGCCAATACCGGCATGCGGCCGCTGCCCATATGCAGCGCGGTGTACTGCTCAGTGACCACCAGCTCTGCGGTTCCAGTCAAACCTGGATGCAAGTCCCCCGCCCCACTTTTCATTGCGTCACATCCCTTCAATGTTTTGATATGTCTAGATATTGCCAGTCGGATTGCAGGATCGGATGTTTCTTGAATCCCTGCACCCATGAACGCACCAGCCAGTTGCGCATGCGCGACACATGTACCGCCCACGCGGTGTCCGCCTCGATCTGGCGGCTCATACGCACATACAGCTGATTGCGTTCTGTCCCAGGCGGCAGCGACATCGCCTTGCGGTAAAGCGCGTCGTAGACCGGTGATTGATAACAGCCGTGATTGCCCCGGCCCGCATTCGCGCCATATAACAATTGCAGGAAATTTTCCCCCTCGGGAAAATCGGCATGCCAGGCGCCGCCCCATATCATCAGCCGACATTCGGTCGCCGCTTTCACATTATCGGCAAAGTTGCTGACCACAAACTCGACCCGCAATCCAAGCTGGTCGAGTCCGCGCTTCCAAATTTCTGAGACAACTTTCGAACTGGCGCTAGACTCTGTGTGAATTTTCAGCAACAAGGGCTGGCCATCAGGCAAGCGGCGGAATCCATCCGCGCCCCGCCGGTAGCCGAAATGATCAAGCAAGCGATTAGCCAACTCCGGCTCATACGCAATGCTGCTGCGGTACGATGGGTCGTGTCCAGCCACACCGACCGGCACCGCCATTTCTGCCTTGATCGCCTGCCCCTTGCGCAACAAGCTGATTTCAGCGTTCACGTTGTAGACCATCGCTATCGCGCGCCGCAGTGCAATTTTCTCCTTGCTTAGCCCACCAGTGACCGGGTCCTTGAAATTGAATATCGTGTAGGTAATTTCAGGCTCGATCTGGCGTTGCAGGCGTATGCCTAGTGACGCGAACTCCGGCTTCAGGCGGGCGCCATCCAGCACCTTGGGCGCAGCCAGTTGCGGCAATTTGTCGAAGTCGATTTTCCCTTCCTGAAAGGCGAGCCAGCGTGACTGCTCCTCCTCGATGATCGCAATCTCGACACGGCCCACCTGTGGCATCATTTTGCCCTGCATGTCGCGCACAATTTGTGCATCGGCTAGGTCGCTGGATGGCTGAAAGTTCCAGGTAAAACCGCGATACGCCGGGTTGGCTTCCAGCACGATTTTGCTGCGCGGTACGTATTGTTTCAGCCTGTATGGCCCGGTGCCGACCGGGTGTTGCCCGCTTTGCGCCCCGTAAGCCTCGATCACCTCGCGCGCCACCGCTGCCAGCCCGCCATAGGCCAGCACATACGGGAAATTGGTGTCGGACGCATTCAGCCGGATGCGCAAGGTATGGCGATCCAGCGCCTGCAGGCCCGCCACCGGCGCATCATAATCAAAACGTCCGGATTTTTTTGACTTTTCAACCAGCGCGTCCAACCCGGCGATCTTGCCCTCGACAAAATTGGCCGATGGGGAGCGGTTTTCCGGATCGACCAGCCGCTTGATGGCATAAACGTAGTCATGCGCAGTCAATTCATGCGGCTGACCCTTGAATGCCGGATCTGGCGTGAAATAAATGCCTTTTTTAATGCGGAAGGTATAAGTCTTGCCACGATCGGCCATGACCGGCATTGCTTCAGCCGTGTTTGCCACCAGCTTTGCGGGGCGCGCCAGATAATCGTAAGTCAGCAGGGTTTCGAAAATGGCATCAGCGACCCAGCCGGAATAATAATTCTGCGTGCGCACCATGTCGAAGCCGTCATCGGCTGCTTCGAACACAGTCCGTACCACTTTTGCCGGATCAGCCGGGCTGGCAGCATAAGCAACGGTCGCCAGTAAAAAATTGAGCATCAGACAGCGGGTGTATCGCGTCCACATCGTTAAACCCCTAATCGCTGGATGAAATCCAGCATATTATGGCGCGCTCAATCGATGTTGCAAAAAGATTTATAATCTTCCGTTTGCATGTGCCTCGCCATACAACACCTATGAAAGTATTTCGCGGACTACCCGACACCCGAAGCAAAGCGCCCTGCGCGCTTGTGATCGGCAATTTTGACGGCGTGCACCGAGGCCACAAATGCCTGCTGGCTAAGGTGCGTGAGGCGGCAACCCGCCTGAACGTCGAAGCTGCCGTCATGACCTTCCAGCCGCATCCGCGCGAATATTTTGCCCGTCTGTCCGGAGATCTGTCGAGGGTGCCCCCCACCATCGGCAATTTGCGTGACAAACTGCACGCCTTCATCAACGGCGGCATGGACCGCGTGATTGTCGAGCACTTCACCGCGCATTTTGCCGGGCTGTCGGTTCACGATTTTATCGAGAAAATTCTGGTGCAGGGCTTGCAGGTGAAGTGGCTGATGGTCGGTGAAGATTTTCGTTTTGGCGCCAAGCGCGCTGGAAATACTGATGATTTGCGTGCTGCGGGCAAACAATATGGCTTTGAAGTTGAAATCATGCAGGACGTGATGCATGGTTCGGACCGTATTTCATCATCGCTGATTCGCGCTGCACTTATAAATAGCGACTTCTCCAAGGCGTCTGACTTGCTGGGGCATCCATATGCGATATCGGGGCGGGTCATACACGGCAACAAACTCGGACGGGAACTCGGCTTTCCGACGATGAACTTACGTATGGCGCAAGAATATCCGGTACTGTCCGGTATTTTCATCACCCTCGCACACGGCCTTGCCGACCACTCTTTGCCGGCCGTCTCCTGCATTGGCACCCGGCCCACGGTTGATGACAGCGGGCGCCGTTTGCTGGAAACTCATATCTTTGACTATGACCAGAATTGTTACGGCAAGCTGGTACAAATCGAATTCCTGAAAAAATTGCGCGACAATGAAAAATTCGGCAGCATCGCAGCACTAACCGATGCGATCCGGCTTGATGTCGAGTATGCACAAGCCTATTTCCGGCAAGACAGCAACGCGATATCGGCAAAAGACCGAATTTAACGTTAAAACTAGGGGTCTTACCCCTTTCTGCCTGTAAAATCCCCTGTTTGATCAGTAATACTGCATTTCTTGAAGAATAACCATGTCCAATAAGAACGACAAAGCCCAATCCGGCAAACCGAACAAGGATTATCCGGTCAACATGACGGAAACCCCGTTTCCGATGCGCGGCGACCTCGCCAAACGCGAGCCGCAGTGGGTAAAACAGTGGCAGGAAAAGAAAGTCTACGAGCGCATCCGCAAAGCCGCCAAGGGGCGTCCCAAGTTCACCTTGCACGATGGCCCGCCATATGCTAATGGCGACATTCACATCGGTCACGCGGTCAACAAAATTCTGAAAGACATCGTGGTCAAAAGCCGCAACATGGCTGGCTACGATGCGCATTATGTGCCGGGCTGGGATTGCCACGGCATGCCGATCGAGATTCAGATTGAAAAACTGCACGGCAAGAACCTGCCGATCGCCGAAGTACATGCGAAAGCACGCGCCTATGCGGCCGAACAAGTCGAGCGCCAAAAGAAAGACTTCATCCGCCTCGGTGTGCTGGGTGAATGGGACAATCCTTATTTGACGATGAATTTCCGCAATGAAGCCGATGAATTGCGCGCGCTCGGAAAATTGCTGGAAAAAGGGTATGTCTATCGCGGGCTGAAGCCGGTCAACTGGTGTTTCGATTGCGGCTCGGCACTGGCTGAAGCAGAAGTTGAGTATCAGGACAAACGCGATCCTGAAATCGACGTTGGCTTTACCTTTGCCGAACCGGACAAAATCGCGGCCGCTTTCGGCTTGGCTAAGCTACCGACCGACAATGGCCAGATCGTCATCTGGACCACCACACCATGGACGATCCCGTCGAATCAGGCGCTGAATGTCCATCCGGAATTTGATTACGCACTGATTGAAACTGAAAATGGCTTATTGATTCTGGCTGAAGAACGCGCAATGAAAGCGGCACCAGGCGACGCGCACAACTGTCACCTGCAAAAAGCCTACGGATTGACGCAATGGAACAAGCTCGCCGTCTGCAAAGGCGCAGCACTCGCCGGCATCCAGTTCAAGCATCCGTTTTATGACGTGGATGAAGCTTACCGCCGTTTGTCGCCGATCTATCCTGAAGAGTATGTAACGCTCGACACCGGTACCGGCGTGGTGCATTCCGCGCCAGCGTATGGCGTAGATGACTTTATTTCATGCAAGAAGAATGGCATGAAGGATGACGCCATCCTCAACCCGGTGATGGGCGATGGCCGTTATGCATCCTGGCTGCCGCTGTTTGCTGGCATGACGATCTGGGAAGCTTCCAAACCGATTTGCGACAAATTGCGAGAAGTCGGCGCACTGCTCAACTTCGGCATGTCCTCGCACAGCTATATGCACTGCTGGCGCCACAAAACGCCAATCGTATACCGCGCCACCTCTCAATGGTTCGCTGGCATGGATCTCACGCCGAAAGATGGCGGCCCAAGTCTGCGCGAAACCGCGCTGAAAGCGATCGAAGCAACCGCATTTTATCCAGACTGGGGCAAAGCGCGCCTTGAAGGCATGATCGCGAATCGTCCAGACTGGACCCTGTCGCGCCAACGCCAGTGGGGCGTGCCGATGGCATTCTTCCTGCACAAAGAAACAGGTCAATTGCATCCGCGCACGCCAGAACTGCTGGAACAGATTGCACAACGCATCGAGAAAAGCGGCATCGAAGCCTGGCAGGCACTCGACCCGAAAGAACTGCTCGGCGACGAAGCGGCGATGTACGTCAAAAACCGTGACACGCTCGACGTCTGGTTCGATTCCGGCGTCACACATCAGACCGTGATACGCGGCACACATAAAGAACAACTGGAATTTCCGGCTGACCTGTACCTTGAAGGCTCGGATCAGCATCGCGGCTGGTTCCACTCGTCATTGTTGACATCGTCCATGCTGGATGGGCGTGCACCTTACAAAGCTTTGCTGACGCACGGTTTTGTGGTCGATGGCGATGGCAAAAAAATGTCGAAATCTGCCGGCAACGTGGTCGCACCGCAAAAAATATTTGACACGCTCGGCGCTGATATTCTGCGCTTGTGGGTCGCATCGACCGACTATTCGGGCGAATTGAACATTTCGAACGAAATCTTGACGCGCGTGACTGACGCCTACCGCCGTATCCGCAACACGCTACGCTTCCTGCTGGCAAACACTTCGGACTTTGACCCGGTGAAAAATGCGGTACCGGTTTCAGAAATGCTCGAAATTGATCGCCATGCCATTGCCAACATGGCGGTATTGCAGGCCGATATTTTAAAATTGTATGAAACCTACGAATTCCACCCAGTGGTCGCAAAGTTGCAGACTTACTGTTCGGAAGACCTGGGCAGCTTCCACCTCGACATCTTGAAGGACCGCTTGTACACCGCTGGCGTGGCATCCCCTGCGCGCCGTTCGGCACAAACGGCGATGTGGCACATCACCCACGCATTGCTGCGTCTGATGGCACCGATTCTGTCGTTTACGGTGGAAGAAACCTGGTCCATCTTCGCCAGCAAGGAAGAGTTTGCAGCCAGCGATGAAACCATCTTCACGCAAGTGTTTTACCCCTTGCCAGAGATTGTCGACGGCGCCACATTGCTCGACAAATACGCACAACTTCGTGAAATTCGCGCCATCATCACGAAACAACTGGAAGCTGTGCGCATCGCCGGACAAATCGGTTCATCCTTGCAAGCAGAAGTGGAAATCAAGGCCAGCGGCAGCAAATTTGCACTGCTGAACAGCTTTGGCGACGATCTGAAATTCATGTTCATCACGTCGAAAGCCAAACTGGTTGAAGTCCAAAGCGAAGCAGAAGAAGCGATCAACGTCACACCATCATCATATGAAAAGTGCGATCGCTGCTGGCATTACCGTGAGGACGTGGGCGCAGATACAGCCCACCCTCACATTTGCGGACGCTGTGCCAGCAACCTGTTTGGCGCAGGCGAATCACGGCATTTTGCCTAAATGCAAATAAGGCAAACATATGGCGAGCAGAAACCGTTTTTCATCTAATAGCAGCATGCTTGCATGGCTAGGCGTCGCCGCCATCGTCGTTCTGCTGGATCAGTTGAGCAAGATCACTATTACCAAGCTGCTGACTGATGGCGAGTTTATCCACGTCACGTCGTTCTTCAATCTGGTGCTGGCTTACAACAAGGGCGCAGCCTTCAGCTTTCTGGCGTCCGAATCCGGCTGGCAACGCTATTTGTTCACCGGTATCAGCGTGGCCGCGTCGTTGTTTCTGATCTACCTGCTGAAAAAACATCCAGGGCAACGGATGTTTTGCTGGGGCGTGGCGCTGATTCTCGGCGGTGCGGTCGGCAACCTGATCGATCGTGTACTGTATGGTCACGTGATCGATTTTCTGGATTTCCACGCTCGGAACTGGTATCACTTTCCGGCGTTTAATGTCGCCGATAGCGCAATTTGTATTGGTGCCGCACTGTTCATACTGGACGAGCTGCGCCGCGTCGGAAAATAAAGCACGCTTCCACCCACACTTCACATGGAGCAGCGATGGATCTTGATGGCAAAAAAATCGTCCTCGGCCTGACTGGCGGCATCGCCTGCTACAAAAGCGCCGAATTCACGCGGGCGCTGATCAAGGCAGGCGCATCGGTCAATGTTGTGATGACGCAGGGCGCAACCCAGTTCATTACGCCGGTGACCATGCAAGCGCTATCGGGAAATCCGATCTATTCGGACCAGTGGGATGCACGTGTATTGAATAACATGGCGCATATTGCCTTAACTCGGGACGCCGACGCCTTGGTCATCGCGCCGTGCACGACCAATTTTATTGCCAAGCTCGCACATGGCTTAGCCGACGATCTGCTCTCTTCACTCTGCATGGCGCGTCCGGCGCATTTGCCATTCATGATCGCGCCAGCCATGAACATCGAGATGTGGCAAAACCCGGCGACGCAGCGCAACATCGCACAACTCAAGGCAGATGGCATCAGTATCCTCGGCCCAGCTGCAGGCGAGCAGGCTTGCGGTGAAGTCGGCATGGGACGCATGCTTGAAGCGAATGAATTGCTCGAAGAAACCATCGCCGCGCTTCAGCCCAAGGTGTTGGCAGGCAAACGCGTATTGATCACCGCCGGCCCGACCTTCGAACCAATCGACCCGGTGCGCGGCATCACAAACCTGTCATCCGGCAAGATGGGCTTCGCACTGGCGCGCGCTGCGCGCGAAGCGGGCGCTCACGTCGTGATGGTCTCCGGCCCGACCGCACTGGCGACACCTTATGGAGTGCAACGCATTGATGTGCAAACGGCACAGCAGATGCATGACGCGGTGATGGCGCAAGTCGATGGGCAAGATGTGTTCATCGCGGTTGCAGCGGTCGCCGACTGGCGTGTCGCCAATGCCAGCCAGCAAAAACTGAAGAAAGATGCGCAGAGCAATGCGCCGGTGCTTCAGTTCGAACAGAATCCGGACATTTTAGCCACCGTTGCCGCTTTACCAAAACGGCCATATTGCGTTGGTTTCGCGGCCGAGTCGGAAGACTTGCTCAAACATGGCGCAGACAAACGCAAACGCAAAAACATTCCGCTATTGGTCGGCAACATCGGCCATGAAACCTTCGGCAAGGATGAAAACACGCTGATACTGTTCGACGACCATGGCCATGTCGAACTGCCGCAAGCTGACAAGCAGGCGCTTGCTCGTCAACTTGTCGCAAATATTGCAAGCCGCATCTGAACGGAATCCACATGAAAACAATTGCTGTCAAAATTCTCGACCCGCGCATGAAGGAACAGCTTCCTACGTATGCCACACCCGGCAGTGCCGGTCTCGACCTGCGCGCCTGCCTTGATGCGCCACTTGTGATCGCCCCCGGTGAAACGCACCTGATCCCGACTGGCCTTGCGATCCATATCGCCGATCCGGCTTATGCGGCGATGATCCTGCCCCGCAGCGGACTTGGCCACAAGCACGGCATCGTGCTCGGCAATTTGGTCGGACTGATTGACTCTGATTATCAGGGACAGTTGATGGTATCGACCTGGAACCGGGGACAAACCCCATTTACGTTAAACCCAATGGAACGGCTGGCGCAACTGGTGATCGTACCCGTGCTGCAAGTCGGCTTCCGTGTCGTTGACGAATTTGGCGACAGCGAACGTGGCAGCGACGGTTTTGGCAGCACCGGAAAACATTAACATGCTACGCACGAAGTCATTTTCGTTGCCCGTGCTGCTATGTGCCGTGCTGCTTTTGACCGCCTGCGTCGAAACCCGGCCGTTGATGCGCATCGACTCCACCTTAGATGGCACGCCACTCGAGCAGAAGAACGATGCCGCCACGCAGGAAAAGCTGCGTACGATTGCCGCGATACAGGAGCGGCTCGACCATGTTTCAGCGCCGCTGCTGATCAAGAATCAGGATTTATGCAAAAAACTCGCACGCCCCTTGCTGGGTTTTACCGCCAAGAACAAATACTCCTACTCCCCCAAGCTGGCGAGCGCCGCCCAAGAGGCGCTGGGGCTGGGTGAATTGCTGCAAGTTACCGGCACCATGACTGGCAGCGGAGCAGCGCGCAGTGGCTTGCGACGCGGCGACAGCCTGATCGCAGCAGGCAATAAACCGATGCCGAAAGGCCCAAACGCCGAATACGACGCGCCGGATGTCATTGTCCCCTTGCTCATCGGCCAATCCAGCATCAAGCTGACCGTACTGCGCAATGGGAAAAGCATGGCGGTGAGTATCCCCTTGACCCGTGCCTGCGGTTTCCGCATTGAGCTGGGCAATACCGACAAGGTCAACAGCTATTCCGATGGCAGCCGCATCATGGTCACGCGCGGCATGATGCAATTTGTCCGCTCGGATGACGAACTGGCGTATGTGATTGCACGCGAAATGGCGCACAACGCACTAGGACACGCCATTCGCCAGCGCACCGCAGACGCATCCAGTGAAACCATCAATAGCCTGATGCAAGTCTTTCCGTATGATCGATCGATCGATATCGCTGCGATGCCCAAGGAAAAGGACGCTGCTGCCGACCGCATGGCGCTCTTCATGCTCTCTCGCACCGCTCACAATTTGGATGGCGTAACTGCCTTTTGGCAACGCGTAGCGAAACAGGCTGGCGACCACACCGCCATGCACCCTGCCACCGAGTACCGACTGGCTGCAATCAATAAAACACTCGCGGAATTAAAAGCTCGAAAGAGCGGTAATAAAACCAGTAGTAAATAGAGCGGCGCTAGACATGGATACCAACCTGTTCAGCGGCATACCTCCATTCGGCGGCGAAGAGCAATTTGCCGAACTGCTGTCCCGCCCTGGCATCCGTATTGAGCGCATCGTCTCCACCGGGCAAGCCAGCCCGCCGGGCTTCTGGTACGAGCAAACGGATGCGGAATGGGTGCTGGTGCTGCAAGGCGCGGCCATATTGCGCTTCGAGGATGAAGCCGTGGCGCACCACCTGAACCGCGGCGACTTCATCGACATCGCCCCGCACCGCCGCCATCGCGTCGAATGGACCAACTCGACACAACCGACGGTCTGGCTGGCAGTGCATTACGCCTGCGCATAGAAAATGTATATACACAGGTAGGTATTTTACCTGCCGCGCGCATTTAGTGGCTATCCGCCATATTTAGGAATATACCCCGTCAAAAAGTGAGTTTTTATAAAAATAATGGGCTTTTTTAAGGCTGGTGTAGCATCCAAAACAGCCAAAATGCCGGTTTTTATGACAACGCACTGCCACCTACGCAGCCTTAGACTTTGAGACTACAAATATCTGCGGCGCTCCTCATTCCGTTTCCCGAGCGTTTGTGACGCGACGGCGAGCCGCAGGCAGTACGATTAGTACGGCAAGGTGAGCAAACAAAGTCAAGAACGTTCCGGAAACGGAATTTTAAGTCAGGGCAGCGGTGACTTTAAGCACCTCGTCAGCAGTCGTCACCCCTTCGATAATCTTGAGCGCGCCGGCAATCCGCAAAGGCTTCATCCCATCCTTGATCCCCTGCTTCCTCAGATCAAACAGGTCAGTCTCGGCACGAATCAACTGGGAAAATGCCTGCGTGACCGTGACCAGCTCATATATGCCAGTGCGGCCGCGATAGCCAGTTTGGCGACATTCCGGGCAACCAACCGGGCGGTACACATGGGCCGGTTTTGGCATGTTCCAGCCTTCAGTCAGGGTTTTCCAAATATCGTCCGCGACCTCGCCATCCGGCTGTTTGCAATCCGAGCATAGCGTGCGCACCAGGCGTTGCGCCATGATGCCGATCAGCGTCGCTTCCAGCAGATAAAACGGTACACCGAGTTCCAACAAACGCATCACTGCTGACGGCGCATCGTTGGTATGCAAGGTCGACAAGACCAGATGGCCGGTGAGCGACGCCTGAATCGCCATTTCGGCCGTGGTCAAATCACGGATTTCGCCCACCATGATGATGTCAGGATCTTGCCGCATCAGCGAACGCACGCCATCAGCGAAAGACAGGTCTATGCCGTGATGCACCTGCATCTGGTTAAACGCGGGTTCGACCATTTCGATCGGGTCTTCAACCGTGCAGACATTTACCTCCGATGTCGCCAACACTTTCAGCGTGGTGTACAGCGTCGTTGTTTTGCCGGAACCGGTCGGCCCCGTCACTAAAATGATGCCGTGCGGTTTAGCCGTCAGCGCATTCCAGCGCGCCGCATCCTCAATCGGGAAGCCGAGTTCCGGCAGGGTCTTGACCACGACGTCCGGGTCAAAAATACGCATTACCAGTTTTTCGCCAAACGCGGTCGGCAGCGTGGATAAACGCAATTCAACTTCCTGGCTATCGGTGGTACGGGTTTTGATGCGCCCATCCTGCGGACGACGCTTCTCGATCACATCCATGCGCCCCAGCAGCTTGATGCGCGCAGTCATCGCAATCATCACCACCGCCGGCACCTGATATACCTGATGCAATACGCCATCGATGCGAAAGCGAACCACGCCAAAGTCGCGCTTGGGCTCCAGATGAATGTCAGACGCACGTTGCTCGAACGCGTATTGCCACAGCCAGTCAACGATGTTGATGATGTGCTGGTCATTCGCATCGACCTGCTTGTTGCCCTTGCCCATTTCGACCAATTGCTCGAAATTGTTGCGCAACGCAATATCCTGCCCACCGGATTGGCGCGCATATTTGATCGATTTTGCCAGGCTGAAAAATTGCGAGATATATTGCGAAATTTCGAGCGGATTGGCGATTACCAGCCGGATGCTACGGTGTGAAATGCGCGAGATTTCTTCTTCCCACTCAATAGCAAACGGTTCAGCTGTTGCGATCACCAGCTCGGTCGGCGTCAGCTCAACCGGCAGAATGTTGAAGCGCGCGGCATAGTCAGCAGACATCACGTCGGCCACGCGGGTAAAGTCGATCTTCAGCGGGTCAATGCGAAAAAACGGCAAATCTGCTTTTTTCGCCAACCACTCCGTCAGCCAGTCGAGCGTCAATGGCCGGTGCGGCGCCAGCGCCGAAGCCAGCTTGCACTGTGCAACCGCGGTCAATGGATGCATCGCCGTCGAGTTTTTGAAAATTCCCTGCGCTTGATTGAACAGTGCCTTGACCTCATCCTTTTTGACGATGCCATCGGCCAGCAGCCAGGTAAAAATATGATGCATGTCGAGCATTTTGTTGCGCGCCGCTTTGGGTTTCGGCGCGTCACCTCGGCTGCGTACAGCAGGGCTGGATTGCGGATTGCTGTCTGCCTGTTTCATCTTTGCCCTAGCCTAGTTCTGTGGCTTTCAAGCCGTTGACCCACGACGTCGCGGGCAGGCCGGTCGATTCCTCGATCGCAGCTGCGCGCTCATAGAGTAAACTGAAATCAAGGCGCGGCGCCTGATTGAAGGCCATCGCCACCACATTGCCCGCACTCACCTCCGGCAGACACAATACCCGATCGAAAGCAAAACGCATCGCTTTCAAGTTTTTTTCGTAACTGGGATGGTCACCAAATAGATTGACCGTCAAAACGCCATGCGGCTTAAGGCAAGCGGCACAGGCTTGATAAAACTCTGGCGTGTCGAGCACCGGTCCGCGCGCTGTGGCGTCATACAGATCCACTTGCAGCACGTCGATCTTGCCATAATGGGCATCGTCGCAGACAAAATCCATCGCATCCATCTCGACCACATGCAAGTGTTCGTCATTGGGCGGCAGCTTGAACATCGACCGGCAGACCGTAATCACCATTGGATTCAATTCGATCGCTGTCACATGGGCCGCGGGAAACTGGCGGTAGCAGAATTTAGTGAAAGCGCCCGTACCCAGACCCAGCTGGACTATCTGCTGCGGCTGTTCGATAAACAGCATCCACGCCATCATCTGCTGCGCGTATTCCAGCTCGATCCAGTCCGGCTTGCGTATCCGCATCGCTCCCTGTATCCACTGGGTACCAAAATGCAGATAACGCACACCCCGCTCTTCGGACAGGTTGATCGGCGCATACACCGGCTTGCGCGGCGCGCGCTGTGACTCTTCTTTTTCGATCGATTTACGTTTGATGAGCATAGGGGGCCAGTGAGTATCGACTTTTGCATTATCCAGCGATGCATCGCCAAAAAGCAAGCTTGTCCTATCCCGCTATGAAATAAAAAATGGCGCAAGCACTGGAACGGTGTCCGAGTGTTGCGCCATATCAGGGCAGGAAATTCCTGCAAGAGAGGAAACTACATAGGATCGACAGAAACACGAACTTTCACGCGACGGCCCGGATCGTAAGGCAGCACCGCAGTGAAGGTTTGATTATGGTAGGTATAAGTGACAGCATAACCAACCGCACGGGGTTGCACCGCGTCTACGATACGGCACTCCTGCACTGGCCGCTCGCCCACAACCGTGCCTGCGTTCTGGTTGGCGAGCTGATCACCCACTACCGCACCACCAACTGCACCAACAACAGTGGCCGCGCCACGACCGCTACCGCGACCAACCGTATTACCCAACAGCCCACCAGCAATGCCGCCAATGATTGCACCTGCAGGGCTACGTTCCTGTTGTGCGACCGGCACCATCACCGTCCGGCATTCCTGATGTGGCTGGCTGTATTGTTCCAACTGCGGCGTCACGCTCACCACGCGCGCCATGTCTTCAAATACTGCAGCATGGGCCAAGGGAACACAACCCAGGCAAAGCAGGGATGCAATAATTTTAGTTTTCATAAGAAGTCTCATAGGTTGAAATCTGTATTGCCATGATATTACGGTGCGCGGCAAAAGCAAGCGGATAACACAGGGAAACTGTAACAAACTGTACGGCGGCAATTACTTTGAAGAATGAAGCTGGGTACAGCGAGTGTACGCCCCGATCAGTTTTCGCGTTGGGCAGCGCCCGGCGAGTCACGCCACTTGCTCAGACAGTGATACATAACGGCTGTCATGCTCAGACAAAACCAGGCGGTCCAAAGGAAGTGACTGACGTAATGCGCGCCACGCATCATCTGGCTCCAGCCAAATACCACGCCCGCTAGTAGCGTAATTCCCAACCACCAACGGGCGGCTTTGGGCGCACTGCTGCGCAATATATACCACCCGGCAACAAAACAAAACGCACCAGCCGCATGGCCGGATGGGAAGCAGCCGCCCGGACCGCCATCGCGCTGGCCAATCGCCCAATGTGAAAGATACTGCGCGGTTCCGCCGAATTCCGCCAAGCTCCAGGGGCAGCTGGTCAGGCTCAATTGCTTCAGAGACGGCGCAATCAACAGGCATGTGACTGAGGCGCCAAACCACCACACGCGGTCACGTCGGGTCAGTTGGCGCGCAAACCAGACCGGGCGCCATATATTGATCAGCAGCAGAACCAGCATCAAGGCGGTCAGATTGCGACCACCTTCATGGAATATGGATGTCATAACCCAGTGTCCACGCAAGGGAAATCCGCTGGCATCGGCATACATGCGAACCAGCGCCAGATCGAGTCCGCTCATATCCCATGCTATCAATGCGACAAGCGCCAAGGCGCAAATGGTGGCATCAAATTGCCAGCGCGTGGACATACGGGGAATGGGAGGTGGGGAAATAAAACTCATTAGAACGAAATATAATACAATTCACCACCGCACACCAACCAGCATTTATTGCTCATCAGCAATGCTTAATCGCCTCTTTCCCGGCCGCCTGCGCATTTTGTGGGTACTTCTCGTCTTTTATATCTCCGTTAACGGCTTAGTACGCATCGGACTCGGCGTCTACAACGGTGAGTCCAGCCCCTTGATGCCCTGGCGCCTGATTCCGGCTCTACTCATCGGGCTCGGCTTTGACATCGGCACTGCTTTCTTTTTCCTCGCGCCGCTTGGCCTTTTAGTGCTGGCGTGGCCGAATGGTAGTGGAAAAATTCTGCGCATCGTGTTGCTCGCGCTATTGTTGCCGTTGTGCGGCATTATCGTGTTTGTCGGCTTTTCGGAATTCACTTTCTGGAATGAGTTTGCCGCACGCTTCAATTTTATTGCGGTCGAGTACCTAATTTATACCAACGAGGTCATCGGCAACATCCGCGAATCCTACAACATGCCGCTGTTGCTCAGTGGCGTTGTGGTGGTCACGCTAGGACTGTGGTGGTGCCTAGTGCGGGCGCTGCGTCAGCACTGGTCAGGCTCACTATCACGCAAGCACCGCGCCATCGCCATCCTGGTATTGCTGGCGCTTCCAGTATTGACTGTGTATACGCTGGATGAGCGTTTCAAGGAATTTTCGTCTGATGCGCAAGCTAACGAACTGGCCGGCAATGGTTACTACGATTTCTGGCATGCATTCTGGTCCAATGAAATTGACTATGAACGTTATTACCGCGTGATCCCGCGCCAGACTGCTGTCGGCAGACTGACCAGAAAACTGATTGGACAACGCCCCACCGTCACCCTGTCGCAACAACCCTTTGACCACGACATTATTGGTACGGGAGCGCCGAAACGTCTAAACGTCGTGCTGATTTCAGTTGAAAGCTTCAGCGCAGAATTCATGACCGCGTTTGGCAACAAGCAAGGCTTAACGCCGAACATGGACAGGTTAGCCAAGGAAGGTTTGCTGTTCACACAGATCTATGCCACCGGCACCCGTACCGTGCGCGGACTGGAGGCGCTGGCGCTTTCGGTCCCCCCCACACCAGGGCACTCAATCGTCAAGCGTCCAAATAATGACCAGTTGCTGACGGTCGGCGAAATCTTTAACGAAAAAGGCTATGAATCGCTGTACCTATATGGCGGTTACGGCTACTTCGATAACATGAATACCTTCTTTTCCGGCAACGGCTATACGGTGCTTGACCGTACTGCCCTCAAAGCAGAAGATATCCATTTCGAAAATATCTGGGGTGTGGCCGATGAAGACCTGTTTACGTTAGCCTTGCGCCAACTGGACCAGCGTAATGCGGTTGCCAAGCCGTTCTTTGCGCACATCATGACCACATCGAACCACCGCCCCTTTACTTATCCTGAAGGCCGCATCGACATCCCGAGCAAGTCCGGGCGTGATGGCGGCGTGAAGTATACCGACTGGGCTATCGGCAACTTTATCGAACGCGCGAAAACAAAACCCTGGTTTGACAATACGCTGTTTGTGATCGTCGCCGATCACACGCATACGGGGCGTGGCAAACAGGAATTGCCCCTCAAGAACTACCATATCCCTCTGGTGTTTTACGCCCCGGCGCATGTCAAACCGGCGCAGATAGCGACTATCGCATCGCAAATCGATGTGGCGCCGACCATCCTCGGCTTGCTGAATTTTAGTTACAAGAGCAAATTTTTTGGCCACGATATTCTGCGTGACGGCCCAGCGCATCAGCGCGCGCTAATGGCCAACTACCAAACCGTAGGCTTGTATGAAAGCGGACGCGTAGTTGAGCTCAAACCCAAGGGTCGCGTGCGGATCGTGGAGGCGGATAGCGGGCGTGAAGCGCCGAAGGATGAACTATCTAAAAACTTGGTGGAAGAAGCAATCAGCTACTATCAGTTGTCAAGCGAAGCGTATCGTCAGGGCAATTTGCGCAAACCGGCAACTACCGTACGTCCATAATCTAGGCGTTTTCCGGAGTTACGTGACAGCAGCCACTCGTTTGAGAAGGGCGCGCTCGAATTCCAAGTGCAACATTTTTCATGAAAGAATGTTGCATGCAAAAAAAATACCATCACATTACACTGGAAGACCGTACGCTGATTCAAACGCAGCTTCAGTTAGGATTCAAACCTGCTGCAATTGCAGCAGGTTTGAATCGTCACCGTTCTTGTATCTCGCGTGAGCTTGCCCGCAATGGCTGGAAGGCACCTTCTGCGATCCGATCTGTGGGGCGTCCGCCGGTTGCTGGCGGCTATTCGTCCAATTGCGCCAACCTGCGCGCACGAACCCTGTTGGTTGTTCCTCGCGTCAAGCGAAAGCTTGTGGTTGACAATGTCCTGTGGGGGAAAGTCAGGGATGGTTTACAACAAGGATTATCGCCCGAGCAGGTTGCCGGTACACTAGCGCGTATGAATGAACCCGTCCGTTTGAGCCACGAAACCATTTATCAAGCAATCTACATGATGCCCAAGGGAGAGTTGCGCACTGACATGATTGCGTTGCTGCGCTTCGGTCACGGCAAACGCCGACCACGTACACGTGGCTGCGACCGGCGTGGACAGATCCCTGATATGACCAGCATCGATCAACGTCCTGCCGACATTGCAGAACGTCTAGTATCGGGACATTGGGAGGGCGACCACATTAAAGGAAAAGGCAACCTTTCTCAAATCGGCACCTTGGTCGAGCGCACCACACTTTACGTCGCGCTAGTCAAGCTCAGCAACGGCACCGCACAGGCAACCGCCGAAGGCTTCGGAACCATCTTGCAGCGCTTTGACCAAGACATGCGCCGATCGCTCACTTACGACCAGGGGCGCGAAATGGCTCAACACGCTAAACTGACTGAAAAAACCGGCATCAAAGTCTACTTCGCGCATCCGCACAGCCCATGGGAGCGCGGTCGCAACGAAAATATCAATGGTTTGCTGCGCCAGTATTTACCAAAAGGTTCAGTTCTCTCTGGTCATTCACAAGCGCAACTTGACGACATCGCATGGAAACTCAACACCAGACCTAGAAAAACACTCGGATGGAAATGCCCCGCCGAATTGTTCCTTCCTGTCGACGCTTTTGATTTTAAAGCTTACTGGGCAGATAAACTCGGCATTGTTGCACTTGGACATTGAAATCGCCAAGCATCAAATGATGAGTGGCGCAGCCGTTTTAAGATTACTAGTCTTTACTCAATGCAATTGCAGGTTTACCGCATGTTCGAAGCACCTCGCCATTCATTACAAAGGAGCATTATTATGAAATCAAGCAGCGCAGTCATCAAAGTTTTTGCAGCATTTCTTTTTATTTTTTCGACTCACGTTTTTGCCCAGGAGTCCTCGTTTGTACCAGAAGTCAAGTCGCAGGATTCTGCTTCCTATATCAGCGGCGGGATCACCAGCGATGAACGCGACGCAATGAAACCGCTCGCAAAAGACTACAACCTCAGGTTAACGTTTGCGCTGAGCGTCGGCAATTATGTAGCCGATGTCAAGGTTAAAGTACAGGATAGCAAGGGCAAGAAGACGGTGCTTGATGTCGTATCCGATGGCCCTTGGCTGTACGTCAAACTGCCAGCGGGTAAATACAAGGTCACCGCCGAGTACAAAGAAAAAGCAGTCACAAAAAGTGTGACGCTTGCAGCGAAAAAAGGCGCAAGCCTGCAATTTATCTGGCCAGGCGTGAAGGAACTAGTTGACGACTGACCCCGCCGGGCACAAATGAAACCGCGCCATCCATCATGATGGGCGCGGTTTTTTTATGCCTGGCCAAATTTGCTCTTACATTCTCTGCAGCATTTAGCACTTTATTTGCAAGTCAATAAATTCTAAAGTTTTCATTGACTGAGTGCACACGGTCTGTGTCACAGGCGGCAGAGGTCTGAGGACTTTGCTACTTGATTTCACTGAGGGAAATCGAAATTATTGGTCCCGCCGACAGGAATCGGACCTGTATCCCACGCTTAGGAGGCATGTGCACTATCCATTGTGCTACGGCGAGACGCTAGGCCGCCATTATAGCTGACAGTGCGCCTTGAAATACGATGAAACTATCGATTCAATTGGCAGGTCTGCGTATTAGTCCGCATAAATTAGCGCTTCGGCGAGTACAATCACGCTTTATTTCTTTGCGCCCTCATCTTCATGGCAGTCATTTCCCTATCAGACGCACAACTCGCATTCGGCCATTTCGCCATGCTCAACCACGCCGAACTCTCGCTGGAACCAGCAGAACGCGTCGGCTTGATCGGCCGCAATGGCACTGGCAAATCGTCCTTGCTCAAAATTATTGCCGGGCAGTCAAAACTTGATGACGGCTTGCTGGTAATGCAACAAGGTATCAAGATCGCTTATGTCCCGCAGGAGCCGCAATTTGCACCTGGCGTATCGGTATTTGATGCGGTGGCTGGCGGCTTGGGTGAGGTGCAGGCTTTGCTCACCGAATACGAAAACATCACAGGCGAGCTCGGCGGCGACAATGATGACGCCATCCTGGAGCGCATGCACGATCTGCAGATTCAGCTGGACGCGACCGATGCCTGGAGCCTGAACCATCGGGTTGAAACCACACTGGACCGTCTCGGCCTGGCCAAGGATGCGCTAGTGGCGACGCTGTCGGGCGGTATGCAAAAGCGCGTTGCGCTCGCATGCGGGCTGGTCAGCGCACCTGACGTGCTGCTGCTGGATGAACCGACCAACCATCTGGATGTCGATTCCATCCTGTGGCTCGAAGGTTTGCTGCGCGAATATCGCGGCAGCATCCTGTTCATCACCCATGATCGTAGTTTTCTGGATAACGTCGCGACCCGCATTGTCGAACTGGATCGCGGCAAAATGCTGTCTTTCCCGGGAAACTTCACCGCTTACAAAACCCGCAAGGCTGAGCAATTAGCGATTGAGGAAGTCGAAAACGCCAAGTTTGACAAGTTCCTGGCGCAAGAAGAAATCTGGATACGCAAAGGCATACAGGCACGCCGCACCCGCGACGAAGGACGTGTGCGTCGACTTGAAGCGCTGCGCCTTTCTCGCTCTGCGCGCCGCGATCTGCAAGGCCAGGTCAAAATGGATGTGGGCTCAGGCGAACGTTCCGGCAAGATAGTGGCCGAGCTGGAAAATGTCAGCAAAAGTTATGACGATAAAGCCATCGTGCGTAATTTTTCGGCGATCATTCAGCGTGGCGACAAGGTTGGCCTGATCGGTGCGAACGGCACCGGCAAAACCACGCTGCTGCGCATGATCCTGGGTGAAGAACAACCGGATAGCGGCACCATCAAGCAAGGCTCAAAATTGCAGATCGCCTATTTTGACCAAATGCGCGCGCAATTGAATGATGAAGACACGCTGCTTGATACGATTTCTCCCGGCAGTGAATGGGTCGAAATTGACGGGCAGCGCAAACACGTGATGACCTACCTGAATGATTTCCTGTTTTCGCCGGAACGCTCACGCTCGCCGGTCAAATCGCTGTCTGGTGGCGAGCGCAATCGCCTGCTGCTGGCGCGTCTGTTTGCCAAACCTGCCAACGTGTTGGTGCTGGATGAGCCGACCAATGACCTCGACATCGATACGCTGGAATTGCTGGAGGAATTACTGGAAGATTACAAGGGCACCGTGTTCCTCGTCAGCCATGACCGCGCCTTCCTCGATAATGTGGTGACGCAGGTGATCGCCTCAGAAGGCAATGCCGAATGGCGTGAATACGTTGGCGGCTATACCGACTGGGAGCGCACACGCGCCGCAGCCGCATCCAGGCCCGCGCCTAAGGTCGAAGCCGCTACGCAGCCGAAAGCTGCGCCGGCTGCACCCGCCCAACGCAAAAAGCTGAATAACAAGGAACAGCGTGAGCTGGAAGAGTTGCCGCGTCAAATCGCCAAGCTGGAGCTGGAGCAGAAAACCCTAGCTCAACGGCTTGCCGATCCCGAGCTGTATCGGCAACCGGCGGACGAGATCAAACGTTTAAACGAACGTTTTGCCGAAATCGACGACTTGATGTTGAAGAGTCTTGAGCGCTGGGAAGAGATCGAAGCCTGGTCCAAAGGCTAATCGTTCAGGAGGGGTATACTCGCGCCGGTATTTAAGCTCCGGCTCGTATTAAATGGCTCTCCACAAGATTCAGGAACATACTCCCCACAAAATAAGAATTTTGAAGGTAAAAATGGCTGTTTTTTTGGATTTGATAGCCTTAAAATTGCCAAAAAACCGGGGTTTGGCGCCAACTAATAACGCGTCGCGTTATTAGTTGGATTGGGTGCTCAGAGGCAAACCCTGAGACATTGCGCTAACTTACCGTGCGCTTGAAGTCCTTGAAGCGAAAGCCCATCAGGAACAAGGCACCAAAATACACCACGCCGCAGGCTAGCATCACTACACATAATGCACCCACGCGCACCATCGGCTGCGCCCGCAGCGCAATCCAGTCAAAATATCCCGCCACCCACATCGCTACGCCTGCCAGCAGGAACAAAGCGCCGACCAGCTTGGCAAAAAATTGGTTCCAGCCAGGTAGTGGTGTATAAATGCCACGCTTACGCAATCCCAGGAACAAAAACACTGCATTGATACACGCGCCCAGCCCAATCGCCAGCGCCAGACCGGCATGGTCGATCAGCGGCACAAACAGCAGGTTCATCAACTGCGTGGCAATCAGCACGCCAATCGCGATTTTTACCGGCGTCTTGATATTCTGCTTCGCATAAAATCCAGGCGCCAGAATGCGCACCAGAATCAGGCCAATCAAGCCGATGCCGTAAGCAATCAATGCATTGCTCGTCATAGCAACATCGTGCGCGCTGAATTTACCGTAATGGAACAGCACTGCCGTCATCGGCGTCGAAATCGTCAACAACATCACCGCCGCCGGCAGCGCCAATAGAAAAGTCAGCCGCAAACCCCAGTCCAGCAAGGACGAATATTCATCCGCATCGCCGTCGGCGTGCGCTTTCGACAAGCTGGGCAACAGGATTGTACCCAGCGCGACGCCGAGCAAAGCGGACGGGAATTCCATCAAGCGGTCAGCATATGACAGCCAGGACACGCTGCCACTGTCCAGCCGCGATGCAATATTGGTATTGATCATCAGGCTGATTTGTGCGACCGACACCGCAAAAGTCGCTGGCACCATCTGCTTCAGCACCCTTTTGACGGCCACATCGCGGAACGGCGTCAGCGGATTGGCAGAAAAACGCGGGAACATGCCGATCTTGGTCAGAGCCGGGATCTGGAATACCAGTTGCAACACACCGCCGACAAATACCGCCAACGCGAGTGCATAAACCGGCTGCGGCAGATAGGGCGCAACAAACAGTGACGCGATAATGAAGGAAACGTTCAGCAGTACCGGCGTAAATGCCGGCACCTTAAATTCGCGCCAGGTATTCAGCACACCGCCCGCCAGGGCAACCATGGACATGAATATGATGTATGGGAACATGATGCGCGTCATCAATACCGTCGCATCAAAGGCGGCCGGACTCGACTTGAGGCCGGTCGCAATCACGTATACAACAATCGGCGAACCGATAATGCCAAGCACGCATGTCAGCAACAGCGTCCATGCCAACGCACTGGCAACGTGGTCAACCAATTCTTTGGCTGCCGCATCGCCTTTCTGATTTTTATATTCAGCCAGAATAGGCACAAAAGCCTGGGCAAAAGCCCCTTCGGCAAACAGCCGCCGCAACAGGTTCGGGATGCGGAAGGCGACAAAAAAGGCATCGGTATACACCGAAGCGCCAAAGGCACGCGCAATCAATAGTTCGCGCACCAGTCCTGTCACACGGGAGAGCATCGTCATGCCAGAGATGGTGGCGAGCGTTTTCAGCAAGTTCATGACCGAGGATTATACTGTCTGCATCAGACTAAGGTGCCGAATTGCTGGACGGTCACCGATGAAAATATTAAAAACTTATCTTTTCGCCGCACCCACCTGAAATAAGGTCTTGACAAGGGCTTTGACTTCGATTCCAAGTGTCTGTATAATTGGAGGTTTTCCCGATTCAGTCAGTGCATTCTGTCTGTGTGGAGAAGAAATTTTCTTAATTCATTTCGATGAGGTTTCTCATGTACGCGGTCATAAAAACCGGCGGCAAACAATATAAAGTTGTTGCTGGTGAAAAATTAAAAGTAGAACAGATACCGGCAGACATTGGTTCCGAAATCACGATTGATCAAGTGCTCGCAGTGGGCGCGGGTGACACCATTAAATTTGGTGCACCGCTGGTTGATGGTGCTACGGTGCAAGCTACGGTTTTGGCGCATGGTCGCCACGATAAGGTAAGAATTTTCAAGATGCGCCGTCGTAAGCATTATCAAAAGCGTCAAGGCCATCGCCAAAATTATACCGAATTGCAAATTGTTTCGATCAACGCGTAAGCGCTGCCCGAACTAACCAGATACCAGGAGTCTGAAATGGCACACAAAAAAGGCGGCGGCACTACGCGCAACGGCCGTGATTCCGAGTCAAAACGACTTGGCGTTAAAATCTACGGCGGCCAAGTAATTAACGCGGGCAGCATCATCGTCCGTCAACGTGGCACTCCGATTCGCGCAGGCGAAAACGTCGGCATGGGCAAGGATCACACCCTGTTCGCGCTGACCGCCGGCATCGTCAAATTCGTCGTTAAGGGCGAAGGCGGCCAACGTTATGCAACGGTGGTTTCGGCATAAACTGTCGTTACTCTGTAACACAAGGCGTAAGCCTTCATACGAAAGGCTCTGCCAGCGGTAGGGCCTTTTTTGTTTCCAATGCCAAAACACCTGTGGCTCGGCTTTGCGCCATAGCTGTTTTGATATTGGAATAATTTTTAGCGGATATTTATGAAATTCATTGACGAAGCGAGAATTGAAGTGATTGCTGGCGATGGCGGCAATGGCGTTGCTTCGTTCAATCGCGAAAAATTCCGCCCCTTCGGCGGCCCTGATGGCGGCGACGGCGGCAAAGGCGGCAGCGTGTGGGCAGTGGCCGACCGTAACATCAACACACTGGTCGATTTTCGTTTTTCCAAACGGCATGAAGCACGCCGCGGCGAAAACGGACGCGGCGCAGACTGCTACGGCAAGGGTGCAGACGATGTCATGTTGCGCATGCCGGTCGGCACGCTGATCGAAGATCGCGAATCCGGCGAGATCATTGCCGACCTGACCGAGCACGGCCAAATTGAATTGCTGGCTAAGGGCGGCGAAGGCGGCTGGGGCAATATCCACTTCAAAAGCTCGACCAACCGCGCACCACGCCAAAAAACCGAAGGTAAAACCGGCGAGCGGCGCGAGCTGCAACTGGAACTGAAGGTACTGGCTGATGTTGGTTTGCTGGGCATGCCGAACGCTGGCAAATCGACTTTCATTACCGCAGTATCGAATGCACGTCCGAAAATCGCCGATTACCCGTTCACTACCCTGCACCCAAACTTGGGCGTAGTCCGTGTCGGTAGCGAGCGCAGTTTTGTCATTGCCGATATTCCCGGTTTGATCGAAGGTGCATCTGACGGTGCCGGACTGGGACATCAGTTCCTGCGCCACTTACAGCGCACCGGTTTGCTGCTGCATATCGTTGACCTTGCGCCGTTCGAAGATACGGCCAATCCCGTCAAGGAAGCCAAAGCACTGATCAAGGAACTCGAGAAATACGACGAGGAACTACTCAACAAGCCGCGCTGGCTGGTGTTGAATAAGCTCGATATGGTGCCGGAAGACGAGCGCAAGAAGCGCGTTGCCAGCTTTATCCGCAGCATGAAGTGGAAAGGTCCGGTGTTCGAGATTTCAGCGCTGAACCGTGAAGGCTGCGAAGAATTGATCGTCGCAATCTACAAGCATATCGAAGAAAATCGCAAGCTTGAGCATAGGGCGCTGGAAACGCAGATGGAAGAAGATGCGCGTGGGATTGCATCGATCGACCCGGACGATCCGCGCTTCAAGTTGATGGAGTAAGTCCCTTCGATCTTCCTTATGTGTCATTTTTCGCCTGTTTACGCGAAATATTGGGGTCAGCAGTTTTTTTACGCACCGTTTTCGCGCAAATTACTCTGACCCCAAATACTATCTATTGGTATAACAATTACATGAAATCGGTTATCAATAAAGCCAAACGCATCATCATCAAGGTCGGCTCAACGCTGGTCACGAATGACGGCAAAGGTCTGGACCATGCAGCCATCGCGAAATGGGCAGCGCAAATCGCGCAACTGCGCCAGCTCGGCAAAGAAGTGGTGCTGGTCAGCTCCGGCGCGATCGCCGAAGGCATGCAGCGCCTCGGCTACGACAAACGACCAACCGGCATCCATGAATTGCAGGCTTGTGCCGCAGTTGGCCAAATGGGGCTGGTGCAAATTTATGAAACCAGTTTTCGCGCACATAAATTGCAGACCGCACAAGTGCTGCTGACACACGCCGATCTGGCCGACCGCGAGCGCTACCTTAACGCGCGCTCAACCTTGTTCACCTTGCTGCAACTAGGCGTAGTCCCTATCATCAATGAAAACGACACGGTCGTTACCGATGAGATCAAGTTCGGTGACAATGACACACTAGGTGCTCTAGTAGCCAACCTGATCGAAGCCGATGCGCTGATCATCCTGACCGACCAGATGGGGCTGTACAGCGCCGATCCGCGCACCAATCCCGACGCAACTTTCATCCATGAAGCGCATGCCGGCGATGAAACGCTGGAAGCGATGGCGGGCGGTGCCGGCTCAAGCATAGGCCGTGGCGGCATGCTGACCAAGGTGTTGGCAGCAAAACGCGCTGCCAGTTCCGGTGCACACACGGTGATTGCCTGGGGACGTGAAGACAATGTGCTGACCAGACTGGCCGCGGGCGAAGCGATTGGCACGCAACTGGTCGCGCAAACCGGCCACCTGACCGCACGCAAACAGTGGATGGCGGATCATCTGCATACGGCCGGCAAGGTCGTGCTTGATGCCGGTGCCACACGCAAGGTACAGCATGAGGGCAAGTCGCTGCTACCGATAGGCGTGGTCAGCGTCGATGGCGAGTTTGGCCGCGGCGCAGTGATTACCTGCTGCGACGAACATGGTAATGAGCTTGCGCGTGGACTGACCAACTATGCCAGCGCGGAAGCCCGCCAGATCTTGCGCCACCAGTCAGTTGATATCGAGGGAATTCTGGGTTATGTCGGCGAAGCGGAGCTAATCCACCGCGACAATCTCGTACTCTTGTAATTCACACATACGCCTGTCGGTATTTTACCTACCGCTCGTATTATATGGCTCTCCGGCATATTCGGCCACATACCCCGGGGGAAATGCGCGTTTTACGATAAAAAACGGGGCTTTTTATGCCCTGCAAGCGCCCAAAAGGCCAAAAAAAACCGCTAACTAGCGGTTTTGCCCCCAACTAATAACGCGTCGCGTTATTAGTTATCAGTAGATAAATTCAGCAGTCTCGGACCTGATACAACAATTTGCTGCATTAAAAGCCCAAAACCCGCTGGTAACGTATCCGCTCCAGAACCTCAGCGGCATTACCGACAACCATTCCGGCCTGACACAGGTAGAGTTGCGACAGCGTAAAATGGAACTGATTTTGCGACAAAGATGATACCGGCTCCCACTTGTCGGTGCGCGACAGTGTCCATTGCCCATCATTGCCTCCGTATGCGTGACGTTTGAATGTTTTTGTCTTGCAGTCAATGCTTTCGAAGCTGACATTTTTCGCGCCAGAAGGACTGGTGGAGACCACGGTATAACGCACAACCTGATCCGGAGTAACCGTCAGCGATTTTGCATCTATCGCATACGATTGGCGGGCAGTCGGGCCGGCATTGAACGGGATCATATCCTGCGGCTGCGGCATCGGCGGCAGCGTGATATCTGCCTCAGCCTTGGGCTTGGGTGCTTCCAGCGCCTCAGCCTCATCGTCCGGGCCATATTGTGCATGTGCAACGCCAGTCATCAATAGCAACGCTGACAGCAGTGCTGCCAAGCAGCTTATTCTGGTACGGGATGATGCAGCCAATCGCCCAGCTGACAACTTGAATTCACTCATATTTGGTCTCGATCTCAGCACAAACCAGTTCTGACACAACGCCGGGCGCATCCGTATTATGCACGTTACGGGCCACATGTCGCTTTGCTCCACCCTGTATCAGCAGTGGCAAATAACGCGACAATTCCTGCAAAGCCCGTTGATATACACCGCGCTTGAATTCAATCACTGTATCCAGCGGCACCCAATACTCATGCCAGCGCCATGCGTCAAACTCCGGCTCGTTGCTAATGCGCAAGTTGATGTCACAGTCGCGACCGACCATGCGCAACAAGAACCAGATTTGCTTTTGGCCACGATAATGACCGCGAATTTCACGCCGGATAAAGTGATCGGGCACCTCATAACGCAACCAGTCACGCGTGCGACCGACGACCTTGACATGCTCTTGCCGCAAGCCGGTTTCTTCCTCAAGCTCGCGATACATTGCCTGCTCCGGTGTCTCACCGTACTTGATGCCCCCTTGCGGGAACTGCCAAGAGTGCTCGCGCACCCGTTTACCCCACCACACCTCATTCTGGAGGTTTAGCAGGATAATGCCGACGTTGGGCCGAAACCCTTCACGATCGAGCATATTGCACCTCAAAACTTTCTGCCGCCTAGCGCTCCTTAAACCAAAACGAATCCTGATCTCAATCGGACACGCTTGCCGCTTCCGCACAACACGGAAAGGGGCAAACCGTCATCAATTGCAGTCGTTTGTGTCATGGATGACGCACCAGCTAGCTAATCCTATAAAATTGCATTGATTATACCTCTCAATTTTTGAAAAGAATTCATCCCCATGCGCGCCTCGCAATTTTTTATCTCCACCCTGAAAGAAGCCCCATCCGACGCTGAAATCGTCAGTCACAAACTGATGTTGCGCACCGGCATGATTAAGCGCCTTGGCTCAGGGATTTATACTTATATGCCGATCGGCTTGCGTGTAATTCGCAAGGTCGAAAGCATCATCCGCGAAGAAATGAACCGCGCCGGCGCGATTGAACTTTTGATGCCAGTCGTACAACCAGCCGAACTCTGGCAGGAAACCGGGCGCTGGCAAAAATATGGACCGGAACTGCTGCGCGTCAAAGATCGCCACGGCCGCGACTTCATCATTCAGCCAACCTCGGAAGAGGTGGTAACCGACATCGCACGCACCGAGATCAAGTCCTACCGCCAGCTGCCAGTCAATTTTTATCATCTCCAAACCAAGTTCCGCGACGAGCGCCGCCCACGCTTCGGGCTGATGCGCGGACGTGAATTCACGATGAAAGATGCGTATTCATTCGACCGTGACGCTGAAGGCATGAAAAAGTCTTACCAGATCATGTTTGATGCTTATGTCCGGATTTTCACGCGTTTCGGCCTTCAATTCCGCGCGGTGGCGGCCGACAATGGCGCAATCGGCGGGTCCGGCTCGCATGAATTCCATGTGATCGCCGAAACTGGCGAGGATGCGCTGGTGTATTGCCCGAGCTCTGATTACGCGGCAAATATGGAGGCCGCTGAAGCGCTGCCGCATCCGCAAGCGCGTCCAGTAGCGACCCAACTGATGCAAAAGGTCGCGACCCCGGGCAAAAAGACGATGGAGGAGGTTGCGGTATTCTTCGGCCTACCCCTGACCCAACTGCTTAAATTGATCGCGGTCATGCGCAAGGGTGCAAGCGACGACGCGCCAGAAAAGTTCGCCATCATTCTGCTGCGCGGCGACCATGAACTGAATGAAATCAAAGCGCAAAAGCGTTTAGGCGAATTCCGCTTTGCTAGCGATGAAGAAATCGTCACTCACACCGGCTGCCGTCCCGGCTATCTCGGACCGGTCGGCTTGAAAGACGTGGATATTTTTGCTGACCTCGCGGTCGAAGCGATGAGCGACTTTGTCTGCGGCGCCAATGAAGCAGGTTTCCACCTGATTGGTGTTAATTGGGTGCGCGACCTGCCATTGCCGACAGCGCTCAGCGACCTGCGCAACGTGGTGGCGGGCGATCCGTCGCCGGATGGCAAAGGTTTACTGGCGATCCAGCGTGGGATCGAAGTCGGACATGTATTCCAGCTCGGTGATTGCTATTCTGAAAGCATGAAGGCGACCTTTCTGGATGAAAACGGCAAGCCACAATTGATGCAAATGGGTTGCTACGGCATCGGCGTCACGCGCATCCTGGGTGCTGCGATCGAGCAGAACTTCGACGACAAGGGCATTATCTGGCCGACGACGATTGCACCATTCGAAGTGGTATTGTGCCCAATGGGCTACGACCGCAGCGCTGCCGTAAAGGAAGAAACCGACTGTCTGTATGCCGCCTTGCAGTCGGCAGGCGTTGATGTAATTCTGGATGACCGGGGCGAACGCCCCGGCGTGATGTTTGCGGATTGGGAACTGATTGGCGTGCCGCACCGCGTAGTGATTGGCGACCGCGGCTTAAAGGAAGGCAAGCTGGAGTATCAGGGGCGGCGCGATACAGCAGCCACAAGCATTGAGATTGGCGACATGGCAGAATTTGTCAAAAATCAAATGACGGCGCCGAACTGATACCTGTTGCCGTCCAAATTTACTAACATGGATAGCATGAACGGTTTTCAAAATTTAAGAGGTGTTTTGCAATGATTCAACCCAGTCTGTTCCGGCTTGTCCTGATCGCTTTCTTGGCGCTGCCCTGCGCCAGCATGCTGGCTGTTGCCGGCAATCAGAAAGAAGAGGCCATGAGCGATTCGGTCAGACTGGCGCTATCCAATGCCATCACCGATGCGCACCCCCCCAAACCGAAGTTTGATGATATCAACCAGCGCATCCAATATCTGCACTGGCTGGGTGCCATGTCTGACCGGCTGAAGAAAAAAATGCCGGATATCAAAGCCCGGCTCGAATTTCTATCAACGGTATGGTACGAATCCAAACGTGCCGGCCTTGATCCAGCGATAGTATTGGGATTGATTCAGGTTGAATCAGCATTCCGCAAATATGCAATCTCAAGCGCCAAAGCGCATGGCTATATGCAAGTAATGCCGTTCTGGACGCGGGTGGTCGGCGATGGCGACCGGCGCAAGCTGTTCCACATGCAGACTAATTTGCGTTATGGCTGCGCCATCCTGCGCCTGTACCTCGACAAGGAGGCTGGCGACCTGTATCTCGCACTAGGCCGCTATAACGGCAGTCGTGGTCGCCCAGAGTACCCGAACGCGGTCTTGTACGCGTGGAATCTGTGGAAAACCGCATGACACTGCAGTTGCAAGCGATATCGTATCGTGGATGCAACGCACAATAGAAAATGCCAGCGCAAGACTTCTGAGCTGGCATTTTTATCTCGCAAGGGTTAAAACCCCGTCGACTTGTTACGACAAGTGCGCAGAAACGAGTTTGGTCATTTCAAACATCGACACTTGCTTCTTGCCGCCAAAAATAGCTACGAGCTTGTCGTCTGCATTGATCATGCGCTTGTTTGCTGGATCTTGCAGATTCAATTTCTTGATGTAGTCCCAAATTTTCTTGGTCACTTCGGTGCGCGGCAACGGCGTAGCGCCGATTACTGCAGCCAACGCGGCTGATGGCGTCATCGGCTTCATGAAGGCCGCATTTGGTTTGCGCGGTTTTGCAGGCGCCTTTGCTTTTACGACCTTGACTGCCGGCTTTTTGGCTGGCGCTGCTTTTTTGACTACTGGTTTCTTGGCTGCTGGTTTGGCTGCTGCCTTAACTACCGGTTTCTTGACGGCTGGCTTGGCTGCTGTCTTGACTACTGTTTTTTTTGCTACTGGCTTGGCTGCTGCCTTCGCTGCGGGTTTGGCCGCTGCTTTTGCTACAGGTTTTTTGGCTGCGGGTTTTTTAACAGCCGGTTTTGCTACAGGTTTTTTGGTTGTCGCCATATTCGAGCCTCATTCACAAAAACGGTGGGGAATTGCGCATTTTTCTGCACAAGTAATAATGTTGCGCTTTCTTCTATGATGCAAGTTTTTTTTGTGTTTTTTGACACGAATTCGCGCCCAATGAGACTGGCTGACCACAACTTGAGGACTGTTCGGCTATTATTTCTCTAAAAACCGCACATTTGAGCGCATTTTCATTGTGCCCTCCTGATTGCAGAAAATGTGCTTGCGATGCGCAAGTGCCTAACGCATGCCTGGCATCATCCCTTGCAGCCCGCGCATCATTTTCATCATGCCGCCGCCTTTGAGTTTTTTCATCATTGACTGCATTTGATCGAATTGCGACAGCATGCGGTTGACTTCCTGCACCTGAACACCAGCGCCGGCAGCAATGCGCCGCTTGCGTGATGCTTTGATCAAATCCGGCTTGGCGCGCTCCAGCCGCGTCATAGAATTGATGATGCCTTCCATACGCCGCACATTCTTTTCTGCATGCTCCATATTGGCGTTGCCTGCTGACTGCTGCATTTGTGCCGGCAGCTTGTCGATCAAGCTGGCGAGTCCGCCCATTTTCTTCATCTGCGTCAATTGTGCCTTGAAGTCATTCAAATCGAACTTCCCGCCACTCTTGATCTTCTGCGCCAGATCCTGCGCCGTCTTGATATCGACGCCTTTTTTTGCTTCTTCGACCAGCGCCAGAATATCGCCCATGCCCAAGATGCGGTTCGCCATCCGGTCTGGATCAAAGGCTTCCAGCCCATCGATCTTTTCGGATACGCCAGCAAACTTGATCGGCTTGCCGGTAATGTGGCGCACTGACAGCGCCGCACCGCCTCTGGCATCGCCATCCAGCTTGGTCAACACGATTCCTGTCAAAGGCAGCGCGTCATTAAATGCCTTGGCGGTATTGATTGCATCCTGCCCGAGCATCGCATCCACCACGAACAAGGTCTCGATCGGATTCACTGCCGCGTGCAGCGCAGAAATTTCCTGCATCATGGCTTCATCGATGCCGAGACGGCCAGCAGTATCGATGATCAGCACATCGTGGTAATGCCGCTTCGCATAATCCAATGCTGCCAGCGCAATGTCGACCGGACGTTCAGTTGACTGTGACGGAAAAAAATCAGCGCCAGCCTGCTCGGTTACCAGCTGCAACTGGGCAATCGCCGATGGGCGGTAAACGTCAGCAGATACCGTCAGGACTTTTTTCTTCTTTTGCTCGCGCAAGTACTTGGCCAACTTACCGACGGTGGTGGTTTTGCCCACGCCCTGCAAACCGGCCATCAGGATAATTGCCGGTGGCTGGGTGGCAAAACTCAACTCGGATGCTTTCGCCCCCAGGTCGGCACCCATGATCGCCGCCAGCTCCTGCTGCACGACACCCACTAGCGCCTGGCCGGGAGACAGCGCTCCAATCACGTCTTCCCCCATCGCTTTTTGCTTGACCTTGGCAATAAACTCCCTGACTGCGGGCAGCGACACGTCCGCTTCCAGCAATGCCAGGCGTACTTCACGCAGCATCTCGGCGGTGTTCGATTCTGTCAGACGAGCTTCGCCTCGTATGGTTTTGACGACCTTGGCAAGTCGTTGGGTCAGATTATCCAGCATGTCGTTCCGTATTCATGAATACATAGGATGATATGCGAAACAGGCGCTTCGCATCACGTTAAGCTGTACATTTTAACCGATGGCGCACGAGATCAACAGTAACTTACCCCGCTAAGTTGGTAGCGGCATCCGAGGTAGTTTCTGCACGGATTTCGCTTTGTTGCTATCATTGCCAGCTTGTTTGTATAATATAAAATTACAATCAGAACCACTACTTTAGTTGCAGCGCCTTACCCAAGAGAAGGAAGGATTACAACATGACGACTGATATCGCAATTGCACAAAGCGCCAAAATGCTCCGCATCGCCCAAGTAGCACAAAAGCTGGGGATCGAAGAAGAATACATGGAGCCATATGGCCACTGGAAGGCAAAGATTTCACTAGAGTTCCTTGATACTCTGAAAGACAAACCTAACGGCAAGCTGATTTTAGTCACGGCAATCAACCCTACGCCAGCTGGCGAGGGCAAGACCACCACCACAGTGGGTTTGGGTGATGCATTAAACCGCATCGGAAAACAAACCATTATCTGCCTGCGTGAACCTTCGCTGGGTCCGGTGTTCGGCATGAAGGGCGGCGCTGCTGGCGGCGGCTATTCCCAAGTTGTTCCGATGGAAGACATCAACTTGCATTTTACTGGCGACATCAATGCAGTAGCACTAGCGAACAACCTGCTGGCTGCCTTGATTGACAATCACGTTTTCCATGGCAATGAACTAGGTATTGACGTACGCCGCGTCGTATGGCGCCGCGTGATTGACATGAATGACCGCGCGTTGCGGAACATTACTATTGGCTTGGGCGGTCCTGGCAATGGCTTCCCGCGCAATGATGGTTTTGATATTGCCGTTGCTTCCGAAGTGATGGCAATTTTCTGTCTGGCAACTGGCGTGGACGACCTCAAGGATCGTCTGGGACGCATCGTAGTTGCCTACACAAGAGATCGTAAGCCTATCCTCGCCAAGGATCTGAACGCACAAGGCGCGATGACGGCATTGCTCAGAGATGCGATCAAGCCAAACATGGTGCAAACTCTGGAAAACAACCCTGCCTTCATCCATGGCGGCCCATTTGCCAACATCGCACACGGCTGCAACTCTGTTATCGCCACAACATCCGCACTCAAACTGGCTGAGTATGTCGTAACCGAAGGCGGATTTGGCGCCGATTTGGGCGCTGAAAAGTTCATTGACATCAAATGCCGTAAATCAGGTTTGCGCCCGGACTGCGCAGTTGTTGTGACCACCGTTCGTGGCCTGAAGTACCACGGCGGCGTCGATCTAAACGATCTCAGCAAGGAAAATCTGGTCGCGCTGGAAAAAGGCATGGCCAACCTTGAGCGTCACGTCAGCAATATCCGCACTCACTACGGACTGCCATGTATTGTTGCGATCAACCATTTCACGCTAGACACCGACGCTGAAATCAAAATGTTGAAAGACAAGATGGCAACCCAAGGGGCGCCAGTCATTGTTTCTCGCCACTGGGCTGAAGGCGGAAGAGGTGCAGAAGATCTGGCCAAGGCTGTTGTCAACATGATTGAAACGACACCGTCTAATTTCAAGTTTGTCTATGAAGACAGCGCCACGCTGTGGGAAAAGATCAACACCATCGCCACCAAGATATATGGCGCAAAGGAAGTGATAGCCGATACTGCCGTGCGCAACCAGATCCAGCAGTTGCAAAACGACGGCTATGGTTCCTTCCCGGTCTGCGTCGCCAAGACTCAGTATTCATTTTCGACCGACCCAATGCTTCGCGGTGCGCCAACAGGTCACACCGTGAATATTCGCGAAGTACGCTTGGCGGCAGGTGCCGAGTACGTTCTTATGATGTGCGGTGATGTTATTACCATGCCAGGATTGCCAAAGATTCCTGCGTCAGTTGGCATGGACGTTGACTCAGAGGGCCGGATTAGCGGCTTGTCCTGATCATTTGAGTTTCTGAGCCTCGCGGCTAAAGGAAGCATTAACGATGTGCCGCCATGAGTCTTCTGGGCGAATGAACTTTTATACAGATGACTCAATATTTTTTGGCTGATATTTGCCCGATCCAAGCAAATGATGTGACGCATGTGAGAAACTATGACGTTATTGAACTTAAATTGCTTGGTAGAACTGAGGGAAATTGCCGGTTGCGGCAAATAAAGGCAACAGGGAAATTTTGACAAGGGAAAGAACATGAAAATTGCGATCATAGGTGCTGGTTCGATCGGCGGTTATGTCGGTGTCAAGCTGGCGCTGGCTGGAAATGATGTGACCTTCATGGTGCGTGGCGCCAATCTGGAGGCTATCAGCAAGAATGGCATGAAGCTCATCATGCACGACGGCACCGAGCATATAGCCAAGAATGTAAAGGCTACCAACAATTATGACGAGCCAGGCCCGCAGGACTTGATTATTCTGGGCATGAAAGCGCATCAGGTCGAAGCGATTGTGGACGATATCCAAAAATTGCTTGGTCCTGATACGATTGTGGTGCCTATGCAAAACGGCATCCCGTACTGGTACTTCCACAAGCATGGCGGTCAATATGAAGGCAGCCGCGTGCAAAGCGTTGACCCAACCGGCCGTATTCTTGAGAAAATCAACCCAGATCGCGTGCTCGGTTGCGTGGTGTACCCAGCATCGGAACTTATTGCGCCAGGCGTGGTCTTGCATATCGAGGGTGACCGCTTTCCAATCGGTGAGTTGGATGGTTCGATCAGCGAACGCGCCACACGCGTGTCCGAGTGTTTCATTAATGCCGGCTTCAAGGCGCCGATCCTCGAGAACATCCGTTCCGAGCTCTGGCTCAAGCTCTGGGGCAACCTTACATTCAACCCGATTAGCTCGCTGTCGCACTCCACTCTGGTCGACATTTGCCAGTATCCGCTCTCCCGCGAACTCGCGGGCGACATGATGATCGAGGCTCAACGCGTTGCCAACAAGCTGGGGATTGAATTCCGCGTACCGCTTGAGAAGCGCATCGCCGGCGCTGAAAAGGTTGGCAAGCACAAGACATCGATGCTGCAAGACATCGAAGCCGGTCGCGCACCTGAAATTGATGCACTGGTCGGCTCGGTAGTCGAGTTGGGCCGGATCACGCACACTGCCACGCCGCACATCAACACGGTTTATGCGCTCGTCAAATTGCTCGCAAAAACGATGGGCGAGGAAAAAGGCCACGTAAAAATGGCTAAGGAAGAGGAGTAAGCAGGTTAAAGCGCGGGCCGAATTAAACTAATTAATTCGGCCCACTTCAATATCTGAGCAGAAAATATAGAACCATAATTTTAAACCAAGACAACACGCCTCAGAGTCAGCAATAATCGAGTGCTCACCTAGCATAAGCACAAGAAATTGATAAGTGCGTGTTGCCGGTAGTAAAATAGAGTCTGTTTAGTTAGTTCGCATTACCCCATCCTCTCATCCCATATCGAGACCTTCATCATGGCAGCAGCCTCTCCCCGCAAAAAAATCACGTCCTTTCATCCACCGCAGCGCACGCTGCTGGGCCCTGGGCCATCCAACATCAATCCGCGTGTCCTGGCAGCAATGAGTCTGCCGGTCATCGGCTATCTCGACCCGATTTTTGTCGAAATGATGGAAGAGCTCAAGACGCTGCTGCGCTATGCCTTCCAAACAGACAACCCGCTGACCTTCCCGGTATCGGGTCCTGGCTCAGTCGGGATGGAAAGCTGTTTCGTCAATATGGTATCGCCTGGCGACAAGGTGATTGTCGGCCGTAACGGCGTGTTTGGCGGTCGTATGATTGAAAACGTCGAGCGTTGCGGCGGCACGGCGATTGTCGTGGAAGATGCGTGGGGCGAGCCGGTAGACCCGAACAAGATTGAAGATGCGCTTAAAGCCCATCCGGATGCCCGTATAGTGGCCTTCGTTCATGCAGAAACCTCGACTGGTTGTGCGTCGGACGCCAAGACCATTGCACAGATTGCGCACAAACACGATGCGATGGTGATTGTGGATGCCGTCACGTCTTTGGGTGGCTCGCCGCTCAAGGTCAAGGAATGGGATCTGGATGCGGTGTATTCAGCCAGCCAGAAATGCCTGTCCTGCACACCAGGGCTGTCGCCGATCACGTTCTCGGAGCGTGTGGTCGACCATGTCAAGAATCGCAAGAGCAAGGTGCACAGCTGGTTCATGGATTTAAATTTGATTTTGAACTACTGGGGTAACACCACCCGTACTTATCATCACACAGCACCGATCAATGGGCTGTTTGCCTTGCATGAAGCGTTATTGCTGCTGCAGGAAGAGGGCCTCGACAATGCGCATGCGCGTCATCGTCGGCATTATCTGGCATTGAAGGCTGGCCTGGAATCGATGGGCATGCAGTTTGTGGTCAAGGAAGAGTACCGCTTGCCGCAGATGAGTGCCGTGTATGTACCGGACGGTGTGAAGAACGAGGCGGAAGTACGCAAAATTCTGCTCAACGAGTTCAACCTAGAAATTGGTGCTGGGCTGGGGCCATTGGCAGGCAAGGTTTGGCGGATTGGCTTGATGGGTTATTCGGCACAGTCGGCCAACGTGATGTTGTGTCTGTCAGCGCTGGGCTCGGTACTGGCTGACATGGGCTTGCCGGTCAAGGTAGGCGAGGGTGAAGCTGCAGCGCATCAGTCGTATGCAGCACAACATGCGGCTGCCGCTCAGCAACTAGCTGGCACCAAGAAGTCCAAGGCATAGCACCCACTTACTCCAACCCCATACAACGCCCTGCCCATTATGCGCGCAGGGCGTTTTTGTTTTTAAAATAAAATCATCTGGCCTCACACCTCGCGGTGACTTGCATTACGCATTATTTTTTGTTTCACAAACATGACTCAGCGTTGTTCGACACAGCATATCGGCGTATATCGAATGCACGTAATTTAGCTTGGAAAATTCAAGTATTGAGGATTAAAACCTTCCGGTAAAAATATGCATGCGAATACTAAAATTGAAGCGTGCAATAAAAATATATGCAGAAGATGGCTCAATCACTTTTTCGAATAAAACTAAATCGTTGTTTTTATGTGAAGATACGCATAATTATTATTGCACTCTGAATACAATGTTGTACGATGCGCAAAAGCACAAGAGAATTTATTTCTGTCATAAAAATTTAAATCGCAGCAGAGCAACTGTAAAAGAAACAAAATTAGCCAACCATAAAAATTAAAATGGCGCAAAAAGTCCTCATAAATTAATTATGAAAAACAAAGACACAGCGATTAATTCCAAGCTTTCCCATCCTGATGTGGGCAATGATGGATTTGCTGTCTTAGCTTTTTTCAATTACCCAGAATATTGAAGCTGACCTTTTTGTCGGCTTTTTTTGTTTTCGTCCACAGCACTACCCTATTGCAAAGCAGTTTGCATATGTCTCGCATAACATTGGATTGCGAAAAAGCATAAGGGGCTGTGTATTGCAGTAGTGCCTCACGCGAGAGGCTGCTTTCTAGACGATGCTGAATTCATTAGCGCAAACAGAATATGCTTGCGCCGATGAATAATCCGCTTTGCATACCATGTGTGCTTGTCGGATTTTATTCTTGCAACCTGATTTTTCCATCTCATATGGAGGAGAAACGTATGGCAACATCAACCAAAAAGCCAGCCGCCAAAAAACCGGTCGCCAAGGCAGCAGTCAAGAAAGTGGTCGCGAAAAAGCCAGCCGCTAAACCAGCTGTCAAAAAAGTAGTGGCTAAACCAGCAGTTAAGAAAGCAGTCGCTAAAAAACCAGCCGTTAAACCTGCAGTCAAAAAAGCTGTCGCTAAAAAACCGGCCGCTAAACCTGTAGTCAAAAAAGCTGTCGCTAAAAAACCAGCCGCTAAACCTGCAGTCAAAAAAGCTGTCGCTAAAAAACCGGCCGCTAAACCTGTAGTCAAAAAAGCTGTCGCTAAAAAACCAGCCGCTAAACCTGCAGTCAAAAAAGCTGTCGCTAAGAAACCGGCCGCTAAACCTGCAGTCAAAAAAGCTGTCGCTAAAAAACCAGCC